>JACCDG010028696.1_pt1 | contig 215446 bp, 213 predicted proteins | sample 7442471 | NCBI WGS metagenome assembly JACCDG01 (sample SAMN15323444, study PRJNA562643) | freshwater metagenome | isolation source: river surface water | place: USA:Blue River Watershed | collected 2017-08-17
CAGATTGGATACAGCAGAGTACCTTTAACACGCTTGCACTTACTCCATCCACAACTATTCCGGTGTGGCTGAGGGGGGCACTCTACGCATCATCAACAGCGGTGTTTGATGGCAACGTTGGTATTGGGAGTACTTCACCTTTTGCAAAACTTTCAGTTGTTGGATCAGCCACGGCGCCAGCATTTGTGGTCGCCACTACATCAAACTGGAATAATCCAGCACAACAGCCACTCCTGTATGTGCATTCCACTACCACCGGTGTTATGGACTTTGCACGTGTGGCTATTGGTACAACTACAACATGGGGCGGTGGTGCCGGACTCCGGGATCAGTTTACGGTTGCTGGTCGTATTTACTCCACCTGGAGTTATGCTTCATGTGATTTTGCTCCGCAAAATAATGAACAAATTACGTCTAACAATTTGGCAACATCGCTCGCGCAAACTTGTGGTCCATTTCGTTGGTTTGAGGATAATGCTGGCGTGTATGATGTGCATACTGCAGCAAACCCAAACTTTGGTCGTGTGCGCACTGGCACAGGCACTCAGACATCAGATGGTGATGGTGTCGGGTTTAATACGTTCCAGGCTATGACTGCCGCATCATCTACGCCAATAATTGAAGTTGTGGCACGTCATCCAAACAATGATCATGCATCTGGTAGTCTCTATATGATTGGGTTTTCAAATCTCCCGGGTAACTCACCAGTAACTGAACGTACGCCAACTCGTGCGGCCATGTTTATTGCTTCATCAACTGAAGCAAATTGGTGGGCCTTTACACGAGACGGTTCAGGTATTACTCAGACTGATACCGGTCTTGCTTCGACGACCAATATTGGTGTAAGTGATTCTGGAAACTTCTATCGGTTTCGTGTTGAGTTGAGTTCAAATGCTGTCGAATATTTGATTAATGGTAATGTGGTAGCGCGTCATACGTCTAATATTCCTACTGCAGATTTGTTGACACCAATTATTTCTGTCGGTAAAAACGGTACTAGTTCGATTGCTGCGGCATTTGATATCGCGTCGATGCGCTTGTGGGTAGACGATCCACTCCCGCTGCTTAATAATCCGCAGCAGTTCGCAGCAGAAGAGGTTGTTACTGAGGAAGCTCCATATAATGCAATTAATAATGCCAGTATGGGTCTTCAATTTAAAATCGCGGATTCTACTGTTATTCCTGAACCGGGAACAGTGGTGTCACTTGCGACAACCAGTGACGGTGGTTTGCGTATTGCGACTCAGGCATACGATCCGTTTGTGGTTGGTGTAGTCAGTGATTTGTCTGCGTTTGCACTTGGTGAACCAGGCAATGTGATCGTGGCAACTGCTGGACGTACGTCTGTGAAAGTGACCAATGAGAACGGTTCAATTCGTGCCGGAGACAAATTGACCGCATCGTCCCGTCCCGGGTATGCAATGAAGGCAATTAACGCCGGTCAAGTGATTGGTATTGCGTTGAGTGATTCGGCTGCTTCCGGTGAGAATGATACGGTTACGTTATTGGTCGGAGTCTCATCATACGTCGGTGATACACTCGCGACTGGTAAAGGTGTGGTGACCGCGCAGTCTTTTGCAGTCGCGTCAACGTCGCGTAAGGATGTGTCGACGCTTGATACGGTTGCGCGTACTTCGTTGGTACAAAAGATGCGCTCGGTGGGGGTTTCAACTTTCCGTTATGACAACGAAGATGTGACTGTGCCGGTGCACATTGGTCTCGATACGCACACGCTTCCGCCGGAGGTTTTGTCGATCTCGACGGGTGTTGTGGATCTCTTCCAGCTTTCATCGTTTATTCTCGTAAATACCCAAGAGCTTGATATTCGTGTGACTGCACTTGAAGCACGCGTCGCGATGCTTGAAACTTTGGTTGCGATTGCTTCCACAACGGGTTCGACTCTGGGACAGAGTACTTCAGTGGGTGGGGTGATAGGTTACCTTGAATCACTTGGTGCAAGGATCGAAAACGGTATGGCTTCGTTTAAGGCACTAGTTACAGAATCACTCACGGTTGGATCATCTGTTGCGCCGGCTGGTATCACGATCTTTGATAAAGTGAGCGGTTCACCGTTCTGTGTGTTGGTGGTAAATGGTGTGGTGGTTTCTGAGGCTGGCGAATGTACCACAACTGCCACACGTGCACCAGATGAACAAAAACCATCACCAGAAATTGAGATAAGTGACGGTCAACAAGGTGTTGATATGGTGCCGCCGACTATGACTGAGATAAGTGACGGTCAACAAGGTGTTGATACGGTTCCGCCGACTATTACCGTACACGGAAACAACCCAGCAGAAATAGAGAAGGGGACGCCATATGTTGATCCGGGTGCATCATTTACCGATAATCTCGACTCAAATCTCTCGACGGTATTATTGTTGAATGGCGCCACAACTTCAGTTGTACAAATCGATACTACTATTACAGGCTCACACGTGATTACCTATTGGGCACAGGATGATGCCGGGAATGTGACGACAGTTACGCGTACGGTGATTGTTACTGACCCTGCTTTGCAACCAGCGCCACTGGTGGCCGAAGACGCTTCGAGCACTGAAGAGACTAATTAGATGTAGCTTCCTCTATATGATGATACTTAATAATAAAATGAGTATGAAGCTAATACAGAGACGATTACTGGCCAGAGTTATTTTTTTGCTTGTGTTAGTTGCTTTGTTCCTTATTGTATCAAAGGAGTCTGTGCATGCTGCGACACTTATTAAATCTCCTAACGCATTCGTACAGCTTGGTTGGTGGCGTTTTGATGACGAGAGTGGAAGTGTAGCCCTTGATTCATCAGGTAATAATAATAGGGGATCACTGTATCAGATGGATGAGACTGATTGGACGAGTGGTGTTTTTGGTAGAGCACTTCAATTTGACAATAGTGCAGGAGAGCATGTGGTTGTACCACATAACGTGAGTTTAAGTCCGACTACGGCGCTGACGATATTAGGATGGGCCAAGCCGGTCACATACGGTTCAGGTTCTGCAACTTTTGTAGAGAAGGCGTATGGAACATCTTATATTTTGTATTTAGATAGTTCTACTGAAGGGATGATTTTTAGCGTGAATGGTATTGATTGTACGTCGAATGCTACCATTATCACCTTGAATACATGGCAACATATTGCCGCGACGTATAATGGAACAGTAGTCCGTTTCTATGTGAATGGTGTCGAGCGGGGGACATGTAGTAATGTTGGTTCGGTTGGGACTGATACGTCGGATGTTCAAATTGGTAATGATGACACGCTTACAACAGCGTTTGATGGTTACCTTGATGATGTGCGCATTTACGGTCAGGCATTGACCCAAAATGACATTTTACAGATTATGCGTGGTGATCGTATTGCAAAAGCTGCGGTTACTCCTGAAGTTGCGGGTACACTCGCGACTAATTTGAGTGGGTGGTGGACTTTTGATGGTCGGGAAGTTAATTGGAGAACAGGTGTGGTGACTGATAAGAGCGGTCAGGGGAATACCGGTACTATTGTTAATATGGCGACAACAGTTGCCGCTGTTGATGGAAGATTGGGGCAAGCCTTTAATTTTACAGGGAATGGATATGTCAATATTGGTAATCTTTCAGAGAATGCTGCAGGTACAATATCTTTGTGGATTAATCCGAATGTTACGATCAATGCTTCCAATTATAACTACGGACTATTGGTCAATGCGGATCCATCAGTAGGACCGTCTCTTCTTATGCGTTGGTATGAGGTTACTGGAGACGGGGCGCTTACATTTTATATTGATGATGGTGGTGGGTGGGTGGGTGCTAAAACAATAACTACTAATTGGAAAAAAGATACGTGGTACCACATTGTTGGTTCGTGGGGAGGGGGAGTGATGGATATCACGATTGATGGGATCCAAGAAGATAGTGATGCACAAGATGCTGCGTCTACAAATGCGAGTACATGGCGTATAGGTCAGTCTTCGCTGAGTACCACACCATATTATTTTGATGGAAAGATAGATGATGTACGTTTTTATAGTCGGAAGTTATCATCTGCCGAGATACAAAAGTTGCATACTATGGGGCGGTCAACGCAAAACGTATCGTTGCTCGGTGCTAATAATCTGGGGAGTGGTCTTATTGGATGGTGGACGATGGATGGACCGGATGTGAATTGGGGAACAGGGAAAGTTGTGGATAAAAGTGGTAGTGGGAACGATGGATATGCAGTTAGTATGTCCACAACAACATCAGTTGAGTCTGGAAAAGTAGGTCAATCGCTTTTATTTGATGGAGACAATGATGTGGTAAGAACAGGGAGTGATTTTATTGGCACAAACCCTGTAACTATTTCACTTTGGATGAATGTACGCTCTTTTGGAGAAGGTAACATTGCTCGTCTGGTTAGTAATCATGCTGCTACGGGGTTCTTTTTTAGGGTATTTTTGACTAATAATATATTACAATTTTCAAGTAATGGAGGAACTAGTATTGCGGTATCTGCTAATAATGCAGTGGTATTAAATAAATGGATACACGCAGTTGTTACGAGAGATGCCAGTGGTGTTGCTAATATTTATGTTGACGGAGTTTTAAGTGGTACTGCAGATCAAAATAGCGGTACACCACAAGTTGGTAGTACTAATGTGGTAATTGGTAATGACGACGTTGGAACAGCGACTTTTGATGGCAGTATCGATGATGTGCGTATATATAGTCGGGTTCTTTCAGCGTCAGAAGTACGTCAACTGTACAATGGGCGTCGATAATCTAGTGTGTGGAGAATAAGGAAATAGTGAGGGTGCAGTACTGGTATAATGAGAGTGTAGTCGGTTTTGTTACTGGTCTTTATTCCTTAGCTGTGTATTCATGAGTAATGTACGTGTTGCAATAAATGGGTTTGGTCGTATTGGGCGTGCTTTTTTTAAGGTGGCCCAGGGGCGAAATGATATTGATATCGTCGCGGTAAATGATTTGGGCGATATAGATAATTTAGCATATTTACTTCAATATGATACCGCGTATCGTAAAAGTCCTTTTTCGGTCACTGTGAATTCTGATCGAACGGCATTTGTCATTGGTGATAAGCAGGTCCGATATATTTCAGAACGCGATAGTAGTAAACTTCCGTGGCGTGATATGGATATTGATGTAGTAGTTGAATCTACGGGATTGTTCACGTCATATGAGAAGGCAAAATTTCATCTTGAGGCTGGTGCAAGACGTGTTGTGATCTCTGCGCCGAGTAAGGATGCGCCCGGTGAACCTGTTGCGACGATGGTACTCATTGGTATTAACGAAGATAAATTGTCAGGTTCGCCGATTACTAGTAATGCGTCTTGTACCACGAATGCTGCAGCGCCGTTCCTTGCGATTTTGCATGAAAAGATTGGTATTGAACGTGCGTTGCTCAATACGGTGCATGGATATACTGCGAGTCAGTCATTAGTTGATGCACCGAATAAAAAAGATTGGCGAGAAGGTCGTGCAGCAGCGATGAATATCGTACCGTCTTCGACGGGTGCCGCAAGAGCGGTTGGGGAAGTTATGCCAGATTTGGCAGGGAAGTTTGACGGCGTATCGATGCGTGTGCCAGTGGTGACTGGTTCTATCGTTGATGTTACTTTTATCACAAAACGTGAGACTTCAGTTGAGGAGGTGAATGGTTTTTTAGCAGCAGCTGCAGGAGAAGAACGATGGAAGAAAAGTTTTACTGTTACTAACGAGGAATTAGTGTCGTCAGATATTATTGGTGCGCCATATGCGTCTATTGTTGATTTAAAGTTTACACGCGTGATCGGTAATTTGGTAAAGGTTCTTGCGTGGTATGACAATGAAATGGGGTATACATACACACTCGTTGAGCATGTGGTGAAAGTGGGATCGTATGTACGATCATGAAAATTATTATCACATCAGATCATGCTGGATTTGCTCTTTGTAAAGCGCTGTATGCGCACCTAAAAGCGGGTGGCTATGAAGTGACTGATGTGGGACCGTATGCGCTCGAACCTAAAGATGATTATCCCGATTATATTGCGCCGGTTGCTCTTGAAGTATCTCATGATCCTGATAATACACGCGCAATTATAATCGGTGGTTCTGGACAAGGGGAGGCTATTATGGCTAATCGGTTTCCTCGGGTACGGGCGGTTGTATTTAATGGTCAGTATGCGCCGCATGGACGTGAGACACCAGATGAAATTCTTTATTCACGACTGCACAATGATTCTAATGTGCTTTCACTTGGTGCACGTTTTATTAATGAGACTGAAGCAAAGGTTGCGGTTGAGAAATGGCTTTCAACACCGTTTTCCAATGAAGAGCGTCACGTCAGGAGGATTAGGAAAATCGAACAGTACGCGCCGCAGTCACCACTTTCGGATGCGCGAGATAGCGAGGGAAGTCGTACGTCCTCGGTTCATGATTTTTAATATGTTATGATAGAAGAAGATATTGCGATTGTTCCGGCAGTGTTGGCAGAAAATGCTGAGACATTTGTGAAAACTATGTCGCGTTTGAAAGATGTAGCGTCATTAGTGCAGATTGATGTTTGTGATGGTGTGTTTGTGAGAAATACCACGTTTCCGTATGGAGGGGCAGGTGACACTGTGTTATGGGAACGTATCACGCATGAAGATACAGGGTTACCGTTCTGGGACGTACTAGATTTTGAAGTTGATCTCATGGTGAAAGAGCCATGGAGGGTTGCTGAGGAGTGGGTACGAGCGGGTGCGAGTCGTATTGTTTTTCATGCTGACACTATACAGGCGGCACCGCACGATGTGTTTTCGTTGTATGGATCATTGGTGGAGATTGGTGTGGCTATTCCAGCGCAGGCTAATATTGAAACATATAGAGACGTACTCACAAAAGCGGCATACATACAGGTGATGGGTATTGCAAGGATTGGATTTCAGGGCGAACCGTTTGATGTGCGTGCGCTCGATACTATTCGCGCATTGAAGAGGTTTTTTCCTGAAAAACTTATACAAGTTGACGGTGGTGTGACGCTTGCGAGTGTTCCACGGTTAGTAGCGGCAGGTGCCACCCGGCTTGTTACAGGGTCATTTATTCTCTCGTCACTGGATCCCAGAGGAGCAGTTGAACAGTTGAAAACTGTCGCGCGCAAAAGTACTCATTCATGAGATAATATTGGGAGTCACCATGTCTTTTGCTGTGCTCCATAAGCCAAAATTGATTACGCAGGCGAACGCTATTCGGCGTTCGTTAATTGAGATGCTAGTTGAGGCGGGCAGCGGTCACACTGGTGGGCCGTTGGGGATGGCGGATATATTTACCTATTTGTTTTTTCATGGACTTAAACACGATCCTAAACGTCCTGAGTGGAAAGACAGGGATCGAGTCATTTTGAGTAATGGTCATATTTGTCCTGTATATTATGCAACATTGGCACACGCAGGATATTTTCCTGTGTCTGAATTAAAAACATTACGAAAATTTGGGTCACGGTTACAGGGACATCCGCATCGTGAATGGTTGCCAGGACTCGAGACTTCATCTGGTCCGCTTGGTTCGGGTTTATCACAAGCCGCTGGTATGGCGTTGGCTGATCGTATGGATGAAGGTCGTGCCGGGCAGCGATTCTTTTATGTACTAACATCAGACGGCGAACATAATGAAGGTCAATTTTGGGAAGCAATGATGTTTGCGGCAAAAGAGCGACTCGGTTCAATCATTGTGATTGTCGATCGTAACAATATTCAAATCGATGGGTATACGGAAGATGTGATGCCACTTGAGCCATTGGCTGATAAGTGGCGAGCATTCAACTGGCACGTGCAGGAGATTGATGGTCATAATTTTAATGATATGCATGCGGCTGTTGGTGAAGCGCAGAACACGTTTGATCAACCAAGTGTCATTATTGCTCATACGGTACCAGGTAAAGGAGTATCTGCGTTTGAACGTAGATTTGAATGGCACGGCAAGGTTCCGAGTAAAAAAGAAGGAGAAATGGCTTTGAAAGAATTAATGAAAGGCGACGAAAAATAATTATATGTTGAATACGAGTCTTAAATTAGATAATCATATATTTGATAAGACGCCTGAACGCGAAAGTATGCGTGTGGGGTTTGGTCACGGACTTGTTGAGTTGGCGGCGATAAGTCCTCGTGTGGTTGCGTTGTGTGCTGATGTGACTGAGTCACTACAATTTTCTTTGTTTCAAAAAACATTCCCTGACCGTTTTGTTGAGCTTGGTGTCGCCGAGCAAAATATGGCATCAGTAGCTTCTGGTATGGCTGCAATGGGGAAGATTCCGTTTATCGGCGGGTACGCTACATTTTCTCCTGGTCGCAATTGGGAACAGATTCGCACCACTATTTGTTATAACAATGTGCCGGTTAAAATTGTCGGGTCACATGTGGGAGTTGATGTGGGTCCTGATGGGGGGAGTCACCAGGCGCTTGAGGATATTGCGATGATGCGTGTGTTGCCACGTATGACTATTTTGACGCCTGCTGATATCCATGAGGCTCGTGCGGCAGCTCGTGCAGCAATGAAAATAAATGGCCCGGTGTATATTCGATTGGTCCGTAATCCGGTGCCGAATTTGTTTACTGAGCGGTCGCCTTTGCCACTTACAAATGCGGCTGCGTTGTGGACACCTCCATCTAAGAAACAATCAGATGTGGGTATTATTGCACATGGTGCGATGGTATATCAGGCTCTCAAGGCGGCAAAACTACTTGAAGAAAAAGAAATATATGCAACAGTTCTTCAGGTATTTTCTATAAAGCCGTTGGATGGCGGTATGGTGGGGCGGTTAGCAAAAGAGACGGGAGCGCTTGTGGTAGCAGAAGATCATCAGCAAGTGGGGGGATTAGGTGGGGCTGTGGCTGAATTTCTGGCGCGGAAAAATCCTACTCCAATTGAATTTATCGGTATGAAGGATCAATTTGGTCAGTCGGGGACTCCTGAAGAATTATGGAAGCACTACGGTATGGGTGCGGTTGATATTATAAAGGCGGCTGAGACAGTAATAAAACGGAAGAAAGGATAATCAACACCCCCGCACGTGCGGGGGTGTTGATTAATACTAGATTTATAGTTCCTGCGCAGTGTATTCCGCGGGTGCGTTTTTGAGGTATTCCTCAAGCTTTTCTCGAGAGAGTAAGCCCTTTTGTGCGCCAATTTCCTGTACAACTGCCATAGAATTGATGGGACCCCATGCGAGTGCTTCGGGGACTGTTTTTCCAAGTGCGAGCGCGCAGGTGAAAGTAGAGGAGAAGGCATCTCCAGCACCAGTACGTGACACGGGTGGGTGGGGGTCAGGATACATGGAGATATGCCATGTCTTTTGTTCCATGGGATCAAAGACGTACGCGCCTTTGGGACCATCGGTGATAACCACTAGTTTTGGTCCGAGTGCATGAATACCCACGAGAAGTTTTTTTATGTCAGGTTCTTTGGTTCTAAGGATACGTTGTGCCTCTTCTTTATTGCAGAAAAAGACATTGGTACGGGCATATATGCGTGAGAGTTTTTCAGTACCAAATTTCATTTGGAATGTTCCGGGTTGGAAAGCGAGCTTCACTGATGGGTTTGCGGTGAGATAGTTTGCAATTTGTTCGTGGTAGGGAAGGGTGCTTTCGGCGAGTGATGAGAGATATATCCAGCGTGGTGGTGGTTGTATATCGGGAAACTGATAGGGGTATTCATGATGCTTCACTAGAATGGTTCGTTCAGCTCCAAATCTCAATACATAATGGTAGTTTGTTTCCATGCCAACGTGAATAGCAACAAAGTCGGTAAGTACTTTATTTTTCTGGAGTGACTCTAGACATTCTTTTCCGTTTTGATCATCCCCCATATTGGTAATGAGGGCTGAGGTGAGTCCTAGTCGTGCGGCAGATACGGCGGCGTTTGGACTATTACCAACTGCGCGCACTATATCGACTGTTTCGTATGGAAGTTTGTCGCCAAAACGCATAGAGAGCATGCAATTTTCGCCGTGTGTGTCGCATGTCACCTCCGCTTCCTTAAGGAGTATAAAAGCATCGGTAACAATGTCACCAATGGCAAGAAAATCAATAGGTTTCTGTTCCATAGGTATTATTCTATCATGTGTATTCTGAATGTTGTGGCTAGACAGTTAGATTTGATTTGGTAACATTGCAAGCGGATCTGACAGTTTTCTGGAAAAAAACAAAAAAAGTGATTCCCGAATAAGCACGCATTTTCGGGATTAGCCTAAACCCTGCTACGCGTGGGGGGTCGATGGGGCGACTGTATTCATGAGCTGGTTGTCTTTCTCATAGCGAGGAAAATAACCAATCGTATTGTCGACCCCGAGTATGGGTCACATTCATGTGACCTAGAATTCTGTCGGCTATTTCTTCACAAGTTTCATGCCGATAAGGCTAAACCAGATTTTGTCAGGTCTGCGGAGCCCCTTTTGTTCGTGAGAATATGAGGGGCTTTTTTATGTGCATGGTTGTAACTGTGCGTTGTGTGGTGTACGTATGTCTCATTTATTTTAGAGCGAAATAGTTTTTAAAGAAAAATATGAGTGATTTTCAACACACAACATACATAGAGGAGTCTAGGCTGAGAATAGCGCTTGGGAGTTAATTGGGAAATATTAGCTAAAGCAAATAGAACGGATATAGGCAAGTCTGGTTATATTTTTTTTATAACAAATAAATAAGATAAGGATGTATAAAGAGAGTTTCTAATAAAATAAGTTAAGTAGGATAAAAAAGATCGCGCAAACCCACTGGGTAAGTTTGCGCGATGTGTGCAACCACGAACCTAACTCGTCGAACAGGAGACGTTTTTTATGATAGTCCAACATCATTTCTTTGTCAAGTAATATATTTTAACGGTTTAATATACGCCACTTATATTGGCAGGGTATACTATCCATTATGGCAAAAGAAACAGACTCGCCAGCATACGTACATGGTGTTGAAGTGGCCCTGTATCGTAGACTTCGTCCCCATACGTTTGCTGATGTGTTGGGGCAAGAACATATTGTATCGTCTCTGCAGGGGGCGATTACACAAGGGCATGTCGCACATGCATACTTGTTTTCTGGGTCGCGTGGCACAGGTAAGACATCAGTAGCACGTATTGTTGCGCATGAACTCGGTACTGGAAAAACTGATTTATTTGAAATTGATGCTGCAAGTAATACGGGGGTCGATGATGTGCGGGCGCTCAATGAGTCAGTCACCACATTACCGTTTGAGTCAAAATACAAGGTATATATTTTGGATGAGGCGCATATGCTTTCGAAGTCCGCGTGGAATGCTTTGTTAAAGACTATTGAAGAGCCGCCACCATACGTTATCTTTATTTTCTGTACAACAGAGCTTGAAAAAGTGCCGGCGACTATTGTGTCGCGTTGCCAGTCATTTGTATTTCGTCGTCCGAGTCATGCGGTAATTAAGACCGCGGTTGAGAAGGCGGCAAAAAATGAAGGGTTTATTCTTGAAGCGGCATCTGCAGATCTTATTGCACTTTTGGCGGACGGTTCTTTTCGTGATGCGTATAGTGTAGTGCAGAAAGTGATTACGACGTCCTCAGATACTCGGATCAGTGTGGCGGAGGTAGAGCGTATTACCGGTGCGCCGCCACTCATGCTCGTGAATACGTTTGTGAAAGCATTTGATAGTAAAGATATCGATGGCGCACTAAAGGTGGTAAAACAAGCGGCGGCGCAAGATATCGATATGCAGCTTTTTTTGAAGCGAGTACTGCGTGCTATGCGGTTTGTATTACTCATCCGTGTTTCGAAAGGGGCGGCAGGGTGGCTGAAGGAAGAATTATCAGGAGAAGATTATACGCTCTATAGTTCGCTTGCTACTGGTAAGGGCGCGATCAGTGCGGCGTCACTCGTGGTATTTATTGATGCAGCAGAGAGTCATGGATTTACATTTGTACCAGAGTTACCACTTGAACTCGCACTGATAAGAGTGCTGGGTGGTTCATTCGCGGCATAATATACTGTAAAAAGTGTGTCGTCTGTGGTATATAGTATTTCTATCGTATACTGCGTACACACGCAGCACATGCGGTAATTTGCTTCTTATTTGGGGGATCGTCTAATGGTAGGACAGCGGCCTTTGGAGCCGTGAATCTTGGTTCGAGCCCAAGTCCCCCAGCCACCATATGCCTAAGTCAGGAGACTGACAGGCATAGGCATCTATACCGAAAAATGCATACCTGCTGAGCGCAGTATTCAAGACAGAAAATTCGCCCTGAAATGGGCGACTTTTCTGTTAATTTTTGTTTTTGTAAAATATATCTATGGAAGACCATCTTGCCATCGAACAATCCAAAAGTAATCCAAACGTATACGGTCAGGTATACAAGAAATACGCTGATAAAGTTTTTAACTATTTCTGGTATCGAACCGGCCACGATCGTGCGTTGTCAGAAGACTTAATGCAGGAGACGTTCGTTCGGGCTTTTGAAAATAGAGGTAAGTACCAACAGCGTGGCTTTTCGTATCTCACGTATCTCCTCACCATAGCTCACAACATTCTCATCGACCATTACAGAAAACCAAAAAGTATCCCTGTTGATGAATTAGAGACTGATACTGTACCGTATGAAATAACTGACGACCTTGTACGTAAATCTGATGCGCAATCTCTCTGGCGTGCTATCCAGTCACTCCCGGCTTCTAACCGTGATGCACTACTCATGTTTTATCAAGAAGACATGCCGATAAAAGATATCGCCAAAGTGCTTGGCTCAACAGAAAATGCAGTAAAACTCAACCTTTCTCGTACACGAAAGAGGCTTGCAGCACACCCATATTTGCAAGATATCGGAGGCTTTAAGGATAAGAAACGTGCCTATACAAAACCCCGCTACCTTAAGAAATAATGACACCTTTTGTTGTCCTATTCGTTAAATAGGACATGAAAAACCAGCAGCTTATATACGTACTCGGTGGTCTTTTGGCTGTAAGCATTCTCGGTAATCTCTATTTCTGGAACAGCAAAGAGAGTGTGGCGACTGCGCCTGCATCGTATGCAACATCAACCAGCTCGGTTATTGAATCTCCCTACGGATACCGAAGCGAGGTAGTAACCGTGTTTGATAACGGCAAGGTTAAAACCTATTCCACTACCACTCCAATGACCGAAAAGGATGTCGAGAAAATCCAAGCTCAGGCAGTGGAGAGAATGCGCGCAATGGATGACTACTTCAGGAAACAAGAAGAGTTGTTCCAAGATTTCTGGCGAGCATTCTGATGACACCTTTGGTTAACTGGAGCGTTTAATAGGGTGTAAGGCGGAGTGGTCGACCGTCGCTAAGCAGAAAATTAATGTATGGCTTTAGTAGAGCAAATAAGGAATGGTGCTTGGCTAAAGAAATTCATTCGATCAATTTCTGATGCCACTTAGCATCTCCTGTAAGTTAAAACTGAATAGTGCGTTGTAAACAACTCGCAAAAAACGAGCACAAGAGAACCGGAGTTCTCTAAGGTCTAGGGGAAACCAGCACGGCATCCCTAGACTATCCGTGAAAATTACCAATCCCTTATCCATGGTCGAACGCAAGGGGCATTACCAAAAGAAATCGTAAATTACTATGAAAACAGAAATTCAAAAGAGAGATAATCAGAATCAGGCTCTCTCAAGGCGCGATGACTTTATGAGTCCCTTTTCTCTCATTGATAGATTCCTCGACGATTCAGTGTGGGATCCGTTCAACATGATGACGCCGAGTCTCTTCCGCAGTCGCGGGCTCGGTAATGTCTCAACGGTATTCCCCAAAGTTGATGTCGAAGAAACGGATAATGAGATCAGAGTAACGGCGAACGTGCCGGGTCTTGATCCAAACAACATCAATGTAGAAGTTGGGGACGACTATCTCTCACTCTCAGGCAAGATAGAGAAGGGGGGAAAAGAAGAGAAGAAAGGCAAACTCTATCGCTACGAGAGAGAGTACGGAGAGTTTAGGCGAGAATTTTCTCTTCCTGCGAGAGTGAATAAGGACGGTATCGTGGCAAAGTCTAAAAACGGTGTTCTGACCATCACTCTCCCGAAATCGGAAGAGGAAATGAAAAAGAGAGTCAAGATAGATGTTGAGTAATAGAAAAGACCGCCTATTCGGGCGGTCTTTTTTGTTATCCTCAGTTCAGTTTGACCAGTATACCCCCCAGGGGGTATACTGATATATGTGAAATATTTGGACGATAAACATAAGGCAAAAGTTGCCCGTCGCCTCAAGGTGCTTGAGGGACAAGTTCGAGGTCTTCAAAAGATGGTTGAAAACGATACCTACTGCATCGATGTAATTACTCAAACATCCGCTGTGAAGCAGGGGTTATCTAACGTCGAGGATTTACTTCTTGAGAATCACCTTGATCATTGCGTGCATCACCAGATGAAGACTGGACAAACCGCTAAAGCAAAGGCGGAAATTATCAAGGTGTATAAACTCAAGAGAAAATAATATGCACACACAAACCTACAAAGTAAAAGGAATGCACTGTGCTTCATGTTCTTCGGTTATCGAGAAGGCTTTTAAGAAGGTGGACGGTGTGCATTCTGCTGAAGTGAATTATGGTACAGAAAAAGCGAAGGTGTCTTTTGACCAATCAAAAACAAACCCCCACGACCTTTCAAAACATATTGAACCACTGGGCTATTTTCTAGAGGTACCAAAAAGTGCAGAAGAAATGGGCATGTCCGAAAGTGAGCATGCGGCGCACCTAGGTCTTAATCAATCCAAGAAGGAGAAGCTTGCAGAAGTGGTTGATATGCGAACAAAAGTGTTCTCGGCTATTCCCATTGCAATCTTCGCCGCTTTCGTCATGGGCTGGGACATACTTGCGCAGTACAGTATTGTTCCCGCCATGAGTTACACCCTCAAAGAATTTTTTCATCACCTTCTTCCAATACTCGCCACATATATTTTGTTTGTAGTGGGTAAACCATATTTACTTGGTTTTTATAGATTTCTCCGTTATGGCAAGGCAAATATGGATACTCTCATTGGTATTGGTACCACTGCGGCCTTTCTATATAGTCTTGCTGTAACTGCTTTTGAAGATGTCCTCCGTCCTTTTATCAACGTTGAATACCAATACTATGACGTAACAATTGTGGTCATTACTTTTATTGCACTTGGTAAATATCTCGAGGCACGATCAAAAATTAAAACTGGAGATGCTATTGAAAAACTTCTCAATCTTCAGGCAAAGACTGCGCTGGTAATTCGCGACGGGAAGGAGATAGAAATTTCTATAAATGACGTTAAACATAGCGACCTAATTGTTGTTAAGCCAGGTGCAAAGATTCCTGTAGATGGTGTTATAACTGAGGGCAATTCTTTTATTGACGAATCTATGGTTACTGGCGAGCCGATGCCTGTACAGAAAAAAGTTGGTAACAGTGTTATTTCAGGAACACTCAACACCAGTGGCTCGTTTACATTTAAAGCGACGAAGGTTGGGTCAGAGACACTCCTCGCTCAAATCATAAAAATGGTTGAGGACGCTCAGGGAAGTCGTGCTCCGATACAAGCTCTCGCAGACAAAATATCAGCGGTCTTTGTGCCTATTGTTTTAGTAATCGCTTTCCTAACCCTCGGTACTTGGCTCGTTGTAGGGTCTCAGTATCTAGGATTCTCTCAGGCACTTTCATTTGGTCTTGTATCGTTTGTTGGTATTCTCGTCATTGCATGTCCTTGTGCTCTCGGACTTGCTACACCAACTGCAATAATTGTTGGAGTTGGGAAAGGAGCCAAAGAAGGTATTCTCATAAAAGATGCGGCGACACTTGAAAAGCTCCACAAAGTGAATACAGTCGTGGTTGATAAAACAGGAACGATAACTAAAGGTAAGCCAACGCTCGTTGATATACAAAATTTTTCAAGTCTAAAGGATGAGGAGTTGATATCTATTCTCGCTTCGCTTGAAAAAAAATCTGAGCACCCAATCGCACATGCAATCGTAAACTATACACACGAAAAGAATATCACCATGTCTGACATATCGGGTTTTCAAGGGATACAAGGCAAAGGTCTTAAAGGAACAATAAATGGCGTTGAATACTTCGTTGGCAATACAAGACTCGCAAGCGACCTCAAAATCTCGTTTGACAGCACTAAGTTGAGCGAGTTCACCTCACAAGGTAAAACCCCAGTCATACTTGCTACGAAAGAAAAAGTTCTTGGATTCGTAATGGTGGCTGATGAGATAAAACAAGAATCAAAACAGGCTGTTGCCGACCTTCACAGACTAGGCATTAAAGTCGTAATGCTCACAGGTGATGATGAAAAAGCGGCTAAGTATATCGCATCGCTTGTTGGTATTGATGATGTTGTTGCTCATGTTTTACCTCACGACAAGCTTGAGAAGATAAAAACACTCCAGTCCCAAGGGAGAATTGTTGCCATGGCAGGTGACGGTGTGAATGATGCTCCTGGACTTGCTCAGGCGGATGTGGGTATCGCAATGGGGACTGGTACTGACGTTGCTATTGAGTCAGCAGGTATCACACTTTTAGGTGGGGACATTTCAAAGCTCGTTAAAGCAATCAAACTTTCCATGATGACCATGAAGGGTATTAAACAAAATCTTTTTTGGGCATTCATCTACAACATCGTCGGCATTCCTCTTGCTGCTGGAGTTCTATACCCAGTCTTTGGATGGTTATTGAACCCCGTGTTTGCCGGATTTGCCATGGCAATGTCATCAGTGTCAGTGGTATCAAATTCGCTTCGTATTAAAGCGAAGAAATTATAAAAATAATGAACACAAAAACCCATACGTTCCACGTCTCGGGCACTCATTGCCCGTCATGCAAAATCTTCATCGAAGACACTTTGAATGAGCAAATTGGTATTGAACAAACAAGAGTTGATTTAAAAAGTGAGACCGTCACTCTTCTAACTACTCTTAATGAGAGTCAGCATAAACTTGCAGATATACTAACTGAAAAAATAAAACACAACGGTTACTCGCTTTCAGTTGAGAAGAAAGCTCAGGAAAAAAAAGATAAAGTCGTCATTTGGCAGGCCTTGCCTATTGGGTTAGCGTTTCTTGCTATTTTTTTTATCGTACAAAAGTCAGGAATATTAAATTTCGGATTAGGTGGAACAGTAACACCAGTCACCAGTTTTGTCATTGGTCTCGTTGCGTCCGTTTCAAGCTGCCTTGCAGTTGTTGGAGGACTCGTTCTTTCTCTTTCAGCCACAGCGTCTCAAGACAAAATAAGTGACGTAAAGCCAATGATACTTTTCCACGGAGGTCGCCTTATCAGTTTTGCTGTACTTGGTGGGGTACTCGGTGCTATTGGAAGTGCGATCGGTATAAGTTTTACCGCAACCGCAATTCTTGGAATTATTGCATCAATAGTGATGATAATACTTGGACTCAATCTTGTTGGAGTTTTTGAGAAAAATATGATTGCTTTGCCATCAGGCGTTTTTAGTTTCTTCCGTAGAGTTGAGCACAAAACAATCGCACCATTTTTTGTCGGTGTAGGTACCTTTTTCTTGCCTTGCGGATTCACACAAGTAATGCAAGTTGCCGCGCTTTCAAGTGGTTCATTTTTCTCGGGACTATTAATTATGGGAGCATTCGCTCTTGGTACATTTCCAATGCTCGCACTTTTATCGTTTGGTTCGGCATCATTTGCTCAAACAAAGCACGCTCCACTCTTCTTCAAATCTGCAGGTGTGATAGTGATTGGTCTTGGAGCTTTCGCATTACTTGCGGGACTTGCAGGATTAGGAATTATAGATCCTCTATTTAATATATAATCTTATTAGTTAATTCCTATGCAAAAAAACACAATCATATCCATTATCATCAGTATCGCCCTTATTGGAGGAACTCTTTACTTTATTTCTGATAAGCCAACATCTTCAGCTGGTGAAGTTGCACAATCACAGAATGTTGAAATCATAGATGGTGTTCAGTATGTGACCGTAACCGCAAAAGGAGGATACTCTCCACGCGTCACAGAAATCAAAGGGGGTCTACCTACCAAGTTGATTGTGAAGACAGATGGTACGTATGATTGCTCAGCTTCGCTTGTGGTTCGTTCTGTTGGTTTCCAGAAAATACTTCAACCAACAGGTGAAGAGGTTGTAGATTTAGGCACGCCAAAATCTGGAGACGAAGTGCAAGGGATTTGTGGAATGGGGATGTATTACTTTCAAGTAAAGGTTAGTTAGTTATCGAGCGTAATCTTTTTATCTCTCAGAAATAGTTTACTTTGTAGACGTCCCAGTAACTCTCGTTTTTCAATCAATGTTCCTTTTTTGAGTAAGTGCTTCGTGTAACTTCTCACGTCTACATCGATAACGACTTTATTTTGTTTGTGACCAAGTATTCCAGATCTAAATTTCTTGAATCGTTTTATCTCGTCCTCAATTTGTGTTTGAACTTATAAGTTCATCTAAATTTACTGTATCCATGAATCCAATTAATTCTTTAATCAAGTCTGGTTCGTTTATTGGAGAATTCTTGCAAGCTATAAGTTTTGTTAGCAAATTCTTTGTTCTCTGTTTTCGGTATGTAATTTGCGTTTAATGTCATCTGTACTTCTGTACAGTTTCTTATCGATGATTGGTGTGTATTTTCCTGTGTACCAGAAGAAGATGAGTTTTTAGTATCGATAGACCCTAAAAAAAGGGGTTGTTTTTGGTGTGTGGCCGTAGAAATACCCTAATTAAGATATGAGACGGACGATAAGTATAATAAGCGTAATGATAAGTAGTATATGAATTAAATTTCCTCCCACCTTAAAACTAAATCCGAGAAGCCAAAGAACAGATAAAATGATAATGATTGTCCAAAACATTTTTAGGTTCGGTTATATAATATTTTAAGTTTCGCCAGACCTCTATGTGCTTGCACCGCGACAGCGTTTCCCGATTGTCCTGTAAGAAGGGATATTTCTTTAATCGAGAGATCCTGTGCGTATCTCATTCGCATCACTTTCTGGTATTTTGTCGGAAGATTTTGGATGAGGAGTAGGGCTGCCTCACTGTCAAATGTATTGAAAATGTGCTCGGAATGATCAAAGTTTGGCTCAAATCCTTTTTCGAGGAGAACATCGAGCGAGGATGTTTTATGCTTACGGTATTCATCAATGATCAAGTTGTTCAGAATCTTATATAAAAATGCCTGCATTAAATCAATTTTCCCCCCTTTGACGAGATACGTCCAGGTTTTTATGAAGGTATCTTGAACAAGATCTTCACCCGTTGCGTGATTGTGTGTTTTGAAAAAAGCATAGGAATTCATTTTTTTCCTATAGTTGTGGTGTGCGTTGGTCAATATTTTTTCTCGCTCGTTTTTTTGTGTTGGGGTCATCATATATTAAGCCGAGCACAACGTTATTTCATTACACGGTCATTAGTGACTCTGTAATACCTGGGAGGAGCATGCGTATCTGGGCTTATTGGAGATCAGGATAGCCGCACTTTGTTATAGAGATATTCCTGCAATATTCAGAATGTATGGACTTTGAGCATAACACGCCATATATCACATAGCGAGTTTTTGTAACGGGATTAGCTCCCTTGCGGCATCCATTGTATGGAAAAGGATAAAAAAAATGCGGAGCAGACACGCGCTATAATCGGGGCTGATTTCGTGGCCCATTTTTGGGAAAAGAGTTGGACGTATATTAAGACAGTCGTAGATGTTGTACGTGAGCCGGTTCTAATTTTAGATAAAGATTTTCGTGTAATGGCGGCTAATGCGTCTTTCTATCAGGTGTTTCAGGTTGATCCAAAAGATACTGAGCAAAAAGTTGTATATGAGCTAGGAAACGGCCAGTGGAATATTCCTGCGCTAAGAAAATTGCTGGAGGATATTTTACCTAAAAATACTTTCTTCAGAGGGTTTAAAGTTGCTCATGAGTTCCCCTTGATTGGGGATAAGACCATTATTTTAAATGCCCGCCAAATTCATGTGAAGGATGATGCTTCTTTCCCGCCAATCATACTTCTTGCCATGGAAGATGTTACAGAAATTATGGGTGTTGCCGAGATGTTGACTCGCTACACAAAGCAGTTTGAAATAAAAACAGGAAAACGTATAAAAAAGTTGGAAGTCTATATCAAAAGACTAGAGAAGGAGGTCGGGGAAGTCAAAAATAAGTCGCTTGGTTTATAAAATGTCTCTGTAATAATGGCTGTAATAGCATTGGTTCTAGGGCGGCCTCATTTGGAGGGATTACACACAAAAGGTCGATTGTGTAAAACGTCTTAATAATCTTTAAAATTAATCTAAATAAAATTACATGGAAACAATAAATCTACAAAAAAATCAGTTGCGTATAAGCATTCTTTTTGGAGGGGCGACGATGGGACTGTTTGTTTTCTTTCTCTTAGGGATACAGAGCGCCTACGCTGCTATTACTAGTTCATTGGATTTCGGTGATCGTGGCTCGGAAGTTACAGAACTTCAGACATACCTTGCAACAAAGGCAAGTATCTATCCTTCTGGCTTGGTTACTGGGTACTTTGGTTCTCTTACTCAAGCAGGGGTGAAAAAATTCCAAACAACACAAGGGATAGTATCGACTGGAACACCGGTGACAACTGGGTATGGTCGTGTTGGACCGCTGACGCAAGCCGCTATAAACGCAGAGTTGTCGGGTATAGGAAGTCCTATCGGAGATGTGTATGCTCCCACGTTCAGAAGCCTAAATGTAAACACCGATAACAATGGTGCATCAATCACATGGACAGCAAGCGAAGCATCTTTTGGAAAAGTTTACTACAGCACATCACCAATTAGCGTAAGCAATATATTTGATTCAACAGGTGTATTTTCAGGTGAGCCTGTGGTAAGTGGAACATTAGCCCCGTACGATGGACTTGCTTACGATACTCACACGGTAAACATCAATAATCTTTCACCAAATACAACATATTTCTATTTGGTTGTGATATTCGATGCTACAAAAAACGTGAGTATAACTTCTCCTGCTTCTTTTCGCACAACGCAATAATTGATTCGGAAAGTGAAACAAAAAATCATCGCGTAAATGCCGATGATTTTTTGTTTATATTTCTGAATTACTATTCCTCTTACAAAGTCTCTATGTATGAGATCAATACATAATGAGACGGCAAGTCTTAAATTGATAAAAGTTATTCATCTAAGTGATGTGTTATTCCATAAATGGAGATGGAGATAAATAGTGATTGGCAAGGTGGTATAAAAATTTAAAAGATGTTGTAAAATAACTAAGTTAAATACTGATAAAAAATGAACACAATAGGAATATTGGGATCAGGTGTTGTGGGGGTTACTCTTGCAAACGGGTTCAAGAAACATGGATATGAGGCAGTGATCGGCGTAAGAGATAAAAAAGAGGTAAAAGATTGGTCTGGACCTGTTTCAACTTTTCTCGATGTTTTATTGTGGTAACGATGAATACGCAAAGAAAGTAGTTTGTAAGATACTTTTGCAGTTTGGTTTTGAGCCGGAAGATATGGGAGCAGTCGAAGCTGCTCGTGCGATCGAACCGCTCTGTATGCTTTGGTGTATGCCAGGCTTTCTCAGGAATGATTGGTTGCATGCTTTTAAATTATTAAAGAAATAATTCTATGGAACTTATAAGCATTAATTATTGGGCAGTACTTGTGTGCGGTGTTATCGCTATGGCTATTGGTGCTATGTGGTATGGGCCGCTTTTTGGCAGAAAGTGGAGTGAAATTATCGGGGTTAATCCAGATGATGTTGCAGCTATAAAGAAAATGAAACAAAGTGCAGGTCCACTCTACGCGATTCAATTTATTTTGACTTTGTTTCAAGTTTTGGTCTTGGCGCATTTGATCGCAGACACAACAAGAGTTGGAGGATTTGAGAGAGCGTTGTGGGTGTGGGGAGCGTTCGTGATTCCCACTTTGGCCGGCGCAGTTATGTGGACTAACGAGCGGGGTGAGATGAAGTGGGCGCGGTTTTTGATCCAAGGTGGATATCAACTTGTGATCTTTGTTGTCTTTGGATTGCTGTTGCAATGCTGGAGTTAAGTAGAGATTTTTGATTAAAAAAGCTTCAAAAGTATTATGTGGTTAGTTTATACCTGTGATAGTGCTGATTGAAGTATGAAGAATAGGTTTATTAGTTACAACGTTTAATTACTCATTATGCAAAAGAAAACAAAAATTATTAGTATTATTGTGGCAGTTTTAGTATTTATAACGATTGGTATTTTTATTAGTCGGGTACAACACCCAATAATAATTACTAACGCTCAATTTCAAGACAAATTATCTCAACTGACAGATGTTAAAATTTTTATAGATAAAAATTCATATTTTTCAAATGAAAAAGTAAAAATAACAATCCAAAATAATTATGACGAACCTATTTATATCCCAGGTGCTTTTATAGTGAGTAAGATCTATAAACAAGATAGAGACAATTGGCTCATATTAGATTCTTACTGTGATTACCCGCATTGTGTCCACAGATTACCAGGACTAGAAGAAATTAAATCTGGTGAATCAAAAGAGGTTGAATGGAATCCTGTTTATTTCGTAAGAAGTGATTCTAAATTACTGAAAGCAGGAGAGTATGTTGTTTCAATTAATTTTGGATTGAATTCTTCAAAGGGAAAGGATTGGAAAGTGGCATATTCCGAATCATTCTTAATACGTCGATCCTTTGCGCAGATTTTTTTGGATTTCGTCCAAAGTGTTATGTTTACATTCAATGAATGATGGAAGAGCATGATTGTGTATTAATCTACTGATTACCATTCATAGAAAAGTAATCGTATGCAGTGGTGAATGCGAAGTTGGAAACATAATTTATATATCAATGCGTATTGCAGACATATTAAAGATTACTTCAATGCCGGTGGTGTTCGCCTCTCTGTGTTGTGTAAGCCCACTTGTGTTGGTGATGTTAGGGTTGTCGACGGTTAGTTTCGCGAGCTCGTTAGCGGATACGTTGTATGGTCAATACAAATGGGTTTTTAGATTGGTGGGGTTCGTGTTGTTGGTCGGGTCCATTATTCTCTATGTAAGAAGAGAGAAGAACATTTGTACCCTTGATGAGGCAAAGAAACGTCGCAATGAAATTATCAATATTGTGGCTGTGTCACTGATTGTGGGTGTTGTTGGATACATATTCTTTCTTTATGTGGTTGTACATTATGTCGGTGTATTTTTCGCGATCTGGAAATAATTGAGGGTTCGGTGACAGTAAGCGTAGGTTTGTTTATTTTATTTCAAGCCTTTAAAAAGATTTGAAATATTTTACGTCGGCTTAGAGAGACGGTATTATGTTATTGACAATATTAAATTATACTCTATAATATATCGAGTAGTTTTTTCGGTATTTTAAATACAACATCAATCATACGCAATACAGAAAGGCTAGAAATGAGTTCATTAAAAACTGGTGAAGATTCGCACAAAGTTCTGGACAAAGCTTTGGGTTTAACCGTACTTTTGGGCATGTTTGAGCCGAGGACATATTATCACAGTGTTCGAGATTTTGATGGCACTGTGCATCATCGTGTACATCCGTTCGGTCTTACTCTCCCACCAGATCCTTCTTTTGGAGAGTCTAGGTTCAGTTTTGTGGGGGCTCATGCATCTGATAAGAGTGTTGAAGCTTTTTGTGTGTCTATTTGTCCTTGGATAGGTCACACCGAAGGAAATACGGTAACAAAATTGAGAATCATCAGTACCAATGTGTACGGTGGTAAATCGAATCAACATTTTGTTTTCTTTGAAGTATGGTTTGGGGACCAGAAGGCGTTCATGTCAGGTGAAACCACTAATTTCAGTGGGGCTGGCAACACAGCCAGACAGAAACTATTGGCTGTCTTTGAGCTTTTGGCGGTTATTTATGGGATCCACATTGAGAGGCACTTAATTAGTCGCCCGGTAGATCCTGAGACTCTTTACAAAAAGAAAAGTTCATAAACTCGCCTCAATCAGAACCCAATAATGTTGATTTAACCATCAGCACTGTTGGGTTTTTCTATTGCAGGAAAATATGGGTAGTGGTCTGAAGGGGGGGTGTTGTACGGAATCAGAAACCTAGACGCTCATGCCAAAGGGCGTAGAATAGGGGTGTTCGAATTGAAAATGCTAGTAGCCGAGCGTCGAAGGAAGGTTGTACTGAGGCCAGTATGTCGAATGTGTCAGCTTGAAATAAGGTCGGACTCCTTCTGTGTATCGTTGGTATCGTGAGTATGGTGCGAAGTAAGAAAAAGGCTGCGTTGTATCAAGATAAGACTCTATAATTTATATAATGTATATATGATTTTTAAAACGAAGATCACTATACCGTGGCATATAGATCGCGTGTTTGATGCCTTGAATGCTCCTTCGATGATGCAGCAGGTCGCGTTTCCTCTTGTGATTTTTAAGGCGGTACGACCGACGGTGTTTCCGGAACGGTGGGACAATGGTGCCACGTATCGCATGAAGATGTATTTGTTCGGCGTGTTGCCGCTTGGGTGGCAAGAGCTTTCCATACGTGCGACTCGTACGACGGACCAAGCGACGCTCACTGATGTGGGGCCTGGATTTGCGGTGAAGCTGTGGGATCACAATGTAGTATTGACGAAGCAGGGAGATTCTAAAACTCAATATGATGAAACGCTTACTCTCACGGCGGGATTCATGGCGCCGATTATTTGGATTGGCATGACGGCGCTTTTTGCCTGGAGAAAATATCGGTGGCTCAGTCTTACTCGGTAGGTGCAACCTACACGATAGATATTGCATTTGATTAGGTACAGATTAATCAGAAATTGTTCGTAGTATAATATATACTCTTTATATGACATCTAAAAAAATAATGCTTATTGTTGGTGTGGTCATAGTACTTGGTGGACTCCTTGTGTATGCGTTTTTTATGAATAAAACGCCGCACGATGTGCTCGATCCTACACCCCAGAATGTGACATTATCTGGTACGTATGTGTGTTTGTCACACATTAATCCTGGTGAAGTACAGACACAAGAATGTGTTTTTGGTCTAAAAACTGATGATGGTTTGTATTACATGGTCAATTTCGGGGCTTCCGCGAATGCCGCTGAATTGTTTAATAGTGGCGCGCGCATTACCGCTGAAGGGTTCATGGTCATCAAAGAGGCGTTAAGTACGAACCAGTGGGATGCGTACAATATGAAGGGAATTTTTACAATTACCAAGATGATTGATCCTGCTCCTGTTTCGGGAAAGCTTGATATCAATGTGGTGTGTGAAGGGGCTTTGGCGTACATGACGTTCTCCGACGGTGCTGCTGCAGAAAAGTTCGTCGCTGATTGCAAAGAAGGGAAATATCCGGAAGTGATTGAACGATACAAAGCTGATATGGGTCTTGGTGACGGTGCAGCGATATAAAAGGTCTTTGTGTGAAGAAGCGGATTATCGTAAAAGGGAAGGTGTGGCGATATCCCGGTCTTGCAGGGTGGCACTTTGTGTATGTGGACAAAGTGCAATCCGCAGCGGTAAGGGCGTGGCCCGGGAAGCGTGTTGGGTTTGGGTTTGTACCGGTTCGCGCGCAGCTTGGAGCTAGTGAGTGGCAAACATCGCTCTTTCCTACAAAGGAAGGGCCGTATTTAATTTCGATAAAAAAGAGTGTGCGTGTGAAAGAGGGTGTAGATGAGGGGGATATGGTCACGATTATTTGTTGGATGAAATAAAAATTACACCAGGTACACCTAGTTTGGTTTATAAGGTATCTTCCTCTGTCAAAATGTGTTACTGTGGGGCACATCGCGCCCAAAGGTGGGCGCCTTATATATGTCTAAGGATGAAATCATTGTTCGGTTTGACGAGGTGTCGTTTGAGCATGGACACAATAAGCCTATTTTGGACGAGGTTTCTTTTTCTATTCGGCGTGGTGCAAAACTCACGCTCATGGGACAGAATGGTGCTGGCAAAAGTACGTTGTTCGGATTGATCACGGGTGCGCATCAGCCAGAGTCAGGTGATATTTATATTTCGCACGGCATCTCGATCGCGACCGCACGGCAGGTGATACCGCGTGCAGATCTCTCGCTCTCGGTGCGTGAGTTTTTTCAGAAATGTTTTGAGAAGCCGGTCTATGATATTGATCCGAAGATTGATGCTGTGCTCGATGTAGTGCATCTGCATGCACCACATGATCGAATTATCAAGTCGTTTTCCGGCGGACAGCAGGCGCGGCTTTTGCTCGCATCAGCGCTCATTCAAGATCCTGATTTGTTATTGCTCGATGAGCCGACCAATAATTTGGACAAAGAGGGGATTGCACATCTCACTACATTTCTGGTTGAGTATAAGAAAACGGTTATTGTCATCTCACACGATGCCGACTTTTTGAATGCGTTTACGCATGGCGTGTTGTATCTCGATGTATTCACCAGAAAGATTGAACAGTACGTCGGTAACTACTTTGATGTGATTGATCAGATTGCGGTTCGTATCGAAAAGGAGCAGCGGAAGAACGCGCAACTTGAAAAGAAAATTCAGGATAACAAGGATAAGTCTAACTTTTTTGCACACAAGGGAGGCAAGATGCGTCTGTTGGCCAAGCGAATGCGGGAAGAGGCAGCCGAAATGGAGGAGGCGAAAGTTGATGTGCGACGGGAAGATAAAAAGATTCGGTCATTTACGATTCCGGTGCAACAAGATTTGCCGAAAGATATTCTCACCATTACTTCTTGCATGGTTATGAATAAGAAGCACGTTCCGGTCGAGCGTAAGGTGCATGCGGTACTGAAGAGAAATACCCACCTATTGCTCGCGGGACCAAATGGCATCGGCAAGAGCACGCTCCTTGAATCAATCGCTCGTGGCACTGCATCCGGTTGCCGTGTGGGAGAGGGGGTACGGGTAGGTTATTATCGACAAGATTTCTCTACGCTTAATTTTGATGATACGGTCTACGATTCCCTCATGTCAGTGATGGAGCGAAAAATTGAGCAAGACATGCGCAATACCGCTGCGGGATTTTTGATTACGGGTGATATGGTGCATACAAAAATCGGGAATCTTTCTGAGGGGCAGAAGGGGTTGGTCGCGTTTGCGCGTTTGGTACTTGAGCGGCCCGGACTTTTGATACTTGATGAGCCGACCAACCACATCAATTTTCGTCATGTGCCGGTGATTGCATCAGCGCTCAATGCGTACCAAGGCGCGATGGTGCTCGTATCTCACGTGCCAGAATTTGTACAACAGATTCGTATTGATGAGGTGCTCGATCTGTCCAAGTGAGCCGTGCTTTTTGTATATAAACATAGTGTCGCGTGGGTATCGTGATGTTGTGTGCGTGATGTCAGTCATAGAGGTACATATGGTTTTTTGATTGAATGGTACACTTTATATGCTTGGTATTATTGATTATATGCATATATGAAGAATCCTATTGTCCATTTTGAAATTCATGCGTCTGATGTGAAGCGCGCCACGAAGTTTTATCAAGACGTATTTGGGTGGGAGATTAAGCAATGGAGTGACTGGGAGTATTGGATGGTTATGACGGGTGCGCCAACAATGACTGATACCAAGAGTACCGATAAGGGTATTAATGGGGGGATGCTTATTCGTAAAGGAGATGCACCAAAAGAAGGACAGGCAGTGAATGCGTTTGTTTGTACGGCACTTGTTGAGAATATTGATCATACGATTGCAAACATAGAAAAAGCCGGTGGTACGGTAGCGGTGTCAAAACATGCGCTGGTGGGCATGGCCTGGCAGGCGTATTACAAAGATACAGAAGGAAATATTTTTGGTATTCATCAACCTGACGAAAATGCACGATAGTTTTTGCAACGGTTTGTGGTGCGGGTCATTATAATAAAAGTATGATTATAGGTAATTATTTATTTGTATGCACAAGAAAGTATTTGTCGTTGTAGGTAGTGTGCTTGTTCTTTTGGTTGGAGGTTTTTATGTGCTCAATGCGTATATATACCATGCAAAGCAGGGACCAGTTGAGATTGATCAATCACAAAACAGCTCTTATACAAATGCAGCGTACCAACTTTCTTTAGTGTATCCTCGTGGATATTTTTTTAAGGAAAAGATTGATGCGGGTACAAAAGACTTGCCGCAACTTTCCCTCGTGTTGGTTGAGGATACACCGCAACATCGTGCTCTGTTGAATGGGGAGGTGACTGGTGCAATGGAGGGTCCTCCATCAATAACGATTGATGTGTATACAAATGAGCCGCGGCAACTTTCTGTTGATGCGTGGGTGTCTGCGCGCATGAATTGGATGAAAAATTTCACCACAGAACCCACACAAACAATGGTTGGTGGTGTGCCAGGACTTGTCTATCTGTGGGATGGGCTGTATCCAGGTAAGTCGATCGTTGTTTCAACAGGCCCTTATATTTATGTCTTTTCGGTCACCTGGTTGTCTCCTGATGATCAGATGTTGAAAGATTTTGATGCCGTGCTTGGTAGTGTGAATATAAGCTCTACAGTATCTCAGGAGCGACAAACACTCGTGGGTTCATGGGTGTGGCATAGGACCACATACCAAGATGGTTCGGTTGCGCAGGCCCCGATTGGTACGTTTGTGCTTACATTTAGTGCGGATGGTAATGTTACGAGTACCACTGATTGTAACCAGTTATCAGGAAGTTATGTAGTAAATGGGGAAGTATTGAGTTTCAAACCATTTGCTATGACAAAAAAATATTGTGAAGGTTCGAAGGATGCTGTGTATGCGAAAGATTTATCACTCGCAACATCGTACACTATTGTTGATGATGAGTTGCGTATTATGATGAATCGTGATGTTGGAGTGATGGTGTTTACGCGCGTTGCCGTCCCCTTGTAAATGGTGGGTATCACGAGATAGTATGGATCAATATGGAAAGTCATAAAAATCAGTTGTTACGACTAGAGTTGTTCAGCGATGCTGTGATGGCGATCGTGGTAACCATCATGGTGCTTGAATTAAAGATTCCACATGAGGACCATTTTTTTGTTTTGATTGAGCTTTTACCTATTTTTATGAGTTACCTACTCAGTTTTATTTTTTTGATTATTTATTGGAATAATCACCACCATTTACTACGTGTTGCAAAAGGGGTAACGCCGGCGACGATGTGGGCAAACGCTCATTTGCTGTTTTGGTTATCACTTGTGCCGTTTGTGACGGGGTGGCTTGGCGAGACTAATGGGGCGCCGTGGCCAACTATTACATATGCAATGGTGATGCTGTGTGCAGCGGTTGCTTATTTTATATTGCAACGCACGATTGTTTCTCATCATGGAAAAACATCACCACTTGCTGAGGCGATTGGCGCCGATCTGAAAGGGAAGATTTCTTTATTGCTTTATCTTGTTGCTATCGTGGCAGCGTTTGTGTATCCAATCATTTCATACGTGTGTTTTATAACAGTGGCTGTGATGTGGGTCATCCCTGATCGGCGCATCGCGCGATTGTTTGAATTACATGCGCACTCAGTATAAATCTTTTTTGGTGTGAGAGTGTTACTCTATAATATAAAAAAAGACATAGTTTTTTTATATGCAACAATCCTGTAGTTCGCAGCATTGGGCTTTGATTTCGGGATCTTTTGGGGGTAGAAAGTTACGTATGAGCGGTGGGGAAGGTGGTGGGTGGTCTCGTATCTTGTTTGATGGGAGATTATTCTTCTTGCATGAGATATACCCTCATATAACTAGTCGTGCGAGGGTCTTTATTGACAAAACATTTTTATTTTTATATAATTAAATTTCGTTTAGGTGCACGTATCTATTCTGTATTGGTCGCGTGTTTCTCCCAGACGTTCATAATATATATGTATAAAGGAACTCATCAGTCTACTCATCGTGGTGGTAGGGTATTGGGCGCACCTCATTCGGGAAAGCGTTCATTTTCTCGTGGCGGCGGTTTCCGTCGGTCGTTTAAAGGTGGCGGTCGTCCCGGTGGTTTTAGGGGTCGAGGAGGTGTTCGTGGCAAACTAAAAGGCGGAGTTTTTTTTGACGTGTCTCGCTTCATTAATAAGGCAGTTATCACTGAAGAAGTTGAGCGTTTTATTCCTGAGCATACGTTTGCAAGTTTTCAATTTGATTCTCGAGTACTTACTGGGATTACAAAAAAAGGATACACAGCCCCGACGCCGATCCAAGATCGTTGTATTGGTCACATTATGGCTGGACGAGATGTTGTAGGTATTGCAAATACTGGCACTGGTAAAACTGCAGCGTTTTTGTTACCACTTATTCATAAAACACTGACACAAAGAGGTGAACGCGTATTGATTATGGTGCCGACGCGTGAGTTGGCTCAGCAGATCGCACAAGAGCTTCTTGGTTTTTCTATGGGGATGCGTATTTTTTACGCGGTATGTGTTGGTGGTGCCGGTATTGGAGCACAAATGGCGTCACTTCGGCGCTTGCCACAGTTTGTGATTGGTACACCAGGGCGTTTAAAGGATTTGATTGAACGCAAGGCTTTGTTTTTGGGTGATTTTAAATCTGTGGTACTTGATGAGGCAGATCGTATGCTTGATATGGGATTTATTCATGATATGCGTCATATCTTGTCACTCTTACCACGTCCGAGGCATACACTCTTTTTCTCAGCAACGCTTTCAAGTGATATTGAGCGACTTATTAATGAATTTCTTACAGAGCCGGTACGTATTAGTGTGAAGACTCGTGAGACCGCGGCATCCATTGATCAAGATGTGGTGAAGGTTCCTGCTGGTGCCAACAAAATTGATGTCCTACAGGATCTACTGATTCAACCTGATTTTTCAAAAGTGCTTATCTTTGGTCGCACCAAACATGGTGTAGAAAAATTAGCACATACGCTTGTTGAACGAGGATTTAAAGCCGAATCAATACATGGCAACAAAACACAGGGGAAACGCCAGCGTGCGCTTGATCTTTTCAAACGTGATCATGTGCAAGTTCTTGTGGCGACTGATGTGGCAGCGCGTGGTCTTGATATTGCAGGAGTGACACATGTTATTAACTATGAGTTACCGGCCACTCATGAAGATTATATTCATCGTATCGGACGCACTGGTCGTGCGGGTAAGCGGGGTAAAGCACTGACATTTATTGATGTTCGATAAGAACATTCGCACATTGTTAACAACAGTGGTGTGGTTTACTAAATTTCTTGCTATGCAGGATGGATGTTTTCGTATGGCTACTATATGTGGATATGATAGAGATGATATAATAAACCGATTATTCATTTAGCTATCATTTTACAATGACTACATTGCAACCGGTCCGAGTCATTCAAAGCGCGTGGGCGGTTACCATGGATAAGGCTCGTTTTGTTGTGGGGTTAACTATTGGCATTGCGCTGTTACAATTTATGTCCGGTTTTTTAGCAGGTTCGCTTGAAAAAAATAGTGCAATTTTGTTTGTTTTTTTTCAGATCGTTGCGGTGTTTTTTAGTATCGTAGTAGCCATGGGAGTACAATGGATCTCTCTCAAATTACTGAGGAATGAATTAGTGACACTTAGAAATTTGTTTGATCCGATAGAACTTTTTTGGCGATATCTTGGTGTAAGTATTGTATACGGTTTCATTGTATTTTTTGGTCTCATGCTCTTTGTTGTGCCGGGTATTATCTGGGGGCTTAGGTACCGTTTGGTATGGTATTTGATCTTAGATAAAAGACTCTCTGTGTCTGAAGCCTTCAAAGAGAGTAGTGTGATGACGTATGGATACAAGAAAGACATTTTCTTGATTAGTATGTTGTTGGTGTTGATCAATTTTTGCGGCGCATTGTTTTTTGGAATCGGTTTACTAGTGACGATACCGCTTTCGTGGATTACTAGCGCACTTGTCTACAAGACAATTTTGGAAGCGCGGTCAACTATTTCTTCGTAACTGGCAGCATCCGTTACTCAAGTTGGTTTGTAAACTAGACAGTAGCGCACAGTTGCACATACAATGCCGCTATGAAGATGATGCGCGTCTTTCTGATTTGTTTTTTGTGTGGTTTTTGTGTGTACGGTGTTTGGTACGTATGGTTTTCTGCAGTTTCAGGACCTTTTACCGTTAAAGGTGGTGATGTTGTGTATGAGGGGTATCGTGGATATTTGGTAGAGCCTGATGCAAGAAAGAGTGCTTATCCTGGTGTTGTGATGATACATGAGTGGTGGGGGTTAAATGATTACATCAAAGATATGGCACATGTATTAGCACGTGAAGGATATCGCGTGCTTGCTGTTGATTTATTTGGCACAGTTGCCACTACTACCGAGCAGGCTCGTGCACAAGTTGCTGCTCTTGATATCAAAAAGACTCAAGATAATCTGAGTGCCGCCGTGACTTACTTACGAGCATCAGGGTCTCTGAAGGTTGCGTCTCTGGGGTGGCGTTTTGGTGGAGGACAGTCATTTAATCTTGCTGTGTCTGGAGTACCCGTTGATGCAACGATTATTTACTATGGGACTGTGGTGCCACATATTGATATGCTGTCGAAAATTCGTGCGCCGATTCTGGGTATTTTTGGAGAGTTGGATGGAGTTATTTCTACAACAACGGTACGCGCATATCACAATGCGTTGGTGTCTCTGAATAAGCCACGTAAAACAATTATGTATCCGGGTGTGGGAAATACGTTTGCAAATTCCTCAAGTTCTGATTTTGCTCAAAAAGAGGCCACTCACGCCTGGGGTGTTACGCTTAATTTTCTTGATCATTATTTGAGGGGTGGGCCAGATGTGGCACTTCTTATGCCGTTAGAATGAGCCCGTCCCCAAGGTTTCCATTACACGGTACAACATGTATGAAGATAGCCGATCGTCCGCGTATGTTTCGTACGGACTTGTATAGATGTTTCCGTTCTTATTTTCCCAAAGCGTATGAAAGTAATTAAGTGCATCGCGTATCACGGGTGTGTCAGGTGATCCTTGTAGCCATACGTTTGTTTCGAGATTAAAGTTGCCAATATTTCGGCGTGTAATGTTTGCTGATCCGAGCATAAGTGCCGCGGAAGATTTATTTTGTACGATAAAAAGCTTACTGTGACATTGTTCGCCGTTGGTGGCACACCAACGGATGTGTATGTTATCAGCGCTTTTTTTCTTGAGTGTAGCCGCGACGGGGCGATTAGGAATACCGTTTTTTTTGTACCCGAATGCATCTTTGTTTGGATCGAGAATAAGGTTAATACGAGTACCGCGTTTGTATGCGTCAATCAATGCTTGTAGCACATCTTGATCCGACAAATAAAATACGTGTCCGTATATAACATCATCCAATCCGGCGATATCTATCATGCTGATGAGTTCGTCTTTGATCGCCCCTTCAGTAACAATACGTGTTTGTAGAGGACCCGATTGATCATTAGTAGTCTGTGTGAATGGTGGGGTTGTGGTTCCTGATAGTGCTACTACGGCGTATTCGCTTTCAAGGACACTTCGCCACACACTATCATCAATGACAATGGCTATGTTGGTATGAGCACTTGAAGCGTCGTGAGGGTTTGCCGAAGTGATGAGTGTCCGCATCTTAATTCCGGATGGTGTGTTGTGGTCCGCTATTACCACTTTCCGATGGTTTGCTTTGAAATTCAGGAGCGTTAGATAACTTCGTAGTGTTGTGTTTGTTCCGTTTTTTTGAAATGGATGAGGGAGTAATCTGATGGTGTATGGTACACCACCACTTATGATGTGGTGGGCATTGTCGAGCCAACTAAAAAACACTCTATATATTCCCGAGTAGAGTGGGTTACTGTCACGCAAAGAAAGGAGACGGGTTTCGATGACTGGTATGCCGTGCGCTTTTAGTTGTTGAAATTGTTTTGATTCTATTCCACCGTACACTGTATTAATGGGGTCTGTAATAACTGTGATGGTAATATGCGGCGACGCTTTCTTTTTTGTGAGGAGTGCCTCGGTCAGCTCGCTTGAGAGTGGTCGTGCGGGTGACGATGTGCTTGTGCCAAGGAAATCATTCCATAAAAACATATCGATCAAAATATATGAGTGAGCTTGTTGAATCATGCTGATAATTTCGTCAAAAATTTCTTGTGTTGATACACGTTCACCTTGTTCATTGGTGTAGGTCACGTCGGAAAGAAATCGAGCAGATGATGAAGGAATAGTAGCAATGTTTCCTTTCATAGAGAGGCCGTCGGGAAGGGGTTTGTAGAGGCCGTAGGCGCTACTACACAGCACGATCGTAAGTAGCCACCACAGGAACCGTTTCAAACGGCGAGGTTTTGGTGGGGGGAGCGGCTCATCGTATAGTCCGTAACGTTCCATGAGGTGAATGAGTCATTATTATAGCACCATAATTAGGATTTATTCCTTTATAATAACTTTTGTGTTATAGTTATTTGAATGGCCGGTATGGCCTTTTTTCATCAATGGATATTAGAAATATCGCCATTATCGCTCACGTCGATCACGGTAAGACAACACTTACCGATGCATTGATGCAGCAGTGTCATGCGGCAAAGGTCGGCGTCACTATGGATAGTAACGCTCTCGAACAAGAGCGTGGTATTACGATATACGCAAAAAATACCTCTATTACTTATCAGGGTACAAAAATTAACATTGTTGATACTCCAGGACACGCAGATTTTGGTTCAGAGGTAGAGCGAGTGCTGCGTTCCATTGATTGTGTGCTTCTTGTTGTTGACGCCCAAGAAGGACCGATGCCACAGACACGCTTTGTCTTGAAAAAGTCACTTGAACTAGGTATTCGCCCAATTGTTGTTATTAACAAGATTGATAAACCTGCAGCTGATCCAGCGCGTACTGAAGAGCAGGTACTCGAACTTTTTTTGGAACTGGGTGCTTCTGATGAGCAGAGTAATTTTCCCGTGGTTTATGCAATTGGACGACAGGGTATCGCGAAGAAAAAATTAACCGATGATTCAGATAATTTAAATCCATTATTGGATACTATTCTTGCTCACGTTACTCCTGCTTCTTCTCCTGAAAAATTACAGAAGCCTGCGCTCTTGCAACCGTTTAATCTTGGGTACGATAATTTTATGGGTCGGCTCGCAATATGTCGTGTGTATGAAGGTCTTGTTAAGAGCGGGCAGACGGTTTTTGTAAAACGCAGAAATGGTACAACAACAAGTGCAAAGATAACAAAACTGTTTATATTTGAAGGTGTTGAGCGTAAAGAAGTCGTTGAGGCATCTGCTGGAGATATTGTCATGGTTGCCGGCATTACTGATATTGATATTGGAGAGACCATTGCTGCACAGGAACATATGGACGCATTGCCGATGATTGCGGTTGATGAACCGACGATCGCCCTTTATTTTCTGGTGAACAATTCGCCGTTTGCTGGTCGTGAAGGAAAGTTTGTTACGTCGCGTCAAATTCGGGAATATTTGGAGCGTGAAATTCAGGTGAACGTAGGACTGCGTGTTGATTTTGGTGAGATGGATCGTTTTAAAGTGTACGGACGTGGTGAGCTGCATATTGCGATTTTATTGGAGAATATGCGACGTGCTGGGTACGAAGTGCAAGTGTCACAACCACAAGCCATTATTAAAGAAGAAAATGGTATTCAATTTGAACCTTTTGAAGAAGTAGTGATTGATACGCCGCAAGAATTTCAAGGAATCATTATTGAGCGTTTGGGTATGCGCGGGTTTGTGATTAAGGATATTAAAACACATGGTGAGTCGGTTCGACTTCTTTTTGATGGACCAACTCGAGGATTACTTGGGTATCGTAATCAGTTTGTGGTTGATACTAAAGGTGAAGGAATTCTCGCATCACGTTTTATTGGGTTTAAGCCGCACGCGGGAGAGATACGCAAACGCGTAGTTGGTTCCATGGTTTCTATGGTGGCTGGTAAAGCGCTTGGGTATTCACTATGGAATTTGCAGGATCGTGGGCAGTTGTATATTAGTCCAGCTACTGAAGTGTATGAAGGTATGGTGATTGGTAATACGTCTAAGGGTGAAGAGCTTTCAGTGAATCCAACAAAAAATAAACAACTTACTAATATGCGCGCATCAGGTTCTGATGAGGCAATTGATTTAGTGCCACCACTTATTATCTCTATTGAGCGCGGACTTGAAATCATGACTGAAGATGAATATCTTGAGGTGACACCAGTAAGCGTTCGATTGCGCAAACAACATTTGACTGAACAGGCACGGGCAAAGGCACGACGCACAGTATAGATTTTTTCTTATTTATGTGATACCTTTTTGCCGGTTAGTTACTTTCAAAAAAGGAGTTTTTGTGACGAAAAAAAAAGTTCCTGTTAAGAATGGTCCGCCCCAGGATGACTTGTATGACATCATTGATCATACAGAAGAAGTTATGTTTGGTGGGCCGCGTACTCTTCTTGAGTGTAATACCTTATTGCGAAGTTCTGGATTTTTCCCGGCACGACTAACTCCCGGTCTATGGGTTTCGCGGGGCCCAAATGAAAAAGTGTCGCGATACTTAAAAGTGGTTTTTCATCAGGGGACAATAGTAGGTGGTAGTTAGTTTTACTTTGGCCGCTCTGTAATAGGGCGGTCATTTTTTTATTTATTATGAGGTGAGGAGGAGGGGAGGTATGGTACGTGTATAGTGTTATAATAATTGCAATAGAATTAGAATTGTTTTATAGAAGACCATAGGTTTATTATATATACACTTGTTTTTATACAGCGGGTCTTCGTATAATAGGTGGACTATGAAAAAAATATTTATTGCCCTTGCCGTTGTGGTACTTGCCATTGTCGGTTTTTGGGGCTACAACAAGAGCAAGCTCGATGCTGCTCGTGCGATAACCACGTACGATGCTTGTGTTGAAGCGGGGTTTACGGTGGTAGAGGGTACGCCGGATCGGTGTCTGACCCCTGACGGTCGCACACTTGAGGCGGCTGTGGTACATCTTCCAACCACGCTTCTTGATGGGGTGTACGCAATAAATGTTGATAAGACAAAAGTCTATTGGGAGGGTCGTAAGAAATTTGTTAATAATTATGTTGATCGCGGTACTATTATTCCCGCAACATCAAGCATGATCACTGTTGGTGACGGTGTGCCAACCACAACATCTATGGTTGTGTTTGATATGAATTCAATTGCGACTGAAAGTACTGGTAGTGGATCTGGTCAGAGTGGATTGACTAATCATCTAAAGTCTGACGATTTCTTCAATGTTGCAAAATTCCAAACGGCAAAATTTGTACTTGCACGTGTTGAAACAAGTACATCAACTCCTGGCGACTATGTGCTTATTGGCTCATTGACCGTGCGCGATGTTACTAAAGAGGTTCGTATTCCGGCACGTATTACGATGATGGATGGTGTACTCTCAATTACCGGTGAGGCAATCATTAACCGTGCTGACTTTAATGTAAAGTTTGGTTCAACTTCATTCTTTAAAGAGTTGGTTGGAGATCGAGTGATTGAAGACCAGTTCAAACTTGTGTTTACGATTATTGCAGATAAGAAGTAGCGCAGGTACTAATAAAAACCCATCATCCCTTGAGCCATAAAATCATCGGGATGATGGGTTTTTATTATGCTCGCGTTTTTGAAGTATTGATCGTGGGTCATTACTACGCACACGAGATCATGGTAGGTGCCGTTTTTGTTTTATCACGGGTATATTTTTTTGATTATAATAGATGTATGGATAAACGCATCTTTTTAGCTCTTATCATGATATTCAGTGTTATTTTTATATGGTTTCTTTTTGGTAAAGATGCTCATATAACAAATGCACCACCCAAAGGGGGTACAGTAGTCGCTTTTGGTGATAGTTTGATTATGGGTGTTGGAGCTACGTCGGGAAATGATTTTGTTTCGCGTACTTCGCGTGCAATTGGTATACCTATCAGTAATGTGGGATTGTCTGGTGATACAACACGTGCGGCACTAGATCGAACTGATGAAGTGCTCACGCGGAAACCGCATGTGGTACTTATTTCGTTAGGTGGAAATGATGCCATTAAGAAGATTCCCAAAGAGGAGACTGAGCGGAATTTGGTGACAATTGTCAGGCGATTTCAGGCAGAAGGTGCGGTCACAATACTGCTTGGAGTGCGCGGGGGGCTCTTGGGCGATCCGTATGAATCCATGTACGAACGAGTTGCGAAACAAACTAGATCAATACTCGTTCCAGATATTCTTGATGGGTTGTTTGGAGACGCTCGGTACATGAGTGATGCGGTGCATCCCAATGATGCAGGATATGAGCGTATCGCGGCACGGGTTGCTCCAATTGTGTTTGCGCTTTATAAAAATCGTTAGTGATTCTCCGTGGTAGCATGGATAGATGAACGTATATACGTTTGGGCGGTTGCTATATGAGCTTTATGGCCCCGGGATGCCAGATATTCAACACATACAGAAGCTTGGTTTGCTTGCTGTGAAGATTGGTCAGGTGTACGCGTTGCGTCCGGATTTTCTTTCCGCAGAAAAATGTGCCACGTTGACTGCGCTCTATCGTGGTGCGACCCAATCAAGTCTTTTTGATCCACAGGCAACATTGTCTCATTATGCCCCGGCTCTAAAAGCGTCACTCGCCGCTTTTGAGGAGCAACCTTTCGCTTCGGCGTCGGTAGGGCAAGTGCACCGCGCTATGCTTAAAACAGGTGAGGCGGTTATTGTGAAAATAATCAAGGGAATGAATGCTGCTTCGTTTCGTCGCGATGTGCACCGTGTCCGTCGGCTGTTCCGTATCGCTTCTTTGTTTTATCCAAAATTAACTGGTGTTGCTAATCCTGCGGAATTATTAACACAGATTGAACATATGACATTGGCCGAACTGGATCTGCGTAACGAAGCCGCAGGATATCGTACGCTTGCAAAAATAAGAGATGAGGGAACAAAAAAATTTGATCTCTCGATGATTCGTTTCCCGAAAGTATATGAACAATATACGACTGAACAAGTCTTGGTGGCGGAATATCTTCCATATCCAACTATGGATGAGTTGCTTATAAAAGGTACATTATCGTATCAAACACTTATTTCTTTTTTTAGGGCCCACGGATATGGCATGTACGCGGCCGGCATATTTCATGGAGATATTCATCCAGGCAATATTATGGTTGCACCAGATGGTGGATTTTATTTTCTTGATGCTGGTTATATTGGCACGGCCAGTGATCATTTACGTTTAGGATTGGCACGTTTTTTTGATGCGCTCTGTCGATATGATTTTGTGCGAGCAGCAGCGGGATTACATGCAATGTCTGATGTACGACTGAGTGATGATGCGTATGTACGATATGAGAAGGGTTTTTTAAAATTATATGATGGTTTTGCGGATAAAACCGCCCGTGATATGAGTTTGACACGAAAAATGATGGAAACTATTCGTCATGGGGTATTGTCCGGTATGCAGTTTTCATCAGGAATTTTTGACATCATTAAAAGTCATATGTATTTGGATGGTATGGTCTTGCGCGTAAACCCGGAAGCGAAATTGCTTGCTGATATGGTGCCAGCCATAGACGAATTAAAATCTTTATTGGGTATATAACAAGGAGTACTATAAAAAAGGTATACTACTAAAATCTCATGGTTTCTAAAAAGAAAAAGGTGATTATTATCGGAGCTGGTCCTGGAGGAATTTCAGCTGCCATGGTGCTCGCAGCCCGAGGCTATGAGGTAGTTGTGTATGAAAAGGATACGTATGTGGGGGGCCGTTGTTCGGCTATAAAAGCAGGAGGTTTTACATTTGATTTGGGGCCAACATTTATTATGTTGCCCCAAGTGTTTGAGGAAGTGTTTACATTGGCTGGTAGGAAGCTTTCGGATTATGTGGATCTAATTAAACTTGATCCGTTGTACACGCTACATTACCGCGACGGTCGTGTGTTTACTGTTACTGATGATAAACAAGCGTTGAAGGCAGAGATTGCTCGTCTATTTCCGGGAGATGAGAATGGGTATGAACGGTACATGAGGGAGCAGGGTAAGAAGTTTGATCACATGTACCCTTGTCTCAAGGTTCATTACACTAAGTGGTATCACTATTTTCGTCCAAAATTACTGAAAGCATTTCCGTATATGGATAATTTTTCTTCTATATATGATGTTTTGTCACGTTATTTTTCTCACGAAGATATGCGCATTGCGATGACATTTCAGGCAAAATATTTAGGCATGTCGCCGTGGACGTGTCCAGGAGCATTTACAATCCTTTCTTATGTGGAACATGCGTTTGGCGTGTATCATGCTCGTGGCGGTGTTCACATGCTCTCCGAGGGTATGGCACGTGCGGCCCGTGACAACGGTGCTCGTTTTGAGTTGGGTCGTCCAATTGAAAGGATAATTATTGAAAATGGTCGCGCGATTGGTGTACGTCTTATGGATGGCACCGAAGATCGTGCTGATGCTGTGGTGATGAATGCTGACTTTGCCTACGGCATGAAGCAGTTTATTGATGAGACTGATCGATCAGAGATGTCTGATAAAAAAATTGATTCATACGAATATTCGTGCTCTACGTTTATGATATATCTTGGTATTAAAGGAAAGATCAATACGCTTTCTCATCACAATATTTATTTCAGTAATGATTATAAAAAAAATATAGAACAGATTTTTAGCGGTCAGCTTCCTGACGACCCATCTTTTTATGTTCAAAATGCGTGCGTGACTGATCCGTCTTTGGCACCACAAGGACAATCAACATTGTATGTGTTAGTTCCTGTACCAAATGCGGTCGCGCCGATTGATTGGCAAGCGAAGAAAGATGCTTGGCGTAATCGCATTATTGCACTTATGGCTGAGCGGTTACGTACACCAGATTTGGCAGAGCGTATTGAATTTGAAAGAATCGTGACACCGATTGATTGGAAGCAAAAGATGCACGTGTACAATGGAGCTGTATTTAATTTAGCGCACAATATTGGGCAAATGCTCTATTTGCGTCCGCACAACAAGTTTGATTCTGTTGAGAGTTTATACCTTGTAGGAGGAGGAACTCATCCAGGAAGTGGTTTACCTACTATTGTTGAATCAGGTCGAATTGCAGCTGATTTGATTAGCGAAAATTGATACAAGAGATTTATTACGTTTAAGACGATAGGACATGTTTGTTCCTTATAGGGTGGTTGTGAATGATAAGATGCAGTGTGGCTATTCATACGAACGGATTGTGCCTGAAGGTACATTGTTTGATCCGTTGTTTACTCCTGACCTTTCGCCTAAAGAAATGCTCACTCTGGGTGTGTATGGCGGATTATATATGACTGATTGTCAATCTGAATTTCCAACCGAATGGTTTGCGAATGCAAAATTATCATCAGACGGTTTTCGACATAAAGAACTCAATTATTTTGGTGTGTTGGCGAGTCAACCGCTTTCTGTATGGCGCAAGAAAGGATGGATATATAAAGACGATCCGCGGGGTTGGTTTCAGTGGTATTGTCGGTATTATACAGGGCGTCGAATTCCAGAAGAAGATGAACGTCAGATTAAACGTTGGAGGGCGATGAGGCGACATATTGGACAGGTGGTAAAAAATTGTCGAGTAAGAGATATCGTATGTCGGCCGCGACAACGTCAAGCACTTCTCCAGTGGGCGTATGATAGTCGTGCGTTTTAGTAGGGGATAACAGGTGTTTGTTCTGTATAAAGAAACGATACAATAAAGAGTATCGACGCGATTTGGGCGTTCCTCATTTTATATGCTTACACCAGAATTACGTACGTATCTTGAAAAAATAGAGGCAATGTCAACGGTACCTGCTGATGCGGTTATTAAAGATGCGCTATTTTCTGCTGGATGGAACGATGAGTCTATACGTGATGCATTTTCTTATATTTCAGTTATTAAAAAAAATAAGGCGAACGATACGAGTGTAACAACAGTTGTACAAAGTTTGCCGGCCGTACATGATGTTTCTTTTGTAGAAGAAGACGAGGGTCAATCTGGTGTATCGGTAGTCCACACTCAGACATCTATACCATCTCAGCCGACGATGTCTTCATCGATCGGGGCGTTTAATGGAAAGTCATCACAATCGATGTTATATCCAGATAATTCCTCTCGTCTCGGTTTGCGGACAGGGGTGCCGTCGTCGGTACTTGGTCAAAAAACAGGCATACCAATATCGTCGATACGATCTGATGATCGACCGCCTGTTTCCATGACACCAAAGGCTCCTCCTCTTGCTGATATTGTTGAATCTTTGCCGACAAGTATAGAGAGTGGTGTTTCTAGTGCCCCGGGAATTTCTTCTGAAGAAGATACGTCTCACATGTCAGTTTCTACTGTCGGTACCCCTGTGTCTGTACCGAAGGTTTCTATGAAACCAGTTGCACCGTCTCCTTTGATGCGGTCGCCTTCATTGGGTTCTATAGAGGGAGTGCGCCCACTACAGACACCAACTTCGTTTATGGTTTCTGTGCCACAAACACAAGCAGTCGAAACATCGATACCCTCAAATCAATTCGTACAATCACCCTCATCACGTGTTGTTGCTCATAGAAATAATCGTTTTGTAAGACGAGTTGGTATTATTGCGATATTACTTGGTATTCTTGCGGCCGTAGGGTATGCCTATATGGTGGGTATAGGTCCGTTTGTACTTGTTGAGGGTCCGTATAAAGATACGTCATTCGCGTCTGATTTTTTAATAGGAATGAGTCGTATGAAGAGTGGTGTTGTAACTGCCCAATATCAAACGGGACAGGTTTCGTCTGTTGAGGGTGATGGACTTTTGCCAGTGATGTCTAGTACATCAGTGCCGCTGCTTCCATTTTTTCCCAATGAACGCACGTCATCTGACATCGCGGTGTCTGTTGTAGCCAGTATGACTTTTGATCGTACAGAACAGAAGAAAAATAATTTTCAGTTTAGTGTTGATGGTTCATATGTCGCTGAGGGCGCTACGATTGCTGGTGAGATAGAAGCGTTGCGTGTTGATAATATGTTGTACGCTCGTTTTTCTAAAGTACCTGTATCACCGATCATTGCCATGTTTTTGGGAGACATACATGCCCTTGAGGGGAAGTGGATTTCACTGAGCGCTTCAACTACAGGCGAAAGTTCGGTTGAGCAATATGTATCACGGGCTTCAGTGTGGAGTGCTACCACGACGTCTTTTGTAGGTGGTTTGTCGAATATATTTGCTGAAGCGCTTGATAGTGAACGTGTGATCTCAGTCACTTCAAAGGAGCGCATATCGTCGTGGAAGGGTGATGCGACAAAGTATCACGCACAGGTTTCTTTTGAACAATTAGCACCGGCATTACGTCGAGTGCTCAATCATATATTAACGACGAGACAAGATGTTCCTGATTCATACACGAAACAGTTGCGTGATGCAATCGTCACACTTGAATCAAATGAGTATGCTCCTTTGCTTGCGTATGCAACAAAACATGTCTCGTTGACTTTTGATGTTGCTGATGATGGTATTCCCCTTGCAGTAACACAGACGCTACGGGTGTTGTTACCCCAAGCACAACATGACAACAAGCAGGTATCGTTTCAGTCGAAGCTTGCTTTTTCATTCACAGATACCAATAAACCAATTGAGCTTCGTGCGCCGGCAGACGCTTTAACCTTGTTTGAGGTTTCTCGTTTGCTTATGAATTTGGAGGAGGATGAATATCACGTAAGTCTACAATTAACAAGAATAAATGCGCTTGCGCAGGCAATTGAGAATTTTCAGCAGGTGGTAGGACGACTTCCAAAAACACTCGATGAGCTCGCTGTGTCTGCAAGTACCACGCTTCCACAAGGTGTAGAACAAAATGCTAGCCCCTCAGTTTCATTTTTGTTAGAGCAATATAGAAATCGACCATTTTTACCGAATGTGCCGGTTGATGTTTTTACAAAAAAACCTTTTATTTACAGCGTCTCTGGTAAGGGGACAGGGTACACGCTTATCTATACGATAATTTTTCCAAAAGAACTTAAAACAGAGGCGCTTGAGCAATATAGTGATTGGTCATATGAATTAGGAGGGGTCGATGGTAAGGTGCCAAAATGGCGCGTGGTGTCCGGAAAAAACACTCTTACAGATACCCATTTTTCTGTTGAGGGTAACATTCGTCGTAAATAGGTATAAAAAGGTACGGTGGTACAATACTACAGTCATGGATGATCAGATCAAGACACTTGAAAAACCGTTTATAGTTTCAAAGAATGTGAAGGCTCTTGGGTACACGAGTTTATTTAATGATTTTTCTTCTGAGATGGTGCTTTCGGTGTTGCCAGTGTTTATGACGAGTGTGTTGGGTAGTGGCGCAGCGGCACTTGGGTTTATCGAAGGTATTGCGGACGCGGCAGCAAATATTACAAAGGTTATTTCAGGACGTCTTTCAGATTGGTTGGGTAAACGAAAAAGTTTAGCAGCTATTGGATATGCGATTGCTGTATGTTCAAGATTGTTTTACGTATTCGCAACTTCGGTTGCAGGTATAATGATATTACGTTTTTTTGATCGGGTGGGGAAGGGGTTTCGCGAGCCACCCCGAGATGCGTTGATATCGCTCTCTATTAAACAGAATCAATCTGGTCGTTCGTTCGGGTTTCACCGCATGATGGATCAGGTCGGAGGGGTGCTCGGACCATTTGCTGCATTTCTACTACTACTTGTATTACCAGAACGGTATCATGTTGTGTTTCTGGTAGCGTTTGTGGTCGGCATGTGTTCATTGGTTGCCATTTCCTTCGCAAAAGATGTGCCAAAGGTTTTACCGCCCATGTCTATAGATGTATCGGTGAGGTCATCAAAACCACTTTCAAAAAAATTTAAATTGTTTTTGGTGTCTATGACTATTCTTTCTGCCGGATCATTACCATTGGCAGTGCTACTTCTTGCGGTACCTGCAACTGGCATGTCCATTGCGTTTATTCCGCTCGTCTATACCGTATATAATCTTTCTTACGCATTATTGAGTATGCCGGCAGGGAAGGTGGCTGATCGAATTGGACCAGAAAAGGTGATTGTGGCGGGATATATTATTTTGTTGATTGCATACCTTATTATCGGTGTTGTGGAAACGCCGTCCGCTGTATTTTTTGGTTTTTTGGTTCTTGGATTTTTTGCAGCACTCACAGGTGGTGTGCAGCGTGCCTACACCGCAATACATACCGACCCTGATCATCGAGGAGCAGCATTTGGATATTTTAATGCAGCTATTGGAGTAGGGGCAATGCTTGCCGGTATTGCGGGAGGGTTTGTGTGGCAGTTTGTTGGACCGTCGGTCGCGCTCTTGTCTGCGGCACTGGTGGTATTGTGTGGGCTCCTCGTGTTTACCCTGGGTACAGGGTATCTCAATGGTCAGGACAAGTTTTTATACAGGCATGATTAAAAACGCCGTGAAGGAAACAGATAGTTTTATCCTTTAGGAGGAAGCGACGACATGTCGGGCTGCCGGGAATCGAACCCGGACCTTACCCACCCCATGGGCATATACTACCACTATACTACAGCCCGTCGCGTTCACACGATAGCACAAAATAAGAAGAATAAGAAAAAAGAAGCATCTAGCATAAGGTTATTTTTATGTATGTATAGGTAGAAATATCGCGGCTACGTTAAACCTTTTTGACGACTATTTCTGTATATGGTCAATATCCTTTTTTTTGTGATCAGGATAGAATAGCGCTATCAATTAATTGCAATATTTCTATGAGTAAAGTGAGTGACACGAAACGTGCGTCAAATATTAAAAAAGGTCATCGTACGCGTGCTAAATTAGCAAAATTACGTGCCTCGTATAAGGTAGCTGCGTCAGAACAGGAAAAAGAAAAGATTGTGGCACGAGCGATGGTTGTCAGTTCTCATATGTCGCGTTTTGATTTTCTTTATCCGTTGGGGGTAGTAAAGGCTCCCGAAAAGAAGGAACGCAAAATGACTGCTCCCGCAGCAACTCACGGCGCATATCCGAAGGCTCCAAAAGAAGACAAGAAGTCCGCTGTTGTAAAATAATTTTCAATGCGCATACGAAAGGCATTATTTCCGGTTGCAGGACTTGGTACTCGTTTCTTGCCGGCCGTGAAGGCACAGCCGAAGGAAATGTTGCCTGTCGTTGATAAACCGGTAGTACAGCTTCTCGTGGAGGAGGCGGTTGCATCTGGTATCGAGGAGATTATTTTCATTACTGGCAAGAATAAGCGTGCGCTTGAAGACCATTTTGATTATGCCCCTGAGCTTGAGGCGGCGCTGCGTGCGAAGGGTAAGCATGATGAGGTCGCCAAGGTGCGCGCGATCAGTGATGCCGCAAAGTTCTCGTATGTGCGACAGAAAGAGCCGCGGGGTGATGGTGATGCAATTCTTTCAGCAGCTCATCTTATTGGCGATGAGCCGTGTGCGATCATGTTTGGTGATGATTTGGTTGTATCAAAAATACCTTGTCTGCGACAGCTGATGGATGTGTACGAACAGTATCGTGCTCCTGTGATTGCCGCGTGGCCGGTTCCCAAAAAAGATGTGTCGCAATACGGTATTATGGCAGGGAAAAAAGTTGCGGCACGGATCACTAAAGTCACGTCATTTATAGAGAAGCCCGCCCCTGAGCGTACATCATCACGATTAGCGGCGGTAGGTAAGTATATCGTTACTCCAGAAATAATGGAGACACTGCGACATGTGAAAGTAAAAGGAGAGATTCGTTTGGCGAATGCGTTTGATGCGTATGTACGGAAGGGGGGAGAGGTGTATGCGTACGAATTTGAGGGGACACGATTTGATTGCGGAAGTAAGCTTGGATTGCTTGAGGCGACGGTTGCGCATGGGCTAGCTCATCCTGAGACGGGCCCTGCATTTCGAGCCTACTTACGTAAATTGCATTTGTAATTTTTTATTTCGGGTATACTAGTGAGTGTGTTGTACGCATTGGACGTTGTCATTTTTTCTTATCTGAACGGCTTTGTCGGGCGTTCGTTTTTTGGTGATAACTTTATTGTGTTTACTGCTTCAGCCTTGCCAGTACTCATCGGTCTTCTTTTTTTGGTGGTGGTAGGCGTTTCACTCTATAGGAAAACAAACGGGCTTGAGGTATTGAATCTTGGTTTGGCAGAAGTGGAGGCGTTAAAGATTGCATGTGTGGCTGTGGTGTTGGCGCGTGCGGTGGTATTTGTTTTGCAAGGCGCGTTTGAGCGTGCGCGTCCGTATGTAACACTCGATACGCCCTATTTGTTTACAGTTCCGGCATGGTCGTTTCCATCAGGTCATGCGGTTGTACTGTTTGCACTTGTGGGAGCAGCGTATCGTTTTAATCGGAATGCTGCTGCAATTCTCGCGTTTTTTTCTGTGATGGTTGGTATCGCACGCGTGATAGCCGGGGTACATTATCCGACTGATATTGTAGGTGGGGCACTCATTGGTTTTTGTACTGGCTATCTGGGTACTATGTTTTTTCGATACAAAGAGTCTCGACGACAGAAAAATAATGTCGCTTGAACAACATCTCATGTTTATTAAGAAAACCTAGATTTTTTGTGTATAACGGTATGGATGGGTAGTTGTATACTACAGGGTGTCTATGTCTTTTTTAAAATGGTCTCGCAGCGTTAGAGCTTCATTGATACGAGCATTTGTGTTTGGTGTTGAAGACAGTATAGTTTCAACAGTGGGATTACTTTCAGGTGTCGCGATAGGTGATATGCCTCGGAATGCGGTGATTCTGTCTGGTGTAGTCCTTATTTTTGTTGAGGCGTTTTCAATGGGGGCTGGTGAATTTCTTTCTGAATCATCTGCTGAAGATTATGAAAAACCTCATGGTGTTCACGTGAGTGGGCCGTTGCTAAATAGTATAGTGATGTTCCTTGCCTATTTTATTGCTGGTTTTTTGGTGCTTGTGCCGTATCTACTGTTTTCGGTCGCGCAAGCGTTTTGGGCGTCAATCGGTATATCTTTTTGTGGGTTATTTTTGCTTGGTGCAGGAAATGCCCGATTGTCTAATGTAAGTGTATTGAAGAGTGCTTTGCGTATGGTAGCGGTAGGTGGCGTGGCACTCATGGTTGGTATTATTGCGGCAAAAATGTTTCAAGGGATCGTGTAAAGGTTTATTAAGGTTTAGAAAAGCGGACATACACATGTCCGCTTTTGCTTTGCCTAGTTTGTGATTTTGATATGCATCTTTGTATCCATGCGCACGTATGATTTTGGCAGACTAAAAGATTGGCCGTGTGTTTGGTGACTCGGTGGTTTTGTACGGAGGATAACGTTCAGGATCAATAGTACGTGCGAAGCAGTAACGGCCTTCTTCGTGTATCCAGTTTTCATTACTTTTCGTATAGGGGTCAGCGTTTATTGGGAATGTTTTATTATCTGTTTTTGTTTTGGAAGAAAAGGTAGCACATAGTTCAAATGAACGCGGACCCGTTGTTTTGTACTCATAGGCCGCTTCATTGGCCGGGTCTTTCGGTGTTACGTAACCCGAAATAGGGTCATTAAGCTCGTCTAGAGTTGCTGGGAGCTTTTCTTTTTTTTGCCAAAATTCAACAATCTGCCATTGGATGTTTTGGAGATCAGAGATACGATTGTCGTCGAGCTTTGCGTTGCGAGCGTTGAGTGGTGACCCAATCACCAAGAAGCTGCCGATGATTGAGAGTGCTACCACAGCGATGGTAGCCCAGGCAATAATCCTGAGTCGTGGTTGGAGTATGGTTTTATCGCGCCTCAAATCAAAATGGTAATAAGAGAATATGGCTGCTGCTACCGCGAGGACAGTAATAATTTTTAGAATAAAACGTAGGGTGAGTTCGCCTGCTAGAAATGAGTTGATAACCACGATAAGGTCAATCGCGACAGTAAGTCCGGCAGCAAAGAGTGTGAGGTAGGTGAGCCACTTACGAACTGATAGCTCAGCATGTTCTGGCCGTGCTGCCATGTCTCTATTAATCATGCGAGTTAGGTAGAGGTAGAGTGGGACCGCGATGATGAGTGCAGCAATCGCAAGACGGATACCCGAAGAATAGTAATTTCCATAGTCATAATAGTAGGTCGTCGGGTCCGGGAAGAGACGGTTGATAAGTTGAAAGATAAGTCCGATAAAACTCGCGGCGCTCACATAGAGGGCGGCGATAGCACCAAGGTGTAAAAAGAAGTCCCTAGGCGTTGTCTTTGGTTTGTTTTCCATGTGTGTATAGTATATCACTTTTGGTCGTGTACAGAGGTGTGTGTAGTGCGTGGGTGCGGTGACGCATTGCATCATGGTGTAGTGTTGATACACTAGCAGTATTATTCAATGACCTTTCTAGTTATGGGTATCAGTGATGCAATGCTTCCTTTGGTGACGATTGTGACAGTTATCTTGGTGGTGAGTATTCGACAAATTAATCAGTACGAGCGTGGTGTGCGTTTTACGTTTGGGCGATTTACCGCCATCATGAATCCTGGATGGCGACTGGTGGTGCCTATCATTCAGTCGTATATGAAAGTAGATATGCGTATTAAGGCAGTAGATGTACCAGATCAGCGGGCGATTACTAAAGATAATGTGCCCGTCACAGTAAATGCTGTTATTTACTATCGCGTATCAGCTGCGGATAAGGCAGTGCTTGAGGTTGAAAATTTTCAGTACGCGATTTCTCAGTACGCACAAACAACGATGCGTAATATTGTCGGTGAGGTGACGCTTGATGATTTACTTGGTAGCCGTGATAAGATCGCTGATCGTATTCGTGACATTGTGGATAAGGAGACTGATCCCTGGGGTATCAAAGTTAACAATGTTGAACTTAAAGATGTTTCGTTACCAGAAACCATGGAACGTACGATTGCAAAGCAGGCTGAGGCTGAGCGCGAGAAGCGCGCGGTGATTATCAACTCTGAGGGTGAACTTGGGGCTGCACAGAATATTTCAGAAGCTGCGAAGATTCTGGCTGCATCTGAGGGTGCGTTGCATTTACGTACATTGCAATCAATTAATGATATTTCATCAGATGAATCAAATACGGTTGTTTTTACCGTGCCGCTTGAGGTGATGAAAGCATTTACGGGGTTTGCGCAGCATAAAAAGGAATCAAAAGAAGTGTAGTGGGATATGCGTGACATATGATCGAACAAGTTACTGCGTACATACAACCAATTATTGAACAGTATGGCGTGTGGGGTGTTTTTCTGGCTACATTACTTGAAGAAATAATTGCACCTATTCCTTCACCGTTAGTGCCGCTTACCGCAGGTTTTTTTCTTCTATCGGAAAGTGATAGTGTTGTGGCAATTATTGGGCAAACAGTTTTTATTATTGCCCTCCCAATCGCGTTTGGTGTGGTTATAGGGTCGTTGGTGGTGTATGGGCTTGGGTATTGGGGTGGCAAACCAATGATTGAAAAAACAAAAAGATGGCTTGGTTTAGATTGGCGAGATATTGAGAAAATGGAGCAGAAAATCATTCATGGAAGAGGTGATGAAATTACGCTACTTTTTTTACGTGCCTTGCCTGTTGTCCCGGGTGTAGCAATATCTGGTTTTTGTGGGATTGTGCGGTATCCGGTACACACATTTGTCATAGTAACTTTTGTTGGCGCATTTGTTCGTGCGGCCATGTTGGGTATGACAGGTTGGTACGTGGGAGTAATGTATGTGGCATACATTACTCTTATTTCAAAGATAGAAAAATATGTTCTCGCAGGTATATTGTTCTTTAGTGTTTGTTTGTTTCTGCGGCTCATTTTTTTGAAGAAATATGCCAAAGAGGAGGCATCGTAAGTGCAATGTGGATAGAAGTCTAAAATTATTTTTTGTGAAGGGGCCATAGGAGTGCTTCACGTTTTTCATTAGATTTGGTACTATCCTGATATTCCGCGGTAGCTCAGTCGGTAGAGCGTCCCGCTGTTAACGGGAGGGTCCCTGGTTCGAGCCCAGGCCGCGGAGCCAGTTAGGACAACCAGCTAGTTCTAGTACCAGATTGAACGGAGAAGCTATTGAAAAATATAGCTTTTTCCGTTTATAGTCGGGTTCTGAAGTAGGTAGTTCAAGAACGCTCTTTTTTCAGCAGGTTTAGAACTGTTATCAAACATACTTCTTGCTCTGCGTGCTACGGAAATGACTGTAGCAATGGTTGTTTGGTAATCGTAGTCTGCTTTTCTGTGTTCCGAAAGTTCAATTTTAAGTACCTGTATTTTGTCCTGATACTCTTGATGCTTTTTGTCATAAACATCCTTAGTAATTGATGCTTTTTGTCATAAACATCCTTAGTAATCCACCGTATAATTTAATCAAGAAACAACATGACACACTTTGACACAGGGTTTTTGAAGGAGTAAAATGTAAAAAGGAGAAAATAATTATGACTAACACAAAATTTCTCAGCGTTAAAGAAGTAGCCGAAGCGTTACGTGTCAGTGAAAGGTCTATCTTTCGCTACATTCACGACGGCAAATTAAAAGCCTCAAAGGTCGGATATTGGCGAATAAGCGAGGACGACCTGCGACAGTTCCTTGAGCAATCCTCTAATGTAAAGCCTCCTAAGAAAAAGAAGAAATAATTATGAATAAAAAACCCACAAAAATTAATTTAACATCGGATGACTCACTCTTTGAGAAGTCTTTGAACTTACAAAAATACATAGAGGATTTAAGTTCACAGGCAGTCAATTTGTCTGATAAGTTTTCTTTTACTTGGGCTGGTAAAAGTAACGCTATTAAAAGTGTGTTGGTCCCTAGCAAACTAACTCTCAATCCTGAACCTAAGCAAAGCATTAAATGGGATGAATCCGAAAACCTTTTTATTGAGGGCGATAACTTAGAAGTTTTGAAACTTTTACAAAAGGCTTACTTTGAGAAAGTGAAAATGATTTACATTGATCCGCCTTATAACACGGGTCATGATTTTGTATACAACGATAATTTTAGCGCCCCTCTTGATAACTACTTAAAGCAAACAGGTCAAAAAACTGAGGCTGGTGAAAGTACTACCACAAACAAAGAAACCAATGGGCGTTACCATAGCGACTGGCTTTCTATGATGTATCCTCGTCTTAAATTGGCTTGGAATTTACTTCGTGAAGATGGGGCTATTTTTGTATCTATCGACGATAATGAGGTTCATAATTTAAGACTAGTACTTGATGAGATTTTTGGTGAAGAAAATTTTGTTGCAAATGTTATTTGGAAAAGAAAACGTGGGCGTGATAATTCTGCGAGATGGTTTAGTAAATCACACGAGTACTTATTGGTCTTTGCTAAAGACCTGCAACAATTCAATACAAATTATCTTGATCTTGATGAAGGGACAAAGGAGGCTTACAAGAACCCCGACAACGATCCTAGAGGCGATTACAGAATGCTTGCCGTTTGGGCTAGAGGAACTCAAGGTGGTGTTAAATATGATTTTACAAATAAAGAAGGACAATACTTTAAGGAAAGACTTTGGTTGTTCAGTAAAGAAAATTTACAAAAATTAGACAATGAAAATAAACTTATTGTTAGAGGAGATAATCTCTACCGTAAGTTGTTTATCGACGAAAATAAGGGAAAAATTCCTGAGACAATTTGGGATAATACCTCAAACGCCGCAAATGCATCCGATGAGATTAAATCTATTTTCGGTGGAATAATTTTCGATACCCCGAAACCAATTCCTTATATTCAAGAAATGCTAAAAATATCAACAAATCAAGAAGATATTATCTTAGATTTCTTTGCGGGCTCTGGTACAACTGCTCATGCTGTTTTCAAACAAAATCAAGAAGATGGTGGCAATAGAAAATTTATTTGTGTGCAACTTCCTGAAAAACTCGAAGAAGGATCCGACGGATTTAATGCTGGATACAAAACTATTGCTGATATTGCAAAAGAGCGTATTCGACGTGTAATAAAAGGTTATGGCGAGAATCCTCAGCCTATTGATGCGGGATTCAAAGTGTTTACACTCTCTGAATCAAACTATCCTGAAAATACTTTTGTATTTAATCCCGAGAAATCATCCGAAGAAAACCAGCAAGCATTTGTTGCTTACTTACATAAAGCAAAGCAAAGCCAACTTTTTGATAAAGAGGACGATATGAATGTTGTTTATGAAAATATCGTTAAAGAAGGCTTGTCGCTAAATAGTAAAGTCGAAACAATTACTATCGGCAAAAATAAAGTTCACAAAGTATCCGACGGCGAACAGCAATTACTTGTTTGTCTTGAAAATAAACTTGCGTCTGAAACTGTAAAAGAACTTACTGATAAGTCTCACAAAGGTAAATTATTTATTTGTCTCGAGAGTAGTCTCGACGACACTACTGCCGCCAATCTGTCCCTTAACCTTGATTTGAAAACAATTTAACAATTATGAAATTTAAGTTTGATCCAAATCAAGAATACCAACTCCAAGCAGTCAACTCAGTGATTGATTGTTTTGAGGGGCAAGAAAAAACTACAGCACAGACTGTGGCTGGTTTGGGATTGTTTGGTATCTATCCAAATGTACTTACTTTGTCCCCTGAGGAAGTAAAAGAAAATATCAAAAGAATTAAATCTCAAAACAACTTAGAGGAAATAAAAAGCAGTATTAAATTCAACGAACCAGGAGTTACTTATGACGACCCTGATTATACTTTTAATGGCGAGTATGTAGGATGGAAAGACATCTCAGTTGAAATGGAAACGGGTACAGGTAAAACGTATGTTTACTTGCGTACCATTTTTGAACTCAATCAAAAGTACGGCTGGAAAAAGTTTATTATTTTAGTCCCGTCTGTTGCTATTCGCGAGGGTGTTATTAAGACCCTGAAAATCACCGAGGACCACTTCAAAGAATTGTATGCAAACACTCCTTTCAGATTTTACGAATACAAATCAAAAAATATCACCCAGGTTCGACACTTTGCCGACAGTAGCGTGATAAATATCATGGTTATGACCGTTGGTGCTTTTAACAAAGACGCTAACGTTCTTTATGGTGCTCGTGATCAAATGCAGGGTGAACAACCAATTGAGTTTATTAAAAAGACAAACCCTATTCTTATCCTCGACGAGCCACAAAATATGGAAGGTGATGCTACAAGAAAAGCGCTTGAGAATTTCAATGCACTATTCCGCCTCCGCTATTCTGCTACTCACAAGAATCCATACAACCTTGTACACCAACTCACACCTTACGATGCTTACCAACTTGGGCTTGTTAAAAAAATAGAAGTCTTTTCAGTAACTGATGACGATAGTGGTACTTCGGTCCCTCACATGGTTTTTGTTGAGGCAAAACCAGCAAAGACTGCCAGTGGTATTAAAGCAAAAGTTGAACTCGCTTTTATGGATAGCGATGGAAATAGAAAGGTAAAAGCAACCAATGTAAAAAAGAACGACAACCTATCTGAACTTACGGGTAACAAAGCCTATGACGGCTATGTGGTTTCAAATATCGATGCGGACGCACCTGAGTTTGGCGCTGAGGGCAAGGTTCACTTTACCAATGGTTTTATTCTTTCTCGAGGAACTGCTATTAATCAAAACAAGGAGGATATTTGGCGTAGACAAATATCTGAGACTATCAGACTTCACATTGAGAAAAAACAAAAGCACAAGGATTTTGATATTAAAGTCTTGAGCCTTTTCTTTATCGATAAGGTTGCAAATTATGCTGGTGCGGATGGAATGATACGCAAGATATTTACCGAGGAGTTATCAAGAGTTAAAAATGAATTTGCCCTGGGGCAAAATTCTATCGACTCACTTCACACTGGATACTTTGCAAAAAAGAAAGACGGTAGTTTTGTTGAGCAAGACTCTGCTATTGAAAAGAATGACGAGGCTTATGAACTTATTATGAAAGATAAGGAGCGTCTTTTGTCTTTCTCTGAACCTGTTGAATTTATTTTCTCTCACTCTGCACTCCGTGAAGGTTGGGACAATCCGAACGTGTTTAATATCTGTACTTTGAATGAGACAACTTCCTCAATGAAAAAGCGCCAAGAGATTGGTCGTGGTATGCGTCTTTGTGTTAATCAAGAAGGTGATCGTATTTTTGATAGACGAATCAATTTGCTTTCAGTGGTTGCAAACATAAGTTATGCCGACTACGTTGCAAGCCTACAAGCAGAATTCCAAGAGGATGGTATCTACAAAACACCTCAATTACCTCACAATGCAAAACAGCGAAGTAAGATCGCACTCAAGCCTGGATTCCAAAAAGACGAGAACTTCAAAGAGTTGTGGGGCCGCATTTCAAAGAAGACTCGTTACCTCGTAAAAGTAAACACCGAGTCGCTTATAACCAACTCCGCAAAGGCTATATCTGAAATTCGGCTACAAAAGCCTCACATTCGTGTTGAGCGTGCAGGTATCAACATCTCTGCGGAAGGCATCAAATCTCTCGTCCTGGGGGCTGAATCAGGCGACACGGGGGCAACACAAACTCGAACGATGGATTGTATTTCTGAAATCAAGGCACATACCCGACTCACTCGCTCTACAATCGCTGAAATTGTTCTTGAGGCAAATAACTGGGAGGCTTTCTTTAACAACCCTGATCGCTTTGTAGTTGAGGCTAGTAAAATCATAAAACAAGAACTCGTAAAGACTTACGTTGAGCAAGTAAGTTATGAGGTTATTTCTGATGCTTACAAGGCAGAAGAATTCAAAGCACTTGAAAGTTATAAGGACTCTACTTTGGCAGTTACTCGGTCCATTTATGATGCTATTGTTCACGACTCTGACGTTGAAAAGAACTTTGCATTGAACCTCGAGCAAGACGAGCGTATTAAATTGTTTATTAAAATGCCTAACTGGTACAAAGTTGAGACACCTGTTGGTGGCTACAATCCTGACTGGGCTATTGTTACTGCAAAGCGTGATCTTAAAGGCAATGAAAGTGAAAAGGTTTACTTTGTTGTTGAAACAAAGGGCGACGTAAACAACTTACGCCCAACCGAAAAAGCAAAAATAGAATCAGCAAAGAAACACTTTGAAGTGATTCATGTTAACTACCAAGAGGTCGATAGTTATCAAACATTTGCAAGTAAACTATCGAATTAATTTATGTCGACACAAGGATCAATTTGGAGAAAATGGGACCTACACGTACACAGTCCAGCATCAGTATTAAATAATACTTTGTTTGAGGGTGCGACCACGGAAGAAAAATGGACCAACTTTTTTGCAAAATTAAAAACAATTACAGGTGTGTCCGTAATTGGAATAACTGACTACTTTTCAATTGAGGGATATCAAAAAGTGATTACCGAAGGAAAACTCACTAATTTTGATTTAATTGTTCCAAATGTCGAACTTAGGATATTACCAGTTACATCAACTGAAAAACCTATCAACATTCATTTAATAATAAACCCTGAAATTGTTAATGAGTTGGAATCAAAATTATTCTCAAGTTTGGAATACAATTACAAAGCACAAAAATACAAATGTATTAAGTCTGATTTGATAAGCCTGGGTAAGGCTTACAAAAATGATCAAACCTTAGACGATGTTGCTGCATATAAGGCAGGTGTTGAACAATTCAAAACCAGCCACAATCAGTTAAGAGAAATACTACAAGATAAACGTCTAGCAGAAAACGTAGTTTTGGCTGTCTCAAATAACAGTAATGATGGTAATTCGGGAATCCAGCATTCCAGTATGGCTGCTACTCGCGAAGAGATTTACAGGTTGTCTCATTTCATTCTATCGGGAAATCCATCAGATAGAGATTATTTTTTAGGTAATGGCACTGACTCAGTCGACGAAATCAAAAGGAAGTATGGAAGCCTTAAGGCGTGTATTCATGGATCTGATTCACATGATCTTGAAAGTATCTGTAAACCTTGTGCAAATCGAGGCAAGACAAGTCATGATTGCACAAAGACACCACTTAATTGCGATATGCGCTTTTGTTGGATTAAATCGGACCCAACTTTTGATGGACTAAAACAATTATCATATGAGCCTGCTGACCGAGTTAAAATTCAAGAAAAAGACCCTACTCCAGTAAAAAGTAATTATACTATTCAGAAAATCAAAATTAGTGATTCTGTGATTGGGAGTGAGTTAAAAATAAATGCAACTGAAATTGAACTAAATCCCGCACTAGTATCTGTTACTGGAGGAAAAGGGAGCGGAAAAACTGCTTTTGTTGATTTACTAGCAAATTGTTACAAAGATAGGTCCAACATTAAAGACCCAAATTCTTTTGTAAGGAGAATAACATCTGATCAGACCCCAGACATCGAGGTTGAACTCACGTTCAAAGACGGAACAACTTTTTCAAAAAAACTAACTGATGGAAATTTTTTTGAACATAGTGAAGTTGTCTACATAGCCCAAGGTGAACTTGAGGAATATATTAGCGATGACTCAGATTTGGATGACTACATTAATAGCCTTATTTTTGATAGTCCTGTAATAAAAGATACAGAGAAAAGTTTTGAGTTTGAGCAACTACAAAGCGAGATAACTCTTAGTAAAAAGAGTATTAAACAAAAAAATGCACTGATAGCAAAACTTGAAGAATCTACGAGTGCAACCAATACAAAATCAGTTCTCGCAGATAAAAATAAACTTGAGGCAGAAATTAAGGATATTTCTAATAGAGTTGTGGAATCAGAAAAAGCACAAACTCTTGAAAACAAACTAGTAGCACAAAGTAAACAAGGGATAGTTACTAGGCTCAAAGAAAAGAAGGATGAGTTGTTAAGTATTCAGGGTTATTTAAGGGATGCTGCGGATTTTGTATCGAATGATCTAGTGGTATTCAATACCACAGTAGATTCAATCAATGCTTTATTAAAGAAACATGGTAATAAAAAACAGTTATCCGCACTTGCTTATAGTAGTAAGGATGACCTTGGAAGTATTAGCACAGAAATACAAACAGAACTCACAAAAATAGTTAAAGAACTAGAAAAGGCTCAAAAAGATATTGAGTCCTTAGAGGTTGGTGTAAAAAATCACGCTAAATTATTGGATAAACAAAAAGAACTTGCTCAGGACTTAGTAAAACTTGAAAAGAAAGAAGCCGACTTAAACAAGGATCAGGAAACTCTTAAAAAAGAACTGAAAAACAGAGAGGACCTTTACTCAAAATTATTGAATGACACATTTCTACTTAAGAAAAAGTATGAGGAAATTATCTCAGTCTTTTCAACTAACAAAGATGACGTGCTTAGTGATTTAAGTTTTAGCGCAAAAATTAATTACAACCAATCAAAGTTTGAACAAGGTGCGGAAGATATTCTCGATCAGAGAAAAGTAAAAGTTTCTCATTCAAAAGACGAGGAGTCAATTTTTGCAAGTCTGTTTTCAATTAATCAGGAATATGTAAATGGAGATGATAAAAAAATAGGTGAAATTATCAAACAAAACAACTCAGTTGTTTCAGACTACAAAGACAAGATAAAAAATTCACAAGGTATTTCCACTACGTCATTTTATGATCTTGTTTACGGAGATTATTATTCCGTTGCGCCCACTGTTAAATATAAGGGTACTCAATTACAGAAACTCTCACTCGGACAAAAGGCTACAGTACTTATGAAAATCTATCTTGCCCAGGGAGATAAACCTATTATTATTGATTCTCACGACGATCACCTTGATAACGAATTTATTATGGATGAACTTGTGAAGGCTATTAGACAAGCAAAGCAATACAGACAGGTTATTCTTGCCTCAAATAACGGTAATGTGGTTATTAATAGTGATTCTGAGCAAATAATCATTGCTAATAGAAAAGATGGGGAGATTTCTTACAATGCTGGGTCTATTGAAAATCCTGAAATATACACCCATGCAATAAAAGTCTTAGAGGGAGGGTCTGAGGCATTTAAGCAGCGCCAGTTGAAATACCGTATCTCTGAGTAGTTTTAGTTAAAACTCGGGATGTAATGGTATTGATCCGTGGTCTTAAAATAGGTTATAACTTCGTTCACGATGTGGAGCAAATTTGACTAAATATATATAGCGTGTTAGTATGTTAACATGTTCTTTTACACGGCTAGTGGTTTCAGGAGGAACCCAGGTGTGCCAAAACAATACACCAAATTATACTAATGAAATATGTCGCCTTAGCTTGCATATTGATCGGAGCTTGTATGGTAGGAGGGTCAGTGAAATCAAAAACCCCTATTACCAACACCGTTCTCGGTCTGATTGCCTTGATTGGAGGCGTTTGTGGGATCATACTTACAACCCATCCTTGACCACCATCTCAACACAGTTACCCACTGTCGTGAGATGGCGGTTTTCTGTTTTCAGTAGTTTGTATTTGGTCTTGGTACTCTTGTGATGCTTTTTGTGATAAACATCCTTAGTAATCCACCGGAGCTAGCAGTTGACAACATACCTTATAGTATGTTATTATTATATCGGATTGGAACCTTGATATATTCGTCATGGCAGAGAGGAGCCAACCCTTGGCTTTTCTCTGCTATGACGAAACCACTGTGGCCAAGTCATTATGCACAACAGGACTTCCTACACAATCGCCACGTAGGCGGTAAGGAGAGAAAATGACGCATCAGTCTAAGATGGTAATGCCTCCAATCTACAGGTTCTACATCCCGGATTACCCGAGAGAAAGCACCTGGGGTTGGCACAGGGCAACGGAGGTGGTGGAGGCAGTGAATAACATTCTGGAGCTCAAGGGGAAACAATGTTTGAGCCCGGAGGACATGAACAAAGCATATCCGTTTGTTGTTCTTGAAGATGAAATAGACGACCAAGGAAAGTACACGCCGGTTATACGTGACGGCTGTTCCTATGGTGGAACTTCAGTTGGCCCCGTCCACTGGCTCGCCACGTTGGTTAGGCATGACATGTACCTGCCCGCAAAGGTTGGTATGTCGCTTATCAATGCCGCCAAACGCAACGCTACCTACAATGCCATCAGAAGGGCAACTCAAGTAGTGGTCGGTGCCATCAAGAATTAGTTTGACCCGCTTCCAGACACGAAACCCGTCGTCTGAAGGCGGGTTTTCTTTTATATAAAACTCAACCCACTCAATTCCATCTGCACTCGCACCCAGTTAATAGTTTTGAACGTATCCAACAAGCGGAGCCAATGTAAAGTAAGGCAAAGTAAAGTGTTTTTATCTTTCTTTTCTTGATAAAATTTGTATATGCAATTAAATTTTACTTACAAAAAAGATGAGGATATTTGGTGTTTGTTAAATAAAGGTAAAAGCTCTAATAACTCTCCCAATCCAACAAAAGCATATGAACAACTAATTAACTTTGCAGGAAAAAATCCTGATGAAAGGTCTACTTCTAAATTTATAGATACATATATCGCAGACAACAAGATTGATATAAATAAAAGAATTAAAGAGTATCAAAAAGATTTTGAAGATATTTCGGATGAATTTCAAAATATTGCAGAGAAAGTTTTTGGAGTATCTCTACTAGAAGATATTACAGTATATCTAACAATCAATAACAGATGTCCTTATTCCTTAAAAGAGAATTTATTTTTTGTTTGCTTGTCTAATAACTCTGCATTGCAAACAGTCATGCACGAATTGTGGCACTTCTATACTTGGTATAAGTTTGGAGCAGATGAACAAGAAAGAATTGGCCCAGAAAAATATAATGATATTAAAGAAGCTTTAACTGTTTTACTTAATATAGAGTGTAATCACTTATTACCAGAAGGTATTGAAGATACTGGATACCCTCAACATCAAGAATTGAGAAATCAAATTTTAGAATTATGGAAAGAGAATCCTCATATTGATTTTATATGGAATAAACTTACAAATTAGTTCTGAAGTAGTAGGTTTGGAAAAATTGTAAAAATCTCGAAAGGCTGAAAGCTGTAAAGCGAGTAGGTTTTTTGCATTTCCCAAATAGTAGTGAATCTAACCGGATTATGTATCAGTTAATGCTGTATAATAAAAGGAATGAGCAAATTAATTACGTGCATCTGGTTTATTAATAATGATGGAGAAGAGGCAGTACGATATTATGTAGATACGTTTAGATCAGCTCCTGGTCATCATGAAGCGACACTTGGCGATATTACGAGAGCGCCTAAAGCTCCTGAATTTAAAGAAGTGTCCGGTAGGCCCGAGGGGTCTGTTCTGACAGCTGAATGTGAGCTCGATGGAAGTAGCTTTATGGCTTTAAACGGCGGCCCGTTTGAGCAGTTCAAACTTAATGGGTCTACCTCGTTTATCATTGAATGCGAAACACAAGAAGAAATTGATTTCTTCTGGGAGAAACTTTCAGCGGTGCCTGAAGCTGAACAGTGCGGATGGTGCAAAGATAAATTTGGCGTTACGTGGCAAGTGGTTCCAAGAATTCTGGATGAAATGATGCGAGATCCTCAAAAAGCAGACGCAGTCACTACGGCATTTATGCCAATGAAGAAAATTGATCTTGAAAAAATCAAAAAAGCCGGCCAATAGGCTGGACCGCTAGGAAAGATGCACATCTCAAGGAACAAGTTTGTCATACTATTTATTGCGTATGGTTTTGCGTTTCTGTTTGTCACAAGTTCACTCTTGGGATCGACGGGGTTTCGAGGTTTTCCTAAAGCACCCGATTCGCTTCTTGGTATTGACTCACCAGTTGCTTGGAAACGTGCTGTTGCGATTATTGTTTTGCCAATAAAAATTATTTTATTGGGCCCTCTGGCACTACCCTCTGTTGATATCTTGAAAGAAGAGCCACCTCCACCATTTATTGGTATGTATCTTGTGTGCTATTGGACAATCCTCGCCTCAGCAGTGTACTACCTCTTGAGTAGACACTGGCGTAGACCATGAGCTTGTAGGTCTGCATAATATATTTATAAAAAATCCCCTCTGATTTTGACATACCATACTCCACAGACCAAGAAAGCGAGATTTGGGTAGAAAATCACTTTTATACGGTAGCAAAACAGTCCTCATTTTCTCTGGTAGGGGAACAAAGAATTGATAGTGTACTGATTAAGCCATTGACACGATATTTATATTATGATTACATTTTTGTTAGAGTATAGTTTTCTAGTACCTCAATACATGAAAGGATATCTATGAGATCAGTTAGACGGTCAGCATTGGACTGGGCAGTAGTGGTGTTTTTCGTTAGCCTTGTCTGTTATGGGATTTTTTCTCTTTTTGCATCTGTGCCTCCTCTAACACCTGGAGGATATCAGGTTCGATGGGGTAAAATGTTTACTTCATTCACTGTGCCATTTATTGGCAGCGAGGGGTGGATTGTCTTGGGTCCCATTACCGCATTTACCACTAGGTATTTGTGGGGGGTGGTTTGTCAAGATCCAAAGGAAGCGAGAACAGGGTTACTCTTCGGGGTCATTTTTGGGGGGTTTATGGGAATACTTGTCGGAATGATTACCAACATAGATGTTCCGATGTATGGGATACTTTGTGGGACAGCTGTCGCCACAATTATTGGAATATTGTTTGAAAGTACGAGCGCAACAGTAATGGGAGTGACGATTGGGGCGGTAGTCAGCACGATTTTTGGTGTCAGCCATGCTTTGTTTTTTACAGAGTTCTATATAGAATTGCTCTTTGGCGCAGTCGGCATAGGAATAACTGCCGGTATTGTTACGGCCGTGCTCATTTCCTTGTTGCCACTAGTTTTTGCTATTGTAGAATGTGTAGTAGATTGCTTTAGTAAAAACGATTCAACAAAGATATCTTCATTCACCAACTGAACATGTCGTCTCACACACGCACGAATCCATCGGTTCGTGCGTTTTTTATGTTTACATTATTTAATAATAATTAAAAAAAATTTCTCTGTGAGAGTTTCTGGGTGGCTAGAAAGCACCTAAAGCGATTGAGTGTAAAGAAGTTTTTGGTAAGTCCGCAGGGTTTGTCCTGACGGCTGAATGTGAGTTCGGTGGAAGTAGTTTCATGCCTTAAAATAGTAGCTCTTCTGAACAATTCAAATTGAAACTGGTTCGTTTTTTTCACGAGGGCGGGGTAGAGGTTGGAGAGTTATACAAAGAACTTGATTGGTTTTTAATTTGAAATAGAAGACCATACTGAGGTGTAGATTGTCTATTGACATAACGGTATTAGAATAGTAATATGTTTTTGTACGTTCTTTGATATGTTGAGGTGCATTTGCCACAGCAGAAAGCGGTTTACTTGCGAGACAATTTTCTGTTGTGGCAAAACTAGAGCCCAACGGTACACAACTCGTGTAAGAAAGAATCCACAATCAATAGACAGAAGGAGAATAATGTTATGAATACTGATACATTGGAAATACCGAGCAATGAAATACCGAGCAATATAGAGGCACAAGGGGACAGACAAGACGTACCAACAGCACAAGCATCCGACATGGATATTAACCGAGTCCGCTTCAAGTGCAGCTTCGCTTTTCAATTAGCGGAAAATCTTGCTGATGCATTCTTTGATGCTGGTTTTAGCTCGGCAGAGGTAGCAGGGATTTCGGTTGACAGGTTGAAGGAATTTAAGGGCTTGTTGCGGGGATACGGACGTATTGAGCCTGTTCGGTTCAATATCAATCTTGGGGTAGATCCATTTTTGCCAGAAGGGTGGGCTATTCAAAGTTCTCGTATGTATTCCTCTCATTCGAGCATAATATACCGCGAGGGTGATGGTCTATATATCAACAGTAGGCTTGTCAGGTGCGTGCCGACGACAGATAAGAAGAAGTCGAGCAGTCCTCTTCCGGCCCAGGTTTTGGACTACCTGCTGGCTCATCCGTACCTCATCCCTGATTCATGGAAACGTATGGAGGGTCATACCCCTCATATTTTTTTCGAGGGTACCGTCTTTAAACACAACACTGGCGGAGATGTTGTCCGTGGTATGTACCATGATGGTGAACGGTATAAACCAGACGTGATTTGGACCGACTCCCTTGGGCAACAAGACTTCTATTACGCAGTAATGTAAGTCAAAGTGCCTCTATTACACACCTCGTACTCTGGTACGAGGTTTTTTAATAAAAAGTGGCAGCAGATGAATATGTGGAGTAAAAGTTTGGTACCTTATAATAATGACATAGTTATGTTGTCAATAAATGAGCTGTCTCATGCTAATTGACACATATTGATTTATATGCTATACTTCACATAGTTTTTCATTATAACGAAAGGATCATAATGAATAGTAGGAACTTGCCTAAGCGTTTTCTGGATCTGAGTGAGGATGAAGCACGCGATATAATCCAACGTATCCTTCAAACATGTTACTCCGAAGCTGGTATCAGAGGGAGTTTGAGTTATCACGGATTTCATGGTGACAAAGCAATTATACTCGGGTTGCGCTTGTCGGGGTTATTTTTGGGACGGGTTATGGTACCCGGGCCCCGTGGCACTATCATTGTTGTTGAGAATCGTTAATATATCACCTGGGGCGTGAGACCTCAGGTGGTTTTCTTTTATCTATAAAAGGAACCGTGTACAATTTAGAGAAGTAATATATTTATGAGCTATGATTCCTAATAATTCCCCTTGGATTAAACAACTTAAAAGAACGCGGCCAGTTGTGCCACTTGCTACTGATGTTACTACTGACGTCGCTATTGTAGGTGGTGGCATTGCGGGCGTGACTACTGCTTTTTTCACTTTGCGGCACACTGATAAAAAGGTTGTACTTATTGAAGCGGGTAAAATTGCACATGGGGCGACTGGTCACAATGCTGGACAGATTGCAAGTTATTTTGAGCGATCATTATCTGATCTTGTTGCGACGTATGGTTTGGAGCGCGCGATTGATGCACAACGATCGGTTGAGTCAGCATGGTCATTGATTGATCAGATTGTGGCAGAGGCTCACTTGCAGACACCTTTGTATCGGTTTACTGGTTATGCTGGTCTTTCTCGCATGGAACATGTGTTGCAACACTTGGAGGACAACCGATATCGTGTTGCTGGGGGACTTCTTCCTGAATCAATTGTGCTTGCAGAAGAGTGGGATGGTCTCAAAAGTATTCCTGATGGGTATGCATCCCTTTACACGGTTGCGCCACAACGAGATATTCTGTCGTTGCTTGAAACACACAATGTAGATTATGTTGGAGCACTTGCTTCTCAAAAGGGGTGTATGAATAGTGCTCTTTTTTCAGAGGAACTTATTGGGTATTTAATTACAACGTATGCTGATCGGTTTTCTTTCTTTGAGGAAAGTCCGATGAAGACGGTGCGTTTGTGTAAAGATGGGGCAGTACTTGAGGTGCTTAGTCATGAAGTATGCGCGGCAAAAGTTGTGTTGTGTACAAACGGGTTTGAACACTTTTCGATTATGCATGAAGGTGGACCCGATATTGATACTTCATTCCATCAGTCAGTCGCAGGACGTATTGGGTATATGTCTGGTTATGTTGAGCCGTTGAACCGCCCGCCAACTGCTATTAGTTATCTTCCAAAGGCACATAATGAAAATAATGACCCGACTGGTGAAAGTTATTTTTATTTGACTCGTCGACCGCACGAGCATGAAGGAAACAATTCTTACAATCTGACATGTGTGGGTGGTCCTGAGCGTGTGCTTCCAAACGGTGCTGATTATTCTCAGGATGCAGTCTATGCAGAAGACACGCGTATCGCGATTACACGATTTTTACAGGATAACTATCGTACATATCCACGTGAGGGTGCCGATCATATTTTTTCGTGGCACGGACTTATGGGGTACACGTCGGATGGTATACGTCGCATCGGACCTGAACCGCTCAATTCAGCACTCTTGTACAATCTTGGATGTAACGGGGTAGGGATACTGCCCTCAATTTTTGGAGCGTTACGTATTTCGCAGTATTTGAAAGGCGAGGTCGTACCATCGTCATTGTTTGATCCTGCTCGTCGTTGATGTGCGATGTGTTGTAAGGGATAGTGGGTTTACGTCTTATAGAATTATTACGCGAATGGATTTTTGTGCTTGTAGTATCTAATTGTTTTATATAGTAAAGTATATGGCGTGAGAACACGTAATACAAAGATACCTCTTCGTATTGTTATTGTTGGTGGTGGGTTTGGTGGTGTATATACAGCAAAGTATCTCGTGCCGTTAATTCGGAGAGGCTTTGTTACTGTTACGCTCATTAGCAGAGAAAATCATTTTTTGTTTACACCACTTTTACATGAAGTTGCGACAGGCGGCTTATCTCCCGAGAGTGTTGTTGAGCCATTGAGAGAAGTTTTGCGTGGCACTGGAGTATCTGTGGTTGAGGATCAAGTAGTGCGGATTGGTGTAAATGATCGTGTGGTATACGGAGAACGTGGAACGTATTCGTACGATTATGTCGTCGTAGCTACAGGCGCGAGCACGTACGTACCTTCTTTTGTTGCTCATGCAGCGACATGGGTACATATGTTAAAAAGTCTTGCCGATGCACGCACGATTCGTAATGCGCTCATCGAACAATTTGAAAAAGCTGTTGCTCTACCGACTCGACATGAGCGAAAGAAAGCACTTTCATTTGTTGTTGTTGGCGCGGGCCCGACTGGTGTTGAAACGGTTGCAGAGATTGCTGACTTTACTCGTATTGCCTTATGTGCCTATTTTAAAGATGCGGGTATACAGAGTGATGATGTCTCAATAACACTTGTGGGTAGTAGTGTCGATGTTGTATCGCAGTTTCATCCAACTGTGCGTGAATATGTTGTGGACGTGTTACGGAAAAAAGGAATTCGTCTCATGCTTGGATTACCAGTGTCTTCTATAAAAGACCATATGGTAGTTTTAGATGATACACATATGCTCCCGGCGTCACTTGTTGTATGGAGTGCTGGAGTCATACCAGCACTGCCTCCTATTCTTGGTGCTATACAAAAAAGTAAAGATGGTCGTATTAGGGTTGACCAGTCTTTACGGGTACAAGGTGTTGAGCGTATCTTCGCTATTGGTGACGTTGCCGCTTCTTATGGAGGGCAGCATGACGATCGTCCGCTGCCTAGTCTTGCACAAGTTGCAGTACGTCAGGCAAAAGTAGTCGCTTCATCAATAGAGGCAATATATTTTGGTAAAACTTTGCCGACATTCTCGTATCGAATTAAAGGATTGTTACTTTCATTAGGTCAATGGAATGCTGCTGCGGATGTACTTGGTATTCGTTTTTACGGTAAAAGTGCGTGGTGGTTTTGGCGAACAGTGTATTTGTTTAATTTTCCTTCCTGGAGAAAGCGTTTTCGTGTTGCTACAGAGTGGACTATTAATCTTTTTTTTCCGCGTGATATTGCCCGTATACGGTGACATGTATATGCGTATGTAAGAATTGTTTTTGCTCGTATTATATTTTTGTTGGCGTTATAATGAAGCGTATGAGAACTAATATAAAAGTGACTGACATGACGCTTCCTGCCGAATCTGCTGAATATTTGCGTCGTCGATTAGATAGTATTGAAAAGTTTATATTTGCAGAACCTGATGCAGTCCTTATTGACGTGGAGGTTGGTCGTACAACCGAGCATCATCGTAGTGGTTTTGTGTTCCGAGCTGAATTGAACGTGCATATTGAAGGGAAACATTTTCGTTCGGTTTCGGAACAAGAGGATTTACATGCAGCCATTGATGATGCTAAAGATCAACTAGTGAATGAACTTGCTCGTCATAAGGGCAAGCGTATTGCGTTGGCTCGGCGTGGGGCGGCCGTGGTAAAAGCAATGGTTAAAGGCTTGTGGAGAAAATGATCGTAAACCAGTTATGATGTGGGGTATACTACCAATGTAGTTTTTACTAGTTTTATACGATTGAGGTATGAAAGATAAAAATTTTAAAAGACTGTTTTTGTATCGCTTCGGCACAAATGAGTCTGCGCTTTTTTTGCTCGCGTTAACTATTGCGGTTGCGGGTCTCTACACGAAATTTAATAATGATTTACTTGTTATTCAGTATGAGGATTTTGATAGTTCATTCGGCGTTCGTGCATAGTGTCTATGGTAAGTAATCAAAGTATTTACGCTGTATTAAATCGGCGTTTTGATCGGAATGTATCAGCCCTTATTTTGTTAGGGTTGACCGTTTTTTCTGCTCTTGTATTTTATATGGCAAATAAAGCATTACTTATTGCTGAGAGTTATGAAGAACATTTTTTTTCTATGCAAGCAGTAGTGAGGCAATATAACAATGCGAAGTTTGTAACAAGCAAAGGTACTTTTACGGTTTCCTTTCTTTCGGGACACGCAACAACCACTATACGAAATTTTGTTACGTTAGTTGAAAATGGTTTTTATGACGGAACAAAGTTTCATCGGGTTATTAAAGACTTCATGATTCAAGGAGGAGATCCGTTGACTAAGGGTGATGATGAGTTGGTGTACGGAACGGGTGGTCCTGGATATGTGTTTGATGATGAAATTAGCTCACTGCCGTTAGTAAAGGGTGTGTTAGCAATGGCAAATCGTGGTCCCGATACAAATGGCAGTCAGTTTTTTGTTATTACAGCAGAGTCTACTCCGTGGCTACAAGGAAAACACACTGCGTTTGGTACGGTGATTGGCGGTATGGATGTCGTCATGGCGATTGCTGTATCAAAAACAAAATCAAGAGATATTCCCGTGCAGCCGATTACTATAGACCGTATTCTTCTGTACTAAAAAATATTCTGATATATAACAACACAACCCCGGTACGCGGGGCTGTGTTGTTATGTGGTGCGCATGTATGTATCGTATGGCATTTCTTTTTTTCCTTCTGGAATAACTTTTTTTATTATAAAAGTGTTAGATTCGTAGACAGCCTCAGTTATTTTTACACGCACTGGTTTTCCTCGGGCGGTATCAAAGTAATATATTCCAATTGAATCATGGAATGCTTGAAACTTGAGATATCGCTGGTATGGGGTATCTGTTGCAGTAATCTCGCCATGTGATTTTTCGAATTTTTTTGTGTAGGTTGCCTCGCTATGGTTTTGCGGAGTCGGTTGTATTGTGCCTTCTATCCATGTGGGTAAAAGTGCACCGAGCATTGTTGCCCCTTCTGTTCCTAGTATTTTTTTGAGTGCGCGTGTGGATTGTGGCCATGGGTGAATAGAAACTTCTTTCTGCGCGATAATTGGTCCATGGTCCATTTCTTCATCCATACACATAATCGTGACACCTGTGTGGGCATCATCTGCAAGAATAGCACTTTGTATTGGTGAGGGACCACGGTACTTGGGGAGTAGTGACGGATGAATATTAAGTACGCCTTTTTTTGGCAAGCGTAGTACATCAGGAGGGATTATTTTTCCGTATGAGGATACGATAAAGATGTCGTAGCCCTGTGTTGGTGCATGTGATGCGAGTATGTTTGCAAACGGAGGATTTTTTAGTTTGTCTGGTTGCAACACCGTAATGTTATTTTTTTCCGCCCACTGTTTTGCCGGAGAAGGAGTGAGTTTGAGATGGCGACCTTGAGGTTTGTCTAGTGTGGTGACGAGGAATAGTGGTCGTATTCCGAGAGAGAGAAGGGTATCAAATGTAATGACAGAAAATTCTGATGTGCCCCAGAATACAACGGTTGGTGTGTGATTATGCATAGGTTTCCGGAGGTAGTTCTCGAACGTGCGTTGCTTTATCAATAAAGAGAATGCCGTTTAGATGGTCTATTTCATGTTGAAAAATTTCTGCAATAAGGCCAGAGCCGTGGTAAGTAAATTTTTTACCCGTCATATCATACGCTTCGACTGTTACTTTTTCTGCTCGTTGTACCGAGCCGTATAAGAAGCGGACCGAAAGGCACCCCTCATCCATCCTTTGTGTTTTTTTTGATGAGCGCGTAATGGTGGGATTGATAAATACAATATTTTCCTTTGGTACTATGATTCGTTTTTTTGTCGCAGGTGTTTCCGTGCCGACCGCTTCGTCAATAGAAAATGCTTTTTTTGCAACAATAAATAGACGAACAGATTCGCCAATTTGTGGTGCGGCGATGGCAACACCGTCCTCTTGGCTGTCGAGTGCGGCATTCATGCGTATGACGATCTGTTGCAAGGATGGTGTACTAAACTCAGCTGCTTCAATTGGTCGGGCGATATGCCGTAATAGGGGGTTGTCTTGCTGGAGGATCGGAACGGGGGAGGGGGGAAGTTTTCTTTGCATGGAGCTCATTATAGCCAAAAAAATGAAGTGGTCGAATATTTCTACAATAGGCTTTCAGGATCAACGCGTACGAAAAAAGGTTTTTGGAGTGAATGGAGGGTATGCCGGAGCTTTTCGTTAGGCCACTCTTTTGATGGGAGCCGCAGGAGACCGTGTAATATAAATTTATTTCTTACAGTTTTTATAAAGGCGGGGTAAATTTCAAATTCATGGGGAGACAGTATTTCTTTTAAACGGGTCATTGCCTCGTACGTCTTTTCACGATCTCCTTCGATTGAGATTTTAATAAGCAAGGTGTCTGGTGGGTAGTGGAAGGTTTTTCTTTCGGCACGTTCGTGGCGATAAAAATCGATCAAGCTTCCCGCTTTGGCATAGTCAAAAATTGGGAGGTCTGCCATTCGTGTTTGTACCAAAAATCCTCGAGTTGCCAAGGTTCGTAGACGTATAAGGGTTGAAAATGCTTTTTCTGCAATTCTAAAATCAGGGAGTGCAAAAAGTGAGTCTATTGATGCAACGGCGGTATATTCAACTTGTTCTGTTGTATATAGAAATCCAAGCTCGGTCATGAGTAAGATGGCGCCTGGAGTAGCATAAAATGCGGATGCTGACTTTTCCGCAACAGCTTCATTTTTGGTATGGTCCTTATCAATCCTGAATACAGGAACATGGGGAAATGTTGTCCGTAATTCCTGTTCAACAAGTTCAATGCCGATGCCAAGCGGTGTGAGACGCCACCCATCGCACGTTTTACATCGTTCAAGTGCACTTCGGCGTTCCCCACATTTGTTACATAAAAAATAGTTTTCAGATTGCTCGCCACTTTCGTTGATGGCACCGCGCTTGAGTAGTACGGGTGCACTACAATTGGTACATGTCACCACACTATTACAGTCGTTGCAGGTGGTGGTTGGAGCGAGACCTTTTCTGCCTGCAAATACGATCATGCGAGCATTTTCTTCGTGCGTTTTTTCTACCAGTGTGGCAAGATCTTTGCCAATGCTACGAAACTGTTTTTTCTCACGTTGGTGTGGTTGGAGGGAGGGATCAGTATGTGTGTGCATGTTGCTAATATGCATCGCTGCCGAGGTAAGGGCGCGCCACTGCAGCGGTGCGAGTTCAGATAATTCACCAGAGAATACACGCTCTGCTGTTTCTACGCGTAGTAAAATATCTCCCAACACAAATACCGCACGCGCTTGATACGCAAGGCGCTCTGCAAAGAAGCGTACATCCACGTACGGAGCATGCTGCAGTTTATATAGGGCAGAGCTTTCGCGTTCAACAATAATAATGCCGAGGTCTTCTCGTGGAGCGGAGAGCGCGTGGTAGGTTCCGATGATGAGGAGCGGGTGGGGCGACGTCTTTATGCGTTTCCATATATCCATCAGTTTTTTCTTTTGTATGGAGCTATGAAAAATTTCAACGTACGACTCGATTCCTTTTTCAAGGACGAGTTTTGTTCGACACGCTTCTTCAATGGTGGGTAAGATAATGATGACTGATCGTTTTTTGGCAAACTCGCTGCGAACCATGCTTCGATAGTGGGCAAATCGTTCTACTTCGCCTGCCTGCATGGCCATTCGTTCCGGTGTGGTTTTTTGCTGGCGCTCTGTTTTTTCTTCAAGAGGAACTTGTTCTGTCGTGGTTTCTGGAGTGAGCGGTGTTTGTTTTTTGCTCTGTAACTCTTCAAAGGCAACACGTGGCACGAGTGATTTTAATGTCGCGCCAATTGATCCAACAAAATAGTGAGCTGTTTCTGTAACGGCATCGAGGAACGATTTTGGGAAAGCGAAAGGGGCAAGAATATTTGTGATTTTTTTTAAAGAAAAATCAGCTGTACGCAGTGCTGATTTTTCATCAGCAGCGTTTCTGGCACGAACCACTAAACCGAAGGGTTGTTTGTTTTTGAGAGGAATAGTTACTAGTGTTCCTGGCGCTATGTGTTGGGCAGAGAAATAGGTGAGCGTGTCTAGCGGGGCCGTTTTTGAGATGGGAAGAACGTCGATGATGTACATAAGAAGCTACAGCGGCAGCTCCATACTGAAGATTGATGATGTGCCGATCACAAAGAGACCGTTTCGGTCTGGTACGGTGATAAAGGGAGTTTCAACCGCTCCTCCCATAAAAATAGGTTGAAAGTTTTGAATGGGGCTTTTATCGAGCTCTATTGCGTAGATATTTCCTTCTGTTGAGAAGATGGCCACGTCGGCACGTCCTGGGTAGAACTCAACATTTCTTATCGGTGTGTTAATCGTGGTGACGGTAAACGATGGTGCGCATTCGGGTGTGCAAAATGGTGGTGGTGCGGCGGTGAGTGCCCCATGCCATGTTGCAATGATTGAAGTGTTTTCTATATGTAGAGAAATGGTTTCGTTTGGATTTGATGTATACGCAGCCTTTCGGGGGTACTCTTTTGTTGGGGCAAGGCGTTCTTGTATGAGTGTTTCAAGTGCCTGACTTTCTTCGTCTTCTTTGATGATACGAGCGGTTGGTGTTGTGGGGAGGAGGAGGGGATATAGGGTATGTGAGGTATTGCTAGATAGTGTCACTATTTTTCGATATGGGAATGTTCCCGTGCGAGCAATAACTACATCGTGTTCACCTTGAGGGATGGATAGGGTAGCTACACCATTTACGATTGCGAGCGGGTGAGGTTCCTCTCCAATAAGGAGCACATCACCGACTTTAACGTTTATTATTGTGAGTGTTGCAGGTTTAACGATAGAGAATGGCGAGATAGAAATCCGGTAGCCTTTTTCATGAAATGAAAAAATACTAATCGCTAAAATAACAAGCACAATACTAATACCCGTGTATAGAAGTGTTCGTATGTTCATAAGTATTACTGTAGCAAAATTATGGTATTCGCGCTCTTGACGAGTTTGGCTATTGAGTATCACAGTAAGTTTCTTTATTTTTTGTGACTGTGCCTTGTTTTTGTGACAAGTTTTCAAGTACAATAGGACTCTCATGTACACCGCAAAAGGAACTTTTATTGTCGAAGGATTGGCAGGGCAGCGAATGCTTGAAGGAGTTATTACTGTCGGTGGTGCTAAAAATGCAGTACTTAAGGCGCTGGCTGCTGCGCCTTTATTTGATGGACATGTTTCTTACACACGTGTGCCACATATTGAGGATGTGTTTCGTGTCTGTGAATTGATAGAGAAATTAGGAGCACATATTGAGCGCGGTACAGGGGCATTATCTCTTGATGCGAGTGCTTTTCATTCGTGTGAATTTGATCGTGTGCTTGCTAAACGAATGCGTGCGTCTGTAGTGGTGACTGGTCCGATACTTGCACGATTTGGAAAAGTATCGTTCCCGTACCCAGGTGGGTGTGTTATTGGTACACGCCCCATTGATCTTTTTTTGGAAGGTTATGAAAAAATGGGAGCCACAGTTGAGGAACAAGATGAGCGTTTTATTATCACTGCGCGTGGTGGTAAACTACAGGCCGCAACTATCTTTTTTCGTACGCAATCAGTGACCGCTACTGAGACCTTTATGATGGCAGCAACCCAGGCAGTTGGTACAACGGTGCTTAAGAATTGTGCGATGGAGCCTGAAATCGCACATCTTGCTACATTTTTGAATGATTCAGGTGCTCATATCACTGGAGCTGGCACTTCAACTATTACAATCGTTGGTGGCGGACGGCTGAAAGCAGTACGTCCGTATGAGACGATGCCGGATCGTATTGAGGCTGGTAGTTTTATATTATTGGCAGCGCTTGCTGCAAAAGATGTAACGATTGCTTCGTGTGACCCGACTCATTGTGAGTCGTTAATTGAATCTCTTCGTTATGTGGGAGTACCACTTGAGGTTGGCTCCGATTTTATTCGTATTAGAGCACCAAAACCAGGAACCGTGTTTAAGCCACTTTCTTTGCGCACACATGAGTATCCGGGATTTCCGACTGATGTGCAGGCACCAATGGTAGTTTTTTTGACTCAGTCTCATGGCGAGAGTACGCTCTTTGAAACAATTTTTGAAGGTCGTTTATCGTACACTCAAGATCTTGTGCGTATGGGAGCTGATATCAAAATGTACGATTCGCAGCATGCTATCATCAAAGGCCCTACACCGTTACGTGGCAAGGAATTGGAAGGTCCTGATTTGCGTGCAGGTTTGGCGTACATTATGGCTGGTATTATTGCTGAAGGGGAGACAAGAGTTGGTAATGCCTACAATATTGATCGAGGGTACGAACGTATTGAAGAGCGTTTGCGCGCAATCGGGGTTCCTATTACCCGAGTATCTGAAGTGTGTGAATCTTAATTAAGGATTTTTGCGTGTATGGTGTATGAAACCCCGTAGCACATTTTGTTTGTTATTTATTTTATAAGAACACGTAATAATTTTTTAGTCAAAATATCGCATGAACCATTGGCAAAGGTGCTTTTCACCAGTAAGCTAACAGCATCTGTATGTCGCTATTTCCTCAAAAAATTGGTATTGATCTGGGAACTGCAAATACGCTTGTTTTTGTGCCAAAAAAGGGGATTGTGTTGGCTGAGCCGACTGTTGTCGCTGTGTCTGAACAAGATAAGCGTATTGTTGCTGTTGGAAGTGAAGCGAAAGCGATGATTGGTCGTACGCCCGAGAATATTATCGCGTATCGTCCTATGAAAGATGGGGTGATTGCTGATTATCGGGTTACTGAAGCAATGTTGCGTTATTTTATCAATAAAGCGCTTGGTCGGTGGAATGTGTGGCGCCCTGATGTGATGGTGTCGGTGCCGGCAGGTATTACTTCGACTGAACGTCGTGCAGTTATCGAGGCGGCGATTCGTGCCGGAGCGAAGAACGCGTATGTTGTTAAAGAGCCGGTACTCGCGGCGATTGGCGCCGGTATTCCGATTCACGAAGCGGTGGGGCATATGGTCGTGGATATTGGCGGGGGTACGACTGATGTAGCGGTCATTTCACTTGGCGGCATTGTCTCTTCAAAGTCAGTGAAGTGTGCTGGGAACAAGATGGATGCAGCTATCACTGATTACATCAAAAAGACATTTAATCTGGCGATTGGTGATTCGATGGCCGAGCGGATAAAAGTTGAGGTTGGTTCTGCGATACCCATTGAAGAAGAACTCTCGGTAATTATTAAAGGGCGTGATTTTTTGACCGGCTTACCACGTACAGCCGAAGTGAAGACCAATGAAATTGTGAAAGCGCTTACTAAAGAGCTACGAGAAATGATTAAAGCAATCAAAGATGTCTTGCAGGAAACACCGCCAGAGCTCGCGGCTGATATTATTGATCGAGGCATTACCATGACGGGCGGTTCCGCGTTGCTCCGCAATTTTCCTGAGCTCGTGTTTCGGCGGACCGGTGTGAAGGCACAACTCGCTAAAGACCCGCTCTTGTGTGTAGCCCGGGGTACCGGTATTGCTTTGCAACATCTTTCAACCTATAAAAAAGCAATTTTGGCAAAAAGATAAAACCTGACCACTTTAAAAATGATTTACTGTTTTTAAATTTTTAGAAATAAAATTAAAACTGCTTTATTTTGATGATTCACCAAGGTATGGGTTAGATTGTTACACCGCTCGCTGAAGTGTTAGCGAGCGGTTTTTTTTAGAATTAGAAATAGGCCTTTTCTATTGCTTGTAGTAGACTTTTTTTATGAAAACAAAAGTTGATTCAAAGGTGTACATATACGGTAAGCATGCACTTGGTGAGGCACTGAAGCATCGTCCTGATTCGATCAAGAAAGTTTTTCTTTCGTCTGAGGTGCAAAAAGATAGCGCTTTTATGGATGTGGTCCGCGCTTCTGCCGTGTCGGTTTCATCACTGGGGAGCGATAAAGATGTACGTGACGTAGCGGAAGAAGCTTCTCACCAGGGAGCCATTGGTGTTCTTGCAGTTGAGACATTGGTTCGTCCATATGATGCGTTTATAAAGAGTGTGCCGGTGACAGCGGATACCGCTCTCGTGGTACTTGGTGAAGTGCAAGATCCTCAGAATGTGGGCGCTATTATTCGGTCAGCGGCAGCATTCGGTATAGGAGGAGTATTGATTCCTGAGCACAACCAAGCTCCAGTGACAGGGGCGGTGGTCAAGGTTTCTGCTGGCATGGCGTTTACGGTTCCCTTGGTATCGATTGGTAATGTAAACACGACACTGCGGGATCTCAAGGAACGAGGGTTTTGGATATACGGACTTGCTGGTGAGGGGACGCAGTCACTTCACGAAGAAGCTTTTAATACGCCAACCGTATTTGTGGTGGGAAATGAGGCTGATGGCCTACGAGAAAAAACAAAAGAAGCGTGCGATATTATATTGTCTATTCCGATTCATCCGCAATGTGAATCTTTGAATGCTGCCGCAGCAACGACGGTTGTATTGTATGACTGGAGCAAAAAACATATAGGTGCACTACGAAGAACATAAAATATTATGTAGCGCTTGTAATTATCCAACGTATAATCAGTACATATGAACAGACCGAATCTTCGAGCGGTTATTGGTGAATCAGCGGGACTTCACCATGCGCACGTACTTGTTGGTGATCGTGAAGTGCTAAAAGGAGCATTAGTGACATATTTTAATGATACGCTCGGGGTGCCGGTTGTTGGTAATCCGGATGTGACTTCATTCACGTTTGATGTTGTGGGGGTTGATGATGGTCGTATGATTAGTGAACACGCACGCATTACTCCACTGGGGAGTCGTCGATTTTTCATTATTGAAGCGAATAGTGTAACTAGAGAAGCTCAAAATGCGTTACTCAAAACACTGGAGGAGCCAATCATGGGTGTGCATTTCTTTTTTATTATGCCAACTGATGATAGTCTCTTGCCGACAATTCGGTCGCGTGTATTTATTCATTTAACTGAACCAGATACTCTCCAAGATCCAATGTTCTATGTTGCCGAGAAGTTCTTATCTGCTTTGATTGTTGATCGATTAAAGATCGTTCGTGATATTGCTGCTGACGTGTCTGATGGTCAAAGGACGAAAGCAGACGTGGTTCGTTTTATAGCTCATCTTGAGCGATTGACGTACGAGCGTATGGCTATAAAAGAGAATACCACAGATAGTGTTCGTTTTTTGGAAGCGGTACGATTGGTGAAAATATATGTGATGGATCGATCGTCGTCGGTTAAAATGCTTTTGGAGCATTTGGTAGGATGTTAGTTTTTTTATTCTATATTTTTCTTTTACCTTTCTGTTATGGCTACTTTTGATACAATAGACACATACTACTAATTTTTTAGTATCATGGCGTACGATTGGAAACCATTTTCTGTAAAAACAAAATCTGCTGAAGAGTGGCTCTTGCGAGAGTTTGGATCGATTCGCACAGGACGAGCAACTCCTGCGGTACTCGATACGGTGTCGGTGCAGGTATACGGTACTCTCATGCAGATTCGAGAGTTGGCGGCTATTTCTGTTGAGGACGCACGTACGCTCCGTATCAGTCCGTGGGACGCGACGCAAAGTAAAGATATTGCCACCGCGATTACTAATGCAGGGACAGGATTAGCAGTTGCGGTTGATGAAAAAGGGGTACGGGTTACATTTCCACAACTTACCGCGGAGCGTCGTACGATGTTGATAAAAGTCGCGAAAGAAAAACTTGAAGATGCTCGTAAGCAGGTACGTGCAGCGCGTGATGAATCATGGAAAGATATACAGGAAAAAGAGAAGAAGGGGGGTATGAGTGAAGATGAGAAATTTCGTTTGAAAGAGGAGATGGAAAAATTGACTCAGAAAGCGCAGGATGCGTTACAGGCCCTGTTTGATCGTAAGGAAAAGGAGATTGCCGAATAGTGTTCATATCTCATGGAAACAACTATTACATTTATTATCATTCTTGCCATACTTGTGTTTGTACACGAGCTTGGGCATTTTCTTGCAGCTAAGGCAGTGGGTGCTCGGGTTGATAAATTTGCCATCGGATTCCCGCCTCGCTTGGTTGGAAAAAAAGTTGGTGATACTGACTACGCGATCAATCTGATACCGTTTGGTGGCTACGTTTCGATTCACGGTGAACAGTATGATGAGAAGGATACTGGTGCAGACAGTGCACGGAGTTTGGCGCATAAGAATCGTGCCGCGCAAGCGCTCGTGTTTGCGGCGGGCATTATTATGAATGTGGTGTTTGCGTGGGTACTACTTTCCGCTGGATTTGTTTCGGGATTACCTGCTTCGGTCGAGGGAACAAAGTATGGTGAGCGGGTACAAGACGCGCGTGTGATTGTGACAAGCGTTCGACCTGATTCACCTGCCGTACGTGCTGGACTCTTGCCTGGAGATGAAATCCTGTATGTAGGATCGAGTGATGGGCAGGGCGTGATTCCTTTGATGTCTCGTGATGTATCAGATTTTATTGCACCGCGTGCTAACAAACAGATTACGTTTCTTATGAAGCGTGGTGCTGAGCGGGTGACAGTGAGTGCGGTTGCAGAAGAGGGTAGTGTGCTTGTCAGTGAAAATGTTTCGGGCCGTGCAGCTCCGCGAGCAGTTGTGGGTATATCACTCGATACGGTGGGTATCTTGAAACTTCCAGTACATCTTGCACTTGTTGAGGGTGCGCGCGCGACGTATGTGATGACTCGTGAGATTGTGATTGGTATGTCACAATTCCTCTCTCAGGTTATACGTGGGAAAGCTGATTTTTCTGCTGTGTCTGGTCCGGTTGGTATTGCAAGTGTTGTTGGTGAAGTACGTGAATTAGGGTGGGCGTATCTCGTCACTTTTACCGCGTTTATTTCCGTAAATTTGGCAGTGTTGAATGTATTACCATTTCCGGCACTGGATGGTGGAAGGTTACTTTTTGTGTTTATTGAGTCAGTGACACGACGTCGTATTCCAGTAAAGATTGCTCAAAGTTTCAATGTTACTGGATTTTTGTTACTGATGGTGCTTATGGTAGTAGTTACGTTTCGTGATGTTGCTCGTCTTATGTGAGTATATGCATTCTGAACGGTTTACATATGTAGATACTACACTTGAGCACGAAGTATCTATCGAGGAGTGTGGTGTATTACGTAATCAAATGGCATTGAAATTATGTGCCCGACAATCTGGTTTTGATCCAGATAGTGTGAAAATGACTTCATGGATTGATCAGTTTGGTGTTGTATTTGATGAATATGTACGTAAGCACCCTGAGACATTTAGGCAATATGAACGTGATCCAGATGGAACGCTCGATACGATAGAAGTAGCTATCTATAAAGTGTAGATATAAAAAACCGCCAAAGATCATAGCATGATGTTTGGCGGTTCTATTATTTCGGCACGATCGGGATGTTGTTGGTTACTTGATTTGCATTAGTGGTCGAAGAAGAACGTGCATACTGATATCCCCGTATTAGGGGCAGTGATATGACCGCGAACATGAATAAAAGCGCACCTACAATGTCCCCAATACAAGAGTCTTTTTTCATAACTTTAATATTGACGTATCTAAATTTATAATATCACTATTTAATGATGTATGTCAATACATATCATTGACTTCTTTTTTACTGTAATATTAAGCCGTTATTGGTGTACATGACCGTCATTTTTATATATTTTTATGAGACAATCACAACTTTTCACCAAAACACGAAGAGAAGCACCGTCTGATGAAGTCGCGAAAAATGCACAGTTGTTGATTCGTGCTGGTTATGTGCACAAGGAAATGGCGGGAGTGTACGCATATTTACCACTCGGAATTAGTGTACTCAATGCGATCGTGTCTATTATTCGTGAAGAAATGAATGCTATTGGAGGTAGTGAGCTTGTAATGACCGCGTTGCAGAACCCTGATGTATGGAGAGCAAGCAATCGCTGGGATGATAAAGCGGTTGATATTTGGTTTAAAACAAAACTTAAAGTTGGGGGAGATATCGGACTTAGCTTTACGCACGAAGAGCCGATCACGAATATGATGCGTGATCATATCAGTAGCTACCGTGATCTGCCACGCTATGTCTATCAGTTTCAGACGAAGTTTCGTAACGAAGAACGAGCCAAGAGCGGTGTCATGCGTGGACGCGAATTTCTTATGAAGGATTTGTATTCGTTCTCGAAAACAGAAGAAGAACATGCTGTCTTTTACGAGAAAGCAAAACAGGCGTATGCGCGTATTTTTTCACGTGTAGGGTTGGGTGACACCACGTATATTACTTTTGCGTCTGGCGGATCTTTCAGTAAGTATAGTCACGAGTTTCAAACGGTGTCTACTGCAGGTGAGGATGTGATTTATGTGCATGAGGCTAAAAAGCTTGCGGTCAATAAAGAGGTATTGATTGACGAAGTGCTTTCCGATATTGGTGTAGCGCGAGGTGAGCTTGTTGAGAAGAAGGCGGTTGAAGTAGGAAATATTTTCTCACTCGGCGTACGCTTTTCTAAGGCATTGGATTTGAAGTATAAAGACGAATTTGGCAAGGAACACGCGGTGATTATGGGAAGTTACGGTATTGGGCCAGGACGTATCATGGGCACGATTGTTGAGACATTTGGTGATTCAAAGGGGTTAGTGTGGCCTAAGGCGATCGCGCCGTTTACGGTGCATCTTTTAGCGCTTCAAGCTGATGATCAGGGGGTGATGCGAGAGGCGGAGTTTTTGTATACATTGTTATCACAGAAGGGAATTTCGGTACTACTGGATGATCGATTTAGTCGACCAGGAGAAAAATTTGCCGATGCTGATTTACTTGGTATGCCGCTTCAGGTTGTTGTGAGTCAAAAGACACTCAAAGATCGTCAAGCGGAGATACGTGTAAGGAAGAATAATGAAGTATTTCTTGTATCAATTGAGCAGGTGTCCGCGTTTGTGAGCCAACAGTATGCTACTTTGTGGTAATCATTTCCCATGATCAATCGTTTAAAGAAAAAAATAAATGAATTATGGTCTAGTGATATTGGTATCGATCTTGGTACGGCCAATACACTCGTCTATGTAAAAGGGCAAGGTATTGTGGTGAATGAACCATCGGTTGTTGCCGTGAATGATAAGACGGGCCAGGTGGTAGCGGTTGGTAAACAAGCAAAAGATATGCTCGGTCGGACTCCGGGACACATTCGTGCTGTGCGACCGGTGGTCGATGGGGTTATTTCTGATTTTGAAGTTACGGAAGAAATGATTGCCTATTTGATGCGACGTGCTCAAGAGAAGAATAAGCGCATGTTTGGTCCACGTGTGGTGGTTGGTGTGCCGTGTGGGGTGACAAATGTCGAGGTTCGTGCAGTTTGTGATGCGACAAGGAACACTGGTGCTCGAGAGGTGCACATTGTTGAGGAGCCAATGGCAGCTGCAATTGGTATCCGATTGCCGGTACACGAACCGGTTGGTAGCATGATTATTGATATTGGTGGGGGCACGACAGATATTGCTATTATTTCGTTGGGGGGTATCGTGCGTTCAAAAAATTTAAAAATTGCCGGGGATCGTTTGAATGCAGATATCATGTCATATATCCGTAGCGAGTTTAAAATTTTAGTTGGAGAAAAAACAGCAGAAGATATGAAACTTGCACTTGGATCTGTGCTACCGGGAGATGATCCTATTGAGGCGACAATGAAAGGCCGGGATTTGGTCACGGGGCTGCCTCGTGAGGTTGTTATTACTGATTCGGATATTCGTGAAGCAATTGGTCCTTCAATTGAAGTGTTTCTTGAATCGGTAAAAGAGGTGGTGGAGACTGCTCCTCCTGAGGTTGTTGCCGATGTGATGCAGCGCGGTATGCATTTGACTGGTGGCGGTGCGCTTTTGCGAGGTATTGATCGGGCGATTCAAGAATATACGCATATTCCGGTACATATCACTGAAGAGCCTTTGACGGCTGTGGCGCGCGGGACAGGCGTTATTCTTGAAGATTTGACTCGATATAAAGATATATTGATTTTGAATGACGAAGAACAATCGTTTTAGTTATGGTGGTGGTGTGTCAAAACCAACGATTCTTTTCAAAGGGGTCGTTATTATCTCTGTGTTATCCATACTTTCATATGTACACGTGCAGTACCTTGCGACTCCTGTGATGCTTACTGTCACCAAGCCTATTTTAAAGGAGCAAGGGGTTGTGAAAGAATCTTTTTTTGGTCTATTGGCACTTATTAAAACAAAATCATCACTTATCATTGAGAATCGTGAATTAAAGCGTCAATTAGCTGAGGAAGGAGGAAAAGACGTATTGATTGATATCCTGCGTAGTGATTTGGAGGATCTTGCCTTTGGCTTTACAGATGTTGATGCAAAGATTGTTGCTCCAATTATTTCTCGACCACCGGTGTCGCTGTATGACACCGCGTTTGTTGCGATTAAAGAATCTTCGTTTGTAGAAGTGGGTGATTATGTTGCGGTAGCGGGGGGTGCGGTGATTGGTTTTGTTGATGCCGTATTTGGAAAAACAGCGCGTATTCGTTTCTTTTCAAGTTCCGGTGAATCACATACGTTTGTATTGCATAAGAAAAATGTACCGATTGTGGTGTCTGGTGTTGGTGGGGGTATGATGCAGGCCGTGGTACCCAGAGGTATGGATGTGGATGTTGGGGACGTTGTTGTTTTGTCAGAAAATCGTGCAACTCCCGTAGGTACGATTGCGGCGCTTGGTGTTGCTTCCGCAGGTTCGCTTAAAGTGCTCGGTATTGCGCCCATGGTGAATATGCAAGAAATTGGTTTTGTGGCGATTATGCCTTTTAAGAAATTAGTGGCAACAACCTCGTCCTCGCTATGAGTGGTACTATAACTACTTTACAAGAAGTATTCGTGTACCGAATTGCAGGTATATTATTTTTTTGTGCTGTTTCGTTACTATTACCATGGTGGATGCTCATTTTTTTTGGTTTTGTTTGGGTTTTGTGGCGTGGGTGGGTTACTGAACCACTGATTGGGGGGTTATTGCATGACATTGTTTTTGCTATACCTGAAGATCGATTTTTTGGGTACGTATTTGTCGAAACATTGCTTGTATTGGTTGTGGTTACGGTGGGGTTATATATTCGTCATTATGCCCGTTAAAGTAATATGTTTTCTTATTATAAAAAGCGGAGAATAAGTGGTGAAATTGATCCAGACGAAGTGTTGATTGATGCTCGTAATTTGCCTGAATTTGAGACCGAGCGATTTGAGGGACGTTTAGAAAAACCTATTTCAAAACAAGCCATTCTTGGGTGTGGTATTTTTATTTTTTTGGTGATTGTCGTGTGTACGGCACGTTTGTTTTACTTACAGGTTTATAAAGGTGAAGCCTTTGCGACGTTGAGTGATAATAATCGTTTCAAAGAGTACATTGTGTTTGCAAATCGTGGCACATTGTTCGATAGGCATGGTGTACCGCTCGCATGGAATGGTCTTCCTTCTGCGTTTAATCCTGTTCCGCCTCGTTTATATAGCGATGTGTCTGGGTTAGCTCATATTGTAGGGTATGCAAAGTTACCTCAGCGTGATACTTCTGGGCAATATTATAGTGCTACGTATAGTGGTGCGGCTGGGGCTGAACAATTTTTTGACTCTCTTTTAACAGGAAAGAATGGAAATAAGATGGTCGAGACAGACGTGCATGGAAATCTTGTCTCAGAAGGGGTATCTAAAGAACCTGTTGAGGGGAGGTCTATTATGCTCTCTATTGATGCTGAACTTACACATAAGATGCATCAAGCTATTCATGATCTTGCGGAACGAGTCGGGTTTCGTGGCGGGGCGGGAGTTATGATGGATGTTACAAACGGAGAGATTATCGCACTGACTAATTACCCTGAATTTGATCAATCAATTTTATCTGGGGCAACTAATACGGCACGTATTATGCAGTATCAGAATGATAAACGTTCTCCTTTTTTAAACCGAGCGGTGAAAGGGTTGTACACACCGGGGTCTATTGTGAAACCTTTTTTGGCACTCGGGGCACTTGCAGAAAAAATTATTTCCCCAGAAAAAGAGATTCTTTCAACGGGGGCATTGACCATCCCTAACCCGTACAATCCTGATTTGCCGACTGTATTTCGTGATTGGAAAGCACACGGGTATGTTGCTATGCGTGATGCAATCGCTGTATCGAGTAACGTATATTTTTTTACTATAGGTGGAGGCTTTGAAGATCAAAAGGGACTTGGTATCGAGAAGATTGCATATTATCTGAAACGTTTTGGTTTTGGTTTTGAAGTTCCGGGCGATTTCTTTGCAGGAGAAGAGGGTGTGGTACCTGATCCGACATGGAAAGCGACCGCGTTTCCTGATGAGCCGTGGCGCCTTGGTGATACATATAATACAGCCATCGGTCAATTTGATTTTCAAGTGACTCCTGTACAAGCAGTGCGTGCGGTTGCAGCCTTGGCTAATAGCGGTACATTGCTCTCGCCAACCATTGTGCTTCATGGGAATGATTTTCGGGTTGGTAGTTCAACCTTGATTACTATTCCATCGGGTGATTTACGGATAGTAAGGGAGGGAATGCGTCAGGGTGTTCTTCATGGTACCGCAGCTGCGTTGAATATATCTGGTACGATGATTGCGGCAAAGACGGGAACTGCTGAGTTGGGTGCAAAAAAAGAGGAAGTTAATTCATGGGTTATGGGTTATTTCCCTTATGAAAAACCTCGTTACGCGTTTGTGTTACTCATGGAGCGCGGTCCCCGAGCAAATCTTTATGGTGCGGTGGTGGCTATGCGAGAGGTTGTTGAATGGATGAAAGAGCATACTCCCGCGTATCTCTCTGTTTCTCAGTAGGGTGGTATGTAGGAAATTTTGTGTGTATGGTATTTACTACGGTAGTGTGTTGTTGACGATGTGTACTTTCGTGCTACAATTGCTTGCAACGAAAGGCTATTATCCGTGGCGGTCACATTTATGACACAAAATACTGAATATCTCACCAAAGAAAAGTATCAAGAGTTGCAAAAAGAACTCGAAGAATTAAAGACCATTAAGCGTAAAGAGGTCGCTGAAAATTTGGAGTATGCTAAATCGCTTGGTGATTTGTCTGAAAATGCTGAGTATCACGAGGCTCGAGAGTTGCAAGCAAGTACTGAGGATCGGATTTCAAAACTCGAAGAATTACTCAAGGCGGCATCAATTATCAATGGGCACGATACGTCTGCCGTCGGTATTGGTTCACAGGTTACAGTCACTCAAAATGGTGTAAAACGTGTATACCATATTGTTGGTAGCGAAGAAGTTGACGTAGCAAAAGGAAAAATTTCTGCGAATTCACCAATTGGTGAAGCACTCGTCGGAAAGAAAAAAGGTGATACCATAGAGTGGCGAACTCCCGCTGGGATGATGACTGCGAAAATTGTCTCAATTGGATAGTTGTTCGACTCTCGTGTATGGCATCTCAAGAAGAAATTAGGACAGGGCGTCTTCAAAAAGTACGCATACTCAAAGATGCGGGTATGGAACCATACCCTTCTTTTGTGCCGCGTACCATGTCTGTAAGAGATGTCGTTGATCGTTTTGATACTTTTGTCACAGAAAAGACTGTTATTTCTCTGACAGGGCGTATTATGGCTATACGCGCTCAAGGAGTGCTTACGTTTGTGACGTTTACTGATGGGACAGCATCATTTCAGGCGTTTTTGAAGAAGGATGATATGACGGGACAATTGTTTGATTTGTTTACACAAGCTGTTGATATTGGTGATTTTATTTCTTTTACGGGAATATTGTTTACCACTAAGCGAGGAGAGAAGACAATACAAGTGTCTACTTGGTGTATGGCAACAAAGTCACTGCTTCCACTTCCTGAAAAGTGGCATGGTCTTCAAGATGCCGATGAGCGATTACGTTTACGATATCTTGATCTATTAACACGACCTGAGGAACGCGAATTATTTAAGAAAAAAGCAAAGTTTTGGCAAGTTATACGGGAGTATTTCAACAAGAGAGGTTTTCTTGAAGTTGAAACTCCGTACCTTGAGACGACGACTGGTGGTGCTGAAGCTCGACCATTTAAAACCCACCATAATGATTTCGATATGGATGTATTTCTCCGTATTTCTGTGGGAGAGTTGTGGCAGAAGCGCTTGATGGCGGCGGGTTTTGAAAAGACGTTTGAGATTGGGCGTGTGTTTCGTAACGAAGGGACAAGTCCCGAGCATCTTCAGGAGTTTACGAATGTAGAGTTTTATGCAGCGTATACTGATTTTCGTGCTGGCATGAATCTTGTAAAAGATTTGTATCAAACAATTGCACGAGAAGTCTTCGGGACGACTCAGTTTGAGGTTCATGGCCATATGTTTGATCTTGGGGCTGAATGGAAAGAAATTGATTACTTGTCCGAAATTAAAACTATGACAGGGATTGATGTGATACACGATTCAGTTGAAGATATGAAGAAAACACTAGATCGTTTAGGAGTTACGTATGAAGGAGATAATAAAGAGCGCCTTACTGATACATTGTGGAAATATTGTAGAAAAAAAATTTCAGGCCCAGCGTTTCTAGTTGGTCACCCAGTACTTGTGGCACCACTTGCTAAAGCGCAGAAAGATAAGACACATACTGTAGAAATGTTTCAGCCTATTATTGCGGGTAGTGAGATGGGGCGAGGATATTCTGAGCTCAATGACCCGATTGATCAACGTGCGCGTTTTGAGATACAGCAGCAGTTACTTGCCTCGGGGGATGAGGAAGCTATGATGCCTGATTATGAGTTTGTTGAAATGCTTGAGTACGGTATGCCTCCGACGTGCGGGTACGGTTTTGGAGAACGATTGTTTTCTTTTTTAGCACATAAGCCAATTCGAGAAACGCAGCTGTTTCCGCTCCTACGATTAAAGAAGCATATATAATTTTTTGTGAACAGACCGCTTGCATATAATAAATGTTGCGAGCGGTTTTAACTTGTGTTGTGGCTATGTTTTGGGGATAACAGGGTAGGGTGGTGGGATGAAGTGTTATAAAATTGGGAATGAGTGGGAAATAGTGGTAAATATTCACCGCTCTTTACTGTGTGTGCATCCTGTTCTTTGCGTTGAACGGACGGCAAGGAACGGGATGCCAACAGGAAGTTGTTATTATGCTTATTGGAGAATATATACATTCATTTGATGACAAAAAAAGGATTTCATTGCCGGTAAAATTTCGCAATGAAATTGGAAAAAAAATTGTGGTGACGCGCGGTTTAGATGCGTGTCTGTTTTTGTATTCTGCCAAGTCATGGGAGCGACTTTCTACGAAACTGTCTGAACTTTCAATGGGAAGTCTTGAGTCGCGAGGTTTTTCAAGATTTATTTTTGGTGGCGCGGCAGAGCTCGAGGTAGATTCTGCGGGACGAATTTTAATACCAGATTTTCTTCGTTCGTTTGCAAAAATTGACGCAAACGCGGTGTTTGTTGGGGTACAAGAACGTGTGGAAATTTGGAATGAACAAAGTTGGCAAACATATAAAACACGGATTGAACAGCAGGGCGATACACTCGCTCAAAAACTTGGTGATGTTGGTTTTATTTAGATGACTATGAACACGTCTTCTGTACATGTTTCTGTGTTACTTACTGAGACACTTCAGGTGCTGGCACCACACAAAGGGGATGTGTTTGTTGATGGTACGGTAGGAAGTGGAGGACACGCCTCTGCAATTGCGGCATCAGTTTCAGGAGACATACAAATGCATTGTTTTGATGTTGATCAAGCGGCGCTTGATGTCGCTCGGGACACAATTGCGGCTGCTCAGTGTGCGAATGTCCGTTTTTATCACATGAACGCGCGCATGGCACCTGATGCACTTAGAGCTGCTGGCGTGTCGTATGTTGATAAGGTGTTGCTCGATGTTGGTATGCGTTCCGATCAGCTTGAGACGAGCGGTAGGGGGTTTTCATTTCTCAGAGATGAACCACTTTTAATGACACTTTCAGATGTTCCTGTGCCAGATGCGTTGACTGCGCGTCGGATTGTGAATGATTGGGACGAGGATGATATTGCAAATGTGTTATTTGGTTATGGGGGAGAACGCTATGCTCGTCGTATTGCTGCGGCAATTGTTGCCGCTCGTGTTCATCAGAGTATTGAACGAACATCTACACTAGTTTCTATTATTGAGACAAGTGTTCCTGCATCCTACCGACGTGGGCGTATTCATCCTGCAACAAGGACATTTCAGGCGCTTCGTATTGCCGTCAATGATGAGTATGGTGCACTCACTGATGCACTCTCTGGTCTGTGGGGCATGGTTCGTCCTGGTGGCCGTCTCGCGGTTATTTCTTTTCATAGTGGGGAAGACGGTATTGTAAAACGTTTTATCAAAGAACGGGTGAAAGCAAAGGAAGCAATTGCGCTTACCAAGAAACCAATAACGGCAACATTTGAAGAAATAAAGAATAATCCACGAAGTCGGAGCGCAAAATTACGAGCATTAGAGCGTATAACACTGCATATATAATTTTATGACTGTATTATTACCAACCATTTCTCAAAATTTTTTGAAGGCTGCCGTCAGTGCGGTACATGTAGTTGGTTCTGTGAGGCGTGCTATTGGCTACGGACTATGTGGTATTGTTGCGTGTGCTTCTATTGCGTATGTTACATGTTTGATTGGTACGACTGTCTCGGCTGCTGAGCGGCGAACAGCAATAGTCGCTATTCATGAGCTGACCACTATCACAGCAAAGGAAGAGGCTCAGTATCTTGCATTACTTACGGAAGTAAACAAAAAAGAAATAGTCGCTCGTGGCTTTGTGCCCATGGATCCAACTTTTGTGGTCCGTAGTTCTATTGCAAAAAGTTTTTCTTTAGTGCATGTCGTCAAGTAATACGTCTCTCCGGCTTCGATTCGTTGGTTTGATGGTTTTTCTGTTTGGGTGCGTGTTGATTGGTAAGTTGTATGTGGTGACGGTGGTCTATGGAGAAACCTATCGTCAAGCTGCTGATCAGCAGTATCAAAGAGGTGTGGGGGAGTTATTTGATCGAGGTTCTATTTATTTTGTTGAAAAAACTGGAAGAAAAATTGGTGTTGCAACTCTCGCCACCGGTGTGGTGATCGCTATTAATCCAAAAATTGTTGCCTTGCAAGCATCAAGTACGTTTGCTCAACTTACGGAAATTATTTCTTTAGATACTAATGTTTTTTTTGATGCGCTTAGGCGATCATCTGACACGTATCGTGAAGTTGCACGGCGGGTAAGTGAAGAAGATGGTCAGCGTATCAAAGCCTTACGCATTCCTGGTGTGATAGTGAATGAAGATCGCTGGCGTATGTATCCAGCTCTTGATATGGCGGCTCATACAATTGGTTTTGTCGGATGGGATGGTGATCATCTGGTCGGTCAGTATGGGTTGGAGCGTTATTATGAACATGTATTGCGACGAGGATCAAATACTGCAAAAAAGACTATTTTCACTGGCTTATTTGATGCACCCACAAAACAAGCATCCTCATCAAGTGATGTTCCTGGTTCGATTGTGGTATCTATTGAACCAACAGTACAGGTGGAATTAGAAAAGACACTGACTGCTATTAATGATCAATGGAGTATTGGTGAGGGTGGAGGGGTGGTGCTTGATCCGCAGACGGGAGAAGTGTTAGCTCTTGCCTCAATTCCATCGTTTGATCCTAATACGTATGCACGTGTGAAAGATGTCGGTCTTTTTACTAATCCGCTTGTCGAACATGTGTATGAAATGGGTTCGATTATGAAGCCTATCACGCTGGCGCTTGGTCTTGATGCGGGTGTAGTGACAACTACGAGTACGTATACAGATAAAGGGTTCCTTGAACTTGATGGTAAGACAATACGTAATTTTGATGGTAAGGGTAGGGGGGTAGTTGGTATGCAAGAGGTGCTTAATAAATCTTTAAACACAGGTGCCGCACACGTGGCGCTTGCACTTGGAGCAGATCGGTTTGTGGAAGGTCTGCGTTCATTTGGTATTGGTGAGGAGACAGGTATTGATTTGCCAAATGAATTACCTGGACTCATTGCTAATCTGAATTCTAAGCGAGATGTAAATGTAGCGACTGCATCGTATGGGCAAGGGATCGCGGTAACACCTATAATGATGGTTCGCGCGCTCGCAGCACTTGGTAATGGTGGTATGCTAGTCAATCCGCACGTGATCAAAGAGATTCAGTATGAAGATGGTTCAGTACGGCGTCCAGATTATAGTTCGACTAAACGGGTGATTTCAAAGGAGACATCAGACACAATTACTCGCATGCTTGTGTTGGTGGTTGATGAAGCGTTGTTGCATGGTAAAGCAAAATTATCTCGCTATACGGTGGCTGCAAAGACAGGAACTGCGCAGATCGCCAATCCCGCGGGTGGGTACTATGATGATCGGTACCTTAACTCATTTTTTGGTTATTTCCCAGCGCATGATCCAAAGTTTCTTGTTTTTTTATACGCGGTGCATCCCAAAGGTGCCACGTATGCATCAGAGACATTAACAGGGCCGTTCATGGACATGACGCGTTTTCTTCTTTCCTACTACAGCGTGCCACCTGATCGGTAGATGCATGGGTAAAATTTTCCCCATGCATCTGTGGTAGTTTGGGTATATAGTAATATCTACGATGTGGCACTCGCCCGTATTTTTTAATGAAAAATTGTCTTAAAAAGATTATTATTTTTTTGTTGCAGAAAGAGGCACACGCAATGTTGCGGCGCCATGAGCCCTCGATTGTTGCGGTGACTGGCAGTGTGGGAAAAACAACAACAAAAGATGCTATTTTTACAGCACTTGCAGCCGTTACAACTGTTCGTAAAAGTGAAAAATCATTCAATAGTGAGATTGGGGTGCCACTGACGGTACTAGGTTTGGCTAATGGTTGGAATAATCCGTTTGTATGGATAAAAAATCTACTGTTTGGTGCATGGCAACTTATAAAGCGAGATTCATATCCGTCATGGTTGGTACTTGAAGTGGGTGCTGATCGTCCGGGAGATATCAAGAGTACGGCCTCATGGGTGAGGCCCCACATTGCGGTGTTGACACGTCTGCCTGATGTACCGGTACACGTGGAGCATTTTTCTTCGCCGCAGGAAGTGATTGCCGAAAAAATGACTCTTGCTGAGGCGTTGCGTATATCTGGCAGTGTGGTTGCGAATGGTGATGATCCGATCATTCTCGACCAAGTGAAACGTCGTGCGCTCACCGCCATTACATATGGTTTTTCAGAGGGTGTGTACGTGCGAGCGAGTGAATATGAAATAACGTATCAAAAAGATGATCAGAGAAAAGTTCCATCAGGTATTTCTTTTTCAGTATCCATAGTAGGGAATCAAACACCATTTCGTTTTGAGCTTTCTGGGTGTTTAGGGGTACAACATGTGTATCCGGTACTTGCAGCGTTGTGTGTTGTGAAAGCTGCCGGTTTTGATCCAGCCAAAGCGGTGCCTGTATTAGCTACACATCAATCTCCTCCGGGCCGTATGCGATTACTCAAAGGGATTCATGAAAGTGTGATTATTGATGATACGTATAATTCGTCTCCCATTGCAACGCTTGAGGCAGTGCGTACTCTCTTGTCGTTGCAGTGTGCAGGAAGGAAGATTGCTGTGTTAGGTGACATGCTTGAACTTGGTAAATACTCGGTCACAGAACATGAGGCTATTGGTAAGGAGGTGGCGTTTGTAGATGTGCTGGTCACAGTTGGTCCACGATCTCGTGATGTAGCGCAAGCGGCTGTGCGAGCAGGGAAAGATGCACGCACTATCTTTTCATTTGCGGAATCAAAAAAAGCAGCACTGTATCTGTCACACATCCTTGAAGCGAGAGATATAGTTTTGGTAAAAGGTTCTCAAGGAATGCGCATGGAACGTGTATCGGCAGCGTTACTTGATCAGACCGCACACTCGATTGATGTGCTGGTTCGACAAGATGAGGAATGGCAAAAGCGGTAGGTATAAAAACCCCACTCGATGTGAGTGGGGTTGGTCACCGTTGCGGGGGCACTATCTGTGTGAGTCTAGTCGCACAAGCTCTTGTGCGACTGTGAAAATTTCTTCAAGTCGGGCTGCTTTTGGCTTTTTAGCTTCTCTTGTCAAGAAATTTCTAATTTTCTCTCTCCCCATGTCCTGGGGATATTTTCCCATGAGTTGCCGGAATTCGTTTATTTTTTTCTCTATTTCTCGGGCCATGTCTTCAGCGCCCGTTGCCGGCCCATTCAAGTCCGGCATCTTAATGACCATATCAGCCATGCGGCATAGGTAGTATATAGCTACCACTATAGCCATTACAACTATCCCTCCCGTTACTATTTCTTGATGGGGAAAGGTGTAATTTTTGATAATTTTTTCTGTCAAAAAAAGGACAGTTGGAATCATCAATCTTAAGAAGCTGGTGTACAGCTCCCGAGTGTAATATATTTTTTCGTATATCTTCTTTACTTCCCCTGGCTGGGGGACGTACTCTTTCTTTCGGAGGAAATGTGCGACCATCGCACACCCCTCCGTGAGGCTATCAGTACTCATGTGAGACTCCTAGCGTATGCACATCATGACATTTTTGGTCCATGGCCACACAGTTCCATCTGTATAGCTAGTGTCATGTTGTTTACATATCTCTCTATATTATGAATTATAGATATATATAAGTCAATATTGGCTTGATATAGGTTTTATTTTGGGATACTATTTTTTATCTAGGCATGGCCCTATCGTCTAGTGGCTAGGACGCACCCCTCTCACGGGTGAAACCGGGGTTCAACTCCCCGTAGGGTCACAAATTGAAACTTCTTGGTCGGAAGTGAATATACATGATGCAATTACATCACAATCTACATTGTTGCAGGGCATTTGTTTTTAATGATTCGTTTTTTTTTGATATCATGGGCATATGAAGGAATCAAAAGGTTTTGAAGGGGTACCTGAATCGTTGGAACAGAATACTGCCGGCGTTATCACCCCCGAGAATGTTGAAATACAAAAGAAACCAGAGCTTGTGGGTGAGCCTGTGTTAGCGGATACCAAGAACATTCCTGACATTGTGCCTGAGTCTATGGAGACAGCAGAGTTATCGCCACAATTTGTGGGTGAGTATGTAGACGTCTCTAGTGCGTGGCACATGCTCGCGAGAGATCCTTCAGTGAAAGAGGGAATGAAGGCACTTCTGCGTACAATGGCAAACCTCGGCATTGTTGCGCTCGACACTTTTCCCTTGACTGAGGGTGGCTCCACGAGCGCTGATGCTATGAAAGTTCTTGCAAAACTCAAATGGTTTAAGAAACTTGATTTTTTAACGCCGCACGTACCGCTAAAAGGGGCGATTGGTACTGAATTAGCTGAGGTGGGAACGCTCGGTGTTGCACCGACCCATGCGTATGAAACATTACACCAGTTCTTTGGTCATGATAAGGAAGCGTTGTATGAGGCATATCGTGCTATCAGAGAGATACTTCGTATACGTAGGGAATCGCATATGCGTCATAAAGATGTGGTTGAGAAGGCAGTAGCAGTTTTTAAGCCAGGAGATATACAAAAAGATATATGACCAAACGTGAAGCTCTTGCGGTACTCATACAACATAGCGCGTTATTTAGTGATGATCTAAAGAAACAATTACTAAGTTCTTTAGAGACGCTTCCTGAGGGTGATGTGTCCGCCCTGGGCACTCTTCTGGCGCAAGAAAAACAGAATGAGTGGCGTCATGCTGACAGTCGCCTTTCGTTTGTCGAAGCGGTATTGCAGGAGGATTCTGCAGAAATGTGAACATGAAAAACGTCCACACATTGTCGTGTGGACGCTACGGCATGTCATTCATCGGTCGTTTTCTTCCTCCCACTGCTTCAACCAGCTTTGTTTTTTCTGGTTATTTGGTGGTGGTTGTATGCCCCTATGTACGGTAGGTGCGGGGGCTTTCGTGGTGGTGGGAGGGTCGTCTTGAGCTTGTGAGGCGGCCCGCCTCATTTGCTCAAACCACCACTGTGCTTTCTGGATTGGCCTGTGCGGTATGATACGTGTGGGCATAAAGTACCTCTCGTGCCATTATGTATAAAAACAGTGCTATTGTCAATATATGGGGAATAAGGTGTAATATGTCTGAATGAAAAACCCCCATCCTGCTTGCAGGATGGGGGTTTTCTTTGGTTAGGTAGTGAGGAGTTGATCAACTACCGCTTTCACATCTGAGCCGTCTGCTTGTCCTTTCAATTCTTTCATGAGTGCACCGGTGAGCATACCGGCTTTTGTTTTATTAGTCACACCGAGTTCTTTCATTTTTGCTTCCGCAATCTTTTTTATTTCCGTTTTGTCCATCATAGTCGGCAAAAATTCTTCAAGAATAGTGAGTTCCGCTTGCTCGCTGTGTACGAGATCGGTGCGTCCACCTTTGGTAAATTGATCGATTGAGTCTTTGTGCTGCTTGACCGACCGTCTGATGAGGGTTAGCACGTCATCATCGGTCAACTCGGTAACTTTTTTGGCAATGATCTCATTGGTAATAGCTGCTTGGATAGATCGCAGGACGGTCAGGCGCACCTCATCTTTCTTGAGGAGCGCTTCTTTTACTAATTGCTTAATATCTTGTGCAAGTGACATGAGTATATAGATTAGCTCGTAGGTATAGTGTACGACTACAGACTGTGAAAAGCCAGTAATAGAAAACCACTCCGACCATGTACGGAGTGGTTGTGCGCTATGCCTGTTTATAGGTGTAGCGTCGCAGGGTCAACAGAACAAGGATCAGGCAGTACGCCGTGCTTGCGGCAGGGTAGAGGCGCTCCTCGATGGACCAGTTCTTGCCGCCGGCGGTTGTTATACCATTGGCGAGGAAACTGAGTACCCATAGTGAGAGCGGTGCCGTGTTTGGGTTTTTGGCAACGTCTTTGAGTTGTGGTACGCCGGCAAGGCATACCGCTATGGTACTCGCAATAGTCGCTCCTTGAGGGCCCGAGAGGTACCAGATCATCATGCATAGCGCAATTAAAAGGAGAATGGTTTTTTCAAACCACGTCCAGGTGATCACGCCACCTGTGCTGTATATCAGCACGGTGATGCTGGCATTACCCAACACGAAGATTGCAATTAGTAAGGAGTTTCCTCCTTGTACGAGCACTGACACGAATGCCACCATGTCGAGAATAGCCCAGAGTCCCCAGGTGAGGATATTTTGAGTTATTTTCGATTGGGAGATGCCGTGCCCAAGGATGATGAATGCAAGTATTGCGAGTGCGGCTCCAATCCACGCGAAGAGGTGGATGTCGGCGATATAGAAATTCACGCAAATCCTTTCAGTTGATGTTTTGAAGTACGTTTTCTAAAAATATATTAGCACTTATTTTTTATTTAGTCAAACATAGGATTCCTTATGACGAGGAGCTCGGTTTCACCATGCTACAATACATGTTATGGACACAGGATTAATTGGTTTTCTTGCGATTATTACCGCACTATTGGTCGCTGTGATTATGTTATTGGTACGTAGGCAAAAGCCCATACCGCAAGATGATACATCGCTCCGTTTGCTTTTGGATCAGATGAATAGCCTTTCCCGAACAGTTGATGAGAAAATCGGTGAGACAAACAAGTTCATGCACGATGCGATGCGCTCGCAGTTTGGAGAATCGCAGAAGCTCGTGGATAAGTTTTTGCGTGAAGTGACGGCAATGACCGAAAAGGTGACGCGTGTTGAGGAAACAGGAAAACAGATGGTTGGGTTTGCTTCTGAACTGCAGAGTCTTGGTGATTTGCTTAAAAATCCAAAACAGCGTGGCGTACTCGGCGAGTATTATTTGGAAACCCTTCTTAAAAACACGTTGCCGCCGGGAAGTTTTGCCATGCAGTATGTGTTTCCTGATGGCACGATTGTTGATGCCGCTGTGTTTGTGAAAGAAAAAATCATTCCCATTGATTCAAAGTTTTCATTGGAAAATTACAATCGTTTGGTTGAGGCAAAAGATCCCACTGAAAAAGATCGGCTTCAGAAGATTTTTACCAACGACTTAAAGAGTCGTATTGTTGAAACAAGTAAATATATTCAGCCAGAGCAGGGAACAACCGACTTTGCGTTTATGTTTATTCCGCACGAGGCTATTTACTACGATTTGCTCGTCAACAAGGTCGGGGCGGTTACGGATGATACGGAAAATCTGGTGCAGCGGGCGGCTGGTAAGTACCGGGTGATTATCGTGTCACCAACCTCTTTTCTTGCCTATCTCCAGACCGTATTACAGGGTCTGAAAGCCCTCCAAATAGAAGAAACAGCCAAAGAGATACGTAAGCGTGTAGAAGAGCTAGGAAAGCATTTAAAGGGCTACGAAGAGTACCATGGAAAGCTTGGAAATGCGCTTTCGACTGTGGTCAACCACTACAATGCTTCTGGTAAAGCCTTTAAACAGCTTGATAAAGATGTGTTGCGTATTGCAGGGACTGCCCCGGAACTTGAAACAGTGACACTGGAGCGTCCGGATACTGAGGCATAGAAACCCTTGCACATTATATAAATTTAGGTAGAATACACAGTCACTGACATGCCTGCCAAAAAAACCGCTACAAACAAGAGTGATGCAACCACCTATGCCGTCATTGAGACCGGTGGTAAGCAGTATGGTGTGATCGCGGGTGACACGATAAAGATTGAGCGTCTTCCTGGTAAGAGCGTTGGTGACGCGGTTGTTTTTGATAAGGTTCTTTTGGTAGATGATGGCTCTGCAGCAACTATTGGTACTCCCTATATTACAGGGGCTTCTGTCTCTGGTACAATCACAAAAGAAGGCCGTGCTTCTAAAATTATGGTTGTGAAATATAAGCAAAAAAGTCGTTACATGAAGCGCAATGGCCACCGTCAACCATTTGTTGAGGTTTCAATTACAGCTATTAAATAAAAAAAGTAAAAAACTGCATCGAGGTCTCTACCGAAGATGCAGTTTTTGCTGATAGTCTTTGTGTGGTGGTACGTTGATCGTCTTGCGATTGTATTTTTTTATGAAGTAATTTTTGATCGGTTTAAGAGTGCGTTTTGTATGGTTTCCGGATCCGCATATTCAAGCTCGGTACCCGTTGAGAATCCGCGTCCTAGTACAGTTGTAATCAATGCGTATTCTGCGGTGATTGGTTGTAATGTTTTTACGAGATATTCAGCCGTATGATCCCCCTCAGGATTGGCGTCCATGGCAATAATAAGTTCTTTTAAACCATTTTTAGCATGTTGCGTGATAGTGCGTAGTAAGAGTGGTAGACGGATTCTTTTTTCAGGATGTTCTCCCAGTATAGGGACTGTACCACCAAGTACAAAGTAGTACCCTTTGAATGTTTTACTTTTTTCAATAGCATCTCTATCTGTGTCTCGAGGCACGATTGCAAGTATAGAAGGGTCTCTCTGTGTGTCACGGCATTCTTCACAAGTGGTGTATCCATGATTTTGTTTTGGGAAAAATCGTTGGCATGTTGTACATGTGACGGTGTTCTCGCGTATTGTCTTTATGAGGGTAGCAATACGGGTAGATGTATCTTTTTGGGTGGTGAGTAGATGATATACAAAACGTTTCGCTTGTCGTGGTCCGACGCTAGGAAATGTTTTAAATAATTCCGTGAGTTCATCTATTGGCTTCATATAGCTGTATTGTACTAGAAATCATTGGGGCTATCTGTTGTATTAGTCATGCCACTAGCAAGCGCTCCGAAATCATCTTTCTCAAGATCGAGGAAGGTTGCTCGTTGATCGTCAAAGTAGAGGTCAATTTTACCTGTCGGGCCGTTGCGATGTTTTTCGACATGTATTTCCGCGATACTGGCGCGATCAGAACTTTCGTTAAATCGATCAGGTCGATGAATAAACATGACAACGTCGGCATCTTGTTCAATAGAACCAGAGTCACGCAGGTCAGAGAGTCTCGGCTTACCACCACGTTTTTCAACATCACGGGAGAGCTGGGAGAGTGCTAATACTGGTACGTTTAGTTCACGGGCAAGGTGTTTGAGTGAGCGGCTAATTTCAGTTACTTGTTGTACAAGTGAATCAGATGATCGTGTGTGCATTGGCATCATGAGTTGTAAGTAGTCTACAACAATGAGTCCGAGTGTTTTTTCTGTCATCAGTCGTCGAGCAACTGATCGCATCTTCATAGCGGTAATACCCGGTTCGTCGTTGATGTATATAGGGGCGGTGGAGAGGGTATCAAGTGCATCACGGATACGGCCAAACTCATCTTCTGTTGAGAGTGACCCAGTGCGCATGCGCCAGGCGTTTACTTGCGATTGAGCCGCCAACATACGATCAACAAGCTGTTGCGAGCTCATTTCAAGAGAGAAAATAGCAACTGGTGTTCCGTGTTTAATGGCAGAGTTGCGAGCAATATCAAGTGCTAGTGATGTTTTACCAACAGAAGGGCGTGCGGCGAGGATCACAAGGTCTGATTTTTGTAGACCAGCAAGTAGTCCGTCAAGTTTCTTAAAGCCGGTAGGAACACCACGGAGCTCGTGTTTATTTTTGTGTAAGGTGTCGATTCGATTCCACGCTTCTCCAAGTGCGTGTCTTAATTCAACAAATTTAACGCCATGAGACGACGCGTTAGCTACGTCAAAAATCACTCGCTGCGCTTCGTCTATGAGTTCAGAAACATTGCGATCCTCGCTGTATCCTAGTTGTCCCACGCGCTCTGAGGCCTCGATAAGTCGTCGTAGCAGGTATTTGCCGGCTACAATCTCTGCGTAGTATTCAATGTTTGCTGCTGAAGGAACTGTACCTAGTAGGTCAGCGAGGTAGGCTCGCCCCCCGACGGATTCAAGAAGTTTTTTTTCTGACAATTTTGTCGCCAGAGAAATTAAATCAATAGGCGAGTGTTGATCTGCTAGTTCAATCATAGTCTGATAAATCAGTCGGTTTCGTTCAGCGTAGAATGCGTCTGGTGGAACGCTCGGCATAATGTCGAGCGCCGCATCAGGGCGTAACATGATTGAACCGAGCAATGCTTGTTCGCTCTCAAGTGACTGTGGTGGCAGACGGAGCATGGGACGCGTTTTTTCCTTCATCGTCTGCGTATTGTAACAATGCTCTGCGTACCTGTCTCTTGCGTGAAGGTTGAGTTTGGTGCAAAACGTGTGACCAACATGTGGAAGAGTCTATTTTTTGGGTTCGAGTGTTTGTCCGTGCGGACTATCAATAATCTCAAAGCCTTTTGCATTAATGAATGTGCGGATTCTATCGGCCTCTTTCCAGTCTTTGTTCTTGCGTGCCGTTTCCCGTTTTTCCAGGAGTGTTTTTATTTCCTCGTCTTGCTCGGTAGGGACAGTGCTGTTGTGCATTGTGGAGAGTATGACATCAGACTCAAGGATACCTAGGCCAAGCCATTCATCCATGGTAGAGAGTGTTGCCCGTTTTGTTGCGGGGTCAATTGTGTTATTTTTTACATACTCCCACATGAAAGCTACTGCTTTAGGTGTGTCTAGGTCATCATTCATGTAGGTCGTGAAGGTGGTTAGGGCTTTTTTGTCTACTTCGGCGTGTTTTTTTGCCTTACTAAGTTGTTCGACAAAGTATTTACGTAAGCGAAATAGTGCAGCGGCGCTTCCCTCAAGGGCCTCCCATGTGAAGTTCATTTTTGAGCGGTAATGTCCGGTGAGAAGGAAGTAGCGGTAGGCGAGCGGACTTATACCTCGATCTATAAGTTGGTCGATAGTAATAGTATTTCCAAGCGATTTACTGATTTTTCTTCCTTCAATCATTAGGTGTTCACTATGAAGCCAGAAACGAGCAAAGGTACGGCCTGTTGCTGCCTCTGATTGGGCAATCTCATTGTTGTGGTGCACTGGAATATGATCGATACCGCCGGTATGTATGTCTAATGTTGAGCCTAAATATTTCATTGCCATAGCTGAACATTCGATGTGCCACCCGGGGAATCCAACACCCCATGGTGACAACCATTCTTGTTGACGTTTTTCTTCTGGGGTAGAAAATTTCCACAACGCAAAATCAGTCGGATGTTTTTTTTCTGGGTTTTTCTCCACGCGGGCGCCTTCTTTGATGCCTGTGAGATTAATACCTCCTAGTGATCCGTATGTTTTAAAAAGGGAAGAGTCGAAGTATATGCCGTCTGATGTTTTGTATGTATATCCTTTTTCAACTAAAGTTTGTATGAGGGCGATTTGTTCGCCAATATGGTCTGTTGCTTTTGGAAATGAAATGTCCTCAGTAAGAATATTGAGTGCCGAAAGATCTTTCATGAAGAGGTCAGTGTAGGTATGGGCAATTTCGCGTGCTGATTTTCCAGCCTTTTTTGCACCCTCTTCCATTTTGTCAGCTCCCTCGTCGTTGTCTGACGTTAGATGACCGACATCGGTAATGTTTATGACCTGATCAATAGTAAAACCAGCTTGTAGTAATGTCCGTTTTAGGATGTCAGCGAAGACATAGGCCCGTAAGTTTCCAATGTGTGCCTGCGCATATACAGTCGGTCCGCAGTTGTACATGCGGACGGTAGGTGGCGTAAGTACAGAGACTGGTTCCTTTTGTCCTGTTTTGGTGTTATAGAGCCGCACATCTCCTCGAGGCGGTTCTCTTTTGAACGTCTTTTTACCAGTAAAAAAGTCTATTAGAGCCATTTTTTTTGTTTAAAGATGAGGAAGGCGCTGAGTCCAGCGGCAATCATAACACCAAGTATTAATACAAAATCATAGGGGGTTCCCACAATAGGGAGGTGCTCTGTCCGCATAGAAAAAATTGTCGCGATGAGGGATGCGGGGAGTACCATAAGTGCTATTAGTGTGAGAGTTTTAGTTATTTCATTTTGTTTTGTTGAAAGAAGTGAATCATTTGTACTGCGTAGTTCGTATAAAAATTCTGATTCGCTATTGAGTGCATAATTGACTTTGGTATATTCACTTTCCATATCACGAAGGTAAAAGTCATATTCTGCACCAAAAAGTATATTGCACGGTTGGTGGAGTGATGCCAGTACGTTTTGATGGAGTGCCAGTGTGCGTTTTATCGTGAGCATGTCACGTGCTATTTTTGATAGCTCAATAACCATGTCACGTTCTTTTCCTTTAAATATTGCTTCTTCAATTGAACGAAGTGTCGTATTGATACGCTCAAGTTCGTGGTGTGCGGAACGGTACAAACGTTTAAGCATGTAGTAGAAGATGTAACCTGCGTGATCACCCATAGTGTTTTTGTCGAGGGTTGAATTTACTTCAAATATTTTTGAGAATTTGTGTAAAGGGTCGATCGTGTCGTAGTGGGTAGTAATGAGAAAATTTTTACCAATGACAAAATCAATTTCTTGATCAGGAGATCCATTGTGGCTGTGCTTGAGAGCTGGGAAGTGCAAGATGCAGTAAATGTGTTCGCCATAGAAATCAACCTTTGGTTTTAGTGAGGGACGTATGAGTTCATCAGCGACGAGTGGATGAATGTTGTAAGTCTTAATGAGCGGCCGCACTTCAGATGCGGTCGGGGATTCCAGATCAATCCACACGATGTCTTTATAGGTACGACGGTGAACCATATGGTGTAAATTGTACACTCATTATACCACGCGTCATATGTCGTTTTATTGACCAGACAAGTTACTACCTGCGATAATGTTCTCTATGCGTATGTTTTTTGCCACAGACTCTCATGCTCGGATAGGACGAACGTTGCCTCTCGTATTGATTACGCTTTGTGTGTTGTTTGGCGTTGGAGCTCTTGGGTATTCATTTGGACAAAAATCTGTTCGATCAGAAAAGGATACTATTTCTGGGCTTATTAACAAAGATGGGCCCGTAGAAGGGGTAGTTGATTTTGAAGCGTTTTGGAAAGCATGGAATGTTATCAATGATCGATTTGTTGTTACCGCTACAACAACGAGTGATCAAGAGAAGGTGTACGGTGCGATTGCGGGTCTCGCTGCGTCTCTACATGATCCGTATACCGTGTTTTTTCCACCTGTAGAAAAGAAAGATTTTGAAGAACAGGTAAGTGGTCAGTTTGAGGGTGTAGGTATGGAGGTTGGCATGAAGGATGCGATTGTGACAGTTGTGGCACCACTTAAAGGTAATCCAGCTGAGCGAGCGGGAATGAGGACGGGTGATAAAATTCTTAAAATTGATGATACCGTCACTGCTGGTATGTCCGTAGACGAAGCTGTCAGGCGTATTAGAGGAAAGAAGGGTACGATAGTTCGCTTAACTGTGTATCGTGAAGGTATTAAAGACCCATTTGAAGTTTCAATTGTACGCGACACTATTTCAGTGCCCACTGTTGAGGGTATGTTGAGGGATGATAAGGTGTTTGTGATACGAATTTATAATTTTTCAGGGGTGGTACTCGATCAATTCCGTGAAGCACTTCGTGATTTTATTGTCTCTGGTAGTGATAAGTTGGTGATTGATCTCCGTTCTAATCCTGGAGGGTATCTTGAAGCGGCGATTGAAATGGCAAGTTGGTTTTTGCCGCAAGGGGCTGTGGTTGTTTCTGAAGACCGTGGTGGGAAGGGAACAGCTGAAATATTCAGGAGTAAAGGGTATGATGCATTTGGTGATTCGATAAAGATAGTCGTATTGGTTGATGGTGGTTCAGCTTCCGCATCTGAAATTTTTGCAGGTGCGCTTCGTGATCATGGTCGAGCAAAACTTATTGGAACTAGAACTTTTGGCAAGGGGTCCGTTCAGGAGTTAATATCTATCACTCCAGATACTGCTCTTAAACTCACTATTGCTCGTTGGTTGACACCAAATGGAGTTTCCATTAGTGGAAACGGCCTTGTTCCTGATTATGAGATACCTCTTACTAAAGAAGATATTGATAAACGTTTTGACGCTCAAATGGAGGCCGCCGTGGATTTTTTGAAAAAAGGTATTATTCCAAAAACAGTGAATACGACACCTTTAAAATAGACACTATTTGTAGAGCCTTTGAAAATGGGTTACGATGAGCCTGTTATACGTTAGAAAATTGTTATTTCAAACAGTATGAAAGTTATATTGATGCACGATATTGCAAAAGTTGGTCGTAAACATGACATTAAAGAAGTTGCTGATGGATATGCTTTAAATGCACTTATTCCTCAAGGAGCAGCTATTGCAGCGACACCATCTGCTGTGGCACGTGTTGAGCGTGCACGTGCTGAGAATGAGGCAAAACGTGCAGCTGCTGAAGTACTTGTGGCCAAGGAAGTCTCAAAAGTGAATGGGGAGGAAGTGGTACTTGAACGTCAGGCAAATGAGCAAGGTCATCTTTTTGCTGCAGTTCATGAGCAGGATATTGTTGACGCAATTGCTTCAATATATAAGGTTGTCTTTGAGCCGCGACATATTGTTATTGAAACGCCGATTAAGTCGGTTGGTGAATATCGTATTCATATAAGCGTCGCTGGCAAGAAGGGTGCGATAACGATTAAGGTTAACGCACGCACGTAGGTTAGAGTTATTGTGTTATGGAGGAGGGTATACTACAGAGAAAAGAACCAACAGATTCACTTGCTCACTTATTGCAGCAGGAAGGTTTTTCTATTGCGGTTGTGTCAGCTGATGTAACATATGAAGATTTAGAAGCTCTGTTACCTGCTCAGAAGAAGGGAAATATTATATCGCAATGTAACTAAACAAAAAGCACCGACGAGTCGGTGCTTTTTGTTTAGTTACGAGGTAACGGAACGTTTTGTTGGTTTAACAATTTTTTCTGATTGTTTTTTTGCAGCTTGCTTTTCTTGTTTGTTTTTTGCCTCAACATCAACTATGTGTACTACTCGTTTTATTGATGTGGTGTTATCAAAACGAGTCATTCGTTTTTGGCCATACGCGATGATTCCTTGGTTAAGGGCAAACAGTGTATGGTCTTTGCCCATCCCAACATTTTTACCAGGCAAAATACGCGTGCCGCGTTGTCGAACAATAACAGATCCAACGCTAGCAAATTCGCCATCGTATAGTTTAATACCCAAGTATTTTGGGTTTGAATCGTTTAGGTTTTTGGCTGTTCCGCCGGATTTTGTTGATGCCATGGAAGAAGTATTGTTTTGCTTGCTATAATGACAGTATTGTGAGTATACATGATGAATATGGAGAGCGCAAGACTATCGGTTTTATAATAAAAAATGCTATTCATGGCCGTGGGTATATGATTTTTTTAGTGCTTGGTACAGGACTTGCCTCTTTTTTCTTGGGACATCTTTCGGCACGAGATAATTATGCTCGTGTAGTATTTTCGATACCCTCTCTTTCGGAGGGAGTAGTCACTAGGTCACCTGATAGTGAGTTTATCGCTAATGTATATACCTCATCGGTCAGTGTGGAGAATCAGGGTGTTGTGGCGAGCAAAAAGGGGACGACTTATTATTTACCGTGGTGTGCCCAAGTTCGTCGGATTAAGCCTGAAAATCGAGTTACTTTTATGTCAGAGGCGGCAGCTCAGTCGGCAGGATATGTACGATCTGCCGCATGTTTTGGTTCTCTTCAGTAAAAAAAGAAATATCGTTGTGTGGTACTATAGTATTCATGAAAAAAAGTCTCTACATACTTCTTTTTATTGGTCTTAGTGTGATTATTAGCGGAATGGTGGCATGGTCCGCTGAGTTGGCATATTTATCTATTCTTGAAGCTGACTCTCTCATAGGAGGTATACCTGATGGTTTGGGGTACGTATATAACTCAAATGATCCATTCGATTATGTGTACATTATTTTTGTCGCTTTAGGCGTTATTGTCGGTGCAGTACAAGGTGTTCGAATGTGGGAACGGTTGTATGGCGACCAAATGATTATTGTCCGACATCGTATCAATACACAAATACTCGTATTGTATGCCATATTGACTCTGTTGGTGTGTGCTTTGGCGTATACTACCAATACGTTTGGTATCCGTAGTTTTTTTGAAAAAGAGAAAGTTGCCAGTCTCAGTTTAATTAACCAATATGAAGAGGGAAATTCTTTTTCAAGTGTGAGTGGGGTTACGTTGCTCACGGTTTCATGTGAAGAAGCTGAAAAAAGGCAAGAGGGTAGGGTGTCTGATTGTGTGCGTCCGTACAGTGCTTTGTTTGGAGTTTTTCAGGATAACACAATCGTTAAAACAGTTGAGTCAACAGAAAACGGTGTTTTTAAAGTCAGTTTGCCTCCGGGGCGATATATATTGCAACCACTACCAGTAACGGATCAACACGTTTTGTTTAGTCCCATCGATTTTTCTCTTGCAGAAGGAGAAGGGAAGCAATTTGAGATTCTCTTTCGGTCGATATAGAGGGTAAGGAAGAAGACTCCCTTTCCGACTCTTCACAAAAGGTATTTTTTTGTGTGCATTTATATGGCTCTACAAGAGCATATAAATGCTTTTTTTTGTCTCAAAAGTATTGACAGTATTTATTTAAAATGCTATACTGAAGATGTAAATCAGAGTCAAGGCTCTGGTTTTTCGTTTATAGGTATCGGAAGCTTTCTCGCTTGTTAATCACCTTTATACTATGAATTTTATAAAAGATTTGTTTGTTGGTCTCGCGTTTGTGGCGTCGTCTGCATCAACTACCGCACCGTATGCGATGCCTCTAATGGTTGGCACGACGACGTTGGTTGCGGATCTTGGTGTGGTAGAAGTTGTCGGTGATGGTCGTGAGTTATCACGAGATACGGAGGAGCAGATCTCATTTGTTTCTGTGGCAACGCTTGATACAAATAAACCGTTCTCTCTCCGAAAAGAATATGTTGAAACATATTTTGAGGATACGCCTGTGCTTGCTGCGATTGCCTTCTGTGAGTCTTCTTACAGACATCATAACAAAGATGGGAGTGTTCTACGCGGCAAAGTAAATACAGGTGATGTTGGTGTGATGCAAATCAACGAACGATATCACAGTGAACGGGCTACACAACTTGGATTTGATATTTATTCGATTCGAGGAAATATGGCCTACGCCCGTTACTTGTACGAGATACAAGGTTCTAAGCCATGGAAAGCTTCTCAGCATTGCTGGGCAGATCAGAGTTAATCTTTTTTTCGATTACGGAAAAGGATCTTGCGACCATGGTCCCTATATAAACAAACCTCCGCTTATGTTGCGGGGGTTTGTTTATATTATAGGGACGATTCAAAAAAACAACGAGAAAGGAGCACGCAAAATTGATGGAATTCCAGATTGTAATTAGGGCATTAGGCACGAAACCTACTACTTGACAAGTCCCTATGAGTTTGTTCTACTGCTAAAGAACGCTCTTTGAATTAAGGAAGCGGTGAGGCAATCCGTTACCTGAGCGGTTCAGGAAATCCAAAAGGAGATAACGCAATGAACGCGATTACTCAGACAGCAGCAACGACCGGTCAGGTCAAGCAGATCAACCGGTTCGGTTCCGACACCATTGAGAAGGTTCTCGCTGAGCTCGGCCTCGACAAATTCGGCGCACAACGCGTCATCGAACACGGCGACGAATTCGCCGAGGCCATCCGCACGGCCGCCATCACCTCGCTGAAGGACCTGTCGGTCTCCGACAAGTTCAAGAACGAGGAAGTGCAATCCACCTACAGATACCTGTCCGGTTACAAGCCGAAGGGCATCACCGAGCAGACGAACATCCTGCGGCAACTGTTCCCGAGCGTCGGTTTCGCCGACGAGAAGCTGGCCGAACGGCCGGTCCCGACGAATGCCGAAGGGTGGTTCGCCATCCCGAAGTGGCAAAAGATCGCCTTGACCTACGGTGGAGCCGTGGAGAAGGTGCTCGCGAAGATCAGTGAGACGCGCAACGGCAAGTTCAAGAACAGGTGCGAAGGCGAACTCGGCCCCGATTGGCTCAAGCAGTCGACTCGGGCGGAGAAGATGTTCCAGACGCTCGGCGACGAGCAGAAGGATCACGACATCCTCGTGGTGGCTGCCCAGTTCGGCATCCGTCATCGGGGACGCTCCGTTCGCCGTGCTCGCGAGGTCTTCGTGTCCAACGAGTTCGGACTCGGCGCCTTCGCGGTTGGGATCATGTTGCTCACTCACCCTGAGCGTCTGATGCACTGCGACGATCTCTACATCAACTGCGCCGGTGACGAATACGCTCCGGAGGCCGTTGGCAACTTCGCGGCCACGCCGCTCTTCAGCTTCGGCGCCGACCTGGTGAAGTTCGACGCCTGCTGGTTAAACCATACCTACGGCGAGTGCGGTTCCTCGTCGGCCTTCCTCCCGCAGTAATCGATCCCTGAGGTCTTGAATTCCTGGGTCTTTTGATCCCTTGAATTCCGCCGCAGGCGGTCAAAATTGGGGCTATCCACAGCACATCGTGGATAGCCCTTTTCTTTTTTGTGGGCAATGAATGGAATGAAGAGGGAATTCACACTTGGCGGGAATAAACATATATCTTAACGTCGCACAATATATCTTTTGCGACATGTATAGTATATAAAGCGTGCGGGAGCTTTTATTTTATATTTTGTTTGTCGATGATGTGTCGCGTATGAGTATGGGTGTTCCTTCTCGTGACCGTATGACATCATTCACACGTTCTTGAAACCATTGGAGTGGTTTACTGCTTTTCGATTGATGTTCGTACCATACTTGGATTCCGTACCAAAAATTATCGATATGTGCACGCCAGACGTATTTGTACCGATATGCAGATTCGATGCCAACAATTCCTCGTACATCAATTTTGAAATACCACAGCGCGCCAATAGCAATAACAATGATCACAAGGAGTTTTATAAAACCGCGCTGGCCTTCTTTCATGTTGTTGTGGAGCATGTTTTACTTTAAAAAATCAAGTAAAGTCCTTTTATTTTTATTAGGTGGGCAAATATAAAAGTGGATTTAAGTATGCGCGTAAGTCGGCAATAGGCATGCGATAACTTCCACCACATACCTTACTTTGTCGATCCATCACTTTCACACCTTCTGTTGCGTATACAGTGAAATGAAGGTGAGGACCTGTGGTGTAGCCAGTCATGCCAATGTATCCGATAGTCTGCCCTGCTGAAATAGTATCATTAGTTGTTACTTTTATTATAGAGAGATGTGCGTATAAACTAGAGAGACCGTTTTTGTGGCGTATGAGTACCCATTTTCCGTATGAAGCACCTGGGCATACTGCGTCAGTGTCACCGATGGATTCGATAACACCATCTTCTGCGGCAAGGATCGGTGTACCAATAGGCGCTCCTAAATCAATACCGTTATGTCCTTTGCCGTTATATACATTGGTATGAGCTCGGGCGAAGGCGGTATCTCCAAATTGTTGAGTAATTTTTACAGAAGAGAGTGGCCATTGCAGCATGCCTGGTCGTGGTGCGGGTATAGCTGAAGGGTCGGTAATAAAACGGAGTTCCGCTTCAAATTGTAACAATTCACGCTCAAACGCTTCTTTTTTTGCAAGTTTCTCCCGTAATAATTTTTGATATTGAGATTCTTTATTTTTTACTGTTTTTAGTAAATTATTTTTTTCTTTAGTTGTGTAATCAACAACTGATTTTTGGTCAGCCAGCGTTGCTTTTTGTTCGGCAAGTTGTTCACGTTTTATTGATGTCTGACTCCGTTTTCCCTCTAGATCATTTTTAATAATCGTGATAGATGTAACATGTTTTTTGAGTGCGCCTTGCAACGATCGGACCATATCAATATCTTCCCACGCGTCTGAGAAAGATGCAGATGAAAGAAAAGATTCGGTAAATGTTTGGTCATCGTACTGTTGGAGGAGTCGTATTGTTTCACTTATTGTTTGCATGGCGCGATCCTTTTTTCGTTCTTTTTCTGCAATACTATTTTCAAGGTCTATAAGCTCAGCATCAGTGATTGCGATACGATTCGTCGTTATAGAAATCTCTTTATTTAGTTTTGTTCTTGTGACGTCAAGCAACTTAATTTCACCATTAAGTGTTTTTTGTTGCGTTCCTAGTCTGTTTATTTCTTCACGATCTTTTGTGATCTCTTTTTCAAGATTTTCAATTTCCGCACGCCGCTGGTCGATCTGTGTTTCAAGGGTTTCGGTTACAACCGTTGTTGAAGTACTTGTTTGTGCGTGTGTGTCGAGTGATAAGAAAAAAATAATAGCAATAGAGCCAAGGAAAATCTTTTGAATATGATGGGATGATAATAACACGGCAAACTTATGCGAGTGGTGTTGTTGCGACAGTAATCGCGTGAGCGATACGACGTCGAGTTTTTTCTGTTCCAATGAGGGAAATGATTGTAAATGGGTCAGGAGAGCGTTCTCTTCCGGTGAGAGCGTATCGTAGCGGCCACAGTACCACACCTTTCCCGTGTATTTCAGCATACGGCATGATGGCAGTTTTGATAACTTCTATGTGTGTATTGTCAGAAATATCCAGCATAATGTTCTGTATTGTCTGCAGATGTTTCGCGACCGTGGGTAAATCTCCTGTACCCTTAAATAGCAGTGTATCACGGACAATAGATGGGTCGCTCAGTAAATAATCATATTCTCCTGTTTGTACAGCTTTTGTAATGTCTCCAAACGTGGTTATTCGTTCAAGGATAATAGGTTCTGAGCGAGTCAGTATCGATTGGTTTTCAGTAAAAAGTTTCTCTTGTTCGGGTTTGAGCCCTTTAAAAAAAGCGTTCATAACGCGAGTATGTTTTTCTGTAGATGAGAGTGTTTTAATGTACTCCCGGTTAAACCAATCTAATTTTTCTTGGTTAAATATCGCACCCCCTTTTTGTACATTGCCAAGTTCAAATACAGTAATAAGTTCGTTGAGGTGGTAAAGTTCTCGTTCGCCCCCTGGATTCCAACCTAAGAATGCTAAAAAGTTGATCATTGCTTCTGGTAGGTAGCCAGCTTCTTTATAATCGCTTACCGCGGTTGCCCCTTGTCGTTTACTTAATTTGGAACGATCTTTTCCTAAGATGAGGGGTATGTGTGCATATTCTGGTCGTGTAGCACCTAGAGCTTCGATTAATAATATCTGTCTTGGTGTATTACTGATATGATCTTCTCCTCGAATAACATGTGTTATTCCCATTTCAATATCATCAGCAACAACCGCAAGGTGATAAAGCGGTTCTTCAAGACTCTTGGCAATGATAAAGTCTCCAAGCTCGGTCGTGTCAAAAGTGATTAGACCGCGAATGGTATCATGAAACGTGATGACTTTATTTGGGTTTTTGAAACGAATAACTTCGGTTCGGGAGTTTTCATCCTTTGGAATTTCTTGTGAATGGTACGCAACACCGCGTTGTATAAGTGTGTTAAGTGTCTGTTTGTATAGTTCAGTACGTTCTGATTGTCTGATGATTGTGTGATTATCAAAGGTAATACCGAGCCACATGAGACCATCAATGATGTTTTTTTCAAATTCTGGTTTGCTTCGTGCCTTGTCAGTATCTTCGAGCCGAAACAGTACGGTACCACCGTGTTTTTTTGCAAAGAGGTAATTATAGAGTGCTGTGCGGGCGGTGCCGACATGTAAATTACCTGTTGGTGAGGGGGGTATGCGTACAATGGGAGGTGATTGGCTCATATAGTTAGCGTTCGTGTTTAAGACAAATTCCAATTAGTTCTTTTGCGATTAGGTCAGCGGCATCAAGACGAGCAAATGATTTTGTTGCTTCGCGCATGCGGTGTGTGGTGACCTTATCTTGTAAAAGACGAGTAATTTCAGTCGAAAGAACGTGAGGAGTAAAATTGCTCTCTTCAATTACAACCGCGGCTCCCGTCCGTGCGTATGTATAGGCATTTTGTCGTTGATGGTCACCATTACTTTCGGTAATGGGCACAACAATTGAGGGGATTCCCCATGCGGCAATTTCAAATAGCGTTGATCCAGCTCTGGTGATGATAAGTGATGCTTTTTGTGAGAGGAAGCGGAGCGTATGATCATCAATGTATGGGAGCGGATAGTAGCGCTTCTCGTGCGGGTTAGTTTCCAGTGATACGTGTGCTAGTTTTTTTACTTCTTCAAAGTGATCTTTACCAGTTTGGTGAATAATATAACATTGCGGTAGTAATGTTTGTAAGGTATCAAGTATTGTGTCATTTATTTTTTTTGCACCGAGTGATCCACCCAGAATCAACACAACAGGCACCCCTGTTTCTAGGGAAAGAGCTGGTGGTGTGTCGTGTTCGTTGGTTGCAAATAAACTTTGTCTGATAGGATTACCAGTCCATGCAACTTTATCTTTGGGGAAAAAGGCAGCAGCTTCTGGATATGAGACTGCGACGCGCAGCGCAAACTTCCCTGCCCATATGTTAACTCGACCAGGTACAGTATCTGATTCATGGATGATAATTGGAATACCAAAGAATCGTGCGGCAAGTAGGAGTGGAAATGTTGCATAGCCACCTTTTCCAAAGACCACATCTGGAAAAATTCTAAATAGAAAAAACAGAGCTTTGATGAAGGCTATGGCTGTTTTGAAAATGTCGAATATATTTTGTATCGATGTGTAGATACGTCTTTTTCCTGTTGGTATAACTGTTCCAGTTAAGCCGTGCTCATAGAGTAATCCCTCGGGATATGGTTCTGATGAGACAAACCACAATCGTGGTTCAACAAGGTGTTCTTTTTTTGCAATGGTGCGTATTGAATCAGCTACCGCAAGGATGGGGTAGAAATGTCCGCCACTGCCGCCGCCAGTTAATACGATTTTCATTGATTAGCTAAGGTGATGAGATGATTCAATTGTTTTTGACACAGAAAGGATGATACCAACCTGTGCCAATGCAAACACGAGCGCGGATCCTCCTTGACTTACAAAAACAAGCGGCATACCTGATAGTGGTACGAGACCGAGCATTGAAGCCATGTTAAAAAATGACTCGGTTATTATTAGTATAACAATCCCTACAATAACCAGTCTACCGTAGTGGTCTGCTGTTTTTGACGCAATCGTGAATGATCGGCCAACAAATAAAAGAAATAGGATAATAAGTCCGCTCGCGCCAATGAGGCCAAATTCTTCACCAATGACGGCAAAAATAGAGTCACCGACAGGTTCTGGTAGGTATTTAAATTTTTGTATACTTTGACCAAATCCTCTTCCGATGATGCCGCCGGCTCCGATTGCGGTGAGCGATTGGTTTATTTGGTACCCTGCCCCAGAGGGGTCTGCAGATGGATTTAAAAAAGTGACAATCCGTTCAAGTGCGTACGGCTTTGAGAGTATCGCTGAGAGTGCAATAGTGATACCGATACTTCCCATGAGTAGTAGGTGAGAGACTCGTGCACCAGCTACTATATACATAGCAATAATTGCAGAAATGATGACAGCTGCAGTACTTAGATCTGGTTGTAAAAAAAGAACAAACAGTGAGGGGATGAGTGCTGCGCTTAACACAAGTGCTGCTGTTTGGAGTGTGTAAATTTTTTTACCTACTGAAACAAAAAGTGCCGCGGCATAAAGAACGACTCCAAATTTCAATAATTCGGCGGGTTGGAATGATTGTCCAAAAATAATAATCCAACGATGTGCTCCACCGTAAGAAAAGCCAAATCCAGGTATAAACACAGAGAGACATAAGAGAAGTGCAATTACGTACACAAAAAAACCAATTCGTCGCCAATATGTTGTTTGAATGTGCATACACGCAACAAGTACAGTGCCACCGATACATAGTCCCGCAAGGAGTTGTTTGACTGCAATGGTACTAAAACTTGGTCCATTGTCGCGAGCAAGAAGTCCGAGGGATGCTGATACAAAAAATGCTGCACCCACAATAACAAGTAATCCCACAAGCACGAGGAGTATACGATCAGGATTTTTTTTAATTGGAAGATTATTTTGCATTCATTCCTGTGATTAACCAAAAAGTGCGATAATGATTCCAATGAGTGCACACATGGCGGAAAGAACCCAATAACGCATTGTTACTTTATACGTTGGCCAACCGATTGCTTCAAAATGGTGATGTATTGGAGCGGCGAGGAATATTTTTTTTCCACGGATTTTTTTCGAAAGGGTTTGGATAATTACTGAAAGCGACGTCACTAGAAGTGGTAATCCGATAATAGGAAGTACAAATATTCCCCTCCCTTCACCAAGTTGATCCGTCAGAAACGCAACTATTGCCAAGGTTACAGTAAGTGCCATGCTGCCGGTTTCAGACATATAGAATCGGGCGGGAGGAATATTAAACCAAAGGAATGCAAGTATTGCTCCGGTGATGGATAAACAAAATGCAGCGAGATTAAGTTGTTGTTGGACAAAAGCGATAATTGCATACGCTGAAAAGGCGATGGCAAATACGCCGCCAGCAAGACCGTCGATACCATCAATGATTCCACCAGAATATACCGCAACGGTTATCAGGATAAAAAATGGTATGAATAGAAGTCCAAGTGGCAGTTCTCCTCCTGGTATGAGTGGCATGTTAATACTGGTGACGTCTAATTTTTCAAAAAACCAAAGTCCACCAACTAAACCAATGAGGCTTACTAATATAAGTCTTTTCTTAAGCGATAAACCTCCTGCGAGTTGTCCTTTAATACCTTTAATTTCAAACCAGTCATCAAAGAGGCCGATGATACCTCCCATGACGAGCGCAAATAGTGGCAACCATGTTTGATTTCTAGAAAGGAGGTCTAGTTTTACAAATGATGCCGCGGGGATTATTAACGCGGTAATCCAGAGAAGTGTTGCGGTTATAAGAGGAGAGAGCCATACAATAATGCCACCCATGCGCGGTGTACCAACCTCTTTGTCTTTGTGGAGTGTGTTAAAAATAGGAGTATCGTTACCAGACAAATCAACTTTACCAGCTTTTGGTTTCCAAAGTTTATATTTGTAGAGGTAGTGAGAGAGATATATGGCAAGTGTAATACCGATACAGAAAGAAAGAGTAGCTGGAGCAAGTAGTTTTATGATATCAGTGATAATGAACATAGATGTGATTAAAAGGTGTTAGTAATAGCAAGCCATGCCCGCGTGGTCGATGCGAGGGTGTTGATGTCGGAAAAACGATCTTCAGGAGTGGAACCGAGAGCGACTGCTACAAACGGTTCATTGATTCCCGCATCAAAGGCAACAATTAAATTTCCTCCGGCAAGATCAGTAAATCCTGTTTTGCTTCCCTTGATGCCAGGTACGGAGACAACAAATGGATTTGTGTTTCGTGCTTGATGTGTGAAATTTTTTGAATTGATAGTAGTTTCTTGTAACGTGGTCTTTTTTAAAATTTTTGGGTGATATTCCAGGGTATGTGCCATGAGGAGGGCAATATCTCGGGCAGATCCGTAACTTCCCCCTTGTTCAGTGCTCGTATCGAGGCCGCTTTCATTATTGAAGTGTGTGTTTGATAACCCGAGTCGTTCCGAAGTCTGGTTCATGCGAGTAATAAAACGCGCTACAGGGTCGGGATATGGCGTAGGGAGACCATCACTCTGTTTTTGTTGAGGCCGTGCCCCTATGGCAAGTGCGAGCGCTGATGCGCTGTCATTTGAAGATACTATCATCATATAGTCGATAAGATCAGCAAGACGCCATTGTTCACCTACATGTAGTCCGCTATCACCTTCGGTGAGTAAAGCTGTTGCGGGTATACCAATTATATCTTCTGGATCCCCTATTTCTGAAGCAACGAGGGCGGTCATCAATTTGGTAATTGATGCGAGTGCCAGCGGCATGTCACTATTTTTTGTATAGATGAAACGTTTTTCTTTGATGCTGTATACAGCCGCTGCTTGTGCGCTTATATGGACAGTATCAAATGGGTTTGGTGGTATACGGATAGCTGTTTCAGTAATCACGGTAGGTGTGGATGGTGCGGGAGGAAACATGTTTTTTTGAATGAGCCAGAAACAAAAAATACATATGCACAAAAATGAGAATTGTAATAGTTCTCGTGTTTCAAATAAGGGTCCTTTTTGTTCGTATGTGTTATGCATGAGGCGGTTTTTGCTCCTCGTTTGCAAGGGTTTGTGTTTTTTCTGTCATTTCGAGTTCTGTAACAATTGACTCAAACTCTGGTAGTTCTGCGACGCTACTTACGCCTAAATGCGAGAGAAGGCTTACTGTTGGCCGATAACGAAACTGTCTTTTATCACTGGTATCGTCGACTCGTTCGATCAGGCCACGGACAAGGAGGTTTCTAATGATAAAGGCAGAATTGACACCACGTATGAAGTCAATATCGCGCCGTGTGACACTCCCTTTGTATAAGATGATCGCCAGTGTTTCCAGGCCGGCTTTTCCGATATCTCTGGATAATTCCTCTTTCGTTAATTCAGTAATGAGTGTTGATGCTTCCGGTGCGGTTGCGAGTGTGTACGTTCCTGCTGTTTCAATAAGTCGTATGCCGCGTGTATCTAGTATCGTGCCTAATTGCCGTAGTCCCTCTTGTAAGTTTTCTTTTGATGATTTGGTGAGAGTTACTAATTCTTCAAATGAGAGGGGCTCTGCTTTAAAGAAAAGAATCGCTTCCAGTTGTGCATGGAGCGGGAGTGTTTTTGTGTGAGGTGGTAATGGTTGATCTTGTGGCATAGGTCAATTGAATGTTGGTACACCGATTATTTCTGTTTCTATGGTGATATCTTCAAAGTGGTTGTTTTGTTTTGCTGCAACCACTCCACGTTTAACAAGTTCTAACATGGCGAGGAAGCTCACAATAACTTCAACTTTTTCTTTTTTTCCAATACCTGCAAATTCTTTAAAGCTGGTTGAAAGTGCTCGTTGGACGCGTGACGAGAGCCGCTCGATCATGTCTTCTAGAGAGATGATGGTCCTTACCGTCACGGTGGGAGTGTGTGTGGGTTTTGGTATGTTTTGGAGTGCGTCTTTTACTGCAGCAAGGAGGGTCTGTGCGGCGATGCGTGGGTGCGCTGAAAATACAATAGGCCGTGGTCGTTCTTCTGGGGCAAAAAGGGGCGTGTTCCCAAACAATGGCCGTAGTAGCGTAGCAACATGACGAAATCGTTGATAGAGTTTGAGGCGAAGTTCAAGTTGCGCAATGTCGCTTTGTTCATGTTCTGTTAACTCAAGTGAAGGTAAAAGTGATTTTGATTTGATAAGCAGGAGGGTTGAGGCAATGAGAATAAATTCAGCCGAATCTTTCATAGGGAAATCGCCCTGTGTTTGTGTGTACGTTATGAAGTCGTCCGCGACCGTTGCCAGAGCAATATCGTTAATGTGGAGTTTTCGTTCCTCTATAAGGCTAAGGAGGAGTGGTAAAGGACCCTCAAAAATATGTGATTTGACGGTAAATACGCTAGTCATGGGACTAGTGTACCCTGAAAATACGACTATTTGAAGCTCTTTTTCCCCGTTAAAAATGTAACACTACATGAATTTGTTGAGCTGTATGGACTAGATAATTTTAGAGTAATATAGGTTTTTTATTTTTTATCTGATTTTTTAATACTTATACCAAGTTCAAGCAGTTGCTCAGCGGTTACATCTGAAGGTGATTGCATCATGAGATCTCTGCCCTCACCTGTTTTTGAGAACGCGATCACTTCTCGGATATTCGGTTCATTTTCCAGAATTGCCATGAGGCGATCAAATCCCCATGCGATTCCGCCGTGTGGCGGTGTCCCTAGTGAAAATGCTTCAAGCATGTGGTGGAAATCGTGTTCAATTTCTTCTTCTGTGTAACCCATTATTTCAAATACTTTTTTGAGGGCGGCTGGCTCATGATTGCGAATAGATCCCCCACCAATTTCAAATCCGTTGAGCGCGATATCGTATTGACTTGTCAAAATTTCAGCAATGTGCTGTTTTTCCATGAGCCACGTTGTATGTTCATCTTTTGGTGCTGAGAATGGATTATGGGTGAATGTCCAAGACCCGTCATTCGCCTTTTCAAAGAATGGAAAATCAATAATCCAGCAAAACGCGAGCAGATTTGGATTCTCTTTGTCTTGGCGTAGATCTGGTTTATCGCTCCCGTATGTTTCCATCGCTGCTTTGTAGGTGAGACGTGGAAATGGAACTTCCTGAATAATTTTATGAGGGTAGAGTGTCTGGACTATCTTAATGAGTAGCTGTTCGTTAAGTGTCATAATTTCTTCTCGTGTCGGAAAACTCATCTCAAGGTCGAGTTGTGTAAATTCCGGTTGTCGATCTCCTCGGGTGTCCTCGTCTCGCATACAGCGTGCGAATTGGAAGTATCGTTCAAATCCTGCGGTCATGAGTAGTTGTTTGTATTGTTGTGGAGACTGAGGGAGTGCGTAGAATGTCCCTTGGTAGAGGCGCGAGGGGACAATGTAGTCACGGGACCCTTCGGGTGTTGTTTTGGAAAGGAGTGGTGTTTCGATTTCAATAAACTCTTGCGCTGACAATTCATTGCGAATCAGTGTTGCGACACGGTGTCGCATGCGAATATTTTTTTGTAGACGAGGACGACGTAGGTCGAGGTATCGATACTCGAGCCGGCGTTCCTCGTTGATATCTTTCCCGTCGCCGCTGATATCAAATGGTGGAGTTTTTGATTCGTTGAGTATGGTAATTGAAAGTACCTCAATTTCAATATCGCCATTTTTTTCATCTTTGTTTACCATTCGTTCGGGTCGCTGGTTTACTTTGCCGGTTATTGAAAGTACCCACTCAGACCTGATGGTTTGGGCGAGCGCGTGGGCTTCCTTGTGGTTCGGTAGCACTACCATCTGCACTTTTCCAGATCGGTCACGAAAATCAAAAAAGACTAGTTTTCCGTGATCACGTCTGATATCCACCCAACCTTTGAGGAGGACTTCTGTATGAATACTGCCGTGTAAAGCGTCAATAAGTGTTCGTTTCATGATGTGTGTAGTGATGATTAGTTATTGTAAAATGCCCTCGCAACAAAAGAGGCGTCTCCTTTGTTGCGAGGGCGTACGAGAACCAGTGGTTTGGTTGTGACGCGGTGCCACCTCGCTTTATTCTTTTCCACCTGTGTGGAGTGTGTGGCGCTTACGGGCCTGCCCGGAGGGTTCTACTTTCCTTTTCAAGTACGTGTTCGCCGTATTTGTGTGGGGGTTCTTCCCTCAACTTAACCGGTGTCTGCCGGTTTCATTGTTATTCGTTTTCAATTATACAACCAAATATAACCAAGTAAAGAAAGGTGGGGGTGCTGTGTTGTGCCGTATTATTATCTTGACGAGCGGAGTAATTTCGGAATTTTTGTGGATTACTGTTAATAATAGCCTAAAATATATGAACAATTTAAAATTGTTTCCTCAAAGGGCTAGACAAATACAGGTAAGAAAACTTTAAAAGCTGAGACTGCATAAACAATTGTAGTGTTATATTACTCATGCAATCCAATCTGGAGTTCGTAGAGCCTGCGGTATTCCCCGCCCTCTCTTTGTAGCAATTCGCTATGTGTGCCCGATTCAACAATTTTGCCTTCTTTAAACACGAGGATGGTGTTTGCTTTGCGAACAGTAGATAGGCGGTGAGCCACAATAAACGTTGTTTTTCCTTTCATGAGGAGTTCGAGCGAGTCAGTAATTGCTTTTTCGGACCCAGCATCAAGTGCGGAGGTTGGTTCATCAAGAATGAGGATGCGCGGGTTACGTAAAATAGCGCGTGCAATAGCAATGCGTTGTTTTTGGCCGACTGATAGTTTAACACCGCGTTCGCCGACTACTTGGTGCCACTTGTCTGGAAATTTTTCTATAAAATCGTGCGCGTGTGCCTTGCGGGCGGCCTCCTGCACAGCGTGCTCAGGTGCGTTGAAATTACCGTAGCGGATGTTGTGGATGATTGTGTCGTTAAATAGCACCACTTCTTGGGGAACGATCGCGATGTGTGATCGCAAAGATACGAGATCGATTTTTTCAATCGGTTTTCCGTCTATGGTGATTGTGCCCGCAGTTGGAAAATGGTATCCAGAAATAAGCTCTGAGAGTGTACTCTTTCCTACACCTGATTCTCCAACGAGTGCAATCACTTCTCCGGGGTTGGCGTTGAACGAAATATCTTGCAAGACAGGCTTTGATTCATCGTAGTGAAAAAAAACGTGCTTGAAAGACACTGCTCCTTTGATAGGAGTGGTCTCCGGTGCGCCGCTCGGGTGGTATCGTTCAGGGGCTTCATTCATGACCGCCTCAGCCTCTTCGAGCTGGATGACACCGTTTTGTATGGTTTGCCAATTTCGGCCTACTACCACAAAAGGTCCAAACACCATGGTGGCGTAGGCGTTAAAAGCGAGTAGATCTCCAACGGTCATACTACCGGTATTAATAAAAACAACTGACGCAATAAATATGGTGAGTTGTGTTGCAAGAATAATCACCCGTTGGTACAAGGTGAGATCGCTCCATACGCGGTTCATTTTTCCCCACAAGGAAAGGACAGGACCCTTTAAGGTTCCTTCCATTCGTTCGAATTCAAAATGCTCGGTTCCCGATTGTTTGACGGTCTGGGCGTTGCCGATGAGATCATAGCTGTCCCCGAATACTTTCCAGAGGTGTGTTTGGTATTCGCGTTGGATGTCTGCAATGGGTCCGACCGAACGGAATAAAACGAAAGAATAGATGGCGATACCAATAACCAGTGCGAGTGCGAGATAGGGCTCGATGTAAAACCCGATCGAGAGTGCAATCACTATGGAGAGGAATTGCGGTGCAAGATCAATAACGATGCGACCAACGATGGTTTCTAGTGAAAATGCTGCACGATTTATTTTTTCTCCCACCTCACCAATCTTTTTTGTTTTGTGATAGCTCATGGGGAGCATCAAGAGATGCCCTACTCCTTTCGCCCAATAATCTACCCACACGGTGTTACTGAAGTTTTCGCTTTTAATGTTGATTTGCCAGTCCATAAGGTAAGTGATGATTTGGACCACTGCCCACACGATAAGAAGTGCGGAAAATAAAGGGATGGTGTAATTCCAGAAGGTAAATTCTTTGGGTGAGATGATCGCGTCGAAGAATCGACCTGCAACAATCGGAACGGTTCCGTTACCAAGTGCTGACACAATACCTAACAGCGATAAGGTGACGGTCTCTTTTTTATATTTTTTGAGATAGCTAAAAAGCACAGAGAAACTCTGGCGTATTCCTTTGCGGCTTATTTTTTGTGGGGTATGTTCCATGCGGGTTATTTTGTGGCCAGTATTTTGTAGAGTTGCATGCCGATGACTGAACCGAGGATGGGTCCGGCGATGTACATGAGGTTAAAGGATCCGATACCGAGCGCGACCGCAGGATTGAGGACACCGTTTGAGCCAAGGAGACTGGCGAGTGCGATACCTCCAAGGAGTGACGTTCCTATCACTACTCCAGAGAGTGTTCCGGGAGTTTTGCCATAGATCACAGATGCAATACCGAAGGTAAAGAGTCCCATGCCAATCGCTTCTGCAAGTGCAATACGTGATGTGTCACTTACCACGAGTACAAGCGGTGTAAGCATGCTTTTTGCAAGCACCAAGGCAAGTGTGGCGCCAACAAATTGGGCAATAATGTAACACACTGCCGGAAGTGTTGCTATTTTCCCAATTGACCACGCGCCGATTGTAACGGCAGGGTTAATGTGTGTACCAGACACATGTCCGATAGTGTACACAAACAGTCCAAGTACGAGTGCTGCAAGGATAGGTGTTGCGAGCGGGAATGATCCGGCAAGGGAAAGAGCGACTGCGAGCGTGAGCGTGAAGGTGCCGAGTGTTTCGGCGATATATTTTTTCATGTCCATAGGCCAATAGGGCTACCTACTAATGCTGGTAGTATAGCGTTTTGTAAAGAAAACTGCACTTTTTATCAGCGTACGCCGATGTTTTTGCGTACCAGTTCCATCTTTTTTTCCGTGACTGTACAAGCGATTTCTTTGCCTTTTTTGAGGACTGATTGTACTAGGGTGGGATTAGCCGCACAGGCTTCACGGCGGGCTCGCAGAGGGCCTATAAAGGCCTGTAAATCGCTTATCAAGGCTTCTTTGAGATCTTTATACTTCCCTTTCTTTTCCTCGTATAGCGCATCAAGTGAAATCTTGTCTTTGATTAGTGCATGGATTGCGTATACATTTTTTGGTGTATCTCCCGATGAATCTGTCACGATACTCATGACGCGTTTAGCAATTTCTTCGTCACTTGCAAAAAGTGGAATGGTGTTGCCGTAGCTTTTACTCATTTTTTGACCGTCTGTGCCGGGGACGGTTGCCACGTGCTCGTACATGAATGGCTCGGGCAGTTTAAAAGTGTCACCGAAGATGCGGTTAAATTTTTCGGCAGTATCCCGGGCATATTCGATGTGTTGTTTCTGGTCTTGGCCAACCGGTACCACATCAGTATCGTACAGGAGGATATCAGCTGCCATCAGCATCGGGTAATTGAATGTTCCAACACTGATTTCTTTGTTTTTTGCTTCAGCATCTTTAAACGCGTGTGCGCGCATGAGGTATGGCATGGTAGTGATGGTATCGAATATCCAGGTGAGTTCCGTGTGTGCGGGCACATCAGACTGTTTAAAGATGACCACGCGTTCAGGATCAAGACCGATTGCAAGGTAGTCAAGAATCAATTCCTCTGTAAGTGTGCGCATTTCTGCACCATTTTGTATAAGATTGAGGGCATGGTAGTCAGCGATCATGTAGTAGCAAGTGTGCGTTGTCTGGAGGTCGACAAATTGCTTCATTGCGCCAAAGTAGTTGCCAATGTGAGGTTTACCGGTCGGTTTGACGCCTGATAAGAGTATCTTTTGTGCCATAGTCACTATGGTATCAAATTTTAGACGCGCATTAAAGGACGTTATAATTTCTTGCCATATAAAAAAGTAATCTTTTACTATGATGGGGGGGGTATGAAAGAGAGGGTATTTCGTATAGTATACATGGTATCAATCAGGTGTTTTATGGAGAAAAAAACAATACAAGAAGGTGTCATGGAAGAGTTACTGTCGTTATGTAAGCGACGAGGTTTTATATATCAAGGTTCAGAAATATACGGAGGACTCGCGGGTACCTGGGACTATGGTCCTTTGGGTGTTGCGTTGAAAGATAATATTCGCAAGACGTGGTGGAAGCGATTTGTTGATGATCGTGAAGATATGTATGGCATTGATGCGGCTATTTTAATGAATCAAAAGGTATGGGTTGCGACCGGTCACGTGGGGGGTTTTTCTGATCCACTGGTTGACGATCTGATAACTAAGAAACGGTATCGGGCGGATCATGTACTCGAAGATGTGGGTATTAATCCTGCAGGAATGACACTTGCACAGATGACCCAGGTTATAAAAGAAAAAGGTATCAAAAGTCCCGATGGTAATTCTCTCGGTGAAGTTCGTCAATTTAACATGATGTTTAAGACTTTTGTCGGAGCAACACAAGATGAGTCATCGGTATCATACTTACGGCCAGAGACTGCTCAGGGAATGTTTGTGAATTTTAAGAATGTAGTAGATTCATTTCATCCAAAGCTTCCCTTTGGTCTTGCGCAGGTTGGTAAAGCGTTTCGCAATGAAATTGCTCCAAGAGATTTCACATTTCGTTCTCGAGAATTTGAACAGATGGAAATTGAATATTTTGTACACCCGAAAGATTGGCAGCGAGCATTTGATGTGTTTGTTTCCGAGATATACGCGTTTATTGCGGATATTGGTTTGCCAAAAGGGCATGTGCATCAACATGAAATAGGAGAACAAGATCGAGCCTTTTATAGTAGGCGTACTATAGATTTTGAATTTGATTTTCCGTTTGGGAAAAAAGAGTTGTACGGCCTCGCCTACCGTACTGATTATGATTTGTTGGCACACGCAAAAGATAGTGGGATTGGATTATATTATCTTGATGAGGAAAATAAGGAAAAACTTGTTCCCCACTGCATTGAGCCATCATTTGGCCTCGATCGGACAGTTCTTGCTGTTCTTTCTAGTGCGTATCGAAAGGAGGTGGTTAAAGAAGGAGATGAACGTGTAGTTATGAAATTTGCTCCGCATATTGCGCCGGTGCTAGTTGCTGTTTCGCCTTTATTGCGCAATAAACCGGTGCTTGTAGAAAAAGCACGAAATGTTTTTTCAACTATAAAGAAAGTCTTTGGACGGGTGATGTATGACGATAACGGTAATATTGGTAAACGATACCGTCGACAAGATGAAATTGGTACACCATTTTGTGTGGTTGTTGATTTTGATACGGTCGAAAAAGATGACTGTGTTACCGTTCGAGATCGTGATTCTATGGAACAAGTTCGTGTAAAAGTTCCAGAGTTAGTTCCATACATACAAAGTAAGCTCATATAAAAAGCCCGCACTTTAGGTACGGGCTTGGTGGTTAGTCAGCGAGGTCGGTTTCCGAACCAACGTGAGCCCCGTGTCGTATATTACTACGACACATGTGTGAGCCGTTGGCCTCAGCTCAGATAGGGCTCTCTGCACTAGAACAGAGCCCAGCCCCCGAATCCCGCTGGGGAGCACGCTAATGAACCACTTACACTATCGTAACAAGGCTGTTATGTAGATGCAAGCTCGACAATAAATCGAGACCCTTTCCCTTCTCCGTCTGATTCTGCCCAAATTTTGCCTTTGTGTGCACCGATAATATCCCGAGCGACGTATAATCCAAGCCCGGTGCCACGAATATTTGTGCGATTGGCAGTATCTGCGCGGGTAAATTTATTGAAGAGCTTCCCGAGCGTGTCTGGAGACATGCCAATGCCATTATCCTCTGTTTTAAAGCGAATACATTTTTTCTGTTCATCACGATCTATCGTGACCCTCACGTGACCTTTTGGTGAATATTTCATCGAGTTGTCAATGATATTTGCGATAACCTGTTTAAGTTTATCTGGATCAGCGTTGATGGTGTACGGTTTTGTGTGGTCGCTTTCAAAAACGAGAGTCACACCTTCTTTTTCAAAGTTTGGACGCAGTTCGTTGATGACGGTTTCGACTATTGTTTTCAAGTTGAGCGGTTCAAAATGATATTTCATAGTACCTAATTCGATGCGGGAAATGTTAAGGTAATCGTCGACAACGTTCGCAAGCGTTTTACTTGATTCAAAAATAGTTTCAACGGCGTTCTTCAGTTCTGGTCCATATGTCCCAAAATCTCCCTCAAGAATCATTGAGGCGTAGCCTTTGATTGCGGTGAGTGGTGATCGAAGCTGGTGACTAGCAAAAGAGACAAATTCTGTTTTCTGTTTATCGATTTCTTGCAGACGGGTATTTGCCCGAGAGAGTTCTTTTGCCAAATTTTCAATATATTCTCGTTGTGTAATTTCTTTAGATACACTTTTAATAAGTAAGTGTGATAGAAGTACAACAAAGAATACACCTAACGTTTTGAAGAACAATTCACCTTGTGTATCTACGAACAATAACTCTCCAGTGAGGAACACAATAATCACCGACACGACACTTTCGGTGAGAATTACTTTGATGTGGAAGAGACCATATCTGACAATGGCAAAAAAGATTGACCCGACTAATATAAGAGTAAAAATTGGTCCCAGCCAGGTGAATGAGAAAATATTGTAATATGGAAGAATAAGATCAGGAATGATCGCAAAGAGAGATGAAGCAAAAGAACCAAAAAGTACATATTTTACTTGTTGTTGTTCATCTTTGTTTCGAGCTACTTGGTATTGTTTGTATAGGAAAAAATATCCTGCAAAAAAATATACAAACATAACCAGTCCGTACCAAAAATAGCCACTATGTATTTCATAGATTTCTCCTTGTGTGGCGCCAATAATTGCGTCACTGTTAAAGAGATTGTAGATGATTGCGATGACTGGTACAGAGGTGATGAGGTATATAGGCCATTTCCGAATTATTTGTTGGGGGAAGTTAATTGAAAAATAAAAGAACAGGAGTGCAATAATAATTGCGAATGTATGGGTAAGCACGGTCCACTGTATGTTTTCTAAAAATGGTGGATTTGTATAGAAACCAATAATGGAAAGTCCCCATAGCCCGGTACAAAGTGATATACAGGCAAAAAAGATGTGTGCACGTTCATGAAATCCACGGGAAAAAATAGCCAGCGTCAGCGCCATGTTAGTGATGACGACAGTTGCAAGGATGATAATAATAGTACTACTTTCCATAACTTATTTTTTTTCTACAACAGTGAGTACGTTATTTCCTGCATAGACTCGTTGTTCATGTACAAAGATGAAACCTGCGTTCACTAATGACAGGCGTTGGGCACGTTCGGTAGCAAATGTGTAATGTTTGTGCTCCCACGCTCTTTGTATCATCATATTGTAGTAGAAAATTTTAATAGTCGGAATAGATAGATACATAATTCTTTTACAAGTATCAAAAAAACCGTTCTGTTGTATGGAGGTATGTATATGTGCAGTGTATATACTTAGTGGTTTAAAATTAGTACTTATATTTGATATAACAACTCGGCCGTTTCTTTTTAGTATGCGAAAAAGTTCTTTGTATAACATAGACTGTTGCGTTTCTGTGAGTGTGTATGTGGTGTTGTTAGATACAATGCGATCAAAATATTCGTCGGGGAATGGTAATTTTTCGGTAATGTCTTGTTGAATGAAATGTGTTTGAGGATTTTTTTTATGCGCACGAGTGAGTCCTTCGTGAGAAAAATCTATTCCTGTCACTGCTGCCTTTTTTTCAGTAAGATATGGTATTAAATTTCCGGTTCCACATCCAAGATCGAGAACTTTCATGCCCGCTACAATATTAGCTTTCTGTGCGATTATCTGGAGTAATACGCGGTATGGTATAAGTTCATTAAGTACATCGTATACATCAAAATATTTTTTCCAAAAATGCTTGTTAAGTGTTTTCATGGACAGTGTTACAAAATTTTTATTTTCTGTAAAAAAGATAAAAGGCGAGGTGTGCGCAGGTGCACAGTGGTTGATGATGTGTGTTTAAAAAATAAGGGGTGTGAGATTTTTTTTTCAGTAAATAAAGCACACTCTTGTGTAAGAAAGTATACAGGTACCACAGGATTATCGACTTGGGAAAAGTAGTTGTGCAAGACACCTTCCGGTGGGTAATGCTCTTTGTACCTGTGTATTTTTTTAAATGGAACACCTAATTTCTCCATTTTCTTTTCTAAACTTTTTTTAATGAATGCGTAGCCGCCCCTAATAGTATGTGTTAATCCATAATGAGCTACGGTATCTAACATAAAAAGCATGATGAGGCCTCTAGGGAGGAAATCTTTATTATCCCTATCTGGTGGAATAATAACAAATCGTCCTAACTCACCACGCTGGTTAGGTGCGATAGCTCTCATTTCTTTTGGTTCTTCAAAATCAAAATAGTACTCTGTTGGTAAGGGGGTAGTAGTAATGAGGCGGATACAACCAATAATGTGATTTTCAATTGTTGCGATAAAAAGTACGCTTTTGTCGGCCGTGTCAAACGTGTCAGTTTCTTCGCCTTGTGGGTACCGATGAGTATTAATGTAACCTCGTTCCTTGTAAACATTGAATCGTAAGCGGTACACTTCTTTTTTTTCTTTTTCAGAATCTGCGATGCCAAAACAAACGGTACGGTCAGTATGTCCTGTTCGTGGAATGATAAGTTTCTTATATACATTCATAGAAGGCTATGAGGTTTGCACGGAGACGTTATTTTTTAGTGGTTGGTATATATTGAGGGAATACACATTTTTTTGTAACTTACTATCAAGTTCTTGTATGTGTTTTATAATAATTTGTGAGGCTGCTTTGAAATCATTGTGGTCATTTTTAATTTTTGGTTGTTGATTTGGAAACAGATCTTGTGGGTATAAAGGTTTTCCGAATGAAATGCGGAATATTCGTTTGCGGGTAAAAAATTCTTTTGCAGTAAGATCATACGTTCCTGAAATAGCGATAGGGATGATTGGCACCTGTGCGGCGTACGCGATAAATGAAACTCCTCCCCGCCCTTCTTGCAGTATGTGATTGTGGCCCACGTGACCTTCTGGAAAAATTATAACGCTTTGCCTTTTTTTGCTTAGCGTAATATGGGTTTGTAATGAACGAGCATAATCACGAGCTCCCTGGAGTATTGGGTATGCGCCAAGTAATGTAAATAACGTGCCACCATAAAACCATTGTCTCCAACCAGTTCGGGAATAAAATTTTTGTTCTCTCGAAGTGTAGAAAAAAGGTCGAAAACGAGAAAAAAAAGGGAGTGCGGTGGGAATAATAATGGCATCTAATTCGCTAGTATGATTACTCGCAAAGATCGCACCAGACGGTGCGGTATCTAAATGTTCTCTTCCTTGTATCGAAAGGTTTCCAAAAAAAAGAAACAATGGACGAGTAATAGGCCAAAGCATCCATTGAAGAATAAGCGGTGGTACAACACGCAAAATAAACATTGTTATTGTGTAAGTATACTATAGACCTTCTTTTTTTAGTTCTTCGATGTGTTGACGGGCACTTTTCGACAGTTTTTTTGGGATTGTTATATGGACAATAACAATCATATCACCACGCTTTGATTTTCCGTGGGGGACTCCTTTTCCTTTGATTTTTAATATTTCTCCGTGTGATATGCCTGCTGGAATATGTAAAGGAAGAGATTCTCCAAGTGACTCTATGTGTATAGTTGTACCCAAAAGCGCACTAGAGAGAGGTATTGATATAGTTGTTACCAAATCGTTACCGTCTTTTTTGATTGTTGGATGAGGTTGGATATGTATACGTACATACAAATCTCCAGATGTTCCGCCTGGTGTGGCTTCTCCAGCTCCGGATAGTCGAAGCATTTCTTTATTGTTTATCCCAGGTGGAATGGTCAGAGTTAATTCTTGTTCTCCTCGTACAATCCGTCCACCTCTACAAGTTGTACAGGTTTCTTTTGGTACTGAACCAGTACCAAAACAGGTGCTGCATGTGCGTACGGTCGAAAAAGACCCGAGGATGGAGCGTCGCGTTTCTTGTACTTTACCTTTACCTTCACAGTCGGCACAGGTGTGTGTACCGCTCCCGCCAGTACCTTTACATATACCGCAGGCCATCATTTTCTGTACCCGTATGGTTTTTGATGTACCAAATATGGCTTCGGAAAAAGTAAGTTCAATATCAACTGATACGTCTCGTCCACGATGTGTACGTTCCGATGTTCCCCCAAAAAAATCACTAAAAATATCACTAAAATCGATATTCGAAAATCCAGCATTATTTCCCCCAAAACCAAATTGAGAAAAATCAAAATCTCCGAATGGGTTACCAGATGTTCCTGTATTTCCTTGACCGAAGGTGTTACCGTAGGTATCGTATTGTTTTCGTTTTTCATCATCAGACAATATCGCGTACGCTTCGCTTGCCTCTTTGAATTTTGATGCATCCCCACCGTTTTTGTCAGGGTGATATTTATGTGCAAGAGTTCGAAATGCTTTTTTTATGTCTTCTTTTGAGGCGTTTTTATCAACACCAAGAATGCGGTAATAATCTTTTCCCATAGAGGTGTGTGGCATTACCACCCGCGCCCAGATATTTGAACGCGGGTGGCGTAGGCGCCTTATTTTTGATCTCCTTCTTTGTAATCGGTATCTCGTACTGTGCCTTCTTTTTCATTTCCAGAGTTTTCTGTGGGAGGTGTTTGTTGATTTTTATTTACTTTTTGCATTGCTTCTCCAATTTTTGAGAGCGCGGTAGATAATGCTATTGTTGCTTGTTTTGTTGCCTCTAAGTCACTTCCTTCCTTCGTCTTTTTTAAAGCAGCAATTTTCTCCTCTACATCTTTCAGGATTTCTTCTGAAACCTTATCTTTATTTTCTCTAAGCGATTTTTCGCTCGTATAGATGAGTTGTTCGGCTGTATTTTTTACTTCTACCAGATCACGTTTTTTCTGGTCTTCGGTTGCATTTTTCTCTGCATCTTGTTTCATTCGTTCGATATCATCTTTGGAAAGCCCTGACGACCCTTCAATTCGGATAGATTGTTCTTTTCCAGTTGTTTTTTCTTTCGCCTTAACCGAAAGGATACCGTTAGCATCGACATCGAAGCTCACTTCAATTTGAGGCATACCTCGTGGTGATGGAGGGATTCCATCTAACATAAATCTACCAAGTGATTTATTATCTGCTGCCATCGCGCGCTCCCCTTGCACGACGTGTATTTCAACGGATGTTTGGTTATCTGCAGCGGTCGAGAAGACCTGCGTTTTTGCAGTCGGAATAGTGGTATTTCGTTCAATAAGTTTTGTGGATACACCACCCATGGTTTCTATGCCAAGAGAGAGTGGGATAACATCAAGTAAGAGTACGTCTTTTACGTCTCCTTGAAGGATACCGCCTTGAATAGCTGCACCAACTGCCACCACTTCATCTGGGTTGACGCCTAGGTGTGGTTCTTTGTTGAAGAAATCTTTGACTGCCTTTTGTAACGCGGGCATGCGTGTTTGGCCACCAACTAACACGACTTCGTTGATCTCATTTTTTTTGAAAGGAGATGCATCCATGGCTCGTTTGGTGATGGTCATTGCTCGATCTACAAATTCAGCAGCAAGTTCTTCAAGTTTGGCACGAGTCATGGTCACCAAGAGATGTTTGGGGCCATCAGCGCCGGAAGTAATAAAGGGAATATTGATTTCTGTTTGTGTAGCTGTAGAAAGTTCTATTTTTGCTTTCTCGGCGGCTTCATCGAGGCGTTGTTTTGCTAGGGGGTCAGTGCGCAAATCAATACCATTTTCTTTTTTGAATTCTTCAGCGAGCCAATTAAGTATTTTTGCGTCAATGTCACGGCCTCCAAGGTGGGCGTCGCCGTCTGTCGACTTTACTTCAACAACATCGTCTCCAACTTCAAGGATAGAAATATCAAAAGTACCACCACCGAAGTCAAAGACAGCAATCTTTTCATTCTTTTTCTTGTTGAAGCCGTATGCGAGGGCGGCTGCGGTTGGCTCATTGATGATGCGTTTGACATCGAGTCCAGCAATCTTTCCAGCATCTTTTGTTGCTTGGCGTTGTGAATCGTTGAAGTATGCTGGTACGGTGATGACTGCTTCAGTAATTGGTTCCCCGAGCCGTGCTTCCGCGTCTGCTTTTAATTTAGCAAGAATCATAGCGGAGACCTCTTCTGGTCGATGCCATTTATCTGCCATCTTTACTTCAATACTATTATTTGTTGATTTTCTGGTTTCATATGACACATTTTTAACATCTTGCTGTACACCAGATTCATCAAAAGTATGTCCCATGAAGCGTTTGATTTGGTAGACAGTGTTTTTTGGATTAGTAACCGCTTGACGTTTTGCAAGAAGGCCGACTAAGCGCTCCCCTGTTTTGCTTGTTGCTACAATTGAGGGAGTAGTTCGGGCACCCTCGGCATTTTCAAGTACTCGAGGATTACCTGCTTCCATGACTGCTACTGCCGAAAATGTTGTTCCAAGATCAATACCAATAATTTTTCCCATAATAATTTTTTATATAAGCATGATAATAACTACCAAAAAAGACAGGCTAACGAAGGATATGCCGACTGTCCAAGCACGTGTGAGGTGTCAGTGCGTTATACAATCGGTAATAGGTGGGCTGCCGGAGCACGAGTCATTTGGCTCGTAAGAAAGAGTTCTGTGGTTGAAAAATAAGGAGATGGGACAGAGTCTTCTGGTTGTGTTTTTTCAGCAGTGTATGCAGTGTGTAAAGAAGTTGGGAGTGCTACTTGTGTGGGAGAAGCGGCATACCCTGTAAGGGTCAAGATTGGCGTTGCCGATATGATACGGATTTCTCTGATACCTGCAGTACAGATAACCGCGAAGGTGACGCGAACAGAAACACCTCGCCTGTCAGTGAGTATTTTTTCACAAAAAGTGGTAGTTTGTTTCGTAAGCGTCGAGTAATTCATAAGAGCTATGTACCGATTATAGCATAACATAAATAATGTCAAGGTGTTGCTACCTTGTCATATCGCCAACTTTGACACGAGGAGCTTGTATGATGGTACCGTGCAGTGCGTAACCCTTTTGGAGTACTTCAATAATAAGATTGTGTCTATTTTTCTCATTTACTGGTACATGTTCGATTGCTTCATCGCGTGATGGGTCAAACTCTTTCCCCAGCGGGTCGATCTCAGTTAATCCATGATTTGCAAGTGCGAGTTTGAGTTGCTGAGCGATTGATTCAACGCCAATGCGCCAATTTTTATCAATCTTTTCCCAGTTGTCTTTGTTGCTCATGGCTGATTCGAAGCTTTGTAGTACGGGAATTAATTCAGTTACTATATCTTCAGCTGCACGCTTCGCAAATGCTCGCTTGTCTTCCTCGTCCCGTTTTCGGGCATTAATAAGATCAGCTTTTGCTCGTTGCCAACCTGTTAAATATTCCTGCTTCTCTGCTTCGAGTGATGTTATTTTTTCTCGCAGTTTTTTAATCGTTTCGGTTTGTGTTTCTTCTGTGACGACTGAATCATCGAGATCAGTTCTCTCAAGCGAGGATTCTTGGGAATGTATGCTTTGATCTTCTGTCATAGGTGACGATCATTATACTGTACTAGAATAAAAAAACAAAAAAGCAACCCTTCCGGGTTGCTTTTTTCGTTAGCGCTTGCTCCATTGAGGCGCTTTACGAGCCTTCTTGAGACCGAATTTGCGTCGTTCTTTTGCTCGAGGATCACGTTTTAGATAACCTGCCTTTTTCAAATCTTTCCGTAGATCGGCTTGCTTTTCAATTAAGGCACGTGCCACTCCTAGGCGGACGGCCTCTGCTTGACCTGTCATACCACCACCTTTGACCATTGCCTCAATAGAAACAGTTCCAATATTTGCAATGACAAGTGCATCACGTACAATTTTTTGCTGAGAAGCGAGCTTGAAATATTCCTCAACAGGTTTTCCGTTCACGGCGATATGTTGCTTGGTTGACTCAAAAACACGAACAATAGCAATTGCTGTTTTACGACGACCTACGGTTTGTATATAGCGTGAAGTATTTTTATCGGCCATGGAATTATTCTGAAATAACTAAATTTTTGATCATACGTGCTCGTAGTTTATTTTTTGGAAGCATGCCCCATACGGCTTCTTTTAATGCATCTGATGTTCCGTGTTTCGCAATTTTTTTCTCTAATGACTGGCGTTTAATACCAGCTGGGTATCCGGAATAAGTTACATATATTTTTTGAGAAAGTTTTTTCTCCTCGATTTTTGTTTTGCCTGCATTTTGTATGGAAACAGTTACTTCAGGTACGAGGTGCTTTTTAGTACTAACGATTGATTTTCCCACTAAAAGAGCAGCCGCCTTTGAGGCGATCCGACCAATCGTCATCCCTGTTGCGTCAATAGTGTAAGCGGTTTTCATGGATAGTATGATTATTTCACGAACATGATTCTGGCAAGAGCTGCTCCGCCAGATTGACGGATACCGGCCTTGGTTACACGTGTATACCCCCCACTTCGTGATAGATAGCGTGGGCCTATATCCGAGAGTAACTTTTTGGTAGCCTCTAACCCGAGCAAGGCAACCATTGATCTACGTGTTGCAAGTGTTGCTGTTCTACTTTTTGTTACGAGACGTTCGATGTACGGACGAAGTTCTTTAGCTTTCGCCTCGGTTGTTTCAATTGATTCATGCAATACAAGTGAGCGTGCAAGTGATTTCAACAACGCACGGCGTTGGTCTGTCTCTCTGCCAAATTTTCGGTTTTGATTATGGTGCCGCATAATAGGTATTTTTATTTACGAGCGCAAGGTGAGACCAATTGATGAAAGGGCTTTCTTAATTTCTTGAATGCCACGATTACCGAGGCCTTCAACGTCAAGAAGGTCTTCCTCTTTTTTCCGTACTAAACCACCAACGGTTCGGATATTTGCGGATAGGAGTGAATTTGCTACACGACCACTCAATTCGAGGGACTCAATACGAGTCTTTAAAACCTCGGCGTCTGTTTCTTCTTTTTCTGTTTTAACCTGCTCGGCTTGAATTTCTATTGACTCTTCTTTAGGGAGCTCTTCCGTAACAAACCCAACAATGGCACGAAGTTGATTAATCATTACTTCAATTGCCTGTTCAAGTGCTTGTCGTGGACTTGTGGTGCCGTTGGTTTCAATATGAAGTTTCAGTCGATTGAAGTCGGTTCGGTTTCCAACACGCATGTTTTCAACCTCATAGTTTGCTCGGCGAATTGGTGTGAAGGTTGCATCAAGGTGAATAGTTCCAATATCAACTTTTTCTTTGTGAAGTTGTTCTTTTGGTACGTATCCGAGGCCCTTCTCTATAGTAAGTTCAAGAGAAAGAGAAGAATTTTTTTCAGTAAGTGTTGCAATATGGCAATCTGTGTTAACAATCTCAACCTGACCGGGGAGTTCAATATCTGCTGCGGTCACATCTTTCATACCTTTTGCCTCGAGTCTGAGGACCTGAGGCTCATCTGTTGTCATACGAATCTGAAGACGTTTGATGTTAAGGATTAAAGAGACGACATCTTCTTGTACACCAGGAATTGTCGAAAATTCATGCTCAACACCTGCAATTTTGACAGATGTAACCGTCGCTCCTGGGAGTGACGATAAAATGATACGACGCAAAGAATTGCCCAGCGTGTGACCGTATCCGGGGTAGAGACCGTCTATTTCATATACACCAAGAAAGCCTTCTTCACGTATCACCTTCGGCTTTGATGGCAAAACAACGTTGTAGTCAGCCATTGTTGCAACTCAATTAGCAGTTTATTAAAATACAGACTACCTATTATACTACTTTTTGTATAATAAGCAATTATCGCTTATAAAACTCAAGCACTTGCGTAAGGTCGATCATTACCATCCCCGTTTCTTTGGGCTCGTCAATCACTGTACCTGTAAGTGTTCCAAAATCAACGGTGAGCCATGTTGGGGGAGTAAAATCCTTTCTTTTTTCAGCAAGCCCTGCGAATAATGGTTTACTGGTACTTCCAGGACGGACTGAAATAATTGTATCTTTTTTGACAGTATATGATGGTGCGGTGACTCGGTCGCCATTGGCTCGAATGTGTCCATGTGAGACCATTTGACGCGCTGCTTGTCTGGTCGAGGCAAAGCCCATGCGGTATACGACATTATCGAGGCGTCGCTCAAGTACTGAAAAGAGACGTTCGGTTTGATTTTGTGAATGACTTGAGATAATAGCAGTCACATAGTTTGCAAATTGTCGTTCACGAATACCATAGAGCATGCGTACGCGTTGTTTTTCAAGCATTTGCTTACCATAATCTGTAAGCGTTCTACCATGTTTTCGATTTGTCTTTCCAACATATCGTTCTGCACGAAGAGCAAACTTTTCGGTTGAAGTTTTTTCAAACAGATGTGCGCCCAATCGTCGTGCTACTTTGTATTTCTTAAGTTTGTACATAGTCGTAAAAAAATGATTTAGAAATGCAAGTAATTAGACGCGACGGGGACGAGGTGGGCGTGGGCCATTATGAGGGATTGGTGTTTCGTCAGTAATTGATAGGATGCCAATTCCTTTGGTGGAAAAGCTTCTAATTGAAGATTCTCGTCCTGCACCAACACCTTTGACGATCACGGCGGCGTCTTTCATACCAAGAGCTTTTGCTTTTTCTCCAATAGCTTCACCGACTTTTGCTGCTGCAAAAGGGGTCCCCTTCTTTGCCCCAGCAAATCCCAGAGCCCCAGACGATGAAAAACAGAGTGTATTTCCTTTAGTGTCGGTGAGGGTTAAAATAGTATTGTTGTAGGTTGACTGTACATACAATATACCATTCTCCACACGACGTTTTGAACTCGTTTTTTGGCTAGATTCTTTTTGTTGCGCGGGGACTGTTTCAGTGCTCATAAAAAATTTTAGTGTTTATTTCTTCTCTGCTTTGCGACGACCGGTACCCATAGTTTTGCGTGTATTACCACGGCGCGTGCGTGAATTTGTTTTGGTTCTTTGACCGCGAGACGGAAGGCCTCGCATGTGACGATTGCCACGATAACTTTTAATATCTTTAAGACGCTTAATATTTGAAGCAATTTCTCGTTTTAAATCACCTTCAATACGAATTTTTTCAACAATAGACCGAATACGGGATTCCTCTTCGGGAGATAGCTCTATAGCTTTTTTTCCATAATCAACACCCACTTCCCTCAGAATTGATTGGGCCTTAGAGCGTCCAATACCATAAAAAACAGTGAGGCCTATTTCAAGGCGTTTTTGATCCGGAACCGTAATACCTGAGATACGCATGTTGATTATAAAAAATTAGCCCTGACGCTGTTTATGGCGCGGGTTACCTGAACAAACAATAAAAACACGACCGTTGCGACGAACTGTCTTACATTTCGGACATGCTTTTTTTACTGATGCTTTAACCCGCATATAATATTTTAAAGTCGTTGACTTATTCTGCTTTTACCACCGTAGGAGTCTAATTCAACTTTTACGCGGTCACCGACGAGGACGCGAATTCGATGGAGACGCATTTTGCCTGAAAGGTACGCTAGTACCTCTTTTTGGTCACCGACTGCTTCTTCCAAAGAAACTCGAAAAAGCGTATTAGGCAACGCTTCCGTTACGGTCCCGACAATTGTTGCCTTTTCTTTTTGTTCTCCCATTGCTTAAATAAGCAGTTTCGAAATACTAGCAGATAGAGCTGTTTGCCGTCAAGTGCAGCTAGTTTTCTTCTTCAATAATGGTAATACGTGCCCCTGTCGCGGGAAAAGATAGTTTAAAAAATGGCCGTACTACGACACGAGGTGCATTTTCAAACGCTGAAAATCTTGAAATGATGGTTTGTGCATTTTTAATCGGCTGTCCAGCAAGAGCGTCTTTTAATGATTTTTTATCGTATACAGAAGTGAGCTTAGCTTTTCCGATAACTCGTATAGAAAGTGTTGGGTTTTCTTTTGAAGGGATTCTTTCGAGTTTTACTGCTATATCTGATGTTTTTTCTAGAATAAAAGACCCGTCTAATTCTGGAGTTGCAATACGAGCAAGCGATTGTGAAAATGAGGCTTCGGGGAATATGTAGGCAGTAGCAGTTGCAGAAAGTTGAACAAGTGCGGTTCCCTTTTCTTGATTATTTGTCGGTGATGATGTTGTTGCAAATGTAACAGCCCCATTTAGTAAGATGAATTTTTCTGGTATGGTTGTTTCGACTTCGCGATACAGTGTTTCAACTAACAGGGTTTCCATTTCCTTAAATTTCGCTTTCAGTGCTTCTGGTTCAACTTTAGGGACTGTACCAATAAAACCACCAGCAATAGCTGTTTTTGTTTTTGCATAAAATTTGTTGTAGCGATTTGGATCAGTTTTGAAACCAGGTATGGTAAATTCAGCGGAAGATGTGTTATAGGTCGGACCTGCTTCATCAGCATAGATAAGTACATCAATGCTACCAGGAACGGTAACTCCGTTTTTACTACTACGTCCTGGGACCGTAATTGAAGAGTCAATGCGATAAATTAAGCCACCTGGTGCCTCGAAGCGTGTATTTTTTACTAAACGTTGTGGTGATGATGAGTAATTGTTATAGATGGTTATAGTTCCTGATGCTTTTTTACTTACAAACTCTTCCCCTGTTGCGGTTATTGTTGCAGAAGATGTTTTCCCTAGTGATATGGTTTCAAATGGTAGAGATTCTTGAGAGCCAGATTGATCAGCAAGAATTGTAGTATCAACGGTAATTGGTATTTTTTTTGTAGTAACAAATACTTCTGCTTTTGAAAAAACCATTAAAATGGTTCCAATAAGAAAAATGATTGCAACCAATGCAAGTAACCACATAACAAGGTGCACATAACGTTTTTTTGTGGGAACGGGTGTTACGGTTGGTTTCGGTGAAATGTTTTTTTGTTCGTTAGTGTATGGAGTAATAGGTCTAGGTGGCATAATTGGTTCGAATTGAATTGGTGGTGAGGGTTGTGATTGTTGCAGGGGGGGTGTGTCAACCTGCGCTCTGTGAGGAAGCGTGACGTTTCGTATAGAGCGTTTTTCCGGAGGAACAACGTCTTGTATGGGTTTTCTAACCATGATGTGTTTATTTTAGCACAGACTAGTAGCTTATTCTTGTGTAGATAACCTAACTATTTGGAAAATATTTTTTTATGAAAAGAGCGCCAATGGTTAAAAATGGGTCTACAGGCACACCGGTTTTGTAAGTGAGTGCCTGTGCCCCAAGTTCTTCAGTTATTTGGGTGACAGTAAAGTGTTCTTTTGATAGGCCGAATACGTTGTATTCAAGGTTTCGTAAGACATGAAGAAATGGCAGTGCTACATCGGTATCGATAGTTACAAACATATGTTGAGGGAGTAAGGCACCATTACTTATAGTGCGTAGGCTTTCATTCATTGCAATTGTCCAATCACCCATTGCTTTTTTGAGAGATGATTGAATACGGGAGTCTGTTGTGGCACCTTCCTTCGTTACAAGGTTTTGCAACGCAAGAGCTGAATCACCAGAAGTACCTGTATCATTCGCAATTGCTCGTGCAACAGTGTGCGTTCCCAAAGGAAAAGAAAACACGTTTGCGATCGTGCCATGATTTGTTACGAGGATATCAGTCACTTCGCCGGTCACATCTATACAGATGAAATTTTTATGTTGTTCATACGTGTTAAGAATTGTATTGAAATATGCAAAGAGAAAAGAAGAAAATGATATGTTATCTATATGGAAAGTTACGTGTATTATTTTTTCAAACGCCTCAATTGCTTCTTTTGCCGCCACTGAAAAGAAGGTATGTATTGTTAGGTCTGTTCCATGTTGGTTTGTTATATGGGTGATGTCATAACCATTTAGTATGGTTGAAGTTACATGAGTTTCAATTAGGCGAGCTGTTTGAGGTTTCTCTTCTCTAACAAAGGACGCCATAAACCTATGTTGTTCTTCTAAAACAAGACGATCAATAAAATCATCTGTGAGAGTAAACTTTTTATCTTGTTGATAATGAATAGTGATTGGCTTTGAAAATAGCCATGGCGAGGCAAACATACACACTACCTGTTTTATTTTATAGGTTGAACTATATATTTTTATATAGTCATTTTGTATTTTTACGCAGAGCGTTTCCAGTGTCGTAGTAGTTGCGTTTAAAAAACGTTTTGCATTGATTGCCTGTTGAAAACCAATCGGAATTCTACTTGTATATACAATAGTAGGGTACCCGTTTTCAAAAGTAACTAAAGCGGCTCCAATTGAAGCATTGCCAACATCAAATATAAGTGTGACATCGCGTTTGTGACTGTGTGCGCCAAAGAGTCCCATAGATAAGGTTTATTATACCGTCTGAGATGTTATTGTTGATTATCCTATCCACACAATATCACTCTTTTTATGTGAGAATTGCTTTGATGCGACGTACTCCTGCTGATACTGCTTCTTCTTTTACAATTTTGAATGTTCCTATAAGTTCTCTTGTGTTTGAAACGTGTGGGCCTCCACAGAATTCTTTTGAAAGCGCATTTTCTAACTGGTCTCCGATATAATACACAGAAACTTGCTCCCCGTATTTTTCTCCAAAGAAGTGCAGTGCTCCTGATTGTTCAGCCTTGTCTCTTGGTAATATCAAACGATGTACAGGGAGCGCTGCTGTGATTGCATGGTTGACAAATGATTCCGTGCGTGCCTTTTCTTCGTCAGTCATTTTGTTTCCATGAGTAAAATCAAATCGAAGTCGATCAGGTGTAATATTGCTTCCTTTCTGCATGACATGATTTCCTAAGACTTCACGCAAGGCTTTGTGCAAAAGGTGTGTTGCGGTATGGTATTGCACAGTTTTCTCACTTGTATCTGCAAGGCCCCCTTTAAATTTTTGCTCAACACCAGCACGTGAAATTGACCGATGTTGTTCCATGAGGGCTGTGAATATGTGGTCAAAATTTGGTGCGCATGGTATTCCATAATCAGTCGCAATCTCCTTTGCGAGTTCGACAGGGTAGCCATGTGCAGTGAAAAGTGTAAATGCCAGTTCAGGGGTCAATACACTAAGAGCTTCTTTTTGGAGCAAGCGTTCCCCGGTTTCTAGTGTTGTAAAGAATTTTCGTGCTTCATCACTAATAACATTGATTATACTCTGTTGTACTATTGCCACTTCCGGGTAGTAAGATTCGTAGTCTGTAACAAGTGAGCGAATAATTGCTTCAATAAAGTCAGTATGTAAAGATGCGCCAATACGGTGTAATTTGAAAAGTGCACGCCGTAATAATCTTCGCATGACATATCCGCGTTCTTTATTGCTTGGGAGAACTCCGTCAGCTGCCATAAAAAGAGCTGCTCTGAAATGGTCTGCGGCAATGCGCATTGCTGCTCGTTCTGATGGGGTGCATGTCGTGTATGATGTTTTTGTAGTCTGTTCTATAGTTTCAATGACGTGATGTAATATGTCTGTGAGAAAAATGTCAGCATTATTGTTTGTTGCTGCTGCGATACGTTCAAGCCCACCACCAAAGTCAACATTTTGTTTTGGTAATTTGGAAAAAGAGCCATTAGGTTCTTTTTTATATTCCATGAACACACTGTTACCAATTTCAAGAAATCTACCACAGTCACAATTTGGATGACATTCTTTGCCAAAGGTAAGATCGTGTGGTGTACCAAAATCATAAAACACTTCCGAATCTGGACCCCCGGGTTCCCCTTGTGGCATGGCATCGGGTGGTCCGGAACGTGACCACCAGTTTTTTTTACCATCATATAAAAAAATTCTTCCTCCCTGCATACCTTTCTCTCCTCCCTCTTTTTCAGAACCGATAGCAACAATTTTTGCTTCAATGTTGTATTGAGCAAAAAGTGTTTGCCAGAGAGTTGCTGATTCATCGTCTCTTGGTAATTTGTTTTTTTCATCACCAATAAATGCGGTGACATATATGCGTTCGGGTGATAAGCCGATCTCCTCTATAAGGAATTTAAAAAACCACGGGAGTTGTTCATTTTTGAAATAATCTCCGAGTGACCAATTCCCAAGCATTTCAAAGAAAGTGGTGTGACGATTATCTCCAACTTCAGTTATATCTTCTGCGCGGAAACATTTTTGTGAATTAACTAGTCGAGGGCCTGACGGATGGGGGGCTCCGAGTAAAAATGGCACCAATGGTTGCATACCAGCACTATTAAAGAGCGTTGTAGAATCATTTTCGGGTATGAGTCGTGCCGAAGGAATAACCGTGTGATTGTTTCGTTCAAAAAAACGAAGGTAACGGTTTCGTATTTGTTCAACGTCAAGCATAGTAGAAATTACTGTAACGGAAGAATGTGATCTCGTCTACTGAGATTTTATGGGTTGAAATGAAAAACCCGGATATTGGGTATCTTCGTAATCAAATTCACCATTTTTTTGAATTTTATAAAGAGTGCCACCTATTGGTATGACTGCAATACCGCCAATTTTTAATTGTGCGAGTAGACTGTTTGGAAGTGTGTGTGTATCCACAAATACAATAATACGATCATATGGTCCATGTTCTGGTAATCCTATTTCTCCAGTGGCTTGATATATTTGTATGTTCCCGTATCTCTGGACTGCTTTTGTTGCTTGGGTAGTAAGTTCAGGAATAATTTCGACCGAAATAACATCACCTTCATTTCCTACTAATGAGCCAATAAGAGCTGATGACCAACCAGAACCAGCACCAATAAGAAGAACGTGATTACCTTCTTCTGCGGCAAGTAGTTCCAACATAAATGCTGTCGTGGTTGGTTGAGGAATTGATGCACCATACCCAATAGGTACCGAATAATCTTCGTACGCCTCGCTCTGATAGTCATCAGATATAAAATCAGCTCGATCAATAGTTCGAAATGCTTCTGCAATATGTTCATTTTCAAGAACACGGCTCTTAATCTTCAAGTGTTTTAGGAGATTATTTTTATCCATATATGCATACCTTACAGCGCCCTTTCTTTTTTGAGAAGTGCTGTTTTTGCTGATGGTCCACCTCGATTATACCCACCAATAGAGCCATCACTTTTAATAACACGATGACATGGTACCGACACCGCTTTATTTTTTCTCATAATAGTGCCAACTGCTCGTGCGGCGCGTGGATTACCTGCTCGTGCAGCAACTTCTGCGTAGCTTATAGTCATACCCTTTGGTATGTTTCGAACAATAGTTAAAACTTTTTCTGTAAAAGTGTTCATAAAGCATTGTTGGTGATTAAAAAAGTGTTCCGGATGGTATGGCTGTTGTGTCTAATGTGACTTTACGAGTTTTTTGTGATGATTTTTTTATATTCACATGTGTGTGTTTTTCTACAGTTGGTATTTTTTGTATCAATGATTGTAATGCTTTTCCTGCTGATGCCCTATAGTTACAATAATCGCATGTGTCTGCTGGTGCTGGTGGTTTTTTTTCATCTAGACACGATCTCATGCGTGAGAGGGTTTCCTCTATCCAATCCGTATGACCAACACAGGGAAGCAGTGATATATCAAATGTAAGTTTTGCATCAAATACTTCGGCATCTTTGTTCCCATTCACATACACAAAGTATCCAGTATCAGATACAGTAAAGCCGTTTTTGCGTAATAACCACTGATACACTTCCATCTGGCGTTTATACTGATCACCAAGATTTCCCGCTAAGGTCGGCCGCTCTTTTTTTGCGGTTGCTTTGTAATCAACAACAAGGAGTTCATTTTTTGGAGTTACCCAAATATCATCGACAATACCATATACATCAAAATGATTTTTTGTATCGTGGTGGTGAACACCGCCACGACCATAGTCAAGCTCGCGCCATGTGTCGATGTGTGGATGGTTAAATGGTACAGCGTTTAATTGATATGCTTGCATGAGTGGGTGTGCATTACCTCGCGCTCGATAAATATCAAATTCTTTTTTCAGTAATGCATCAACTGCCAGGTTGAGGGTGAGTGGATAGGTGTCCGGACGTTTTATTTTCATTTTCACATCAAGGAAAAAACATCGGGGGCATTGTATAAAAAGATCTATTTTAGATCGAGAGAGACGTGTGGGCACAGGTAAAGTAGATGAATCCATAGAATGTAATTATAGCAAACCACCCGAAATCGTATTGATTTCGGGTGGTTGGACGGTTTTAACTACGCACGAGTGTTCTATTGCTCAAGAGCAATAAAAGATGCAGAGATTGGCATACCGTTGGCGTTTAAAATTGGTTTATCCAATTTTGGATCGAATGCACGGTCGCCATTGTCTGTACGAATAACTACTTCATATGGACGGCCAACGAGCGTTCCACGAAGCAACTCGATGTCTTTGTTAGTTGTGACGCCCTTATCAAATAGTTGTGCTCCAAGAATACGAACACCGCCTTCAACCATTTCTGTTACTGCGAGCCATGCAGGCTCAGATAGTGTTACTGATGCAATGGAAACTTTGATACCAGACTTTTGGTTTTTTACTATAACAGCTTGGGTTGCATCAATAGAAGATATAGGGGTGGTATTGGCTGGGATTGATATTGTTGAAGTGACCCCGCTCTCCGTTTTAATTGGCTCATCGTCATCGTCCTCAACTGACACAACGCTTGATGTTGCGGTTGTTGTATTCACACTACCTTTATTGGTTTTGTCGTCACCAAACCAGAGTGCGGCGGCTCCAAATCCAAGCAAGAATGCAATAATGGCAATTGAAACATATTTTTGACCAACTGGTTCGCCCGAGAGGTCTGGTCGATTCACGATCACAGGACGGTCTACTCGAGGTTGATTCTGTGGGCCGTTTGGTCGTTGTTGATTTTGACCCCCTTTGTTACCGCCATTCTGATTTTGTTGCTGCTTTTGTTCGTTCATAAAAAACGTAATAAAACCGTTTATAATCGTGCAGTACTATATCATATTGTTATTGCCAACAATCTTGACTCAAAAAAGAAAGAGTATCATGTTGTGCTATGAAATAGCACACACTTGTTTTGCTTCTTCAGCAAGAGCGTGGTAACGGTGTTCTTTTAATCCCGCGGATAAGAGCAAGTCTTTTTTCTGAAGCACGTCTTTACACAATACGATATCGTGAGTAAGTAGCGGTTCTTTGTCTTGGTTAGTGAGTGAGGTGAGACAGGTAATTGGGTGAAGACCGAAGTCCATAATCAAATCTTGTAAACTTTCTTGTTCTGGGTAATTCCAACCAAGTAGTCGGATATTAGCACATGCTGCGTAATCGATTGCATGCTTAGTAAATTTAGTATTCGTCACGAGCCAACCTTCGTCAAGGGAACGTGATTTTCCTCCAAAATCAAATAATTGTTCAGATAGATCATCAAAACGAGCTTTTACGTATAGTGCCGTCTTGATATCTGTTTTCATACCTTGTTGGTTGTGAAATTTTGATTCAACCATAAGTAATTTGTTTTCATTCCAGGCAATAACATCAAGCTCGTGAGGTACACATCGTCCAGGTAATATCTGACGTATTGCGGTTTCAAAACCGCGAACACGAAATAATTCTTGAAGAAACGATTCAAAGGGAAAACCTGATGGCCCTAAATCTTCAAGAGCTCGCCGTAATGAGTATTGAATGGAAGCAGGCTTTTCCATTTTATGGAGCAGGCGGAACGCTAGTGAGTATAAATGATGTGTTGTAACACCCTCATGAAGTTCTCGGTTTATGTGCGTAAGAATTGAATCTATAGCTGATGGAGTTGCTCCAGCTTTTGTAAGAGAGTGAACGAATTTTTCTTTACTAAAAGGCTCTGCCTCTCCCCCTGCTTTATGGATAGTAATTGGTGTCATGAACTTCAGTATACAGGTTTGTACGCCTACCTGCCTACTGTACAACACCTCCACCTAAGCACACAGAATTATTATATAGGACTGCTGATTGCCCGGGAGATATAAGTGGAGCCTCTTTTTCAAAAATGAGAAATGTCTTTTTGTCTTTGATCAATAGGGTAATAGGGTGCAGTGCGCCCCGGTGATGGAGGCGAACTGTTAGGGATGTCTTTTGTGCCGGTGTGTTTGTGATCCAGTGTGGCTGTGCTATTTCAATACAGTTATTTTTTTGTTCGTGCGGAGTTGGGCTCACGGTAATGGTATTGGTTGTTACATCTTTTTTGACAATATAGTGCGGTGTTGTGTGTGTTGTATTATTGTGCACGGTAAAACCGTGTCGTGATCCAACGGTGAGTGTATGTATTCCCGGATGTGATCCGATGATTGTGCCTGATTCGTTACGCACGACACCCTTTTGTTGAGGAATGTATTGTTTTAAAAATTCATCTACGCCCCAATCACCCAAAAAACATAAACCCTGACTATCTTTTTTTTCAGCCACAGGTACGTGTAATTTTTGTGCGAGCACTCGAACTTCTTTTTTTTGTAAATGACCAATCGGAAATAATGTTTTTTCGAGTTCTCTTTGATGTAGTGTCCATAAAAAATACGTTTGGTCTTTGTTCTGGTCGGCTGCTTGTACTAATGTATATATGTTCTCCTCTTTGTGTACTTGAGCGTAATGGCCTGTTGCCACATAGTCTGCCCCTTCCTTCATTGCATAGGAGAAAAAAGCGCCAAATTTTATGTAGCGATTGCATAGTACGTCAGGATTGGGTATGCCGCCGACGCGATAGGTTTCAATCATCGGTTCAATAACTTCTTTTTTGTAGTCATGTGTACAATCTATTTCGCGAAATGGAATGTTGAGTGCCGCACAAACTCGAATAGCGTCAGTGCGGTCTTTTTGCATTGAACATCGGGTCCATTCAGGGCTCCAGATACGAATGAAAACACCAGTAACATCGTAGCCATCGCGTTTGAGTATTGCGGCACTTGTCGCCGAATCAACGCCACCAGATATACCCACAAAAACTATTTTTTTGCGCTTCATGGGTATTTACAATAACAATCTTTTTATCAGAATACAACAAAAACACATTATCAGCAATATATACATAGTACACTACTGTAAATAGTGTATTTTATTTTGTACGTGTTCATCATGTGTTCGAGCGTAGCGCATGACCCCTTTTTTGTCGGTTAAATAGTAGAGATAACTTGATACGGTTGGTGATACAGCTGCTTGAATTGATTCCAAGCCGGGATTTGCAATAGGTCCTGGTGGCAAGCCACGATTTGTATACGTATTGTATGGATGATTGGTACGTAAATCTTCAAGTGTAAGTCCGAATGTTGTTGTCCCATTGACCATATCAAAGGCTGCATCGACCTGTAGTGGCATGCCGATTGAAAGTCGTTTCCATAGAATACCTGCGATCATTTGTTTTGTTTCGAATGTCCGTGCTTCGCGTTCAAGTATGGATGCCATGATGACGACATCATTAAGGGAACGTCCAGATTTTTCTATATCTGTTATAAATGGGGCTATTTTTTTGCTAAACGTCATTTCCATAATCCGAATAATGTCTTCGGGGGGTGCGGTTGGCGAGATATAGTATGTTTCAGGAAAGAGATACCCTTGTCGTTCTTGTGATTTTTTTAAAAAAGATTTTTTATCAAAGGCGGTAAGTCTTTCTTCAAGTAATGTTGCTATTTCCTTAGATGTAAATCCTTCTGGAATGGTGATTCTTATCGGATCAAGCTTCCCTTCTCCTTTGGTAAAACGTAGTGCTGCAAAAAAACTACTTTCAGGATTTTTGAAATAATAATCACCAGCGTGTAATCCACCTTCTCCATTTAAAAGAATTACAAAATTTTTAAAAAGAATGGGAGAGTTAATAACTCCTGATGATTTGAGAATATGCGCGCTCTCTCGAACGGTCGTACCTGACGAGATGCGGATGATTTTAGGAAACGTCTCATCAGATAATGGTGGAACAAAAGATTTCATTAGTACAATACCAATAATGATGCTCAAACTTGTACCAAAGATATGAATACGCAAGGAACGTGTAAAGACAGAAACTGCTTTACGTATTGAAACCCGCAATAGTGGTTCCGTTTGTGTGTCGTCAGAGAGGTACATTGAGTTATATTGGCAGATTTGATGGTGCTTCTGCTTTGCGAGATACAACACGATCAAATGTTGGTGTCTGAACAACGCGTCCCGGAAAGTGGTATATGGTTGCTAATTCTTCAGTATTTAGTATGAATGGCTTACCATTAAAATGTTTAAAAGGCGGCTGGAAGAATGAGCGGAGACGGTACGCTTTAAGCATTTGTTTTTCAGCCGCGTTACGGCGGATACGCATAAAATCTTGCCATGGATAATCAAAATCTGTACACCATCCAAGTTTAAAGCCATTCAAATTGCTGTTGCTAGATAATTGTCGCAGACAGCCGACGAGGCCAGTGATTGAAATAGGATCAAAGGCTCCTTCTTTTGAAAGGTACATACCACGAATCATGGTTTCAAAGGGAAATTTATCGAGCGAACGTTCAAGGGCTTTTATGGTATCTGATTGGCTGGGAGATAAGTCTGAAAAGGTGGTTGGTTTTTTTTCATCTCCTCCCTTCACTGTCGCCTCTTTTTTAATTTTATCGATTTCTTTTTTAGTTGCTTCTTTCCAATCAGGAATACGTCGAGTGTGCCCATCTGTAAATTTTTCTGCGCGATGTGCTTGGATCAATATTTGAATCCATATTTGTTCTCCTCGTCGCATTGAACCCAAAAACTCAAGTATTGGCACAATCGGATCAATTTTATATTCTTCTTTAGGATCTTTATCGAGACCATAATCAATATACGTTTTTATTGGATAAGGATCTGGTTTCGTAAGTTTGAAATAAGTTCCCCACATCGAAATACCCCCATCCCAATCGATATGTTTTGTATAGTCTTCTACTTCGCGGATTTCAATACCCGGATATTGAGCGTATAGTTGTGCTTCAATAAGTTTTTTAAATTTTGGTGGTGTCCAAATAAAAAAACGCACACTTCCTTCTATTGATACCATTTCTAAAGAAAACCACGGACGAACTTTGCCCTTTAAAAATGTCTCAAAAATAGTAGCTGATCCACTCTGATACAGTGAGGTAAGAAATACTTCCATTGCCCGAGGAGATTTGTCGATATCCATGGGTAATTTTAATTCAAGAAGCATAGATCCTTGCTTTCGAACAAACTCAAGACGTTTATAATTAAGCCATAGACGTAAGAGTAAGGTAATAAGAACTGCTGGTACCCACACAGGAGTCAGTTTCCAAATCAATAAGAAGAGCCATTGCACGAGAAGGTTCTCTGTAAACGTGTAGTATGCATTTACAAGAAATGGAGGAAACAATGTCATTTCCCTTTATTGTAACAAAGTTTTTAAATCAGAAAACTCCACACAAATGGTTAGTGTGGAGTTTTCTTTAGAACTGCTTATTTTTTACCACCACGACGTCGTGACTCTTCTGGCCATGATTGGGCTATTTCGTATTTGCCGTTTGAGAGTTTAGTGAAATATTTCTGATTTTGGAGGTTGATGAGAATGGTGTTTTCTTTGACGTAACGCTCTTTCATGACTTTATCAACAATTTCTTCTTTAGTAAGAGGTCCATTTTTTTCGAGTACTGATCGAATAACGTCTTTTACTACACCCGACATATATCCCCATTCTGTGAGCGCATAGAGACCACGACCAACAAGAACAAAACGTGGATCTTTTATAAGTTCGTTATGACATGTTGCAACGTGAGCTTTTTTACCAAAGAGTCTCTCGATTGATTTTGCAACTTCACGGAAATGGATAGGTGAGCCATGACGTCTGATAACCAAAAATGCGTAATCTCGCATACCTTTGGCACGAATATTTGGTGAAGATGCTTTACCCCATTCGCCCAATGGATTTTTAGAAACCAATTTACTGATCGAGAGCCAGCGTCGTACAATCTCTTCTTTTTTGTATTTTTCTGAGAGATCTTTCACGTGTTCAAGGAATCGTGAAATAATCTCAGCTTCAGGAATAATATCATCGTCTGAGAGGCTTTGATAAAGTTTTTTAATTGTATCTTCAACCCGGCGAGCGATCTCTTGATCAATGTGCCATCGATGACGGAAATCATCATTTTCTTTCGAAAAACTAAATTCATCACCAAGTACTAACAAAATATTTAGATGATTCTGCGTTGATAAGTCAGCACTCAAATGATCAAGAAAATCTTGTTCCGAAATGATCGCTCCCATTTCATGCAAGAGTTGGTGGAGTTCAGTAAATACTTGTTTTTCTTTTTTAAATTCAGCTGATTTACGGATTGTAGAAAGGGCGTATTTTTCGATTTGGCGTACGCGTTCACGCGTAATACCATACTTTTTACCAATAGCCTCAAGTGTTTTTGGCTCTGGATCATCACCTAAACCATAGCGACTCACCAGGATATCTTTGGCACGATCTGCAAGGGCACCTAGGAGGCGTTTGATGACTTGCTTTGGTTTAAACGTCAGAGTTGACATGTGTGGCTATTTATTAATTTATATGTTAGATCAAACTATCATATACTATTGAATAGGTCAAACTTCATACCTTAGCTGTCATTGACTCATCTACCGCCACAATACTAACGATTTTTCCTGGAATGACAATTGTTTTTTGAATTTTTTTGCCAAGAAGCCATTTTGCAACTTCAGGAAGATTTGTAGCTTCTGCAATGGTTTTTGCCTCGTTATTTTTATCGGTTGGGTGGAAGGATGCCCGCACTTTACCGTTGATTTGAACAACCAATTTGACGGACTGTTTTTGTACTTTACGTTCATCAAACACGGGCCACGGATGAGCGTGTACAGTGCCTTTGTACCCGAGTGTGTTCCAGAGCTCCTCAGTCATGTGGGGGGCAAACGGTGAGAGTAGTTTGAGGAACATAGCAAACGTTTCTCGATCCCCCTGCTCTTTTTCTAGTGTATTGAGTGCGATCATGAGTGCACTGACCGCAGTATTAAAATTCATTGTCTCAATATCGTGAGAAACTTTTTTGATTGTATCGTTGATAACAGATAGTGCACGTGAAGATGCTACTGGTTTGTACTTCTTATCCGCATAGGGTCCGGCATATTTCCACACTCGCTCAAGAAACCGCCGTGTACCAACAACACCATCTGGCGACCAGGTAATTGCTTGGTCAAAAGGCCCCATAAACATCTCATAAAGACGCAATGAGTCGGCACCCACGGTCTGAACAATGGTATCCGGATTAACCACATTACCCTTCGATTTAGACATTTTGACGCCACCTTCGGCCAAAATGAGCCCGTGGGAGGTGCGTTTTTGGTACGGCTCATGAGTTTGAACCAATCCAAGATCAAAAAGGAATTTATGCCAAAAGCGAGAATACAGGAGGTGTAGCGTAGTGTGTTCCATACCACCGTTGTACCAATCAACCGGGAGCCAGTGGGCGAGTTTTTTTGGATCTGCAAACACCTTTTTATTTTTAGGGTCAATATATCGCAAGAAATACCACGACGAACCGGCCCAATTAGGCATCGTGTCTGTCTCTCGTCTGGCTGGGCCTTTGCATACGGGGCATTTGGTTTCAACCCATTTTTTAATAGGCGCGAGGGGTGATTCCCCGGTATCTGTTGGTTGATATTGAGCAACTTTTGGTAATTTCACTGGTAAATCTTTTTCAGGAACAGGTACCCAACCTTCACCCGTATTATTTTTACATGATTCACAAAACACCAGCGGTATTGGTTCACCCCAGTAGCGTTGTCGCGAAAACACCCAGTCACGCAGCTTGTAGGTTGTTACGATCTCACCTCCCGCGGCCTCTGTTATTTTTTTGATTGCGTCAGTCGCCTTCATACCATCACATATGCCAGAGTTGATGAGTGTGCCATCACCTACATAGGCTTTTTCACCAATCTTATAGCGATTCCACACAAAAGGTCCGTCAGCAATATTCAAAAAAGATGGTACATCACTTTCTGAAATCCACAACGCTTCATGTTTTTTACTTTCTTCTGCTAAAATCGGATCTTTTGTTTCAGATTGTAATTCAAAATAAAGAGCTTTTATTATTGAGTATCTATTTTCGTCTTTGTGTGCGGCAAAATATTCCGTATGTATTTCTATATTTGATGTGCCAGTCAGGACGAGATCGTTGTAGCCTGTTTCTTCATGAATTTCTCTTTTTGCTGCTTCAATAATATTTTCCCCTTCTTCAATACCTCCAATAATAAATGTTTTTGGTGGGTTCTTGCCCCACGCAGCACTTTTCCACTTAAGTACAAGAAATTTCCCGTCTTTTCGACGAATGATTGCGTGCAATGTATGACGCCTAACCACTTTTTTGCCATTTTGAGGAGGATGAAGAGGGTCAATAAATTTCGGCGCAATAACTTGCCTAATTGGAATATTATATTTTTTTGCAAATACAAAATCACGCTCATCATGTGCTGGCACCGCCATAACCGCTCCGGTGCCGTAGTCTGACAACACATAATCAGCGATATAGACCGGGATGTGCTCCTTATTTATTGGATTGATTGCAGTGACTCCTTGTATTTGTACACCCGTTTTTTCTTTATCTGCCGCTGTGCGATCGGCCACATCTTTTTTTCGTGCCGCAATTACATACGCCTCAACGTCTTGTCTGTTTGATGCAGAAGAGATGATGGTACTCAGGAGCGGATGCTCTGGAGAAAGAACAAGGTACGTCACTCCAAAGAGTGTATCTGCACGAGTCGTAAATACTTGTACAGTATGTTGCGTCGTTCCAGCTGTAATTAGAAACGGAATAGTTGAGCCTTCAGACGCACCAATCCAATTACGCTGTTGCAACTTTACTTTCGAAAGAAAGTCAACATCGTCTAAATCTTTTTCCAAACGACCCGCATACTTGGTGATAGCAAGCATCCACTGCTCTTTTTCCCGTTGTTCTACTTCGGTACCACAACGTTCACATGTTCCATCTATCACTTCTTCGTTTGCCAAACCAATCTTATCTTTCGGACACCAATTGATAGCCATCTTCTTTTTGTAGGCCAATCCTTTTTTGAATAACTGGAGAAAAATCCATTGCGTCCATTTGTAGTAGGCAGGATCGGTAGTATTTACTTCCCGATCCCAATCAAAAGAAAAACCGAGAGCCTTGAGCTGTCTTCGGAAGGTGTCAGTATTTTTTTTGGTTACTTTGTCAGGGGCAATACCTGTTTTGATTGCGTAATTTTCCGTGGGAAGGCCAAACGCATCCCACCCAATCGGGTAAAGTACTTCATACCCTTCCGCGCGACGTTTGCGTGCAATGATATCCATGGCGGTATTACTGCGAACATGTCCCACGTGAAGTCCGTCGCCCGATGGATACGGAAATTCGATGAGACCATAGAATTTTTTCTTCCTGGAGGTATCTTTTGCTTTGAATGGTTTTTTCTTTTCCCATTCTTTTTGCCACTTACGCTCTACCTTGAGATGGTTATACGGTGGGAATGTCATGGAAGAAACTATACAACACTTATTCTAATTGACAAAACATGCCCACGTAGTACCTCTCACTGATATTTTTTAATTAGGCCATCAAGGTCTATTTTCTTTTTACCTAGATCTTGAATTCAATAACATCACCGTCTTTTACGATATATTCCTTTCCTTCCGTGCGAATTAAACCTTTTTCACGAGCATGAGCATACGAACCTGCACTAAGTAGCGTATTCCACGCAATAACTTCGGCTCGCACAAACTTATCTTTAAAATCAGTATGAATAGCAGTACCAGCAAGTGGTGCAGTCCAGCCGCGGCGGATTGTCCAAGCACGCGTTTCATCTTCACCGGTTGTGAAGTAGGTGATGAGATCAAGTAATTGGTAACCTTTCTTAATTAAATGATCAATGCCATCTTCTGTAATACCCAAACCGGATCGCATTTCCTGCTTCTCAGCATCAGATAAATCTTTGAGCTCTGATTCAATAGCGGCATCAAAGAGCACATAGGAAGCATGTTGTGTAGCAAAAAACGCCACGAGCTCCTCCCATGCAGCCCCTTTTTGTTCATCAAGATTCTTTCCTCCTGCTTTTTTGTTTAGTGCGTACAGGATCGGTTTTGCTGAAAGTAAGCAAAGCTGTTTAAAAAAGGGCATCTCCTCATCCGTGGGCGTCACTGTCGAGGCTAGATGCTCGGCCTCAAGGGTTGTTTTCAGACGCTCAAGGAGTGCGTGTTCAATCTTCGCCTCTTTCTTATTTGCTTTTACATCTCTTGCTACACCGGCAATACGCTTAGTGACGACCTGTAAATCTGCCAATATAAGCTCGAGATTTATTATTTCAATATCATGTTTCGGATTAATACTTCCATCAACGTGGATCACATCCGGATCATCAAAGATGCGGACTACTTCCAAAATAGCATCCGTCTCTCGGATATTGGCCAAGAACTGATTTCCAAGCCCTTGCCCCTCAGATGCACCCTTTACTAATCCTGCAATATCAACAAACTCAATTGCTGCAGGAATTGTCTTTTTTGACAAACTAAAGTTGCTTAACTTCCAAAGTCGGTGATCAGGTACTGCAACCACACCAACCGACGGATCAATCGTACAAAACGGATAGTTTTCTGCTGGCACAGCCTTTTTAGTTAGTGCATTAAAAAGCGTTGATTTGCCAACGTTGGGAAGACCAACAATACCAATTGAAAGTGACATATCGATAAAAAGTACCATGAATAGGTGCTTTTCAAAAGAAAAAATTGTCCTATACATGGATAAGACAATTTCGACAACTTTTTTCAAAGATGGAAGATAGTTGTCCCGATATGGAGGATGCTAATTGCGATATCTGTAGATTGGTTTGCTACAATTAATGGTAACGTTGATTAGTGGGAACTGGTAGGCGCGTTTAGAGCTGTTAATTCGGAAGCACCGATAATAAGAACTGTTCCTTTCACTATGATGTTTACAGAAGGTTTAGCTATTTTATGAGAGTAATTTTTTCATTTCATCTTGATTGCTTGCGAGTACTCTAACTGTTGCTTCTTCTTGAGTCATACCGTTTGCAATTCTTTCTTGTATATCAAGTGCGAGACGTTCAAAAAATTCAGGATTCTTCTCTACTATTGCAATAATTTTGTTACGCTGTTCCTCGGGAATATCTTTTAACTGTGCGGCCATAGCCCGCTTCATGAGAAATTGCTTCAACATGTTTATGTGTGAATCACTATTTTTTGTAAATAAATCAGTGCACCATGAATACCACCAATCGCCCCTAGTTCTGCGCGCTTAATTTCTGGTAAGTGTTTAAAAATGGCGACGCTTCCTTTCACCTTATCACGAACGCGAGTTATTGGAATAGCAGGGTTTCCAACCATCATTGAACCTCCTAGTACAATGACATCCGGTGACCACATGACCGTTAAATTTGCAAGTCCGATCGCGAGCCAATCAGCTAATTGCTCCCATAACGTATCATCTTGGGGTATGTCGTAAGGTTTTTTTCCAAATCGTTGCTCAACTGCAGTTCCTGATACAGCGTGCTCAAGTGTGTTGGGCATTGGACACTCTGGATAGAGTGAATTATCAGCATCAATAATTTGTTGTCCCGGTTCGAATCCGTGTGCTGAAATATCAGGTAATCCGTTTATTAATCGTATACCCCCCACACCTGTAGAAACGGTAATGTACGCAACAATTGGATATCCAGCACCGGCTCCAACATGTGCCTCGCCCAACCCAACCATAGTACAATCATTTTCTGTAAAAACAGGGACGTGAAATGCTTGTTCAAGTTCGGCAACAATTGACCTACCAGACCATAACGGTAAATGAGGAGATACATCAATAATTCTCTTATCAGGTGAGAGTGAACCAGTTACACCTCCCGCGATGCTTACAATCGATTCATCACCAGCTATTTTTTTTGCGGTTTCTATAAGCAAATGCACACCCTCTTCAAATGTTTTTGGTGTATCAATAATACGCGGCGTATCAAATTGTGTGAGAGATCCTGCGCGTGCAATCCGCATTTTTGTTGCGCCAATATCAAAAAGAATGTGCATGGTGTATTACGAACCGATCAATTTTTTAAATGATTCAATGATAGCTACCGCTTCGGGTTCAGCACGATACAAAAGTGCCGTATGAAAGGCTGCCCAATCGGCACGTACGAGCGATGTAAGAATTCGTTCAGCACGATGTTTACCTGACAGTGGGCTGCGTGAAAAAGATATACCGCGCTCACCGTACAATTGTTCGGTGACCGTCATGCGCGTAATAATGCGCGGATGATCCTCCGCATCTTCCAAAAAAATAAAGTGGAGTCGTTCTGATAAGAGTGCCGTTGTGGGTAATACATCCATCCCAGCAAGTTCATTGTGATTAAGTTCGGGGAATGTATTATAAAATGCGGGTATTTTGCCAGTCTCATTAAATTTTATTTTCCAATTATACGCTGCCGATGTATTCACCTCGGATGCATACACCACGGGGACTTTTCCTTTCAGCAGTTCAGCGATATCTTTTCCTTCTGCTTCAAGTTCGTTCGTGTGTATGGCTGAACCGATTGCTTGTAACTCCTTGACCATATGTTCACCACCAAGCAATGCAGCGATCGCCAGCAAAGAAAAACCGAGTGCCGAACGAGGTTGCATGCCGGTAATGGGCAGAAGAATAAGTGGTACTTTTTTCTCACGAGCCAGCGTAGCCATCGCCCCTCCCGTAGTAATCGCAACAACATGCTTTCCAGCTGCAAGAGCAGATTTCATGAAATCGAGCGTTTCTTCCGTGTTTCCAGAGTATGAAGAAGCAATGTATAACATAAGATCAGCTCCTGACTTGCTTCCGACTGGTAATCCGTAAGAACGGTGCACACTCACCGGTATGTGGGGGTACACTGCTGCGAATATGTCTGCGGCAAGATGAGATCCTCCCATACCAGCTACCACAGCCCGCCACCCCATCGTGGGATTAAATATTGGGAGATACTCTGCATTCTCAATGGTCGGTGTAAAAGAAAATTGTGTACCAAAATCACGTATCGCTTGCTCCATGGGTATATATTGTATCACGCAACGACCGCGGCATCAGTGTAGATACATATTCGAGGAATACTTTTTATGTATATCGCTGGTATGCGGTTCGGTATAGTTTCGTTAATAAATTGTTTCAAGATTGGTTCTTTCTCTTTCCCGGTAACGAAGACAATGCCGTCTATAACTTTTTGTATGCATCGCGGTGTTGCGGTTATGCGGTAGCGATGAAGATTTCGATGCCCTACATCTATTGCAATATATAATTTGTCTGTTTCTGTGTACTGTCTAAACCAGGCACGATCTTCATTGTCTGGGAAAATGCCCGCCATGTGGCCATCATGACCAATGCCAAACGTAGCAATACTGTGTCCGTGAGGATTACGGCTGTACCAGTCTGTAATGGTTGTATGCATGTACTCCGCTACCCCGTCCATCGTGTCACAGTTTTTATGTGTAAATGGGTTACCAGATGACGCTCCACGATCAATAAGTGTTTTAAATAGAGGGCGTGAAGATAGCGCTGCAAAGTTACTATGTTGTCGATCAAATCGTTCATCAAGAACTGTAATAAACACATTACTCGCATCCCCAGAGAAAAGATCTGAGCGATCAAAGAGCGCCAGCGCGGAACCTCCCGACACGAGGAGTAGTGTCGGTTGTGTTGCGTACTGGTTCAATAAGTGTACCAGCCCGACCTGTGCGGCAGCGAGATTTTCAACTTCTGTACGAGCAGAAAAAACATTCATAAACACTACTTTTTAAACCCACGTTTTTTTGGTTTTTTTGTATCAAATGCGTGTCCCCCAAACTCATGCCGAAGTGCAGATAACACTTTCCCGGTATATGTCTTACGTCGTACTGACTGTTTTCTGAATTTTAATGACTGTGCAATGACTGTGACCGGGACACCGAGCCGACGCGCGGCATCAACCGTCCACGATGCTTCACCAGTATGAGCAACAACGCTCGACACATCTTTGAGCTCTTCACCGAATCGATTGTACGCTGATTGTAACCAACCAACCAACCTTGATTCAATGACACTGCCCGTGTTGTATAAACTAGCAATTTTTCGTAGTGGTAATTTATACGGTGATTTTTTAAGTACTTCAAATCCTTCAGCGAGCGCTTGCATCATGCCATATTCAATACCGTTGTGAACCATTTTCACAAAATGACCGGCACCAACAGCTCCCGCACGGAGAAAAGCGTCCGGTGCAGCGATCGCCGTAAACAACCATTCGTGCGCAGTGACAACCGACGGCTCTCCACCAACCATAACGCATGCTCCGGTACGGGCCCCGCCAGGTCCGCCGGACACACCCGCATCAACAAAACGAATACCTGCCTTTGCCAAAAATACGGCACGTGCCTTTGCTTTTACAAAGTGAGAATTTCCACCATCAATAACCGTATCACCCTTAGATAAGAGGGGTCGGATCGTTGTAAGCATGTCATCAACCACATCAGAGGGAACCATGATCCACACTGTTCTAGGAATCGGTACACTAGAAATCGCTTGCTCAAGCGTATCGTGCACCGTAAGTCCGAGTGAACGCGCGTTTGCGCGACCTTCAACTCCACGATTCCACGCATGCACCGTAACACCCTGTTCTTTCAAACGTTGCACCATATTGAGACCCATCTTACCCAAACCGATGTACGCGATTACATGCTGTTTGTCTTCTTTCATACAAAAAATGAAAATAATTATACTGTTGATACCGTATCATCCGGATCACCGAAACCTGCGGGGAAAAACGACCGAGCCCACAGTACAAACGGCACATGACGATCGTATGATTGTACCGTCTGTGACTGCCACGCATCAATGACTTTCGCAATATACGACCACGAGGCGTCAACTTCTGCTGTTGAAGCAAAGAGTGTTTGATCACCTTTAATGCAATCAAACAGTACCCGCTCATACGCAGTGGGGGCGCGCCCCATCGTACGCACTGGGTCGTGGTACGTAAAAGATAATTTACGTCGTTCCAATTCCATACCAAAACCGGGCTGTTTTGCGAGAAAAGATATCTCAATGCCTTCGTGTGGATGCAATCGAAACATTAACGCATTCTCATATGCACACGCGTCACCACCAAACGCACACATATCAGGTCGCTTAAAGTACACGGTAATACTTGCATGCGATGAGTGAAACCCTTTTCCACTCCCGAGAAAAAACGGCACCCCTGCCCAGCGCGGTGTGTGTAAAAATGTTTTGAGAGCAAACGCGGTCTCTGTGTGCGAATCGGGCGCAACCCCTGCTTCGTAACGATACCCGACATATTGACCACGTACGACGTCTTCTTTTTTCGGAGTTTTAAGTGATGTTAATATTGCGGCGCGTTTTGCGCGTATTGCTTCTGCATTAAAATCACTTGGGCGATCCATGGCAACAAGTGCGAGCATTTGAAGCAAATGATTTTGTCCTACATCTTTCAATGCACCAACTCCGTCATAAAACGCGCCGCGCTTTTTTACATCATGTGATTCTGACATGATGACATCAACGGCCGCAATATGTTTATTGTTCCATAGAGGTTCAAACATACCGTTTGAAAAACGGAAAGCCAAGATATTCTGTAATGTTTCTTTTGCCAAGTAGTGATCGATGCGAAATATTTGCTGCTCATCAAACATAGTACCCAGCATGTGATCTAGTTTTTGAGCAGTTACTAAGTCGTTTCCAAATGGTTTCTCAAGTAATATACGAGTCCATCCCGCATTGTCATGACACGGAATAGATAACCCTACATGAGAAATATGTTTTAAAATTGGTTCGTATAAGTGCGGCGGTACGGCTAGATATAATAATTTGTTGCTGCACGCGGAGAATGTCGCTTCATCAAATGAATGTAGTTTTTCTGAAAGGTTTGCATATGCTGCGTTATTATCAAAATCACCTGGTACATAGTGAATACGTTCCAAGAAAGAAGTGTGTGAACGATCAGAAATATTAGTAAGCCACGAAGATACCAATGATCGGAAAGAAGCGTCTGAAAATGGTTTTCGAGCAAACGCCACGACATGAAAATCTTTTGGTAACCGTCCTTCCTCAAATAAATGAAAGAGGGACGGAAAAATTTTTGTTTCGGCAAGATTCCCAGTTGCTCCAAATATGACCAGTAGTGTGGGGTGATGGGTTGCAACAATCATAGCGGCACTCTATTGTACCGCTCATACTCACTACGCGCGAGCGGATACTACTCTCTACATGCCGCAGGGGCTTTTGGATCAGTCGTCTTTTTGAGACACACTAAGATATTTTCTCTAACACCAGTATCTGTAGGCGCCAGTGTCACGTTTGATTCAACAATGGGCTCAAGATATATGGCGTATGCATCACGAGTCAGTAAGTATCCATTAGATGAATCACGAAGAATGATTTTTGTGGGTAATTCTTTGTGGCCATTAAAAACTTCAAGAAGCGGAATGAGTGCTTGTGAAAGTTTTGGTGAACCATTACATTCTCTACTCTGGTTTGGCTCTTCTTTGATTGCATATGCGCCAACATCGATATACAACACACCATCTGAAACATAGTGTGTTGTAACGAGAGGAGATACTTTTTCACAACGCTCTCCCGCATCGGCAAACACTACAAGCGCAGGCTCAATCATGCCCGTCTTACCAGCAATTGTTTTGAGTGCAACATGTGCCGCTTGTGGTTCCACGATGCGCAAACCACCATCCGCAACCACAGCGTTTTCAATAAACGTGCTGACCCGCCCTGATTTTATCTGCACGGCCGCGGTGAACAAAAGTACGAACGCGGCAACGATGGCCACGCCAAGCCCCACTTGCTCACGTGCGGACAATTTCATAACACCTTCATTGTATACCAGGCAATGTCAACCTGGGTAATAAAAATAAAAAAGTAGTGGATAGCGCAACAATATATAAAAAAGACCTTCTCGCGAAGGTCTTTTTGGAGATCGTTCTCACGAAAGTCTAGATCCTAGGTGTACGATCAAGCTGGAGGATCCTTTTCAGACCCACATCAAGCGGATTTGGTTCTCGTCTGGTTAATCTGTCAACAGGTGTCCCCTTCATAAGGGTTCCGCCCACGGAAAATAAGGACGATTAGCCTCCCAAAGAATATGCTCAGGATTCTCACAAAACTACACTCAATCACACAACTTATTTTTGTGGTGTTTGTTTGAAAAAGTCAGAACCCATTTTGCGGAAAAACCTGATTGACCGTCTCTGCTTCGCTCCGGCGGAACGCTCGGGCGCGGTGGAATTCCCCCCCCCCACACCCCCCTTCCGCCCCGCCCTACTCGCTTGGGCTTTCAAATTTTCTGGCGGCGACAAGTAAAATTAGTATAGAAATTTTGTAGGAAAAAGAAAAGGCGCCGTACCCGGAAGTCGTGCGCCTGTTGAACTGGAGCGTTACGCTCGCATTGGATCACTGCTTGGGCTTGGCAAATTCCTTCTCGTTCGGCTCCTCCTCACCGTAGGTGAGGAAGCGCACCTTGTCTAGTTCTTCCTAGTGTTTGTGAAACTCACTCTCGTTATCGGTATAAACATGAATTATGTTTCCATTGAGAAGCTATCGAGGTGAAGGAGAAAACCGGTTATGGGCTCCTTGAGAAGTTCAGTTACCTTCTTCTTGGCTTTTAATTCACAATATTGACTGCTTTCCCTTCAACAAACGACTTCACATTGGCAATGATAATATCCGCACAATTGTCCAACGATTCGTTTGTGAAAAATGCTAAGTGTGGGGAAAGCACGACATTATCTAATTTTAGGAGCGGATTGGATTCTTTCCATTCAATAATCGTATCCAATCCCGCTCCTGCAATTTTGTGCGATTGCAAAGCATTGATGAGAGCCGACTCATCCACCACTTTTCCGCGAGCAGTATTTATGAAAATTGCCGTCGGCTTCATCATTTGCAATCGCTCCGAAGTAATAAGATTTTCTGTTTCGGGCGTAAGCGGGAGATGTAGCGATACAACATCACTTTCTTTCAATAATTCGTCCAATGAAACTTGCTTTACTCCCTCAACATGCTTTTTTGAGCGATTATAGGCAAGCACCTTCATTCCGAAACCTTGTCCAATTTGAGCAACCCGCGAGCCTATATTCCCAAGCCCTACTACGCCAAGTGTTTTTCCTTGTAAATTGAAACCGAGATATTTTTTCTGCTCTTGACTCGCGGGGTCAATCTGAAAAGGTGCTTGCCTCATCGCTACATCTCCCGCCGGAATTTTTCTGCTAACTGCGAGCATGAGAGCGATTGCCTGTTCTGCTACAGCTTCAGTAGAAAATCCAGGAACATTAGCAACTTGTATGCCCTTACTCTTTGCGGAAGCAATATCAACCAAATCGTAGCTAGTGGAATTGATAGCGAGCAGTTTGAGCGCGTCCGCGCCCTCCAAAACTTTCTTATTGAGCGGAGCGATATAGCAATCGGAAATCGCAATATCAACGCCTTTCAGTCTTTCAATCGCCTTTTCCTCGGTATCGGTATTTTCATGCACTGTAAGGTCGCCTAACGCGCGTAGCGCGTTTAGGTGTGATTCTTTGAAAAAACTTTCATTTAGGATTGCGATTTTCATATTTAGATAATTTTCTTCTTATTTAATTCCGAACAAGTTTCGTTTGGTGGACCTAGGGGGAATCGAACCCCCGCCTCGTCAATGCGAATGACGCGTCGTACCACTAGACTATAGGCCCATAATCAGACAAACCGGTCGGGGCGCCGGGATTTGAACCCGGAGTCACACGTACCCGAAACGTGCATGTTACCGTTACACTACGCCCCGATGAAACATTACCTCTGTCGAACTTGGTGCACCCTGCAGGATTCGAACCTGCGACCTTTCGAATGTGAATCGAACGCTCTAACCAACTGAGCTAAGGGTGCCCACAGACCGTAAGGTATTTGGGATAGTATCGTGAAAAGACCAAAACGTAAATATGAATAGATACAAAAAAAGAAAAAGAGGCTGTTTATTTCAGTCTCTTTTTCTTTATTCAATAGCTATGCTTCAGTGCAACTACAATCACAGCTGCCATCATCTTTATGTTGGTGCTTGCACTTTTCACAGACATCATTCATGGTAGGTTTTAGAAATTATCTTCCTGATAATATCGACCACCACCAACATGAATTATACACCCATTCTGGCATTCGCGTACATTCATGGTAGGATGTTTTGCACAGTGAGGGGCCTATAGTTCAACGGTAGAACGCATCCATGGCATGGATGAGGCCGGGGTTCGATTCCCCGTAGGTCCACCGTAAAGAATTTAAATAGGAATTGATTTTGTGTCACTGCTTACTCCCTCCCCTCATTATCAATCCAGTGGCACTTTTTTGAAACTAACACTAGTTATGCTGTCTGCTTTGTTGAAAAGTATCGGCAAATTTTTTTCTTGTATTGGGACTGAGTGTATTTAGTGTATCTTCTAATAACCTTACACTATCGGTATCAAGTTCTTTCACCGTATTAGCGAGAGCAAGTGCACGGGCTCCTGTTTCCGCATCATTTGCCTTGAGTGCTGCTATTGCAAATCCAAATGCTCTTTTGTCTGGTCTCTGAGCTGCGAAATGCGTAGCCATTTCTGGACTTTTATTTTCTATATAACGTGCGCTCATTAGCTTAATAAAATTTTCTGGCGTTCCAAAAGAAAATTCTTTTCCACGATTTACCATTCCATCATCAACATATTCCATCCTATGGAACATTTCACTTTGTGCAGCTTCACGGGCTCCCTGACTATTACTCCAAAACTCAACTGTTGCTCGTTTAGCATCATCAGGATTTGAGTTCGTTCGAGTAGAAACTAAATCTGTATTATTAATACTGTTTAATAAAGCTCTAAAAGTATCAGGACTGATGGTTTCTTTCAAAAGTTGTAATACAGCAGAGCGATCATCGCCAATTTGCTGTATAATATTTCTTACTAGGATGTTCTCATCAATACTTCTTTGAGCCTCATTTCGTCTTGTTTGAAGATAGAGGTCAATATTTTTAGCGAGAGTTGCATAATCCATGCTGCCCTCATATTCCCTTTTATTGGCAATTGCAAGTTCAACAAACGCCTCTATTTGAGGTAGTATTTGTTCAACTTTTTTTGAAATTCTGTCGAGATTTTCGGACTCATTTTCCGTAGTTTTTTGACCATCTTTGATTTCTGGAACAACGGCCTCTCTTTCTAATTTTGTTGATGGATGCTGAGCTGGCTCTGATTCTGCTTTTATTCTAGACACCAAGTCTTCTATTCCGCTCGGTGCTGGTTTTTCAAAGTTCATTTTTTAAATTATCTTCCATGGTTAATTACGAGTAATTATATGTTATTTTTCGCACATTACCACCCACGTTCCTCATAAGGCGTTTCCCAGTATCTCGTGTTTGCAACCTCAAGAAGCGACACATACTCTTCAGGTGGTGCCTTTAAGCGTTTTAATGCTGCTTGTTGTATCAAGAGGCACTCTTTTTCTGCTAACTCTCCAGTAAAAGGTTTTCTTTCTTTGAATTGTTGTACATGACACGCATCGTGTATCAGCGAACCAGCATACCACGTCAGACTTTTGTCACGAACACCTGGCCCAGCAGTAAAACGAGGTGGTTTTTCCCATACAAAAACCCCAGAATGGTCTCCGCACTCAATCATTCCTACGAAACGACGGACATAATTATAATCTTCAACACTTGTTCGCTGTATATACGTAAGCATGCTATTTGTTTGAGTCACACACATAGCATTTCCTAACACTTTAATATCGTATGTATGATATATAGAACGAATGTATATCGTACCTACAATTACCAGACTAATAAGTAAAAGAATTTCTCTTGTGGTTAGTGTACGCATTGCTATTTATTATAGTATACTCGCACACAGTACTTATTGTTTGTTACAATACTACTCACTATGGCAAAGAAAGGTTTTTCCATGAAGCGTTTTTTCTTTTTTGCGCTTGCACCCATTTATATTCCTATGGCTTTTTTTCTTAACCTTACGTTCGAATGGTGGCAGGATTTGAATTCTGGATAATGACACATAAGCTTTATGTTAATTGGTAAAGAAAAAGTTTGTGTTATTACAGGAGCTGCTCACGGTCTTGGACGCTCACTTGCTTTGTTATTGGTAAAAAAAGGTATGACCGTTGTCGCTTCTGATATTCACGACCGTGATCTTGCCTCATTATCTGGCATCGTGCATCTCACCATACCAACAGATGTCACCAAAGAAGCAGATGTGCGAAATCTTGCGAATCGTGTTTGTGATACCTACGGACATATTGACTTATGGATCAATAACGCAGGTGTATGGGCACCTCATGGACCCGCCGAAATGCTTACGCGTACTGATTTACAACATGTGATTGATGTAAACGTGTACGGCACTATTTTTGGTTCACAGGCAGCTGTCCGTCACATGCAACCGCATGGTGGCACTATAGTAAATATCGTTTCAGTATCAGCACTGGAAGGACATCCTTTCTCTTCAGGGTATGCGGCGAGTAAATGGGCAGTACGTGGGTATAACCTTTCTCTTCGCGCGGAAATGCGTACGAGAAATCTTCCTATTCAAGTGATCAGTGTGTATTCAGGGCGCATGAATACTAATTTTTTTGATACACAAAGACCATCAAACCTCTCTTCTTATCTAAACCCGACACTTGTTGCCGAAAAAATAGTTGCAAACTTAGAACAAGAAACACCTGAGGAAGAACATTCTATTACTTAGACATGTACAACATTAGATACAGTGTCTGTTAGTAATGCGACGTACAGACATGGATTATGGTATGTGATAGTGCCAAATTAATTCTTGATCCTTCTGAAGTAGTTTATTGTTTATAGTAATTGAGCGTCTTTTACGTCATACATACCAATGTGTGTGCGTCGTAGATTGTATAGTGTCGCGGGAACTTTTAAACGTTTTCCAAAATCTTCAACGAGTGAGCGTATATAAACTCCACTTGCCACAGAAATTGTGAGCATGACCACACACTGATTATGTTCTATACGGACGCCACGATATACAACCTCATACACTTGCATGGCGCGTATTGGTACGATTACTTCAGAACCGCGTCCTGCGCGCATGTAGGCATACAAAGGTTTTCCATGTTGCTTTATCGCCGAATAGCGCGGAACAGAAAGCATATGTTCTCCCACAAGCGACATTGCCACGTTTTTTATTCCCACATCATCCAGTGTTCTAGGAATTGCTTCTTGATGTATGACGACCCCAGTAATATCGCCGGTGTCAGTACTCGTGCCGAGCAAAATTTCTACATCATAGACTTTATCCTGCTTCAAGAGCCCTGCTAATTGTTTAGTTCCCTCATTAATCCCTACAAGCAGTAACCCTGTCGCAAGCGGGTCAAGTGTTCCTGCATGTCCCGCTTTCCGTACACCGAGCTTTTTCTTTAGGTAATTTAATGCAGCGGCTGAACTCATGCCTTTTGGTTTATCAATGAGCAACATATTCCGTTGAGTCGTTTCCATAGGGGGCGATTTTAACACAGAAATCTGCTATATAAAGAAGAACCGAGCCTTATGAAAAGACTCGGTATGTAGAGGACTGTACGGTCCCGACTGTTTTTGGGTGAAGAATCCCGTTGTGTTTATTTGAAAAGAGTACAAAAAGAACTCCTACTTCCAGAGTAGACAATAACATCATGTGTTCCTTTTTCCAGGGTGTCACTAATGTCTTGTCGATGTGTTGAGAAAAGGGTCTACAAGTTTGCCACTCGCCGGTGTCCGGATTCATCCGGGCGCACCACGCAAGCTCGAATGTAAGAATGTTCTGCAACGGGTTATTCACCTGCGCTACCCGACCTCTATAAGTGAAGTTTGTTTTGAATTGAATGTCCCCACCAATAAACTCCGTATGAATGAAGTCCTCCCATGTCACTTTTTCCATGCGTCACTCCTTGTGTGTACAACTAAATTGAAACAGTGTACCGCCGACTAGTGTATTATTTTATGTAATACACGTCAACAATCGACAAGTTACGTGCCTAAGCGTTCCGCCGGAACGAATAGGTTTTAGCTTTTTCAAAAAAACACTACCAAATTTGATTTGGTGGACTGCGCTGGCTTCAGTTGGAACTTACTGGTGACAAACTCCAACTGTGGACTAAGCTACGAGAAGCTATTCTTGAGTCTGCTCCAATATGATTTTTTCACTAAAACCACCGCGTTCAGCTAGCTTCTTTGTGCGAATTTCTTCAATCCTTTCTCTGGAAAACCCTTTTACTGAAATAACGGCATTAAGTACTTCCATTATGTCTGCGATTTCTTCTTCATTTACATCTTTAGCAAACTCCTCAACTTCTTCTTTCAGCTTGGCAACAAGCCGAGCAAAATACTCCTCGCCTTCAACGGTACGTGTTACAGATTTTATACCTTTAGCATCCAGTACTTGCGGTATTTTATCTCTGACCAACTTGTCGTATTTTGTAATCTTTTCCATAACAGTTCAAATACCGAATATGGTATCAAAAAATAACCTTTATAAACACTGGACAAAATACGTTGTGGACCTCGATACTGTTTTTGTGAACCGTTTGACTACAGAACTTCAGTATCTCGCTTGGATTCTCAAGGGAGAATATGACAAACCGATTTAATTATTGATAACTGTCTTACATCCTCAAGATCTACATCTCGTGCCAATTTTGTCTTGTATGCAATAAGTGTATCTATATTTTCGATTGGTACTTTTTTACCATAAACCTCCAATATGTTAGGTTTTGTTAGGTTATCATTACATCTCTCCCATTGACCACTTGTCTGATTGAAAATCTTTGCTTCTACTCCGGATATATCAATGTCCTGACCCTCGTAGCGGAGTGTCATAAGTTCCAAGTCCCAATTTGCATCCGTATATCTTTCTGGACCATAGATGACATAGTCTTTCACATCCACAAGTATTTTTGGTATATCTGTTTCTGGGATTTCAATATCAATATCTGCAAGTTCACGAGTGACACCATATACACGCCCAGCAAAACCACCCCATATTTTATATGAGATATTGTGTTTTTCAAGAATATCAGTTATCCAAAGAAATGCTTTTTTCGTATTTCTCATTTTATGTATAAACCATCTTTGTAAGTGGTAAACACACACCGCTACCCAATAATGGTTCTTTATCAAGATAACTTTCGACCTCAATAAAACCAAGTTTGGTATAAAAATCTTTTGCTTTTAGGTCACCATAAACTTCTTTTTCTTGAGCAGGAAAATACTCAATACTCTTTGGTGCTCGCTTACCGTACCACTCAAGCATTGCACGTCCTTTTGTTCCAGATAGTTTTTGGAGGCATTTCTGCCCCTTCAGTCAACTACGGTGGACTGCGTAGGGTTCAGTTGGAACGCCCTAGTATCAGAACTGAAGCTCTGGTCGGAGTTTCAAGCTGAAATGAAGGCATACGCTACCGCATAAATATACAGGAAAAACTATGGCAACAGCAAACATACAAAAACGAACAGGCGCAAACATCAACGACATTCTTCGTAAGAAGAAGCTAGATACCGTGCAGGTCAAGAAAGCACCCCAGAAGACAGTTACGCCCCCTGTTTTCACCCCTCAAATGCCTCGTACAGCCACGATTGAAAGCAAACTTACTCCTACTCCAAAGAAGACCGATATAGCCGATAAAAAGCCCAAAAATATATTCAAGCACTTGGACGATACAGGGATTGAGCAACCAGACAAACTGCTTGTATTTATTCGCTGGTACGCCCTCCCTCGTCAGTTGAGGAAACTCGAAACCCAAGAGAAACTCTCGGAGAAAATCGGCATACACAAAGACACCTTTGCTAACTGGAAACGTAGAGCTGGTTTTTGGGACGAAGTAGGTATTTACACAAACCTCTACTTTCGCTCAAACGCACCAGATGTTTTCTATGCCCTTGTTCAACACGCAAAGAAAACTGGAGACCCACGAGCAGTAAAACTATTTGCTCAACTCTTTGATGGTTGGAGCGAGAAGATACGCACTGAAGATGAGACACCAGAAAGTCCGCTTGATGAAGAGCTCAAAGCACAGATAGCACACGCTATCCATAACATCGGACTTTCAGTAATCAAGGAGAAATACGAAGAGGAAGAAACTTTGTCCACAGAAGCAAAAGAGTAAACCCTTACGTTCATTACTCGGTAGAAAATCGTCAAAAAAACCACTTGCATTTAGGGTGGTGCTTGTTAGGTTCAATACATAACCACTATGAAAAAAGTATTTACGATATTTACAGCAGGACACTCAAATCGTCCAATCACGGACTTTCTGGGTATCCTCAAGAAATCCAAAATAGAAGTTTTAGCAGACGTGCGGACTATACCTCTCTCTCGGTTTTGCCCGCATTTCAACCAGAAAGCCCTAGAAGCCACGCTTGCTAAAGCTCACATAAAATACCTCTATCGGGGTAAGAACTTGGGTGGTAGAGGCGTAAACGTGGGTTACGAGGAAGCCATAGACGAGCTGGTCGGACTGGCAAAGAAAGGGACAAGGGTCGCAGTGATGTGTAGCGAGGGTGATTATCACGATTGCCACCGCTACTCCACACTCACTCCCTCTTTTGAGGAACGAAAACTAACTGTTGAACATATTGTGTATGAAAAGAAAACTGCCAAGCGTAATAAGTGAGCCATCACTTCACGAGAATATCTTTGATGGACTTGATGTGTCGGAGACGACACGCAAAGAATACTCCGCTCGTATCGGTCTATTCCTTTCATACGTCCACGCTCGCGGTTTCAATCAACAAAGTTATCTTTCTTTCAAGCGATACTTGCAGGCACGTATGGATTACTCCGTTGCTACCAAGAACAAATATCTAGCTACCTCTCGTGTCTTTCTTCGGGAACTTACACGCAGAGGCAAACTACCTTTTGATGTTACGAATAATGTAAAACAGTTTAGGCAAAGCAAAAGACATAGACGCGAGGGACTTTCAGATAAGGAAATAAAACTACTCGGAGTGAAGATACAATCACTCCCGAACACGCCGAGAAATAGTCGCCTACGGGCGATGTTTTCATTATTGGCGTTTCAAGGATTATGCCAGATTGAAATAGTCCGTCTTGATGTTGATGATTTGGTATTCCATAAAGGGATTGCATACATACACGGTAAGGGCGAGGACGACAAAGAACCTATCTATCTCACACCTGCAACCGTCAAAGCCCTCAAAGAATACTTGAACATACATAAACTCACTGACGGTACGCTATTCCGCAGTATGGGTAATCGGAAGACCGAGCGATTGAGTACGATGACAATAAAGCGCGAGGTTGGAGAACTACTTACTGAACTGGGTATTGAAAAGACCGTACACGGCTTCAGGCATTTCTACGTTACTGAACTACTCAAAACTATGGACGCACGAGACGTGAGGAAGTTTAGTCGTCATCGCTCGCTTGAAATGTTGATGATTTATGATGATGAAGTATCTGTACAAGCAAAGGCACAACACGTCTTTACTGCGATGGAGAAGTTTTCTGTGAGCTAACTATTTCGTAATGTCGGGTATACGTTCTCGTGGTATCTTTCGCACCTGCACTTTTTTCATACCCAAGATAGATGACTTCATCAGGCGATGTAAGCCGTCCAAGATAAGCCACCTGCCTTTGTTCTCCATAATATCTATGGGGTGAACGAGGTCAGCTTTCATTGTTCTTTCGTATTCTGCCTTGTGTGCTTCGGGGTTATCTATGATTTCTTGAGATGTGAGATTGTATACGCCGTTTTCCCAGTGGAAAGGTACCGCGAAGTGCCAAGTAAGTTCGTTGATGTCTATTTCTTCTACTGGAACATCAAGCGCCCATACTTTTTCCTCACTCCAGCTAAAATCAAAACCAACATCTTTGATTATTTGCGGTATTTTGTCTTCAACTTCACCTAGATACTTTAGTCGTATCCCAAGCACTCCGTATTTTTGTTCGTCCTCTTTTGAGTAGTACTTGTAAATACTCATCAGGTCGTCTTTGCTTATGCCTCCAAAATCATTTACTGGGTATGCGTCAAACAACTCCGAGAAGGTCGGATATTTCAGAAGCTCAAGAACCTCTACTTTGATTTTCTTGTAGCGGTCGTCCATCAAGGCAAACTCTATTTCATCGCCAACGTTCAACAGTTGACGCTTCTCGTCATTGAGACGAACCTCTATTGTTTTTGTGCCGTCCTTTATTTTCTCAAAAGGATTGGTGTGTATTTTCATTTTGTGCTTCATATTTTTGTGTTATTCCTATAGGTTATATCTACGAGCTAAATAAGCTAACTACTACCCAAAATACAACTATGGTGGACCCTAGCGGATTCGAACCGCTGACCTCCTCATTGCAAATGAGGCGCTCTACCAACTAAGCTAAGGGCCCAAATTTACCACATACCAACTCCCCACTTTCTCTATACAAGGTATATAAAGAAGCAAGAGACTGACCTTCCCACCGTATGAGTAGATATCAGAATATATAAGCAATTAATCAAAAGGTTCAGTTGAGATACTATAAACCGAAATTGAGACTTAAACAAGTAAATAGATTCTTATAGTGCTGGATTATGTTAATCGCGCAATTTCAATGATATGACGAATGAAATCGGACAATTGTACCCCATCAGCTTTGAGCGATTTTGGTACCAATGAATGTTCAGTGAGCCCTGGGAGCGTATTGACTTCCAAAAAATAAATACCCTTTTTGGGCGAAATAATAAAATCGCTCCGTGAATAATGTCGTAGGTCAAGAATACGATGAGCGTTTTCCGCAAGTTGTTGTAGTGTACTTATTTCCTCTGGAGTAAAAGTTGCAGGGCAAATTTCTTCTGTTTTACCGCTATATTTTGCATTATAATCAAACAATTCAGACGTGGGAGGAAGCCGTATTTCAATAGGAGGAAGGGCGTGAACATCTTTGTTATACATTCGATCAACAACCGTTACCGTCGTTTCCCTACCACGAATATATTCCTCAACCACCATTGCGGGAGAAATTTTTAACCCTTCTTGTAACGCAATAAGCAATTGCTCAAAAGATTTCGCCAATACCAGACCCACAGAAGAACCGAGTCCTGCCGGCTTGACCACGCACGGCTGCGGGAACGTACGCCATATATCGAGGGCCTTTTTCTCAAGATCATCTCCTTGTAACACCACAACATGGGCAGGAACTTTAAACCCATATTTAGACAAATGATCTTTCGTCAACACTTTATTCATTGCAAGGGCTGAAGAAAGTGCTCGTGATCCGGTATAGTGCATACCAAGCGTGTCTAAAAGACGTTGTACCTTTCCATCTTCTCCATATTCACCATGCAGTGCATTAAAAGCGACATCAAATTTCCCAGGTAACTCTGCTGGTTCAATAGGTACCCCTCGATGGTGCCATATTCCCACCCGATCGATGAATACATCATGACCTTCATATTCTTGAGGTAAATGATGCAACACGCTAGCACCACTTTTTAAAGAAATTTCATATTCACTTGATGGCCCACCACGTAATACTGCAACTTTTACTTTGTATGCCATGAGAATCATTATACGTCAGACTTAGAAAGTACCATTGTGTAAAAAAACATTCACCCACAAAAAACATGCACATCGGCGATTTTACCGACAAGAATTTGTCAGACTCTCACTCTAATGTTTTATGTACCCAAGTGTATTTGTTAAGAAGTCTTTCCTAGTGAGAATTTTGAACGGGCTATTTCATGTTTTTTAAGACTGAATCGATGCGCTTCACGATTGGCAAGCAATATATCTTTTTCATACCGCAAAATTAATTCACGCTGTTTACCGGTAATCATTTTCGGGCGATGACGCGTATCCTTTGTCACCGCCACCACCGGCACAGAAGACAACCCCACCCGAGCCAACTCATATTCGGCTGCTCGTTTATGAGCCAATGATCCATCAACGACTACCAGTTGTGGTAGTGACCATTCTTCATGTGTGAGACGTCGCGAAAGTATCTCTCGTAACGCGGCAATATCATCCCCTCCCTTGGCTGTATGTATGGTAAATGTACGGTATGACTTTTTATCCGGTACACCGTTACGCAACACTACCATTACTCCACGTGCAGATGTGCCCGCCGTATGGGCAACATCGTATGCTTCTATTTGTTCAATAATAGGTACATTAAGCGCTCCACCAGATACATCAATCGTTGCTCCATTGTGTTTTAATAGTGAAATATCAGAAATATGCTCAATTGCATACAACGTTTTTTTAAGTTCAGCGGCCTGTTCAAACTGCTCTTTCTGTGCAGCACGCTTCATATCTTTTTCAATGCCCGTTTTTAATTCAGATACTTTTCCTCCAAGTAGAAAAGAAAGACGTCGTACGGTTTTTGCATAGGTCTCTTGTGTAATTGCCCCGACACACATACCTGGGCAGAGATTAATCTGCCTATTAAAACAAGGTTTTTTGATACCAGATTCTTCATATGGTACACATCGTTCATCACGGTACGGAAACATACGACGCACGAGCCGAAGCGCCTCGCGAGGCGTCGCACCGTTTTGAAAAGGGCCAAACGCCTTTTTTATAGGGAATGAAAGTTTTTTTACACCCTGCTCATGCAACGCCAGTTCTCGTCCACGAACTGTACGCACCGCGGGAAATGCTTCATCAGTAAGCACCACCCACAAAAAACTTTTGTTGTCTTTATCATCAACATTGTAGGTCGGTTGCTTTTCTTTGATAAGTGCGGCTTCAAGAAATATTGCCTCCAATACACTGGCTGTTTGCTGCCAAGTGAGTCGATCGGCGCGCGCGACCATATCAATGATACGGCGACCACGGGTTTCGATAAGATCGTGCGAAAAATAACTCCGCACCCGATCTTTGAGCGATGTCGCACGACCAATGTACAGGAGTACTTCACCTTGAAAAAATGAGTACACACCCGGCGCGTCAGGTAGCGCATACGCTGCTAAATCTTGACTTTTCATAAATATACTATATTATATTTCTTAGACAAAGTACACACCTTATGAAGAAATCCTATTATATTGTCGCCCATACACCCCAGGGAGCAGATGAACTCAAGATTGTTCGAGACTTTCTTTCTAAATCTCCTGGTTGAGACCTCTCACCCCTGTTCCACGTTGTGTGGCAGGGGTTTTACTTACCCTTCACGTACTTTTTGAGGTACTGACCTGTATGGCTTTTTTCAACTTTTGCAACTTGCTCAGGTGTACCCTTTGCAACAACCTTACCACCACCAGTGCCACCTTCAGGCCCAAAATCAATCAAATAATCAGCAGATTTTATGACCTCCATGTTATGTTCAATCACGATAACACTATTTCCTTTAGTCACCAGTCGATTCAGAATTTCAATCAATTTACGTACATCTTCGTAATGAAGACCAATTGTCGGCTCATCGAGTAAATACACCGTCTTTTCGACATGTGTTCGGTAAAGCTCTGAGGCAATTTTCACACGCTGCGCCTCACCACCAGAGAGCGTTGTTGCCGACTGACCGAGCGTCAGATACGACAACCCCACATCTGCCAGCGTCTGTACTCGATCAGCGATAGCTGGAATATCACCGAAGAATGTCAACGCTTCTTCGATAGTCATGTTGAGCACATCGTAAATATTCTTTTTCTTATATCTGACCTCAAGTGTATCTTTCATGAAGCGTTTACCATCACACACGTCACAAGTTACATACACTGTTGGCAAAAAATGCATCTCAACCGCAATTTCACCATTTCCCTCACACGCTTCACATCGTCCGCCACCACGTGCCGTAGGCACATTGAATGAAAAACGATTTGCCTTCCATCCACGAACACGGGCTTCATCGCTTGCCGCAAACAGTTCACGGATATACGTGAATGCCCCTGTGTATGTTGCCGGATTACTGCGCGGTGTGCGACCAATCGGGCTTTGATCGATCAGTACCGCTCGAGACACATACTCCGTACCAGAAAAGTGGTGCGCATGATACGTTTCAGCACTCCGATGCTTCCGCTCAAGCCGCGCGAGCAAGTTTTTGTGCAAAATATCGTACATAAAGGTCGACTTCCCGCTTCCCGATACACCTGTAATCGTCACGATTCTACCGAGCGGTACATCAACATCAAGATTAGAAATATTGTGAAGCGTGGCACCACGAACACGCAGTGTCCCCTTCTCTTGTTCACGACGCTCGGTCGGAACAGGAACGCTTGTCTCATTGCGCAAGTAACTTAGCGTGAGGGAACCTGACGTATTTTTCTTAGCAGTCAGTAACTTCTCAAGCCAATCAGCAACAATAACATTACCTCCATGTACACCCGCACCTGGACCAATATCCACCAAATAGTCTGATGCAAAGATTGTATCTTCGTCATGTTCCACCACGATAATGGTATTACCAAGATCGCGCAGACGAGTCAGCGTCTTAATCAATCGATCGTTATCACGAGCGTGTAGTCCGATGGTTGGTTCATCAAGTACGTACAGTGCCCCCACAAGCCCGCTTCCCAACTGTGACGCAAGGCGAATACGTTGCGCTTCACCACCAGAAAGGGTATGCGCCTTGCGGTCAAGTGTCAGATAATCAAGACCCACATTAAGCATGAATGTAAGACGCGCCGTGATTTCGTGTACCACAACCGCACTGATCTCTTTTTCTTTCGGAGACAACTGTAATGAATCAAAAAATGAGAGCGCGTCGGCTACCGACAATCCGGTTGTTTCGATAATATTCTTCCCAGCAATACGAACCTTGAGTGCTTCCGGACGTAACCGATTTCCCACACAGGCATCACACGGCTCTTCACTAAATAAAAACTTACTTCCCAGACCATTACATGTTGGACACGCCCCATGAGGGGAATTAAACGAAAAGAGACGTGGTTCAACTTCTGGGTACGAAAATCCGTCATATGGGCACAAAAACTTGGTGGAAATAAAATGGGCTTCTTCACCGATAACAAGCTTCACCAAACCATTTGATTCAAACAAAGCTCGTTCAAGCGACTCATTCAAACGTTCATTAATGGCGCTTTTCTTCTCAACGAGTTCGGAGCGATAAAATTCATCGACCAACACATCAATATGGTGTTGTTTATTTTTATCAAGCGTAATACGCTCACGAAGTTTGTAACGGGTCCCGTCGACAAGTACCTCACTATATCCTTTACCGAGCAAATCGTAGAGCAACTGATAGTATTCACCCTTTCGACCAACAACCACCGGCGCAAAGAGAGACACTTTTTGTTTATCCAACGAAACTCCGAGTACCTGTGCAGCTTTCTTGGCAGGAACTTTCTTTACAGTTTCAAGAATAGTCGCCTTAATTTCCTCATTTGAAAGTTTTTTAATCGGACGATCACATAGTAAACAGTGCGGCACACCAACACGTGCGTATAACACACGAAGGTAATCATATATTTCAGTCACTGTCGCTACTGTTGAACGGGGATTATTTGATCGAGACTTTTGATCAATAGAAATTGCAGGAGAAAGGCCTGTGATTTCATCAACATCAGGTTTACCCATCTGGCGCAAAAATTGACGTGCGTAGGAAGAGAGTGATTCAACATAGCGCCGTTGACCTTCAGCAAAAATAGTATCAAACGCCAATGACGACTTTCCTGAACCAGAAAGTCCCGTAAATACGATCATCTTATTGCGCGGCATCTGAACTGTAATATTTTTCAGATTATGCGTACGTGCACCCTTTACAATAATAACTTCTTGTTCTTTTGACATATAATCACGCAACGACGCCCAGGGGTGGTGCCCTGGGTCATACAGTCAGCGATACTCTACCATATTCCACCTTAAAGAAAAAACCCTCTGGTTGCCGAGGGTTTTTTCTTCTATTTCTTCTGTTCAGGGAGTGTATTTTTTATTTCACTTACAATTTCGTCGAGAGTAACAGTAGCCTTTACAAGAAATTTGACCGCGCCCAGATCCCTGCCCTTATCAATATCAGTTTTCTGACCAAGATTTGAAAATAGGATAACCGGAATACTCTTTGTCTTATCACTCTTTTTAAGTTGTCGCAAAATTTCAAACCCGTCGAGACCAGGCAAGAGAATGTCGAGCAAAATCACATCAGGAACTTCTTTTTCAGCCATCGCGAATGCCTCTTCACCGTTTGCTGTATGAAACAATATTGCTTTTTCCGAAGACAATTTTTTAGCAATCACGTCTGACAGAAACGCATCATCCTCAACCCACATCACCTTCTTACCCTCAATAGTTGAACTCATAGGTATACGTATTAATTGCAATTACCCCTGTATTATAACACCGCTACAAGATAGGCTATGCACAAAAGAAAACCACCCCAAGGTTAGTGGTGGTAGGAGAAATCATGCCGCCTGAAAAAGATTCGCGTGCCACCAAAACAGCTCACCGTATACGACCTTCCTTTTTCAATCATCTTAACGTCACCCATCATGCCGTCATTCAAGGCACTCATAACCAAGAGTGGATTAACCTCCCAAACACCTTAGGTCCGCACACCTTATGCAAAAGTCTGTTTATACTTTCTTTCTCCCCTTCCCGCGGGCTGTAGTTTCTCCGGTTAATGTACGGATTTCATCTCGTAAAATAGCGGCTGTTTCAAAATCAAGTTCTTCCACTGCCGCCTCCATTTGCGCGCGCTTTTCTGTTACCAACGCTTCAAGATCATCGCCATAGAGTGCTCGATCAAGTTTTGCCATGGAAGCGGCAGTGCTCGAACGCTTCTTCTCAATACTTTCGGTAATATCGTGAATGGCCTTGGTAACCGTTTTAGGTGTAATGCCGTGTTTTTCATTGTACGCAACCTGCAAGGTACGGCGACGATTGGTTTCACTGATAGCCCGCTCCATCGAGCCGGTCACGCGATCGGCGTACAAAATCACTTTGCCGCGTATGTTGCGAGCCGCGCGACCAATGGTTTGGATGAGCGATGTTTCGGAACGCAAAAACCCCTCTTTGTCAGCATCTAAAATACCAATGAACGACACTTCAGGCAGATCGAGTCCTTCACGCAATAAGTTCACACCGACCAAAATGTCATATTTGCCCTTGCGCAAATCGGTCAAAATCTCAATACGTTCAAGTGTTTCAATATCACTGTGAATGTAAGCGGTCTTAATCTTCCGCTCTTTCAGATACTCAGACAGATCTTCAGCCATGCGCTTCGTCAGCGTGGTAGCCATTACACGTTCACCCCGTGCAACTACCACCTCGGCTTCTTTGATGAAATCTTGAACTTGTCCGCCATACCCACTCTCCGATGAAGAAATAATAGGCCGCACGATAATTTCAGGGTCAATCAGACCGGTCGGGCGAATAATCTGTTCAACTGTTCTTGATGAAACCTCTTTTTCATACACTCCTGGTGTTGCCGAAGTGAAAACCACCTGCCCGACCCGTTCTTCAAATTCCTCAAAGGTGAGCGGACGATTATCAACAGCAGATGGCAAACGGAATCCGTGATCAACGAGCGTCTGCTTACGAGAGCGATCACCTGCCTGCATACCGGCAATTTGCGGGACCGTCACGTGCGACTCATCAATAACCGTCAAAAAATCGGGGGTGCCATCAGCCGTGTGTGGAAAATAAGCGAGCAGCGAATCAGGTGGGTCACCAGCCTTTTTACCAGAAAAATGCCGCGCGTAATTTTCGATACCACTGCAGTAGCCAACCTCTTTTATCATTGCAAGGTCATAGTTCGTGCGTCGTTTCAATCGCTCGTGTTCAAGTACCTTCCCTTGCCGTTCAAGGACTGCCAATCGTTCATCCAATTCGGCTTTAATAGAGGCAATAGCTTTCTTTGTTGCGGCATCACCCACAATAAAGTGCTTCGCGGGAAAGATAAACAAATGCGGTATATCACCTACCACCTGTCGTGTCGTGGGATCTATCTGAATGATACGTTCGATACGTTCCCCTCCTACCTCTATGCGATACAGCATGCGTTCATTTACCGGCATAATCTCGACCGTACTCCCTACTGCACGGAACATACCGGGAGACAGGTCAGCATTGGTCCGCTCAAAATGAATTGCTACGAGCTTTCGCAATAATGCCGCACGATCAAATACATCCCCGACAGATAGCCGCATATTTACCTCTTCGTATTCCACCGGACTACCCAAGTTATAAATACAAGAAACTGATGCCACAATGATCACGTCCTTACGGGTCAGCAGCGCCTGTGTTGCAGCATGGCGCAGTCGATCTATTTCTTCATTAATTTGTGCCTCTTTTTCTATGTACGTATCAGTCGTGGGCACATATGCCTCAGGCTGATAAAAATCATAGTACGAAACAAAATAATGCACTGCATGATTGGGAAAAAATGTCTTATACTCCTGTGCCAATTGAGCCGCGAGTGTTTTATTGTGCGCAATAACCAACGTCGGTTTACCAATCGCCGCAATCGTATTAGCAACTGTAAATGTTTTACCCGACCCAGTAACACCAAGGAGTGTTAAATAACGTTCTCCTTTCCGCAAACCTTCAACAAGGCCCTTAATTGCTTTGGGTTGATCACCGGCAGGAGCATACGGGGCCGTAAGGGTAAATACAGTGCTCATTAATGCACCATACCGTACCACGTTTACATGATTCTATAAAGAAACCCCTCGTAAAAAAGAAAACATTATGTCGTAGATAGTGAGCGATGTTTTTCTTTTTTCCATTCTGCAAATACTCCTGCATAGATAGCACTGCGCATCTCATCCACCATACGTATCAAAAATCGAAGATTATGAATAGATGCGAGTGTTGCAGCAAACATCTCTTCAGCACGAAAGAGGTGTGATACATACGCCCGAGTATATCGAGTGCACGTGTAACAATCACACCCGTCCTCTATCGGTGAGAAATCATTTGTATAAGGAGCATTTTTAATATTTAGACGACCATGTGAAGTATAAAGCGATCCGGTACGACCTTGACGAGTTGGGGCTACGCAATCAAACGTATCACATCCATGCGTCACCGCCTCAATTAAATCAGCTGGATCACCAATACCGAGCAAGTGGCGTGGTTTTTCTTTTGGTAACACTGTATTAACCCATCGAACTGCTTTTCCCATATCTTCTTTGTCGAACGAGCCTCCAATACCAAACCCATCAAACGCATGGGCACCAATTACTCCTGCACTTTCTTTTCGTAAATCTTCATACCGTCCACCCTGCACAATACCAAAGAGCAATTGCTGTCCTCCCATTTTTTTATGTACTTCTAAGGAACGCTCTGCCCAACGATGCGTCCGAGCCATTGCTTCTTTTTGATATTCCTTAGACGCTTCGGGTGATGGACACTCATCAAAAGCAAAGATAATATCTGCCCCCAATGCATGCTGAATCTCAATGGAGCGCTCCGGTGTAAATCGATGCTCACTACCATCAATGTGCGACCGAAAGGTGACCCCCTCTTCATCTACTTTAGCTAGTGGTACTTGTCTGTCTTTTCCTTCTTCTATTTCTATACTTCTGACATCCGGCCCTTCTTTTTGTACTTTGCTTACACGTTTTCCAAATGCTGTACCAAGAGAAAAAACTTGAAATCCACCAGAATCAGTGAACGTTGGTTTGTCCCAGGACATAAAAGCACCCAACCCACCAACGCCACGTACTGTCTCATGCCCTGGCTGTAAATATAAATGATATGTGTTCGCAAGTACTGCCTGTGCACCGATTTCACGTACCATATCAGGTGATAATGATTTGACTGTTGCTTTCGTCGCTACGGGAATAAATGCCGGTGTCTGTATATCACCATGTGGCGTATGAATCACTCCCGCGCGAGCAAGCGTACCAGACACTTCTTTTTGTATGGAAAACACATGAGTCATGTAAATTGAATATAGCTGCTCTTTTAAAAAAGAGAAAGCCCCCGCACATGCGCGAGGGCTGATGCAGGAGCTTCTAACATTATTTTTTCACAGGTCTTAATGTGTATTTCACTCCCTTCTCAATTCGTTATGGTTATTTGACCGACACCAATTCAACTTCAAAGTACAACGTCGAATGTGCCGGAATTGGACCAACTGGCTGGCTCCCGTATCCAAGCTCAGGCGGAATTGTCACTTTACGCTTTCCTCCCACCTTCATCCCAGTAACTGCCTTATCAAAACCTGGCACTACCTGTCCACTTCCTAGCACAAATGGTAATGGTTGTCCTCGACCATACGAACTATCAACTTCTGTACCACTTGCGAGTGTCAACCGATAGTGTACTTCAACTGTCTTACCCGCACGTGCTTCGGTACCAGTTCCTATTGTAACTTCTTCAATGCTAATATCCGCAACAGAACCCTGCCCTTGTTGTGTTGTCATAGTTTCTTTCGGGACGTCTTCTTTTGCTGTAAACGGATTAACTCCGCCGATGAAAAAAGTAAGCGCAATAACAGCGAGACCAACACTAACCGCCACATACTCTTTAAACGAAAGCATCTTCATCCCAATAACAATTTAATCGAATAAATAAAGAACAAATGCATTATACCTCATGGTATACTTTTGTATCATGAACACTAATTTTGATCGACCAACTGGTCCCCACGTTGAGCCCTTATACCCAACATTAACTAGAAAAGAAATTCTTAAGGCGGATAACGCCCGCATTGAACGTATGACTGACGAAATGCGTCAAGGTTTTCGATTTATAGAAAGATATGCCAAATCAGTTACTTTTTTTGGTTCCGCACGCTTCCAAGAAGGAGATACACATTACGAAACCGCACGTTCCATCGCCCACAAACTCTCACAAAAAGGATACGCTATCGTAACTGGAGGCGGACCAGGCATCATGGAAGCCGCAAACCATGGTGCACATGATGCACACGGCCATTCTGTAGGATTAAATATAAAATTACCGAACGAGCAACATATTAATCCGTATACTACTGATAGTATAGAATTTTCATACTTCTTTGCACGAAAAGTTGCTCTATCATTTGCCGCCGAGGCATATATTTTTTTTCCAGGCGGATTTGGAACACTGGATGAATTCTACGAAATCGTAACCCTAGTACAAACTAAGCGTATTAGCCCAGTACCAATCATTTGTGTTTGCAGTGACTTTTGGAAAAAGTTTGATGAACTACATAAAGTATTACTTCGTGATGCGCTTGGTACCATATCTCCCGGTGATGAATCAGTATATACCATCACCGATGATGAGGACGAGGTTTTACGACTTGTCCTCTCAGAACCCGTACGAAACGGCATCGCATACCCGCACTTATAAAAACAAAAAAGCTCCCATATGGGAGCTTTTTTGTAATGAAGCTTAGAAACGGTTGCCTCCACCGCGAGGTGGACGCTCAGCTTGCGGACGTGCCTCGTTGACAACGAGGGCTCGACCATCAAGCTCCTTTCCATGCCACATCTCAATTGCCTTCTGTTCCTGACCGTCAGCGACAGTCACGAAACCAAAACCGCGTGAGCGGCCCGTCATCTTATCAATGATGACGTTTGCATCCTCGACGGTGATACCGCCAGCAGAGAAGGAATCTTTTAAGCCGGCATCAGTCGTAGAGTACGACAAGTTACCGACGTAGAGTCTTTTCGACATTTCGAGTAGGAATTGTATATAAACCATCGCACCGACCTCTCGTCACGTTGCCTGCGATAGTTACCTACGCTAGAGTCCCGTGGAGAAACTGCGACTTATCAAGTGTACTATAGATTAAACAAAAAAGCAATAGTCCCCCCTCGTATTTGTCTGTATGCCCTTTTATACGGCCACTATACACCTCGCTTTCAATGAATCTGTAAGCTACAATATGACCATGGAAGAACCAACTCAGAAACAGCCACTTTCCACGGAAAGTTACAAGGGTGTACGTGATTTTTATCCCGAAGACCTTTTTATACAGAAATATATTTTTGCTATCCTACGTCAAGAAGTGGAATCGTTTGGATATATTGAATATAGCGCTTCACTATTGGAACCAGCAGAGCTATATAGAAGTAAAACAAGCGAAGAAATCGTCAACGAGCAAACGTATACATTCAAAGACCGTGGTGACCGAGAAGTGACACTGCGTTCAGAAATGACTCCTACCGTTGCCCGCATGGTTGCTGCCAAACGACATGATTTATCCATACCTATTCGGTGGTATTCAATTCCAAACCTTTTTCGCTATGAGAGGCCACAACGCGGACGCCTGCGAGAGCACTGGCAGCTTAATTGTGATATCTTCGGTGTTTCTGGATATGCGGCTGAGGTAGAGATTATTACACTTGCGCATAAGATTTTACGTTCATTTGGCATACAACAACACCAATTTGAAATTAGAATAAATAATCGTGCAGCTCTGACAAATAAACTACAGAAAGAAATCACGGACCCATCACAACTTAAGGTCGCGTTGCGCCTGCTTGATCGAAAAGAAAAAATGGATGAAGAAACGTTTAACAAAGAATGGGCGCTCATTTCCTCTGTCCCTTTTAAACCTTCGCAAGAACCTGACGAAGAAACACAAAAAATACTTACTGCTTTACAAAAACTTGGTATTAAAAATGCACAGTACCACCCAACACTCACACGCGGGTTCGATTATTATACTGGCACCGTGTTTGAAGTATTTGATACTCATGAAAAAAATCGTCGGTCACTTTTTGGTGGCGGACGATATGACAATCTCCTCTCTTTATTTGGTGGACAAAACATGCCAGCGGTCGGATTTGGCATGGGGGACGTTACTATTAAAGACGTTTTAGAAACATACAATTTACTCCCTGTATATAAAAACACGACTTCTCTTGCTATTCTTCCTGCCCCACATACACCAATCGAACAAATTCTTCTTTTAGCAGATCGCTTACGAAGCAGCGGTGTGCGTGTTTCGGTTGATAGTACCGAACGAAAACTTGGCGACCAAATAAAAGCAGCACACAAACAACATATCCCTTTTGTTATGGTAGTTGGAGAAATAGAATTAAAAGAAGGTATGTATACAGTCAAGAAAATCCTCACAGGTAAAGAAACAACAGTTCCTGAAACTGGTATTATGCCCCTCGTGCAGCCATAATAATATACTTATGCGTACTATTGTTTTTGATACTGAGACAAGAAATGTTTTCAGTGATGTTGCAAGCAACGATCCTGCCGCACTCGATCTTTCGGTTGTGTGTATCTGGGACTCACAAACAAATTCATACTCACATTATTTTCAAGAAGACTTGCCGAAACTATGGCCTCTTATTGAAAGTGCCGACGCTCTTGTGGGGTTCAATAGTGACCATTTTGATATTCCGCTTCTTGCAAAATACTACAAAGGTAATCTAGCAAACATTTTCTCTATAGACATCATGAAAGCAGTCAAAGATTCTCTTGGCCGTCGGATTAAACTTGATTCAATCGCTGAAGCGACACTCGGAAAGAAGAAAATTGGACATGGTCTTGAAGCAATTGTTTGGTGGCGCAATGGTGAACTTGATAAGCTAGTTAAGTATTGTATTGAGGATGTCAAAATTACAAAAGAAGTGTATGAATATGCACTTAAACACAAAGAACTAAAATTTACTGACAAAATAACGGGAGCAACACGAAGTATCGTGATTAATACTGAACCATGGCAACCAAAGAAAAAACAAGTCGCAACAGGAAGTTTATTTTGAATAGAAGTATGACGAAAAAATTATTAGACAAGTGCAATCAAAATAATACAAGCAAGCACTACACGATACCAAATAAAAAACTTGAGTGAATGCGTTTTTATAAATGCCATTAAAAAACGCACTGCAATAAATGCAACCAGAAATGATGTTACAGCACCTACCATAAGTGGCATACCAATAAGAAAAATATCACCACTGACCAACAATTCACCGAGTTTTAAACCACCCGCTCCAATAATAATTGGTACTGAAAGTAAAAATGAAAAACGTGTTGCTTGTATTCGATCAAAACCAGCAAACAACCCACCACTTATTGTTGCACCGGAACGAGAAATACCAGGAAACAACGCGAGCATTTGATATAACCCGATTAAAAAACCTCGCGTTGAAGTCACTTCAGTATAAAGTGTTCGCTTAAATGAAAGATATTCAGCAAAAAACATCAAACTGCTCCCGAGTAACAATCCAATAACCACGAAAAGTGGTCCACGAAATACCGTCTCCATGGCATTTTCAAGCATGAGTCCAGCAATAATCGCAGGTATAGTACCTACCACAAGTGCCGACAAAAGTTGTTTATCTTGTGGCATTAAAAGACGTGGATGAGTAAGAGCAACCCAAACTGATTTTGCAATTTTTATGAGATCATTCCACAACACAGTAACTATTGCGAGAATTGAAGCAAGTTGCAATACTGCATCAAACGCAAGCGCATCAGCCGTTTCTATCCCAAACACATCACGAACCAAGATCAAATGACCGGTTGACGAAACAGGGATAAATTCTGTCGCACCTTGCACAACACCAAGTATAACGGCGTGAATGATATCCATAATCTGCACACTACTCAAATAACGCCAAGACAAACATAAGTGCAAAACCAATACTGACAACAACCACTTGCCACCACACAGAACGAGTACGGGTATCTTCTTGTAACTCAGGTACAAGATCAGATCCAGCAATATAAATAAATCCTCCAGCGGCAAACGCACTAATCACTGCCAACATGTGTTCTGGTAAAGCAGCTTGAAACACGAGCACCATAGCAGCACCTACCAACGCAAGTAGCCCCGAAGCAAAATTCATTAATAATGCCTTTATAGAAGACCATCCTGAATGAAGAAGTAGTCCAAAATCACCCATTTCCTGTGGTAATTCATGTAATATGACCGCAAACGTAGTTGCTATACCAAGTTCAGTACTCGTAAGAAATGCGGCAGCTAAAATAGCACCATCAATGATGTTGTGAATACCATCGCCAAAAAAGACAAGCCAACCGATATGTTTTTTATCATGATTATGTTCTGTCACTGTTTCAATGCTTTCCTCATCCACACCATGACTATGTCGCCAACGTAATACTTTTTCAATCAGAAAAAACACAAGAACACCGCACGAAAGAGCTATTGAAACAGAACGTGGCGATGATACTGCCTCAAACGCTTCAGGAATCAAATGAATAAACGCTCCACCAAAAAGTGCCCCCACTGATAACGCAACCAAGAACGAGATGACGCGACGTAATAATACACGTGAAAAAAGAAGAGTTATCGCGCCCACAAGCGACAGAGCACTCACCAAAACAACAGCCCCAATGGTGTATACAACCTGAACCATAACGTAACTGTACCATACTCGTACAATCCTTGTACTGCATACATACCACATGTATACTTTGCAAATACAAATTAATTAATATCCTCCAATGGATTCAGCAACTTCACCAACAACAACAACAAAGAGCGAGAACTCACTTTCTCTTCCGATTGCTATTATTGTGGCGGGCGCATTAATTGCAGGTGCAATCTATTTATCACAAACATCAAAATCTGTAACACCAACGAGCACTACGACGCAGGCAGCAAACACCATTACAGTACAAGCAATTACAGCAAATGACCATTTTTTAGGTAACCCTAATGCTAGTATCACGTTAATAGAATTTTCAGATCTTGAGTGTCCTTACTGCAAAGTATTCCATGCAACAATGAATACACTCATGGACGAATATGGGAAAAATGGAACCCTTGCATGGGTGTACCGCCACTTCCCACTTGCACAACTCCACCCAACAGCTCCACGCAAATCAGAAGCCGTTGAATGTGTAGATGAACTTTCAAATAAAACTGCGACATGGAATTTTATTAATCGCCTCTTTGTTGAAACACCGCAAGGTGGCAAGCTAGAAGACACTCAGATGTTCACCATTGCTGGACAACTTGGTATCAAAAAAGATGCACTCACTGCATGTCTCGATAGTGGTAAATATACTCAAAAGGTTTCTTCACAGCTTGAAGATGCGGTAAAAGCGGGTGGACGAGGAACCCCATTTAGTGTCTTAATGCTCAAAAATGAAATTTCTAAAGCAGATGAAGAAGCCATCCTCCAACAAGCAGCACTCTTTGGAGCGACAAATCTGATTGTGGTAGATAAATCAAAGAAAATAGTGTCGCTTTCGGGAGCACTTCCCATAGACTTCATGAAACAACTTATTACAACACTCACACAGTAAGTCTTTCAAGATAAAATAAAAATCCCTGCTTTATGCGGGGATTTTTTATGCAAATCTGCATGTCCCAGCAAGTATATCTTCCTCAAATTGTTTGATACCCTGCTCATCTTTTGTATAGTGTTCAACCACAGGAAACTGTACCTGCACAATCAGTGTATAGACCGCCTGCGCAAGTGCAGCAACCCGCTCCACAGATGCCGCATCGAGTGGCAACGAGAGGCTAACTATCTGCTTACCGTCCGGTTCGACAAACTGGAGCGTACCAACTGACACCTTCTCTTTGGAAAAATCACGAGACCCCTCAACAAGTAACTTATAAAAACAGAGCTGTCGCTTGTATTGATGCAGCTTAATCCGATCATGCTCATCACCTCGATCCCACGAAGAGAGTGCCCGGCCCGTCTTATAATCAATCACCTCAAACATACCGTCAGCACACCTATGTAAACGATCAATCTTTCCCGTCACATGAGCGTTGCCAACAAGTACTCCCTGAGCTTTAAAATCAACCTCCACCAAATCACCACCCTGCAATTCATGTGCTCGCGCACTTAGAAACGCCGTGAGCGCTTTTATAGCACGCTCTTTTTGTACACGTGTATCATGTTCAGAAATCCGCGACCGCATAAGTGCATCGTGGCACCATTCGATAACCATGTCAGTAGAAGGAAATGTTTGATGCTTTTTAACATACACGACCACACGGAAAAGCGCTTCGTGTATGGCTGTACCAAACACTGCAGATGACGATTTTGCCTGTGGGAACAAGAGTAAGTTTGTTTCAATAAATTTCTGTGGACCACCCGCAACCACATTGAGAAAATTATTGAGATGCGTGGGAGACAACCGATAATCAACCAACACATGCTTGAGCAATGCCTCTTCTTCGCCCCGATACGGCGGCGTATGAAATGACAGGAAAGATGCCTCCAAGACCTCGGTCGTGTGCGGAGCCTCAGGTATAGAGACTCCCTGCGGCTCAAAAAACGGATGTGCGTTGGTAGTCTCACCAGATAACAAGAACCGGAGCGGCGACATACTTTCTCCCGACTCACCGTGTGTATATGAAGAAAGAATAAGGTGACGCTTGGCACGAGTCAGCGCCACATAAAACAATCGAAGTCTGTCGTCTTCAGTATCACCTCCTTGCTCAATAGGAAGATTCTTAGGGAGCGTCAACCGTTTTGGCTCACCGCGACCAGCCCACACAACATCGAGACACGAGAGCACAAACACAATCTCAAACTCAAGACCTTTTGCTTTATGCGCAGACAACAGAGATACTGCCTGCTCAGCATTGGCAAATGGCGACTTGTTATTGAGAGGCATGTTATTTTTTTCGCGAAAGGATACAAATGCCACCAAATCATTGATAGAAATAATACGCCCTCGCTTATACTCACGAAGCGCGGTGATAAATGTCCGCAAACTCGACAAAAAAGATAGGTAATCTGCTCGCGCATGGGTAAAACGTTCTTTGCTGAAATAGTAGCGCTTGAAAGGGCTCACAAAATTGCCCTTCTGCGACGTCGCTGCTTCGTGCGCCTCATCCTCGTCTTCCTCAAGAACCGTCCCTTCTGCCCCAATCAGCTTATCGAGCACGTATTCAAGCGGTTCTGTCTTTGCGTCACCCGCAAGATCAATCAAGAAAGAGGCGACAGCCTGTACACGCGAATCATTATACTGACGCATCGCCGCCAGCCACGACCCGCCGTGCGCACGTTTTGCCTGTATGGACAGTTCCCACACCACCACCCGTTCAATTCCCCAAAACGGGAAAGACAGGATGCTCGGTAACAATTCATCCGCCTCATCACCCTTACCATCCGCTATAGACGCCACAAACCGCGCCAAGAGAATTAGCTGCTTAATATGTGGCTCCTCAAGTACATTCTGTTCGCGTTCGTATCGGATAGGAACAGAGACGGTCTTGAGGTATGGCACGAGCTCCTCAAGTTGCCGATGCTTTCGCGAAATAACAGCAATACTATCAGGAGAAACTCCTTCCACGGTGATCATCCGGTGTATCTCACTCGCAACAAAATGGTACTCATGTGGAGAAGAAGGTAATGAAACGTGACGAATAGAACCTTCAGAAAGTCCCTTGTGCGCCGCACGAAGTTTCTTTTCAACACCAGGTAGAAGCCGTGCAAGCCGGTCTTGTCCACGCACAATAACCGTCTCGGCGGCATTCAAAATGCTTTGCGTCGAGCGATAGTTATCAGCCATCGTTACCACCGCTACATCTTTCCACTGGGCGGTAAATGAAAGGATATTTGAAACATCTGCGCCCTGGAAACGATAGATAGCCTGATCGTCATCACCAACAACCATGAGATTTGGCCTCCCCTCATTCACTGGTGAATCAACGATCGCTCGTACCAAGCGCATTTGCGCGTCATTGGTATCTTGAAATTCATCGACTAAGACATACTGGTACTGTTCTTGCACATAGGCACGAAGTGCAGCATGTGTTTCAATCGCCTCGATCACATCCAAGATCATGTCATCAAAATCATAAAATCCGCGCGCAAACAGTTCACGCTGATATGTTTCGTATATACGCCCTACCTCCTGCATCCGCAGCAGCCGATCACTCCCATCCTTGAGCACCCGCTGGCCATCCTCGGTTGCTTCAGTCCACGATGATTTCCATACAGACAGCGGAGTCGTTGAATCAGTTTCTTGCGCTTCTTGATAAGCCGCTGCAAGAGAATCCGCAACTACTCGCGCATACGGTTTCCATGGTGCATGTGATACCAATGTTATTGGCCTCTGTGATGCAACCTTTTGTATATCACGCAGGACTGTCTCAATCTGAGGAAACTCTTTTTTTGAAAGACGGCCAGAAAACATCCGATGTATAAAAGGATTGAGTAGCGTATAGTCCTCTTCGTTTGCAGCAATAACAGCAGCAAACTCACGCGGCTCCAAACCTGCCTTTTTGGCGCGCTCAATAACCTCTATCACCGGCCGCCGAAACACAAATCCTTGTTCGGGATGTTCAGAACGTAAAGGATGCCCATGCGACAGCGCACGCAAGGCGTCTTCAACAATCTCCATGCGGGTCAAATCATCTGCCGGACTCATATACGCACCTCCATAGAAATATTCAGGATGACGACTGATCACTTCAACCGCAAAACTATGAAATGTATGAATCGCGACTCGATACGCGCGCTCACCGATCAATGTTGCCAGACGTTGCCGCATGTTGGTTGCCGCACTTTCAGTAAACGTCAAACACAAAATGTTGTCCGGGGTTGCGTGCGTTAATCGAAGAATATTGGCAACACGCAACGAGAGAATTTCTGTTTTTCCCGAACCAGGGCCCGCAATAACCATCACCGGCCCCTCAACCGTATCAACCGCTTTCTTTTGAGCGGCGTTGAGACGCTCATATGCAACAACAAATGGGTCAAAACGACTCTTCATTCTTTAAGTATAGCGAATAAACAGACAGTCAACTAAAACTCGCCTATTAGAGATTCGTACTAATAGGTGAGTTTTTATTCATGCAAAATACATCATGAGATCAATTTTGGAAATGTCACCAAAAAAGTCGTGCCTTGATTAACGCCCATGGAATCAGCCTCTATCACGCCTCCATGCCGATCAATAATTGATTTTATAAGAAAAAGCCCTACCCCAACCCCTTCGGTATCAGCAGTTTTTGCACGCTGTGAACGATAAAATTTAGTAAACAAATGGGCTAATTCTTCCTTAGCGATACCGATACCTGCATCTTTTACTCGCAAAGTTACGGTCTTACTCGACGTCTCGACCGCTGCTACCACCGTACCCCCAATGGGTGAATAAGATATCGCATTTTCAATCAATGTCTGAGCAATAAATTTAATACGTTCTCGATCGCCTCGAATGAGTGCTCCGTTATCCCATCGTTCCAGCGAGAACGCGATCTTACGTTCTTCTACACGCGCACGCAAACCAGCAGCAGCCTCAGCAACAATGTCACCAAAAATAATTTTTTCAAACTTGTAGAGTGATGATTCAGAGCGATCTGCGTCAGCAACCGCAATGAGTGTAGAAGTAAGATCAATCAATTTTCGATTTGACTCACGAACATTTTCCAACTCATGCTTCTTGGCAAGATCTTGCTCTTGAGACAATAAAAGTTCGGTTGCCCACTTAATATGTGTCAGTGGGGTACGGAATTTATGTGTGACAACAGTAATAAACTCGTATTTAAGTAAATCATTTTCACGCATCTTCCTCCATACCAACACACCTATAATGACCGCGATTGCTGAAGTTGCTACAGGCATCAACCAAATAGGAAAATCTGGAAATGCTGTACTGATATATAAATTTGAGAAACTACCAATAGCCACCACACTGGTCAGAATAGTCACCATGAGTCCATATACAAAAGCCTGGCGCGCAATAATGTTTATTTCAACCAATTTGTACCGGAATGTTACATAACCTAGTGGTATAAGATACAAACTCATAAAACACGAAATAAGCGGATCAATCTGTACATCAAATACCAAAAATACCGCGGTTGAACCGGTAAAATAGGCGAACACCAACGCCATAATGACGTAACGCAAACGGTTTTTGATAACCACATCTTGTGTGGTGAAATACTCACGCAACGCGTGATAAGTAAAATAAGCAGAGACTACAAAGATATACAAGCGCACAACCCAGTAGTACTGTCCCGCATCGTAATAGTTTGGGAAATACATCTTTGGCAAGGATGGCAACAAAAACGAATCGGGGACTAAAAGATAAAACGCGAGCAGCACGGTGCCAGAAATATAAAATAGATAGAGTACCCACTTCTCCCGATCAAACTTACCGGTCATTGCAAATATCCAGTGCGCGTTTAAACAAACAAATGGAATATTTACAAGATTAAACATGAGTATTGCCCGCGAAACATATGGGTCAGTGATATTTATCCCTACTACGTGAGAAAGTTGGAAGAGTCCAAGAGTAATTGAAATCAACAAAAAAGTTACCGTAACAGGACTTCTCAATGAACGTTTATATACAAGAACACCGGCGCCCACCGTAAACATCACAGACAGTGACATCAATACATTTGTCAAAAGGAGCTCGTAATGCACAAAAAAATTGTATCACGCAACAGAATCGCTTCCTGTTTACTTTTCAACAGTTGATGATACTTTTATTTCAGCAACAAATTACACACAAAAAATCTCCCGAGAGGGGAGATTTTTTGCACAAGGATTAGTATCCTTTCAACTGATTGGCTTTCTCGTGCGTGCGAATCTTCTCGTGTGCCTTGGCCTCGATCTGGCGAATACGCTCACGCGTGACACCGAACTTCTGACCGACCTCCTCGAGTGTGTGCGTCACCCCATCCACAAGACCGTGACGCATTTCAAGAATACGGCGTTCCTTCTCAGATAAATCATTCAATACCGCACGAACTTGGTCGGCAAGAATACGACGGGCGGTCTCCTGATCGGGCGAGAGCATCTTATCATCACTAATAAAATCACCGAGTGTTGATTTGCCATCATCACCATCATCACCAATCGGTGTTTCGAGTGATACGGTATCCTGATCAATCTTTTCAATCTGATAAATCTTGTCGACATCCACACCCATTTCAACCGCAATCTCTTCCGGCATTGGATCACGACCCAAGTCTTGCGACAAACGACGTACTACCTGCTTGTACTTAGCAATCGTCTCTACCATATGCACCGGCACTCGAATAGTACGGCTCTGATCGGCAAGCGCACGCGTAATTGCCTGACGAATCCACCACGTCGCATAGGTTGAAAACTTAAAGCCTTTTGACCAATCAAACTTATCAACCGCCTTAAACAATCCGAGGTTTCCTTCTTGTATGAGGTCGAGCAAGGTCAAATCCGCACTGCGTCCGACATATTTCTTGGCGATAGACACCACCAAACGAAGGTTCGCTTTGGCAAGCAAGTTTTTCGCCTCCTCATCCCCTGCCTGAATACGCTTTGCCAAATCCTTCTCTTGTTGCGCATGAATGAGCGGGTACTGACCGATCTCTTTCAAATACATCTGAATAGAGTCGTAGGAAGAATCGCTGTACTCATCTTTCTTGTCCTGGACCTCGGCCATCGCCGCATCAAGCATTCCTCCGCCCTCCAACACATCCACCCCTGCTGTCGACAGCTTCGCATACAGCTCCTCAAGGAAAACAATGTCATCCTCAATGGTCGGAAATTCCTTTAAGATTTCATCATACGTCACGAATCCACGCTCCTTACCCTTAGCAAGGAGACGTTCTGCACGACGCTCTAAATCATTTTTCGCGGACGAACCCTTCTTACCAGAAACAGCTTTGCCTGTTACCGACTTTGCCGCCTTCTTTAGCGCCTTTCCCTTCACAGCAGAACGCTTCATAGCTTTTTTAGTTGCGGGTTTCTTTGCTTTTGTTACTTTCTGTTTTTTCTTTTTCATAGTGGTGGTTGTGTTTATTAATTGTATATAAAGACTGGCTATGAGGGGAGGGTTGGGGGCGATTGGCTCTTCATTTCTTTCTGGAGCGCATCACACCGGGCCAATAATGTTGTAGCTTTCGTATGATCACCATTCCGTTCTGCTTCGCGTAATGCCCTGCGGGCTTCTTCATACGCTTGTTTACTGCTCTCCTTCTGTATCGTATGTAACAAATCGATAATATCAGATTTCGGTATCGTTTTGTCACCATACAACCGCTCTATTTCAAATCTAACCATATCACCTTCTTTCTCAAACAAGCGAACCTTTTCTGATACGCCGACGATCTGCGACAGTGCGCGATCCAACGCATCAAGCGACACCTCTGTATCTTTGTGGTCACCCAGATAAGATCGAATCGCCGCCATGTGCCGATACACGCTCTCATCTTTAGCAGATGACCGCTCAGTGAGCGTACGCTCAGGAAGGTTCGGGTCACTTGTGCCAAGTACTACCGACGGATCAATCCGCTTTACATCTTCAAACAACGCTTCCTCACGCTGGTTTGTTTTATAGGCAATATCAGCAATCGCACGTGAACGCTCGGTAGCACTCTGGAGTGCCGCAACAAACGGTAGTACCCGCGCCACAATCTCTTTGTCACGTTTACGCGGATCTCGTACCGAAGAACAAATAAGATCCGTATAAAACGTAATTAAAGGAACTGCTTCTTTGAGCGCCTTCGCCCAGATGGTCGGGTCTTTCGCTACAGCATCGGCAGGATCCATACCATCAGGAAGCCGGGCAACTTTCACATCCATCGAAAGTGAGAGCGCGAGCTGCGTACTACGTACTGCCGCGCGAGCACCTGCCTCATCGGCATCATAGGCCATGATGATATTTGGTGAGAGGCGTTTTAATTGGGTGAGCTGGTCGATGGTAAGTGCAGTGCCACTTGTCGCTACTGTATTGGTGAACCCTGCCTGATGCGAAAGCACCAGATCAACCTGCCCCTCAACTAAAATGCTATAACCTCGAGTACGAATTGCATTTTTTGCAGCATGAAATCCGTACAAAAGGTGTGACTTCGAGAAAATCGGAGTTTCAGGGCTATTGAGATACTTGGGAGCGCCCGCACGTTCCTCTTGACCAAAAAGCCGTCCAGAAAACGCCACTGGCCGACCGGCGACATCAAACAGCGGGAACATGATGCGCGATCGGAACCAGTCGTACGGCTCTTTCCCTTTATCAGCTTGACGAATGAGCCCGACTTCAATGAGTTCTGCATCGGTAAAACGAATCGCGTGAAGCGCACTACGCGCTTCACGCCACGCATCAGGAGCAAACCCGATACGCCAGACCTTAAGCGTCTCTGCTGTAAACCCGCGCTTTGCCACATACGCACACGCTTCTTTCTGTGCTGCCAACTGTGTTTCAAAGTACTTCACGGCTGCCTCAAGGGCCGCATAGCGCCGATCCTGCTCTTTTTTTGCGTCTTGATTCTCTGTCGTGAGTGTAATACCAGCACGTACAGCGAGTGATTTCAACGCACCAACAAAGTCAACACCCTCAAACGCTTGTACAAAGCTAAATATGTCACCCTTAGCACCACACCCAAAACAATAGTATGAATTACGAACAGGCGACACAAAAAATGATGGCGTTTTCTCATTGTGAAAGGGGCACTTTGCCTTAAAGTTAATACCTGCCTTATCCAACTTGATGTAATTCGCCAAAACGTCGACGATCGACAATCGTTCTTTAATTCGCTCTGCGTCGTGTGATGACATATAATCTTTCACCACCACTCCTTCGAACCAAATGTGAAGGAGGTTTTCTTTTTATGCTAAGCCTCTGGAACAACAAGCGCTTCCTGACTCTCTGCAACAACACCTGCTGCTTCTTCTTTCGCCATCGATGCGGCTTGAAGCTCAGCAATCATACGGTGCTTGGGACTACCCGGAAACCCCGTACCAGCAGGAATTAAACGGCCGATAATTACGTTTTCTTTCAACCCACGGAGCTTATCTGTCGTCCCACGAACTGCGGCACTGATAAGAACACGCGTGGTGTGTTGGAATGATGCTGCAGAAAGGAAACTGGTGCGCGACAGAGATACTTCAGTAATACCCATGACTAACGCCTCCGCTTTAGCTTCAGTACCACCCTCATCTTTAGCAATAATATTTGCTTCATTTAACTCAGCAAGACCAACTAACTCACCAGTGGTAAAACCTGTTGAACCTGGGTCTTTGATACGGCGACGTGAGAACATCTGACGCACAATGACTTCAATATGTTTGCGTGATACCGCTTCACCTTGCAATTCATACAACTTATTTACTTCTTCAATGATGTAGTTTTGTGCCACCTCTTTGCCACCATACTTGAAAAGCTCATCAATATCAGCAGAACCGTCCGTCATAATCTGACCACTCAGAACCGCATCACCAACTTTAACCAGTACAACACGATTAAACGGTAATGAATACTCAATATTATCTTTTTTACTCTTCTTATCCTGGACTTCAGGAGCAACTACAATGAAACGCTCTTTGCCAACCTCTTTGATTTCAACAACCACACCATCAGTATGACTAACAACTGCAGGATTCTTTGGTTTACGCTTTTCAAAAACTTCTTCAACACGAGGCAATCCTTGCGTAATGTCACCTCCAACAGTCGCCACACCGCCGGCATGGAAGGTGCGCATCGTAAGTTGTGTACCAGGCTCACCGATTGCTTGAGCGGCAACCGTCCCAACTGCCTCACCCAAATCAACTAAACGATCTTTTCCAAGGTCATATCCGTAACATGCAGCACATACACCTCGGGTACTTTCACACGTAAGCGGTGAACGGACAGACGCCTGTGTGACCCCTGACTGTTCAATTCTAAGCGCATCAGCTTTAGTACAAAGATGATCTTTCTTAAAGAGAACCGTACCTTGCACATCAGTGATTGCCTCAGCCAAGATGCGACCCTTCACTTTACGCCACATTGGAATTTCAATTCCAGCCGCACTCACACGTTGAATAACTACAAAATTTTTCGTACCACAGTCTTCATCAGTCACAATAGAGTCCTGGGCAACGTCGAACAAACGGCGTGTCAAATATCCAGCGCGTGCGGTGTTAAGTGCAGTATCAGTCAAACCCTTACGTGAACCGTGTGTTGTGGTGAAATACTCAATAGGCGTTAACCCTTCCTTCATACACGAATGAATAGAAAACTCAATCGTTTCACCTTGTGTGTTAGCGATCAAACCTTTCATACCTGCCATTTGCGTAAGTTGTGAAATAGAACCACGAGCACCTGATTTTACAAGATCATAAACTGAACCATTCTTATCAAGAGAATCTGGAATGAGTTTTTCAACATCAATTTTTGCCTTTTGCCAAATCTCAACAACTTTGCGATGACGTTCATCGTTTGAAAGTAACCCTTCTTGATACTGTGCAATTGCTTGATCAGCTTCACTCTTTGCTTTGTTAATAATTTCCTGTTTTCCTTCCGGAATAACCACATCGTCAATACCCCACGTCGTGCCCGAAATAGTAGCGTAGTGGAAACCGAACAACTTAATCTGATCCATAATTGACGGTAGCGCGCTAATACCGTAGCGACTCGACAAATCATCAATAATATTTGCCATCACCTTACGATCAACTTCTTTGTTGATGAACGGATAGTCTTCAGGAAGCAATTCGTTGAAGAGAATGCGACCCGCTGTTGTTTCAAACAAGTTCTCACTGATCGCCGAAAATTTCGAGGTCTGAGGAACACGAACCTTAATCGGCGCTCGAATACCAATCGCCTTAAAATCAAGCGCAAGAAGGGCCGCTTTTGGATTTTCAAATATACCCCCTGCCCCCACATCATTAGACTGCACTTTGGTCACCCAAAAGACACCAAGAATAATATCGAGCATTTTGGCGTTAATGATTGGATCACCAGAACCAGGCTTCAAGATGTTCTTGTCTGACGCCATGATTTCGCGAGCTTCAAGCTGTGCCTCTTCAGAGAGCGGCACGTGTACGGCCATCTGGTCACCGTCGAAGTCTGCGTTGAAGGCGGTACATACCAAGGGGTGCACACGGATCGCATTACCTTCAATGAGCACTGGCTTAAAGGCTTGAATACCAAGTCGGTGAAGTGTCGGTGCGCGGTTTAAGAGCACGTACTTGTCCTTAATCACTTCTTCAAGAATCGCCCAGACTTCCGGAATATCATCTTCGATCAAGCGACCGGCGCCACGAATGTTGTAAGCAAGTTCACGTTCAAGCAATTTTGCGATCACAAACGGACGAAACAACTCAAGTGCCATGTGCTTGGGTAAACCACATTCATTGAGATGTAGATCGGGACCAACCACAATAACTGAACGACCTGAATAATCAACACGCTTACCGAGCAAGTTTGCACGGAAGAGTCCGCGCTTGCCCTTCAAGTTGTCTGACATGGACTTTAGCTGTCGGCGCTGTGACTGAAGTGATACCGCCTGACTTGCAGAACCGTGACGAATAGAGTTGTCGATAAGTGAGTCTACAGCTTCCTGTAAAATACGCTTTTCGTTACGCAAAATAACTTCGGGCGCACTAATCTCCATCAATTTTCTCAAACGATTGTTTCGGTTGATGACACGGCGGTACAAATCATTCACATCAGATGTGGCATAGCGGCCACCATCGAGCGGCACCATGGGACGTAATGCTGGCGGTATAACCGGTAACACTGTCATGAACATCCACTCAGGTTTGGTATTTGATCTGATCATTGAGCGGATCAGTGTGAGGCGTTTGTTGATTTTCTCTTTGTCCAAATTACCAGCTTTCGTTAATGCTGCAACAAGTTCATTCTCAAGTTGTGGTAGATCAATCTTTTTGAGTAAATTGTAGATTGCTTCAGCACCAATGCCCGCCTCAAAGAGTGCACCATATTTCATAGAGAAACTATGGTATCGTACCTCATCTAAAATTGTACCCTCCTGAATGCTATCAATTTCACTCTTAGTACCAGTCAACGCCTGTTTAAAGGCCTCTTTTGTTTTTTCATCTTGCACCGACTTTATCTTTGCTTTAAATTCGGAATCAAGATCACGAAGTAAGCGTTTACGCTCTTCCTCGAATATTTTAGTGACAATATAGCCCGCAAAGTAGACCACCTTTTCCAAATCACCACTCGGCACACCAAGTACCAGTGCAATACGAGACGGCATCGAGCGAAGGAACCAAATATGAGATACCGGAGAAGCAAGCTCGATATGACCCATGCGTTCGCGGCGAACAATAGAACGAGTGATTTCAACACCACACTTCTCACAAGTAATACCTCGGTAACGAATGCCACGATACTTACCACAATAGCATTCATAATCTTTCTCAGGACCAAAAATTTTTTCGTCGAAAAGACCAGCCTTCTCTGAACGTTGCGTACGATAGTTGATAGTCTCTGGTTTAGTAACTTCTCCGTGTGACCACTCTTTGATCCGTTCCGGTGAAGCAACACGAAGCACGATTGTATCAAAATCGGCAGTGTGCACCGGTGGTTTCTGTTGCATGTTATTTTGTTGCGTTTTCATAGACATACATATGGTTTATGAACGCTGCGGACGACGATCCGGGAGGCGTGCTGCTAATGGAACTGATGCACCGTCTTTCATAAGATCAACATCTAACGCCAAACCACGCAAAGTGTTTAAAAGCACATTGAACGAAGCTGGCAGATTTGATTCTCGTAAACGGCGACCGCGCACAATATCATCGAAGGTTTGCGCACGACCTACGATATCGTCAGATTTAACTGTAAGCATTTCCCGCAACGTGTATGCGACTCCATGACCGAGCAATGCCCAAACTTCCATTTCCCCAAAACGTTGACCTCCGCCTTGCGCTTTACCACCGAGCGGCTGTTGCGTAATAAGTGAGTATGGACCAATAGACCGCATATGAATCTTGTCTTCAACCATATGGTGTAATTTCAAGATATACATGTATCCAACCGCAATATCCTGATTAAACTTTTCACCGGTACGACCATCATACATTGGAATTTTACCGTTTTCAGGAAATCCGGCAGTCTTAAGTTCTTGTTTGATCTCTTTATCTGTCGCACCTGCAAACGGAGGTACGATCGCCTGATAATTCAAAGTATTTGCCGCCAACCCGAGGTGCAATTCAAGAATTTGACCAAGATTCATACGAGACGGCACACCAAGCGGTGTCAAAATCATATCTACCGGCGTACCATCAGCCATGTACGGCATATCTTCAACCGGAAGCACACGAGAAATAACACCTTTGTTACCGTGGCGACCGGCGAGCTTATCACCAACTGACACGTTACGGAGTTGTGCGGTCTCAATATGAATGCGCTTGATGATACCACTCTCTAACTTGTCACCGCGTTCTCGTGAAAATACTTTAACACCAATGACACGACCTTGCTTACCATTTTCCATGCGCTTACTGGTATCTTTCACATCCCGTGCTTTTTCGCCGAAAAGTGAGCGGAGTAATCTCTCCTCTGGTGTCAATTGACTTTCACCTTTTGGTGTAATCTTACCGACCAAAATATCACCGGGACGCACTTCCGCACCGATACGAATAATACCGTCCTCATCAAGATTCTTGAGTTTTGATTCACCAACATTTGGAATATCGTGCGTCGTTACTTCAGGACCAAGTTTAGTATCACGAACGTTCACGACAAATTCTTCAATATGAATAGAAGTAAATTTACTCTTTTGAACGAGACGTTCTGAAATAATAATAGCGTCTTCATAATTCACACCACCCCAGGTCATAAAAGCAATAAGAACATTTTGACCAAGTGCCATCTGACCTCGATCAGTTGAAGAGGTATCAGCAAGTAAATCACCTTTCCTTACCGCTTCCCCTACAACAACAGTAGGACGCTGGTGAAATGCTGTAAAGCCGTTAGTGCGTGAAAAATTAACAAGTTTATATTCGTGTACCTTACCTGTTTTATTTGATTTTACTGCAACATGTCGTGCATCAACTGCAGAAACAACTCCATCTTCTTCGGCACGAAATACACGGCCAGTATATGACGCAGCTCCTTCCTCAATGCCAGTCGCGACTAACGGAGCTTCGGGAATAATACAGGGTGTTGCCTGCTTCTGCATGTTACTACCCATGAGCGCACGACTCGCATCATCGTGGTTAAGGAACGGAATCATTGAAGTCGCCACTGAGAACGCTTGAGCAGTTGAAACGTCAACAAACTGCACATCTTTTGGTGCAACAATTGCTGGATTACCATCACGACGAACCTCGACACTGTTGACTGTAATGACACCTTGCTCATCAACAGGAACCGCAGCATGTGCAATATTATATTGTTCTTCTTCAAGTGCGTTTAGGTACACAATTTCCTTGGTTACTACACCGTTTTTTACTTTTGAATACGGTGTTTCGATCATGCCAAACTCATTGAGTTTCGCATGTGTTGCCAAACGTAAAATAAGACCGATGTTTGGACCTTCAGGTGTATGAATCGGACACAAACGTCCATAGTGAGATGGGTGTACATCACGAACTTCAAAACCAGCACGTTCACGAGTCAAACCACCGGGACCCAATGCCGAGAGCGTGCGCAAATGTTCTAATTCAGCAAGAATATTCTCCTGCGCCATAAACTGTGACAACTGGTTGGTGGTGAAAAATTCTTTAATACGAGCCTGGAGTGGTTTTGGAGAGACAAATTGTACCGGCAAAGTCACCTCTGGATCAATCGTCGACATGCGATCTTGCAAATTACGGCGCATCTGTGACATACCAACGCGAATCTTTTGCTGGAGTAATTCACCCACATAGCGAACACGACGACTTCCGAGATGGTCGATATCATCCTCCATAGAACCTGGAGTGGTCTGCAACATTGCAATATGTGTCACAATAGTCGCAACATCATCAAGATTGATCGTCTTGCGCTCAACCTCTTTACCACTGATAGCTTTATTGAAGCGCTTATTAAATCGGAATCGCCCGACCTTTGAAAGGTCGTAACGAAGCTCAGCAAACAGATCGTTTACAAATGCTTTTGCGTTCTCGACAGTACCAATCTCACCGTCACGCAATCGTTTATGAACCTCGATATATGATTCATCGACTGTTTTAGCGTGATCTTTCTTCAAAGACTCCTCGATAAAAGTCGCAGCTGCTCCTTCTTGCGAAAATAAACCACGAATCTGATCGTCACTCTGCGCACCCAACACACGCAAAAGTGACGTAATAGCAAATTTACGCTTCTTATCAATGCGGACATATATCGCACCATCAGGATCAGTCTCGATTTCAATCCATACACCACGAGCTGGAATAATCTTTGCACCAAAATACTTGCGACCCTTAATATCTTCAGCGGTAAAAAAGATACCGAATGATCGGGCAAGTTGCGGAACAATCACACGTTCAATACCCGCAATAATAAACGTACCGTGCCGAGTCATCAATGGAAAATCAGCGAGAAACATTTCCTGTTCCTTTTTGATATTCAGCATTTTATTCTTCAAACGAACCATCGCTTTCAAGCTGGCTTCATACGACAGCTTGTTATCTTTTGCATAAAACTCATCAAACTTGGGCTCTTCAAGTTTGAAATCAACAAACTCAAACTCAAATTTTTTCTCCGAGTAATCTTTGACGACCGCAAACTCTCTGAACACCTCCCTTAATCCTTCCGTTATTAACCACTCATAGGAAACAATCTGATCGGAAACTAGGTTCGGCAGCTGTACCAATGGCTTTCGATACGCACCGAACGTTTTTTGTACTACCGCTTTCTGTTTTTTGCTCATACAAAATAGGTTACCGCTTTAATAAAAACCGTGGCACAGAAACACAAAAAGGTCTTCCGCGGAGGCGGAAAACCGGAGTTGTTTCTGGTGTTAGGAGCGCACGATGTGCATGCTTGTTGAGCGATGCGAGTTAAAAGCGATTACGGAAGCCACAAAAACTCAATCGTGCAATCGCGTCCAGCTAGTGTACCAGAAGACAAAATTACGTCAAGGCAAGTTAAAAAGACCTGTGGATCATCATTTTCGCATAGAAAAACCCCGACCGATCAGTGTGAACCGAAAGGTCGGGGGTGAAAAAACTATCTTAAAAACTACTGGTAGTTTTTTCAAAATACTTTTCTAATTCTAGTATATACTATAATCAGTAATTCGTCAAGTTTAAAATCCAAAATTTTAACTCTATTTTTGGCCTTTTTTCCACCCCTCTATTTGTTTATGATTTCCGGACCTTAGAATAGACGGGACAGCATATGTCTTCCCTTTCCACTTTAGTTTTTCAGGACGAGTATAAACGTCGTGAGAACTTACTCGAGCTTCTTCACGAGAATCAAAATTACCAAGAACTCCTTTGACCTGACGTGCCACAGAATCAATTACTATGAGGGCTGGAAGTTCCCCACCCGTTAAAACATACGGACCAACTGAAATTCGCCTCGCTTTAAGAATTTTTACGACTCGAGCATCGATTCCTTCGTATCGTCCACAAATTAAAATGAGGTGCTTTGTTTTCACTGAAAACTTTGAGGCCATTTCGTTCGTAAAAAATTCCCCTCCCACATCAAAAAAAATAGTTTCTGACTTTGCTCGGCCAATTTTTTTCTTTGCAACCATCACCGCTTTTAAAACTGGTTCTGGTTTCATCACCATACCCGGACCACCACCAAAAGGACGGTCATCGACTGTCACAAACGGTCGAGCTCGTTTTTTCTGATTCTGTGATTTTGGTTCAGCATAATCACGCGGATTGTAATAAAACACCTTAAGGTACCCACTCCGCTGCGCGCGCCCAAGAATAGACGTATCAAGATACGAGGAAAAACTCCCCGGAAAGAGACTAATCACGTGGAACTGCATCAGATGTTTCTTTTTTAAACGCCGTATCACAAAAACTACAATACAATAAAACATTCATTTTGGAAAGAACGCTCGCACACAAACATAACACCCGCCACAATCATGTGGCGGGTGTTATGTTTGTATCTAACCTAGGGACGTTTTACAGATTTAAATCTGCCATCGCCTCATCAACACTCTTTGAAGCTTTTCCAACACTTCCCATAGGTTCATTGGCTCCCTCCATGCGAGCACTACCTTCTGGTTCGTTGATTTTCAAGTTAACACGGGCATTGTTCTTCATACCGACGACACGCAAAAGTGTACGGACTGCCTTTGCGGTGTTGCCCATGCGGCCGATGACTTTTCCCATATCATTCGGATTAACTGAAAGGGTCAATAGTACCCCCATTTCATCAACGGTCCGATCGATTTTTACATCATTCGGATTTTCAACTAAACTTTTAATAACATATTCAAGAAACTGAGCGTCGTGTTCTTTCATACAGCATTTACAGTTACTAATAGCGGCTCACATAACTGTATAGCAAAAAAGTATAAATGAAAAGATACCTCTGTGAAGAAGTATCTTTTTTAAAACAAAGCTATAGAGAGACTACGCAGTTGGAGCAGGTACTTCTTTCTTTTCTGCCTCTGGTTCTTCTTTCTTCGGTGGACTCTTTTTAGGTAACACGTTTACTTTCTTTCCTGAAATGATTTTTTCTGAAAGCAAGAGATTATGTACCGTATCACTTGCTTGTGCACCTTGAGAGAGCCAATGGGTAACGCGCTCTTTCTGTATCTGTTTGATACCACCTTCACGCGGATCATACGCACCAAGAATTTCTAAAAATTTTCCACTTTTAGTGGAATTTTGCTTATTAGTCAACACAAGCCGAAAAGTCGGAACATTTTTGCGGCCAACACGCTGTAATCGGATCATTAACATGTGGCGACTATCGTAGCAGGATGTTTAAAAAAGGTCAACTCGAACACCCTGTAAAACCTACTATTACTTAGCTACCGTAACCGCTTCTTCAAACTTGATAGAAAGGAGACGAGAAACCCCATCACTCCCCATTGTCACCCCGTAGAGTACTCCGGCTCGAGACATCGTCTCACGATTATGGGTAATCAAAATGAGCTGCGATGTCTTTGCGAGTTCTGCAACCAAATCACCATATTTACGTGAATTTGCTTCATCCAATGCCGCATCTGTCTCATCTAAAATAATAAAAGGAGGTGGTTTAACACGCGAAATAGCGAAAAGTAGCGCAATTGACGTTAATGCACGCTCGCCACCTGAAAGCATCTCTAGGCCACGTACTCGTTTATGTGGCACATGTACCGACACTTCAATACCTCGCTCAGACACTTCCTGCTCCCTATCAACAACCAAAGAAACAGACTCATCATCACCTTCCTCCATCTCACCTTTGCGACGCTTATCAATAGTTACGACAGAAAGTGCTGCTGACCCACCACCAAACATCATTCCAAACAATTCCGTAAATGACGTATTAATACGCGATAATCCAACATCAAACTCACTTTGTAACCGAGCAATAAGATCAGCAATTAATTGCCGAATTGCTTCTGCAGAACGTTCCAAATCATCCATTTCTCTCGCCAAAAAAGCATCACGATCTGTTGCGTCCTTAAACTCCTTGAGCACTTCGTCTCCGCCCGCCCCTCCCATTTCTTCAATACGAATTTTTATTTTTTCTAATACGCGCCGACGCTCATACTGCATCTCTCGTGGCTCCTGTGCAAGTATTTCGTTAGACAACGGCACCCCCGTACTATCCTGTATGACTGCCCGTTCATACAGGAGCGCCTCACGCCCTGCAATAACAACAGCTTCGGCAATTTCTCGTTTATATTCTTCTTCATCAACCATCAAACGATCTTCACGCGCCTTCAACTCAGATAATGTAATTGAAAGCTCAGTACGTTTACCCATCGCTTCAAATAGTTCACGTTCAGCAACCCGACCAGCACTCTTTTCTTTATCCATCTGCTGACGAATGTGTGCATACTCATCGCGAACCATCTGCTCTTGCAGATTACTCTCCACCACCCTCTCCTGCACACGCGTCAATTCCTCTTTAATCCGCTTGATTTCAGACTCAATATCACGGCGCTCAGCTTCACGACTTGCACCAGACACTGTCGCAATAAAAACCTGTGTTGCCTCTTTAATACGTGTACCTGCTCCCTGTGCAATAGAAAGATCATGAGCGACAATAATTGCGTCTGCTTCCCGACCCACATGCCCCGTAAATTGTTGAACTTGCGCAAATGGTACAAGCGTTGCTGCGGCATCGTTTGAAATTACCTTTGATAAACGACGTTCTTCAGCGGACAACAACCCTTCAATCCGTCCTTGTTCGCGTGACAAAAGCGCCGCCTGTTCTCGTGCGGTACGTAATTTTTCTTCAAGCGCGATAAGCTCATGACTTCCCGCATCACTCTCCTCGGAAACCGTGATTGCTTGGCGCAACTCTTGTATCCGTGCATCAAGCAATAACAACTCGCGCTCAGGAGTCACACGCGCAAGATTGACTGCTTTTTGTTCATACTCGATATGTGCCCGTTCACGTCGTAAATATTCTTGATATTTTGTAACTAATTCCCCCTTCAGCTCACGTCCCTTTTCGATACGTGCAACTTGTTTTTTTAAAAAAACAATATGAGGAGCAAGTTCACGACGCAACGATGCAATCTCCTTCAAATTTGCTTCCGTTTTTTCTAAATTGCGCTCACTCTCAATGCGTTTATAATGATACACTTTGAGCCCCAATGCCTCCTCAATCATCTCACGGCGTTCACGCGTAGATGCAGACAAAATACGATCTGCTTCTCCTTGCGAAATAATATGATGCCCTGATGCGCCAATATGCGCCTGTGCCAGTAATTCAACAATATCCTTCAAACGTACCGAGGTACCGTTTAATAGATACTCATTCACACCATCACGATGCACCACACGCTCAATAGAAACTTCATCAAAATCAACCGTAGTAAAAGGTCGCACACCGGCACATGGTGCATTATCAAATGTAATCTTTACAGCAGCGCGATTAGCGCGCGGAACTAATGGAGAACCATTCCAAATCAAATCTTCTCCGCGTCGGCCCCGCATTGACTTCATAGACTGTTCGCCCAACACAAAACGAAAAGACTCGGCAACATTACTTTTGCCACTCCCATTCGGCCCCACAACCGCAGTCACCGGTGTCGTAAAAGAAAGTGACACCTTTTTCGCAAAAGATTTGAATCCTGCCAACTCAACACTTTTTAACACAAGACTATTGTACCAAAGGTCTGCATCTTGTGTTACATGTAAAAAATACTACGTATGGTGTATATTTACCCCCACCCTTTTTTCTTGAGTCCAGCCTGTGCTGCCGCTTGTTCAGCTTCCTGTTTTGACTTGCCGACACCTTCAGCAATATATTCATCCCCCAATTTCACGGCAATGGTAAATTGTTTATCATGATCAGGACCAACTTCTTTCACGGTCTCATACGAAGGTGTCACTCCAACTTTCTCTTGCGACCGCTCTTGGAACAAACTCTTACCGTCAGTCCATTTGCCATTTTTAATAATTGCTGGTACCAAAGGGTACAAATGTTTTTCAATAAATGCCGCAGCAGCAGAAAATCCTTGATCAAGGTAAATCGCGCCAATGAGTGCTTCAAACGTATTGGCTAAAATCACCTGACGCGCACGTCCAGTATCTTTTGATTCACCATACGATAATAAAAGAAATTCATTCATCCCCAAGTCAGCCGCAATTTTCCCAAGTGTCTGATAATTCACAAGTGCAGCTCGATATGACGTCATATCACCCTCATTTTGTTTGGGATAATTGCGATACAAATAATCAGTAACTGCCAACTCAAGTACCGCATCACCCAAAAACTCAAGACGTTCGTTATGTTCGCCCGCAGAACGATTCTCGTTCAAATATGAACGATGAGTAAACGCTGTTACCAAAAAACGCCGATTAGTGAACGTAACACCGATAGCTTCTTCAAATCGCAAAAAATCTTTCATATATACATTACGTAACCTCGTTTTTTCCTTACCACGAGGTGAAGCGGTACGAACCAGAAGTTCAGGGACTTATACCTGCCACACACTTCTCGTTCCTGCCGCCCTAACCTATTACATAATAAATACTATCGTTGTGTACCCGACGATTCTCCTAAGAGCAGATTAACCCCTCGAGTCACGATAGGGAGGATATCATTATAAAAATTGAGGTCAAGGATATCTCGCAACAAAAACCACCGCGCATCATCAAGACCTCCAGTCTCTGCAAGCTTCAGATCATGATGTGGTGCTTCGGCTAAGTAATACACCACGCGTTTTTTAATCTTGCCTTTCTCTGGATGAGACGCCACGTACTCATTTTTGCCAATATTTTCAATCGGTTTAATGGGAATACCAAGTTCTTCAGTAACCACACGGGCAACCCCCATTACTTCATCCTCACCTTCCTCAAGATGTCCCTTTGAAAGGGTCCAGCGACCAAATACGTCATGGACCAACGCAACATAAACTTCATCACCATTCTTTGTATATACCAATGCGCCTCCCAATTTTTCAACAAGCATCTCTGTCTTTTTGGGAGAAATTTCATCTTTACCTGGTTCACCAAGCTCTTTATAGACGCTACCCAGCACACCATTCACAAACTTACCGCTATTTTCACCACCAAACGTTTTTGCTAATTCAATAGCCTCATTAATCGCAACTTTTGCTGGAACCTCTGCCCGATCAACAAACAACAATTCATAAAGACCTAAACGTAAAACATTCCGATCAACCAAAGAAATCTTCGGCAATGGCCAATCAGGTGCAGCCTTGGAGATAATTGAATCAAGATCAGATTGTTTAGCAATCACACCTTTTAACAGACGTACCATAAAGGAGCTATCCTCCATACCGGGAGCAAACTCCTCGATATCGCGCTTTAATGTTTCTTCGGCTACAGCCACAGAATATGCGCGGACATCCCACTCAAAAAGTGTCTGAAGTACAACTGAACGTGCGAGGTGTCGGTTCGACATGGTCTATAGAGTTTTGGAACGAACGAAAGTTCCTTAAAATAAAGTATATCCTCCATAAAAACACTCGTCTACCCTTTGTGGGGAAAACAAAATCACTGAAGCGTATGCTGCAGTGATTATTTCTTTACGTCTTCTTTCGGCGTAGCTTCGCCACGCTCTTTTGCTTTACGCTTGGCACGAGTTGCCTCTTTTGCAAGCTCCGCCTTACGATCTATCACCGCAATACCCTTATACACGCCACAATTAGCACAGAGATTGTGCGGAAGCTTTGGACGCCCACATGACGCACACGCAGAAAGCTGCATCGACGCAAGTGCATGGTGACTGCGACGATTTCCCGTATGACTCTTTGTGCTACGCATCCTATTTACCATAATGGCGATGAGAATAGCACGAATGAATTGGTTACGCAAGACAAACAAAAAACCTCTCCTCAAAGAGAATTGAGCCAGAATCCCTCACAGTGAATATGCCGTCTGTGTCGACAACATTTCACAGATTTTCTTCTATAAAAAAGAACTACATAACTCTACTTTGTAATATATTTTAAAAACGTCACACGATGTATGGGTAAAATTCCTTTTTTAACAATCGCCGCACGATGCGCTTTGGTCCCATACCCTTTGTGTGCCTCAAAACCATACGCAGGGTATTTTTTTGCATATTGGCACATACGACGATCACGTACCACCTTTGCCACAATTGATGCGAGCGCAATAGCCCGAACAGATGCATCGCCTCTGATAATAGTCTCCTGATGCTGGTAGATACGAGGAGCGTGAAGCGATCCATCGAGCTTTATATCTACTTGATCGGGTGACAGTGATAGTTTTTTAAGCGCGCGATTCAAAGCAGATTGGATTGCATACACGATCCCCTTCTTATCAATCAGTGAAACTCCAGTCATTGAGACAGAAAAACGAACGAGGCCTTTTTTTGCCGCAGCAGTGAGGGTGCGATACAACTCCTCACGAGCGACCCTACTCAACTGCTTACTATCGCGAATAGGACCGCGCAACGAATGAGGAAGGGGTGTTAATATCGCCAGAGCACAAACACACACCGGGCCTGCCAATGGACCGCGCCCCACTTCATCAACTCCAACCACAATGCGCTTCATCATACATACAGTATAAAGGTTAACGAAAAACAATCTCCTTCCCCACATATCACCAAATATTTCTAGTATTAAAAAAACACGCACAGACCCAACGGGCATGTGCGTGTATCTGCGTGTAAGTGACACGATCATGCCAGATGAGGCATGACTCTCTCCTACACTACTTCTTCTTATGCTTCTTGCAGAGAAAGAAGCTGATTCAATATTTGAATGCAAAGAATTGATTCATTGGAAGAACTTCCGATGATCTGAAACACTTCTTTACACTGCTCGGGGCTATTTGCAAAATTTAAAGCCCTAATAATGGCTAGTCTTTCTAACTGACTACCACTTTGGGCTTCTGCATACACAAACAAACACGTTTCCACATTGGTGGCTGCAACCAATCCTCTAAATAGCTCCGGATTAGTGACATTTTCCTCAGACACCCCTGCTTCAGACGGCTGTGTATCATTTGAACCGCAAAGTGCCTTCCTGATGAGATCGATATGCGATGAACCAAGAAAATTAGCGATAGCAGTAATCCTGTTTTCTGTAATGGATATTGACATACGAACTCCTTCTTTTTTAAATGTACTCTGAAATTACCGACATGTATAGTACTAACTTATTATTACTATGTCAAGTCGAATAATAAACACCCCGTATCGTTGATACGGGGTGTAAAAAACCAATGTTCATCACGGACCAATAAGACACTCTAAAATTCCACCGAAAACAGTGCCCTCTTGAGCTTGCGCAAATCGAAACACCACTGGTTTTCCAACCAAACTTACTGGTTCGGCTAATCGTGCCCTCCAATCATGTGCGACATCGAATGTAAGTTCGGTCAACTCCAAACGAGAGGAGTCGAAACTAACAACTGTTACAGTATAAGATGTCACTGATGTAGCCGGCACAACAGACTTAAAGACCCAATTCGTCTTGGATAGTGCGCGAAGGGCCAGTGATGCATTGTCGTTTTGTTTTACATAACTATCCAATTTCTGTTGTTGCGTTATCAAAAAAAACGCAAGTACCACCAACATTAAAAGCTTCGCACCATTTGCGAAGTTTATGGAATTATTTTTTTCACTCATACAATCCTCCATTTCTCCGTTTCAACGAACATCTAACATCACCTTGATATTCATATCGTACAGATACAAGCGTGTACCTATGAACGTACCTTGATATATGATAGCATATTACTTAATATAAGTCAAGTATTTACATAACCTGTTTTGTACCAATGCGCTATACTACACAGGTCATGGCATTCATCAACCTCCGTACCCATTCTCACTATTCCCTACTTCAGGCGCTCCCTAAAATACCAGACCTCATTGAAGTCGCGAAGTCTGAGGAGATGTCTGCACTTGCGCTCACTGACAATGGCAACCTATATGCCGCAATCGATTTCTACAAAGAAGCCAAAAAATCTGGTATTAAACCTATTATCGGCGTTGATACATATGTTGCCGCTCGTACCCGACACGATAAAGAAGCCGGCATTGACAGTCGCCGAACACGACTCATCCTGTTAGCCACAAACGAAGTGGGATACAAAAACCTACTTAAACTAGTGACCGACGCAAACCTTGAAGGCTTTTACTACAAACCTCGCGTCGACCGCGAACTATTAGAAAAGTATCATGATGGATTAATTGCGATCATCCCCTTTGGAGGAAGTGATCTACGTCAAGCGCTCGACAGCGTCAACAATGAAAAAGCTAGTGAAATTATTGATTGGTATAAACGAGTGTTTAATGATCGTCTCTACCTCGAACTGTCACGCCAGCAAGAATTAGATCAAAAACCCGCAGAAACCCGACTGTTCTCATTTGCAACACAGCACAAAGTTCCGATCGTTGCTGGTCACGCAAGCTACTACCTAACACCGGAGGATCGCAAAGTTCAAAAAGTACTTATGTCAGTGCAAAGTGGCGGAACCATTGGCGAAAGCGACGACGACCTAGACCTTTCTTTTATTTCACAAAAACAAGCAACAAAAAAATTTAAAGACGTACCTGAGGCGCTTGCACGAACACAAGAAATCGCAGATCGCTGCAATCTCACCCTTGAATTGGGTAAATGGGTCTTCCCCGCTTTCACTCTCCCTGAAGGCCGCACGCCAGACGAGGAACTTGCTCGTATTGTCTCTGCCGGTTTTGAACGTCGCGGCGTACCACGTACCAAAGAAGCAGAAGCACGTGCTGCATATGAACTTAAAGTAATTAAAGATAAGGGCTACTCACCTTATTTTCTTATTGTGGCAGACTTACTCGCATACGCACGCAGTCATGGCATCCTCTCAAATATCCGTGGTTCGGTCTCCGGCTCACTTGCAACATTCCTGTCTGGCATTACCAATATCAACCCACTTGAATTTGAAATTCCTTTTGAACGTTTCTTAAACCCTGACCGTCCATCCGCCCCTGATATTGATATGGACTACGCTGATGATAGGCGCGACGAAATGATTGAATATGCCCGCAAAAAATATGGCGCAGAAAAAGTCGCACAAATCGGCACCTTCGGTACCATGCTTGCCCGTGGCAGCGTGCGCGATGTCGCTCGCGCACTGGGCTTCGAGTACGCCACCGGAGACCGTATTGCCAAATTGATCCCCATGGGATCACAAGGTTTTCCGATGACTATCGATAAGGCGCTCGAGATGGTACCCGAGCTCAAGGCCGCGTACAAAAAAGAAAAAGAGGTCACTGAAATTATCGACACCGCTAAACGTATCGAGGGCTGCGCTCGACACATCAGCGTACATGCTGCCGGTGTCGTGATTGCACCAACATCACTCACTGATTTTACGGCGCTCCAATATGATCCTAAAGGTGAAGGAAAAATTATTTCCCAATACGACATGTACTCAATCGAAGAAGCGGGTCTGTTGAAATTTGATTTTCTTGGTCTTAAAAACTTATCAATCATCGCTGATACCATTAGGTTAGCAAAAAACACCAAAGGAGCTTCAATTGACGTGGATACGATGCCACTTGATGATAAGAAAACTTTTGAAATGCTGGCGCGAGGCGATACCGCTGATTTATTCCAACTCAACGGTGACGGCATGACCCGCTACCTTAAAGAGCTCCGCCCGACATCAATCCACGATATCAACGCTATGGTGGCACTCTACCGCCCGGGACCGCTCCAGTTCATCCCTGAATATATTGCGCGCAAACACAACCCACGCAAGGTGACATACGCTGATCCAGCACTCAAACCAATCCTTGAAAAAACATACGGCGTACTCGTCTACCAAGATGACCTCCTCATGATGGCACACAAACTTGCCGGTTATAGTTGGGGTGAGGTTGATAAATTCCGCAAAGCCGTCGGTAAAAAAATCCCCGAAGAAATGGCCGCGCAAAAAGAAAAATTTATTAAGGGATGTATTGAATACAGTAAGTGGCCAGAAGAAAAGGCGAAAAATGTGTGGGCATGGATTGAACCGTTTGCCGCGTACGGTTTCAACAAAGCACACTCAGTTTCATACGGGCGTGTGGCGTATCAAACCGCCTACCTTAAAGCAAACTTCCCTGGAGAATACATGACCTCGATTCTGACACACGAATCGGGTGATGTTGAAAAAGTCGGCGAAACCGTGACCGAATGCAAACGTATGGGCATACCAGTTCTTCCACCATCAGTAAATGAGAGTCGCCGCGAATTTACATTAATAAAAAATCCTGACACCAGTGAATCGATACGTTTTGGCTTAGGTTCCATAAAAAATTTTGGTGAAGGTATTGCAAACAGCATTATCGCGGAACGTGAGAAAAAAGGGTCTTTTGTAGATCTGGCTGATTTCCTAACCCGCGTGACTGATAAAAATCTTAATAAAAAGTCACTCGAGGCACTGATTATGTCAGGAGCACTCGATGCTTTTGGTGAGCGCGGACAACTTCTCTCAAACATTGACCGCCTATTAGATTGGCACAAACATGCAGCCGGCCAAGGAGCCGGACATACGTCACTCTTTGCGGGCATGACCACAACCAAACCACAGGTCATACTCGCACCAGCCGCACCAGCTACCATGGAACAAAAATTGTCGTGGGAAAAAGAGCTTCTCGGACTTTATATTTCAGGTCACCCGCTTGATCGATTCAAAGAACTCCTCTCAAAAAAAGGTACCTCAATAAGTGCAATTAAAACAGATATACCAGCAGGAATAAACATCACCACAGGTGGCATGATCCAAAACGTACGTACTATTCTTACCAAGAAAAATGATCCTATGGCCTTTGTCAGCGTGGTTGACTTCACTGGTTCAATTGAAACCGTAGTATTCCCTTCACTATATGAAGAAGTAAAAGCTCTATTGATCCCCGGAACATGCGTCGCATGTAAAGGTAAAGTAAATGTACGTGAAGGAGAAAAAAGTATCATTATTGACGCTATCAAAGGCCTGGGAACAACTACCGCCCCGCCCGTACCACACCATGAAAAAAAATTACCTTGATCATGTTTATTACCAGATACTCTAGATCGAATGGGAATAAAAAGACATATGAACGCTTCCTTTCCTTATACTTCCCTCATCTCTATGGTTACATCGCCACACCTTATGACATAACATCGCTCGTCTTGTCTAAAAAAATCCTCTTTATCACAAGAAGAAAACGCGCTAGGATAGCACCATACACATAATATAAGAGTCGCGCCTATGGATGCCTCAGAAAAACTAGCACATACACGTCATACGCTGGCCCATCTCTTGGCCGCAGCGATACTTGAACTGTACCCTGATACAAAACATACGATCGGACCAGCTATTGATAATGGATTCTATTACGATTTTGAATTTAAAGCTGGCACAATACCGACGGAAAAAGATCTAGAAACCATTGAACAGAAGATGCGAGAACTGCTAAAAAAGTGGGATGTTTTTTCACACAAAGAAGTTACTGAACAAGAGGCGAACACGTTCTTTGCGCATAATCCATATAAACAAGAACTCATCAACGAGATTGTCGAAAAGGAAGAACCTATTACCTTCTACACTTGTGGCACTTTCACTGATCTGTGCCGTGGCGGACACACAACACACCCCAATAAAGATATCCAAAAAGGCAGTTGGAAGCTTGCCCGTATCGCTGGTGCCTACTGGCGTGGTGATGAGACAAAACATATGCTCACTCGTATTTACGGACTCGCTTTTTCTTCACCAGAAGAATTAATCGCTTATGAAGCGCGGATTGAAGAGGCAAAAAAACGAGATCACAAAAAGCTTGGGAAAGAGCTTGGACTCTTTGTATTTTCTGACTTAGTTGGATCCGGGCTTCCGCTGTGGACACCAAAGGGTACAGTTATTCGCGAACTATTAAACGATTACGTATGGGAATTGCGCCGAGTACGTGGTTTTGAAAAAGTCACCATACCACACATCACCAAAAAAGACCTGTACGAGACATCGGGTCATTGGGCAAAGTTTGCCGAAGAACTTTTCAAAATTCAAACGCGAGAAGGTCACCTCTTTGCCATGAAACCAATGAACTGTCCCCATCACACACAAATTTACGACTCTGCACCTAAGAGTTACCGTGACTTGCCCGTACGTTACTGCGAGACAACCATGGTCTATCGTGATGAACAATCAGGCGAACTTTCCGGACTGTCACGTGTCCGTTCAATCACACAAGACGACGCGCACGTCTTTTGTCGAGAAAATCAAATTGAATCAGAGGTACTCTCCATTTGGGACATTATAGATACGTTCTATAAAACGTTTGGATTTAAACTCAATGTCCGCTTTTCACGGCACGATCCCACGACGTTTGAAAAATACATTGGCACTCGTGAGATATGGCATAAAGCAGAATCGCAACTCCGTATCATTATTGAAAAACGCTACGGTGCACATTTTATTGACGGATGCGGGGAGGCAGCAATGTATGGTCCTAAAATAGACTTCCTTGCAGAAGATGCCCTAGGACGCACCTTACAAGTTGCTACCATACAACTTGATTTCAACATGCCATTACGGTTTGGACTCACTTGCACCAATGAAAAAGCAGAAAAAGAGCCTATCGTGATGATTCACTGCGCCATCATGGGTTCAATTGAACGCTTTGTCTCAACCTTGATCGAACACTATGGCGGATCTTTCCCGCTCTGGCTCTCACCAACACAAGTAAAAGTACTCCCAGTTGGAGTATCACACCTATCTGCTGCTCGTGCGCTCACCACACAACTACACAACGCCGGTATACGAGCAGAAATTGACGAAAGTAATGAAGGTCTTGGTAAAAAAGTTCGAGCAGCAAAAATAATGAAAATCCCCTATTTTGTCATTATTGGCGACAAAGATATTGCAGAAAACAAAGTAACTCTTGAATCACGAGATCAGGGTCAACTGGGTCAATATGATAATGATACAGTCATCGAAAAACTATTAGTCGACATACGTACAAAGAAATAAAAAACGCTCGTTGCTATAGCAACGAGCGTTGCGCACCACTAGTGCCCTGCTCCAGGCGAGAGGAGTAGCTTCTGGCCTTCCTCCAAAATTTCTTCTTTGGAAAGTTTGAGCTCTTTCTCGATTTGTACGATCCGAAGAGAGTTACCCTCATCTCCTGGCTCGAGTGTACATGAAGCACAGAGCCCTACATATTCAAGGACAAGTTTTTTTCTTTCTTCCATAAAACTTACAACCTTCTTATTGATGCATAGCATCAAATCCAATCACCAGAGCAAACCGCGCATATGCTGGCCGCCCGCCTGCCCGTAACCCATTGATCCAATCAACACTACACCCCTGCTTTTTCAAATTTCGTGCCAAGATATTGATCGCATCAATCGCCGCATCATGTGCATGTTTTTTGCCCCCATCAACGGCTGCAACTTCATCACGGGGAGTATCTTTTAAATCAATAGATAGATACTTAACCGTCGAGATAATGTAACGAACACCGTAACGAACAACATCCTTCAGTGATGCTGAAAGAGTCTCGTCACTTCCACAGATATTCTCAAGCTGTGCAAGTGTGGGCACCCCATAACGCTCGCCCGAAAGATGCCTGCCGATATGTTCTGCTTCTTGCAGAACCTCCGGATTTTTTGAAAGTTCTTCTAATTCTGGAATACTTTCCATCTGCATATTTATAGCAGATAATTCACACTTGGTCAATATACACAAAAAACCCCCTTTTAGGGCGTTTTTTGTGTCCTATGTACCCTTTCTTTTGTTACTTATCGGCGTAAACGAGCAATACGTAATGCCACCAATTTCAAACCCGTGTTTTCTGACTGATATTCATGTTCAGCAATAGAAAAGAGGATAGCGATCACCTCTTCAAGATCACGTACACCCCACGGAGAAACAATACGTGCAATCTCTGGGTCAGCAAGTGATACATCACCTTCAACTCGCGCGCGATACGCACGATCTAACTCAAGAATCAAATCTGTTGCAAATGTTTCAATAGAACCGCCCGATGATTTAATCGCTCGTACTGCATCAATTACTAATTTAACATCACCAGAAACGATCGCTTTCAAAAAGCTCACAGCCGAACCAATGGTAAATTGAGTTGTATGATTTCCTGTAGTAAATGGGGAAACATTTGTTTCTGTTGCAACAGCCCGAGTGCCAATAATATCACGCACCGGCTGCATCACTGAAGAAGGAGTAACTTTTGGTTGCTCATGTCGAACAGTGTCTGCTTTTGGACGACGATCATCAGTACGAGTACCGTGAGAAGGTGATGCTGCAGGAGACTTCACTACAGAGACATGATCAGCTGGAGTATCAATCTTTATTCCCTGCTCTTTTAAAAAAGTTTGCACCTTTTCACGATTCAAGAGAATCCATCCATCTTCCTTAAGATATTTCTCTTCAGCACGCGTAATAGCACCATCGAGGATTTCGATCGCACGATCTATTTTGTTCTGTGCAGCAATTGAAACAGTGCGACTGGCCTCTTCTGATACAAGTGCTTTACGTTCACGAGCTCGCGCAAATATAGCATCCCGAACCGGTTGTGGAACGGCGACTATTGCTTGCACCTCGTCAGTTGGTAAATTTGTCGGAGCAAATGAAGTTACAGTGTCCATAGGAGCTACTATTAATTCGGTGTTAATTATATCTTCTTGATTATTAATGTCATATGCACTATCTAATACCTCCTTGTGTCCCTCTGTTGCAACCATTGGCACAGTACCTACAGATAGACGAGACCGTGTTTTAAACGACAAGATCTTATCCACCATAGATGTGAAGCTGAAACGACGAGATTCTACTGCGAACGTAACTGATAGACTCCAAAGCAGAATCGCTGCCACAAAAATAATGATGGCGACCGTTTCTGTTACACCAGTGTACGGTACTTCAGACAAGTACACACCCGCAACACGCGGCGCAAACATTTGTTGAGCTAAAAATACAGATGATGAGCCAAATTGTAGAGACGCGAGCGTTGAAGAAGCAGCTTTTTTATAGAGAACGACCTGCGGTGCGTCAAATCCACCACACCCATACGCACACGTAGTTTCCGGAATAATGTTAGTACTACACAAGTTAGTAGCTACCACCTCAGCACCTGACGCCACAGTCACATACGCAGTTTTGGTACCATATGAGTTATAACTACGAGTCACTGAAGATGTATTACCAGATAGATTATCCGAACCTGCCCACGCGTATGTATACGATCCTGTCCCACCTGAGACTTGAGCACTATAAGTAATGGGGGTATTGATACGAGATGAATTAGTCGTGATTACGCATGCGGCACGAAGCGGAGTCGGTCCTGACGGAGGAGTAATGTCAGTAATAGCGACATTGCCACACGGCTTGGACACCACTTGGCCCATGCTGTCAGCAACAGTCACGCTGCCATTTTTGGTACCGGTGGTGGTATATGTTTTGGTCACAGACGCAGCTGAACCAG
>JACCDG010610136.1_pt1 | contig 214827 bp, 266 predicted proteins | sample 7442471 | NCBI WGS metagenome assembly JACCDG01 (sample SAMN15323444, study PRJNA562643) | freshwater metagenome | isolation source: river surface water | place: USA:Blue River Watershed | collected 2017-08-17
CTTGGCCTATGAGAAACCCGTGAGATTCGGGCGGTCAAGGCTCCAAAGGCACATGAGTTATGAGATCATGCGTCCAATGGAGACAACTACACGAACCCAGGGTTCTTTTATAGAGCCTCGTGAAGTTTACTCCCATAATGTAATGTCGCAGTTAATCGTGACACCAAGTTAAAGGAGGACTTATGGAAAAGTCGATTAGAATAGTATCCTACATGTTAGGATTCATAGCAGTATTCTTTTTGGTTCAATCTGTGACCCAAAAGAAGTTTGCTGTACTCAAAGAGTCAGCTGGTGCTTATAGTCAAGATATCGTTTCTATCAAGACTAGAGAAAAGCAGTTAGATTGCCTAGCAATCAATATCTACAGAGAAGCCGGCTACGAACCATTCGAAGGTAAAGTAGCTGTAGCACAAGTTACAATGAATCGTGTGGCATCAGGAAAGTTTGGTAATGATGTCTGCGGTGTTGTATATCAGAAAAGTATCATAATGGAAAAAGTTGTATGCCAATTCTCATGGGCATGTGATTCTGTCCATAGAAGTAGACCCATTAACAAGGAGGCATATAATGAAAGCTACGAAGTCGCAAAGAAAGTTCTTTTGGAAGGATTTAGATTGTCTGTTCTCAAAGATGCTCTCTATTATCATGCCGCCTATGTCAACCCGAGATGGAACCTTGAGAAAATAGGTTCAATAGGACAACATATTTTTTACAAAGAGAAAGGTAGTCGTATATGATTCAAAATCTTGATGAACTCAAAGAGTTTTTTAGAACCAAAATCAGCCACATCTCTGCAGAAACATTTGGGTGGTTAGCGGCTATCGTTTTACATGCTTCTACGCTACCGAGTATGTTAGCAGTAATGAGCGGACTTACAGATAGACTGCCGTCCGTAGATTTGGTACTTTTAGTATGGACCGGTTTGGCTCTTATGTTTGTAAAAGCCGCAGTCCAGAAAGACATGCTGAATGTAGTAACTATTGGTTTTGGCTTCATCATCCAGGCTATGTTTATGGCATTGATCTTCTTTAAATAATTTGGTTATCACCGTAGTTGACTTTGGTTGGCTACGGTGCTATACTAATAACTGTCGTAACTCACACACAGAAAGAGGCAATATGAAAAAGGCACTAGCAGTAGGTATTTTGGCAGCAGCCATCACTGGTTGTTCGTCAATGAAAGAGATCCCAGACCGCAAGACTTATGCGCAGCCAGATTGGTATCAAAGCTGTGCGCAAGCAGGTACTGAAGGTTGGTTCTGGTGGTCCAAAGAAATGGCATATGCTTGCGGTGCAGGAGAAAGCATTCACGCACAGGCCGCTGAAGAACAAATGTATGCCATCGCTATGAATAACTTCGCAAAGCGTATCAACTCAGAAGTTAACTCAGAAACCAAGATTGAGTTCAAGGACGAAAAGAAATCTACTTACACCAAGATTTCGTATGTAGTTCGCGATACAACTATCCGTGAGCATCTGCAACGAGAAGTTGGTCACTTTACTATGAACGGTCGTCACTACACATTCGTTCGTTTGAAGATGCCAAAGCCTGTCTTTGATCAGTTAATCGCTGAAGCCAAAGAGCAGAAAGCGGCTCGTCAATAATGCGCTCCTACACCGCGAAAAACCCACTGTGGGCAGTGGTAATCGTGTTAGGTTCGATTATCGCTCTCACAGGCTGTGGTTCGGCACCAAAGGTGCAGGCACAGAAGCCTCAGTACTGTCATACCAGTCAAACTATCGTCAACAAGGACGGTGAACGAGTGACCAGTACTACCACAGTTGAATGTACTGACGACCAGATCAAAAGACTGTTTGAGGTGAGATCAGGAATGGCACCGAACTGCGGTGTTTACACTTACTGGATGCAAATCGGAGGAAGAGATGTTCAACGCAAAGGTGTCAGCTGTCAGAAGCCTGATGGTACTTGGGAAGTTATTAATACTAATATGTAGTTCGTCTGTCTATGCAGACACGTTAAACAATCCTAGATTTTTTGAATACAACGGCAGTGGGTTCACTAATAGACTAGCAGAAATGTCATTTGGTTGGTTTCGTACTTTAGATGACGACCAAATGGAACAATATCAACAGAGTCTTATTCATGCTGTTATGGTAGCTGATAATGGCAAAACAGTCAGTTGGTATAAAAGAGATGCCAGTGGTACAGCTACACCTGTTATGACATGGCCAAATGGCGATGGATACTGTAGACGTGTGCATATATCTGTTATAGCATATAGTATACAAAAACATATGACAGCAACAGCCTGTATGAATAATGCGAATAGTAAATGGCAATGGGTAGACAACTAAATATCTCTTATGCGATATAATATATCTGACAAACTAATAGCGTATTTGGCGTTAATCAGCGGATTAAGTATTTCCGCTGTTGCCATTTATTATTCTGTGGCAGGCTTGATGGCCATCTTCGCGGCAGCATTGATTCCTATCATGATCATGGGCATCGTGCTAGAAGTAGGTAAGTTGGCTGCGACCGTCTGGTTAAAACAAAACTGGATGAGAGCACCACGGTTCTTAAAAGCCTATCTACTTATAGCTATCACTGCCTTGATGTTGCTAACCTCAATGGGTATCTTTGGTTATCTATCAAAAGCACACTTAGATCAGGCAGTGCCTACAGGGGATGTTGCAGCCAAGGTGGCTCTGTTAGATGAAAAGATTAAGACTGAACGAGATAATATCGAAACTGCTCGTACAGCATTAAAGCAAATGGACGCCCAAGTAGATGCAAGACTGAGCCGCAGTGATGACGAAAAGGGTGCAGAACGTGCAGTTCAGATCCGTAGACAACAACAGGCCGAACGTGGTCGCTTACAAAAAGATATCGCAGATGCACAGGCTCGTATCGCCAAACTAAATGAAGAACGAGCACCTATCGCATCTGAACTTCGCAAAGTAGAAGCCGAAGTTGGTCCTATCAAATATATTGCTGCATTGATCTATGGTGACGATGCTGATCAAAATCTTTTAGAAAAAGCTGTTCGTTGGGTTATCATCGTTATAGTTTTGGTATTTGACCCTCTAGCAGTTATTTTGCTTTTAGCTAGCCAATACAGTTTCTCGTGGTTTAGGCAAAATGACGAAGAAAATCTCAAAGAAGAAAAACCATCTGAAGATGAGTCAAAGGCAGAACCTGTAGTAGAAAAAGAAGATGATTTCAAGTTCCTAGCGGATGAAAAAGATCTGTATCCAGAAGAATCTGTAGATAATACTAAAATCAGTTTATGGCCATTCCCTTCTTATGTCGGTAAGAAAGATCAAGATACATTGCCAGAAGCAGAAGAAAAGCATCAAGAATCCATAGAGCCGATAGTTGATATCATAGAAAAAGAAACAGCAGCCGATACTCCTACTGCTAACGAAGAAAAACGTGCTCTTGAAGATTGGAATGAAATGATAGCCGAAGCAGAAAAAGCTGTAGAAGCTGAGAAAGAAAAAGAAGATCACGAAATCATCGACGCTGCGGCCGAAAACGAAAAAGAAGCCATGACAGCATGGAAACATGATAATCCTGATAGTAGTCTAAAACTACAAAGACGATTGTTTGAAAAAGGTGCGATAGACAAACTTCCTTGGGAAGATTACCTTAAGCCTAAAGCAGATTTCGGTGATGATGATGCTGCGGCTGAAGCTGCCAAATGGGCACAAGAGCAGCTAGAGAAAAGAAATAACGAAATAAGTTGGATGGAACACGACGAGCAGGGAAATCAGATCAAGAAAACCAAAGACACCTATCAACAAAATGCCGAACAAAATGAGCGTACGATTTGGCAACGAATCCAAGACGCTAAAAAATGACGGATAAAATCTTAATAGTAACTCCTCCCGACGATATCTTACTACAAGGTATTAGGATATTGCATGTAAATCTAAACGATGAACAAAATGCTGTAGTATCGAATGCATTATTACAGACTGATTTACCCCACAACATCATCAACTATGTTTGGAAAATGGGTAATCGAGTAGACTGGTTACTAGATAAAAGCACCAAGTGTGATCTAATCATTTTTAATGCCATCGGCGGAGGAATGGACTCTGGGTTGGATGTTATATTAGGTTGGATTTCTGCCCAACCCCAATCTTATTATTTTGGTACACTTCGTGATTTACATCAGGTAAACGATCGTGTTATATATAATAGTGATGACGTTTTAAAACTACTGGAGAAAACTAGCAAAAAATGATTAAACACGAAAAAATGCTTATCAAAGGAAACTCAGTGTTTGTTAAAGAACACGAAAACATCAATCAGGCATTGAGAAGATTTAAAAAGAAAGTTGAAGAATCTGGAGTTCTAGAAACTCTACGAAAGAAAGAATTTTACGAAAAACCAACTACTGAACGTAAGCGTAAAAAAGGTGCTGCCAAAGCACGTTGGAAAAAGAAACTTCGCGAACAACAACTTCCACCTAAACTATTCTAAGAAAGATATCATATGCGTATCGAAGATGAAGTCAAACTAGACTTCCGTGATGTGCTGATCCGTCCTAAGCGTTCTACTCTTTCTAGTCGCAAAGAAGTAGACCTTAACAGAACATACAAGTTTAAACACAGCGGTACAGAATGGACAGGTGTACCTATCATGGCCAGTAATATGGATGGCGTTGGTACTGTTGAAATGTCTAGGACATTGTGGGACAACCGTATGTTTACCTGTCTGGTTAAATCATACACCGAAGATGATCTTTTCGATCTTATTACAGAGATCGGTGGTAACCATTTTGCTGTCAGTACAGGAACCAGTGATGGCGATTTTCTCAAACTAAGAAGAATTATCAATACCTACCCAGAAATACATTTTATTTGTATCGATGTGGCTAATGGATATAGTGAACATTTTGGCGAATATGTTTCTAAAGTTAGAACGACATTCCCTCATGCGACTATCATCGCAGGTAATGTAGTTACCGCAGATATGACACAAGAGCTGATTCTGCGTGGAGCAGATATTATTAAAGTGGGTATTGGTCCTGGTAGTGTGTGTACTACTCGTATACAAACTGGAGTTGGTTATCCTCAACTATCCGCGATTATTGAGTGTGCCGATGCCGCTCATGGTCTTGGTGGACACATCATTGCTGACGGCGGTTGTACTTGTCCTGGAGATGTAGCAAAAGCATTTGGTGCTGGCGCTGATTTTGTTATGCTAGGAGGAATGCTGGCTGGTCATGACGAAGGTGGTGGCACTGTAGAAGATGGTATGGTAACATTCTATGGTATGAGCTCTGACACTGCTATGGAAAAGCATCACGGCGGTGTAGCATCTTATCGATCGTCAGAAGGTCGTACTGTGCAGGTAAAATATCGTGGGCCTGTGAAAAATACTGTTTTAGATATTCTAGGCGGATTACGCTCTGCCTGTACTTATGTAGGTGCTCCTACCCTCAAACAACTGTCTAAGTGTACAACATTCATTCGAGTCAACAGACAAATCAACGATATTTTTGTAAAATAAATAGAATGCTGATTTATTTCAGCATTTAAAGGAGAAAATATGGACTTTGTATTGAACGTCCTGTTAAAGGACATACAATATCTATGGATGATTGTCTTCATTATGATCTCGGCCGGACTAGCAAAAGAATATCAACTCTTCGCCCCGGCTTATGCCTATGTAAGAAATGTATTCCGTAGCAATAAGTTCGTGTTGGTAATCCTTAGCGCAATAGGAGGTATACTTCCTATTGAAGGCCGAGTCACTGTGTCAGCAGGTTTGTTAGACACAGTAGCACCGAAATGTGGACATGGTCGCGAAAAGATGGGAATCATTGACTATCTATCGACGCATCACTATTACCTGTGGTCGCCATTAGAAAAGTCTGTGGTTATTCCAATCGCGGCATTTGGTTTAACTTACGGTGCTTGGCTTGGTATGATCTGGCCGTTGCTAGTCGCAAGTTTAGCGTTTATCGGTTGGTACATTTGGTATCAAGTGAAAGACGAAGAAATTGCGATCGCACCTGGCAACTTTAAACTGTCAGCAGTGATGCGTAGCAGTCTACCGATGTTTGTAGCCATTGGCTCTTATATCTATACAGACAACTACATTCTTTGTTTTGGTTTGCTTGCCTTGTATTATGTGATAATCACACAGCAATGGAACTTTAAGAAACTCTTAGGTTACATTAACTGGGAAGTGATTATAACTGTGGCCGTGGTCATTATGCTAGGGAACTATTTCAAGTCTGAACAAGCCTATTTCACACAGGTAATCAAAGATACTATAGTAGATCCACATTCTATTATAGGAATGTTGATTATTAGTGGATTAGGATTTGTGTTCAGTTTCTTGATGGGAAGTTCTAGCAGATTTATCGCACTGGCTGTATTAATGGCTCAACTTTTTGGAGTTGAATATTTCTTATGGTTCTTTGCTGTAGATTATGCTGGATACCTACTAAGCCCAACTCATAAATGTGTTATGATCGGAAATCGATATTTTGGTACACCTTACAGCACATATTATGCAGCATTGGGGATGTGGGTCACTATCCTATTAGTGGTAGCCGGCACGTTGACGTTTGTAATTTAAGAATTACCGTGATCTAATCACGTAGGGGGGACATACACGCCCCCCATTTACTTTTTAGGATTTTTTATGAAAAATATTTTAGGCCTCGCGGCCCTTCTTCTGCTGTCCTCTCACGCGATAGCACAAAGTAAACTAGAAACACCTGCATCACAAGTACATAAAGTAGAAACAACTTTACCGCCAGTCGTAGTTGAAGCAAAAAGATTAGATCCATTCGACACTGTAGGAGAATACAATCAACCTGTATGGACTACAACTAGAATGTTTCCTAGTACTCGTGCCTATGTTATGACACCGCCAGGAAATGTCAAATACGAAAAATGGTTTGACTTTAGAGATCGTAGAGATGGTCCTACACAGATACGTATGCGTGACGAAATCGCTATCGGTTTAGGTAACAGACTAGAGCTAGACCTTTATGCTCATACTGTCTATGACGGTCCTAGCGATGCTAGAGAGTTTAACTGGAGAGGGTTCAGTTGGGAGATTCGATACGCTCTAGCAGATTGGGGCAAGATACCTGGCAACCCAACTCTTTACTTTGAACACAAGTTGATTAACGGTAGAGAGGGTATAGAACCAAAACTTTTACTCAGTGACAGAGTAGGAGAAACTGATTGGATATGGGCAGCTAACATCATCTACGAAGCTAATCTTGCCAGTACTAAAGCTGAACAGGAACGTGAATATGCTGTGACTGCTAGTCTTGGTAAAATAGTCAACAGTGACCTAATGATCGGTGGAACTGCTCATTATCGTACTTACGACTATGATAAGAATATCAAAGAAATGTATTTTGGACCAGCGGTAAACTATAGAATAAATCCATTGGCCAGAATCAGCTTTGAGTACATGCCTAGGATTACCGAGCAAGGTTATTATGACAGCAGAAGTTTCATGATATTTGCTTACGATTTGAAATAAACAAATAGGGCGATATCGCCCTATTTTCTTGACCTTAGTATCTTGTTATGCTATAATAGCTATATGAAAACTGATATCATGATTGATCTAGAAACTCTAGATGTTACTCCTACCGCTACTGTCCTAACTATAGGTGCAGTAAAGTTTGATCCTTTTGGTCAAGACGTGCAAGAGCCGGATTGTGAAAAATTCTATGTCAAAGTAGATTTAGATAGCTGCGATCGATACGGTTGCACAGTTAGTCAATCTACTTTAGATTGGTGGGCTCAACAAGAAAAAGCTGCACAAGATGAAGCCTTTAATCCAGAAGGCAGGATACCTATCGAATCAGCAATGGAGCAACTTTATAAATTTTGTTGGGGTGCTAAACGGGTATGGAGTCATGGATCTGGATTCGATATTATTATTTGCGAAAATTTATTTCGTAAGGTAGGTAAAGCGATACCTTGGCAGTTCTGGGAAGTAAGAGATACCCGAACACTGTTTGATATAGGTATTGACCCACAACGTCCGCCGGTGCTTAAACACCATGCACTAGAAGATGCATGGAATCAAGCAGTAGGTGTACAAAATGTTTTTAGGAAACTGAGATCGGCTAGCAGTATAGACGGCAAACTTATTACGCCGCTGGCTAATCAGAGATAAATAAAAACGTAAACTGCACCATTATAAGGGCAGTTTATAGAGCATAGTGCTCAAATAGATCTTACTTTATAAGGAGATAACATGTCTAAGATCATCGGTATTGACCTCGGCACCACCAACTCATGCGTGGCTATCGTCGAAGGCGGAAAATCCAAAGTTATTGAAAATTCAGAAGGTGCTCGTACTACACCTAGTATTGTTGCCTATACCAATGAAGAAGTTTTGGTGGGTGCATCAGCTAAACGTCAAGCAGTTACTAATCCCAAAAATACGATCTATGCTGCTAAACGTCTTATCGGACGTAAGTTCAAAGAAAAAGAAGTACAAAAAGATATCGATCTAATGCCATATCAAATCGTCGAATCCAGCAACGGCGATGCATGGATTCGAGCATTAGATAAAGACTTGGCCCCTCCACAAATCTCTGCTGAAGTTCTTCGCAAAATGAAAAAGACTGCAGAAGACTACCTAGGCCACGAAGTAACACAGGCTGTTATTACTGTTCCAGCTTACTTCAATGACAGTCAACGTCAAGCAACTAAAGACGCAGGTAAGATTGCAGGCTTAGAAGTGTTGCGTATTATCAATGAACCAACCGCGGCAGCACTGGCCTATGGTGTGGACAAGACTGACAAGAAAGATCGTAAGATCGCTGTTTATGACCTTGGTGGTGGTACATTTGACGTTTCGATCATCGAAATCGCAGATGTAGAAGGAGAAAAGCAGATCGAAGTTCTTTCCACTAACGGTGACACGTTCTTAGGTGGTGAAGACTTTGACCAACGCATCATGGACTACATGGTTGACGAGTTCAAGAAAGAACAGGGCGTTGATCTAACCAAAGATATGTTGGCTTTACAGCGTTTGAAAGATGCTGCTGAAAAAGCAAAGATTGAACTTTCTAATAGTTCACAGACTGAAGTTAACTTACCTTATATCACAGCAGATGCTAGCGGCCCTAAGCACCTTATTGTAAAACTTACGAAGGCCAAACTAGAATCACTGGTAGACGATCTAATCCAACGCAGCTTGGAACCTTGCCGTATCGCTCTTAAAGATGCAGGTGTTACGGCTGCGGACATCGACGAAGTTATCCTAGTTGGTGGCCAGACACGTATGCCTAAGGTACAAGAAGAAGTCGAAAAACTATTCGGCAAGGCTCCACGTAAAGATGTGAATCCCGACGAAGCTGTCGCTGTAGGTGCTGCTGTACAAGGCGCCGTGCTAGGCGGTGATCGCAAAGATGTTCTGTTACTAGACGTTACTCCATTAAGTTTGGGTATTGAAACACTTGGCGGTGTCTTCACAAAAATTATCCAAAAGAATACAACTATTCCGACTAAAGGAAATCAGACATTCAGCACAGCTGAAGATAACCAACCTGCCGTAACTATTAAGGTGTTCCAAGGTGAGCGTGAGTTAGTTCAGTACAACAAACTGTTAGGTGAGTTTAATCTAGAAGGCATCGCACCAGCACGTCGTGGTATGCCTCAGATCGAAGTGACCTTTGACATCGATGCTAACGGTATCATGAATATTTCTGCCAAAGATAAAAACACAGGCAAAGAAAACAAAATCACAATCAAATCAAATAGTGGTTTGAGTGATGATGAAATTCAAAAAATGATTCGTGAGGCTGAAGAAAACGCAGAAGCTGATAAAAAAGCTCGTGCTTTGATCGATGCACGTAACTCAGCAGAAGCACAAGTACATCAAGTCAAGAAAGATCTCGAAGAGTACGGTGACAAGATTACCGCAGAACAAAAATCAGAGATCGAGACAGTGATTGCTGCGGTTGAAGAAGCTGCCAAAGGCAATGACGCTGAAAAAATCACAGAAGAGTTAAACAAAGTTTATCCAGCAATGAAAGCATTGTTGGATGCAAAGACTGCGGAGGAGCAGACCAAAGCACAAGCTGAATCTGCTAATCCACAGGAAGATGTCGTTGATGCTACCTTTACGGAGAAAAAAGACGACTCTAAATCAGGTACCTAATAGGGCCTAAATGTTCTTACTTTTTAAGGAGACTAATATGAACAATCAACTTGCAAGACTAGATGCTATCAATAGAGCATTAATTGGTTTCGACACTATGTTTGACCAAATGGAACGCCGTTTCGCTAACAGCGTATCAAATAACTATCCTCCACATAATATTTTAAAGTTGGATAATAATGAATACGCTATTCAACTAGCGGTAACAGGCTTCGAAAAGAACGAAATCTCTGTAACTGTAGAAGATAACGTTTTAATCGTTAAAGGCGAAAGCATGACCACAGACTATGCTGCAGAAGCATATCTACATCGTGGTCTAGCTACTAGAGATTTTGTCAAGGAGTTTCCGTTGGCAGAACATATCGAAGTAGTCGGTGCTGAAACCAAAAATGGTATGCTGACCGTTAAGTTAGTTCGCAACGTACCAGAATCAGCAAAGCCAAAAGTTATCGACATTGTCGATGTTAAGTGAGTAAATAAGGGGGAGCGATCCCCCTTTTTAAGAGATAGGTAGATATGACAACAGAAGCTAAAATCGAAGAAAAAGTTACAGTATCACTTCAACCTCCAAAAATGTGGAAAGTGATATTTTTAAATGATGATCAAACTCCTATGGAGTTAGTCATTGAGCTGTTGACAAAAATATTTAGACATACCGAATCCTCTGCTAAAGAAGTTACACTAGAAATACATAACACCGGCAGTGGTGTAGCAGGAGTTTATCCTTTCGAGATCGCTGAGCAACGCAGCATTGAAGCTACCACTATTGCAAGGGGCAATGGATCGCCACTTCGCATACAGGTAGAACAAGAATGAGTCTAAGAGAGATTACTAAAGATTTACATGCAGATGCAGAAAGAACTGAGTTTGCAAAAAAGCTTTTAAGCGGTAACATTTCAACACAAGATTATGCCAACTATCTTTGGCAAATGGTCTTAATCTATCCTCCTATCGAAATGGGGAATCAGATACAAGGTAACTTTAAAAATCTACCAGACATAGAACGCACTTGGCCGATCTATCAAGATTTTGTAGAACTAGCAGGTAAAGATCACAGCTATAAATGGTTACCGAGCACAGTGGCATATCACAACTATATGCTAGAACTACTTAATGATCCAGATCGTAAACATTTAATCAAAGCTCATCTTTATTGTCGTCATATGGGAGACTTATATGGCGGACAAATGATAGCAAAGCGTGTACCAGGACAAGGTAGATTTTATAAATTCAAAGACCCAGAAAAACTTAAAGAACAAATACGTGCTGAACTCACGGACGATCTAGGTGATGAAGCCCGTGTTGCATTTGAATGGGCTATTAAAATAATGAGAGAGTTAAACGATGAGCCAAGTTTGGGACACACTGATCCGTATCCAGAAACTGTTGGAAGAGAGTTTCGATAAAACAGGCGTAGAAACATTCGAACCAGGAATGGGAAGATTCAACCAACCGGGTTGGGTTAATCGTGTTTGGACTTCTGGCAACTATCGTAGAGCTCACGTAGATGTAGTCGATGCTCGTGAAACCAAAGGTCTTTGGATGATGCATTGTTGCGTTTTTCCTCATATACACAATCCTGCACCTATCTTTGGGTTTGATGTAATCGCAGGCAAAAACAAGATCACAGGCTGTTTTATAGATTACAGCCCCACAGCCGATCGTTCTCATCCTATGATCGAATACTTTGCTGAAGAAGTCAGCAGATACGAATGGATCCGCAAGCGTGAACTTCCTGACTGGGCGCAGCGTATTTTTAGCCCGCATATGGTCGCAGCAGGTAATGTGCAAAACGAAGATGAGCTGAGCCAGATCACAAGTCTTGCACATATACTGATAAACCATTACTTAGAAACAGTAGGTGAAACCAATAACAAAGTAGCAGATACTACATTCGAGCAAAACTTCTACGCTCAAAATCAGAAGCAAAACCCACATACACCACGTGTAATGACTAGTTTAGGGCTCGACGAAGAAGATGTTCGAGTCTTTATCCAAGATTGCCTGTTCCCGGAAATCCGATAAATATACTAATGCGAGCATTTGAATTTATCTTAAAAGAACAGTCAGCTTTTGGCGACGAAATCCGTAAAATACAGCAGGATATTTCATCCTCTGTACAAGCCATAGAAGACCTCAAAGATCTACAAGAAATCTACAAGTATGTAGAAAGCGTAAGCGTGGGTCAAAGTTATGCAGAGTTATTTGAAAGAGATCCTGACCTAGCAAAAGTTCGCAGAGACTTCGCAGAAGCCATAAAAAATGCTCCCGGCTCTAAAGAAGATAAAAAGAAGTTTTGTGTTGAAATAGTAGAAACTGGTATAGTAGACGATAGCATCTTTACCAATCCAGAAAATGATGGTAAAATATTCCGACTGGACGATATTGTAGCTACAGATTATCCAGAAATATACAAAGCTATGGCTCCCACTCTTATGAATATCACTGATAGAATAAAAGTAGGGTCAAAAGCTGTCAACAGAGGTACAGGTGAGTTTTTCCTTGCACTGTTAAGTCCGTTTATTAATGTTGGTGCTCCGGGTTCTGGAGATATTATCATCCGACAAAAGCCTTTTGAAGTTAAAAGTATCTATGCTAGACTTTACGGCACCAAAGGGTTTGGAACCATAGAAGCTGGATTAGGGCAAAGCCGTCAAGTTATCAAAGACTTTTCTGCTGCAAATAATGTGCAGATAGAAAGTGTTGATACAAGACCTCTGATTAGAAATAAGTTTTATATAACATTAGGTCCTACACTGATCAGCAAGAATAATATACCAGCTGATAAAGTTTCTGCATTTATTAAAAGCTGTTTAACAGAAACTATGAAGGGTCTTTATTCAAATATAACCGACGAAGCACTAGGATCGCTTGCTAACAGCATCAATGAACAAGGTGTTATAGACTATAAGGCATTTGTCAATGCATTCAAACCCTTTATATTTGAATATTATAGGACCATGGACAAATGGTCTGCAATGGTAGTATTTGATCAGTTGAATGGTACTGTAGCAACATTCCATACTGCTCAAGCCTTTGCGGAAAATGTATACTTAACTATGTCGTTCTCACAAGGTGCTTATCAAGGACCTCAGATAGCCAGCATAGGTTACGGAGAAGATAAGTTTGAAGGTGGAGCCAGTGATGCAAAAGTCACTGCTAAAGAACCTAAAAACAAGCCAGCAGCACCTAATCCTCAACAATCGTTAGATCTCAGTCAAAATTAAACTTGCCACTTAATCATTTTTCGCCCCCTAGTAAATACTAATACCGATTACCGGGAGCGAATCATGTTTAAAAGAGCACTAGTCATGCTATCACTAGTCTCTGCGAGTAGTATAGCTCAAGCAGAGCTAGTTCATCAATTTCAAAGTCCAGCCTTTATTCCGGGCAATGGCTACAGTCAGCACGTTCTTTCTATCTACCAACTAGAAGAAAATAAAAAGAAAGAAATCAAAGCTGAAGAAGCAGCAGCTATAGCTAAAGCCGAAGCAGCGGCTAAACAAACAAACCTAAGCAAATTCCTAGTCAACGTAGAAGCACGTATCTATGCACAGTTATCTAAACAACTGGCAGATCAAATGTTTTCCGAAGGCGGCGGAAATAGTGGAACTATGAATTTCCAAGGAACAAACATTAGTTGGGTTAAAACAGGCACCGATGTTACCCTTACAATAATAGAGGCTAACGGCAGCAGAACCGAGATAGTCGTACCAATAGCGAGCTTTGCATTCTAATGAAAAGGACATTAATATCTCTGTTAATAGCAGCATCTTTAACAGGATGTGCGAACATTCACATGAATGCGGCCAAAGAAGAACCTGTAGCTCTAAAAACGAAAGAAAGCTTGTCCAGTTCTTTACCAGAACTAGACGGTCCTCCGATCGCTATCGCAGTATATGGATTTTTAGATAAAACTGGGCAGATGAAGCCCAATGATAGATTAGCTGTGTTCAGCAAGGCTGTAACACAAGGTGCTGAAGTGTTTCTAATCAAAGCACTTCAGGACTCGAAGAATTGGTTTAAGGTGGTCGAACGTGTCGGGTTAGATAACCTCGTCAAAGAAAGACAATTGATTCGCAACCAACGGGAAGTTTACGAGGGTAAAGATGCTAAACCTCTTAAACCAATGACAGTAGCTGGAGTAATGATCGAGGGTGGTATCATCGGTTATGACTCCAACATTCGCTCTGGTGGTAATGGAGCGAGATTCTTAGGTATCGGCGGAAGCCAACAGTATCGTGTAGATGAGATAGTTATATCTATGCGATTGGTTAGTGTAAACAGCGGAGAAGTATTGATTACTAACGCAGTATCTAAGACAATCTATAGTACACAACATAACGTAGGTGTTCTTCGTTTCGTTGACGCTGGCACAAAAGCCATTGAGCTGGAAAACGGTGCGGCATTGAACGAACCAACTACCTATGCTGTGCGTGTGGCTATAGAACAGGCAGTTTACGATATGATCGTGGAAGGTGAGAAGAAAGGGTTATGGAGATTTAGAAAAACAAAACCTGTAGCAGAATCTCTACCTGTAGTTCCACCAGTCATTGAACAGACTAAACCTGTGATCCCTGAGGAGGTAAAGAAAGATGAGTTGGTTCAACAGAACACCGAGAACAAAGAGCCCGCAAAAGACAAGGCCCCAGACGTCAAGCCCGATGAGCGAACAGCTCAAGGAGGAGATGTTACACAGCCAGTTCAACTATCCTCCAAAGAGGAGCCACCAACTAATGTATCAATACCTGAAAAACAAACACGAAAAGGAGTGATTCAGGACTGGGTCAATATTAGGAAAGAAAAATATAGAGCCAGTGACACATTAGTTAAACTTGAACCTGGAATCGAGGTTGAAGTTATCGAGCAAGAAAGATGGTTCGTTCGAGTTCGTTTTAGAAATGTAGAGGGATGGATACCAAGTCAATTTATAAAGGTGCAAAATAATAATCATAATGCACCAAGGAGCGATCAAAAATGATCAAAAGTAAAACAGGCCATGGCAAGTTGTCGAGAAAATTACTTGCAATTCTAGTGGCATCTGGAATGATGTCATCGGGTTCTTACGCCAACGATGTGTATATGGATCAGATAGGGGATAACTCTACCATTTCTATAACGCAAACAGGAGCAGGAAATACTGTTAATGGTAACGTTGGTGGAAATGGAAATGCTGATGATGCAGCAATAATCAGAGGTGATCTTAATAATGTTACTATCACACAGATTGGTGCTAGTAACACTGTTAGCATGATCATCAACAATGAAACTAACGGTACAGGATCGACAGTAGTTGTGTCGGCTGATGGAAGTAATAACAATCAAACTATCGGATGCGGCACGGCACTGAGTTCTACTTGTAATGCTAGCGTGATTAGATCAGAAATCACAGGTAATAACAATAACACAGTTCAAACTCTAAGTGGGGGAGTAGTTCAAAGTAAAATCAGTATCAACGGAAACTACAATAACGTAACACATACTGCTTCAGGAGTAGGTTTACACAATGGTGAAATCACAGTTTCCGGCAGCGGAACTAGCAGTGTTGCCAATGCAGTAACATTGACACAGAGTGGAGCATTAACTAAGAATGCAGTTATTACCAGCAACGGCTCTAGCAATAATATTTCTGTTACTCAGTCCGACTAACTCTCTAGCGGGAGTTGGTCGTGTCACAGAGCAAACTGGACCGACAGAAATATTAAGAAACAAGAAGAGTATATCTTCGCAGGTCAATACGGCTGTAGAAATGAACGATGCTGTTAGTACAGCCAGAGCTAAAGCCCAACTAACTTTCGAAGATAAAACAACTGTAAAACTTACAGAGCACAGTAAGATTATCATAGACGACTTTGTCTATGATCCAAAGAAGGGCGCAGGCAAACTAGGCATGAAGATGGCGCTGGGAACAGCACGTTACGCTAGTGGGCAGATTGCTAAAAACAATCCCCAGCAGGTAGCGATTAAAACTCCAACTGCGAGCATTGCTGTGCGAGGCACAGACTTTTCAATGACTGTAGATGAACTGGGAAGGAGTTTAGTTATGCTTCTTCCTAGCTGCGATGAAAAAGGCTGTGTTACTGGAGCCATTGAAGTCAGTAACTTTGCCGGAGTTGTTCTGTTAGATGTTCCTTATCAGGCTACTCTAGTCAACAGTGCTTATCAACCTCCTAGTGAACCAGTCGTTATTAAAATAGATCAGGCCAACATCAACAATATGCTGATCATTAGCAAACCAAAAGAAGTAGCAGATGCTGACAAGGCTGGTACAGTAAAGAAAGAAAAAGGTTTGTTAGATTTCAATGAATTAGATGTAGATTTATTAAAAATTACAACATTGGACGAAAATGCATTGGATAAACAAACAGCATTGGATAGAAATGATTTAGATTCTGATCTTTTGTCTTTTAATTCATTAAATGAGCTAGACAGACAAAATTCTAGTCTGCTGAGTAATGAGTTAGATAATCCAATACTTCCAGGATATTCGGCAAACAAATCATTAGGATTAATGCACTACTTCAATGACGATCAAACTAAGGTAACATTATATAAAGCAGGAAGCCACAATGCTACCGCTACATTCGATACCACAAAAAATGTAACTTTTACATTAAACCAAAGTGGACAACAAATCATACAAAATGTCAATAAAGGTTCTACAACCACTGTTACCATTACTCAACAATAATGTATGAGTTTAATCTAGAGTAAAACCTCCGTAAATAAATTTACCAACACCTATAAAAATTAAAAAGTTGGGGAGCGAAAATGAAAAAAACTATAATAAGCAGTCTTCTGGCCGCAATGATATCTGTGTCGGCATTCGCAGGAAATGGTATATTAGTAAACGAATATATCAAAGCAGGAGTGAATGAATCTACAGGAACACTTGGATCTGGCGGAAATACAAGTCCAGGTCTAATGTATGATAATACGGGTTCTGGAACATTTAATACATCCTACGACTATCTAACACCAGGTTCGCCTTATGAGGGATGGGCCGTTCGAATTGATAACGCTGACGGAACACGATTCAAACTATACGGTAATAACAATGCTGGTTTTCAAATGGATGGAAACACAACAGTTTCGGGTGCTTGGGTGGGGACTCCTACATCCAGTTCGGCAGTATGGGCAGGCACTACTACAGAATTTGGTATTAGGCATACATACAGTCTACCATCTGCGCAACGTTATATAGATATTACCACACGTATTGAGGCCACTGCTGCAATGCCACATTTATATTTCGGTCGCTACATTGACCCAGATGCTGTGGCAGCACCAGGCGATAGTTCAGCAACAGACAATGTTCGAGGCTATGGTATTATTCCCAAAACCAACGTAGTGTTTTCGGAAGCAACTGTTTCACGCTATGCTCTAGGTTTATATTCAGCACAAGTTGGAAATGTTAATACAAGCATTCAAGGTTGGACCAGCGATCCTAAAAACTATTATTTGAACACGAATGGTAATCCTGATGTTAGCACAGGCGATGACACTATTGGTATCGGTTTCTATGCCGCTAACGTAGCAGTAGGAGACATCCTAACTTGGAACTATGCTTACATCTTTGGACCAAGTGCGTTTGGAGCAGCCAACTATGCTATAACAGGTGGCGCAGGCGGTGGCACCGCAGGAACCAGTTCATTCGGAACACTAGTAGACGTTGGCTCAGCCACCGACGCAGGGTCCGGAGTAGTTGTTACTCCACCAGCACCAACTGTGGTCAGCACAGCCGTATCAACCGTTACACTCAGCGATACTACAGTAGTTAATACTAGTTTACCAGTAATCACTGCTAGCCTAGCACATCACGAAGCCAGTGAAACTAAGACCACACAGACTATCGCTAGAGAAACTACTACTAACGTAACTACACCTTATACAAGATCAGTTACCACAGTAGAAAGAACAGTGACCACATACAGCGACGGTTCTACAACAACCACAGATGGCACACCTACAACTACTAACACACTGATCAACGATGTTCAGACTACCGTAGCCAATGACAGCTTCAGTGGACGTATCGATCAAATGGCTGAACTAGGCAATCTAAATCAGCAGTTGAATCGTGGTTTAAATCTAGATGCTTTCCGCCAAGACGGTGCTAAGAAAGATGATGTGACTATGTATATCAACGCCACAGGTGCTAAGAGCTCTATGGGCAACGGTTACAATGCTAAGAATCAGATCTACGGTATCGGTGTTGAAAAAGCCGTTAACAATGACTGGAGATTAGGTGTTCAGTATAATCGTGTAAACACAACTATGAACGGTGTTGATTCTAACACAGCACAGGACAAGAACCACGTTGGTGTGTTCAGCATCCTTGATGTTGATGGCTACAAGATCGTTAATAACCTAGGTTATGCTGATAACACTATCAAATCTAACAGAACGATCCGCGGTATAGACTTTAACAACAGTCACTCAACCACAGGCAACGATGTTTGGTTGAACAACAGAGTCTACACACCAGAGATGGAAGGATTCCGTCCTTTCGTTGGTGTAACTGTAGGACGCTCTACTGTAGGCGGTTACACTGAAGCAGGCAGCATCCAATCAGCTAGAACTGTGGCAAAAACTGTAGACAACTATACCTACGGTGAAGCAGGTGTTCGTTATGAAAAAGCCGTCAACGATTTTCGTCTAATGGGCGAAGTTGGACAAACTACCGACAACTACACTACAGGTTCTGTAACAGTTGGTTACAAGCCTACCAAGGACGGTATGATCGCGCTAACAGCAACCACACAGACAGGTAATAACATTACCACAAACGCAGTAAGCCTAAGGGGCATCATTAGATTCTAATAATAAAATACAGAGCATAGCTCAACTCACAAGCCCGCTTCGGCGGGCTTTTTTATTAAATAATGTTTTAGAAGGAGCCACTATGAAAGGCCGAGTAGTAGTGGCGTTCCTATTAAGCCTAATCAGCTCTATAGCCAACGCCCAAGCTTTTGAAGCAAGAAAACCTGTGCTTTGTGATAATGTTCAAACCTTAATAAAGGGTCTAACAGAAAACTACAACGAAAAACCTGTGTGGACTGCAAGGAATCCCCAAGACGATACAAGATATGCATTATTTGTAAATGATCGTGAAGGCACCTGGACTTTGTTACAAATGACAACAGAAATAGCCTGCATTATCGGCGTGGGGAAAGAATCTAACTGGTTAGGTGATTCAGTGTAACAAAGCCCCTTTCGGGGCTTTGCTATTCATACGCTATAACTAAAGCTACTGCTATCGCTACGAAGATGCCTCTTATCCAGAGGTCAGACTTCTTTATATTATGATATGGCGACTTATACATGTTCTACCTCCTTGGTTTTGTATAGACTATATCCCACACCACCAGCAATTAATCCAAAGGTTAGACCTAAGGTTAATAGAGCAGGTAGTTTAATACCAATCATCATCAACACAATCTTAACACCGATCAATACTAGGATCAATGCTAGAGCGTATTTCAAATAATGGAATCTATGTATCATAGCACTGAGAGCAAAATACAAGGCTCGCAATCCTAGGATAGCAAAGATGTTGGATGTATAAACTATAAACGGATCTTGTGTAATCGCTAGAATAGCAGGTACGCTATCCACAGCAAATATAATGTCTGCAAAGTTAATCAATACTAACGCAACGAATAAAGGAGTAAAGTATCTTACACCATTCTCCTTGAACCAGAAGTCGTGACCTCTGTATTCTGTGGTTAGATTCATTCTCTTCTTCATCCACTTATATGCCGCATTGTTCTCAAAGTCTGGACCATCATCGTCCTTGGCAAACAGCATCTTAATACCTGTATAGATCAAGAATGCTCCAAAGAACCATAATATCCATTGCCATTCACTTACAGCAGCCGCACCAAATCCTATGAACACAGCGCGAAGAATCAGAGCCATTAATATGCCCCAGACCAACACACGATGTTCGTATATTCTAGGTATGCCCAAGAACGTAAAGATCAGTGCGAATACAAACACATTGTCTAGACTTAGACTTTTCTCTACGAGAAAGCCTGTGTAGTACAGCAACGCATCATCTGCGCCACGATAATACCAGACACCTAAGCCAAACAGTAGTGCTACAGCTATGTAGAATGCAGAAAGGTACAAACTCTCTTTGACAGAGATTTCGTGATCTTTCTTATTGAGAACGCCCAAGTCGAATGCCAAGAGCGCGATGACGATTACGAAGAACGCAATCCAAGGCAGTAGAGCCGCCGATAACAACATTTCCATTTTAGTACTCCTAAAAATGGTCTTGCCGCTTCGTTTCTAGACCGGGTTCGCTCACCGTATTGACGATCTAGAAATCCTTGGTAGGATGGCTACTCCCCATGTTTATTTAGTTAAATATATGATGTTCAAACGATATCTACTAAGCCCTTGGACTGCGCTATTAACACTTGTATTAATAGTTGGCATACGTATAGCAGATCCCACCTTTATAGAGAGTGTAAGATTACGTTATTTTGATACTTTAATATCAAATAAAGCACCCACTGAAAATAATATTGTAACAGTAAACATAGACGAATCAGCTCTAGACAAATATGGGCAATGGCCTTTTAGTCGTGAAGTATATGCAAAACTTATAGAAGATTTGTATCGTAGAAATGCTGGGCTAGTTGTATTCAATGTCTTAATGACAGAGAAAGATCGTCAAGGTGGTGATGGCGCACTAGCCGCAACACTAAATGAGTTTCCGGTAATTCTACCAAATATAGTCAGCGATAAAAGCAGAAATACTCCACGACAACCCAGCACTGCTACTATAGGTAACGAACACGCTGATTATATTGTACAAGGTGGTAGTATCATTGCTAATCAAACTATTCTAGAACAACGTGCAGCAGGTACAGGATTTATCAATACATTTCCAGAAGTAGACGGTGTTGTTCGTCGTATGCCTTTGGTCATTGCTGTAGACGGTGTAGTATATCCTAACCTAGCAATGGAGGCATTAAGAGCTGCCGCAGGAGATTCAACTACACAGATCAAACTGTTTGAAGGTGGTGTTGAGAAAATGCGTATTCCGGCATTTGGTCCTATTGCTACAGATCAACTGGGCCGTGTTTGGATAGATTGGAGTCAACAAAGTAAGTCTGTTTCAATGACCGACTTGCCAAAAGATTTTCAAGGTGCTGTAGTTATTGTAGGTGTTGCTGCCGCCGGTCTAGGAAATCCTGTTCCTACCGCAGTAGGTAGTATTTGGCCACAGACGGTGCAGGCAGCAGTTCTAGGCACGATGTTCAATAGTGTGGTTATAGAACGTCCAGACTATGCTGATGGCGTTGAAATCTTAACACTAACATTAGCAGGTTTGTTATTAGTATTCTTAACGAGGTATGTGTATGCAGGTTTGGCAGCGACAGTTATTATCATCGGTGGCAGTGCTATTGGCAGTTGGTTTGTGTTCGATGGCTTTCTATGGTTATTTGACGCTACTGCCCCTGGAGTTGGCCTACTCCTGGTCGCTTTGCATGCCTACGGTGTCAAGTTCGTCTCAGAGTTCTTACAGAAGCAGGCCATAAAGAAACAGTTTGCCGGATACTGTTCTAAAGAAGTAGTAGAGATGCTACAAAAAGATCCAGACTTGATCAAGCGTGGTGTGCGTAAAGACGTTAGCGTTATGTTCTCAGATCTACGAGGTTTCACCCCTATCGGCGAACACTATGGAGATGACGTTGCTGGTCTAGGCAAATATATGAACGGCTACATGGATGCTATCAGCAAGCCTATCATGGACAACAAAGGTATGGTCATCAAGTATGTGGGCGATGCAAGTATGCACATACACGGCGCTCCTATTGAAGATCCCAATCACGCTCGCACCATAGTCAAGGTAGGACTTGAGATGTTAGATGCTGTGGATCGTTATACCAAAGAAATGGAAGCGCAGGGTTTACCTCCTGCGGCGATGGGTTGGGGTTGTAATACCGGTATTGGCTTTATTGGCGAGATGGGATCAACCGATAGACACAGTTACGACATTCTAGGTGATATGGTTTCAACAGCCGCACGTCTTGAAGCACGTTGTAAGGCCTATGGTGTGCTATGTATTATTGGTGCTGAAACATACAATCGTACTAAAGATGATTTCTTCTACCTATGTATTGATAACCTACAACCTAAAGGCAAGTCAGTAGCAGACTTGATCTATACAGCACTACGTCCTAACGGTGAAGATTGGTCAAAGGACCTAGCAAAGTATAATGAAATGCAATCATTATACAAGGCTAAGAAGTTTGATGAGGCTGCGGCAATGTGTGCTAAGATGAAAGGCACATTCAGCGGACAGATGGACAAGTATTATAAGATTTGGATTGAACGTTGCGACTTTATGAAACAGCAAGACCTACCGGAGAACTGGAATGGTGAATTTGTGGCACACGAAAAATAATATCTATACACCTTTAGATTGGTGGTTTGACTATACAGTATGGCTGATGCTACAATGTAAGTTTATGGCTCCGGCTAAAATAATCGGTGTCGGCAACGACATGGAAACATTCTTAAAACAGTTTAGCCTAAACGGACTCAAACCTTTTAGCATCTGTAGATAATATGATTAGAACATTACTATTTTTAGTAGTAGTATCCCTGTCTTGGCCAACTTCGGCAAAAGATCAAAATATCACTGCGGTTTCTTGGTTAGTGGCAGACGGTGAAGGCCATATCTTAGATAGCGAAAATATGTATCAGAATCGCAGCATAGCCAGTATTACTAAATTAATGACAGCGATGGTGGTTTTAGATGCTCATCAAGATCTAGACACATATCTAAAACCATATACACGCAGAGAGCTATTACAGTTAGCCATAGTGCATAGTGATAATCACGCCAGTGAAATGTTGTGCAGAAACTATCCAGGCGGTAGAAATAACTGCATACGTGCCATGAATGAAAAAGCAAGATATCTAGGAATGATCAATACTAATTTTGCAGATCCCACAGGGCTGGGCAATGATAACTCAAGCACTGCTTATGATTTGATCAAACTAGTCAAGGCCGCTCAATACTATCCGGAAATAGTAAAAGCTAGCCAAATGAGTGAAGTTAAAATAAAGCTAAGAAAGAAATGGTTAGTTTTCCGTAACACTAATCCTATCATAGGCAAGCGCCACGAGTTCGTTGTAAGCAAGACCGGTTATATAAGAGCAGCTGGCGGATGCATCGTGATGATGCTGGATACTGACATTGGTCGAAGAATCGTTGTGGTACTAGGATCTAAGAATACTAAAACAAGGATACCTGAAGCAGAGTTTATCGCTACTAAGTATTAACCTTCACCTGAAGCTGCTGCTTTTTTGTTTTCTTCCTCTTCATCATCAATGTCATCTTTGCGTTTGAAAGGTTTAGGCTCATCTTTCTTTACAGCATGAGAAACTGCTTCGTTGAATTTCTGAGATGCTTCGCTTTCTACCTTAACCTGTTCCATCACTCGTTCTGATTCAATGATCTTACCTCTTAGGTGGAGAACTGTGTTAACTTTCTGATTTAACCTGATTAGGTCGTTGTCCAGCATACGGATACGATCTATTAGAGCGACTAAGGTTGTGTTAGCTTCGCTGATAACAGGTTTAACTTCTTTGGTTGACCATTCCCATACATACTTAATAATGTAGCCCATGCCCACAGACATCACTATAGGAAATCCATATTTGTTAATCAGTTCTACTATATCCATATACTTCTCCTTAATCCCAATGTCCTTTACCTCTAGCTACTTTAATAGTTGGTTTGTTTGTCCATTGATTGTAGTTTTTCTGTGCATTGTGTTTATCGATATAATGGCGTCTAATCTCTTCTAAAGTCCAAAGAGCATAAATGCTGATCAACAGTGCAGTCACTGAAATCACATAGATAGCCAAAAGAATAAATCCATCTACATACACAGTCCGATCAAAACTCCAAAAAATATACCTAATGCGAAAGATTTGTAAAGATCACGGTCATGCCAAACTGGTTGGCGTTTCAAATATTCCTGCATCTGAGGACTTAGACTGTCCCACCATGCTTGATACTTACTCACTTTCTGTTGCCCCTTTAACTATAAAACTTTCTAGTTCGCCTACTTTTTTAAGATATTGACGACCATTGATGTTTACTAACTTAAAATAGTCGCCGCCTTTCCATCCTAGCTTATCAGAGTCAAACTCTTCATCTAGTTTGATTCCTTCTGGGCTACAATCCCAAGAGTAATCGATATACAACATTACTTGCCTTGTCCTCTGTATTTTTTAAATGATTTTTTTTGTGTTTTATTCATAGAACTGGTTTTAAGTTTACCATGTCCTATGCTAGTTCTTTTGTGTACACTGGTGTGTGTACTTGTTGCGGTACCTTTTGCTTTAGCCATTAATCTCTCCTTGCGTCATTTTTTCCATCTGCACGGGCGATACGGTCCACATCAGGCTTTAATCCAAGAGCGTTACTCACGATAGTGTCAATGCGGACCACATCGTGATTCATGGTTTTCACACGATTATCCAGGGCTATGATTATTCCTTTCATACCATTAATGCTGCCCAAAACACCCTGCAGCAATAGCTTAATGGTAAGGTATACGAAATAACCGCCTGCTAATGCGACCGCGATTGGAAAACCCAAATCGCCGATCAGTTTGAAGATTTCTTCCATTTTCTCGCTCCTATTATATGTGTATTTAAGTCGTTGACAAGATTAATAACTGGTGCTATAATATGCGTATATTCAGAAAGTCTTAGATTATGAAAATCCAAATTGTATCCGATCTTCATTTAGAGTTTGAAGACATTTTTATCAAGAATGAACACGGTGCTGATGTATTAGTCCTCAGCGGAGATATCCTTGTGACCGATGATCTACGCAACCAGCCTGTAAATCTTTCTTGGGGTGATGTTCAGGACAGTGGTTTCGGTAGAGCCAAACGTGCTATTCGCTATCGAGACTTTTTGAGTCGTGTTAGCTTTCAGTTCCCTCACGTGATTTATGTGATGGGTAATCACGAACACTATCATGGTAAGTTTGATCAGAGTGCTGATATCATCAGAGAAACACTAGGCTATCTTAACATTCATAATATCTATCTCCTGGACAATGATACCAAGGACATAGACGGTGTCCGTTTCATAGGCGGAACTATGTGGACTGACTGTAACAAAGGTGATCCGATGACTCAGTATCATCTGGAACAGTGTATGAATGATTTTCGTATCATTCGGATCGCTAAAGAAGGATTTCGTAAGTTCCTGCCGGCGAGAACCATCACAGAACATATCAAGACCAAGCAGTACCTCGAAACAGTGATCAGCGACACACCAGAGGACATGCCTGTGGTGGTTTGTACTCATCATGCTCCTAGTGCGTTAAGCATACACGAGATGTACAAACACGATCATCTCATGAACGGTGGTTACTACAGTGATCTCAGCGAGTTTATGCTTGATCGTCCTAAGATCAAACTGTGGACACATGGACATATGCATCAGTGTTTTGATTACAAAGTAGGCGATACTCGGGTCGTATGTAATCCTCGTGGATACAATGATGAGAATCGCATGTTTAACTCTAACTTTATAGTTGAAGTATGAAAACCATATATTACAAAAAAGTAGGCCGTAGGTATCAACCAGTCAGTGAGTATGACAGTGATCTACTAGATGCGTTCCCCGAGGGGGCGCATCTCTTAGTGACTAAACCAGGTACTCGTAGTATTCTTTACAAGATAGATCCTGCACTGGCTCCTATGATTGCCGCGGGTCGTTACGCACAAGATGCCATGGCAGATAGCATCAGGCAGGCCACAGAACTACGTCCTCATAACCACGAGATGAGCGAGGAAGAACAGATAAAATGGAAACAGTTTATCCGCACCATGCCCGACGAGTTTCGTTTTATGATGACACACGGCAGCGCCTATGATGCTGTGTATGCGGGCATCATGGCCATGCAGGAAGAAGCAGATAAGATGTTGACCAATCCTGCTGTGCGCAAAGCCTATGATAATTTTATTCTAATGTGTCAACTAACTAAGGAGCAGAAAAATGTTTAAAGAAATTTGGAACTTTACTATATGGCAATGGCGTAAGTTTGAATTTTGGCAAAAGGCTTTTATTTTTAGTAGCAGCTTTTTTGGTGCCGCTCTTGTGGCAGAACAGCCGTACGCCGCTTACCTATCCATGGTTCCTATGGTGATAGTTTTTTCTTTCATGTTCAAATGGATGGTATGGGACGGCATAAAAAGTGCATGGGAAAGATATAAAAAAGAAAAAGAATCCTTGTTTCAAACTATTAAAGAAAGCAATAAATGAACACAATCTTTAGTACTAATCCGATATCGAAACCTTTAAAATCAATACGTCCTGGAGACAAGATGTATAAAATAGATAACGGATTTATTATCTGTGACAGAGCAAGTATTGAGATCAGCAATAAATGTCCTCAACAAGTTGCTAATATGATAGCACAGGCTTATCAAAATGGTTGGATTAATGCGGTGGCTCATGTCACTGAAAAAGAATATACACTATTAGGATTATCACAATGAGCTCAATCTTAGCTGAAATCTTTAGTAGAGAGTTTGGTGTAGAATCAAAACCTATACATGCCAACTATGGTACGCCTGTAGATGTCCTACAATTTCCCTGCTGTCATCGAGCAGACGATGAAGCTGTAACATTGATCGCTCCTACTTTTAAGGAAGGTCCGTGGATCGCAGGAGGTGCTGCTCTACGTTGGTATCAGAATCAACCTGTAGGCGAAAATGATATTGACGTGTTTTGTAGTTCTGCAGAACAGGCACAGAGTGTTATAGATCATATCAAGAGTTATGGTAGACACACTACAAAGTTTGAAAGTGAAAATGCTGTTACTCTGAGTTATAACTCTAAAGACAACAGTAAAACTTGGACTTTGCAGATCATCAAACGTAGATATTTTATGAGCCTACAAGACGTCATCGACAACTTTGATATCACAGTATGCCAGATCGGCACAGGCGGCAACGAATGGTTACTGAACAAGAACACAGCTCGCGACATCCGCGAACGTAATCTTAGGATGAACATGCCTCTACAGCCAGATGCTGCCAAACGCATGGCCAAATATTGGACCTACGGTTATCGTCCTGTAGAAGGATTACTTGCAGCCGTGCAGAACAATCCAGTGGCTAAGAAAATGTTCCAAACAGATGAGGATTATCAAAATGCGTTCTGAACAATCGTGGAGTATGTTAGATCCAAAACCTGTATTGCTGTATCTTAAAAACCTGGACGAATATATAGTCTACTGGAACGGTAAAGTAATGCCGCACACTATGGCCATGAACATGGCCCTAGAACATTTTGGTATCTACGCAACACCAGAAATGAAAACGGCCATGGAGCAGAACTATCAAAAAATCTATTATGCCAATGGCTTTGATACAAGAGCCTGGGATCTTAAAGTGGCAGAATCTCCCTTGTATCCATATCTTAAAAGAATCATGCAGGATCACCTAGGAGAGCTACTAGGTGAAAATAAAAAAGATATCTCAGAAGTATTGGGATGGTTCAGCTATGAAAGGGCAAGGAGAGATGATTCTTGAAATCATGATGTGGGGATTCTTCTCCGCATGGGGTTGGTTCGGAGCCAGCTACGTTAAGGACCAGATTTGGAAACCAGAAACTATAGAAACACAGAAAAAAGAGGCACAGAAAAATGATTAAGATTTTATTAACATTTGTATTCTTTACCGCAGTGATCGCATTTGCTATCAAAACGGTAAGACAGATGACAGGCAAAGAAAAATGGGCATTGACTAAAACCTTAGGCTATGCTATTATATGTTCATCGTTGGCATTCGCTGCGATGGTCGCACTAGTTATTTTATTTTAAGGACACACATGAAACGTATCGCAACTCTCAGTCTTATCGCCGCTGCCGTTTTGGCCACTGGCTGTACACGCATTGAAACCGGTGAAGTCGGTGTGCGGGTAGGATTTGACAAACAGGTTCAGCCAGGCGAACTCTTGCCAGGCTCATTTAATCAAGTCATCATCGGCGATGTATTAACATTCCCAGTCAAGGATGTCAATGTTACTCTTAATGATATGACTCCTGTGGCCAAAGACAACAGCACTATGAAAGATTTGGATGCTGTGGTTGTTTACAATATCAATCCGCAAAACGTAGCAGAACTGTATTCCACTAAGAACAAGGCCTTCCACGCTGAGTTCAAAGGCGATACCTATGTGATGTATAACTATGTTGTACAGAATGCTCGTAATGCTATCTACAAGGCCGCACGTAAGTACGAAGCATTGGACATGGCAGATAATCGCGAGAACATGGAAACGCAGATCCGCGAAGAAATCCAAAAGAATCTTGCTGAAGAAAAACTGGACGGTTCGATTACTATCAGTCAAGTGCTAATCCGTAATGTTGTGCCCGCTGATAGTGTTGTTGAAAGTGCCAATGCACTTGTTCGAGCAAAGAATGAGTACAAGCAAAAAGAAGTAGAAGTTCAAACTGCTCGTAAGGAAGCTGAACGTATGGCAGCATTGGCTAATAACTCAGCAAGTTCAATCGCATTCATGAACGCACAGGCCGCACTGAATATCTCCGAAGGTATCAAGAACGGCAAGGTGCAGACTATTGTTGTGCCTGCTAACTTCAACGCTCTAATGTTGCCAAAGCAATAATATGAACTTTTTAGAGTGGTTAGGATTCAAGAAAGTCATGGAAGACACCGAACCAAAGAATGTCGTAAAACTTCCAGTTGATTATGTCAAACCTATAGCGCCTCCTAAACCCAAGGAGCACTACAGAGTTGGCTTTGACGATCAAGGTATGACCACTCTTACCTTGATCGCTGATCACGGCAATACTATGACACTGAGCATGAATCAAGAAGCCTGCGAACAGTTGATTAGAATGCTGAGGTCTACCTATAAAGAACTAGAAACAGAATAATGCGCTAGAAGCTAAATGGTCAAGCACGGGTCTCTAAAGCCCAGGGTAGCAGGTTCGATTCCTGTCTAGCGCACCATTTAAACTTATGAACTATCACGCACACATCTATTGGCAAGACTTGGAACAACGTGCCAGAGCAATGGAGGCAAGAACTTATCTCCACGACAACGGCTGTGCTCTAGGCCGTATTTGGGATAAGCCAATAGGTCCTCATCCTTTGCCCATGTATCAAGTGATGTACAACAGCAGCAATCAAAACTGCGTAGAAACTTATTTGAGAACTACTGGTTTGAATATCCTATTGCATGAGGATATAGGTGACGATCATGTTAGGGATCACACTGAAGGAGCCAGATGGATTGGAGTTCCTCAGCAGTTAGATCTAGAGTTTTTAAAGAAACTAGATGACGGTGATATCTGATCATAAATAGATTTGTAGCGGGTGCTACAAAACCAACACTCTTTAAATGTTAGGTACTTAGAGTGTGTACCGTAAAAAGGAGAAATCATGATGTATGAATCAAAGATGGCCGCCGCCATTAAAGTAAACGGCAAAGTCCTACGCGAGTTCAAGGACACAGTCTATATTCCATTTAGCAGCGAATATAGCATTCTACTAAAAAATCTCAACACACAACGAGCAGTGGTCAATGTATTCATTGACGGCGAGGATATGGTCCCAGGGGGTCTGGTTCTCAACGCTGGACAGGAAGTTGATCTAGAACGATCAGTGAAAAACGGAAATCTCAACGAAGGCAATCGTTTCAAGTTTATCGAACGAACAGGTGCTGTTGAAGCACACCGTGGAGTTAAACTAGAAGATGGTATCGTTCGCATCGAGTATCAGTTTGAACAGCCCCCACGTCCTATTGTTTGGAACTCTTCTAATATTTCTGGAGGCATTTATCCACAGGGCGGAATCATGCGTGGCTATGGAAATAGCACAGGAGATGTTTGGCCCGCAGGCTCGGTAACCTGTTCCACTGCATCATACGATGCCACTTCTGTAAACAGCAGTCACGATCTGTTGAACGATGCGGGCATTACCGTTCCTGGTAGTCGTAGTGATCAAAAGTTCAGCACTGCCTATGTCGGCGCATTGGAATCGACCAAACATAGCATGGTATTCAAACTGTTGGGCGGTGAAGCAGTTAAACAGGCTGTCACTGTCAAACATAAACCAAAATGCGTGACCTGCGGTAAGCAGAACAAAGCCACTGCTAAGTTTTGTGTTGAATGCGGCACGGCATTAGAGGTATTTGCGTAAATAAAGTTACAAGGAGGGGCAAGACTATGCGACAGAAAAAGCTCATAGCGGAACTGTATAAGGCTTGCTTCGACCACGACGCCAAGAAGATGGCAGAACTCAAGAAACACGAGTTCGAGAAAATCTTGAAACGCAAGGCCGAAGGTAAGCATTTTACACACCGATGGACCGTGGTTCAGATTTGATTACTTGTAACTGATCTGTAATCTTACACACAGTATAGAGCGATAAATATTGCTATGCAAAAGACTTATCGCTCTATTTTTATCAGCGACGTGCATCTAGGCACACGAGACTGCAAAGCAGAACAATTAAATAACTTCCTCAAACACAATACCTGTGAAACCCTCTACATGGTAGGCGACATCATCGATGCTTGGCGCATACAACAGAACAAGTGGCGATGGAAACAAAGTCACACTAACGTAGTTCGCCGAGTTATGGGCCATGCCAAGCGTGGTACTCGTGTTGTATATGTAGCAGGTAATCATGATGAATTCCTAAGACCTTTAATTCCTTATGGAATAGGCTTTGGTAACATTGAAGTAGTCAATCAGATAGAACATATCGGTGTGGATACTAAACACTACCTAGTCACACACGGTGATCTGTTTGATGGTATCACAAGACTGGCGCCGTGGCTGAGTTTCTTAGGTGACAAAGCCTATGATTTTGTGTTGAATCTCAATAATAAATTTAATTGGCTTCGACATCGAATGGGGTTTGGTTATTGGTCATTGAGTAAGTACTTAAAAGTGAGAGTCAAGAAGGCTGTGGACTTCATGTTTCAGTTTGAACGTAATCTAGCTGCCTACTGCAAAAAGCGTGGATATGATGGTGTTATCTGTGGACACATACATCATGCAGAGATTAAAGACATAGATGGTATTGTTTACATGAATGATGGTGATTGGGTTGAATCAATGACTGCTCTGGTTGAACACTGGGACGGTCGTTGGGAAATAGTTACATGGACCAAGGAGCGAGACGATGTGGTTGATGATATTGATAGCAGTCCATCTAAACAATCCCCAGGACGTGCCCGGTAGGATTACATTAGAGTTCACAGACCAAATAACCTGTGAGCAGAGTTTACGATCTATGACATATTGGTTAAAGTTTGATTCATTTAAAGTGGAGGGTCGTTGTGTTAAAAGATAAGATTACTATTGTTATACCCTGTAAGAATGAAGAACTTTATATTCATCGGTTGCTTAGTGATCTAAGATTCCAAGGCTTAGGCGGAACTAGAATCATCATAGCAGACTGTTCTACTGATCGTACCAGAGAAGTTATTGCTAAACATAGTCAAGGTATGAATATAGAAATCATCGACGGCGGGCCAGTATCTGTTGCGAGGAATCGAGCCGCCGAACTAGTAAACACTCCTTATATATTGTTCATTGATTCTGATGTAAGATTCTTCAATGATCGCACCATACAGGATGCTGTAGACGAACTAGAGAAAAACAATCTCGATCTAATAGGACTAAATGCCAAATGCTATGACGACGATATTAGGGCACAGATAGGATTTAAGATTTTCAATATGATCAATCACATACTGAAATATTTCAGCCCATTTGCTGTGGGTGCGTTTATGCTCACCCGCAGAAGCAAGTTTGAAGAGCTTGGAGGTTTTCCAGAAAAGTTCTCAACCTCAGAAGATTTCTTCTTATCTAGAATGTACGATTCTAAGAAGTTTAAAATAGTCGATCATTATTTTGGACAAGACAGCCGCAGATTTAAAAAGATGGGCTATTTTGGTATGGCATGGTATTTGATCAAGAACTTTGTCAATCGCAACAACCAAGCATATTGGGATCGAATAGATAGTTCTAAATATTGGAATTGACATTGCCTAGAGAATAAGTAATAATACATTATGAAAAGCATACACTACGGCAAAGCGGCTGCAAACTCAAAACTGAGAGGTCGCAAGACTGCGCAACTGACTTGTCGTTGTTGTATGCTGATTAATTTTCGACACGAAGAACGTGTCAAAGAAGCCAAAAATCTAATAAGGAGATATCAAAATGGCCTAGATTGAATATGCATGTAAGGATGTGGTGTTCCACTTTAACAAAAAACACCTCGAGGACCAAACCATACCTATGTGGGTCCTAAAAACACATGGGGAATCATTTTACGTCAATCACGTAACTTGCGAGATACCTTGGACTACCAAGGAGACACCAGATAACTCGCATACCAAAGGCAGCATCAAAGTCAAGGATTGTTTACTAACCATCGATGACGACAACTCTGCTACAATCTCCACTCTTTCTTTATTTGATAAGATCCGTTTACGCAACCAAAAGTTAGGTATCACAAGAATCATCTTCCGCTGGGGTTCTAAGATGCACACAGCTCTATCTGGAAATGAGTTCAAACACAGTCCATTCAAGAATGTTGAGGGCGGCTGTGGCAGCAGTTTCGTGATCTGTGATCTTTTAAAGAAAGAAGAAACCACGATAGCAGCATTGAAATATCCAAACGATTGGCGTATACTCAAACCAAACGAAACCTACTATAAACGCTACGATGAAAAAGGCACCATTTGGGAAGAAGAAGACGAACTTGACTTAGAAGAAGAGTGATGTTATAATAGTTATACACTAAAAGAACAGGAGTCCGTATGCTACTGATTTATTTGATCTTAGGCTCTGCAATGATGTTCCAAAGCGGAATGTGTTATAGCGCCTACAAAATCGATCGAGTAGAAGGCAAGATAAATCGCAAGATGCTGGCATGGAGCATCGGACTCGGTCTGTTCGCTTTGTATCTTTTAATCTCAATGATTGGAACTGTTAAATGATCACACTTAAAGACTTTATGGAAATCGTTGACTATCGCATCACCGAAGGCAGCGACTATCAATGGGCCTGTTTTGGTCCAACTGCCTACAGACTAGATTCATGGAATGGTGAACAAGATGGGTACACTGTCAGTATCCTGTTTGATACTCGTTCGCAGGAAGTTTATCAGGTAGAAGCTTTTGACTACAGCAATGAACGTGCATATCGAATGACCAATCCCAAATACAAAGATCTGTTCAACGAAGAATGTGAACATCGTGAAGTCATAGACATGGCATGGGAACGAGATGATGGTACTCCTGTGGAATATGTAGACCTTGATGTTGTTGAGGACTTTGTCGAAAAGGCTCGTGCTATTGTCACAGGCGAAGATTACGATACTCGTGTAAAGGTTCCTGTAGAGTTTACGGATGAAGAACTGCTGACTTATATGAAGATGGCACACGACCGTGATATGACCTTTAACGAGTTTGTAGAAATGGCTTTACGTGCTGCTATAGACGAAATCAAGATGCGTGACAATGACGACGTGCGTGACGAATACGACTTTTCTGAGGGTGTCCGTGGTCCTGTGGCTGCGATGACAGCTAAGAAAAAGAAGAAAGGTAAAAAGTGACCGACAAGCAAAAGCTACTCGAAGAACTGAAAGGCATACGTAGAGTTGTAATCAACGACTGTTACGGTGGCTTCGGTTTGAGCGATAAGGCGTTACGAGAATACAAACGTTTGGCCAGTATCACTGACACTAGTTTTTATGATAGAGACATTCCTCGTGACGATCCTTACCTAGTAAAGATCGTTAGAGAAATGGGTTCAGCTGCGTGTGGTTCTCATTCTAAACTCAAGATCGTAGAGATTCCTGCAGATGTTGATTGGATTGTACAAGAATATGATGGTGCAGAATGGGTAGCAGAGAAACACAGGACCTGGACCTAATCCAGTTCGAGTTCGGCAAAGATAGATATCACGAACAGAGAGAAATGGTTCGTTGGTGCGAACAACAGTTTGGGTTAGGTGTATACTACCCTGAACCAAATCAACGTTGGCGTTGGGAAAGCATGTTTGGCAGTACTTTCTTTTATTTCAAAGACGAAAGGGACGCGATGATGTTTTCGCTGAAATGGTCATGATCAAAATCTCATTTGATAAACTGCAAGCAGAACAGAAAAAAGAAATGATCAAATGGTGTGTACAGCGTTTTGGACACAGCGAACCTGATCCACGAGGACTAGTAGGCGACAAGCGATGGACCTATGACAGCGTTGGTCCTCGCTTGTTCTTTTTCTTTAATGATGATTATGATCATGTTTTATTTGCGTTGAGGTGGATGTGAGAGTCCTGAAGAAAACCATATGGCCTTATCAAGTGAATCTCAAACCCAAAACTGGACAACAGGCTGACCGTTATTACGATCCTAGAGTAGATTGGTTAGAAGAAAAATGGTCTCAGGATCGCTGGTATGTTATAGCACCAAATCGTTTTGCTTTTAAAACACAAGAAGATGCAACTATGTTCTTGTTGAGGTGGTCATGAGACTTTGGGATATGGCCAAATACGAAATCAAAAAACTGATCAAGATCAAAGGCAAGCAATACAACCATTATATGCCCTGTGGTCTAAATATCAAGGAAAAACTTTGGTGGTGGTTAGTGCCTGGTGTCTGCGTCAAAGTTCGTTGGCCAAAAGGCAAGATCGCAGTAGACCATAATGATCCTCGTTGGGTAGACCTAGGCGGTGCTGTTTGGGTAGAACTTGACAGTGCAGATCCCAACGATTTTTATCGCCCTTGGATGGAACAGCATGTGGGTCGCCAAAAGTGGGATTGGGATTGGGGATTCGTTGGCAACGATGTCGGCGACAACTGTCTTACCATCAAGGTTAGACAGAAGCATGAAAAGTATGCTACAATAATGTCAATGATGTGGACACGATGATGTATCATTGGCAACAGGAAATGCTGGAAAAAATGTACAAATACAAAGGACGAGGATTGACACAGATCACAGGACGAAATGCTGGCAAGAGCTTTTCTGCGCAGGCCCTTAAAAGACTATGGGATGATATAGTTTTCAGCCCCTTACAAGAGATAGTGTTAGCAGAAGGCAAAGTCTATGGTGCTCGTTATTACACAGCAGAACCTGTAGGCGGTAACTGGCGTGAAATGGAAGCCTGGTGCATGGAACATTTCGGATCAGCAGGAGAGCACATCTGGGGTGAAGCTAAAGCACCGGAACCTGCACAGCGTTGGTACATGAACAATCGCAAGTTTTGGTTCCGTGATGAAAAAGATAGAATGATATTTGTATTGAAATGGCGATAAGAACACTAAGACGTAAAGTCATCATCCGTGAATATGATTATGCCAAAGTAGCGTATCAAGCTACCTATGGCTTTTATGATGGTGTTAGCCTGTATGATCGTGTTAGCTTCCTACCTATCGATCAAGAAGCCTTAGAAAAGCTCAAAGTATTAGAGATACTACAGGGCAAAGAACATACCCCTCTGTTGAAATCTGATTGGAATGACAATGTGCCTGCCATGATGTTATATCAACTGAGAGATTACCTCTATGACAAGAGATATTATGATTGGAAGGTCACTATAGACGAACAGGGATTTATCTGTGTGCAGTCACGCAATAATACTCCAAGGACTCGAATAGGCTGGGCCGTATTTGAAAAGGATTTGACGTGCAGAATCTAGAAGATGAAATAGCCAAAGAACTGTCTACACAAATGCAAAGTGAGATTGACTTCCAGATACTTTCTGACATGCTGGTAGAACTGGGTTGGCACAAAGTAGAACTGATTAGATTTGACAGTAATCGACAGGCAGTTGATATAAAATACTGGCTAAAGGAAAATGCCAAAGGTCATTGGGAGTGCCGCGGCAGCACCTTTGTTTTCCACGATTCTGGTGATGCCATTAACTTTACACTGCGATGGAAATAAAAGATCACGTTATAGATCATAGAGGTTATGTGTTCCGAGGCGACAGTCGCGGCATTACCGTGCCTTGGACTTTGCGGCAGGAAGTATACGATTGGGCTGTTCGAAATAAGATTGCCGTAGAATATCAAGGATCTATGTCAGGTTTAGATCTATGGTATATTAAAAATAACGAGCATCGTGCTTGGTTTGCACTAAAATGGAAATAACACAAAGAATCTACGACGGCTGCGACTGCTATCCCTGGATGCAGGTATTTGCCTTTTGGCCAGTGAAAACACTTTCTGGACGATATGTTTGGCTGCGTAAGATCTATAAACGTAAGTTTTGGGTAGTATGGGGCACAGGATTTCACATGGAGCCTCATGTGGAATATGCAGAACTATTTGATATACTGGCATATGAATCTATACATGGTTGAAACCGCAGACCTAAGAAGGATACTGGCCACTAGAGCTAGGACAAAGTTTCCGCATAGGATAAACTTCCACGACATATCACACAAACAGTTTTCGGAAATGCACGATTGGTGCGAACATAACTGCAAAGGTTTGTGGAACAGTCATAACAGATACGCATTTTATTTTCAGTTCGAGGATGAACATGATGCAGTGATGTTCAATCTAAAACATGGCCATAACAAATAAAAAATCCTTTCCTAACGCACCGGATCGTTCATCCGGAGCCAATCAACGATTGGCAGACAGTTATTTCCAACATCATTCCCCATACACTCACAAGCCTCCACGTCATAAGTACAACATCGTAGGAGATCGTGTGGAAGAAGTCAAAGAAGTCATAGTTCATCAGTTTTCAATGGGCGACGTTGAAGACCCAGATCTTTACGCTGCACAGCCCTTATATGAATGGGAACACAGCGAGCAAGGCCAATGGGTTATGAAAAATGCCTGTGACACACCTACATGGTATCGTATGGCAGATGTAGCAACTTTTGGTTACAAATATCAGATACGAGCCAAACTAATAGGACCGGCGCTTACAGAATGGTTATTACGATATGGAAGTAAGGTTTAACATGATTTCTGAAGATGTAAAGCTCGTTCAACACGAACGGCTGATGCAACTTCTTGAGACATGGCATCCTGTGAGCTGTGTGATACACAGTGACTACGAAGATAAACTTTGCTGGTGTATGGAACACTGTGCTGGTAAGTTCCGTGACGTTGTTCGTAGCGATCGTAGAGTTTGGTATTTCCAAAAAGAACATGATGCTACAATGTTTGCTATGAGGTGGGCTGATGCATGATAAAAAAGAAATATTTTGGGTAGATACATCACGTAGACTTACATTAGCCGCCCGTGTTCGAAAGACGCCCGAAGGATGGGATCTTGGTATCAGCGAACAAGATATTATGCCTGTGGTGCTTTGGTGCAAAGAACATAACTGCGGTACTCGTACTAGTTTCGATATGATACGTTTTAGAAATAAAAAAGAAATGACTATGTTTTTGTTGAGGTGGGGATGAAAGTAGTTTATCTCAACGATTCCAAAATACCCTACGAACAAGCACAAGCTCATTTTAAAGAAGCCGCAGAGTGGGCAAAAAGACAATGTTCTAGTTTCGTAGATTATCATGTGCAGGACGTTTCGGACGTGTCCTATATCTACGATCACGTAGCCCAATATGGATTCAATGATCCAAAAGATGCATTACTATTCGAACTGAAATGGAAATAGCATTGACTTTTTAACCTATTGATGTTATAATAAAATATCATCAACAAACATAGAAAGTATCCTATGCCACGCGAAAGAGCTAAACTTACTGACAAGCAAGAACGTATCCTTGTACAGGCTCAACTCATGGGCCTTACTCCTCGCGACATGCAACAGATTGGCAATCGGCTGATCGCACTGCAAAAAGAAGCCGAAGAGAGGAAACAAATCGCTGAAACTGTAGAAGGTTATAGCTGGACACAGGTTAAAGGTGGTTGGCAAGTTGCTACCCCAGACGGACACACTGTGGAAGCTATTAGAGGTGATCGTGGTAGAAGTCATTATCATTATTCCCAATGGACATATGATTTTAAGGTCAGTAAACCAGGTACTAGATTCAAAACTAGAACTTATAAACAAAAGAGTCTAAACATAGATTACGATTGGAAAAAACGTCTCATGCCTGCAGACAGCAAAGAACTGTATGCCGTGATCCGTTGGATCAGAAACAATCATTACGAATGGTGTTAAAATGCGAAGAGAACTAGACGAACTATTATGTGAACGCTATCCTAAGATCTTCAAGGATAGGAATGCACCTATGACTGAAACTGCCATGTGTTGGGGCTTTGACTGCGGAGATGGTTGGTTCAATATCATTAACCAACTCTGCGCTAACATCCAGCATCACGTAGATTGGGCGCAGGAGCAGAAAGAAAAATACGGCCGTGGCGAAGGTTGCTCTCAGGTTGTAGCTGTACAGGTCAAAGAAAAGTTTGGCACACTGAGATTTTACACCAACGGTGGAGATGAACAGATTTACGGAATGATCCGTATGGCTGAGTCTATGTCAGCAGTGACCTGCGAAGAATGTGGGGCTCCTGGCAAGACACGTGGCCGTGGTTGGATCTACACTGCCTGTGATGTTCATGCTAAAGAAGAAGATAAAGAATGAAAATAGAAACAGCTACTATTGAACACATTTATCCTACAGAAGTCTGGTTTGAAAAAGACTTCATGGGCACAGTACATGTCATGATCCAACATATGGCTCCTGGTATTGAACCATTTGAGTTTATCTCTATCGCCTACGATTATGCCTACACTAGTAACAGCCATCAGCGTGATATGGTCAAGCGTATTGGACAACTTCTAGGAATAGAAGATATCCCCGAACGTCCTTGGACCATGCCCGACAGTTGGAAAATCAAAGAAGAAGAAATGAATGCTGAGGCACGAGAACTGATCATTACCAACATGTGTTACACATGGCGACATGATTACGGTCTTGAAAAAACTGTAGGCACAGGATTCGCTGATACTATCTCATCAGGAATGACCAAAGAAGAACGTGAAAGTCTATGGCGTCAAATGGCACAGATTTTTGATAACGATATTGCACCCCACATGGAGTTTAAGAAATGAAAATAGGATTTAGTTTTGGGCGTTGTGTTCGTGATATCGTCAATGGTGAAGTTTCACTAGACGATGTAGCATTTTTAATCACTGCCACTCGTATCAGAGATGAAGAACATGTGCGTATGGTTATTGGATCCTATATGGACGAAAGTACTTACCTCATGGGACTAAACTACGATCAATGCGTAGATGTTGCTCTAAAACTTTGGAATACCAATCGTGTTCTTCAGCCTCGAGCACAGGGTATGCATCGTCACATGCAGCCAGAAAGTAGTATTTGGGTAGACATTTTCCCCACAGCTCTTAGCAACAATGAGTCAGTCAAGAAAGCTTGGGATGGGTATCGATTTATGCTACATATGGTAGAGAATGTAGACACGGAGGCTACAGAAGTTTTTAAAGTATAGGAGAGCGTATGGTTGAACAAGGTACAAAATGGAATAGTCCTGACGGTAAAGAATTCGTTGTAATACATGTGATTGAGCAAGAAGGCCATACATGGGTACACTATCGAGATAATCGCCGAGATGAACCTAGAGAATATAGCTGTTACATTGAGAGTTTCCTCAGTAGATTTTCTAAGTTGCCAGAATGATAAAAATCCGTATAGAGATTAAAAATCCCTGGGACAAAGATAGATTCCTAAATCTAGGATGTCTGTTTGGTAGATTGACCAAAAACAAAAGTTGGGAACTACAACATACTATCTACGATGGAACCCTTTTTGATTTTACTTTCGAGTGGACTCGTCGCGGAGATCATGCAGGGTTAGAAGTAGTTTTGGGAATCTTTACCTATGGAGTGCATTTTAGGATCTACGATCATAGGCACTGGGATTACGATACTAATACATGGAAAGATTATGCTTGAAGTACTGATACTGTTTACCCTTCTTAGTGTTAAGCACTTTATCGCAGATTTCATTTTACAGTACGATTATATGGTGCAGGAAAAAGGCTACTATGGAAAAGTAGGCGGAATACATCACAGCCTTATACATGGATTTGGAACTTGGGCTATATTTTGGTTTTTTGCATACCCGTTGGCATTTTGGCTAGCAGTAGCCGATTTCATAGCACACTATCATATTGATTGGGCCAAAATGAAAATCGGTAGAACCAAAGGGTATACACCCGCAGATAGGCAGTTTTGGTTTTGGATCGGGCTCGATCAGCTGCTACATTATCTAACTTATGTGGTTTTGATTGCATGGGCCGTGTTTTATTTTTAACAGATGCTATAATGTTTATAACAGATAAGTAAGATAAACTATGGAGCATCGTGTGAAAAAACTGGAAGAATTCAACGCCGAGGATCGGATTGATCTCAAACTGCTGGAAAATAGCACACACTTTTTGAACGGCGAAATCGACGAAAATTCTGTAGGACCAGTTGTCAAATGGCTGATCTACGAAAACCTTGATGCCAGCAAAGAAAAAGTTCTAACCCTGTATATCAACTCAACCGGAGGGGATCTTTATCAAGCATTTGGATTAATCGACATTATGCGAGCCAGTCCCCATGTAGTCCGTTGTGTAGGTGTAGGCGCTGTCATGTCAGCAGCTTTTTTAATCTTTGCTTCTGGAGATCGCGGACAGAGATATGCTGCCAAGAATACCAGCTTCATGTGTCATCAGTTTTCTGAAAGCATGGATAACAAATATCACGATCTTAAAGCTACGATGAAAGAAAATGACACCTGTAACGATCGCATGGTGGCTATTCTTAAAGAAGCTACTGGTCTGGCACCTAGCGTGATCAAAAAGAAACTGTTACCAGCATCAGATGTTTATCTTACAGCCGAAGAAGTAGTAACCCTAGGAATAGCAGATCAGATACTCGAATGAGGACTTATGGATAACAACGTATTCACCATAGCAACGAAGAAACAAGCAGAAGAAGAAGAACGTAAGAAACAGTTGTTAGATGTTGTAGATACACTAAAACAACAAGTTGAAAGCGGAGAAATAACAGAGTTTGTGGCCTGCAGTTTGGACAAAGACGGGGTTGCTCAGATACATTGTTATGTGTTAGACTTTGCAGGTGGTGTTGGATTATTTGAGATAGGCAAGATGTCATTGATACAGAGCAGATCTTAAAAGTGGCAAAAAAGCCACATTATCTGGGTATTTTTTTCTTGACTGCTAAATAAAAAGACAATATAATAAACACATGTTGTTGATCTACTATTGAAAATAGTGGTTGACAACAGAATACAAAGAGAGTATAATAGAACAAATGAAACAACAATCGTTACATAGACAAACAAAACGAATAGCCCAAGTGGGAGGCTTTATGCCCTCATATTGGTCTGTATGTTCAATTAGTCTATCTAATGATCGTACACCAGAGCTACAGCCGGGGTCCATGGAGATCATGAGTTAAAATAAAAATAACTCAAACTTCAAAAGGACCCCAGGATTAAGAACCCTGGGGTTTTTGTTTATAAAAGGAAAAAATGGAACATAGAGAAATAGATTACACAAAAGTAAATGAAAAGATTGTTGAACAGGCTTACGATTCTGCTTTTCGATTAACAGAAGAACAGACTCGCAAACTTATTCAAGATAAGTTTGAAAGAGCAGAAGCGCATTATCTCGCACTAAAGGCTAGTCCTTTATGGCATACTGATGCGTAATGTTCAGCAGTAAAGTGGTATAGGGAACGCGGTCCTGTCTACACTTAAAACAAGACTATAACGAGGGCGGCCTGGGGGATGAGAAGCACCTTGTGTGGTGTGTGAAAAAACCCAGCGTATTAAAGTGTTCTTCATTCAGCCTCTGACGCTGTCTAAAAGCATAGCGGAGAACATTTTAATACACACTCTCCTTACTGCCTGAACAGCAGTTGACAGACATAGTCGGAGAGTGTTACAATAGATCATTGGGTGAGTGCGCTGAATTGGTTGAAGGCAACGGACTGTAAATCCGCCACATAAGAAACGTTGTAGGTTCGAATCCTACCTCACCCACCAAGATTACCAAAAGAGGTTGACAGACTAACTTCTTTTAACATATAATAGATTTCAAGGGCAGTTTATTGTCCTGTAGGCGGCTTGCCGTTTACGAAGAATAACTGTGGTGACACAGCCAAAGCTAGAATGCCTACATACTAGCGCCAGCAATGGTTCATGTAAACAAGCCTGCTCACATCCGTGAGGATGTCTTCGGTTATAAGACTGCCGGAGATAACAGCGAAGTTGATGTATTGGAAAGAATGCGTATCGACTGGCCTGCAAAGGAACCAGGGTGCGTAAAGAGTAACAGGTGGTGCTGACCTCAATACAAAACCAATCAACGAACTGGTATGAGAAAGGGTAGTGTTCGTGTCCGAGGGGTCGCACCTAAGGGCTAGAATGCAATGTCAGTGGTCGGTGGGACACGTTGCGAAACGTTGTTACATTGATCGCGAAACATCACTGAGTAGTCCGCGAGACAAAAGGTATGTGGTGAGTTGTATTCAGCAGTCCAAAAGATTGTTGAGCAACAGAGGCAGCTCATCGCGGTAGGTTGATATAGCTCATTTGGTAGAGCATCTGTATGTTAAACAGACGGCAGTTGGTTCGATTCCAACTATCTAAACAAAAATGCAAAGACTGCCTCGGTCATGTGTGAAAAGCATCTAATACTCGGATCGAAAGATAACTGAGTCTAGTGAAGCTCGCAAGGTGACATTAGTTTGTGGTTGGGGGTTCGTAACGCCTTAGCGGGTGTGAATGGTTCGCAAGATCAACGGAATGGATTCCACAGAGTAGCACATGATGACAAGCCTACTGCCTGGCTTTAAAAACGGCGATGCTGTAAGCAGACGTAGATACCGCAAGGGTTTACGTGGATGTCTAGAGAAGGTATACTCGCAAGGTGTACTATAATGCTAGAGGTGCTTATGGCTAACGTATAATCTCAGCGTTAGCACTATTCTAAAGCACATTACGAGTCCATGTCTCTTCCGCAAGTAAGGAAGGATAGTGTGCTTCAGAATAGATTTGCCTCGTTCATATAACGGTCCATTATGCCCGCCTGTCTAGCGGAACACAGGGGTTCGACTCCCCTACGGGGCGCCAAAGTTTTATTGGCCTATAGCTCAGTTGGTAGTAGCACTTGACTGTTAATCAAGGTGTCCCTGGTTCGAGCCCAGGTAGGCCAGCCAAACAATGCACCGTTCGTCTATCGGTCTAGGACACTACCCTTTCACGGTAGGAAGAGGGGTTCGATTCCCCTACGGTGTACCAGTTATGCAGGATTAATTCAGTGGTAGAATGTCTCGTTGCCAACGAGAATGTCATCGGTTCGAACCCGATATCCTGCTCCATATAATGTATCCCTGGTGTCAACGGCAGCATGACGGTCTCCAAAACCGCTGGTGGGGGTTCGAATCCCTCGGGGTACGCCAAACAATATGCACAGGTGGCAGAGAGGCCCAATGCAAGAGTCTGCAAAACTCTAAAACCGTGAGTTCGAATCTCACCCTGTGCTCCAAGTTTTTGCCTCTGTAGCTTAATGGTAAAGAAGCGAGCTTATACCTCGCCAAAGCACCGGCCAGATAAGCCGGCGTGTGCAGGTTCGAGTCCTGCCAGAGGCACCAATAATATGCCCCTATGGCCAAATTGGTAAAGGCGGCTCTCTCAAAAGGAGTGTCATAACTGTCGGTTCGAATCCGACTAGGGGCACCAAAGTTTATGGAAGTGTGGCTGAGTCTGGTTTAAGGCAGCAGTCTTGAAAACTGTCGTTCCGCAAGGGGCCGTGGGTTCGAATCCTACCACTTCCGCCAAGTTACTCCTTACACTACATCTAAGCCTTGATAGGTAAGGGAAGGCAAGTGGCTTAGGCCTGCCGAGAGTTTCGCTCGGATAGTTAAATGGTATAACGGTCGGCTGATAACCGGCTATTACAAGTTCGATTCTTGTTCTGAGCACCATTATAAGGAGAAAACAAAATGGGGCGATCGCAGTTATCATAATGGTTATCATAGGGTTAATATTGATTGACAAATATTTAAAATAGGAGAATGACATGGAAAGTGACAAATCCGACAAGGGTCCCAAACCTTTGGGGGTGTGGTGAAATGGTATCACAGCAGACTTTTAATCTGCCAATTTCGGGTTCGAGTCCCGGCGCCCCTACCATATAAAAGCACACTAAGGCTAGACGGCGCCGGCCTTGGGAGTGGACCTAGCATCACCTTTTGGTGGTGTGGACAGTTTCGATGCTGTCAGTGTGCTTCTATATGGTAAAGTAGCATAACGGTTGTGCAACACCTTCATACGGTGCCCGGTGTGAGTTCGAATCTCACCTTTACCACCATAACAGTTAGTAAATACTTTTTTAAGGACTGTGTGTGAATATTAAAACCGAATATGTAGACGATTGGAGATTACTCTGCAGATTGTCAGCTGATTGGAAATATACACAACAAGAAATATACACAGCCTTAGAAAATGAAAAGTTTGAAGGCACTGACAGAATGTATGCAAATGATCTGCAGAGCCCTATCCTTAAAGACATTTTAGATTTTACTAATAGCAAAGTATTAGACTTATTGTCTGAACTATGCGAACAGAATCAGTTTTATGTAGATTTATGGCATCTTGAAAACAAAGAACAGATATTAAACAATGTTACTACGATGAATTGTTTTATCTGTGATCAGCCAGGATTCACGACATCTACGCACATAGATAGTAGAATGACTATATCATCAGGAATGTTCTTTTTTAATAAGGACGATGATCCAGATCAGTCTACATATTTCTATACAACTTTTGATCAAGATAATCCGTTGCGTATGAGCAGTCAATGTGGTAATGGCTGGTACGCTGCTAACACACATTATAGTTGGCACATAGGTTCTAATAACAGTATGCGTAAACGTTACGCATTAATGTTTATCACCAAGCTAGTTTTAAAATAAACCTGATCGGGTGTAGTGTAATGGTAACACCACAGACTTTGACTCTGTTATTCTAGGTTCGAGTCCTAGCACCCGTGCCATGCTCCTATAGTTAAATGGCAGAACACATCCTTGGTAAGGATGCGATACAAGTTCGATTCTTGTTAGGAGCACCATATTCGGCCTGTAGCTCAGTGGAAGAGTTCTGGTCTTCGAAACCAGCTGTCGGGAGTTCGAATCTCTCCAGGCCGGCCACATTAGGAGATAGTTATGAAACCAACCTTGTTTAAAAATCGTATGAATAACGAGCGGTTTGTCTGTGACGATACTCGTGTGACCGAATTTATCGAAGGTGTCGAATACTTATTTGTGCATCGTCCAAATGAGGCAAGATTATTTAAAATGCGTCGAGACGCATTAGAACGAGTCAATACCGCGATGGTGAAAGGGAAATCACAAGACCCTGCGAAGGTCTAGTTTCACGTTCAACTCGTGATCGCGGTGCCATAGAAATATACACCGTGAGCAGCTGGCGCAGGCGACCAGGCCTTCAACCTGGGAAGACGAGTTCGAATCTCGTACGGTGTACCACACAATGGTGTCTTTAGTGTAGTGGTAGCAAAACTGACTGTGAATCAGTAGGCGAGGGTTCGATTCCCCAAGACACCCCAAAAAATTTAAAGCCTGGCGGGAGCATAGCAACATAGTTGTCTAGTGCATGGTGAGAGACCTGCAGGGACTGCCGTTGTCCCACACACGTCCCGGAGGTAACGGAATATGCTGGTTTAGCTGATGTGGTCATAGCGGCGGTCTGAAGAGCCGTTGAAGTTGGTTCGATTCCAACAGCCAGCACCATATGCGGATGTGACGGAATTGGTATACGTATCAGACTTAAAATCTGAGTTTTGAGGGTTCGAGTCCCTCCATCCGTACCAAACATGCCTCTGCCGATGGAGCGGTGCCAGGTCTTCTAAACCAGGTTATGGGAGTTCGAATCTCTCCAGAGGCGCCAGATTATTGTTGACAGAATAAGAAATAGAATACATAATATTACTTTATGCCCCGGTGGTGGAATTGGTAGACACGCTGGTCTTAGAAGCCAGTCTTCGGGTGAGGGTTCGAGTCCCTCCTGGGGCACCAGATTTAAGCATCGATAGCTCAGCGGTAGAGCAACGCCCTTACAAGGCGAAGGTCCAAGGTTCAATCCCTTGTCGATGCACCAGTTATGGAGAGTTGGCCGAGTGGTTAAGGCAGCGGTTTGCTAAACCGTCGTTCAGAAATGGGCGCATAGGTTCGAATCCTATACTCTCCGCCAAGTTTATAAAAGGAAATATATGTTGAAACCTACAGCAAGTTATAAAATGAGCAAACAAACTAAACGTAGTTTGGCCCTAGGACATTATCGTTCTGAAGAAGCTCGTAGCGACTGGAAGAGATCTATGATTCAAGCAGAACTAGCTGCTGCTATCCAACCTAGGGTAAGTAAGAATCGTAGGGAACCTGCAGGAGAGTAATATGGCAGGTAAGGGTAGTAGGCCGCGTCCGTTTAGTGTTGATATGAAAACCTTTGATACTAACTGGGATAATATTTTTAAAAAGGAAAGTAAAGTGTCAGAAAAGAAAGGAACTTGTGGTTGCGGTAGATCACCAACTGGCGACTGCATTGGTTGGCATAGTCTAACCGAGGATCAGTTTAAAGAAAAAAAGAACGAATGGGAACTAAACGAGTACAAAAAGAAAGCCAACGAACTTTGGTCAGATTCTTGTACTTCGTCGAGGTCAGAGCAGTAAATAGTTTACTGGGGGTATAGCTCAGCTGGGAGAGCAGTAGCTTTGCAAGCTAAAGGTCAACGGTTCGATCCCGTTTACCTCCACCAAAAAATATGCTGGAGTAGCTCAGTTGGTAGAGCTCCTGATTTGTAATCAGGCGGTCGAGGGTTCGAATCCTTTCTCCAGCACCAAAACATAATATGAAATTTGCTTATTTTAATCCGACAGTATTTGCAGTAGACGATGTGCCTGCAGACATCTATGTCCAACTAAAAGACATGGTTGAACTGGCACATAATCACCCTGAACACAACGATGCAGGAAATCAAGCTATCAGTGTTAGAGGAGGTCAGCAGATACAGTTAGTTCCTAATAAGTTTAATTTAGATACAACTGTTTTAAAAAACTATGTAGAATCCAGATGTAATGATTATATCGATAAGTTGGGACAGATTAACGGAATGTTAGATCTCGTGAACTATCAACCTACTTTAATTTCTGCATGGACTATAAAACAAAAAGCAGGAGACTATCAGGCTCTTCATCATCATGAAGCTCATATCAGCGGTAACATTTATCTTGATGTTCCTGAGTTAGTTCCAAACAGTAACAAATCGGATAGTTGTCTAGAGTTTAGATTGCCTACTGTAAAAAATCCTTCGCAGTTTATTTTTACAGATAACTGGCAGTTCAAACCACAAATGATGAAAATGGTAGTATTTCCTAGTTACATTCCACATACTGTTTACCCTTGGGTAGGCACAGGTAACAGAACTATTTTGGCATGGGATGTTAAGTTGACTTCCAAAATAGCTTGACAAAGTTTTTAAAGAAAGTATAATAAGTTTTGTTGCAGCAGAAATGTTGCAACCGGTGAAGTGAAAGGTAGATGAGGATAGACAACTAGGCTTAGGCTGTATGCCTAATCCGACTTAATTCTGGCAAAGACTCTTGAAAAGTCTCCGTGCTTGAGTGAACCGATTCTTATATACCTGTCAGTTGCTGATCGGAAATATTCAGGCCCCTGTCGCCTGTCTATTGCACATTGTCCAGACCGACGATATCGCACAATAGGTCTTGTCATTTGTCCGGTCTATTACTTGACCTTTCATCGATCCGTCAGTATAATATAGAAAAGAGAGAACACACATGAATATCACACTTCGCAAAGCAAACGCCGTACAGAACAGCATCAATGATGCAGTAAAGAATATCAAAGTTGAGTTGAATATAGAACTCAACGAGTTCCAAAATGTTGAGGAAGTTATCAATAAAGCCAATCACACTTTGGTTGAAAACGATGGACGTAGGCAAAAGCTGACTATGGCATTGTATAATATCCGTGCCCTTGTTGGCACCGCGAATGCCGCGAGTGGTATTGATACGACATTGGCCAAAGCAGCATTCATCGACAAACGTATCGCTCAACTTGAACAGTTGGCTGGTGCTGCAGAGATCACCGCTCTTGATGTTATCAAGGGAAAACTTGAGAAAATCAAAAATCTCAAGGACGAAGCTCGTAGCCGCATCTATGGCTACGGTGATACAGTAACAACCAGTGTTCTCAGCAAAGAGCAGATCGCACAAGCTAAAACTGAGATTCTAAATCTCAAGAAACAAAAACAAAAGCTCAACGACGAAATCCTTGAGCTGAATATCAAAACTGAGATTCCTCTCAGTGATGATGTAGTCGCAACATTGCAAGCAGAGGGACTGCTCTAAGAAAACCCGGGCACCCTTGCCCGTTATACAAAGGGGGTGGGGCGATCACCATAGAAACCGCTAGGTGCGTAGGATCGGACCTTGGACCTCGCTATATGAGGCAACCACAAGTATCCTAGGGGGAGAACACAACTTAAACCCAAAGCAAAAAATGTGTGGACGGAGTAACAGCCCAGTCTTGGGTTCCTGTGGTGGGAGTAGCAAGACACTTTTAGTAATAGCACAGCTCGTGGGCTAATGTACACAGCTAACCTTGTCCGAAGCGGGAAGCCTATGATACTAGTAACTGGTCTGTGTAGCAGGCCAACAATAGGTAGCAAGAGGATAGTAAACTGTGCTATTACTAAAAGTTCAATCGCGGAATAGAGAAACGGTATCTCGAGAGTCTCATAAGCTCTAGTTGGTGGTTCGATTCCATCTTCCGCAACCAAACATTTCCGGGTGTAGCTTAGTCTGGCTTAAAGCGCCTGCTTTGGGAGCAGGAGATCGTGAGTTCGAATCCCACTTCCCGGACCATATTTCTCGCTGTAGTTCAATGGACAGAACGATTCTCTCCTAAAGAATAAATCCAGGTTCGATTCCTGGTGGCGAGGCCATAGTTAAATAGTTTTATGCGGGAGTAGCTCAGTTGGTAGAGCACTTGCCTTCCAAGCAAGATGTCGCGAGTTCGAGACTCGTCTCCCGCTCCAAATATAATGTTAGTAATAGACCAAAACGACACCTTTCGTAAGTTTGATTTTAGTTCTGTGATTACCGAACAGGACAATAATACAGCCATCAGCATAATCAAAGATATTATCAAAGAAGGTAACTATTTTACTAACAGCCCTAAGTTTCAAACTAAGGAAAATATATTTGGTCGTAAAGAAGCTGTATGGTTAAAATATCGTATGAGCTTTTTGTTTTCTGTGTTTATGTATTTAGGTCGTGAAGTGCGTGTAGGTAACATGATGGCCTGGTCATTCATGACCAATCTTGAGGGTGCCGAAGATCGCGAAAAACTATGGCATCATCACTGGCATCCTAGCAGGCCAGATGCAAAGATGATGAGCGGAATATTCTATCTACACATACCCGATGATGTCAAAGATAGAGATTATTGCGGAACAGAAATGGCGCCAAATGGTATCGATAACGACGGTAAGTTTTTTGTTAGACCTGCAGACTATCAATGGTTGATATACCCTAGCGATAAGTGGCATAGGCCAGGAATCGTGCAGAGTGATCAGTATCGATTTATTTTAGCTGTAGATGTTGAATATTATGATTGACAATAGCACCTTCGGGTGCTATATTTTTATGTATGTACAAAGTAGAATGGAAAGACACAGCGGGTAGAGGCTGTGTGGAAGAAGTAAAAGATCTATCAACAGCGTTGGCATTTGCCACAGACTTAGGAATACCAGTTACTATAAACGGTAACGGTATAGAACTTGTAGGAACATTTGGTTCCGCAGGTATAGAGAATGGGAGGTTACCAAACGGTGATCCCTACACTTGGTATAAAAGGAGAAGACCATGAAACGAGTGATTGAGATCCGTGCCGCAGAGGGCGGAGAAGATAGTAAACTGTTTGTCAGCGATCTCGCTCAAGCATATCAAAAGCTAGGAACAAAACTGGGTTGAACTACCCGCCTGATAGATGTACGTCTTGGCGAGTGTTCAATACTTGTTGAGGGCGTAGATTTATCCGGCTTAGACAATGAGCCTGGTGGTCATAGAATCCAGCGGGTGCCACCGACCGAAAGGAAGGGCCGAGTTCATACTAGCACCGTTACTGTTGCCGTCATAGACCGCACTACGGAAATCGGATCTGTAGCTATCAACCAAAATGATCTAAAGATCGAATGGTATAGCGGTACAGGTGCTGGTGGACAATATCGGAACAAGCACCAAAATAGCTGCCGTATCACACACCTTCCTACAGGTATCACAGCCAAAGCAGAATGTCGCAGTCGCCAAAATAGTTTGAGCGAGGCTATGACCGCTATCCAAAATCAACTTGACGAGTCAGTTAAAAGATCGTATAATAATAACATAGCGAGCGATAGAAAGCGTCAGGTGGGTTCTGGTATGCGGGGCGACAAAATCCGCACTTATAGATTCCAAGATGATGTTGTACAGGATCATGTTAGTGGTCTTAAGAGCAGTGTCAAACGAGTTCTTAGCGGCAACTTTGATTTACTTTGGAGATAAAAATGAATCCGTGGATCCAAAATGTATCGCTCAGCGATGTAAAAAAAGGTCACCATATCGATGCAGGCATTAACAGTATGCTGATCCAGATCGTTGATCCTGCTATGGAGTTTCCTACACCTTCTTATCAGTTTCGAGAAGTTCATCAGTTCGAGTTTCTTGATTTGGAAAAGACTGACGATACTATAAATGATGATTGGAAGATTCAAGATGCACAGGCCGCTGAACTTGTTAGACTTCTACAACATGCCCTAGAGCAAAAAATGAATGTAGTTGTTCATTGTGTAGCGGGTGTATGTCGTTCAGGTGCTGTGGCAGAAGTGGGTGTGATGTTAGGCTTCCGCGATGCAGAAGCTTTTCGCTCGCCTAATCTGTTGGTCAAGCACAAAATGATGAAGTGCCTAGGTTGGACCTATGATGAAAACGAGCCGCACACAATCAACGGTTATACCACTGAAAGTGGCATCATAGTTCCTGCCAAGGCTGTGGACTATACCAACGACAACGAAAAGGTCTTTACATTAGCGGCAGAACGTCGTGAGCGTAGAGAACGTGAAGGAGATATTTGATGTATCTAAACAGAAAAGATCTAGAAAAAATTCAAGAGGTTTTAGACAAGTTTCCTGATGTTGAATATTTTGAACTTGAACAAGAAAGCGGAAGTGGTATTGGATCTGTAACTAGTGTATTGTTTACACAAAAAGTAAACGGATATCCTGGACAATTTAAAATAGAAATCTCAGGCGTGGAGGATTGGTAATGAGAGACGAAAATGAACTAGAAGTTCCTAGTCACACTGTAGAAGCACTAGATCGGTATTGGACTCACGGTTACGAGCCAGGTAGTTTTTTAGGTATGCTACTTTGCGGTGATGTCTATAATGCTGTCCTACGTGCTGATCGTTGGAACAAACAAGCACTAGGACCTATCGTGGAATATATTGTTCGCAATGCACCTCGAGGCAGTTACGGTAGTGTTCAGCTGTATCAAGATTGGGTGAATCGTGGTGAACAGTTTCAATGGTATCAAAAACAAAGAGTGGTTGACATTTTGAGCACTCCCTAGTATAATAGACACTATGGAATATCACATTAAAACCCGTAGTAAAAAAACAAAGGCTTTTATCGACGCTATCTTACCTAGCATGATTGATCAACTAGGTTTATCAAAAAGTCGTAAAGGACTTTTTATTAACATAACTCGAAGTGAGGCGTTAGAAGGTAATGACGGAATGACCAGCTATCTCCGACAGTTTGACTGCGTCGTGATATTATTAAAACATACATATTCTTTGGAAAAACTAGGATTAACTTTAGCACACGAAATGGTTCATGTTAAACAGCTAGCCAAAGGCAAGTTAAAAAACGTCAAGGGATTTAGTTATTGGAATGGTAAGAAGTACAGCAACCGTACCAAATACTTAGATCAACCTTGGGAGATTGAAGCGTTTTCAAAGCAAGAGTTAATTTTTCGAAGATCTTTACAATAAAAGGAGGGCACTATGCCTAGCGTATTTTTAGTCAGTGATACGCACTTCGGCCACGCTGGCGTGTGCCGATTCATGCGTAACGATGGTTTTACAAAGTTGCGTCCTTGGGATGATCCTGCAGAAATGGACGAAGCTATGATCAAAGCCTGGAACGAACGTGTTCGTCCTACGGACAAAGTTTATCATTTAGGTGACGTTGTAATCAACAGAAAAGCGTTGGCTACTTTAAGTCGTTTAAACGGTGATAAAGTGTTAATCCGTGGGAACCACGATATTTTTCCAGACGACGAGTATCGTAGATATTTCCGAGAGTTACGGGCTTATCATGTTATGAACGGTATGATATTAAGTCACATTCCCGTTCACACAGACTCTTTGGGTCGTTTTGGTGTTAACATACACGGACATACACACGCAAATCGTGTACGTAAAGCCCGTGGCGTAGATGCTAAAACTGGAGAAATATTATACAGCGATGAAATAGACACACGGTATCATTGCGTATGTGTAGAGCAAACACCAGATTTTGCACCTATCTTATTTGAAGATGTGTTAAAGCGTATCGAAGAAGAAGGCGGAGTGGTAGGGTTCAAAAACGGAAATGGACCTACGATGTGACATTAACTACGCATTTATAGGGCTCTTCGGAGCCCTATTTTTTTGGCTCTAGGTTCTGGCAAGAGTGGCATAAATATATTGAAACAGGATAGATTCCAGGAGTTAAAATATGCCCTTACAGATCCGCAGAGGCACTGAACTACAAAGACTAGCGATGACCGTACCTTTAGCGTCGGGCGAACTGCTGTATGTTACAGACGATCAAAGATTATATGTAGGTAACGGAACCACTTTAGGTGGAGTTCAGATTACCGGTTATACGAACGAAAACGCAGTTGACGCTGTTGGCGCAGCACTTGTAGCAGGCAGTCATTCAGGCATTACATTTACATATGGCTCTACACAAGACATAGCAGGAAGGATCGATGCTACTGTAGATCTTTCTAACTATTCAGGTACACTTAAAGCAGATGCCATCAAAGGAAGTATCGTAGCAGACGATTCTACTATTTTAGTAGACGCAGTTTCAGGTAGAATAGTGGGTCCTGTATTTGCTAACGTAACTGGTAATGTAACAGGTAACGTAACTGGTAATGTAACAGGTAACGTAACTGGTAACCTCGTTGGTGATGTAACAGGTAACACTACAGGATATCACAGTGGTGATGTAAAGGGATCGGTTTTCGGCGATGACAGTGCTGTATTAGTCGATGCTGTCAGCAGCAAGATTATCGGTGATGTGATTAACGACGAAACCATAAGCGAATATTTCACTGGACAAAGAATAGAACTATCCGGAACTACTACTACTGGTTTATTCGTAGGAACTAAAGCTGGTATAAGAATTAACACAGACGGTGATTCTAATGACAGCTACGACCTTTTCAGTATATACGGTGCTACAAATAACAACGAAGGTCAGTTGATTTCATTTACTAGAACCAGAGGTACCTTAACTAACCCTGCTCCTGTACAAAGTGGAGATACTCTGCTTTCTATGGCTTGGTTAGCTACTGACTCTGATGAAACTATATTACCTACAGTAACATTAAGTGTTGACGTCGACGCTGCTCCGTCATCGGGATATGTTCCTTCGAGATTCAAAATCGGACTATGGGATTCGGGAGGTGTACAACAGACTGCATTATCTGTAGGCAACGATCTCGTTTTAAACCTAGCGTCAAGCACTGGTATATCTGCAGGAGGTGCATCCGGACAAGTAAATCTAGGTGGTGGTGTCGTTAGCTATCTAAAAGTTAAAGTAGGTTCTACTTTCTACGGTATTCCAATGTACGGATTGAATCCATAACATACAACTTATAGAAAAGGGCACTTCGGTGCCCTTTTTATTTGAATGTACTGACCTGACAGGTATGAAAAAGACTGTTACTGGCATTGGCTGCGAAATGTTTTTGCGAGCCGTCGAACTTGTATACATCGCCCCTAGACCAGTTTGATATTTGTATAGATTCAAAACCCACATATTGTCCAAATACACTGTCTTCAAGGAAAATTAAATAACGATAACAATCTTCTAGTGCTACAGAGTTTTCTATACGCAAAGTATAAAAACTATCGCTGTGTATAGGTAACACTGAGTTAGGTAATATACAGGTCCAACTTACAGAAGCTGGATTTACTACTGATAACGAATCACAAAACTTTGCAGCATTAGGCAGCTCTTCGTTAAAACTCTGTAGTATATGTCCTTTAGAATAATACTGTTTATCGAGATGATCAAAGTTTTTAGCAACGAACTCTACAGTTCTAACATAGGAATGATTGACTAAATCTTGATCCCAAAATGATTGTATATTTGTAACATATTCAATCATTATTCTTGGCCTTGTCTATCATAGATTTATAATCTTGATTGGGATGATTTTCTAAATGTTTGTGATAGATATCTATCACAGTCTTAGGAGCTACTCCGTCAAACAGAGATGGAAAGAATCCGTGAACAATACTGGCCATACCAGAATATATTAATCTGAAACCGGCAGCCAGAGCCCACTTGAGATGTTCCCAATATGTAACTTTACTTTTGTCTAAATGTTCTTCAAACATATGTTCTAAAATATTCTCTCAACAGTTCGTTATCTATTTTGATACCTGTTAAGAATTTTCTTTTATTTAATATCGCAGTTTTGTCGATAGCTATACGTTTGAAATCATTAGCAAAGAAATTTTTATATTCTTGTTCTAACACCGAATCTTCAACTTCCCAAAAAGCGAGATAAAGACAATTTTTAACAGTATCAGTTACAATATATGCTGTAGGATTTTTGTTGTTCAGCTGATTGATTATTTTTATGTCTATGATTTCACCATTGATCTTGATGAGATCACTCCTTCCTATATGTTTGTAGTAGATACCCTGCTGTTGAAACAGATCATTAGTCACGATTTCAAAATCATAAACAGGCAAAGTAACTCCTAACAATCCATTATCATAAATCTTGATTTTATAAAAATCGTCTATGTGATCAAACAATGCAGAATCTTGTTTGGTATTTTGTTTGTCTATGTAGGCTGTGAACACAGGACCACTAGTTTCATTAGATCCAAATATACTGGTAATAGATTTTATAATACCTTCTTCTATGCCCTGTTTTGTTTGATCTTGTATATAAGAAAGAGTTTGAACATTTAACCTTGGCCACTTTATATTTCTACGCCTACTAGAATCTATAAAACCTTCTATCATAAATGGATAGGGAAATATCACATATTCTAAACTGTTTGAATACTCTTTAAGAGTATCAACAAAACCATCTAATGGCTGTGTTTCGTCTAGGTCGTAAAAAATATGAGCATTAACATTATCACTGATTAATGTTGGCAATAGATATACAGCTAGGCTGCTGCCATGATTAAGATTCCTAACATGGAGACATTGTCCTCTAAATCTATCACTGTTTCTTTTTGAAACTTTATACAGAAACTCGTGACTATGTTCGACTATCTTGGGAGTGCCGGTCGTACCACTACTGGTACATCTCATGACGATATCTGAAGGATCAGGAAAGATATTTTTTATTTGATCAAAAAGAGTCTGATCATCTATAGAAAAATCTATATCCTCAAACACACTGTAAGTTCTTAAACTGCAACTAGAAAAGAAAGTGAACTTAGACAACGCCTTAGGATTACGAACAAAATCTTCTTTAGGGAAATCGTGTAAAAATATATCAATAGGCGACAGTATCTTTGTCTTTGGATCAAAATAAGTTAGATCTTTGAAATCATCATTTCTGCTGTAATCTACTATGACTATCTTCAAAGACAGTTCTGCCGAAGCTATACAGGCCGCTAGATAGTCTATGTTTAATAGTTGCATACCTATTAATATAGATTCTCCGTGTTGTGCTTTACACTTAGTTTTAAGAGCGTATTTCCATAGATTGATTTTATTAACTAGATCTATCTTAGTAAAATTATCTCCCCTATTATGAGGAATACCTAAAAAGTTTTCACTAACGATATTACGTGTTATCACAGTCATTGAAAATAATCCTCTAGATCTCCCTGGCGGGCGATATCAAGAGTAGCACAATGATATCCACCGCTTAGTGTCTGTGCATGTCTCATGGTCGTAGGAACAACTGTAAACTTGTATTTCTCTAAAACTTTTATAAGATTAACTTGATCTTTTCCTACTACTACAGTATTTTGATCTATGCTAAGAATATTCATACCTATGTACGGACTGCAGGGGCTTACACTCCCTGGGCCTTCAACCGTGCAACTGTTGATGTTGACATCCTGGAAATAAATCTTATCCCATTTGTCAAATAGTTTAGGACAGTTATCAGGGTTTACTCTTGAACTGTTCAACAAAACCAATCCAGGACGTAAAGGAATGATAGTGCTGTCAAAATGAGCGAAACTATAGATATGTTCAGCTGCATGTAATCTATACCCTTTAGGTTCTAAAACATTTTTTAACCATTGAAACCCCAACCAGTTACCTGTATTAGATATCTGGAATAATATGTCTCTACCTAACCTTATGCAGTTAGGTGCATCGAATAGGGGTTCAAGATTAGTAAGACTTGGTTTTGACAAATCATTGAACTGATACGAATCGTCTAACAATCGTGGTTTAGGTGCTGCGATCCATTCGGTGCCATCACGTATAGCATCAAGCATGATATGATGATATGCTTGTGTTTCAAATAATCTGCTGCGACAAGGACTAGGAGTCTCGATCATTAGATTGTTTAATGGCAATAGAAGATCTCTAGGACACCATGTGTACCACCCTGTAGTAGACCAGTCTGGTGTAGTATAAACTTTACTATGATCTATAACTTGTGGTCGATGCACAGTTACTCCTGCGGTGCGCAATATGTTACATAGTTCTTCAGCATCCTCGTTAGCTTCGTCTATCAACCATTGAGGATATGGTCCTTCTAGACCTTTTATTTTATCTATACTATGATTAGTATAGCTCATACTCATAGTACTTAGGTCTACTGTAGGAACACGAGCATTATCTGCTCGACCTACTATGATTTCCTTTAAGGGGTCCCAGTCGTTATTTGATTGTATTTTCATTGTTTACATGATCCAGCATATATTTAAGATCTACAGTTTTTACAGAACTTAAAATGTTCTTAAGATTCTGTTGATCCTCTACATTTCGTATATTAAGATGCTGTGGATAAGTTAGCATGTTAACCGTCCACTTAACATCTATTTCCTTTACAAACTCTTCTAGATCAGTGAGACCATACCAGTTATTTTTATGAACTACGGTATTAATACTTAGATTAAATTTTAGCTGTTTGATCTGCTGTATGAAATCTAATATATCTGACCAACTGCTGCCTGATCTAACTTTGTCGTTTAGATCACTATATCCGTCTATGCTTAATATGAACTCAACTGATTTAAACTGTGTTAGCATAGACACAGTTTTTTCATCTAGTAAAAAAGTTCCGTTGGTATTGTAGATTATTGATACTGTTGATTTGTTTTCTACTAGATCCAAAATCTTCAGATGCCTTTTAGTCATTAAAGGTTCACCGCCTAAGAATAATATCTTATCAACTGTACCTGGCAAATTTTTTAAATCATCGCTAGTTCTAATATGGAAAGATCTAGGTTTTTCTGGATACTGTTTCTGAGACCAACTGCTGCTAAACTCTGCCCAGCATCCGTCACAGGTTAGATTACAGATATTATCAAGACCGATTTCTAAATATTTTAGTTCTACAGTATCAGTATCGTATTCACTGTTAAATTTTTCACGCAAACTTTTTTTACCTAATGATTCTTCATAGTAACATTTTTGACAATTAGGATCAGGAATACCATTGAGACTGTTTATACGCAGATTTTCATACACTTCACTATCTAGTATTTCTGTCACATCACCTTTAAATTTCATTACAGGATTTTTATACCTGCAACAAGGAAATACGTTATTGTCGTTACGGATATTGGTATGTTTCCAAAAGGCAGCACACTTAGTTTCCATAAGCCCTCACTAAATGATTCCAACCTGTTTGATTAAACCACCGGTCTATATCTTCTTGTGTTATCTGATAATCATTGACTAAAGTTTCTAATATCTTTGCATTAGTTTCGGCTAACTCAAAAAATCTGTTATAGTTATACTCTATATCTTGTTGTATTTTTTCATTATAAAGATGATGATTAGATAAAAAATATTTGGTATTTTCTACGATAGCATTTAGTCTATCCTCTTCCGACTCTAGATAAGCATAATCTTTAATCAACATATAGTCTTCGAAGGTTTTAAAATCTAAAGATTTCATATGATCAAACATTTCTGCGTTCGAAGCATGTAAAAATGGATGGCGTTGAACAAAAACTCTATAGGTCTTTTCTGTGAGATATCTACTAGAGATATCACTGCCATCTATACCTTCGCTGACTATGCTTAATACTGTCTGCTGAAATATCGAAGGATCTATCCAGGCAGTATTCTTAGTCCATTCGTTTGAGGACGGTTCTGTACCGTAGTGTCTAGACGAGTAATATACACTGTCGACACTTTGTTCTAACTCCATAGTCGGTATATAATCATCTCTTAGGTATTCTTTACACCAACTGTCCTGCTGATCAGTCCAAGGTTTAAAGAAAGTCCATAGGCATCGATCTAACATATCGGATCTCCTATATTTGTTTAGTAGTCCTGATCTATTAGGTCTAGAAGGAACACCTCCTAAGAATAAAAATCTTGAGCTTTCATTGTTCCATTTATGTGTTTGTTGATCTCGATAACTTAGGTATGTTGTGTGTAGATTAAAATCAAAACACACTGTTTTAGAATATTCTGTATGATCGCCTGCTAAGCCGGCAACGATAGTAAGGTCTACTTCATTGGCTATTTGTTTTATCAGTTCTCCAGGATTTTGATGTATGTATCCATCGGCCAGCATCAACCCCAAGACTTTAGTTGCACTGCCTATTTCCTCTTTAAGTAGTGCATACTTTTGATCTTCCGGTATAAAAAAAGTTTCTAAATTTACTATCTTATACATTTAAATGTTTATGAAGCCCTAATCGATTAGTATTAGATCCGCGATTATATTCGGGATATTTGTTTTCATAATCTATGCCAAACAAAACTGTTTTACTAGGAACGATGCCCAACTTATTACACAGTTCTTCTTGTACTGATTTATATTTTGTGACTACATAGTCTGGAGAATATTGTTCTAATAAATGTAGTCCTAGAGCAGCACCGACACGATTAGTATATCCTATCTTGTTTAGCATCATTAAAGGATCATCATCGTCAGACCTAGTCAATCTCATACCGACTCGAGCATAGGCTACTGGAAAGGTTTTGCTTAAACTCCAAGATATATCCGTGATGCATTTGTGTGTAAAATCAAAATCAATATCTCTACATACTCCGAAGTAAGCACAATCTACTAATACAGGAACACCGAGGGCAGTACACATTTTCAGTAATGATTCCATATGAGGATGTTTATCTCCTGTGTCAGAAAATGGTAGACTGATAACCACCGCATCGTTAGCCTGTATAGGCTGATCTTCTATGAAACACCAGTCTGGCCAATGATTTCTCCATGTGACTTGGTGATAGAGATATTCTCCTCGGAAACAACGGAATCTTCTACGATGATTCTTCATGTAGAACTTATCAAATACTTCTGTAGTAGCATTTGCATAGGCAGCGACACTAAACTGATCCAATCCAGCCATAGTGTTTAGCTGTGTAGATTTTATCCATTCTATATAACGAGAACAAAATGTATCTGGATCAACTTGTCCTATATTCGGTAAAGATGCCAATATATCAGAATCCATAATAGCAAAACTGCCACCATAAGGTAACTGTCTTTTATCATTTGGCAAAGTCATTGTAAAGATATCTCCATACATTTACTTATGAAATATTTCTATTGCTAAGTATTGTTATGACAATCGCTCTAGACTTTTATAACCAAAATAAACAAATACAATGGTCAATGCCAAGTTTACCAGTTGGTGTAAAATCTGATTACGAAATAGCAGATTGGTTATTGAACAAAAGTGATTTTGGATGGTTGAAACTTGATATAAACATCGACATAGGCAGTTGGCAAAAAGAAACAGAAGTGGCCAGATATGTAGATCATAGAGGATCTGATCATCCAGGATGGAATAGTTGTTGTCTACACGGTATATCGGTAGAAAAAACAGGTGCATGGACCAACTACGGATACACAGATGAATCTCAGGTACCATATCACTGGACTGAACTTTCCGATCACACACCGACTATTAAAAGTTTTTGGCAAAACTTTCCATACGAAAAATTTCGTCGCATAAGATTTATGCAGCTAGAGCCAGGCGGGCATATATCACCTCATAGTGATGCACCTGGAAAACTACCAGGTGAAATAGACCTCGATATGATTGAGTTCGGTGTGCCCATTAATGTAGCTGTGATACACCCCGATCAGTGTTTTATGAGTTTAGAAGATTACGGTACTGTGCCATTCTACGAAGGTGCTGCATTCATCATCAATATACGCAACTTTCATAGTGTGATCAATCTATCTGATCGCTCAAGAATACATCTAATAGCACACGGTATTCCAGGTAATAAAAAAGATCAGTTTGTAGAGCTTGTGGCTAGAAGTTATAAGAAACAATATGCAGAAACACATTAAAATCCTAGATGTATTTTACGGAAACAAATGCAACATAGCCTGTGCTCATTGCGATACAAGAAGTGATGTGATCAGGGATGGCGAATATGATCCCGACATAGATACTGTCAAACAAGGTATAGTTTTAGCCAATCAAAAATTTGATATAGAGAACTGGAGTGTGCTAGGAGGAGAACCTCTGCTATACAAAGATACGGTCTTAGAACTAGTTAAGTTTATAAGAAGTTTCGAATCTAAAAAAACTATATTCATGTCTACCAATGGATTACTATTAGATAAAAATATAGATTGGGTGGTAGATCTGATCAATACTTATAAAGTATGGGTACAGGTTTGTAATCATACTGCTGCATTTTCTCAATCAACACTTAGCGATAAAATAAAAAAGAGTGTACATACTATAGGTCAGAAAGCAAAACTAGAAAATCTTCAACCCGCATATCTATGGTGGAACAGGATTTTAAATGCAGACGGAGGAACCGAAGGATGGCGGAAGTTTCTTCAAGAAAAAAACTATGACTTTGAGAATAGAGATGTCAACGACATAGTCTACATTAACAGCAATCATGGTATACATTACATGGAGGCTCAGAGTTTTCAAACTATCTATAAAAAAGTATTAGGCAAACCTAAACCATATGACAGCAATGATCCTAGTTTGTCCTACAAAAATAGTTGTCCTAGCCAGTACTGTGCATTCTTATCAGAAAAGAAAATCTATAAGTGCGGAGCATTAGGTACATTGAAAAACTTTCTTGACAAAACTCATAGTGTAGATGATCCGGACTGGCAGAAATATCTAAAATATAAACCTGTAAATCTAGAAAACTGCAAGCCTGAAGATATAGAATATTTTAGCAACACACATTATACTCACATTTCAGAATGTAGTATGTGTCCTGAACAATGTACCACTGTGCCACAGACAGAAATCAATGTATTACCTCTAATAAAATATGAACATTCTAAGCTTTGATAGACAATGGAAAACCAACATAGTATTCTGCATGGTGGATAACACCAAGAACTATGACCCGGATATTAGAACACTAATCAAAAATCAAGCAGACGGTGTGCTAGCTAATGTTTACAATAAAGGATACAAAGTATTGCAATGGAACAACGAGGAACAGTTGTTAGCCGCTGCGGCTGATACTGCTTGTGATTATGCTGTGGTCTTCAGCACTGGTACAGAGTTTATCAATGGTCAAGATTTTTTCAATCATCTAGAATCTCTAATCACTAAAGATTTTTTTATAGCAGGACATATATTAGACCGCGGAGATGCTTATTACGAACTGCATCATCAATGCTATGTTATCAATCTAAAACTATATAGAGAACTAGGAAGACCTGTTATAGGATCCCAACAATTTTGCAGCAGTCATAAACAGTGGACACCCTGGAGAAGTAAAGAAAATTATCACGACAACTATACTCCTATATGGGTCTCATCTGGAGAGGAAACTAATCTTTATCAGCACAAATGTCATGGGTGGAATATATTAGGGTTGGCATTTGAACAAGATCTAACAGTGTTGGTATTCGATCAAAAAATACGTGACAGTAAGATATACATGTATCCAGAAAGTCCAAAAGATTTTTACAAACAACTAGGCTGGGCCTATCATCGTCTTAACTATTGTAAAAATCAGTTTGTGCATACCAGCAACACAGAAACTATAGACTTGCCGATTAAAAAATATCAACAAATAGTTACACCTGCTAGTGGAACTTGGTTCTTAGATTATACTGCCGATGAGTGTCAACTGGTCATTTATGATTATAATCAATCTTCTTTAGATTATTGGAGTAACCATGTACCTCGTATTAATGGCATTACCTATAAGTTTGTTTTGTGCGATCTGCTTGGCAATGACAATCTTGTCGATCATATCAATCTAGAAATAGACGACACACTAATCAACCTTTCTAATATTTTTAACTACGAAGGAACCAGTTTCTTTTATAGTTTAGAATATAGGAAATATAAACAACAGACTTTGTTGAATACAATACCCGAATCGATGCAGATTTATTTTAGCATTCCTGCGAGTCTATTTGATACCGTTCCTACTTGGCATATCAACTGATTATCTCTTTAATAGCTCCCTGTAAAAAATCTTTGCTATCATCTACTTTATCTCGATAGCTGTCAATATAAGAAGAAAGTAGAGGATTGCCGTCTTTCATTGATTCGTTTCTAAGTTGGTCTAGTTTATTAGAAAAGTTTATGAAATGAGCAAACAAATCCTGTCCAGGGCTATCTAGATATTCAATGATAGGTTGGTATTTTATGTAAGGTCTAACAAGATCTTTAAACTCCTGGGATGTGTTTTTTATGCTCATGAAAATAGGATACTGAAGAACCTGTTTTGTTTTTGAAAATCTAGGAAATCTCGTAGATATAAAATCATCTAAAATGTCTAACTGATTAACATTATAAATGCTTACAGTAGTGTGTATAGATATATTAGTTCTACCCGACCTCTTATCTATTAGATCATTATAGTATTCTAGATTCTTGACTATTTGATTAAAATTGCTGCCGCTTCTTATGTAATCGTTCTGACCGCCATACCCGTCTATACTAACAGCAAGTTCTAATGATTTACATTGTAACAGAGCTACTTCTATATCTCCGGTTGGCAATGACATTCCGTTGGTACTAAGTTGTATTGTAAGATCTTTAACTATTCCTAACTTCATGATCTTTGTAAAAAAATCAGAAGTCCCTGGACTGATCATCGGTTCTCCGCCTAAAACTTCTATGTACTCTAGATCTTTAAAATCCACATCTTGATATATCGTATTCTTAACATACTTTTTATCGATGTATGTCATTCCGTATATCGCCTGCTCATCCTCTTGCCACAGATGACTATTAGGTGTTCCGCAACTACGACATTTTATATTACAGACATTGTCGAATACTAGTTCTACCTTACGTAACTTTGTTTCAGTAGTATAACCAAACTTATCTAAGGCATTTTGTCTCATACTACGTATGCCTGCTGCTTCCTCGGCAGGACATTGGCAACCGTCAACATGTTCGCCTGCCAACATTTTCCTTCTCATTTCTGTCATGAACTCGCCGTTTCGTACTTCGTGTAAAGGTATTACCTTTTTGAAATGTACGCTTTTCATAAATTGTCCGCAAGGTAATACAGTATTATCTGCTTGCAAACTCGCTGACATGAATGGATAAGGACAATACGTTTTACTCATATTCTGTAACCAACAACATTATTCTAGGAGTATGAGCTATATTTGCAGCACCGTGTATTTCTCTTTCATTATCGAACTGAAAGACATCTCCTTTTTTGTATCCAACAATCATTTCATCTTTATAAATGAAAATATGTCCGGGTACATAATCCTGTAAAGGCATCCAATACCTATTACAAGGTTTATCATGTGTATGTGGATCAGTATGCATGGGCATAAACTGTCCAGGCATAAGTTTGGTAAACCACCAATGGATTGTTTTATTAGTCCAGGGTGTTTTGATATCTACATTAAGATCCTGCTTTTCATAGACCCACCAGTTAACAGCATTTAAATCATATCCTGCCAGTTCATACTTTTTATACTCAGCAGATTCAACAGCAGACTCTGGCGGCCAATCTCTCGGTCGTGCTTGACCTTCGGAAGACAGAATCGTATTCCCCCATAAAGGATCTATCCAGGTACTATAGTTTCCGATAAACTTCATTTAACCTCTAATCTGTGTTAGAAAATACAACTTACTATCTGTCATACCGGGTCGATAGTTTGTGATGTAATCAAATAACAAAGGATTTATATTTTCTAATGATTCATTTCTTAAAGAATCTAACTTGTTATGAAAGTTTATAAAATGATCAAAAATATCTTTACCTTCGTTGTTTAGTTCATTTAGAATGTCGATATACTTTTCACCGTAGCTTTCTACGATAGGTCTGATTTTTTCTTTTAAATCGTTAGGTATATTTTTAATACAAAGCTGTTCAGGCCAGTATAGTATTCGATGTGTTGTGTCAAACTCATTATAGTTGGTATTGAAAAAATCTTCTATTTCTTTTATAAGGTTCACATTATAAATGCTAACTGTGGTATGTATTTGCAAATAAGTCGATTTATTTTTTCTTATTTCTTTAAGTTCTTTGAACTTGTTGATGTGTTGGATACATTGTTCGAAATCAGCACCGTGTCTAAAATATCGATTTAAATCACCTATGCCGTCAATACTCAGGCAAAGGCTTAGATGCCTTGCTTCGCACATCAATCTATAGATATTAGGAGGAGGCGATACTGTAGCATTAGTAGTAATAGATAAGTTTAACTTTTCTATTTCATTTTCCTCTAACATTTTGTCTGCAAAATCTTTAAACTTTTTGCTAAGAAACGGTTCTCCTCCACTTACGTTGACATGTTCTAGATAATCAAGTTCTAATGTTAGATTGTTTTCTAGATATTTTTTATCTACAAATGTTCTACCGTATATTTCTATCTCATCATTTTGCCATAGATGGCTGGAATATGTGCAACAACCTCTACACTTTAAGTTGCAAACATTATCAAAACTTACGTCTAGAACTTTAGTCCGGATGTCTGTTGGGGTTCCGTATTCTTCTATCAGCTCTTGTCGCCTTGATTTTGCACCGACTTGTTCTGCTGCATAACATTGAGCACATCCTGAAATGTTGTTTCCTTGTAACATGTCTTTTCTTACATCTACAAACAGATTAGAAACATCATTATCAGTTAATATACTGATATTCGAAATATTTTCTCCTGCACCATCCCATTGGCAGCAGGGTCTAGCCTCACCAGGTAATATGTTTAATCCAATCCAGGGCGCCGGGCAATAAGTCTTAGTATTCATCTAGATGATCTATACCTATAACTTTTCTGAAATCTGTAGAAAACTTACAGTCTATTCTTAGACCATATTCTTGTTCTAAACTAGATTCCCCTCCGTGCCAATCCTGATCATTCCAGAAAGCTGCATGTGAGTTTACATAATGCTTGTCTTGTGCATCTGGATCCCATATATAAAACCCACGCCTTGTACGATATCTTATGTGTATGAACTCATTTTTATGGGGAGTATAATAGTCATTTTCAAATACACCGTTGTTGGCATCGAGATCTCTATGTTCGAATGCCTTACCATTATGATCGCATAAGAAAAATATCACACGTCCTATCTGATCAATGATCCCTTGTTGTTGTAGATTTTCTACCCAACGAACAACACCTGGAAAGTATCGACTTTCTTCGGTTTTTTGTCGTTCGGCATTACGTACATTCCAGTCCCCCTCGTTCCAAAGGAAGTAATAGATGTATGGATCATTGGCTCCTAACGCACTCTTAAGATATCTAGTAAACAGATTGCGCTGTTTGTAGTCTTTGAAATCTGTCGGGTATATTTCACGACCTTGGATTTTTATAGGATGATCCTCAGGCAAGGCCAAATACTCGTTGTGTGCCTTGTAAATCGGTTTCCAATCCCAAGTATAACTTCCCCTGCTTTGATCAAATCCGGGTGCCATCCAAGTTCCTTCTTTGGCATAGTCTCTAGCCAATGCAAAACCTTTGCAGATTTCTGCATGAAGATCAATAAAGCTTTTGATATCCAAATATGGATCTAAATTAATATAAGGCTTACCGCCAATACCTCTAATCATACAGATACTTATCCGCTAAGTATGCTTATGCAAACAGAGTTTGAATATTATTACAATGATGTTCCGGGCAAGGGACTTTGTCGGAACAATCTAATATACACTAGTCTTATTAGTCGTGATCGTAAAACATTTTGTCAATGGTATCATAACGATACGGATTATCATCGAGGCCAAAATCAAATCGTAGATCCGTCACTGATGGAAGAAAAATGGCAAAGAGAAACTAGGTTTTTGATAGAAATGGCTTGGAAATATCCTGACCTGGTTCCTAAAATATTAGAAATAGATCAGATACAAAAAAAGATATATTTCGAAATAGACGGAATGGACTTCTGGCAGAGAGCAGATCCCGTTAGACAAGACTATGATAGCGTACTTCCGGATTGGCGGTCGCAGATGCTACGTATATTTAGAGCTCACAGATCACTGGGCATATACAAGTATAGTTTACATCCCAGCAGTTATTTTGTTGTTGACGGAATGTTAAAAAGCATAAACTATTTCTTCTGCTATACAGATAAAGATATCAAGATATCACTAAAAAGTGTTATGAGTCATATCAGCGAAGACAGACAAGCAGATCTGTTTCCTAAAATGGCTGCTATGGGCATTGATGTTGATTCTCCGACACCTTTCAAAACTATTCAACTACTGGCTTTCGAAAGCTTTAAGACTAACTTTCCTACAGACTTTATGGATTTAGCTAAGGAAATCTATGTATAGATTAGTGGAATGGAATGAAGATTTGGATCTAACTGACTTCTACCAAGAAGCAGCCGAGAGGGGATTCACTAATAATGCCAGTCGAAAGGCTATGATAGACTGTTTTCAAAATGAAAAACTATGGAAAGCATGGGTACTATACCAAGATGAACGTGCTGTAGGTAGTGTCGTGGCACATACGTTCGATGATGTCATGGGGTATGGTAGTTATAGAGTTCTAGCTCGAACCTGTACCTTCGGAACAGCAAGGCCAAATAGCGGACTTATAACATCTAAAAGGCTAATAGCAGAACATCAAAATCTTACAGATCAGTTTTTATTGCCGGCATGTATATCTTGGACTGGTGTTGAAAATATCTATGCTACTTCTAATGACAGTTCTGTGGCCAGCCAACGACTGGTCCATCGACATTATTTTCCTACATTAGAAAAATTAGGTATAGTAGAACGTGTGAAAGAAGTTCATTACAGGCACACAGATCAAACTGTATGGAGAATACACGGGGATAAGTTTCTGAAAAACTTAGAACGTTATCCTAGATGGACTTGATAGGTATATTCCTAAACTTCTTTTTAAAGTTTGGATCTAAAGTAAATTTTATATTAGGTAGAGTTGTGTCTTTTTGTTTATCGAAGGCACAGAGTTTACAAACTTCTATAGATTTTTTTAAATCTTCTAACATAAATTTTTTAACTGCGTCATATCCATCCATCGGATCGCAGGGTTTATATCTTTCTAATACCTCCCTTGCTTCGTCGGTGTACTTTACTTGATGTTTAGCTTCGGGGTAGTTAGTAGTTGCTGGACAGTGATACATCAATCCTTTTTGTATGTTATATTCGCTATGCCAAACGCATAACTCAAAACTCTTTTCTTGATCACCGCCCATATGGAAATGCACAGTTCCATCTTCAACACGCTGATGGTAAGGTTGATAGAAATGAATAAACTGTTCGTAACGTAAAATTCTTCTTCCGTTAATACTGTATTCGATAGTTCTATTTCTTTGTAAAGGAATATATTCTAGTTCTTTGATTTCTAAAGAATCTAACCACGGTTCTAATACTTGTAAAATATCTTGTTTTATTTTTTGATATTTTTCTTCATCGTCATAGTGGCAAGAAACTCTAAGGTGTGTATTTCCATCTCCAACTATTAATCTTGCTAGATCTATCCGCTGTATAAGTTTGCTTCCATTAGTAGGAACTTCGATGTGAGCATTAGGCCATAACCGGCGCATGTTTAAAAACCACTCATCTAGATTAGGATGGAGAAACATTTCGCCACCAGCAAAGGCTATTTCGTCTGTGTCAATATATTCTGCCCAACGTTCCCATCTTTCTGCACTTTCTTTCCAGTCAAAGTTTCCTGTAAAATCATAACAGGCAAGACCACCGCAATGGCTGCAGGTCATATTACAGATATTGTTTACAACTACAGATAGGTACGTGTCTATTTTAATTTTATTCATACTTGCATCTTGAAAAATCTGCGCTAGGATTTATTCTTTTTAGTTCAGTTTGAACAAAATCAGTTAGCTTCCATCTAAACTCAACTTGTCTGATAGAAGGTTTTTGTGCCCAGAAAATAATAGTATCTACGATATCGTCGACCGGAGTATTGTAATCGCTAGTAAATGCAGTTGGCTGATCAGTATCAACTACGGTTCCTTCTATAAAGCTCAAATCAAGATGTAGTATGGGTATTCCAACAGGGTTGATACTTTCTAATCTACAGGCCTCTGCTAGTTCTTGTTTGTCATGAACGTATTGAGTAGGAATCATTTCAGGATAAAATCTACTTACGCTACCCATAACTACCATCATATCTACTTTATTTTTGAGTGCATGAAATAATTTTAACTGCTGCCTATCACGATAAGCATTATTGATAAACAGTTCTGCACCGGCGGCTTCTTCTACAATACGATCAAAGTCTTTTTCTATGTCATATCCGTTGCTGCGACTCATTCCGACGATTTCTCTACAGCTAACTTCAGTAAACTTATCATAGATAGCTTTGCCGACTCCACTAGTATGTCCTGTTATAACTATTTTTTTATTCATTAGGATTTCCTGTTGGATCAAACATTACTTCTGAGATATTAGAATTTTCCAGCCATAAGTCTACTATTGAAAGTACCAGCGGTACATCATTGTATCCTTTGGCGCTTAGATGTAACATCAATATGTTAGGATTAGACAAATCTCTAACTCGTTCAGCTAATATTTTTTTATTATTGCTATAAACTGGAAGCTTAGGGTCTGGATTGAATGCAGCTACACTACCGCAAACAATCATCTTATTAACTGATGAATACAGCTGATTTAAAAAAGACAGTTGTATTCCATCTGCATAGGCATTGTTTATGAATAAATCACAACCAACAGACTGATTAACTACATTGTCAAACCCTGTTTGTCTGTTAAAACCGATTACCTGCCAACCCTTGTCTTGAAAGTGTTGTTTAAATGCAAGCCCTAATCCTCGACTGTCTCCAGTTATGACGCATTTTTTATTCATAAACAATATTAAAAATGCTCCTGTTGAAACCATTTAGCTCAGGAACACATTCAGCATCCATGTCAAACTCTACTCTGTTTCCGTAATATTGGAAGTTGTCCATTTTCTTTAAACTGTTTATTTGATTCAACCAAGGACTGATCTGGTTATCAAATCTATATCGATAGTCATGAAAGTGTTGTGAAGGAGAAATAGTAACATGAACATGTTTATCAAATCTTCCTTTTTTCAAAAGTTTTCTAACCACCAACTGTGCTCTAGGAACTTCCCCATAGTTGGTTGCTGAGTGTATCTTACCGGCATCCATTTCATACCACTTACCATCAGCTATCGTTGAATACATTTTTTGTTTGGATATATCGATAAGAAAACTGTTGTTTCCTGTAATGTTCAAATGATAACGGTCATCAATATCAGCATGTGCCATATAAGTTTCACCTGGTTGCAAGACAATCAACCTAGCTTCCCCGTGTGAAAATTCTAGTGTGTTAAGTATGGTTTCCCAAATGCTATTTCTATATTCATCTTTTATCACCCAAGGGTCATAAAAGAAATGACCAGTGGGCTGGTTCAGTGCTGTCTTGCCGTCGAAGTTGATTACTTCACTTGCAGCACGATGAAGAAATTTGGCATGGACGTAATATTCGGTTTCCTTGATCATGAAATATTTATATGCTAATATTATAGCTTAAATACTTCATGAATGCGGATATACATTTAGATACAAAATGGAATGCGGTCGCTATCAGCTTGAGTGGTGGCGCCGATAGCGCATTATTGGCTTTTTTGGTTTGTGATGCTATCATAAAAAGTAATGCAGAACATATAGAAGTCCATATAATCAGTCATACAAGATGCTGGAAAACTAAACCTTGGCAACAATATGACAGTCTTAAAGTGTATGACTGGTTAACAAAATATTTCAAAAATATAAAGTTTCATAGACACACAAACTTTATTCCTCCCGATCTAGAATGGGGTGATAAAGGTCCGACTATTGTAGATGAATACAATAGAACGGTCAGCGGTGATAACATCGAACTTAGATCATTCGCAGAATATATTTGTTTTTATCATAATATTGACGCATATTACAATGGAGTAACTAGAAACCCAAGAGATGTAGATTTCAAAGGGATGCCAACTAGAGATATAGAACGCACAGACGATAATCTAAGAATGGAAAAAACTCAGCACATGGGAAAATGGAGCCTGCACCCTTTTAGATTTATCGAAAAAGATTGGGTTATTAAAAAATACTACGAACTAGGATTAGAGGATCTCCTTCATACAACAAGAAGTTGTGAAGGGACTATACCGGGGATAGATTATACAAACTATAAACCGTATCAATATGTACCTGTCTGTGAAGAATGCTTCTGGTGTAAAGAAAGAAAATGGGCGATAGAATGTCAAGGCTAGTAACTTTCGGATGTTCATTTACATATGGCTCAGAACTCACAGACCCAAGCAGTCAGTCGTGGCCGAATCGTTTGGGTGTTTTAATCAATAAAAAGGTTGTTAACAAAGCTGTTCCAGGAAATAGCAATCTAGAAATACTACATAACATTCTTTCGTTTAAGTTTTTTAAAGATGATGTCGTGGTTATTGGTTGGACATATTGTGATAGAGATGTTATCTTTAATAAGATTTTACCTAATACACAGATAAACTCTTGGCACGACATAGATATCTTTACAAAATGGGCCGAAATCCATAGCAGTCACGACAGCATCGTTAGGTCTAGTATCTATATGCACCATGCATCGGTTTACTTAGACAGTATATCTGTAAAAAATTTAAACTTCTGGGCGCCACCTACACCGTTATTCTTTGCTTTCATGGATACTATACTCGGTCTGAAACCTAAAATTAAACATAAAAAATTGCACACAAACATTTTGAATACAGAAGACTTTGCTAATGATCAATGCCATCCAGGACCATTAGCTCACGATATTGCTGCTCAAAAAATTTTTAGGATATTAAATGCAGAGTAAAACATTTTGTATGCACCCTTTTACAGGGTTGGCCACTAGAGAGGACGGAGCCGTTAAAGTCTGCTGCCGAAGCCATCCTGTTGGTTTCATACAAGAATCAAGTCTTGAAGATATCTGGAATAACGATGCGATGTGTCGCATTCGCAAACAAGTTCTAAATGGAGAGCGTCCTAAAGAATGTGAACCTTGTTTTAGCCTAGAGGATCAAGGTGTTGAAAGTTTAAGACAGCGACACATCAAAGGCGAAATACCAGAAGCACGTATTAATCTCTATCCCAATGCATTGGACAAACTCGATGATGATTACGCAATGCCGTTTGATATTCCCACTATGGAAATCAAACTTAACAATCTGTGCAATCTTAAATGTCGTATGTGCCATCCTATGGATAGTACTAGTTGGAACGATTGGCAGCAAGTTGAAAAATTTTACAAAAAAGAAAACAACTATCTGGTATCTGCTATTGATAAGTTGAATCTTAAAAATAGCAGGTATCTATGTCCATTTGAGGATACAGATAACTGGTGGGCGAGTTTTGAAAAGTTGCTTCCGCATTTTAGACGTGTAGAGTTTGCTGGTGGCGAACCTTTAATGGATCCACAACACTATAAAATTTTAGACATGTTAGAACCTTATGGTGCTAATATTGAATTAAAGTATGCCACCAACGGCACAACATTAGGAATCAAAGGAGGAAGAAGTGTTCACGAATATTGGCCTAAGTTTAGAAGCGTTGCCGTTAATGTCTCTATTGACGGTATTGGAGATGTTTATAACTATATACGTGGTAATAGTGATTGGAACGTTGTTACACAAAACATACAAGAAATCAAAAAAATCCCCAACGTCAGCAGAGTAGTAGGAGCATTTACCGCGCAAGCTGGTAATATATTACAGGCAGCAGAATGCATAGAATATTTTACAGAACAGTTAGGAATAATCTTTTATAGTCATCGAGTCAGTTATCCCAACTGTCTGTCAGCACAGGTATTGCCAGATTCATTGAAAGATCTTGCATATCATAGACTTGAAAAAGTCAAGGAAAGATTAAAAACTTTTGAGTCATTAAAAAATAATCCTAAACTACTTTCTTTTTTAGAAGGACAGATACAGGATAATCAGAACTATCTACGTGCTAAAGACCAAAGTCATCTTTGGTCGGACTTTGTTGAGTTTAATCGAAACTTAGATAAATCTAGAAATCAGGGGCCATTAGAAAAAGTAGTACCGGAGTTTGCTGATTATGTATAAAGTAACTTCAGCATGGCCACATCAAGATCAGATCAAAGTCGAATGGAACTTGGGCAAACGCTGTAACTACGACTGCTCGTATTGTCCTAGTGCCATACACGACAACTATAGTCCGCATACTGATATCAACATATTAGAAAGAACTGTAGACCGCTTGTGTGAAATAGGCAAACCTTTGCGCATCAGTCTCACAGGAGGAGAACCTTGTGTGCATCCAGACATAGAAGATCTTTTAGAATACTTCAAACGCAAGGATATATTCTGGGTTAATCTAACTACTAACGGAACTAGAGGCTATCGCTGGTACTTGGACAATGAAATGTTCTACAATCATATCGTGTTCAGTCTACATTTTGAACATGAATGGATGAGAGTATTTGATACTATCATGAAGTTCTATGATAGCACAGAACGTGATTTCCATGTGAACGTAATGGCACATCACAAACACATGCACGGTGTTCGTACAGTGGTTGATAAATTTAAACAACTAGGTATAAAATATGCTGTGCGTAGAATAAGATGGACCGAAGGCGATCATAATATATTTGATGATCTAAAATATGATGGTGCAGACTTAGAGTGGATTTTACAAGAACATACAACCGCTAAACCAAACTGTCGCATAGATGACAGTGAAATAATGCATGCCAACGACATAATAAAGTTACACGTTAATCAGTTTAAAGGCTGGCAATGTAATGCAGGACTTGAAAGTCTAATGATTAACTGGGACGGTGAAGTTCATCGTGCCACTTGTCGTGTGGGAGGTAGCTTAGGTAATATATACACCGGCACATTCAACATTCCTACTGAACCGATCATCTGTACTCGTGATTGGTGTACCTGTGCTGCTGATATTCCATTAACAAAGATTAAAAATGATTGAAACATCTGCCATTAGACTTAAAGATCCTACAGCATTTATAGTAACATGGGAGATGTTACGTAGATGTAATCTAGATTGCACCTATTGTGAAAGCACACGACACAACAACTATAGTCCTTATCCAGGATTAGATGAGCTCAAAGTTACTTTTGATTTTATCAAACGATACACTGATCTATATAACAATAAAAGAGTATTCAATGAATCTACAAGTATAGATTTCACAGGCGGAGAACCAACAGCCAATCCCAACTTTTGGCCGTTAATAGACTATATCAAAAGTCAAGGAAACTATAAGTTGGGATTAACAACCAACGGAACCTGGGGTCCGCAGTTCACTAAAAAAATATTAGAAAACTTTATACACGTTACTATAAGTTGGCATGCCGAAGCAGACGAACACCTAAAGGCTCGAACGATTAGAAATATAAAAGATTTGTTTGATGCTGGTATGAGTGTGCAGGCTAATGTAATGTTACACTGTGATCACTTCGAAGAAGCGGTATCTGTTTGTGAAGATCTAAAAAACTACGGTATTCCTCGAGTAAATCCAGTACCTATCGGCGACGGGGTGATGGTTCGAAAAGGATGGTTTGTAGACAGCGAAGGAAAAAATCGTAGAACCAGTCATGAATATACTACTGAACAGCAAGATTGGTTTTATAGTTTTATGGGTATAGACAATAAATCTAAAACCAGTAACGAAGGAACTAATGTCGGCCGTGCTTGTTGTGGTTGCAGATGTTTAGAAGGTAAAGTTCAAAACGACTGGCAAGAAGTTAAAATAGTAAAAAACTGGTTCAAAGATTGGTACTGTACAGTTAACTGGTATTTTATGCATGTAGAACAACATACCGGAAATGTATATCATCATCAAACTTGTCAGGCTACATTCGACGGTAGAGGTCCTATAGGAAATCTTAAAGACACAGAACAGATTATTTCTAATGTAGAATCTTTTCTATCGCAAGACAATATCCCAGCGATAGTTTGTCCTAATCAAAGATGTGGTTGCGGTATGTGTGTACCAAAAGCTAAAGAGTTTGACGATTTTAGAAGTTTATGGGAAAAAACAACTACTGTTTCCCTAAGACAACCTTAACACAGATGTTTGAGTTCGGGCATGATATCTTTTAAAGATATATTACGAACAGTATCTATTTTATCGATATATTCATTAAATGCTGGCAAAAGATGTGTGTGATCTTCTGAATCCATAAAGTCTAAAACTGCTTGCCAACGCCTCCAACCATAAGGATTCTTCTTCCAGAAATCCTCGTCCTGTCTATAGTTTTCGTATAGCCAGTTTGCGAACTCAGCAAACTTACGTCTTACTTCTGCTTTATCTTCAGGAGGCAAACAGCGTATACTCAAAAAAGTAGGAATGTATAAAAGGTGCATGTTGAATATCCCACCCCCTGCTTGTATGCCTCCAGTGATATTTTCAAAGTTTACTTTTTTGAAATTTTGTTTAATTTTCCATCGAGCAAAATCTGGTAGATGTTTGATGTTCAATATCTGTATAGCTGTAGCTATACTGACTTGTATGTTGTCTGGTGTATTATCTAATCTATATAGGTTCTTTTCGATAGTAGCCCAGTCGCTAGGATATCTTATGTAATAATTTCTATCACCATAGGCATCTATGCTGAATCCAACCTTAACTTTTTTGAACTTGGTCCACAGATCAATGATATCTTCGTCTATTAGTAATCCGTTAGTATTATATCGTATTAGAATTTTATCTGCATAACCCTGACGAATAATTTCTTCTAGAAAACGTTTGTGCTCTTTGATCAGTAATGGTTCACCACCTGCAAAATATACCTGTTTAAGATTAGGGATCTGTTTGTACATTTCTTCCCAGAACGCAGGATTTTCGTGCCAGTAGTTATCAAATGTATCCTGATCCCAACTCATCTGATGTTTAAGAGCATCATGTTTGAATATTGGATATATTTTTTTATGATCTTGCACCCACATACTAGAATCATGTGGACTACACATCACACATTTTAGATTACAAGTATGTCCCAATCTAAGATCTAGATAAACTAATCGGTCGGGAACGGTGCCGTCTTCTTGTGTTTGTTTAATAAGTTCTTCTAAATCTATACCATCTTCTACCCACGTACCGGTTTCCCAAATACGTTTGCTGGCCACACCCTTGCTTTCTTCGTCAAAACATTTTCGACAACTGGCTGGTATCTGTCCTTGTAACATCGTAGTTCTTACAGAACGCATATATTCATTGTTCCATGCGCTCATAGGAGTTTCTTTACCAAAGTTTGCAGGTCGTCCCGTTTCGTTTTTAACTAGACCGATTTCGTGATCAAACCCTGCACCGCTGCTGTTAGAGTTGCAACACAATCTCATATCACCGTTGGGTCGGGTAGCAAAATGTATCCAAGGTAAAACACAAAAAGTAGAACTGTTTGTAACAGTTTTAATCTTGTTTTGCCAGTGTCCTATCTGTGTATCAACAGATTGTATCCAAAATTCTTCTTGCATTATCACCACATGTTAAAAAGATATTTAGGAACTAGACCGCAGTTCATCCCTGCATGCCAAGTAGTCCTAGACGGCCACTTGTATATTTCACCTTGTGGCTGATTATAAAAACATTTATCTTCTACTATTAAAACATGACCGTGTGCTGGTTTTCCTATGTGACAATGAAAACGTTGTATGTCTGTTCTTTTTGATAGATTTTCTTCATCATCGTGTACATCCCAGTGCCATGGACTAAATCTACCAATGTTTATTCTGCTGATCCAACAGCTATTGTAACGATCTATTCCGACAAATTTAGCAAACTTATCAGCAATCGAACTGTCAAAGTTAACACCTGATAGGAACATATCCCATTCTACAGTCCCTCCATCTTTAGTTGTTTTCAGGCCAGCACGATTCCAAAGATCTGTTACACTTTCCAAGCCAGGTATACCGTCACCTTGTTTATGGCTAGGACCCACATAAGCAGGAACCTGTGTTTCAAGGTAACGGATAACCTCATCCCAATCTATAATATGTGAACAGTTGCCTATGTGCTGTATCATTTATAACCTAAAAAATGAAAGTAGTATTGAGGATGTTCACCTCCATTGGCTGCAGAATGAAAGTCTTTATACGAATCCCATTCGTATATGTCCCCTTGATTGTTATAATATAAACATTCTTTATCAAAAAGCAATACGCTGGCATATCTTGGTTGATCTATGCAACAGACATATCTTATTAGATTGCCATATTGTTCTAACCATTGTTCTTCTTTGTCCTCTACATCCCAATGATAAGGAACTGTTACACCTGGAAATACTTCGCTGATAAAAACTCTTAAAGGATTTGCTCCTACTATGGTAGAAAATGTGTCACAGACTTCTTGAGGAAAATGCACTCCTGGATAATAATCATACCAGTATATCTCGTCAAGATTATATCCTGCTTTTTGCCAAGTACCTATGACATTTCTATAATGTCCTAATAGTTTTTGATCGCCTATTGCCTCGGCTTCTGACCTATCTACGACCGTAGTAACCGTATTGAGATCACCATCGTCTCTAGATTGACACATGGCTATCACTGCGTTCCAATCTATTCTTGTTCCAGTATTACCGATATACTTCATTATGTTCCTCGAACATTGTTTGGTACACAAAATCTAATGTTTCTTTACCCCATCGAACATGATTCTTTAAAGATTGCTTGAACATTATTTCTAGATTATATGATCCGTTAACTAGTTCTCCAGTCTCATCTAATCTAAACTGTGCAGTAGAATGTATGATGCCATCCATAAATCTTTTTTCTATAAAAGGATTATCTTTTTCTACACATCCATACATGTCTATAGTGTGCATCTGGCCTTGCTCGTCGAAAAAATGACAGTGTGGATACATTGTAAGTTTATAAACATTGTTCTTAAAAAGATCCATCATTATGTCTTTAATCTGTTGTCGCCAATCGCTAGGCAGTTGACCTCCACTATAAATGATCTCATTACAAGTTGAATTATTCCAACTGTAGAATATACGTCTATTGAGAAGATCTATTTCTAGAATCCGAGGAGCCCAGGATTTATGTTGAAACTTAGTAGCATACTCTATTTCTTTGTTAAAGAAATAATCCACAACATCAGAAGTATACAAGGGTCTGTGTGGTTGCCAAAGATGCTGATATTGATTATCTACGTGATAGTTTGCGCAGAATGTACGACCATCTGGACTGATTAGTGGTTCGTAGGTTTGTTGGGACATTGCCCCGGGATTACCTTGATCATCATATTTGTAAAAGGGTTTCCATTTATCTAGATTCATTCTACTCTAGGACCGTTAGCAAGGAAAAAAGCTGCTATCCATTTTACTCCCTTTGTCACAGGAAGTGATTCGTGTATAGTAGATCTGTTGACTGTTTCGTCTGGATAATCGTATTCAAAGTACATTACCCCACCCAGCTCAGGTTCTACAGTAACTGACAGCTCTGGCCATGTACATCTTCCACCTTCATAGCCTTCATTCAACCAAAATATAGCTGTTGCTTTCCTATCACCACCATTTTTATAGTAAGGTATGGTTCTTGGATCGTACGGGAAATCATGATGCAGACCGAAATATTGATTAGTGTCGTATCTATAGATATCTCCTGCTTCAATATGCGACATAGGTACTCCTATCATTTCACATATCTTCTCTTTAAAAAAATGTCTATCTTCGTCTGCTGTTTGTTCGCTGATACTACGCTGTTCAACTTCTTCTGTTATTTGTCCATATGTCTGTTCACGAGATTCTAAACCTGCATTTGGGTTCATTGCATTTTCATATTTTTTTATGAAACGCTGACATTCGTCGGGAGACAGAACATTCCTAAATACACTTATCCGAGGGTATTCGAGATATTTTATTTCTTCAAACATTTTTTGTTCCTATAATCATGTAGCGTCTATACATGCTCAAATCTAAACTGCCCGACCATAATACATTCAAGTGACTTTGTTCGATAAACTCTTCGAGTGTTTCTGCTGTTCTTACATGTTCGGGAATGGAATAGTTATTGCTTTGTAAAACTATTAGACTTCGAGCATCAATATTTAACAGCCATTTATCATATTGATGTTGTGTAAGATGTTCGCAGACTGTGTTTATAATGAGATTTGACTTTGGTGTTATGTCACACATGTCGCAGGTTAATGCCCTAAATCTTCCTTGTTGTTCTTCTATGGTATTCATTATATTGGCTATCGATTCGCAGTCCGCATCTATGTCAACACTCTGAATAGTATCTATAGGCATGTCACTTTGAAATAGCATACTAGATAAAACACCAATCCAGCCGCCGTGTATGTCTACGCTAACTTTGTTAGTAAGAAAATTCTTGAACACAAAAGGTCTTACTTTTTCTATCAACCATGCTTTGCTTTCGAGTTGTCCTCGCCAAAAAGCATCCAAAGTTTTATTATGATCAGGGCTCTGTCTTATTGCCTGCATCCAATAGTGTAAATGGTCTAGATCAACTTTCAAACTGAGATCCTAACTTATCAAATATGCCACATTGTTTAGAACATTCCTTGAGAGGTTTAACCGCCCAGGTGTTTTCTATAGTTTGAAAGTATCCAGACTGGAATATTTCAACTAGAGATGAATCGTTGAGATTAGGAAAAACTCCAACAGCATCCATGTAATCTATTCTGTTCTCGTTGTTTGGCAACTGCCATTTGAAATCTAACCAGCAACAAGGGCTTACTGTTCCGTCAGCAGCAACATAGATCTGAGAATATTTTTTAGCCTTGCAATATATCTCTGATGGATCTTCTGCTTTGGCAGAAAATAAGTTTTGTGTTAATGTTTTGCTACGATCGGTAGGCTTTAAATGATAAAGGGTTTTGCCTTTGTCATCTAATACTGGAAAAAAATCTTTGGTAAATCGACTTGTGTGTTTAAGCTTGAACTCTTTGAAACCTGTTTCTTCTGCAATCTGTTTGGCTTCGTTTACCTGCGTTCTATTATGATCAAACGCCAACATATGCCACTCAGCTTCTCCCCCTGCTGAAATGAAAACTTGAGCATTTCTCATGATCATATTCCAGTCAGTACCTATGCGATATAGACTATGTTTTTCCCCAATGCCGTCTATACCAAACACTACTCTAGTTCCAGTAGCCGCTAATCTTTCCCACCAACTAATATCTCGTGCGCTGCCGTTGGTGTGCATACTCAATCGTATATTCGGATTGACTGTTTTAATATATTCTATTATTTCTAAACAATCTTGTGCAATGATAGGATCGCCGAGATTTCCGCAAAAGAATAAACTGTCTAACTGTTGTAAAAAACTATCAGGAAACCAAATGGTAAATGTTTCAAGTGTTATTTCGTTCAACTCTATAAGAGGATTCAATGCACCGCCATTTATTCTGCGAGGACACATAGGACATCGAGCTTGACATTTACTTGTCAGCTCTATATGGATATCTCTGATTTTGTCTATATCATACATATTTTGGTATCTTACTATCTGCAGAACTTACACAGGACGGAGTCATACATTTCTTTGGTTCTGTAAACAAATTAAAACCGTTGTGTAAATCTCCTAATGGTGCGTCATGACAACTATAACTGCGTTTAATCTGATCTCCTCTTATTATAACACTTTGATATCCACTATTACAACTCCAACCTTTGAAGTTGTTAAATCCAAATGCATTAAATCTTTCTGCTTGATCGAACAGATATTCTTTTCCCTGATTGTCGTATAGAGCTATCTGATAGACATCTGTTCCTCGACTTTGTTGTGGGAAACCGGTCTGCATAGCATTAATCATTTCTTCAGAGTATCCGTCTACTATAAAACTTGCTGTAGAATCGCTTTGCGGTTTTAGAGTAACATTGATTCCACGTTTATGAAATCTCTCACATCTTTCATACAGGTCCCAAAACTGAGAAGGAACCATTACCTGATTAATAGTTAAATGAACATTATCATATATCAACTGTAGACACTTGTCACCAAACTCTTGTTCTTTGGCAAACTCTGCATGATAGCTGGCCGTTATGCTGCGTCTTTGTAACGTGCTAGTGATTTCACACCAAGCTTTCCACCATTTGCTACCCGGAGAAAGGTTAGTGGTCATATGGATACTTTGATAAGGACATTTCTTATCTGATTCTAAATGTTTAACCAGATCTAAAAGCTGTTTATATGTTGTAGGTTCGCCACCACTGAAACTCCAATGAAACTCTGTAAATCCGTTTTGTCTTGCTTGCCTTTTGATTTCATCTATGGTGTTAGTATATATTTTTAGATCTTGATGGTCCGATTGATCTGTTCTTGCATAAGGCCAACAATAACTACACTTGTAGTTACAAAATCTACCTAATATCCAACTTACGGAGAACAAAGGCCTTTCCATCATAGTCCGTTGTCCGAACTTTGTGATGTTTTTAAACGGTATAGTTTGAAAATCTGTCATAGATCCTTTATAGCATTTTTGAAAAGCATAGGATCATAAGTAGGATAATATTTTAAAATCTTATCCAACGATGGTTTCCTGCGTTTAACACTGCCCGGTTTACCTGACAGCAATAGCCATTCTATTGATTTATTTTTGTGTTCAGCTATCAAAGTTGCCGCTTCTAACACACTTAGTTCTTCGTTACTACCAATGTTTACCACATCCTTAGACACTGTATCATATATGTGTAACAAAGCATCTACCGCATCTTCAACACGACAAAAAGATCTTGTTTCATCATATCCGTATAAACTAGTATCTCCATTTTCTATTTTATCAAGAATATCTCTAACAAAATGTCCAGAGCCAGTGTCTTTACCAAATATATTAAAAAATCTTACTATCAAAAAATCCAAAGTACTGTTCATTAAATAATTTTCTGAAACTATTTTTCCTAATCTATAACTCCATCTCGGATTATGGATGTCTTTTATAATCACATCAGATGTTTCAACTGTTGGTATGTCTACAGAATCTGCAACTACCTCGCTGCTGCTGGCATAGATCAATTTACAGTTTGCATTTTTCTGCACAAAGTTAAAAACAGCAAAGTCACAGTTGATGTTATTTGTTATGACTTGATTGGGAATTTCGTAAAAATATCTGGTGCCGTTAATCGCACTCAGATGAAATACATAATCAAAATCATTCGAAGTATTGTTAAGATATTCTACAAGATCCTGTTTTACAAATAAACATCTCGGAACATAGTTAGGATATCTAAAGTTATTGTCTACACCAACAACCGTGAAATCTTCTCCTAGTTGTTTGCACAACTCTCTACCTATCAAACCTGCAGCGCCTGTTATTAAAACTTTTTTTGCCATTTCTTATTAAGATCTCTAATATTTTTAAACCATCCGCTGTCTAGGTCTTTTTGATCTAAACTATCTATAAGAAAGTCTAGATCCTTTGGTAAACACTTACCACCAAATCCTCGTGTTCCGTCATGTCCTGGAACTTCCATATAGGTTTGATCATGTGCTACCTGAAAATATGCCTTTTTAATTTTATCATAGTCTGACCCGTGAGCCTGTGATAGATCATAAAAAAGATTAGCAAATGCTATGCGCATGACTGCAAAACTGTTTGAAAACATCTTTATCAGTTCTGCCTCTGTTAACGAACACTCAACGTATGATTCATTCCCTAGCCATTCGGGAATCTTAGATTGATTATGTCCTATTATCAGTGGACGCCTTTTACAATCTTCTTCCCAAAATCTTTCTCTAAGAAACTCTGGAATATAAATTATTCCTGCACCTAATCTTTCTTCTATCATTTTGGAGGTGCCTAACGGCAATGTACTCCTAATGACTATCTGTACTTTTGGATTTTGCTTGATCAAAGATTCGATCTCTGATACTAACACGTCAATATCGTTGTCGGTTGATGTAGGTATGCAAACAAATACTACTTGACAATCTTTTAGATTGGTACGCTGTGTGCCTAGATTGGTATCGTGGATAGATACTGGTTGATTGTCTAGTAAACCGAGATGGGTTCCTCTGCCAACATATCCATAACCCAAAATACCATAAACGTTTGTTTCAAGTGTCATAATCTCTCTCTATGCAGTATATATGTGTTTTACACGCCTACAACAAATGTTTTTGAACATAAAACTATTTGATTCTGCGATGTAAGGTTATATAATATACATGTGGTCGTGAGTGGAATATAGGCAGACCTGCCGCCTCTCCGAAAGGAAGGCTGGTGATGGGGCGCCGTCTTAGACACAGCCTTTGTAGGTTCGAATCCTACCGACCACACCAAATTCTATTATAAGTAGAATACTACTAACAAGAGGAACTTATATGTCAAACACAGTAGAACAACTAAAATCAGCATTTGAAGAATTTTTAGCAGAAGATGGTAAATTTTCGTCAGGTAATAATGCGGCAGGTACTCGTGCCCGCAAAGCACTACAAGAAGTGGCTAAACTAGTAAAGGCACGCCGCAATGAAATCACCGAAGAAAAAAACGCTCGCAAAGAAGCAAAAGCAGCAGGCAAATAATATGACAGACACTATCACCATCACTGGTGGTAGTGGCACTGACTCGCTAACAGTATCGGATACTGTTGTTCTCGATCTAGGCGATTACGGTGCTGCTCAGACTGCCCTAACATCAGCAGCTTTACCAACGATAAGTTTAGACGATTTAGTAGCAACTACCTCAGTAACTCTTCCTTCTTCTTATACGATAAGTGGTGGGGCATATTCAACTGGTTATTCATTTGCCTCTGGTAATATCTATGGTAATAGTGGATCTACGGTCCATATAGATGCCGATGGATTAACCATGAAAGAAGGAGCCGATATAAAAGTCGGCGGTAAGAGTTTATGTGAAGCTATAGAAAAAATCGAAGAACGATTAGGCATTCTTAAACCCAATCCCGAACTCGAAGAACGTTGGGACAAGTTAAAAGAATTGCGTAAGCAATACATGGAACTGGAAAAAGATCTTTTAGAAAAAGAAAAGATCATGAAGATTTTAAAGGAAACATAATGGATGTACGTTTGGTATCCTATTCACAGCCAACAGCAGAATTTGCAGACTTGGGCATCGACGATGCGCAGGAACTCATCGCGTATTGCGCCCGTGTCAGCAACCCATCAAACCAACTCAATACAGAGACATCAGAGAAGCTTATTAGATATCTTGTTAAACACGCACACTGGAGTCCCTTGGAGATGGTTTCAGCCTGCGTTGAAATCACAACCACAAGAGACATCGCAAGACAGATTCTTCGACACAGAAGTTTTTCCTTCCAAGAGTTTAGTCAACGATACGCTGACCCTACAAAAGATCTTAACTTCGTCACTAGAGAAGCAAGGTTGCAGGACACCAAAAACAGACAAAATAGTGTCGAACTGGACATGGCAGACCCTGACCAGAGAGAGCTTGCACGTCTATGGGAAGAAAAACAACAGGCTGTTATTAGAGCCGCTCGTGAAGCCTACACTTGGGCTGTCACGAATGGCATAGCCAAGGAACAGGCTCGTGCTGTTATTCCAGAAGGTAATATAGAAAGTAAACTGTATATGAACGGAACATTGCGTTCTTGGGTTCATTTCATCGAACTACGGTCAGGTAACGGCACACAAAAAGAACATCAGCTAGTAGCATTAGCCTGTGCCAAAGCCATCGCTGCAATCTTTCCTATGAGCGAAAGTCTAATACAAAATGGATGAGCAAGTAAAACAGTTCTGTGAAAACTACGAGGTCCGTGTCCTAAACGATACCAAGCGCAGGGCACGATATCATCCTCCACGATTTTTCACAGATCCAGAACGTGCTGACATCATCCGACATGATGTCGTAGAATACGAAACTGAAAAGGTTCTTACTTTAGAAATCCCAGAAAGTAGACTAAGAACGTTGATCGAAATGGAACGTAAATTCTTCAAATGGCAACGTCATAGTACAGGAGAAGTTGACCTCTTTCAAACACTTATGGACAAAGAGCGAGAAGAAGCAAACTTTCGTAATACTAATCCTGCTGTCCAAAAAGCCTACGAGCAGTATTCGATTATGCTGAATTTGGCAGGTTACCAAAGAAAGTTTTGATTCATTTTTGGATCATATTGACAGGTTTTTTAATCTACTGTATAATTAAAATGTTCGACTACAAAGTCTGAGAAGGAATATACATGAGAAATTATTGGACCTGTTCAAAATTCGCAGATTGGATTCGCGGTACTACCAAACTGAAGTGCGGTACTGGCAGAGAATGGCGTGAATGGGAAGAAGCTGCTAAAGATCGTTACCCAATCCGTTGGTGGATTGCCGAAGAAGGCTTGGATCACCTACAGGATATTTGGTGCTGGATTCCAGAAAGATTAAACGACGTTCGCTACTATATTAATAACCGTTGGGTTACCAAAACCCACGCCCTTACTGCTCATCCCCGTGACATTCCTCGCGGTGAATGGCGCGATGTGGGCAACCGATTCCTTCCTTGCTTGTTCAACGAACTTGTAGACTTTGTTGAAGTTGAACAAGCCTGGCATCACGTACTTTGGGATGAAGAGGCTCGTAAAAAGTATCGCACTCCTTGGTGGCGCAGTGGTTGGCTACGTTGGAGAACTTGGCGTTGTCCAGAAGCAGGCATTGATTACCTTAAATGGGCAATGACTCTTACTAACAAGGACTTCATTGAAGAAGGCGAGCAAGAAGAACCCACATACCAAGCTAAAGCTGCTAAGGAAATCCTAGAGCTTTATACCTGGTGGAAGGAAGTTTACCCAAAACGTCCCGACGCTATGGATGCCAGCGGTTGGAGTGACTACTGCGAAATGCGTAGACAAAAGGGTTATCACCTTTTGGACATGGAAGATAAAACGCCAGAAGAAGCAGAAATGTGTAAGACTGCTCTCGACAAGAGTCGAGAAATCGAAGAAGCATATAACAAAGAAGATGAAGAAATGATGATTCGTCTTATTAAGATTCGTGAATCATTATGGACTTAACTAAAGAAGATTTACACAAACACGGATTATTTTATAGTACAGTAGAAAATGGTGTCAAATACATCAGGTGCGATGATTGCGATCCTATCATTCGATCTTTGATTAATAGTGTTGAAAACAATACTGTAATCAATATTTTTATTCCTACAGAAAATCATCTAGCTCACGGGGACTTTAGTGAAAAGACCTCTAGAATAATGATCAAAAGGAACATAAGAATAAACTTTGTCTTTGGAGGATTTTACAAATACGATCTTACAGAAAAGTACGATGCTCCACAACACAATAGGTATCTACATTTATGGCCTACTAGCACCATCTACGATTCTGTACACAATATATGTAAACAATACAAACTAAAGGATTTACAAAGTAGTAAATCGTCTGAGTTCATATATCCATATGCCAGTTTTAGTTTTAAAGCTAAATCACATAGATGTTACCTAGTGGACAATCTAGTCAAAAATAAAATACTAGATAAAGGACTTTATACTTGGTATAACTACGATTCATCATATTCACGATACCAGTGGGTTTCTGCCGATCCTCAATCTATTATAAAACGATTAGATGATAACTTTTATGACACTGGTAACTTTTTTAAGATGCCATCTGAGTATAAGAAATGTTTTGCACATTTAGTATCAGAGGGAATGGATGACGGCATGTTCATTACAGAAAAGACTGTCATTCCAATCATGCATAAAAAACCTTTTATTGTGCAAGGAATAAAAGGATTCCATAAAATTCTATTCGAAGATCTAAAGTTTGAACCGTACGATGAAATATTTGATTATGAATTTGATAAATGGGACGACTATACCAAACGTACAGATGCAGTTATAGACAATATTAAACGGATAGTAGACGCAGATTGGAAAGACTTATATAAAAAACTAGAATCTAAAATAGAATATAATCAAAATAGGATGTTAGAAATAATCAAAGACAAGGTAATGGTACCGACGATAGTTCAAGAATCAAAAAAGATATCTAACAAATATCTTTCTTTGAAATATGGACTAGACAAACTTTAAATATTTCAATATAATAGCTAAATGGATCTAACAGATAATCAAGAACAAAGCACAGAAGCCCTTTATGGCAAATATCTTCAGTTCACTGGAATCATGCTTGAAGAATACGATTCTATGGAGATAGCTGCCGTGATGGTAACTATTGGACTTAGCCTATATAAAACTTGTATGGATGAGGAAGATTATCAGCGAATAGTTAAAAGTATATTTGATAAACGTAACGACGTAAGGACATTTGAATAATATGAAACTACAAACACCAGCAGAAGGTATCCTCAAAAAGAACGATTGGGGAGATGCTCGAGCATATCACGTAGTCTGCGATTGTGGTGCTGACGATCATACACATGATCTTTGGGTCGAAGCAGAAGATCATGGTATCACTGTGACTATCTATGCAACGGTAAAATCTCCTTGGTGGTCTATGAATCGTTTTAAACAAATCTGGACATTGATAACCAAAGGTTATCTAGAGCATCAGACCGTTCTTACGATGAATCAACAAACAGCTCTTAACTATGCGGAAACTTTAAAAACCTCTATCGTAGAAGTTGAAAAATTTCGTAAAGAAAGATTAAACAAAAAAGATACGGCCAATAAAGTAGCAGCCAAACTAGCAGAACAAACTGACTGCGTATGACCAAAATATCAAAAAGCCCCGAACGGCATACCTTTCAAAAAGAAGGATATGTCAAGCGTCAGGCCGAAAAAGGCGAGCCTGTTAGCGAAGAGTATCTAGATTATTTTCAAAAGATAATCGAAGATGACAAAAACAAGTTCAGTGATCCTCAAAGCAGAATCAACAACATGGAATACGATCTCCTAACTACTGATTGGATTTTGGAGAAAGTTCGTGCGGACGATGCCTATGCTCAAAACTTATATGCGGCAATGTGTAATAACGGGTTCATTCGATTGGATGTTATCCCTGTACTCAAAGGCGAAGAATGGGGTTGCAGTTGGCGCTATGCTGGCGGCATAATCGCAGACATGCGACAAGAAGGTGACTATATCGATTGGTACTGCTCTGGTATTAGAAATGATTACGGAGATGATACAGTCGAAAACCCGCCTAAATATGTTCCCGAAGGGTGCATTACCGACGAGATCCGGAATGATCTCCAACGTCTTGGTTGGGCAATCGCGCCCGATGGAGATTGGCTTAAGTTTGTTTAACCTAATAGGAGAAAAGTAAACCAAAATGACCTGGGAACTTTATGAGGTCTGGACCGAAGACGAAGTTGGACATCAGGATCTACTTGATACAACTAAAAGTTATAAAGAAGCAGAAACATTGGCACAGCAGGCTCTGATAGAAGGAGCATATGTTGTTCTAATATTCAAAGAAACCGAAGACGGTGATACCGAAGAAATAGAACGGTTGACATTGGGCTAGTTTGGCGCTATAATATAAGTATTGTTTAAAACATAGGAGCTTCAAATGGCTAAGGCATCTACTAAAACTCGTGTTACTAAAAAACAAGTATTGGCACACAGGACTAAGTCGACTAAAGATCTAAGTCCAAAATGGGATGGTCACGAGTCTTGGTCTGCTGATCAGTTTAACAAACATTTTCGAATCAGCATGGAATATTACCGTTTGGAGTATTCTGGAAAGGATCTTAAACCTAAAATCATCAACTGGATGAGCCAGGCAGGGTATACTAAGGATCAAATCGCCCAGTTTAAAAAGACCCGCGACAATCGTTGTAATGTTACCATGGGTGCTATCGCAGCCAATCTATTGAGAGGCATGCCTATTGCTCGAGCAGACTTCAACGAAGGTCGCAGTACTTCTCAATGGTTAGGCGAAGCAATCCAAAAAGTTATCAACGAAGGTGCACTGGATATCGAGGAAGAAGAAGTTACTGATCAGAAAAATACTGCTCCTGTAGTAACTATTCAAGAGCGTGTTCGCGAAGCAACTTTTGGAATGACTGAAGAGATTGAGGATGCTCTCGAATCTTTTGCAAAAGATCCCGAATCTTTTGATCCAAAGTCTTTTAAGCTATTGAACCTTTTGCGAGGTAAACAGGCCAAGGCCGCCCATGCTCGAATCATCAAAGACTTTTATCAACGGCAACACGACGAATACCTTGAACTACAAGAAGGAAAATGCGAACAGCTCAAAGAAGGTTATAGCCATTTAACCAAAGCTCAAGTGAAGAAGATTATTGTGTTCTATCACGAAATCCTGTCAGCTTGCGATATGCTTATGCAAGAAGCTAAAGTAAATCGTAAACCACGTGCTAAGAAATCTAAACCTGTAGAAAAGATCGTCGAAAAGCTCAAATATATGAAGCAAGACGACAAGCTCAAACTGGTTTCTATCGCTCCTGCAGATATCGTGGGTGCTAAAGAGCTGTGGGTATTCAACACTAAAACCCGCAAGTTGGGAAAATATGTTGCCGGAGAGTTCAGCGATTTGAGTGTCAAAGGTACTAGTATCACAGGATTTGACGAAATCCGTTCAGTACAAAAGACTCTACGCAAGCCAGAAGATCAGCTTAAAGAGTTCAAGTCTGCGGGCAAAGTAGCTCTACGCAAGTTCCTAGAAGATATTAAAGCAGTTGATATCAAGCTCAACGGTCGAATCAACGAAGATACTATTCTGTTAAAAATACAATAACAAAGTAAATTTACAGTAAATGCGGGCCTAGTGCCCGCTTTTTGTTTATTGATAAATATCATATCATGAACAAAACCAACATCGATCAAGCTCTAGCGGCACTTGCAGACGCATTAAAAAGCAACGAACCAACTTCTTTCTTAGAAAATCCCAAGGAGTTTGTAAAAAGGATTCCTCAAAGATCCTTGTCGGGCGACCATATTAATGGCGGAAAAATACAGAATTTTGCCAGTACCGGCATTACAGATAATGCTTCATCCACGATGTTGTCCATTACAGATAACGGTATCAAAATACACAAACTTGCCGAAGGTTTCGAAACCCAAGGAACAATAGGTGCATCTACTATCAAATCAGATATGATAGATAGTGAAGTGATACATTGCGGTACATTGCGAGCAGACAACATCGAAGCTACGATAAACTTCAGCAATGATGATCCTATAATTTTTAAAAGCGATAATCTGGACGGCAAAGGCCTTTTATGGGCAGGAAAAGGTCATACTAAACAACTTATCTTTGCTTCTAATCCAGATAGATTATTCTTATCAGAAAATTTAGATCTTGGAAAAGGCAAAGCATTAAGCATCAACAATCTCAAAGTATTAGATGAAACGTCTCTAGGAACAACTATCACTAAAAGTTATTTGCGTGAAGTTGGTAGATTGAACGGACTGGTCGTAGAAGGCAGCGCATCGATCGGAGAATATTTTTACTTTGATGGACGCTCTAATCGATTTGGTCTAGGAACCGATCAACCAAATGCCACAATAAGTCTAATAGAAAACGATGTAGAGATAATCATCGGTGCCAGAGAAAATGCCAGAGGATTTATTGGAACATTTGCTAGTCATTCTTTGGATATCGTAACAGATAATGTAAGTAGGATAAATGTTTCTCAAGACGGCAATATTACATTGGGTAACTTTAAAGCCAGTCCTATCCAAGTTTCTATAAATGGAAAACTGTCTGTCAAAGTAAACAATCCAGACCCAGATGTAGATCTACATGTAAATGGTCCTATAAAGTTCGGTGGCAGATTACAAACACATGGAACTGGCACTCCGGACGGAGGTTCCTACAATAAAGGTGACATAATCTGGAACATAGAGCCTAGACTAGGTTCATATGTGGGTTGGGTATGTACACAACCTGGCGCTCCTGGACTATGGGAACCATTTGGAAAAATCGGAAATCAGTAATATGGAACCAGATAAAATCAATCAACTAGGACAGCTTTTTAGAGATCTCATCGGCGAAACTAAAATCGAAGATGTGATGGACAAAGACTTTCAGTTTATCTATCTAGTAGGCGAAATAGATGGTAAGGGTATCATCTGGACAGGTCAAGGACATAATAAACAGTTTGTGTTCACTACCAATCCTGATAGATTTTTCGTTTCAGAGAACATAGATTTAGCCAGAGGCAAAACTATCTCTATCAATAATCTTCCAGTTATCAGTGAAACAGAACTAGGATCGTCTGTTTCTAAAAGTTATCTAAGAGAAGTGGGCAGACTCAAGGGTCTGATAGTAGACGGTGCGCTGAGTGTAAACAATTATCTTTACTTCGATCCTAACACCGATCGACTAGGTATAGGTACAGACAATCCTAAAAAAGTTATAGATGTCGTAGATGAAAATGTTGAAATACTCATCGGAGCTTCTGAAACTAATATAGGTTCCATTGGAACTTTTAACAGCCAAGATTTCCAGATATTGACAGACAATACCGCTAGGCTGACCGTATCTGCAGGTGGTAATATTATATTAGGCAATGCTAATACAGGACCAGTACATGTAAATGTTCTAGGAAAATTAACAGTAAATGTTAATACTCCAGACTCTAGAGCAAGTCTCCATGTGAACGGTCCTATCAAGTTCAATAACAAAATACACATGAGTGGTACAGCTATACCTTCGGGAGGTTCATTTAACGAAGGAGATATCGTTTGGAACAGTGAACCATCACCCGGCGGTCATGTTGGTTGGATATGCACGAGAGCAGGTAATCCTGGTATTTGGAATCCGTTTGGTAGAATAGATTAAGTGTCAACAGCATTAGTCATTGGCAACGGCGAAAGTCGACTCAAGTTTAACTGGTTAGAAATCTCTTATAACAATCTAATAGGTTGTAATGCTATCCACAGAGATATCACTGTAGACCATTTGATCTGTTGTGACAGGCGCATGGTTCACGAAGCCTGTGAAAATCCTAACACACAAAATACATCAATCTATGTTAGACCATCTAACTATCATTACTTTAGAAAAGTTAGAAAACAAAAAAATATTAAACAACTACCTGATATCCCTTTTACAGGAGAATATAAAAAGGATCAACCCGATCATTGGGGTAGCGGACCATATGCAGTCCTAGTGGCTGCACAAAATGAAGACTCCGAAATAGTTCTGATAGGTTTTGATCTATACAGTCAAAATGGAAAAGTTAATAACGTCTACAAAGGTACCAACAACTATAACAAGTCTGATTCACAGGCTGTTGATTATAGTTATTGGATACACCAAATCGCACAGGTATTCAGATATCATCCGGATAAAAAGTTTTTAATACTCAATCAAAGAGATTGGATTCTTCCTAGAGAATGGACATTAGACAATGTCCAGTTCAAGAATTTTGAAGAATTTTTTGTTGACAATAAATATCTTTGCAACTAAAATAGTTGCATAGAGGCCTTACATGACGCTCATCCCTCTCTAAACATTCTGCGTGTCATCAAACTTACTCGCTTTATGCATAGGAGGCAAGAGATGGCGAAATTTTATTCAACTAAAACATACGGCAACGACAGAGGTCTTAGTTGCTGCTTTAGACAATGGCGTGCCACACATAGTCATTGCTCAACGTTACATGGTTATTCGATCGGTATCAAATTGATTTTTGAATGCGATACATTAGATGACAAAAACTGGTGTATGGACTTTGGTGGTCTTAAAGAATTCAAAGCATGGGCCGACCATATGTTTGACCACACTTTGGTTATTGCTGAAGATGATCCAATGTTACCACGTTTTAAGGAAATGAGTGGCTGGAGTTCAAATCCAGAACACGATGGTCATCCAGAACGTGTACAAGTAGAACCATATCGTCGTCAGGGCATTTGCGATTTGCGAATCGTTCCTGCTGTGGGCTGCGAAATGTTTGCTAAGATGTGCTACGACAAAATGGCTGAACTATTGGCCAGTGGCAATATGCGTTATCCAATCAACCCAAGTGTGCGTGTTAAAAGTGTTGAAGTATTTGAACACGGTGCTAATTCAGCGACCTACGAAGGCAATGCGTAAACTATGGCGTATCTGGGCCAAAGCCTTAGGTGAAAAGGCAGGTGCTACTAAACAAGAAGCCGATCGAGTAGCACTTGTTCGAACACTTATAGTTCTTTGTTATATCGTGACAAACATGTTTATTATTGCCGGGGTAATACATCACTGGTAAATAGAAATATGCGTACATTTAATATCAACAGACTCGTAGCCAGCAACGAAAATAAGTTCTTTCTTATTGCTGGTCCTTGCCAAATTGAAAGTCAAGAACATTCGGAACATATTGCAGGTAGCATCAAAGAAATATGTGACGAACTCGATATAGATTTTATATTCAAGAGTAGTTTTGATAAGGCTAACCGATCAAGTGTAAACACAAAAAGAGGGTTAGGTATTGACGAAGGATTAAAAATATTAAACTCTATAAAACACGAGTTCGGTATTCCTATCCTAACAGATATACACGAAAGCTATCAAGCCGAAATCGTAGCCGATGCAGGTGTAGATGTATTACAGATACCTGCTTTTTTGTGCAGACAAACCGATTTATTGTTGGCGGCTGGCAATACAGGTAGAGCGATAAATGTTAAAAAGGGTCAGTTTCTTGCACCCCAAGACATGAAAAATGTTGCAGAAAAGATTGCTTCTACAGGCAATCAAAAAATCATGTTATGTGAAAGGGGATACACTCATGGATACAATAACTTGGTTGTGGATATGCGTAGTCTACCCATTATGGCAAGCACCGGGTATCCAGTGGTCTTTGATGCCACACATTCTGTACAACAGCCTGGAGGAATGGGGACGAGCTCAGGCGGAGACCGCAAAATGGTGCCCTACTTGGCGAGGGCTGCCGTAGCTACTGGTTGCGTGGCTGGTGTGTTTATCGAAACACACGATGACCCGGATAATGCACCTTCAGACGGACCTAACATGGTCAACATTAAAGATTTAAAGAACCTACTAGAAGACTTGGTGGCCATAGATGGAATTGTCAAAAGAAGAACGTAAAAGAATAAAAAGAGAAAACAAGGCAAGAAAACTTGCCGAAAGCTTAACTCAAACATACCCACAAGACGGCAGAATCACAGTACTTTGTGTACGTTTCGGAAATAGATACGGTCGCGAATATGTAGAAAGGCTGCGTAATATGGTGCAGAGAAATTTAACTGTACCTCACGAAATAGCATGTCTAACAGACGACCAACATCCTATCGAAGGTGTTAGAACTATCTATCAACCCAACGCTAACTATCTAAAAGGTTGGTGGCACAAGGTTCACATGTTTGATCCTGCATTGCCCATACCCGGAAGAATACTCTATTTCGATCTAGACATCGTGATCCATAATAATATAGATAGATTAGCTACATTCTATACAAATGAGTTTGTAGGAATCCACGACTTTAATAGAAAGTTTTATGCCAGCTGGAAATATCTTAACAGCAGTGTCATGGCATGGAATCATGGAACACAGAACTATATATGGGAACAGTTTAAAGCCAATCCAAAAGATGCTCAAAGATTGCAGGGAGATCAAGATTGGATCTGGAAGTTAGCCAAAGATAAAATAAGATTCTGGCCCAGAGAATGGATACAGAGTTACAAATGGGAAATACGAGGTCGAGAAGAACTAACCGTAGTAAATGGTAAACGACAGTTTAGAGAAGTAGATCACAGCGTTGAAGTACATCCTGAATGCTGTGTTACAGTATTCCACGGCGACCCAAAACCTCAAGACGTTAAGGATAAGTTTGTTGTTGACAACTGGCGTTAATCATAGTATAATAATACTATGACTAAACGTATTGGTTTCGCTTGCAAATGGATCGACCATCCCGGTCAGGTGGATGGTATCAAACCCAAGGACGACTGTAAAAAGTACAACACAGGCTCAACTACTGTGGCTTGGTTAAATAGACAAACCAAGGATGTGGCTGTAGAAAAACTTTGGTCCTTAATGGAACAAAACATCGAATCGTGCCGCTTGCTTGTAGAACGAGTAGGAGAACTTGATGAAAATCTTAGAATGGTACGACTCAGCAGTGATATACTCCCTGTATACACTGAGCCAACTTGGAGCTGGTTTTGGCGGACTGCCGATGTCCGAGCAGCTTGTGAAAGAAGATTTCAGCAAGTGGGAGATGCAGCTCGCTCGCGTGGCGTTCGGTTGTCTTTTCATCCTGGCCAGTTTACTGTGCTTGCTAGTGATAATCCAGATATTGTAAATCGATCAATAGAGGAGTTTGAATATCATGTGGACATGGCTCGTTGGATGGGTTACGGCAAATCGTTCCAAGACTTCAAGATCAATGTACACATCGCAGGTAGATTGGGGCCAGATGGCATACGTGCTGTATTGGGCCGGTTGACTCCTGAAGCAAGAAATACCCTTACAATCGAAAACGAAGAAAACGCATGGGGTCTAAATGACTGTCTTTCTATTTCTGATGTTGTACCTATTGTGCTTGACATACATCATCACTGGTGTCGTGAAGGTGAGTATATTGCTCCAACAGATGCCCGAGTCTCGAAGGTACTCGATAGTTGGCGTGGTGTGCGTCCTGCTATGCACTATTCCATTAGCCGTGAAGATATTCTTGTGGGACATTGCCCAAACACAATGCCTGACTATACCACTCTTTTAGAAAATGGACACAAGAAAGCAAAACTCAGAGCACATTCAGACTTCTACTGGAATACAGCAGTGAATGAATGGGCACTGAGTTTTAGAGAGGTTGCAGATATTATGTGCGAAAGCAAGGCTAAAAATCTAGCCAGCTTTGCACTTTATGAAGAAGCTAAACGATTAGGCCTTTGATTTAGGTTTACGACCAGTTGCTTTCTTAACAGTTTCTTTAGCCTTGGTGGTTGCTTTTTTAGCACCTGCCTTGGCTTTTTCTTTTACTGCTACAGCATCGGCAGCATCAACCTTACCATCCTTGTTGACATCGGCAGTTTCTTGAACACCACAGACAACATTTTGGACAGCGGCCTTAACGTCAGCAGAATCAACTTTGCCGTCATTGTTTACATCCAAACCTTTTGAAGAACGGTTGTAATAAATGAAAGCACCGATTGCTACTGCTACTACTGCGATAAGTACGATTTCCATGGTTAAATCTCCTTGTGGTTTATTTAGTGCGGTAAATACTGATATGCTACATTTTATTAAAAGTTTAACAGAAAGCACAGACAAACGAGAGATATATCAGGACAAGCTCAAATTTGGTAAGAATGAGCTAGAGCCTGTTATGAGTGAGGCTACCCTCAAATACCATTTCGACGGACTCGCCGCCAAATATTCTGAACGTTATAATGCAGGAGAAGGAGACCCTGATTTTAATTATGGTGGGGCAGTTCTTCATAACATATTCTTTGCCAATCTAACCCCACCCAGAGCTGCTAATAAACCCTCGGGGCTCAGTAAATCTTTGATAGACGAAAAGTATGGCAGCTTTGACAAGTTCAAAGAAACTGTAGAAAAAACTGCTATGTCAATACAGGGCAGTGGTTGGCTATATATGGATACCGCCGGTGAAATAAAAACCATAAGCAATCACGAGTATAAAAAGAACATGAAGATTGCTCTGTTGATAGATTGGTGGGAACACGCCTGGGCGTTAGACTATCAACAGGACAAAGCCAAATACCTTAACAACATTTGGCGCATCATCAACTGGGAAGTTGTTGATATTAGACTACAAGGAGCATAAAATGTTAGATACAATCGTATTATTATTAATCGGTGCCTTTATTGGCTGGCACTTTCCTGAACCTGCATGGGCCAAGGTTATCAAAGCCAAAGTTTTATCAATGATTAAAAAATAAGGAAACAGCATGGCATACTCAGAGAAAGTAATTGATCACTACGAAAATCCTCGTAATGTCGGTAGTTTCTCTAAGGATGATCCGGAGGTAGGAACCGGCATGGTCGGTGCTCCTGCCTGCGGTGACGTAATGAAACTACAAATTAAAGTAAATGAAGAGGGCATAATCACAGATGCGAAGTTTAAAACTTATGGCTGTGGTTCGGCGATCGCGTCGAGTTCACTGGCAACAGAATGGCTTAAAGGCCGAAGCCTTGAACAGGCAGGAGAAATCAAGAACAGCGAAATCGCCGAAGAACTGGCTCTTCCGCCCGTTAAGATACATTGTTCAATCCTTGCGGAAGATGCTATCAAAGCAGCAATAGCAGATTACAAGGCTAAACATGATAACACTAACACCGTTAGCAGCTGAAAAAGTAAGAACGAATCTAGATCGTAGAGGGCGTGGTTTAGGAATCAAAGTAGGTGTAAAAACCACAGGATGTTCAGGACTAGCTTATGTTTTAGAATACGTTGATAACCCTATCAACGAAGATATGAGTTTCGTCAGCGAAGGAGTACACGTTTTTGTGGATCCAAAAGCACTACCTTACATCGAAGGTATGACTATGGACTGGATTAAAAACGGTCTAAATGAAGGTTTTGACTTTATAAATCCTAAAGAAAAAGACCGCTGCGGTTGCGGAGAAAGTTTTAGAGTTTAATATTTGCCAACTGGCAGATCTACACTAGCTGGCATATCCCATATCTTCTTACGCTCAACACCTTTACGTTGAGCAAATCTTTTACTATCACACGCAGGACAGCAATGAAAATAGTTGTTGCTTAGTCTTTTTGAGTTGATTTTTTTCAGCTCTCTTTTGAATATCTCATCGCAGTTATCGCATCTAAAAACTGCCAGTGTTCTATCTCTATAATATCTGTGTTTCACACCAAGTTTACTGGTGCGAACATATTCTACCCTTGTTATTTCCTTGTTGATGAACATTAGATATTTACATTAGGCTTATAAAATTTTTGGATAAATACCTAATAAATTCATTCAGGATCGATTATGGCAAGAAGAATTATTGACATAGGCGCTGTCGGTAACGACGGTACAGGCGATAGTATTCGTGACTCGTTTAGAAAAGTCAACGAAAACTTTAGAGAACTATACAGTTCGTTAGGGCTAGGAGAACGCCTAAAATTTATTACGTTAGACGATACTCCACAGACCTATGACGGTGCTCTAGATAGTTCACAGATCAACTATACACCGTTAGTAACCGTCAATAATACCGAAGACGGCCTAACATTCAAGCATCTAAGAGCTGGTAATGGTATTACCATAGACTTTGAAGGAAATCCTTCGGAGATAACTATCAACTCTGATTTTGCTGAAATTTCAGCAGATCCTAGTCCGCAGCTAGGCGGAAATCTCAGTGCGAGATTCGGTGGTAATCAGTATAGGATATTAGATCTAGGTACCAACGAAACACCCCTAACTCCGATTTATAAACACGAAGCTGTTAATAAATCTTATGTAGATACAAAGATCGCTAAGGCTGGTGTGGATGCTATCGATCCAGAAACAGGAATACCAAATATAGGTTTTGGTCGTATGACTGGTCCTTTGCTGCTCAGCAGAGATCCAGAACCAGATGATGATATTTTATACGAAGGATTAACTGCTGCTACTAAACGTTACGTGGACAGCTCAGCTTTCGGTAGCCAAGTTAACTTATATGTAGCTACATCCGGTCAAGATGCCAGAACCGGTGTAACCGCTGGACTACAAGGTCGTGCATTAGCATATGCTTATAGAACTATCGAAGCAGCTTGTAAACGAGCAGAAGAACTAGTTTTAGAAGCAAGAGAAGAACTAGGTCCTTATAGAAAGAGATTAACCTTTAATCAAGGTGCTACAGACTGTACCTTAACGAAGATAGAAACCAGCCCTGCTTCAGGAACTGGTTTTATCGGTATCGTCAAGATGAGCGTAGACACCGTTGATTTAAATGTTGTAGGTGTTAACTATTACCCCGGAGACATATTAGAAATTAACGGTGGTACACTAGCACCAGGGGGAGGTCGTGCTAGAATCGAGGTACTATCGACAGTTACTACACCAGGTGCTATTGCTACTTATAGAATAGTATCTTCTGGATTATATACCGCTTTACCGACTGCTAATAATGTTGCAACAACTATCGTTGTAAACGCTGCACCAGCAGGTATTTTAAGAACCAATACCGCTACATTCGATGTTACATTTAATGTTTCAAGTGTTACTATTACAAATGGTGGTAGCGGATATAACCTTGTATCTGTAAGAATCACCGGAGGTGGTGGTTCTGGTGCTTTTGGTACAGCAGTTGTAACAGGTGGTGTTATAACCAGCTTGACTATTACTGATCGAGGTAGTGGATTTGTTACATTACCGACACTGTCTGTTGATTTACCTAGATTCTTTTTAAGAACAGATTTTTATAGAACAGATTTTACTGGTGACGTATTAACTGATACGCCAGAAGCTATCAGAGGTAGAGACATTAGAGAAGGTCTATATCTGTATGGCGAAACTTCAGGAGCATTGGCCCAAATAGTTGCACATGCAGGAGAACTAGACAGTTCGGGTAATGAGATTTTTGACGTTGACGTAAAATACGGTGCGTTCCAAACTGGCGAAACTATACAGTATGGGGACGTCACAAAAAGTATACAGATCGCTATTATTGTAGAATCAGGAATCTACGAAGAAAACTTACCTATCAAAGTTCCACAGAATACAACTATAGTAGGCGATGATTTCCGTAGATGTATTGTTAGACCTCGACCAGGTACCAGTTCAAGTCCGTGGGCCTTCCAAAAGTTCCGTAGAGATATCTTTATAGGTCAGGCCGAGGGCGATTATCAGGTTTATGATCCTATCGATAGCCAATGGCTAAACGAAGTACGAAGTGGCGACTTGATACAGATTGCCACAAAACTGTATGGTTACCATTATCTGGAAGATGCATCACAACCAGTTTATCCTCCTATTAACAATCCCGGAAGATTTACTTCTGCAGCCACACTTATCAATCTAAACAAAACTTTCTTAGGTGAAGAAATTGTTGCATGGATGAACAACAATATTTCTACAGCCACTCCAGCAACGATATGGTATAACTTTGAGTACGACGGTATTCTATGTAAGAGAGACGTCGGTCTCTTAGTGGATGCATTTGTTTTTGACTTGAAGTATGGCGGTTATGCTAGAACTATCAGCGCAGGTTTAAAATATTATCAAAGCAGCAGTGCATTAATCGCGATCACTACACAGTTACCTCAATATCTAGAAGTATTAGCGAAACTAGAAGATTTAATGCAGGATATTATCTCTAATACAGAAATAAATCCTGTTTACAATGATGGGTATCTACAAATTATAGATCCAGCTTATCAAGCAGAATCGGGATCAAGTCAAGTAGTTACTGATCTATTAGCAGCATTAACTGATGTCATTGACGGTTCAGGATCTGTAAACTATCCAAGAGACAATGACAAAATGGACATGTTCCTAGCCAACGATGCGTGTCGCTGGCAGAGTATTAGTGGTCAAGGGCATGGCGGTTTCATGATGGTCCTTGACCCAACTGGACAGATCTTAGCTAAATCTCCATACCCACAAGAATGTGCATCGTTCTCAAAGAGTATCGATAGAATAACATTCTCAGGAGGTATGTATGTTGACGGTTTCTCAGGAAACCTACAGTTTAGACACGATTCTAGTCCAAGCACTACTAGAATCACGGTCAGCGGATTAGATCGTTATCCACAACTTCCAGCTTCCTTTATTGTTAGCGATAGCATATATCGAGTAAACTACGTTCGAAACTTTGTTTATAATCCCAATGGATCTACAGCAGATTTCGTTCTAGACGAAACAACACCATTTAGTATAACTGCTGGTCCTAGAACCTGTACAATCAGCGCAGGAACACCTGCAGTCATAACATCAGTGGATCACAGACTGCAATCTGGATCTATATTATATTTCAGCAGCACAGGTACATTGCCTGATGGTATTTTAGCAGATACTGAATACTATGTAACATCAGACGGTCTATCTAATGATACATTTAACATCACCACTACATTAGGTTCTACCACTAAAGTTAATACTACTTCTACTGGTACAGGAACCATAAGATATCAGCGTGTTTATGAACTAATCATGCCTGGTAATAGATCTATGGTGTGTAACGACTTTACACAGATCAACGACCTAGGTTTTGGTATTATTGTAAACAACGGCGGTTTAGTAGAAGCGGTTAGTATGTTCACATACTACTGTCATATTTCATTCTACTCTGTGAATGGTGGACAGATCCGTGCTATCGCGAGTTCATCATCACACGGAAACTATGCGTTGGTTGCTCAGGGCTTTGATCCATTAGAAGTTCCTACACCGACTTCGATGTTTGAAGATCTAGCACAGGGTGTTACCTGTTTCGCTCCTGGTGGCGGCTACACAGCAGCAGCAGGTCAGCTGTTTATCTATGTAGATGGATTTGATTACAAACCAAATGCCGGTGCAGAACTTGAAATCAACCACGACGGTATTGTATTCCGTTATCCAGTTACTTCGGCACAGTTAGATTCTACTTTTAATACTGTTTATAGACTAAACCTAACTTCAGGTTCAGGTGCAGTAGAGTCTGAAGGTTTGTTCGACACAGTCCCAGACAACACCAAGATGACCTTGAGACAAAACGGTCAGGTTATCTTAACTGGTGATTTGGCTGAAGTTGCTGTTAGACCATCTACAGGTTTAAAACTAAGAGAAACTGAAGATACAGTTTATCGTGTGTTGCAGTTCAGTACATATGAAGATACAAACGGTCCATACGAAGCATTGATCAGCAACAGTAGCCCTGCTGTTATACAGCTATTAGCTACCGTTACAACTATCGATACTAATGTTTGTACGACCAGCCAGAACCACAAGTTGAGAATAGGCGATGTGTTTATTCCTCAAAGCAGTTCTAACAACTTTGTGTCAGGTACTACTTATTATATCAAGAGTGTCCCTGCTTACAATCAGTTCACTGTATCTACATCACCCGGTGGTGGTACATTTGCATTGACTAACGGTACCGGTTTAACTATCAAAGGAGTTAAGAGTCATAAACTATTAGAAAACTATACAATGACGTTTTCTGTTGTAGGCGGAACACTTCCTACAGGAATAACTGCAGGTGTAACTTATTATGTGATTACCGCAGGATTGACAGCTACACAGTTTAGGATATCAACTACTAAAAATGGTGTTCCGGTTAACACAACATCAGCAGGTAGCGGTACATTTAGATTTACACACTTTGGTTTAACACAAACAAACCTAAGAGAAAACTATGACTATGTAGAACTTACATTATGGCAGAGAGGTGAGTTTACTCCAGATTATCCAGACGGTAGAGTCTGTACATTTAGCAATACTCCTCCGAGTGATGTTGTCGTAGCTCTTAACAGTCACGGTTTTAGTGCTGGAGATGTTATTGGTTTCTCTGTAAGTCTCGGCGGAACCATGCCACAGGGCCTAAGCGATGCTGCCCATTACTTTGTTCTGGCAGCTGGCCTAGGAGCCAATGATTTTAAAATAGCATCAGAACCTACAGGAACTCCTATAGTTATCAGCAGTGCTGGCACAGGAACATTCAGTGTAGGTAAAGTCACTGGTAGAGCAGGAGACGACAGTTTTAGAGTAGTTCCTATCAACACAAACATCATCGGTCGAGCCGACGGAGCAAAGTTTGTTTGGATGGGTGAAGAGTATATCGTTGATCAATACGATAGCGAAGCAGTTACTAATGCACCATATGCTAAAGTTACATTGAATAGACCGCTGGTAAACGCTATAAACAATCTAATCAATGCTTATACCATTAAGGCAGCGGTTCCTATTAGATCAAACGGATCCTTAGGTACTTTAACTATTCGTATTTCCTTAACTCGCGTTACTGGTCATGATTTGCTAGAAATCGGTACTGGTTCATATGCTGACACTAACTATCCAAAAGAGATCTACGGTGCGTCTGTTAACTCTATCAATGAAACTAACGAAACAGAAGAAAGAGACGTTGGTCGTGTATTCTATGTTACAACTGACCAATATGGTAACTTTAAAGTAGGTCCGTACTTTAAAGTTGACCAAGGTACTGGACAGGTTACATTCTCATCAAGTATCGCCCTTTCAAACTTAGACGGTATTGGTTTCAAACGAGGCGTTCCGGTATCTGAGTTCTCAACAGATTCGGGCTTTACAGATAATGCCACTGATACTGTTCCGACAGAAAACGCAGCACGTATCTACATTGAACGTAGATTAGGCTTAACACACGACGGATCACCTGTTTCTAATAACCTGTTGATTCCTGTGAACTCCGGTGGTTATATGGCCCTAGACGGTCAGCTGTCCATGAAAGGCACGATGAATCTTGGTAACAACAAGATCATCAACGTAGCTGATCCAACTGGTCCATTAGATGCGATAAATCTAAGAAGTTTTACACTAGACAATCTACAAGATTTCAGTGCTACTAATATCCAGGCTGCTGATATCTTAGCATTCACTGGTTCTGGAAGAACCATCATCAACGCAAATATCGGCGGTGATATTATATTTGGAAATTTCGAACCTGGATTAGACAGTACACTAAAAACTATCAACGTACAGATATCCCCCGGAGTGATTACCAATGCTGACGTCAATGCCAGTGCAGGAATAACTCAAAGCAAACTAACCATGAACTCTGCAACTACAAGAGCAAATGCCACAGGCATTACTCAAGCAGACAGGGGATTAGCAAGTTTTGATTCCGCACAGTTTACAGTTACTGACGGTTGGGTAACACTGGCAAGCAATGGTGTACCTTTAACCAGATTACCGCAGATAGCAGCCGATACTGTGTTAGGTAATAGTGGTGTTGTTACCGGAAACGTTTCGGCTGTTCCGTTTACAACTGTTGTTGACGAAGGTCTAGCTATTAAAAAATCTCAATATTCGTCAACTGGATTCTTAAGAAGGACCAGCAGCGGAAGCTTTAGTTCAGACGGTGACTATTCGATTATAGAAGCAGCAGCAGGTTCAGCAGCAAGTCCAGAAGCAGGTAAGTTGATCATCAGAGATAGCAACGGTGACTTTGGTGCGAGAACTGTAGATATAAGCCAGCTTAAGATAGATAATAATATCACTATCGATACCAGCGTCAGTGCCACTGGCGGTACAACACTGTACTATGGTTACGGTGCTGTAGGCGGTATCACTGTTTCAACTGGATCGTTATCAACTGATAGACTTTCACAATATCTAAATGACAGTCATAGATTTAGAACACAAAATAATACAGCTGATGCTCCTATTATCTGTTCTAGTGTACAAACACTAGCATTGACCACAGGCGGTAATACTACAGCAGGTACTATCACAGGCCGTTGGACCTTAACAGGAACATCACCGAACGAATCAAGATTGCAGGCCACATATTCCGCTGACCTTGCAGAATATTATGAAGGCGATCGAGAATATGAAGTGGGAACAGTTCTTGTGTTCGGCGGTGATAAAGAAGTTACTGCCACAACTATAGAAGGTGATCCTGCTGTCGCTGGTGTAGTTTCTAATACAGCAGCGTTTGCCATGTATGAAGGATGCCCAGGACTGAAAAATCTTGTAGCACTACAGGGACGTGTTCCTTGTAAAGTTGTAGGTAAAATCAAAAAAGGACAGATACTTATAACTTCTAAGATCGCTGGTGTTGCTGTGGCCAGCTCAGGAACAGTAAGGGTAGGAACAGTCGTAGGTAAAGCACTAGAAGATTACGATTCAGATCATATCGGAACCATTGAAATAGCGGTAGGGAGAACATAATGTCAGATTCATCAGTATACAGCACAGCAATCAATCCTGGCGCTCCGCCGTTGCGATGGGATAACGTATATGAAGCGTTTCGTCAGGTTAATGCAAACTTTGAAATATTAGAGGCAGCGTTAGGTGCCAGTGGTATTACCCCGATTAACTTTGGTGATCTCGATAGTAGTGTTATTCCTAGCGCCAATGCTGCATACGTCTTAGGTGACATAACAAGACAGTGGAAAAGTGTTTTCACTGCACCGTTCAGCGAGGTTCCCGGTAACGAACTAAATGGTCTTTGGGCCGGTAATGCACATATCAAAGGAATAGATTATACTATTGATCTTCCTGAAAACTCAACTGTAAACGGCAGTCTTATAATAGATCCATCAAAAGTTTGGTTCAATGAAATACAAATCGATAACAATGAAAGCATCGTGGCTACCGGTGTTAACGATTCTTTTGGAATATTGTCTGGCAACGGTATCAGTCTTAGCGTAGACAGTGGTGCTGAAACATTAACGGTAACCAACACAGGTATCTTAGATGTAACCGCTGGAGCAGGTATTTCTAGAACCATAGTTGCCGGAACAGCCAACATAGTAAACACCGGTGTGCTGACACTTGCTAATACAGGAAGCATAGGCACAAGAACTAGCGGTGCTGGTATTAATGTCAGCAGTGCTGCCGGTAATCCTGTGATAACCAATACTGGTGTTATCAGTATCAGCAGCGGTGTTGGTATTACTGTTTCTTTAGATGCTGTCACAGGTGATGTAACAGTTTCAAACAGCGCACCTGCTGTTAACGCATTTACACAGATCGAAATCGATGGCGATTCTGCTAACAGATTACAAGCAGATGCTGTTAGTGATATTTTAAACATAACCAGCGGTTATGGTATAACATTAGGTAAAACAGTAGGCACTGACACTCTAACTATAAACGTTGATCCAGAGCATGATATCAAAGGATCTGTATTCGCAGATGATAGCACTATATTAGTAGATGCGGTAGCAGGTGTGTTAAGAGGTAACTTCATAGGTTCTGTGTTCGCAGATGATTCTACACAGTTAGTAGATGGCAACACTGCCACAATCTATGGTAATGTACAGGCAACAACTTTAAGAACAGCAGAAGAAAAAATAGCCTTAGGAGAGAGTGCTGCTGAAACTAATCAGGGTACACAGGCTATCGCTATAGGTAGGCTTGCTGGACAACTGAATCAAGGACTGCGAGGTATCGCTATCGGTCATCAGGCTGCTTTTAATGGTCAAGGTCAGCGAGGCATTGCCATAGGCACAGCGGCGGCAGCAACTAATCAAGGTGCTTTTGCTATCGCTATGGGTCAGGACTGTGCAAATACTAATCAAGGAACTGAAGCGATCGCTTTGGGAACTAATGCTGGTCAAATAAATCAAGGCACTTATGCTATCGCTATAGGCTATTCTGCAGCCAATAATAGTCAAGGTACTAATGCTATCGCGATAGGTAGATCAGCGGTGAATAGTAATCAAACAGCTGGCAGCATAGTTTTAAATGCAACTGGTACTGCTGTGACCGCAGCTGGTGCGGGATTCTATGTGGCTCCTATAAGGTTAGGCGGTTCGGGTCGTGCTGTAATACATGATACTGTTACCAAAGAAATATCTTACAGCAATATAGAACTACTGGCTAATACTATTTCAACTACTGACAGTTCGGGTATCACTTTTGACGTACAAACAACATTCAATACAGATGTAGCATTTGAAAATGATATCACAGTAGCAGAAAGGCTAACAGTCAAAGGCAGCAGAGTAATAAATCTAACAGAACTAAAATCTGTGGTAGCGGCAAGCTCTAGCTTTGCTGATTTCCAAACAAGAATAGCAGCGTTGGTATAAGGAGCGATAAATGGCGAAGCAAAATATTAATGTAGGCGATAGCGCAAATGATAAAAAAGGCGATAGCCTGCGTTCAGCCTTCCAAAAAGTCAACGCTAACTTTACAGAACTTTATACTGCATTAGGGTTAGACAGTGGAGGATTGAATCTAGGTGCTTTCCAGTTCAGTGGAAGCACACTAAGTACCACAGACAGCAGTTCAATAACAATCGCACAAGCAGTAACAGTTAATAGTAATCTTAACGTAGGCGGTGATCTGTTGCCAGTGTCTCCATTAGGTGGAAACTTAGGCAGTTCCTCTAATCCTTGGCACAGTCTTTATGTCAGCAATAATACTATTTTCATAGGTGGAACTCGTCTAGCAATTAATCAATCAGGTCAACTTACCATTAACGGCTCACAAGTCGGAGGTAGTGTTGCGTGGAACGACGTTACAGGTAAACCAACTATTCCATCTGTAGCAGATTTTACATTCGCCAACTCTACTATGTCTGCTGGTAACGAAGATGAAATCATTGTTCAAGCCAAAGATAATAACGGGTTTGCTACTGCCAAACTTAACTTAGAACCTGTATATGGTACTGCTAGTCTGTCAGCATATAGCACAGAAACTGTAGAGACTTTTACATTAGCCAACGGAGATTTTGCTACAGGTGTATGGCAGAACAACGGTTACAATAATGGCGTTATCGCATTCACTGGCGCACAGAACATTGGTGATTTCTTCCAGAACACTCTGATGAGTCTAACATCTACCAATGTTTCTATTACTATTAACAGCCAACCTGCATTTACGTGGAACGGTGGAACCAGTGGGGCGGGATCGTCTACTCCTGGACTGACTACCGGTGCGCTGTTTCCTGCATCACCTCTCACGATTACCAGCATAATATTTCGTTATAGAACACAGAGTACTGTTAGTGTAAATCAAGACAATACTGAAATCAGATTAACAGCTCAAAATGCTAGCATAGAAATGTCCGCTGACTTAAACGTTCGCATGTTTGCCGATGATATGATTGAAATACAGTCAGGAGAAAATCTTACTCTTAGCTCAGGACAAGACATCAATATCAGCACAGCCAGCAGCGATACTGTTAGTATCAGTACAGGCGATTTAAACATCACTGCTTTTGATGATGTCAACTTTAGAGGTTCGGATAGTTTTAGAATAAGAAACACTAGTGCTAGTGCTCCTATTAGAATTATCACAGACGATAACAACACACAAAAGACTTGGGCTTTTAATCCTAGTGGAAATCTTACACTACCGGGAAATCTGCAGAGCGAAAGCGATATCAGCATAGAAATAAATCTCACAGACAGCACTCGTAGAATCTGGAGATTTGGTGAAGATGGTGAACTAACGTTCCCAGATGGTACTGCACAGAATTCAGCAGGTATCTCAGCCAGCAGCACAGATACACTGACCAACAAAACCATCAACATACAAGCAGGACAGGGCAACGTATTCCAAATACAGGGCAATAGCATATCGTCATACTCTGGTAGTGGTGCTGTTTTAGCTCTAACATCGATGCCTACGTTCTCTGGTATGAATGTCAACAATAGCAGTCTAAGCATGGATGGCGGCTCAGGATCATATTATTGGGCACCAACATTTGCCGACGGCACAGGAACTATACATAAGGCAGGTGTTTATAAATCTGCAGCCGACGCCAATAATTCTTTATTTTCATTCGGAGCTAACGGCGCCGGTACTATGAGTGTAGTGATGGATGGTAGCCTGTTTGTAGGTTCTTCACTGCCTTCAAACAATGGCGGATTAAACACAGACTACGGTGGTTGGTTAGTGGTACAGGCAGGTGCTAAGTTTGGTGGGGATCTCAACACCATAGGCAACTTTATACTAGATACACCAGGTAACTATGTTAGATTTGGTGACGGTACAACACAGACCACTGCCGCGGACTTTGGCTATCTGGATCTAGACAAAGACACTATCAAAGGCACAGCAGGTTATCAATACACATTCGCCACTGATGGATATTTTACTAGTTCAACCAGCAGTGAAAGCACCAACTACTTCTTTGTTGCCTACAACGCTACTAACGCTAATATTGCAGCAGGATGGACAGTGGTTGGTGGCACAGCTAATACCACAGTCAGCAGTGTCACATATCCTGTAGCGGGATACCCTGGAGTTATACGAGTCAACTTGACAGCATCGGCCAGCAGCACCTCAGGTTTCTATCCTGTGACAGTAACCAGTCCAGATAGACTGAGAGTAGAAATACAGCCTGATCCAGGAACCAGTGATAAGTTTGCATTTACAACTTCAGGAATAACTTTTCCAAACGGAGCACAGATTCTCAAAACTGCAGGCGTAGATGATAGCATAACCATAGGAGCCACAGGGACTCCTGGCACAACTACATTCAACGGCAGCGGCTTCTTTAACAGCGACACATTTTTCCACAGGTCCATACAGGAAAAATTTAGTAGCCTACAAGATGCCACAGGTGTTGTCACGCATAACTGTGAAAACGGACATGTATTCTATCACACTAGTCCAGATGCTAACTGGACTGTGAATCTAACTAACTTTAGTCTTATAACCAACTATGCCACAGCGATAACTATCATCATATCTCAAGGCGGCACAGGCTATTATCCTAATGCTCTACAGATCGGCGGCGCTGCGCAGACTATTAACTGGCAAGGTAATACAACTCCTACTCCTAGTACAAATAGAGTAGATGTGGTAACATTCAGCATATTCCTAACTGGCGGTGGTTATACTGTGCTAGGACAACTAACAGGATTCTAAATGTTTAGTTCATTTACAGGAGTCAGCAAATTTGGTCGCAGACGAATCTTAGCAGCACCTCCGCCGTTTAGCAATCCTAGTCTAACTATAGGATCAGCAGTTAGTGTAGTTACTCAGAGCCCCTTTGCAGGTGGCGGTAACAGTTATAGTTTTTCTAGTAATATAAACTCTGTAATCACTATTCCTGCCAGCAGTGACTGGGCAGTAGGCACAGGTGACTTTACCGTAGAGTGGTTTGGCTATCAGACCAATACCAGTCAGTTTCAGCGTGTGTTTTCAGTAGGAGATTATCCTAATATTAAACTGGGAGTCAGTATAGAATCTTCAACATTTTACTACTGGGCTAACAACAGTTTCCGCTACAGTTCTGCCAGTTCAACTGTTATAAACACTTGGTATCACTGGGCAGTGGTCCGTCAGAGCGGGACTACCTATGTGTATAGAGATGGAGTGTTGCGCGGCAGCAGTTTTTCAGATAGCAATAATATCACAGACAATACCACTAACTTTACTATAGGAAATACCCTGACTCCTGCTACCAATGCTGCTTGGGTAGGCTATATCACTAACTTTAGATTCGTCAAAGGGCTGGCAGTTTACACAGGTAACTTTACAGTACCTACTTCAGCACTGACAGCAGAAGCAAGTGCTAATCCCTATGGTGGAAGCAATACTGCGGCCGTAGGTGCGGGATTCACTAAATTATTGTTGGTACCTTAACGGTAAATATTAAAAAGAGAGCGTAAATCATGGCTATACAAACTATCAACATTGGAAACATAGTAAACGACGGACTAGGCGATGATCTGCGCACCGCGTTTCAAAAGGTCAATGCTAACTTTGCTACACTAGACAGCAGTCTTACTATTACAGCGTCAAACGTTGGTACTACAGGTATTGGTGTATTCAAACAAAAAACAAATACAAATCTAGAGTTTAAAAATCTTGTCAGCGGAACAAAGATAGCACTTAGCGATACCGGTAATGCTATTGTTATCAACAGCACAGCAGCAGATGCTTTTACAAGAATAGATACCAATTCAGGTAGTGTTTTAGCTAATGTTCATACTCAGATTTCATTCGGTGGCACACAGGCTCCTGGTTCAACAACTAGTAGGAGCGACATCGAAGTAACAGCTAGTGGTTCAAATATATATTTCAAAAATATTATTCCGGTAACTGATATATTAACTAGTTTAGATTTTGGTTACATAACTGGTGACTTTGATTATGTAACGCAGGCTACATTGGCATTGGCAAATTTTGATTTTGGTACTATAGACCTTCCTAGCACTGTTGATATAGATCTAGGCGGTATCGTTGTTTAAGGAAGTAATATGATAACCTGGACGACTCCTGCAGGTAGCCTAGGCACACTAACTGAAAGATTACAAATAGATATCCCGTTAGTGGCAACTTCTGACATAGGTCCAGTTTCCTTGTCTTTGATCTCAGGATCACTGCCTCGCGGTCTTCGCCTTAATGGTAATTCATTAAAAGGATCTCCTGTTGAAGTAAAACGATTTACAACCAATAGATTTGTTATACGTGCCAGCGATGGACAAGATATTGAAGATCGAACTTTTAGTCTTTCTATCGACGGAAGCGACGAACCTCAATGGATAACCTCTGAAGGATTTTTAAACGTCGGACGAGGTGCTGCCTATTTTGTACTTGATAACGATCAAGTAGATTTTCAATTAGAAGTAGACGATACTGACTTAACTGCCGGCGATACACTAGAGTTTAGTCTACTACCAAACGGAGGTCTGCTACCTCCAGGGTTGAGTTTAAGCAAAGATGGCAGGATAACTGGTTTTACTGATCCTATTTTTGCTCTTGAATACAGTTCAAACCCATATGGCGGTTATGATACAGCACCTTTAGATGCTGTGCCTATTGATTTTATAGAAGCCAAATCCAACGGCTACGATACGTTCTTTTATGATAACACTACGTTTGATTATAACGAACCAAGCAGAACTCCAAGACGTTTAAGTAGGATCTATACATTTGTAGTAGCGGTAACAGATGGGGTCTATACTGTCAACAGGATATTCAAGATATATGTAGTTACCGAAGAGTTTTTGCAAGCAGATAACAGTATTGTACAAGTCGATACGAATCTATTCCAGGCAGATGCTAGCAGTGCAAGGGTTCCAATCTGGATTACCGAATCAAATCTTGGTCGATTTAGAGCCAACAACTATGTAACTATATTTTTAGATGTATATGATCCTCCAACATTGACCGGAACTATTGTTTATTTTAAAACTGACGGTGAACTACCTCCAGGTCTAGAGTTAGACACAACCACAGGAGAGCTTGCTGGTAAAGTACCATATCAAGCACGGATCACAAAAACGTATACATTTACCATGCAGGCTGTTAGCTTTCCGGCAGTATTAGCTACAGCCAGTTACACATATAGAGGCACATGGAACAACAGTGTCAACTACGATATAAACGATTCAGTAACTTATTTGAATGAGATTTTTATATGTGTCGCTGACAACCGAGGCAGACTTCCAACTAACACAGATTTTTGGAACAAAGGCACGACCTCAGCTTCTAAAGTATTCACTGTAGAAGTGATAGGCGAAATCGAAACTGCCGTTTCTTGGATCACAGATTCTGATCTAGGATCCATAAAACCTAACCAACCTAGCTTACTAACCGTAGAAGCTGAAAGTCTATTGTACGGTGGCAGAGTAGGCTATGAGTTTATCAGCGGCACACTACCTCCTGGTTTAGAGTTTTCTCCTACCGGAAATATACAAGGTAAAGTAAAACAGTTTGCTGATGCAGACGGTCCGGGTATTATAAGATTTTATGAAAGAGATTCAAGTATAGACGACAGCACCGGTAGTAGAGATTATTCTGTAACATTCGACGGTGGAGACACTACATTTGATAAAAAGTTTACATTCACGATACGAGCTAGAGACAGTGCTAATCTAGCTGTGTTAGATAAAGAATTTTCTATTATCGTAGATTCTGTGGGTAACAAATCATTTGCTAATCTATATTTCAAAGCATTCCAAAGCAAAGAAAAAAGATTATTTTGGTATGACTTCATTACAGATTCTACTATATTCAAACCAGATCTGTTATATAGATATGGTGATACAAACTTTGGAGTCCAGACAGATCTTAGAATGTTGGTCTATGCTGGAATAGAAAGCACCGAAGCAGTAAAATATGTCCAGGCTATGAGCAGAAATCATTACAATAAACGATTATTATTTGGTAATGTCAAAACTGCTAAAGCCAAAGATCCAGAAACACAAGAAACTATATATGAAATAATATATGTCGAAATAGTCGATGAATATGATAAAAACGGTGTTAGCATCAGCGACACTATCGAACTGTCAGACAATATCAATAGCAAAGTTCTAGTCAGCTATGATGCCATCAAAGTCGACAGTGATATTCCGTTTGTCAGTGATCGAGATCATCAAAGAGTATTTCCCAACAGTATCAAAAATATGAGAAAACGTATTAAAACTGTAGGTGATCGAGACAGAGAGCTATTACCGCTTTGGATGCGCAGTATTCAAGATCAAGCCAGCTATGAAACAGGTTACGTAGCTGTTATGCCCTTGTGTTTCGCAAAACCCGGAAGTTCTTCAGAAATAATAGCTAGAATCAAGAACTCGGGATTTGACTTTAAATCGATTGATTTTGTAGCAGATCGCTACATAATAGATATTTTAGACGGAGAAATAGAGGATAAATACCTTGCATTTCCGCAACGTGGAGAAAAATTACCGTGAGTAACATAAATTTTGCCAGTATAAATGAAAACTTTCCTGTAGCAGGACAGGATAACGACACGCAGGTATTTCGTGATAACTTTGATAGTATCAAAACTGCGTTAAGCACAGCTAAGACTGAAATAACAGATCTTCAAGACAATGTTATACGTTCAGACTCTGCTAACGATCTCAATGGTAGTATCATCCAAAATGCAAAACTTCAAAACAACTTTGATGTCGTCTTAGAGGGTCAAGTGTTTGATGCAGGATTGAACACTTACACTATTGATTTTGAAAACGGACCGTATCAAATCTTCACTATAAGCAATAGCAGTTTTACATTTGATTTTCTAAACTTCCCAACAGACGGAACCAAGTTAGGTAGAGTAACCATAGAACTATACAGTTTAGACGGTAACCCAAAAACTGTAAACTTTAGTTTGAGCGGAAGCGGTGCTGATGCTATTAAAAAGAACGGTTTTAGTTTACCTATTACCGTAACTAGCCAAACTGATCCAACTATTTTAGAAATATGGAGACATGGTTACGCTAGATCGGAAGTAGGATCCTCAAGCACTGACAACTTTTACATAGCAAATCACGGCACATTCTCGTAATGTTTCATCCATTAGCTGGCGATCTTTCAACTTTGAAAGATAACGAAATAGAAGAAAAACTAATAGATTTGAACAAAAAATACTATGCTGCTGCACGTTTGGGCAGCAGAGATGTCTTGACACAGCTCTCAACTTTAATTACAATGTATAGAGAAGAACTCAAACTTCGATATGCAAAGAAAAGTCAACAAGATGATGATGAGCTAGGTCAACTAATAAATGTGGATTGAAACAAACACAGAAGAACAACTGATAAAAGGCATACTTAAACATGGTCCTGAAATATTAAGTAACTGCCTGTGTTCAGACGACCTAAGTACATACTTCAGCAGAATCAGAGACGAACACCTTAACTATCCTGTTCCGAAATCACAAATCGACATAAGCAAATGGAATATTCCTGAGGATTATTGTCCCGATCTTACAGCCATGCTTTATGACATGTGTGAAACAGATGAACAAAAAGAACGTGTACATCTAGAACTAGAACTATATATAAAGCATGGGATCTACGATGTGCTACATGTTATGAAATATGTAGTAGATACTCTCCGAAAAAACAAAGTTGTTTGGGGGGTCGGACGTGGTAGTTCTGTCGCAAGTTATGTACTCTTTTTGCTAGGGGTTCATAAGATAGATAGTATTAAATATAACTTACCAATAGAAGAATTCTTCAAGGAGATTAAAAATGGGTAGAATTTACACCAGCGTTAGAGGAAAAGAGATTGACATGGAGAAACTGTCACTAAGAAACGAAAAAACTCCAGCAGTAGGAAACATGAAAGTAAACGCCAGAGGTGACGAACTAGGCGAGGGCGGAAAAGTCAAAAGAACCAGAGAAGAAATAATGGCTGACTATTACGCTAAAAATCCTAATGCGCTAAGAGAAGAAGTAGGTAGTAGAGCAAACAAAAAATAAGGACAGCAATGGCAACTACATTTGAAGCACGACAAATACAGATCCGTGCCATGCGTAACGATGTAATAGTCTGCGATATGGACTTTGGTGAAATCCGTTTATCAAGCGGTATCATCTTAAGGAGCGATGACGGTAAAAGTCACGGGATCAAACCTAGATGGGGCAAGGTTTATAAGGTAGGCCCTGAACAAAAGGATGTCAAAGAAGGTCAATGGATTTTAGTTGAACACGGACGTTGGTCAAGAAAAATTAAAATCAACGACGGCGAAAGCGAAAAAGACATCCAGAAAGTCGATGTTAACTGCATCCTAGCAGTTTCAGATGAAAAACCAAACGAGAGCGATCAGTTCGTAGGCGACAGCGTCTAATGGGCTTTCAAAAGCGTTGGGATACAGCGGATATAGCATCCCAGATACGCTCTCTTTCAACCGAATGTGCAAGCCATTATAATGATGGCTTCACTGCCTTCGAACTTAAAAAAGAACTTTATCTACTCCGAGACATTTTAGATCATGCGTTTTCTATCGCTCCAGATTTCGGTCAAATGGAACAAGACTGGTTGCAAGAGCAAGAAAAAAAGCGTATCATAAAACATCTAAAGTCTTAAGGAGACAACATGACAAATCCATTCCGTGATCAAGAAAAGTTCATGCGGGCTTGTGATCAAACAGTAGAAAATTGGAATCAAGAACAGTTTAATCTCTACGTCAATCTAATCGACGAAGAATATAACGAAGAACTCAAAGCAGCCATTGCCAACTGCGATCCTGTAGAGATAGTCGATGCACTAACAGATATTCTAGTTGTGACTATCGGTGCCCTTCACAGCATGGGTGCAGATGCAGAAGGTGCTTGGAAAGAAGTTATGCGTACTAACTTTGCCAAGATCGACAAAGACACTGGCAAGGTTCGCAAGCGTGAAGATGGCAAAGTATTAAAACCGCTAGGTTGGGAACCTCCTAATCTTAAAGAATATGTTTCCAAAGAAAGATCTATTTTAAAACAGGGATTCGAACAATGAATATGGATGTGGCGGCTATATTTTTAGCCAGCAGTATTTTAGTGATGTTAGGATTAATAGTTTGGATCATCGCTATTTTGATAGTCAATAACCTAATGTATAAGTATTGGAAGTCTTTTAATCTTTATAGGATTGTAGATCCCGACGGTCGATTTGAAGTTAAAAACAAGGATAGTAAATGAAACAACTATGGGTAGAAAAATATCGTCCTAAGAAACTAGACGGTTACGTTTTTAAAGACGAACATCAAAAAAAACTAATACAGTCTTGGGTCAAAGAAAAAAGTATTCCGCATCTATTGCTCAGTGGTACTGCCGGCATCGGCAAGACTACACTTGCTAAAATCTTGATAAACGAGTTAGGCATAGAAGAATATGATATCCTAGAACTAAACGCAAGTCGTACTAACTCTGTTGATGACGTCCGTGAAAAGATCACAAATTTTGTCCAGATGATTCCGTTTGGTCCGTTTAAAGTAGTGTTACTCGACGAGGCTGATTATCTGTCACCTAACGCACAGGCAGCACTTCGTGGTGTTATGGAAGAATATCATAGCACCGCTCGTTTCATTCTAACCTGTAACTATCCTCATAAAATAATTCCAGCGATTCATAGCAGATGTCAGACCATGCATTTTGAAAGAACTGACCTGACTGAGTTTACTGCCAGAGCTGCTACTGTACTAGTCGAAGAAAATGTAGAGTTTGATCTTGATACCCTGGACACTTATGTAAAAGTTACCTATCCAGATTTAAGAAAGTGTCTTCAGCTTCTACAGCAAAACTCATTAGAAGGAAAGCTAGTTACTGCTAATAAAGGAGATGCTGGATCAGCTGATTGGCGATTTGATATGGTTGAAATGTTTAAAGCCGGTAAAATACAAGATGCTAGAAAACTTCTCTGTGGAAAAATACAAGCAGATGAAATGGTCGAAGTTTATACCTGGCTGTATCAAAACATATCTATATTCGGTGACGAGTTAAGGCAAGACAAAGCTATACAAGTGATAAAACAGGCATTAGTTGATCATACATTAATCGTCGACCCAGAAATTAACTTAGCCGCAACATTAATCAAACTGAGTAAGATAAGTGAGTGATCAAAAAAGCAATGTCGCCAAAGGTAGAGATAGCTATGATTCAAAAATAGGCGATAGTCTTGTGGCATTCTTTAACAAGAATGTTACTGCGTATCCTACCGAAGTTGGCGGTCCAGCATTTGATTTAATACCTGTAGAAAAACAAAAAGATATCATGGTTAATGTTGCTCGTATGCACGGGCAACAGGAATACAACCGTATCATGGAACTAGTCGCTGTTTTACAAAAACAGGCAGCTAGTATTAAACGTAGATTAGAAGTCACAGACTGGGTTCATGCTGCCAAGTATCAGTTTCAGATAGCACATGGTCAATGCTACTGGTTAGCGTTCGACACATGGAAAGGTGGCACTGTTCTCACTATGCATGGTCCAACTGATTGGAGCACAGGTGCACCTGAATGGTATGATTATATCTGTCGTGTCAAATGGCTTGGAGATTATACTTGGATCGAAGTAGATAACGAAGGTAATCCTTTAGATGAAACAAAAATTTAAACAAGCGTATATGAAAACTGCAGAAGTATTTGCAGGACTTAGTCATGCACGTAGATTGCATGTTGGGGCTATCGTAGTTAAAGATGACCGCATTATTAGTATCGGTTACAATGGTATGCCTGCAGGATGGGATAACAACTGCGAAGACAAAGATTATATGAGTGTAGATGCTGGCGGATGGCTCGATCCTGCTGAAATAGAAGAACGTTGGCCTTTTCAAGAAGAAGAACACGGACCATATTATGAATATAATCGTAGATACGCTCTAAAAACTAAACCCGAAGTTTTACACGCAGAAACAAACGCTATTGCTAAGTTGGCTAAGAGTACCGAATCCGGTGCTGGTGCTACTATGTTTATTACTCACAGTCCTTGTCTAGACTGTGCCAAACTTATCTATCAGTCTGGTATCACTAAAGTTTTTTATCGAGATGCGTATCGTAGCACTGATGGTGTTGATTTTCTTACAAAATCTGGAGTATGGGTGGAGAAAATAGATGAATGAACGCTACATGATTGTTACCTATATCAGAAAGCCTAATGGCAAATACGATGAAGTAACAGAATTTAAAAGACATTATAGATCAAAACACATTCAATCCGCTAAAGTCATTTTAGACCTTAAGGAAAAGAAAGTTATCAAAAACGGTCTCAACCCGCAAGCAGGGTATGAGGACATGATCGAGTTTTATAAAAGGCTATTAGGGGATCGTTTGACCCCCTACCTTCCTCAAGAATCTTTATAAATCGCTAGTATCTCCTTTACGGCCTCGTGGCGTTCAATGTCTCCTACTGTGAAGTGACAGACATCAACGTATCTATTCTCCTTAAAATCATTAAACAGATTTAAAAACTCTAACAATCCATTGTTACTAGGACGGTCAGCCTGTTGTAGGTCTCCTGTTACTACCATTTTACTGCCTTGTCCTAAGCGAGTTAGCAGCATCTTCATCTGACTAGGTGTTGCATTCTGCATCTCGTCGGCGATTACTACAGCATTTTTGAATGTACGGCCTCGCATATATGCCAGAGGGCTAACTTCGATCACCCCCTCTCTTATCATATTTTCAATATCTCTGGCTGCGTAGTTTTCTGCAAATACATCCATAATAGGCTTGGTCCAAGGTTCCATCTTTTGATTTAGGTCCCCGGGCAAGAATCCGTGTTGCTCATCAACACTGACAGCAGGACGAGTAATAACCACTTTGTCCGCTTCACCATATTTTAGCTGATCTATAGCCCATTGTACGGCCAGCATGGTTTTACCCGTACCGGCTGGACCGATAGCGAATATAATCATTTTCTGGGGATCGTTTAGTTTAAGTAGGTATGTTTCCTGACTTAGATTTTTGGGATATATCTGGACTCTTTTACGGTGTGTATCTCTGAAACGCGGATCAATATTTATTACATTGTCTTGTAAAACTGCTGCTTGCGCTCTTTTTCGCTTCATATAAGGTTAGCCCTCCTTTAAAGTGTTAGGCACGGACCTTTAAACCGTTGTGTCCGTGACCGAACACAAAAGTATTTACTTTCCAATGACAAAAGTTATGTGTAATGATTAAAAATCCGCGATAAATACAAATGGAGAAGCTATGACTGACATCAAAGATATTATTACAAATATTCAGCAGATCTACGGTAGCAACGATAGTTTAAATCTGCTAAAGGATTTCGAGCGTGTTTTAGACGAGCTCGATGTCTACGTTTACGACCACTGGATCGACGGCGAAATAGTAAGCGGTCCTAAGGAAAGTCGTTATCATGTAGAATGCACATTTATGTGGCCCGAAGATAAAATGCCGGAACCCAAAGGCGGAAAGGTGCTACTTGACTATGGCTGCAAAGTTCAGTTTGCAGAAAGCAAAATAGCAAAGGTACGCAAGATCAAAAAACCTGACGATATACGTCCAGGTACACGAAAAGGCAAGATAGATCACGAGAATATATGGATGGTAAAAATTATCATGCCTAAAAAGTTAATGCACGATATCAATCGTGGTTATACAGAACTAGATCGAAACAAGATCGAAGATATCGTCACACAATCTGCTGTAAATGCAAAAATAGATCCAGCAGAAGTACAAGCACAGGAGATGGCTAATGCAACACCAGCAGCACAACCAGCAGCTTAACGAAGGATTGCGTCCATTAGATCTTGCTGAAATGATCGAAGATACTTTCGCCGTAGACACGTTTCGCTCTAAGATGGGCGAAGATCGAGATGTCTGCGTTTTAAGTTTTAAGATTAAAGATAGGAACCCAGCAAAAGATTTGATGGAGTTTATAGAAAAAAGTTTTTCCTTTGTATTAGATGCAGATGTCAGTTCAGGTGAAGATAACAGGGGAGAGTACAGCGTTTTTGTAGAACTTTCAAGAACACCTCAACTGGCTGAACAGATTAAAGATATCACATATGGTGTGAAAAAACTTACAGGTATTGAAGAATTCAAATTCAAATATCACAAAGAAACAGAAGTCGTTCCTGTAACTGAAGATAATCTTAAATCAAAGATTCCATTGAGTGCCCACGAATATGATTCTTTCTTACAAAAAATGCAGGTAGAATCTGTCAAGAAGTTTTTTAGTCGCACATTAATGGACAACCTTACCATCGACGATAACATTATTACTATCCATAAACCATTTGACAAAAAGGTAAGACTAAAATGGATACAAGAAGACCAGGCAGTTGTAGAAGGTGCTATTTCTTTAGATCCAGAGGCTACAGCAGAAACTTTCTGGCTCACTAAGGTATTAGGCGATTATAGTATCAACAAAGTAGGTGATAGTTTTATTTTTACGAACGGCGATCGTTCTATGACTTTACAAAGGATAGACTAATGAGTGGATTTACATTTAACTTTAAAAAAGAACAACTGAAAGAAATGATTCCAAAGAATCCCTATGTGGATCAATGGTTCCATGCTATCAGTGAAATTTTACCTGAATATGAAATCAATACACCACAACGTGTAGCAGCATTCTTAGCACAGTGCGCTCATGAATCAGGCGGTTTTATTTTCTTAAAAGAAAACTTAAACTATAAAGCAGCGAGCCTAAGAAAAGTATTTCCTAAGTATTTTCCAGACGATGCTATCGCAGCTCAATATGCTAACAAGCCAGAAAAAATCGCTAATAGAGTCTATGCAAATCGAATGGGCAACGGAGACGAAGCATCAGGAGACGGATTCCGTTATTGCGGTCGTGGTCTAATCCAGTTAACTGGCAAAGACAACTATACATTCTTTGCTGCGAGTTTAGACATTCCTGTCGAAGAAGCTAGTGAATACCTAGAAACATTCGAAGGCGCTGTACAATCAGCATGTTTCTTCTGGGAACAAAACAATCTTAATCAATGGGCAGACAAAGGAGATATCCTTACATTGACCAAACGTATCAACGGTGGTACTATTGGTCTTGATGATCGTATCAAACATTATAATCACGCTCTGCACATCTTTGGAGTACACTAATGTGGTATTTCCAGTGGATGCTAAGTCTAATACCGGATAGCATCTTCATTTGGATTACATATGCATTGATAGGTCTAGGTCTAGCCCTATACATAGCCAGCAAACTCGTAGCTTGGATTCCTCTAATGAAACAATACAGGCTACCTGCCGAACTCATAGGTATTGTGATATTAGTAGGCGGAGCATTTTTATTCGGTGGCTACGGTGTAGAAATGGCATGGAGAGCCAAAGTAGCAGAACTACAAGAAAAGATTAAAGTTGCAGAAGCTAAAAGCCAAGAAGTAAAGGTCCAGATACAGGAAAGAGTTGTTTACAAAACTAAAGTAGTTAAAGAGAAAGAAACTGTATATGTAGACAAGATCATCGAGATAGCCAAAGAAGTAGATGCTAAATGCGACGTTGATCCTAGAGTCATAGAACAAATCAACAATGCAGCCGAGGATCCATTTAAGGGAGAGAAGAAATGAAATATCTAGCCCTTGTAAGTGCTTTATTTCTCGTAGGTTGTTCTACCGCTGTGCCAGTGAAAATGACATTTCCAGAAGTTCCTCAAGCATTAATGGAAAAATGCGAGGATTTAGACAAGCTACCTGCAGATACTAGACAGTTAAGCAAAACAGCAGAAAGTGTGATCAAGAACTACAGCAAATATCATCAGTGCCGTATCAGAGTTGAAGAATGGCAGGAATGGTATAAAGCTAACAAAAAATTATACGAAGATATCAAATAAGGTGAATATATGAAATGGTATCATAGTATGTTAACTGATGGAACTGATGATGGCATCAGCAGTAAAAGAGCTATTACTGTTGCTGCCTTTCTATTATGTTCAGCTGGATTTGTGGGAGATCTAGTATGGGACAAGAAAGTAGATCCTAATGTTTACGAAGCAATGATGTATATTGTTATCGCAGGATTAGGTTTTACAGCATCAGAAAAGTTTAGTAAGCAGAAAAAAGAAACAAGCGAATAATAGTAGTAGTTTATTCCCAACATAGTTTTGACACTTTTTTGAGTAAATAACATTGTAGTTAATGTGGAGCGGAAGGAGCGATATGAACGCAGATCTAAAATTATTCAAGTGGGTAGTAATACTCTTAGCATTGCCGCTAGGCTTAGCCATTTTCGGCGGTGATAGTTTTCGCTATCCTTGCCAGGATCCTAAAAACTGGGATAAAGACATGTGTAAGTTACCTTTATGTGATGTAACACGAACCTGCCCAGAACACATCTTCAAAGGTGGTAGAGACCCTAGACTAGGACCTCCTAAAGACGGAGAAGTATCTCCATCAGCAAAACCAGCACCAGTAGCACTAGATAATAAAGGATGCAAATAATGGAACTATTGTCAAAATTTAAAAAAGAAGATAAAGAAACCGGCGAACACTTTATCTATACCGAAGACCAGTTAATGGCTCGTCTAAGATTTTTTATCGGTATCTGTTTAGCACTGACACTAACCGGTATCGTGTTTGTTGTATTATATTCTATCATATTTGTAACACAGCCGTTAAATGCTATGAGTCCAATCGATCAAAAGTTTTTTGAATTGATTATTCCTATCGCAACGTTCTTAACAGGAACATTAAGTGGAATCATGTTAGCAGGCAACGATAAAGACGCCAAGATGAAGGCACTAGAAGCAGCTACAAAGGCTCCTACAGTAAGCCCTAATCCAAGTAATACTCCTCCAGCAGGCGGTAGTGGGTTTTCAGCAAGTGCTAGTTTCGGTGGTGCGAGCATGAGCATTAACAAACCAACTCCGACATTTGGAGCAACAGCTACACCTTCGTTCGGGGCTACAAGCGAAGTACCAGCATTTGGTGCAGCGCCATTAATGAGCAGCACAGGAAAACCTATGCCTGCACAACCAAATCATCCAGAGATCTAAGGAGATACTATGAAACATTTAATTTTTGCAGCAGGTCTAGCACTAGCAGTAGCATATCCAGCTTATGCCACTGACAATAAACCAGAAACCAAAAAAGTCTGTGTCGATGCACAAGGCAAAGACGGTAAGCCTATCATCGATCCAAAGACCAAGAAACCAAAGCAGAACTGTAAAGAAGTCAAGGTACACAAAAAACATGAAGGCACTGCTGTACCAACTAAAAAATAATTCGAGCTCAGTAAATCTGCATTAAATAAAAAGGACTGCTTGACGTAGTCCTTTTTTTATCATATACTTGTACTATGGATTATTACGCTACATTAGGATTAAAACGAGGCGCATCAGACGCCGATATTAAAAAAGCATATCGTAGTTTAGCTATGAAGCATCATCCTGACCGTGGTGGTGATGAGAAAAAATTCAAAGAAATATCACAGGCTTATGACTTCTTAAGTGATCCTGAAAAAAGAAAAATGATCGATGCAGGAATGGATCCCAATATGCATCCTCAGGGTTTTGCTGATCGGTCTCCATTTGAATTTCATTTTAATACTGGGGATCTGAATGACATATTCGGTCAGTTTGGTTTCGGTGGCATGGGCCGTAGACCAATGAATCGAAACCGAAGTGTAAACATAGCTGTAACTATTAGCCTAGAAGATGTTCTACGTGGTAAAGAAATAAATGCAGAAATAAATCTACCTAGTGGAAAAAACAAAATGGTTAATATATCTATTCCGCCAGGAATAGAACACGGTCAACAGATTAGATACGAAGGAATGGGTGACAACTCTGTAAGTGGTATAAAATCAGGAGATCTAATCGTATCTATACTGGTAGAAAAACATCCAGACTTTGTTAGAGATGGAACTTCTATTATCTGTGAAAAAGAAGTAACTGTTTGGGACGCATTACTAGGAACCAGCATCGACATAAAAACACTCGATAATAAAATACTAAACATCAACATACCCAAAGGTACACAACCAGATACCGTGTTTAGTTGTCGAGGCGAGGGATTACCTAATATGCGAACAAGAGTTAGAGGTAATCTTTTAGTCAAGATAAAAGTCTCAATACCTAAGCACCTTTCAATAGAACAGGAAAAGTTAGTAGAACAAGCAAAAAAATATGGAATATAAACTAGGTCCACACCAAACATTGGTAACAAAAAGCGATCCTTGGGATTTCGCTAATGACGGAGATGCAGGTAAAATAGAGCATGACATGATCGAGTTCATGTTAGCGAATAGTGGTATAGGATTAGCAGCTAATCAAATCGGTCTATGCAAAAGAGTATTTGTGATGGGGAGTAAAAATATTCCCGGGTTCCCAGATCCATTTGCATTGTTTAATCCTAGGATTATAGAATCAAGCCAAGAACAAGTTTTAGATAAAGAAGGTTGCCTCAGCTATCCAGGTTTGTACTTGATGGTTAAAAGACCATCATGGGTTGTTGCTGAATATCAAGACAGTAAAGGAGATATTCGAGAAATAAAAATAGACGGTTATCTATCTAAGTGTTTTCAGCACGAACTAGATCACTTAGATGGCATATGTTTTGTAGACAAAGTAAGTCAGCTGAAGCTAAACTTAGCTATGAAGAAAATAGGAAAGAAAAAATAATGATCGAACCGAGTCAAAACCTGCAAAATGTATTCGAACATTCTGTAGCCACAGCAAAAAAACTTCAACACGAATATATTACAGTAGAACACTTAGTCTTTAGTATTATGTGTGACAGCGAGTCGTTTGCACTATTAGAAAGTTTCGGTGCAGATTCTAACTTTATAAAATCTAATCTAGAACACTATCTCAAGTATAATCTTAACGATATTAAAGTTACAGAAACAAACTTTAAACCTAAAAAAACAAACAGTGTAGAACGTGTTCTGAATCGTTGTTTTACACAGGTGCTTTTCAGCGGTAGACAACGTATGGAAGTTGCTGATGTTATTATCAGTGTACTTAGCGAAAAAAATAGCTTTGGGTTTTATTTCTTAAGCAAGGGCGGAGTTACCAAAGAAAAGTTTGTTAAGTTTTTCCAAGAAAATTTTGTAGCAGAAGAAGAAATAGAAGAAAATCAAATCGTGAGCACAAGTCAAATAGATCGAATCCTAAATCAATATTGTACAAATCTTAGTTTAAAAGCCAAACAGAGAAAAATAGATCCTGTTGTAGGTAGAGATGACGAGATTGAAAAGATTCAGCTGGTACTGGCACGTAGAAATAAATGTAATGTGCTCATGGTAGGTGATCCAGGTGTTGGTAAGACTGCTATCGCAGAAGGTATCGCTCGTAAAATCTTTGAAAAGAAAGTACCTAAGTTCCTATTAGATCACTCTGTTTATTCACTAGACATCTCGGCACTATTAGCTGGTTCAAAGTATCGAGGAGACTTTGAAGAAAGAATCAAAGCGGTATTAGCAGCATTAGAGCGTAAGGGTAAGATCATCTTGTTTATTGACGAAGCACACATGATGAACGGTGCAGGTGCTGCTAATCAAGGTACTAACGATCTTGCTAACATTCTCAAACCTGTATTGACCAAGGGTGTTATCAAGCTTATGGCGTCAACTACTTGGGAAGAATATCGCAAACATTTTGAAAGTGATCGTGCTCTAATGCGTCGCTTCCAGCGTGTAACTGTAGACGAACCTAGTCCAGACATGACTGTCAAGATTCTCAAAGGCATTAGAAAGTATTATGAAAAACATCATAATGTTAAAATCAGCGATGCTGCATTAGATCAAGCAGTAAAGTTATCTGTGAAGTACATGGCAGATAAAAAGCTTCCAGACAAGGCCATTGACATCATCGATTGTGCCTGTGCTCGTTATAAACTCAAAGACGACGAATCAATGGAAGGTGTCGAACAGATAGTGGATATTGAACAAGTTACGTATGAACTGAGTAAAATGATCAACATGCCTCTAGAAACTGTGGCCCAGAAAGAAAGTAAAAATCTAGCAGATCTCGAAGGTGGAATGAAAGCTGCTGTATACGGCCAAGACGGTGCTGTTGATAACCTGTTAGATAAGATCTTTATTGCACAAGCAGGTATGAAATCTCCAAACAAACCAGTAGGAAGTTTCCTATTCTTAGGCCCAACTGGTACTGGTAAAACAGAAACTGCAAAAGTTCTAGCTGATCGAATGGGCATGGAACTGGTTCGATTTGATATGGGAGAATATCAAGAGAAACATAGCGTAGCACGTTTGATTGGTGCTCCGCCAGGATATGTTGGCTACGAAGATAATGCAGGTATGTTAATCACTAAACTACAAGAACATCCTAACTCAATCTTATTATTGGACGAGATTGAAAAAGCACATCCAGATGTTACCAATGTATTGTTAGCATTTATGGATAATGGTTTCGTAACAGGTAGTAATGGCAAAGTAGCAGATGGTAGAAACTGTATCCTTATCATGACGTCTAACTTAGGCGCTAGAGATAATGAAAACAATACTATTGGTTTTGGTGAACTCGAAAAAGAAGGCGAAGATGACAAGGCAGTTAAAAAGTTCTTTGCTCCCGAGTTCCGAAACAGATTAGATGCTGTTATCAAGTTTAGTAAACTTTCTACCGAAGTTGTTATACAAATCGTTAAAAAGTTTGTAGGAGAACTTAATAATCAGCTTAAAGATAAAAATATCGAAATCGTACTTACAAATACCGCTGCTAAATGGTTAGCAGAAAAAGGATACGATAAGAAAATGGGTGCTAGACCACTATCTCGAATGATTGATAATAAAATTAAAAGTCCGTTGAGCCGAAGAGTACTTTTCGGAGATTTAGTAGACGGTGGCAAGATTACCATAGATATCGAAAATAATGATCTATCATTCCAAGTCAGTGAGTTTGTCAAACCACTTACTAAAGCCGAGAGACGTGCTCTAAAAGCAAAACTTCAGGAAATAGAAAATGAACCTGCAACCAGCGAAGCTGACCAGTAGAAAGTTTTACAACAAATGGCTGTATAAGATTACCATCAATATCAATGGTGGTAATCTTATGAGATATAACGATATGGATGCTATTTCTAAACTCTGTTTAACATCCGATCCAGACGATAAAGCATGGGGGTGGAATAGCAAGGCATTCAACGATCGTGAAGATCTGTACGCTATTTCATTTTATCTAGCGACTAAAGATAAAACTCTCTGGAGCAAGCGGGTAGAAAGAAATTATATCGATTTTTATACTAATGACCTAGAAATATTTGAAGAAATAGCGAAAATCCTTCCTGATAGAGTCAAGCACAGATTCGCTCCTGAATCCGAAGCAATAGATATATTAGACGATCATTCAACTAATGTAGCAGTTAAGAAACTACCTCATGATAGATATAAGCATAAAGTATATCTACTTCCTCACAAAATGAAAAATGACAAGGAAGGAAAGTTAAAATACGTAGACTGGCTGAAAAAACAATGTCCTAAAGTTACGTGTACACCTGCTATAGAAAAATGGTTTGTAGAAACTGATTGGAACTGGGATCGTAGATATATTTTAGTAGAAGACGAATCTATGCTGCTCATGTTAAAACTTAGAAACTCTGAAGTCGTGGGCAGAGTTTACAATTATATTTTGTACGATAAATAAGAGATGTCCACTGAAAGCATCGTATTAGTAAGCAACATCACAGCAGAATCGAATAATTCTGGTTACGTTTACAGCAATAAAAATAAGGGCGCCGGTTACAATAAAAACGGCGACGGAGTCCATACGGTTGTGTACGTAGTAGATGATTTTATCGGTAGCATAAAGATGCAAGGTACCTTAGAACTATATCCCGGAGATAATGACTGGGTCGATATAGTTAATACAGAACGAGGATTAGCCGGGGACAGCACCACGTGGGTTAACGACACGTATACCGCAAGTTTTACTGGAAAATTTGTATGGATCCGTGCTGCATACAACCTTCAAAACGGCACGATAGTAGAAATCCGTTATAATCACTAAGAACTAAAGTTCGATAAATATAGTATTGCTCCACGAGGAATACTATGAGAGACCTTTTATCTAAACTAGACGCTATTGTTAGCGAAACACAACTAAATCAACAAGACCCTAAAGGCGATTACGAAGCTAAAAAACAGGCCCTAGACGATCTAGAGTCTGATCCTATAGCTGCAAAAGATCCGGAAATATCAGCGGCAATCGATCAGAGAAGAGCTGATCTAGATAAAGAAGCTAAAGCAGCCGGTATCCTCGAAGTCGGAGATTCGTTCGGTATAAGTTTTTCTGAAGATTTTGAAATCGGAACAGAAATCGTTGGATTTTTAGAAGACGGAATCGTTATTGATCTAGATGATCATGCTTTAGAAGTATTATCTAATGAAGGAATAACATTCCTAGAAGGAGAACTACAAGAAGGTTTACGTGATCCTAAAGACAATCCATGCTGGAAGGGATACAAACCAGTCGGTACAAAGAAAAAAGGCGGACGTACTGTTCCTAACTGTGTTCCTAAAGAAAGCATCGACGAGGAATCCGAAGTAGATGAAGCTGAATATCGTGGAAAGAATGTTCCGTTAGGTAAAAAATTACCAGGCGATGTAAAGAAATCAAAAGTGTATGTACGCAAACCTAACGGTAATATCGTCAAAGTAAACTTTGGTGATAAGAAAATGCGTATCAAGAAATCTAATCCGGCACGTAGACGCAGTTTCCGTGCCCGTCACAACTGTAAAAATCCAGGACCACGTTGGAAAGCACGTTACTGGTCTTGTAGGAGCTGGTAATGCTTTTAAGAGAGATGTGGAGCGCCATCGGAGCGCCTAAACAAGATCAACAGGAAATAGATTGGCTAGACGATCTACATTTCTACATAGACAACAACGACCAGTTGTTGAATAGATATTTTTTTCCAGCTGTAGAAAAACATAAGAAATATAAAGATCATCCTCAGGTATTCAAAGTATACATGAAACCAGTAGAAGAATGTATGGAATGCTATTGCGAGGAATTTCAGATCGACGACAAAGAAAATAAATTTCCCAAAGAAAAACTAATCGAACTAGCTAAAAGATTTGCTACAGAGCAAGGTAGATTTATAGAAAAAGGCGATTATGAATCTTAGAGAGTTATTTGAAGATACAGAAAAACATGTGTCTTTTTGCTTCGGCAGAATGAATCCTCCCACCATCGGACATGCAGAAGTTTTTAAAACCTTAGCTTCTTTAGGAGGAGACTATTTTATTTTTGTATCTCAATCTCAAGACAAAAAAGAAAATCCTCTCAGCTATAGTGAAAAAATAAATTTCATCAAAGCTATACATCCACAATATGCTGATCATGTAGTGGAGAACCTAGAGTTAAACACTGTTGTAAAAGTCGCTAGTTATCTTTACGAGCAAGGATATAGACATGCTACCTTTGTAGCAGGATCAGATAGATTAGAACAGTTTAAGAAACTTCTTATACAATATAATGGCGTAGAAGGAAAGGCTCACGGTTTTTACGATTTTGAACTCTTAGATTTTAAAAGTTCTGGTACTCGAGATCCAGACAGTCCAGGAGTAAGCGGTGTTAGTGCTAGCCAGGCTAGATCTGCTGCTGCTAACAATGACTTTAAAGGATTCCAAGAAGCCACTGGTGCTGGCGAAGTTGCCAAAGAAATGTTTTCGGCTGTAAGACAAGGATTAGGAATTAAAGAAAGCATAGAAGAAGTGGATCGCAGAGGATTTTTAAAAGGTTTAGGAGCGGCAGCTCTAGCAGGTGCAGGTATGTCTGCCCAAGCACAACAACCATTGCCTGTGATGGCAACTATAACATTTAAGTTACCAGACGGTACAACTAAAACCATTAAAAAAGATTTAGGTAATTCGTATGATTATAGATTAGATGATGCTAAAAAGGATTTAGAAAATCTACTTGATAGAAAGGGCATTAAGAACTATACTATACATCTAGACAGATATGAGAATAGCAGCGATAATATAAAACAGCAGAATGTTGATTACATGGATAGAGGTCCAGCTACAATAAAAAAACCTACCGCTGATTATATGGACAAAAGTCCTTACTCACCTAAATCAAAAAATACAGATTACATGACTAAGGCCAAGAACAAAGAATTTAGAGATATGGATAACTACTGATGAAAATACAAGATCTAATATCAGAAGCACCAATAGAGATGGATCCTGCAAATCCTATGGACCCTATGATCTACGGTGCCGGTGGTAATCCTGCAAAATTAAAGTATCGAATGATGAGAGCTGCGGCACAGATCAAAGATCTTGCCAGTCGTGTAGACAAAGCAAGTCCAGGTGAATGGCAAACTATGACCCGTCAGTTCGAAGAATTGAAAATGAACATGGAACAGATACGCCATGCATTAGAAGAACTAGGTAAAATTAGGAAAAAGGGCGGAATAAAATCTAGAGGGATTGATCCTTATATATCATGAAAGCAAAAGAATTTTTAATAGTCGAAAATAAAAAAGATCGTAAAGCAAAAAAATATAACCTGAAGCCTCGCAATCCTATGGGTACCGTTACACAAACAGGTGCTGGCGCACATCGCGACAAGAAAAAAGAACAGAAGCAAGGTTACGAAAAACACAAAGGCCAAGGTGTAACAGAAAGCTCGGAAGATATAGTAGCTGTAATCGACGGTGTTCGTTCGGACAGAACGTATAACGATAGGTATCATGCTCATAATTCATTAGGAAAGTTAGTGGCTTACGGCAAAGCCAAAGTAGCAGAACTATACATCGACGGCGAAAAAGTAGAACATTTCGAAATAGGTAAAAAATATCTAGACTTTGAACCAAAGAGATTGGATTCGAAGATGGCAGAAGGTGTTTCATACGGATCTATGGATCCTAACCTGGTCAGAAAACTATTATCAGTTTATAACGAATACAGTCACGGTGTTGAACAATACAGAGATGAAGAAGGTGCTGATAGTTTATACAGTAAACTAGTAGCAGTAGCTAGAGAAAACGAAGGCTCCCAATATCTTAAAAGTTTATTAAACAGTGCGAGCCATAGCGCACATATGGACTTTGATACCAATCCGGGACACTTTAAAAACTGGTTTCCGTATGTAGGAGATCATCTCGAATCGTTAGTTCGCCTTATGAAAGAAAAAGGAAAGATGGACGACGAACCGGACACACTTCCCGATGAGGATGATATCGAAGATCCAAGAGCGTATGCTGACCGTGCAGCTGATCTCGATGCTATACATTATGGACAGAAAGAAGATATAGGATCAGTTATGGAATACGAAACACATCGTTATAAAGATGACCAAGGCAATGAATGGGAAGTTAATGACGAAGGTGAGCGTACTCTGCTAAGGGCTGCGCCGGGCAGCGGTGGTGGCAGTAGATACGGTTCAAAATATCCTAGACGTCCTGCATATAACAAACCTAAAGGATATTATTTTTACAATGTTCCTGCAGGTAAAGAGAATGATGCTAAAGCTGCTGGACTTATGCAGTCAAAGAGTGGAAAATGGTATTCCACTATGTCAAACTCTTGGGCAGAAAAAACATTCGGCAAAGGTCGTTATTGGGAACCTAAGAACTAATGGAACTTAGCGAGTTAAAACGTCTAGCAGGTATAACAGAATTCAAAGGCTACCAACCGTACGAAGGTAGTAACATAAGTATCACTGGCAACGAAAAAGGTGAACTTATGAAAAAACATAACATTAAACCCGGAACTCCAGAGTGGTTCCAGTTATGGTTTAGTTTACCTTATCTAACAGGAGAGAAACCCGTAGGAGATAAGAAATGGTTGAGATAACAGAATCAGCAAAAGCAAAAGTTATAGATCTTTTAAACGAAGAAAACAATCCGGGATTAATGCTGCGTACTTTTGTGCAGGGTGGAGGATGCTCCGGATTCCAATATGGATTTACATTTGACGAAGAACAAAACGACGACGACTTCGAGATACCGCTCGATGAAAAATGGAAAGTAGTTATCGATGCCATGAGTATGCAATACTTAACTGGAGCTGAAATAGATTACAAAGAAGATCTTAACGGAAGTCAGTTTACCATTAAAAATCCAAATGCGCAGACAACCTGTGGATGCGGTTCTAGTTTTAGTATCTGATCATGGACAAAACTCTTAAAGATTATATCGAAAGAACTCAAAAAAGACTAGAGGAAGATAAGGACAAACCATTGTCTCCAAATCCCAATCAATATAATGTCATACCCGAACAACAGGGTGAAGAAGATAAGCCACAGAATCCGTACGGACAACATTAATGAGAGCCAGTGAAATAGAACCTAAAAAGTTAGTTGTCTTTGACATAGACGACACGCTGGTTCACACTCAGACAAAGGTGCATGTAATCAAAGACGGTCAAATTGTTAACAGTCTTAACAGTCATGACTTTACCCACTATAAACTTAAACCTGGTGAAAGGTTTGACTTCGAAGATTTTCGTAACGCACGAGAGTTCTTTGAAAAATCTAAACCTATCATCCCCATGATGCGTCAACTTAAACAGGACATTTCTACAGGCAATAAAGTAGTGATGGTTACTGCTAGAGCAGACTTTGATGATAAAGAATTATTTTTAGATACTTTCCGTAAGTACGGTATTGATATTGACAAGGTGCATGTCTATCGTGCAGGAAATAGCAAGCAAGGCACCACTGAGGAACGAAAGAAAGCTATCATTAAACATCTATTAGACAAGGACAACTACAGCAAAGCCATAATGTATGACGATGCTAAACCTAATCTTCATACATTTATAGAATTAAAAAAAGATCATCCTAGAACAAGATTTTATGCATGGCATGTTAGCCCAGAAGGTCAAGCATCTGAATATATGCGTGAGAGCATGGTCAGTGAAAAGAAACGTAAACGCAAACCACGCTGGGCAGCTTATGGTCCCGGTCCGTTTGGAGGTTATGGATATGCTGTAGGTTATAGCGGTGACAGCAGCGGTGACGGTGGTGTAGGCGAAAGCATAACAGAAAAAGAATGCGACTGGCATGTTAGTCCTAGTGGAAAAAAGACTAATATGTGCCCAGATGACGATGATTATGAAATAAATTACGGTTCAGATGGGTTAGCTAAAGAAAACTTTGCTGATGGTAAAATCAAGGGTAAAAGCCGACCTGGTCGTGTAAAACGTGCTGGTGCCAGTTGTAACGGTTCTGTAACTGATCTACGTAAACGTGCCAAAAATGCATCAGGCGAACGAGCTAAAATGTATCATTGGTGCGCCAATATGAAAAGCGGAAGAAATAAATAGTAATATGAAAATACACGAGATACTAGAGTCTGCGACTGCCGGGGCTACTAACAGTGCTAATATTGGCACTGTAGATGCTCCGCACCTTAGCCCAGGTAAAGCTCGGGGAAAAAAGAGCTACACAGGATCTCCCGGAAAATCAGGAACAAAAGCTCCACCGCAGCCAAAACCCATGGATAATACAGGAAAAAATGCACTGGATATGAAGACCAATATATTCGGTAGCGGCGCTGCAATCAAAAGATAAATACATTATGCACCAAGATTTTAGACACGACGATAGCGAAATGCAGATGGCAAAAGCCGATCTGTATAAACTCCATCAATATGCTGCAAAATTGCATAGGCTTATCGCTGACGATCAAGAATTAGAAGGTTGGGTGCAGGCTAAGATTACTAAAGCCGCAGATTACATCAGTTCTGTCTATCATTACTTAGAATATGAACAGATGGCTGGCGAAGCTGTAGAGCATGGCCCAAGAAGTTTTGAAGATAAAGTACAGGAAAGTGTACATAGAGAGTTAACAGAAAAATGGAGTCAAAAATACAAAAACTCTATTAACTGTGCTGCTCCGAAAGGTTTTAGCCAGAAAGCACATTGCGCTGGTAGGAAAAAATAAAAGGAAAATAACATGGATTTCAAATCACTAGTTTCTAAAATCAGCTCAATGGATGATCCGATCGAGTTACCAAAGTCTCCCGAGTTACCAAAGGCTGTACAGTTAAATGAAGATGCACAACTTCGTGTGCTGGCTGGTACTTCTACATATCTAGCTGAAGCTAAGAAAAAAGCTGAGGAAAAGAAAGAAGATAAAGTAGAAGAAGGTCAAGAAGATCTTAAAAAGGTTGGCGACAAGGCCAAAACTACACACGGCACAATGACTAAAACTGCTACTGGTTTAAAGCACGAGCGTTCATATGGTAAAGACAAAGATGAGGACGAAGACGAGCCAAAGGCCAAGAAGGCTAAAAAAGAATCTGTCGAACCAGAGTTCAAATCTAAGTTCATGAAAATGGTAGAAGCTAAAAAAGATGATGCCGACAAGAAAAAGAAAGAAATGAAAAAGAAGAAGATGGAAGAAGCTGCTAAGCCAGACTTCCTAGATCTTGACAAAGATGGTAATAAGAAAGAGCCAATGAAATCTGCTGCTAAATCCAAAGGCGGAGACAAGAAAGACGGTGGCAAGAAGGGTATGAGTGCTGCCCAAGCAAAATACTTTGGCGGTAAGAAAAACGAATCAGTTAAGGCTTCTAAGAAAGTTGTTGCCGAATCTGTTGAAACAAAACTAAGTTTCAGAGACATGGTTAAGTTAGTTCAAGAAAGTGGCGGTCAACAACAGATTGATGCTGTCGATACAGCATTGTTTAACTGGGCTCAACGTGTTGCTCGCAACAAACTAGGCGAAGGAATGAAAGCAGACTTATACGCCGGATTGTTATATGAGCGTAACGGCGGAACATTTGAAATGTATGATGTTCTAGCAGAAAATCAAAAATAATTCTATTTTGGTAAACTAAAGCCAGTCTATCATTGACTGGCTTTTTTTACGGCTATATAATAATCCTATAAGGAGAATTATATGGCAAAGATGTACGGTCCCGAAGAAAAAGCAAAACTTGAACGTCTAATCAACGAAGGTTCAAATGTTTTGCGTGAAGTTGAAGATCTTCAAGAAGGTCTAAAAGAAACTGTCAAGGCTGTGGCAGAAGAACTTCAAATCAAACCAAGCATTATCAATAAAGCGATTAAAATCGCACACAAAGATAACTGGAAAGACCACGAAGCCGAGTGGGAAGAAATCGAAGGTATTCTTGGTGTTACTAAACGTCTACCGGAATGAATTTTTTAGCAAATGTATTCGGCGGAACTGTAGAATGGATCCGAGATGATTGGAATAGTCATCCTTTTCGTTTTATTGTCGAGCTGCTTGCTTGGGCTATTAGTATTGGCTGTAGTATCGCAATGGCCCTTACAGTCCCTACGCCACCTTTGCTGGTTCTGTATCCTATTTGGATTCTTGGTTGTGCTATGTACGGCTGGGCTGCTTACACTAGGAAATCATTTGGCATGTTGGCTAACTATATCTTGCTGACCACTATAGATACTGTTGGTCTGATACGAATGATCATTCAATGATTACTATAGCATTAAACATAATAGGTAGTTGGATTTTAATGGGTTTGATCATGTGGTCAGCTATGGTTTCGTGTTTATATATCGCAATATTATGCGAAAAAATAGCTGATTCGTTAACAGTCGGTAAATAACTGCGGGTAAGGTTTAATCAGCCAGAAATGATTACTTTGGTATTTGCGAGCCGAAAATCGCATGGAGAATAAATGAGCTACGTTGACGCATTCTATGATCGCGACGACGACATGATTCGTGTCGTTGAACGTGATGACAAAGGCAGCAGGCATTATAAAGATTATGCTGCCAAACACATTTTCTATTATAGAGATCCCAGAGGCAAGTATAATTCAATTTTCGGAGAAGCACTAACTCGTGTTAGTTGCAAAAACGTAAAAGAATTAAGAAAAGAACTTGCTATACACTCTAACAAAAAACTTTACGAATCTGATATCAATCCGATCTATCGCTGTTTAGAAGATCATTATCTCAATGTCGATGCTCCAAAACTAAATGTAGCATTCTTTGATATTGAGGTAGACTTCGATCCTGAGCGTGGCTATGCATCGCCCGACGATCCATTCATGCCGATTACTGCTATTGCTGTGCATCTACAATGGATGGACACTCTAGTATGTCTAGCTATTCCTCCCAAAACGCTCAGTATGGACGAAGCAAAGAAACTAGTTGCTGAGTTTCCAAACACTATGTTATTCGATAATGAAGCAGACATGCTTGAAACATTTCTAGATCTTATTGAAGATGCAGATGTTTTAACTGGTTGGAACTCAGAAGGTTTTGATATTCCCTATACCGTTAATCGTGTTACTAAAGTCTTAAGCAAAGAAGATACAAGACGTTTTTGTCTATGGAACTGTTATCCTAAGAAAAGAGAATATGAAAAGTTCGGAAAGACTGCTGTTACATATGATCTCATAGGCAGAGTTCATGTTGATTATCTTGAACTTTACAGAAAGTACACATATGAAGAAAGACACAGTTACAGACTGGATGCTATCGGGGAGATGGAACTCGGAGAGACTAAAACAGTCTACGAAGGAACTTTGGACCAACTCTACAACAACGACTTTAAAAGATTCATCGAATACAACAGACAAGACTGCGCTCTGGTCGACAAGCTGGACAAAAAACTACAGTTCTTGGATCTAGCAAACAAGATCGCACACGAAAACACAGTTCTGTTACAGACCACCATGGGTGCTGTGGCTGTGACTGAGCAGGCTATTATCAATGAAGCACATAAGAGAGGAATGATCGTTCCTAATCGCAAGAAGATGGAAGAACAAGGCGATACACAGGCTGCAGGTGCTTATGTTGCTTATCCCAAGAAAGGCATCCACGAGTGGATTGGTTCTCTGGACATTAACTCACTGTATCCTTCTGCGATTCGTGCTCTGAACATGGGTCCTGAAACTATCGTCGGACAGTTGCGTCAAGACGGAACCAAAGATTTTATCGCTGCTGAACAGGCCAAAGGTAAAAGTTTTGCGGCAGCGTGGGAAGGTGTATTTGGTTCGTTAGAATATACCGCTGTGATGAATAGAGAAGTTGGCAGAGAAGTAACTATTGATTGGGAAGGTGGAGGCAGCGATACGCTCAGTGCTGCACAAGTGTATGATCTCATTTTTGATAGTAATCAACCATGGATGATCAGTGCCAACGGTACTATATTCACTTATGAAAAAGAAGGCGTTATACCAGGATTGCTTGCACGTTGGTATAAAGAACGTAAAGAGATGCAGGCTAAACTAAAAGAATGTATACAGGCAGGAAATAAAATCGAAGAAGAATATTGGGATAAACGTCAGTTGGTCAAGAAGATTAACTTGAACAGTTTGTATGGTGCTATTCTTAATCCTGGCTGCAGATTCTTCGATAATCGTATTGGTCAATCTACCACTCTTACAGGACGTCAGATTGCCAAACATATGGCTTCAAAAGTAAACGAGATTATTACAGGCGAATATAATCACGTAGGTAAGGCAGTTATCTACGGTGATACAGATAGTTGCTACTTTTCAGCATATAGCACATTAAAGAATGATATAGACAAGGGCAACCTGCCCTGGACTAAAGAATCCGTTATTGAACTTTATGATACCATAGGAGAAGAAGTAAATGGCACATTCGTCAAATTCATGCAAGACGCTTTCCACGTCCCTAGAACACGAGGAGAGGTCATTAAAGCAGGTCGCGAGATTGTTGCTTCCAAAGGACTATTCATTACGAAAAAACGATACGCAGTCCTCTACTACGATAAAGAAGGAAAAAGAACGGACACAGGTGGCAGCACTGGTAAAATCAAAGCGATGGGACTCGACCTAAAGCGTTCTGATACTCCAGTAGTTATCCAGGATTTCTTGAGTGATGTGTTGACTCGTGTTCTAAATGGTGCTCCTAAAGAAGAAGTACTAGAATATATCACAGATTTTAGAACTGAGTTTAAAACACGACCCGGCTGGGAAAAAGGCTCACCTAAACGTGCTAACAACATCACTGAATATGCTGCCAAGGAACGAAAAATGGGCAAAGCGAATATGCCGGGTCATGTTCGAGCCAGTCTTAACTGGAACACCTTAAAGCGTATGTTTGATGACAAATACTCAATGAACATTGTAGATGGCATGAAAGTCATTGTCTGCAAGATCAAAGATAATCCAATGGGCTATGTTTCAGTTGCGTATCCTGTTGATGAACTTAGACTTCCTCAATGGTTCAAAGACTTACCTTTCGATGATGCAGAAATGGAGAACACTGTCATTGACGAAAAACTAGAAAACCTTATTGGTGTTTTGGAATGGGACATCAGCTCAACAAGGTCGGATAATACATTCAGCAAATTGTTTGATTTTGAATGATTTCAAGGTTGATTTCTATTCACGATCTAAATATAATCTTAATATACATGGAGACTCTCTAAATGAAAGACATTTTACAAGACATCGTAAGCCACACACAAAATCTAGGCTTCTTAACCACAGTTAAAGTAACAGGCGCAGAAGATAAAACTCAAATCTTTTCAATGGCCGACGACAGATCAGTTATTATGGAGGCTGAAACTGCCAATCCATATCCTGATATGTTGGGTACATTTGGCATGCCTCAACTACAAAAACTAAAATATCTGTTAGATGGCAGCGAATATAAAGAAGATGCCAAGATCAATATCACATTTGCAGAACGCAACGGTGAAACTATTCCTGTCGGTATTCACTTTGAAAACAAAGACGGTGACTTCAAGAACGACTATCGTTTTATGAATCAGGAAATCATCAACGAAAAGATGAAGACTGTGAAGTTCCGTGGTGTTAAGTGGGACGTTGAGGTTGAGCCTAGCGTAGCCGCAGTACAGCGTTTCAACTTCCAAGCGGGTGCTAACAACGAACATCCAACGTTCCTTGCTAAAACAGATAGTGGCAATCTAAAGTTTATCTTTGGTGATGCATCAACACATGGTGGTGAGTTTGTATTCGCACAAAACGTAGCAGGAAAACTTGATCGTGGTTGGACTTGGCCTGTACTTCCAATCTTGAGCATTCTTAAGATTGCAGATGTTAACAATACTAAGATGAGTCTAAGTAACGAAGGTGCTATCCAGATCACTCTTGACAGTGGCTTGGCTACTTACAAGTACATTATTCCAGCACAAGCAGCCTAATGATTAATACCATTAATAGTTCTAGCAAACACATATATGCCGCAGGGGGCAGTTCCCTGCCATATATTTCATATAACTCAAACAATCCTGCACAGGGATGTCTACGCATCAATGGCAGCGAAATGGAAGTGTTTGACGGCAATACATGGATGAAGATTTATGCTAATTCTGCTAACGTCGGTCTAAATAGCGAGGCAGAAGCAGCTATTGACTGGGCTGTTAAACGTATGAAACAAGAGAAAGAATGGTATGAGTTGGCTACAACTAATAAAGCAGTTCGTATAGCATTAGATCAGTTAGAACAGGCACAAACAAGATTAGAACTTACAACAATATTGGCAAAAGAACATGAGCAAACAACCAGTTGATTTAACACCACTACAGAAAGACTATGCAGTATACTTACCGGCAATCAGTGCTTTCTTTTCAGATTATGTAGCAAAACAGAGAAAATCAGAATTTGTTCCAACAGATCGTATTCCTCAAGGTTTCGATCGAGGAATTGAAGGCATGAACTTTCTTAATCCCGAACAAGGATATTTCTATTACAAGTATGGACTGTATTCAGCAGGCCATGCACAACTTGATCTGAACAAGACTATGGATCAAGACGCAATGATCCAACAACGTGACAGAAACAAAAGTTTAATCCTAGGAGATTCTGGTGGTTATCAGGTAGGTAAAGGCGTTTTAAAGTTTGACTGGCAAAACTTTGAAGGTGCCAGTGCAAACAAAACTAGAGATGATATTCTTAACTGGTTAGAGTTAACTGCGGATTGGAGTATGTTGTTAGACGTGCCTACATGGGCTTGTGATCATATCCATCAGCCTAAAACAGGATTAAAAGATTTTCAAGACTGTTTAGATAAAACTCGATTCAACAATGAATATTTTTTGAAAAATCGCATCGGTGCTACTAAGTTTCTAAATGTTCTACAAGGTTCTAACTGGGAGAACGCTGAAAAATGGTACGAAGGTGTTAAAGAGTTTAGTGATCCTAAAGTGTGGGGAGACAAAGCCTGCGAAGGTTGGGCCATGGGTGGTGCCAACATGTGTAAAATGCCGATTACACTTCGCAGGCTTATCACTATGCGTTTTGATGGTATGTTGGAAGGCAAGGATTGGATGCACTTCCTCGGTACCGCACAGTTGGACTGGAGTTGTTATCTAACAAGTATCCAGAGACAGATTAGAAAGCATATCAATGAAAACTTCACTATCAGCTTTGACTGCGCAAGTCCGTTCATCGCAACAGCTCACGGACTGGTATATACTAACGCCCAACATACCTCTAAGCGATTCAGCGTTATCATGGATAAGGCCCCGGACAATAAGAGTCTTGCCAAACGGCACGATATACCTTTTCCTTTCGAATCCGAGATCGGTAGAAGACTTACGATCGCAGATATTTGCCACTATGCTCCAGGAATGCTAAACAAGATTGGCAAAGAAGGTAAAACTAGTTGGGATAGTTTTGGTTATGCACTAATGATGGCACATAATGTTTATTGCCATATAGTTGCTGTACAACGTGCTAACAACCTAGCAGATATCGAAACAAAACGTATTCGTCCAGACTGGAGAGCGTGGCGAAAAGTCAAAGATGCAGATAAGAGCGACGAACTCAGCGAATGGGTTCCAAGAAACATTCTGTATTTTGATAGATTTGCAGAAGAACTATTCGACTGCAAAACCAAAGATGAAGCATTTGCTATGATTGCTGAAGCAGAACGTTTAGGTTTCTTACAAAATCTAGAAGGTGCAAGATTACGCGGTGGCGTTACCAACATCGCAGATACACTGTTCTATGAAGAATCAGAAGATGAAACTTCTTGGATAGATGACAGAGAAGACGAAGCATTAGATAAACTCAAAGCTGACTAAGGAGGCTGTTATGTATGAGAATCGAATCAAGCATCTTACCGAAACACACAGACTTTTGGACAAACAGATCGATCAAATGGAACGTTCTGGTAACTTTAAAGACGATCAGTTAGCCGAAATGAAGAAGAAAAGGTTGCAATATAAGGACGAAATTGCTAGACTTACTAAACTGCAATGGGAACACGATCACGAAACTATTCAACCTGACGACGAAAGATAATGTCAAAACACTGCCAAACCTGCGGACAAGAGTACAGCCCTAGCTGTGACTGGCGTCAAGGACGTTGTCCGCATCACCCTTCCATGTTAGATCAGATTTTAGCTGATCCATACAAAACAAGATATCTCAACCTTTTCAACAGTATCAAAAACTTTTTCAAACGAGGCAAATAATGGCGCAATGGAAAGTATCACCTTACTATAAAAAATCCTGCGAAGAACACGAGCATTACACCAAAGACGATATGACTATTATTCGTCAGACAGGATATCGTGGTGCTAGCTTCTATGTAGAGACTTCAGACGATAATCCACCCGAGTTTGATTTTGATTATGTGCCAGGTGGTGATGGTAGCAAAGACAGCATTGATATGTATAACTGCTGCTTTAACAATATTGAAAATGTTGAATTAGAATCAATGTGGGACGGATGCTGGGAAGAAATCGTTTACCCAGAAGACATGGATGAGGATGAAAAAGAACGGTTGCAAGAACTTATCGAAGAAGACGGCGACATCTATGATGTCTTAGAAAATCAAGAAGGTTGGAGCCAAAGTGAAACACAAGCGTGGATCTGGGGTCCTATTCTTATCGAAGATGAAAATGGTAATCAGGTTCGTATTATTGTCGCAGATGAAAATGGTAATGTAGTAGATTACAAGGAAGAGCAATGAAACGTTTTTATAAAGACGATGTGGCAGACAATGTAATATTTTTTACAGGAACAGAGATCGAACGTACACCTGCTTACGGAATGAAAACTCTATTCGTAGTTGGTGTTCACGATCCGTATGAAATCTTAGCAATGGTTAGAGAAAGTCGTTCTTATCTAGACGAATCCAAACATATTAAACATATCTATTTTGGTGCTAATCAAAGTTTCAAGACTAACGGTGTTAATGATGTAGAAACTTGGCGGCCGTGGGAGAATATGATCTATGTATGTCTAGATTCCGAATACGAACTTTGGTGTACACTAGATTTTGATGTAAGCGAAACGGAAGGTCTTTTGGAGAGTGGACTAACAGAAAAACGTAGATTTATTCCTCAGATTAGTGTAAAATTGCCTTATGTTAATCAACTAGGATATAATGCTACATTAAAAATCGATGACAAGGGATTCCAGGCATCTAATCCTGGAGTATGGTGTCACAGTCTACAAGATTTGATCGTAAGAGAAAAGTTTACAGACTGGGATCAATATGGGAAAGATGAGATTATCAAATGAGTGGTTATGGACAAGCAATCGCTACTATTGGTTCTGCCAAAAGTTCGCGAAGAATTAAGAAGGTAAAAAAAATGAAACTAACAGTTAGACAACGTATCCGTAACTGGCTGATGCGTGATGACGACGAAGCAGATGTTCCACAAATGGTAGAGGCTGATAGACTTTCTAGCGAAGGAATGCGACTACATATCTATAGAGCTAGTGGCGGATATGTTGTAGAAACTCGTAGTTATGATCATCACAAAGATCGTAATTTTAATACTATGCATGTTATTACTGAAGATCAAGATCTCGGTGATGCACTTGGTAAGATTGTTATGATGGAGGCTCTAAAGAGATGAAACATTCAGATTTAAAAATTAAAAATATTACAGTAAAAGAAACTCCTGCATTTAGAGTACGTGTAGAATCTTGGGAAAGTATTAATCCTAAAGGACTTATGGCTGTAGATATCATTCAAGAATGTATTGATAGCGAAGGAAAAATTTCCTCTTCAAGTACATATAATTTTCATATGTCGAGAGACGAAATCAAAAAACTATGTGAAGGATTGCTGTCAGTATGATTATCAGACAAGACGTTCGCCCTAATAAAATGATCTGGGTAACTTTCCGCAAGGAAGGTATTCACAAATATCCTGCGGCACTTACAGATCCAAATCTAGCTACAGGAGATGAATATGACGTATCGTTTTTGGGCTACCCTCATCGCCACATCTTTCATTTCAGGGTGTGGATCAGTGTGCTCCACAATGACAGGGACATCGAATTCATCCAGTTCAAGCGATGGCTCGAGTCGCTGTATAATGGTCAAGGTGCCGTTTTAAGCCTTGACTACAAGAGTTGCGAAATGATGTCAGACGACTTGTATGACATTATTAGCAAAAAGTATCCGGGTCGCGAGATTTGGATTGAAGTCTCCGAAGACGGAGAAAATGGTTCTTTCATCAAATACTAATAAGGAAACAAAAATGGCTCGTAACTACAAGGACTATCAATATTTTGCCAACCGTCCTGACGTTGTGAAAGTCTGGGATGACCTAGACGCCTACCTCGACTACTGTCGATTTGAACTCTGTGAGTTTAACCCTGCGGATCTTTATCGTAAAGATTCTGCAAACTACCAAGCTTACCTAGCAAGCAAGCGTCCACGTAGACCCTACCAAGGTAACAAACCTCGTTGGGATAACAATGGAAAACGCAATGGCCAAAGTTTTTCTCGTTGATCTAGAGGCTGTTGAAACAAGGTACACAGGTCAGTGGAAAACCCACTTGCCTGCGTTACTACGAAAGAGAGGTCACGATGTTCAAGTTATTAGTGGTCCTGAAGATATTCCTAAAGCCACTACTCCTGGCGCCTTTCTTAATTTTGGTGGCACTAATATCTATAAGTCTCGCCAAGTTGAAGAGTTTAGCAGGCTATTTACATCCGGAGCAGTTAAGTCTGGGGATCATTTTATTTTTACTGATGCTTGGCATCCTGGCATCATAAACTTAAAATACATGAGTGAACTACTTGGCATTAAAGTAGTCATCCACGCACTGTGGCATGCCGGTAGTTATGATCCTCAAGACTTTCTAGGACGTCTTATCGGTAATGCTCCATGGGTTAGACATGCCGAAAAAAGTTTCTTTGCAGCCGTAGATCATAACTACTTTGCCACTGATTTTCATATCAAGATGTTTGACGATAACTTGTTAAACGACGGCATGGCAGAAAATCCTTGGCGTCACGAAGATATGCAAGATTATCTCGCAAATAAGAAGATTGTTCGCTCGGGCTGGCCTATGGAATATATGCCGGATACATTGTTAATGTATAAGAACATGCCCAAGCGTGATCTAATATTATTTCCGCATCGTATGGCGCCAGAAAAACAACTGCCAATCTTTGAAGACCTAAGACAACATCTACCGCAATATGATTTTAAAGTATGTCAAGAATATCCATTAACTAAAAATGAATATCATAATATGCTAGGAGAGGCAAAACTAGTATTCAGTGCTAATCTACAAGAAACTCTTGGCATTAGTTGGTATGAAGGTGCTCTTGTAGATGCTATTCCTATGGTTCCAGACCGTTTGAGCTATAGTGAAATGGCATTAGATACATTTAAGTATCCGAGCGAATGGACTGAAAGTTGGGATGCATACACCATACACAGAAAAGAAGTCTGTCATAAGATCATCCAGTATATGGAAAATTATGAAAAATTCTTGCCAAGCCTAAATAAACAAGTAGACTTATTAACTGAACACTATTTTAGTTGCAATAGTCTACTGGAGATGTTAAAATAAAATGTCATCCACGACTATAACTCGGAGAATACCTAATGTCAAACAACAAAAATGAAACAGCCTTAGACGCCATGGCAGGTGATGGCGGCTATGAAGAAGCATACCTAGCGGATTATCTTCGCTTTAAAATGAAACGTGATAATAAACGTTTCTGGGCTGGAGACAACATCAGTGAATATGTCACTGAAGAAATGAAACATAAACTTATCGATGAAGCTACTGAAGCATTTGAATTAGTACTTGATCGACTTTTGATTGATCGTGAGAACGATCCTAACAGCCATGGAACAGCACGTAGACTCGCAAAAATGTATTTCAACGAAATCATGTCAGGAAGATATGAGCCAAGTCCCGCAGCCACAGCGTTCCCGAATGATTCGGAGGACCGTTACGAAGGTATGCTGGTTGTTCGCAGTGAGCTTCGCAGTATGTGTAGCCATCATCATCAGCCCGTTAATGGTGTTGCCTATATTGGTATTATTGCGGCTTCCAAGCTCATTGGACTCAGTAAGTACACACGTATCGCACAATGGTGCGCCAGGCGTGGTACTCTCCAGGAGGAACTTGCTAATGATATTGCTCGCGAGATCGCCAAGGCCACAGGAGCCACAGATGTAGGCGTCTATATCCAAGCTACACATGGTTGCTGTGAGAATCGAGGCATCATGGCACATAGTTCACTGACTCAGACAACTGTACTCAAGGGTGCGTTTAAAAACGATCAAAGTACAAAGAAAGAATTCTTCGACAACATCAAACTACAACAGGACTTTGCTCCAAGATGAACGCTGCCGAACAAGCTAACTCATTTATAGATAGAGTTAAAAATCTTAAAACTTTTGAAGTAAAAAGAATGTTAGACGAACCTCTAGAGTTTAGAGGTGGTCGTGTTCCATTCGACATACGTGCTAATCAAGAATGTGCTTGGTTCACTGTCATTGCTTTGAATCAAAAAGAAGCAGAAGAAATGGTGGATCGTTGGTTGCGAGGAGATGATGATTAAACCATTAAAAGATGAACTAATGGTACAGCAACAGTTGCCAGCTAAGAATATTAGACATCAAAAATGGCAACATATGGTAGCTGTGATTATGCTCAATCAAACTGGAAGAAAGGCAGTCAAATACGTACTGCCTCTTTTCTTAAAACAGTGGCCAACTCCTAACAAATTTTTGCTTGCCGGTATCGACGATGTTAAAGAAGTGATTTGGCCATTAGGTATGTATAATATACGGTTTCAACGACTCAAACGCATGACTGCTGATTTCTTGACTTGGGACGGAAATGATGCTACAATGTTATATGGTATAGGAAAATACGGTAGTGATAGTTATGAAATCTTTTTTAAACAAAACTACAGTGTTCAACCTACTGATAAAGAACTGAAGCGATATCTCGCTGAGGAGATTTTTAATGTTGCTGAAACTGCTTGAACGACTAGGCCGCAAGCGTATCATTTATGATCGTGTGCATAACGAACCGTACCTCGAACGGTATTATCTCTTTTTAAAAGATAGAGATCGTTTCCCATTTAACGTATTTCTACATAAATTCTTGAAAGGTGATCCAGATGATGTTCACGATCACCCGTGGCCTTACGCAACTCTAATCCTTAAGGGCGGTTATTACGAGTGGATTCCTCAGTTTAATGAAGATGGAATGAAGACCTGTGAGATTCGTAAATGGAGAGGTCCTGGACATTTCCGTATATGTAAGCCTACTTCTTATCATCGCATTGAACTTCATCCGGGTGTAACTGCGTGGACATTGTTTATGCCAGGACCGCATAAACGTGAATGGGGATTTTTAGTTAATAATAAATGGGTGCAACACGAGCAGTATCTAAAGGAGAGATATGAACAAGCTCATAATCGATCATCATAAGATGACTGGTTTAGTCTCACGCATCGGTAGAGAAATAGCTACTGGTCCGTGGAAACCAGATTATATAGTAGGGCTTACTAGAGGTGGGCTTATTCCCGCTGTAATGTTGAGCCATTATCTAAATGTTCCTATGTGGACTTTGAATGTTAGTCTGCGAGACGGCGACGGCAGAGAAAGTAACTTATGGATGGCGGAGGATGCTCTAGGACCTCAGAGTAAAGAACGATTTGTTGAAGACGAAAATGACATAGGTGGTATTTTAGAAGCTGCCAGCAGTTTATTAGAAGAAGGTAGCACATACAAGAATATTCTTATTGTCGATGACATCAACGATTCAGGTGCTACATTTAACTGGATTATCAACGATTGGAAATCTAGTTGTTTTCCTGAAGATCCTGCCTGGGATGAAGTTTGGAATCAAAATGTTAGATTTGCTGTGTTAGTTGATAACCAAGCTAGCAACTGCGAATATGCCATGGATTATGTAGGCATGGAAATCAACAAAGCAGAAAACGATGTTTGGGTTGACTTTCCTTGGGAAGATTGGTGGACCAAATGATCGATGCAAAAGTAAAAGTACATTGTACAGATGCTGGTAAAGATTTTGATATGCACGTTTTAGGTTATAAGCCTAAAGCTTTTTTGGAAGTTGCATTTCAAACTCTTAAGATACGCATGGCCTATAAAGAAAATACTAGAGCATTTGTTGGCAGTTTAGGAGGTCGTGAGTTTGTTATTAAAGAAGATGCATTGCCAGCTGAACGCAAGGAGTTCAAGAGATGAACGAAACTGTAATGAAAGATCAACCTGGTTTTGTCGAAGATAGTAATGCTCCTTGGGATGATTTAATAGAACAAGACTACCACGTAAAATTGTTTAGAGACAAATATCCAGTTACTGAAGGTCACTTGCTATTCGTACCTAAATATAACACCGTTTCGGTACTCATGGATGCGTTTGAAGATGCTGTACGTGATGGTATTAGAATGGTCGAGGCTGGAGAATGTGACGGCTTCAATGTTGGTTTTAACTACGGCAAGTCAGCAGGACAAACTGTAGGTTGGCCTCATGTGCATCTCATCCCGAGACGTACAGGAGATATGGAAGACCCGACCGGGGGTGTACGACATGTTATTCCCGAAAAGGGCAATTATAGGAAATGGAAATGAGGAAAGAACTTATTGATGCGCTAAGGGTACACTTTAGCGCACATGTGCTGAAGCACAAGATGAACGTCGAAGTGATGTTAAAAAATCCTACAGCGTTACCGGATCATACAGATCTAATGGATGCTATAGAAAAAGAAATCGAGATTATTGCAGAGTATATGGATAAACTCGAAGTATTAGACAAACATTTCAATGACTGAAATTTGCATTCCCTGGAAAGGTCAAAGCAATACATATTGGAACGAAATATGTGCCGATATAGTTGATCGATTTGGTCTTCCTGGGGGGAAATACACTACTGAAGTTAGCGAAGATTTTATGAAGTTTTTCTTCAAGGACGAAAGAGAAGCATTATTGTGCAAAATAATGATCAGCGATGTGATATGAAAGAACGTATTGGATTTATTTTACTTATTCTAGTTGTCATATTCATTATGGCGTGGAGCGATTTTGGAAAACAATCCAAAGTCTATGATTGTAGAATATCAGAAATATCACCTGACTTTCCTCCAGAAGTTCGAGAAGAATGTAGAAAATTAAAACTTCAAGAATGGAATAAAGAACGGAATAAAGAAAATGAATCAAGAATCAAAGTCTGGATCTGAAATATTAACAGTGCAAGAGGATCCAGAATCTGGAGATCTTTTTTTGTTATTTCCTCAAACACTTTTAGATAGTGTAGGATGGAAAGAAGGAGATGTCATTGATTGGACTAAAGACGAAAATGGTTCTTGGATTTTATCAAAAAAGAGTGTATAATAAAGTATGAGTAAAATAAAAATCGCAGAGCTGTTTTACAGCATTCAAGGTGAAGGACGCTATATGGGTGTGCCTTCTGTTTTCTTACGTACATTTGGCTGCAACTTTAAGTGTGCCGGCTTTGGTATGCCTAAAGGCGAACTAAGCACAGAAGTCGAAGCTATTGCTGACAGAGTATCGGAGTTTAAGAAGTATGAAGAACTTCCATTGGTTTCTACTGGTTGTGATAGTTATGCTAGCTGGGATCCTCGCTTTAAGGATCTTAGTCCAATGCTTACTAGCGACGCCATCGCAGAAAGAATCTGCGAGATTTTACCGTTCAACGAATGGCGAGAAGAGCACTTGGTCATCACCGGAGGAGAACCGTTGCTTGGGTGGCAACGTGCTTACCCCGAACTGTTAGAACATCCTAAAATGCGCAATCTTAGAGAACTAACTTTTGAAACTAACGGTACTCAAAAACTAACACCAGAGTTTAAAGATTATCTTCGCAAGTGGGGTTTAGATAGTCGTGGTTATCATAAACTCACTTTTAGTGTTAGTGCCAAATTAAGTTGCTCAGGAGAGTCTAGACACGAAGCCATCAGGCCAGACATTGTGTGTGATTACGAAGATGTTGGATACACATATCTTAAGTTTGTGATCGCTACAGAAGAAGATGCAGAAGAAGCATTAGAGACTTTAGATATCTATCGTGCAGAGGGATTTGAAGGTCCTTGTTACTTGATGCCAGTGGGCGGTGTAGAGAGTGTCTATACACTAAATAATCGTCGCGTAGCAGAACTGGCAATGAAGAACGGACTTCGCTATAGCGATAGACTTCAAGTTCCGTTATTTAAGAATGAATGGGGTACATAATGTTAACAAAAATCCTTAAAAAGATTACCGGCATAGATAAGCTCGAGGCAAGTATAGCCGAGATGGAATCTAGAGAACGAGAGACTGTTGAAAAACTAGCAGAACATCAAAGAGAAGCTGAACGTGCTAGACAGGAAGCCGAAGCAGCTAAAGAAGCTGAAGAGTTGGCTAAACTAAATCCAAAAGATCGTGCAACTCGTAAAAAAGAACCGTGGGTAGGTGTATTAGAAACACATGTAAACAAAGATAATATACGCAACGGATTTTTTGAACTTGACTGGAATGAGTATTTTGTGCTAAAATTAAAACAAGAAGGCTACGGTGAAGATGGCGATAAAGAAGAAGAAATCGTAGATCGCTGGTTTCGTGAACTGTGTGCCAACGTAGTTGTAGATGGCGATTATGGCGGTCCTGTACAAACAGGTACTTTAGATGTTAAACAAGTTATAAAGAACAATACATGACATATATTTTAGTTGATACTGCTAACACATTTTTTCGTGCTAGACATGCAATCAACGGCGATGCTGATATCAAGCTCGGCATGGCGTTTCATATAACCCTAAACTCTATTAGAAAAGCATGGCAGCAGTTTAACGGTACCCATGTTATTTTCTGTTTAGAAGGTCGTAGCTGGCGCAAAGACTATTATGCTCCGTATAAGCGTAATCGAGCAGAAGCCCGTGCGGCGCATAGCGAAAAAGAAGCAGAAGAAGATCGTGTGTTTTGGGAAGCTTTTGATACTTTTAAAGAGTTTATTTCAGAAAAAACAAATTGTACAGTCCTACGCAACGAACAACTAGAAGCAGACGATCTTATAGCAGGTTGGATTCAAAGCCATCCAAATGACAATCATGTGATCATTTCAACTGATACAGATTTTGTACAACTGATCGCTCCTAATGTAAAACAATACAATGGGGTGATGGAACATACAATAACACATGAAGGAATTTTCGATGACAAAGGCAAACCAGTCATCGATAAAAAAACACAAGAACCGAAACCTGCACCCGACCCAGAATGGCTGTTATTTGAAAAATGTATGCGTGGTGATACCAGTGATAATGTCTTCTCGGCATATCCGGGTGTGCGTACTAAAGGCACAAGCAAAAAAGTGGGTCTTACTGAAGCGTTCGAAGATCGTAAGACCAAAGGATTTGCGTGGAACAATCTCATGCTACAGAGGTGGACCGACCACGAAGGTCAAGAACATCGAGTCTTAGAAGATTATGAACGCAATCGTCGTTTGATCGATCTTAGTTATCAACCAGATCATATCAAAGAGATCATCGCTAATACCATTGCCGAAGCCACAGGTGCAAATAAAAATATCAGTCAAGTTGGCATAAGACTTATTAAGTTTTGTAATCTTTATGATTTAAAGAAAATAGCAGATCAGGCACAGAGTTATGCCGAACCACTTAATGCGAGGTACACACTATGACAGAGTTACATGCTAAACCGATTATTGCAGATAAGTTTTGGATCGTAGAAAAGGATGGAGAAAAATTTGCTACGTTAAGAAAGAACGAAGACAATCGTTTTGTTATGAGTAACGAAACTGGTATTCAGATATACAATACCAAAGATAGCTTAACTAAGAAGTTTGGCAAAAACTTTTTTGTGGCAAAGATTATTAAAGAAGCAAACACCAATCTTCCGAATGAAGTTCATGGCTATGCGACCAGCAACTCACCACACAATGCTATGTTCGACATTCGTAAAAAATTACCTTTGTTCACAAAAAGTGAAGACAGTAAAAGTTTATATTGTGCCGGATATTATGTTATAAAGTTTCCCAAGGGATGGGTTAAAAGTTTTTGTCCGAAACTTATTACATTACAAAGATATGATTATCAAGGACCTTTTAAAACTGAACTAGAAATGAAACAGGTATTGTCAAATGTCTCAAAATAAAATTCCAACCAATCTACCTAGCGTAGAAAAACTGTTAACTAGAATTATTGCTGCCGAAAAAAGCCAGCAAAAAGAAATACGTATCTCTATCCAAGAAGCAAGAGAGTTAACCACAGAACTTGCTCTTTTAACTTCAAGATTAAGTAACAGTATCCAAGAAATCAATGAAAAATTATCCAAAATGAGCGATAATATAGGAACTATAGACGTTAAGCTGGATGGCGGAACTTTTTAATAGGCTAAATATATACGTGGTTATCAGGAACACGATTATATATGAGCAGACCTAAACCGAAAGTAATTTTGGAATATGCAAATAAAGAGTCTTATAAAGTCGAACAGATTTTAGATAGTGAAGCTATATGGGCAGTATTCTACAAAGGACAACCCTTTAATTTAAAGAGTGGTAGTCTACTGGCTAGTTATCCTGGACCAAAATATAAAAAGGTTAGTTTCAGTAATCCAGGTCATGCTCTCAATCTTGCTAAAAAATTAAACCGTCTATTTAAATGCAGTGATTTCGAAGTCTATAAACTTACAACTGGAGAAAAGGTAGTTTAAGATGGATCGAAAGGATACCTATACTTCGGTATTCCTAAAAGCAGCTGGTAAAGAATATAACGAAGATGATTTTAAATCTTTAAAAGGCCAGTGGTGGTTTAGTACAAGAGATAAATCAGCAGGAGGTCTTCGGATGACTGATTCTTGTTTAGAGTTTATTGAATCCGAAGCAAACATCAAAACATATCAAATCGATCTTCCAAAAGACATGACTATCGGACCACAGGTATTAATTTGGTTAGATCAGTTTTTAGAAAGTCCATACCATCTATCAAAAAATCATTTAAAAGTCTTGACAGAAAAAGCTGCATTTGAGCTTTATCTTTTTTCCGGAGATGTTAGGAAAATGGGATCTAGTAAAGCACTAAGCAGAAGATTAAGCCAAGAATCGTCCCACGAATAATAACCCACTATAAATATTTTCATGATATTTGACCTCAATCCTTTAGAAGTATTGAAAATAAGAAAACTGACGACAATGCCTCCTCATTTTTCTTGCACTAAGTTATCTGATACTGAAATGTTCAATGGCGTGGAGGATTGGGTGAAAATAAAACTAAAGGGCAGATATGCTATTTTCAAAAGTCCTTATTACGACAAAGATAGCAACTCACTTAGAAGTTCAACCCACATCGGATTCGAAGATCCGTCAGAACTTACCTATTTCATGCTCGCATGTCCACATTTAAGGAGAAACTAATGACTGAAGAAACACAAGTAGAACAAACCGCACCAGAAGCTCAAGCACCGGCACAAGAAGCCCCTGCTTCCGATCTTAATATCAGCGATCTTATCGCTCTAAAAAGCGTTATTGAAGTAGCTAGCCAGAGAGGTGCTTTTAAAGCAAATGAACTAGAAGGCGTTGGTAAAGTCTATAACAAACTTAGCAACTTTTTAGAAAGTGTTGCTAAAAAGGAAAGTAAATGAAAAGCTTAAAACATATCGCTAAAATGCGTAATACAGGAGCCAAGGTTCTCGTAGTATTCCGCACATTGCCTGGTGATTCAGGCAGTTCTTTAGTTTTACCAGTAGCACAGTTACCCGACTCATACCACGATGCTATTATGAAGCTAGTTGAAACAGACGAAGCACAACAGGCATTTGAGTTTGGCGAAATCATGTTTACTAGAATGTTCCCCGATGGACGTCCGATGTTAAGGGCTATGCAAGCAGACGGAAGATTAGCGAAAGTATCTACCGACATTGTGTTAATGACTCCCACACCGCAGTCCGAAGTTCCGTTAAGCCAACTTAATGTCCTTATCGCAGAACAAAAAAACTGTAGCGTTGATGATCTATGTACTTTCGTAAATGGTTCTCCAGCATCTATTCGAGATTCTAAATCATCTACACTAAACGAATCAGTTGAAACAAAAACAGAATCTGTAGCAGTAGCTGATCCTGTAAAGGCTCCTGGTAATCAACCACTAAGTGATCAAGACCTAGCACGTTCATTCCGCAGTCAAGCTGATTCTCTTTACAAAGAAGCAGCAAGATTACGTAAGCAAGCAGACGAACTAGATCCACCTAAGAAGAAAGCAAAGGCAACCGAAGTCGCTGATGCCTAATCCTCTTTTTAGGCCGCCTAGACACCTCGTAAAAGAATGGCCAGAGGTTTTTGAAGATCTATATATGAATACCATGCCGGTGACATATATAGATCTTATCCATCTAGAATTTAGCGATGGAAGAGTTTGGCAGATCGATGTTAAAGGTCAGCTGTCTGAAAACGATGCAGATTCAGTTGCCGAGCGGTTAATGATGACCATTGCAGAATACAAAGATACTATTAGTAAGATAGATTTTAAAATAGATGTAGACAGGTTGAAAAAAGATATTGCCGATTCTACAAAAACATTATTTTAGTTTAAGTATTTTTTCGTTCCGATAGTCTCTATAATTGCTCTCTTGCTCAGCCAAAGATCTGTAATCTTTATCAATAACAGATTGCCAACTCATATTAGGTCTAAAACGCAAAGCATAGAAAAAATTAACCGGCTGTATTTTTAGACCACAATATTCTAAAAGCTTTAAAGTAGCATACTCGTTTCTATCTTTACCTTCCGCTACTAACTCCTCGTACATTCTAAAAGCTGTTTTCCAGTTAGTCTTTATGTTCTGCATGGCTAGATTATTAAGGATAAACATTCTAGGATAAAAACTTTCTCCATCTAATCGACAAAATACTATAGGTTCATTTATTGGTAAATTTTTTACAAGATGTTTCGTAATAAACTGATCTTCTGTGAATATTAAGTCTGTGGTAAGGAATAAAGAAAAATCATAATCACTATGTGTTTCGAGTGTCTTTGCTACTGTATAAAATAACTGACACGCTAGACTTATTTGTGTATCCATTAGTGGAAAGTCATTGTTGTTTAACAAATCCACATCTCGAATACCTAGATTCAATAAATCTTTTTTTATTTGATCCTTTGTAAGATTCCCGGCAAAACTATGTTTGCATTGAGATACAAATCCTATTTTTTCATTTATGTCGTAGTTTAACACAGCAGTAATATTAGATTTACCATCATAGACATCGTTATGTAGTTGTATGCAATCTATGTATCTAACTTGTCCAATGTATGAAACACAATATTTTATCATTTAAAAATATTCTGCCAGAATTTTATTTTAGAAAGATCTTCTTTAAGATCAGGCCATAGCTCTTTAAAGTCATGTTCTTTATCTGTAAGAAGTTTTTTTTCTAATGTTTTTGTCCATTTAATAAATTTTCTATCTGATCCGTTGCGATCAGTTTCTAAAGATTCTAACATTTTATTTTTTATATCGATTAAATGATCGATGCCAGAAGCAGTTGGGTATTTGGTTGCACATCTTTCTATTTCATCAATGGCTTTTATTTTCATTTGTTTAGAAAGTTTGCTGACATTAAGACCATCTATATTTTGTATCACACACCAAAAGACTCCGGAGAATATCGGATTATCTGCTAGAAAGTCATAATATTCTGTTAGATTAAAAGCCGAGTAGGTACAGTATAAAGGATGAGCATTTAATGTAATGCCGGGTTTGATTTTTTTAATGTACTCTAGATTTTCTAAAAAAACTTTCCAAGATGCATTATGTCTTACATACTCGTATCTTTTTCCTATAGTTTCAAAACTAACACCCCATTCGGCATGATCCTCAGATAGTAACTGATTGGCTATTTTATTTGTTTCTAAAGGAACTGCTAGATTAGTAAGCACATAAAATCTTTTATTAGATAATATTTCTACAAGTTTAGAATTTTGTTTTTGTAGTAAAGGTTCGCCGCCTAGCATGTTTACACTTAATACAGTATCTTTATTTTGTTCTATAAACATTAACAGAGTATCTTCATTTTCTTTTTTAATAGCGTTAACTTTAATGCCTTTTATAGAAGCCCACTGACTACTGAAATATTCATAACAATAGTTACAGGCTAGATTACAAGTGTTGCTCCATCGAACATCAACCTTTTCTAATTTGAAATAATTTTCTTCTACTACATTTCTAAGTCGTTCATAATCGTTGTCTAAGATACAAGAACGTTCTGATCTTCCGCCTAAACTTTCTATAGTTTTACATTGGGCACACTGACTATGCCATTTGCCTTCTATAATATATTTTCTTACCTCTTTGGCTTTATCGCCGTTTAATATTTCTACAATGTCATTATCATTTAAATTACCTATATCTTCAACCGCAGAACAGCAGGTTTTCACAGCTTTGTCTGCACCGACAAATACTGTATTAAAAGGATAACTGCAAAAAGTCTGTCTGTTCATTTTAAGAGATTGTAAAAATGTTCTGCGAACTGTTTATGATGATGTTTTTTAGGATGCATTCCGCCATGTGTATCCTTATGCCAATCTATAAACGAAGAAAAACTAAACTGTTCATCAACAAAAGATTTAGCTCTACAAAGTCCATAGATAAACTTTGTGAAATCTGGATGATCTTTAAATTTAGAAACTGATCCTAGATTTCCTTGGATATTAAAATGACAGTTGAATAACATTAGTCTATCATCTAGATTTTTCGAAAGTAAATCTAAATGTCGTATACATAGTGCATATTTGTAAAACAAGAAAAAGTCGTTAGCGTGTTTAACAAACTCTTCATGAAACTTTTCGCTGGGCCATTCCTCTAGATTCCAGTTCATTAATAACCGTTGCATCGAACCGTCATCATTTATCCACATCCACCTAGACATAGATGTACATCCAACTAAAATAATATCATTTTCGGTAATTTCTTTAGTGGCTAAATCATGTTCGATATTGTACAATATGCACTCCATACTCAGTCCAGATTGAGCCTTGTTAATACAAGGGGCTCCAAACATCTGTGCTAGTTGATTAGCCCAAGAATTATTATTAGTTTCGGTGGCTCTTTTATTATAGAGTTTGTCTGAAAGATTGTTCGCATATTTGTCACACCAGTTTCGTATCCCCATCTGCCTCTTTTCTTTGTCTACTTCTTCTTCTGTTAGTTCGGGACGTAAGAGATAATCAGCAGTTTCATCACCTACTGTAAAACTACATCCATAAGCAAAAACTCTATTAAAGTTTATTTCTTTGTCATTTCTTTTGAGTACTGGCATATTTGTTATTCATTTCGTGTGTAAAAATCTTATCAATACTACTTATCGTTCCACAGGTGTCGGCACAGTAAGATAGTCTACCATTTTCAACCTTGTCTTTTTTCCAAGAATCTGCAAACACTCTATCTAGATGTTCACCGTCTAATATTTCTTCTAGAGTATGTTTATCTAAACTAAAATGATCCCACCCATAATCATTCATGTGTTTATGAAGTTGTAAAGTTCTGGTATCAGTATATGTTCCGTTTAGATGTGTTCCTATATAACAACAAGGCATTACTCTTCCGAAGTTATCAATAAAAACTTCTTTTCCGCCGTCCCACATTTTAGATTTGCATTTTATTTCACAGGTGTTATATCTTGTATTATCTTCTTTAAGGATGCGTTTTTCATAAACTGTATCTACTTCATCTTTAAAATTCTTACCGATATTTTTTTCTGCTTTTAGAGCACGATAATCTTCTATTTTAAAAGGATAAAATCTAAAAGGTTCTTCTCCTTCTGGGTTTTCTAAGTTTCTATTTTTAGGATTTGTCGGTGCTTCGATCACATATTCTAACTGTCCGTTCTTGTCTAACACTGACATTTTTTTAAGTTGACGACCGTTATCTACACCTAACGCTTTTTTAGGAATAAACTCATTAAACTTCATTTCTTTGGCCAACTTAGCAGCTGATTCAATTTGATGTTCGTTATGTTTAAAAATTAAATAATCCCAGTTAGCTGTTCCCCCGGCATCAATAAAAGCTTTAACATTAGGCATTAACTTTTTCCAATCTACATTTCTTCTATATAAATGATTGGTATCTTCTAAACCGTCTATGCTGAATGTGACTCGCCAGTACGATACATTTTTGTCTATATTGTGTTTTTCGAAAAGCTTTCCTAATCTAGTCCACCATTCGGGATTTCGCATTCCTCCGTTGGTGTTTATGTTTACTTGTGTTGTATTTGATACTGAATCAATATATTCACAAATCTCTAAAACATCTCGGGCAACACAAGGATCACCGTGGACTCCACAAAACAATATAAGATTACATTTTTTGATTATATGAGGAGGAAAATATTGTTTAAACTTATCTAATGTTATTTGACCTATTTCTAGATCCGGTCTCACATGGGGACTATTATTATAGAATCGAACACACATAGGACAGGCAGCATTACAGGCATTTGTAAGCTCTATGTGCATCTGGCTTAGTTCGTGTTTATTCCAGAATGCTTGACTTGATGATTTTCCCATAGTCTCTAAACGTCTCATAGAAATCTTGGTTCCTATAAGAATCGTGCTTTTCAACCACAGAAATAAATTCTTTCCATAATTTTTTATCATATGTTCCATTTTGAATAAAACCTATTATGCCAGGTAACTGGTGCCACACCTGTGTATATGTTTCTGGAATAGTTTTGAGTTTTTCTATTACTTTTTCTTTAACTTCGGGATGGAGAGTCGCTATATTAAAATACTTAGGTCCGTGAACAAGATTTAGATAAACTCCAAAGTCTTTGAAGTTACTATAATATTCTTCTAATGTTTCAGGAAGATTATAAATGTTTAAAGAACTTAAAGTAATGCACCAGCTAATGCTCATGTTTCCGTAGTCAGCATTATACTGCCTGGCTTTATTCATATTATTTTTTACTTCATTCCATACAGCAGGAAATCTCATAAACTCAAATTGTTCTCCTACTCCGTCGATACTAAAACTTAGATTAATAGATTTAAAGTTTGTCCATAGTTCAGTTTCTTTAGGCCAAGTAGTTCCGTTGGTATTGTAGTGAAGTTCTATTTCTTTTGCATAACCTTTATCAACACATATCTTAAGTATCTCCCACATTTTTTTACTTAAGAACGGCTCACCGCCATAAAAATCAAACTGTTTTATAGTGTGTAGATTATTTTCTAGATCTTTCCAGAACGCACTATCTTCATCATATTGTTGATGAAACTTTTTCATGTTGTTGCTGTAATCTTTAAATGTCATGTTTGTAGCATGATCTAAATCATATGCTTCTTTCATCCAGGTACTACTTATTGCAGGATGACAAGTTCTACATTTAATATTACAGTTATTTCCTAAGTTTAGTTCGAACTTGGCTAGACCTTGATATGGTGATCTATTCTGCCATTTTATTTCATGAAAGTAACGCTCGTTATCTCTCATTCTTTTGCTTTTTCTACCACCGTCTTCTTCGTCCCAGCAAAACTTACAGGCCGAATCTCTTACACCGTTATCCAGATTGTTTCTAATCTTTTCTGCATGTTTGTTATTAAAATTTTCTTGTATAGTTTTTTCGCCAATATAGTACGGCCTTTTAATCAACGACATATCATTGTATGACCCTTGGATCATACAACACATTTTTGTACTGCCGTCATTATTAGCACTCATGGCATGGAATGCATTTACACACCAGCTATTTTTATTGCTATCATTTATCATAGTTTTCATAAACTTCTTTGCACATACTATAAAAGTCAGTATATTCAGGAAAAGTTTTTAATAAGTTTGTTCCAAGACGTTTATCATTTTCAGTAAAGAAAACATAAAAATCTCTACGGCCTGCACGTATCTTTTCCTGGCTAACTGGATTTTCACGCATATAATCTGTAACACGTTTAAACTTTTCGTATTCCACACCTGTAAACCATTGTTGATTATCTTCTATAAATTTTAATGTTTCTTCTTGATGTTTTAAAAACTGTTTAGGCAAAATGTTTATCATCCAATGCGGTGGTTCTTTTAGATAAGGAGTATCAAATGCTACCGATTCAAAACCAAATTTTTCTCTCCACTCGATCACTTTGTGCAATAACTGTTGAAAGTTTGTGACACAAAGCACGTTGTATGTACACATTAGATTAACTGTTGCACCGGCTTTAATAACTTCGATCATATTACGTTCCCAATGATCACATTTTAAACCAGTACGCATATATTCTGCTTGTTCTCCCCAACTGTCAATGCTTGTGAAGAAACTAAATTTACGTATTTTCTTTTGACGTATCAAGCTCTGTACTCGAGTTATTAATCTATCTACACGATCAAATGTAACTCCTAGGTTACTGTTTAATGTTATTTCGAGATGAGGCGCTGGCTCTTCTTCCAATAGATCAAAAAACTGCATAGCCGCAGGATTCATCAAAGGCTCGCCGCCTGTAATTCTTAATGTATGTAAATCGTTACGTAAGCTAGGCCACCATTTCCAAAAAGCTTCGATATATGGATTTTGATCTTTAGGTCCATAATACGTACCACTATTGAGAAAATCTATACCGTATTGATTATAGGTTAGATCATAATTGCCATGTTTCTTTATTTCTTCCATCCACATTGTACTGGCTTGTGGACAGCAATATCCGCAACGATAGTTACAACCGTTACCAAAACTAACTTCAAGATACTTAGGATTAATAGGAGCATCCCACGGCAACTTTGCAAGTTTTTCAATCATAGGTTCTGCAAAATCGCTAGAACTGTGTATCATTCGATCGCTAATATGCTCGCCTGGAAGATCTTCGATATTCCAACAATAGTAACATTCGTCAGGACGACCTCCCTCTAACATTGTTTTACGTTGTTGTTTTTTCCATTCTGTGTTGTGTAATGCGCTAGGATCTTTCGCTATTTCTTCTAGACCAATATGATGTGGTCTAGGATGATAGCAACTATGATTATCGCCTGTATGTAGATACAGAGTCTGATGTAGCCATTTCATGGCACAGAATCCTGGACCTACTTTGTTTAAGCGATCACGTACTAGTTTTATTTCTTTGACTCTGTTATCCATTTATTTGCCTACACTGTTTGTAAAAATTTTCTAGCTCAGGAAATGTATTTAAGAAACTTGTACCTCTTCGAATATCATGTTCTGACCAGAACAAGTAAAAGTTTTTCATAGCCTTTGTTTTGTCAAACCCTGTGTCTGATCTAATCCAATCTATCAAACGCTGAACTTTGCTTATTTCAAAATCACTAAATCCTTTAAACTCGTTCCAACGTGTTTCTGGATTATATTTCATAAAATCTATTGTGCGTTCTAGCTCACTAATCATTTCCGGTAATAGCTTTGGATTTAAAAAGTCCGGATCAGTTAGTTGAGGCACATCAAACCAAACTAGTTGTCTACCTCGATTGTATTTTTTTCTTAACTTTAAAATATTTTCGATATAGTTATAAAAACCTGTATAACTTAAAGCATTAAATGTAATAATAAATGTTAGACTGTGTTTTTCACTGTTGGCTAAAAAGTCTGTTACATTATTGTATAACAGATCAAAATCCATACCGTTGCGTATATACTCTGCCTGAGGTCCCCAGCTATCTAATGAACAAAATAACATAAAATGATCGATAGCATTCGCGTCGGTAATTTGTTTTAAACTTAACATAAACTTAGACCACTGGTCCCCTGGGGGACAGCAGTTACTTGTGATGCTAAGATGTAAATCTTTTTTAGGATTATTTTTAATATAATCAAACATCCTAAATGTATTTTTGTCCATTAATGGCTCGCCACCGGTCATTCGGAATGTTTGTAGTGTTGGATATATATCCGGTAACCACTCCCAGAATGCTTTTAGATAAGGATTATCAGGACTGTTGTCTATGTTTAGTTGTTTTACCCAAGACAAATCGTTATGCCATCGATCTGATAAAATAAAAGCACCGTTACGTTCTATGTCCTGCTGCCATGCCGTAGACAAATGTGGACTGCAATAACTACATCGAAAGTTACAGGCCTGATTAAAGTTTACTTCTACATATCTTGGTTTTGCATTTCCGGTAAAACCTATCGATAAAGCCTCTTCTATTAAATCAGGTTCATATACATCTTTACTACGATAAGCACGATCACTTAGCTGATTACCGCTATCTTCTATCTGCCAACAAAAACTACATTCTGCAGGACGTTCTCCGTCTAGCATTAACTTTCTTTGATCTTTCTTATAACGAGTATTATGCAATGCACTGACATCTATCGCTATTTCCTGAGCAGGAACATGATGGCTCCTTGGGTGATAACAACTGTGTGTTTGTCCTGTGGGTATGTGTAAACTAACATTAAACCATTTTGCTAAACAAAAGCTAGGACTTACTTCGTTTAACTTTTCAAAAACCGTAGAGGCATCGGCCAGATATCTGGATTCAAACTTACCATTAACTAGTTTGGCTTCGTTGCCTTTAAGATTTCTGTTGTATTTCATCGAATACTGTTTGTAGCCAGCTAAAGTCATTTATTTTTTTCATAGCCGAACTATTTCCCCTATTTTCCTCTCCGTACTTTCTACCTTGCAATGCTCCTAGATAACCGTAGTAACCATATGCAACATCTTCATTTAGCTGGCACCATCTGTCTAACCTTGACTGACTTTCGGCACTATCCTGTCTGGCAATAACTTGGCTTGCTAACTTAGCACATTCTCTAAATGCTGATTTCCAAGTATTAAATGGATCTGTATTGAATGCTGTAATATTTGATACACACTCTATAACTTTAAAATTATTACTAATACTAGTAGTCATGTCTGTGCTATTAACATCCATAGTTATAGTTTTTTGTCTCGGTAAAAGTTTTATACCACCATAACCATATTCTAAATCATTTATAGGATTTCGACTTCGCCATACATGCACATGGGATCTTTCATATCTAGGAACAGCATAATCAAATAAAAAATCATCAACTACGATCGCATCCCCGTCTACAACATAAAATAAATCAGTAGTTGCTATTTTTGCAGCGGCTATATGTGCATGATGTATTCCCTTTACTCCGTGAATACGCAAGGCATTTGGGAATCGTTTTTTAAGATTATCGTAGTTATCATCTGCATTAGGTTCATTGTAACTAATAAAAACGATATCGTATTTCTGTTTCTTAGGATAGGATGCTATAATATCTATTTCTTTCTTTTCAACAAAGTATCTGTTATCAAACTCTCGTTGGCTTATTGGTAGATTCTTTGGAAATAAACAGATGCCATCTTTATGTTCACCATTCTTAAAAACGTGAACATACATGTCATCCCACTTAGTCGCTCGATAGCTAGACGGATCGAAGTTATCTACGACTTCTAAATCGTCCCATACGACCCAAAACATCTTGGTAAACGATCTACAAGATATGTCTCTAATATTTTTACAGTTTTCTACAAACTGTATATTAGGAAATCTATTAGATATTAATTGTTTTTGTTTGATATCAATAGTTTCTTGACTGACGTAAAAAATATCATACATTTTTATAATAGGTCAATCCAAGATTGATAGTTTCGTCGTACAAATCTAGTGTGAACTTACTTTGTTCAGCAGTGAGCCAAGGCCAATGTAATCCTAGTTCATGTTTAATCTTAGTGCCATAGTCCTGTGCATCTTCTTCTACAAAAGTATGATTAACTTTTGTTTCATATATTTCTCTTAGAATTTCAAAATCACGAACATCTACATAGTTCCAATCTGTACAGTTAGTCATCCATGTTCCCATTCGGGCACCAAGGATAGCATATTTGCCATTTTCTTCATGACTACCAACAGTAGACCACATGCGAAGTCTATGTATATTATGCCACCAGATACGTTCTTTGATTTCCTGCGGAGAAACTTTGACTCCGTCGAGCAAGGTCATCTTAACACCTTCACGGAATCCTGCTCGCCATGCTTGAAAGGGACTACCGGTAATAACACTATCACTGTAGACACGTGGAAAATTTCTATATCCATCTTCCCAACAGAAATCTACCTGGGCTCGGTCGCTGGTAGAGTTTTCATGTGTCTGCATGTTTAGTACAAAATCTTTACGCCAGATTTTTAATCCACCATTGCCGTAGCGTAATCCGTTAATATTATTGCGACCACACCATCCATATACTTGGATTTTCGGATCGCTCATATCAAGATCAAGATTAAAGAACTCGTGATAAACAATATTATCAGCGTCCACACTAACGAACCAGTCGGTTTCAGAAAGTTCTGCTGCGGCTTTGTGTGCATGATCACTGCCTTTGACTCCGTGAACACGTTTAGCCCAAGGTACCTTAGTGCATAGATCAGCATAGTGCAGATCTGCATTAGGCTCGTCATAACTTAAAAAAACAACATCAAACTCGACTATTTTCATTTAATTTCTAACACATAGTTTTTTAGTACACGTCTAGTATAGATGCTGAATCGATCCGGCATCTGGACATTATTATATGTTATTTTACTATCTACTAAGTCTTTTAGCAAGACATTGTACTTTTTATATAATATATTGGGATCATTATATTCGGTAACGTAAAAATTTAAAATGGTTTCTCCGTCCCAAATGATTTTTCGTTTAACTACTGGTTGATATTTTTCAGGTAAAACAAATGTTCCTCCAAACTCTTCAGTAAGCTCAAAAGTTAAACTATTATTTTTAGTGTCGTATACTATAAAAATATCAGGATTATCTATTTCTGTCCAATCTTTATTGATAACTCTATGCAAGACATCGTCGATTTTAGTTACTGTTTTCTTTTCTAACAGTTCAAATGTCATATTTCTAGTATCTACGGCACAGTTAATGATGTTGATCTTACCTTCAATAATCATTTCTGCGAGATCACTGGCAACTGGTATGATATTAGATTGTCCATTAAAAGCAGATTCGGGTCCAACCGCAGTTACCATGCCAGATTCTATCTCAAATGTAGCTACATACTTCACTGGATCTAAAATAATTTCTTGCAGTGAGTCGGTTACTTGTTCCATACTAGTTCCTCTAATATACTGATATTTTCATCTGTCATAAAAGTTTTTTCTACATAATGAACGATATCTGTCTGTTGGTAATTTCCTATTTTTAACCTACCGTTTTTATCAAGATACAATCCTACATGATGTGTCACGACATCTGCGGGCCATGGCCAGTTTTGTATCATTGGTTTAAGATGAACTATTTTAGGAAAATCTAAACTATATGATATTTCATCTTCTAATCCTAAAATTTTTGCGCTCAATGCAAACGCTTCGTCTGTACCTACTATTTTAGGTTTGTGTTCAATTAAAAAAAGATTAGAAAACTCTTTAGGATATTCTGTAATGTATCTTACTAAAGTAAAAAACTCTTTAGCTGTTGAACTTTCTTTTTTAAAAAAAGTAAAAAAACTATAAAGATTTGGTAAATGATTCTTCTCGAATGCTTTTCTATAAAAATTATTTGTAACCAGCTCTGATCTGTAGGTATATGCCTTGTTAGGAATATATATTTCGCAATGTTCTAAGAAATAGTCAATCCAATGGCTGTAGTCTCTTAAGAATAGCATGTCGACATCTAAACAAACTGTATTTTCAAAGGGACTAAGTTTATCCATATAACTCCTGCCGTCCCAAAAATCCTTGTCTGACCAATCTATTATGTGATCAAATACCCATAACGATTTAAATTTAGATATGTAACTTCTATCATTTATAACCAGTGCCACTTGATCATATCCAGGCTTCTGTGTATTTTTAATGCTTAAGGCCAGTGCATATGCCATTTTAGCATATTCCGGACTTTCATCATTTTGATTCACAACTAAAAGATATCCGAAGTTCATATCAACTCCAACAATCTATCAGCATTTCTAGTTATACTGGCCTTATTCATTATATGCACATCGATGTCACTGATAGAAACAGGAAAAAACTTTTCATTGATAACAGTATTAATTAAAAATATAAGTTTATTGTTGCTATCGATGGAATGTAATATATCTTTATCTAATGTAGAAAATACAGCAGGCAAATGTACATCTGCCTTTGTTTCAAACCCGTCCATTATATGTTGGGTAATACTAAATGCGATATCATTTCTATAATTTTTTATTCTAAATCTAAACAGGTCTGCAAAATATTCATAGTTCTCTTTGACGTAGCTGAGCAACAAAAAGAAATTTTTTGAATATTCATTTTTTGTAAACATCACCGTTGTTGCCCAATACAGATGTACACCTGTATCCGAAACATATTTGTCATGGTATCCTAGTCTTTCGTTGCCTACAATATCATCTATAGCTGTTCCTAATAATACTCTGTCTGAATATTCCCAATAGTTGTTTAATGTATTAGAAAAAATTAAATAATCACTATCTATTAACAATGTCTGATCGTAAGGTGTAAGAGTATAAGCATCGTTTCTGTTTAGATTTACAAAAGGAACAGATTTAGATGAGTTTCCGTCATGCAAACGTCTAGTGTTATTTGTTTCCGGTTTATCTGTTACTAAGATGTGATCAAATAAGTTATCAGCCTTATTTTTTATTCCAGATGTTTCCATCCATTCTATTGTAGTTTGGTCAGTTACTAACGAAACAGGTAATCCGAGATGTTTTTTTGCCAGGCCGCCTGATATCAAACTCATTAATGCATAATCAACATCTCTATTATTATGCGCAAAAATTAAAATCCCTCGATTCATAAATCAACTAACTTGTCAACAGATCTACTTTTTTTCAACTTTTGAAAAGATTCAAAATATTCATTAGTTGAAGTAAAATATCTATCCATTATCTCTTCTTGAAACTTGGCTAGATCATCTACTAATACAGGTGATTCGTTGCTATCCAATAAGACAATACCAGAAGTTCGACCTTTGTCCAATAAGGTTTGAACAAAACTTATTAGCTCTCGATTGATTTTGAAAATACCACCATTAAAACCAAATGTGAGTTTAGCTTGTACCTTTTCTTTTAAGACCTTGTGTTGAACTGAAAAGGTCTGTCTGTAGTTTGAAAAGTCTAAGGCTGCTTTGAGCTGCTCGTCCATTACTACTCCTATAAACTGTGCAGTTTATTTATAGGAGTATTTTGCGGTGAGAGAGTTTTATGAAGTAGATATTGCCGACATAGAATAAGACGGACTTGTGATATTCCAGCTACCAGTAGGATAAAGTGGTCCGCTGGCTTTAAGTTCTTCTGCTGTAAATGTAAGTGTTCCGTCTATACTATCGCCTGGGGGTGGAGTTCCTGGGTCTGTATAATCGTCTCGAGCTGTGATCCTAATAAACAACTGTGCTGCGGTACCGCTTGAGTTGTTAGGTACATCACACCTAGCTTCTAATCTAAAATAGTTACTAGAATAAGGAGCACTTAAACCTGTTTGGTAATAAGTTTGAAAGATGTCAGTAAGATCATAATAGTTCAAAAATGCATTAGTATTAGCGCCAAACGACACAGTTCCTACATTAGATAAAAAGTTTGTCCAAACGCTGTTCTGTGCAGTAGAAGATCCGCCAGAACGACTTCCAATAATACGGATTTTGCCGCCGCTATTAAAGAAGTATCTTGCTTGATTAGAATCTGTAAAAGTTACTGTAAGTGTTGCCTGGGCCTGACTTGACCAAGTTGCAGATGTAGATTGTGTTGTTTTTACTGCAACTGTAGATTGACCAGAGGCTATATTAAATCTATTAGCATCGGCTGTAGTTAATAGGGCGTCAAAGTTAGTGATGATGGCGTAGTTAATAGGACTGCCTTTTGCTACGGCTGCTGCCACTGGACTTACTCCATCTTGGTGAATCCTAATACTCAAGATATCATTTCGTAATCCGTCCCAATGATTTTTTGTGATAACATTACCGTCAAAAACATCGGAAGTTTGTAATACCTGTCCGTATCCTCTACTGCCGGTTCCTGTACCCAATAACAACTGTGCCCTGTCTTGCAAGGAGTTATAATCGGTATCTTTGATTTGATCGCCTGCTGCCATAATTTACAATATAATCGCTTCAATAATCTTGATGCCTGTATCATCACTAGACTCTAGTGCGATAGCAAAAACATCATTTGAATGAGGAACTGCTGCTGAAGCACATCCGTCATTTGCTGCTATTAGTCGTTGGCCTTTCTTAACCGCGCCTGTTACCTTGACTGGAACGCGACCCTTCAACGCAACATAAACACCACCTTCTAGATCTTTGTTCATCATGAATGCTGGATTAGCACTGATCACTCCAATAGCTCTATCACCCCAAGAACTAGCTGTGATTTCTTTTTCTCCACCAACTGAAACAACAGTTCCAACTTCATATTCTGCATCTGGTAGATATTTTTCAGCTAAGTCAGCGTATTGAGCGGCAGTGGCTGTACCATCAAATATATTAGCTAACAGATTTCCACTGCTATCTCTAGCTGCTATTGAGTATGCTGTTTTTGTTGTTCTTGCCGAACGATATTGTGTACTAGTTAGGCCAGCATTCCAAGCAGGATCACTAGCGGCGTCGTTAATACGCATTCTATCTGTATTATCACTTATACCAATAAACTGGTTAGCGGTGATATTTCCAGTAGCATCTCTTACAGGAATTGATTGAACTCCACCTACTGGTATTCCAACAGACGGTAATAAAGAGTTAAGCTGTGATGCATTTGTCGCTGTAGCAGCAGAACCAGTACAGCTACCTGTTAATGTTCCTATAATATTAGCACCAGCATAACCAATCTGCTTTGTTGATGCATTTATCATCACGGTAGAATCGGTGGCTAAAACATTTCCAGTATGTACACCTGTGGTATTACCAGTTACATTGCCAGTTAATGCTCCATTAAATGTAGTAGCCCATACCTCTGACCATCTAAATGTTTCTAATCCTACGGCACCGCCTAGCTTATATGCATTGCTAGTTCCTGGAAAGATACCGTTATTTCTAATAATAGCAATATCTCTTTCGTCTGTATTTTCTGCAACTGTGATTCTAAACGTAATAGGATTACCTAATCTGTTTTCGATGATAACTTCATCACCGTTTTCAACATTTACTCTTAGATCATTACCGTCTCCAAGTTGAAAACCTGGATCTTTGAATACAACTTCTTCTGTAAATTCGTTATCGCCTACTTGTAAAAAGTTAGCTGCAGGAACTCCGCCTAATGAGTTAGCGTTTTCTGCTGTACCCCACATGATATAACCATCGGTGCTAACACCAGATTGGCTCTTAGCCAGAGTAAAACCTTTCTTAATCACTGTGAAGTCTTCAATAGCGTTTTGGCTACTATCAAGTGTGAATGCTGTTTTACTAAAAATACCAACTACTTTATCATCTGTGATAACTTTTAATATAGTGTGTGGTCCAAGATCTGTTGCAACTGTACCTTTTACTACTGCCGCAGATATAATACTAGAACCTAGATCAGGACTAGCTTCGGGTCCAACCAATGCAAAGTCAGTTCCAGTCCATGCATACAACTGTTTAGCTGTAGTATCCCACCAAAAATCGCCAGTGGATAACCCAGTCGGAGCAGTTGGACTAGCTTCAGCGCCGCTAGCTACTTTCCAACGACTTCCATCGTAGTATTTGATTTTTTTCGTTGTAGAAGTACTGTCATACCATATTTGACCGGTTAATGCTTTTGGCGGTGCTGTAGTATTCGCAAAACTTTCCAGTAAATGCACAAAATTTTCATTTTGAACTTCACCGTAGCCAGCGTAGTTTTTACCTACAAGACGAAGATCTGTAGTAGTGTCGATGGTCCCATCTGCTACATTAACCAGTGTTTCTCCGTTAAATTTGTTTACTTGATATGCCATTTGTTAGCTCCGAACGTCCTTATATTTATTGTACTATACGAGCTGCTGCCGCTTGCCTCTGCTGCTCTAGCTCTAAGTATTCTTCTTCTGATAAACTAGTAGGAACACCTAACGCTTTCTGTCTGATGTGTCTTAACACTTTCCAGTCTGTGCTATTTAAAAATTCTCTTTCTTGTCCATTTGCTACTTCTTGCTCTTTTCTATCTAATACAGATGATGCAACTGGGGAAACACTTCTACTGGCCAAATCAAACAGATGTGTTCCTGCCTGTAGTTGACTTGCTTGAATATCTGTTATTTCAACTATAGAAACTGTATTAGGAACATTAGGTCTATAATTTAATGTTGAAATAACTTGATCATTTTCTATACATACATAGTGCATTTTTTAACTCCAAATAGCCAAATAATTGGCAGCTCCCCTATCGCGCTGTTCTGAATTTTGTACCCATACCCTAATCCTATCTCCTTGGATAGAATACCAGTTTGCTAAAATGTCATCTGCATTTACTGTTCCTGCAAAATATATAACATTTATTGACGGTATGAAACCTACTAAATTAGCCATAGATTTACCTGCAGGCGGAAATATATCAAAGTAGTTAGCATTAGCATTTAACGAACCTACTTGATTGGTTCGAGTGTATACGCTAATCGCACCATAAGTGAAGGTATAAACTCCTAATCGACTATCAACATAGGCTTTGTTTGCTAAATGGCTACCGCTAGTCGGAGCAGCAGCACAAGTTACATTTCCTCTAGTTATCAATACTCCAGCAGCAGCATCTAATTCAATAATATCTTCTACACTGCCCGGACCGTCGTTATTTACATATAATCTCAATGCTTGACGTTCGCCGCCTCTGCTATAAACATCAATCCAGGCTACATCGCCACCGCCGCCATACGGATCGTTTGGCCATTGTATTCTTCCGCTAGTGGCCATTGTCATTAGCGTAACGTCTGCTACGTTGCCTACATGTGTTCCGTTTGAGTTTCCAGTAAGATTTCCTGTTACATTGCCTGCAACATTACCTGCAAGATTAGCAGTTATAGTTCCTGCAGAAAAGTTTCCACTTCCGTCTCTAGCTACGATAGCACCGGCAGTATTTGAACTTGTAGCGTTAACACTTACTGTTACTGGAGTGGCTCCATTAAATGTATTAACTGATGCTGTCGTTAAAGTGTTATTAAAGTTAAGATACGATCCTTTTGTTAATGCTTCTAAACCTCCTACCGCTTCCCACACCGGTCCGCCGGGTCTCGCCTTAAGTACGTAACCGTCTGCTCCCAGGCCTAACATTGCAGTTGTATTTGCTGCTGTTTGATACGGTATTGCACCAAGGCCGCCTCCGACTATATTAGTTGCTGTTGTGGCCAAAGTCGCAATATCAGCTGTTCCTTTGAACTGATTAGCATAAACCTTATCAAACGGTATTGTTGGTATTCCTAGATTTACTGTATATACTCCAACCCCATTTGAACCGATGATTGCAGGTGCATTAGGACCTCCTGCTAATAGAGATCTAGCAGATGAAAGGAAATTAATGTCAGGCCCTGAATCACCTAGATCAAAGTTTATCGCACCAGTAGAAGATCTAATAGTAGGAGCAGTTCCTACTTCAACCAAGAATCTCATTTGACCACTGCTGCCGATCGTTATACCTGTATCATTTACAGATAGCTGGGTGAGTGTCCCTACTGTCTGTAATGCTGAGTTAACAACATTGGATGCTAAAATATTTCCGGTTAATGTATTGGCTGCGGCTGGAACTGTTACATCATTTAATCCTGTAAATGTAACACCATTTATTTTAGGACTATTTGAAAGTTGTCTTGCAGCATTAGCTGTTCCTGTAAGTGTTGCACCTACAAAGGTATTTGCTTCAACTATATTAAATGAGCTTGTGCCTGTTGTTGCTGTAACATTACCTGTAACATCTCCAACTAGATTAGCATTTATAGTACCTGCAGAAAATCCGCCTTCGCTATTTCTTGCTACAACTTTTCCTATAACATTAGCTGAAGTTGCATCAACCGACCATGTCTGTTCTGTGCTACCATCGAAATCGCTTCCAGCGATATACGAGCCTTTTTTAAGTTTGTTTGTTGTACTCGATTTAACTGTTATGTCTGCTTGACCGTCAAATGCAACACCGTTAATAAATCGACCAGTAGTTAATCTTGCGGCTGAACCAGCTGAACCGGTAATATTACCTTGTATAGATATCGTAGATCTTAGATTGATCCCAGCCACTAAACTATTACTAAACCCAGAAATGCTATTAGTAGTATCAATAACAAATGCAGAGTTTGTACAGATAGCTGTAATCTGTCCATCGATCTCTAGAAATATCACCGGTCTAGTGTTCCCGTCGCTGTCTTCCAGACTCGACGATCTAGCTCTTGTAGTACCGAATCCCGGTACTGCTTCCGGTCCAATAAATCTCCATTCGGAACCGGTCCACACATTTAAAGTATTAACTGGGGTTTTAAGCCATAGTGCTCCTATTGTGGGCTGTTCTGGTGCTGTATCTTTTAATAATGCTGCTCCCACTAACATCCACTGAGAGCCATCATAGACATTTACAAGATTATTGGTTGTGTCAAACCATATCTGTCCTTGTAACGGGCGTGACGGAGGTTCAGCGTTGGCAAAATTTTCTAACAAGAACACAAAGTTTTCATTTTGTGTTTCTCCATATCCAACATAGTTTCTTCCAACTAAACCCAGACTGGTGCTGGTATCTATAGTACCATCTTCCAATACTACTAGTTGTTCGCCACTAAATTTGTTTATAACGTAAGCCATTTATCGCTCCTGCTGGATTATGGTGGTAATACAGTATCTGAACTCCATGTCCATACACCAACCTGTATTGTAAATTCTTTTATGATTCTAGTTGTCGAAATACTCTGTGCCGGCAACGTGGCTGATCCAAAACTTAAATTAGTCACAGCCGAAGCAGTACCGCCTACAAGATCTGTAGCAAAGGTTCCGTAGCTGAAAGATCTTAAAGGATTAATATCTAAACTCGATGATGAGTTGCTTACAACTGTACACAAGATCTTAGCTACTGTACCATCTCGATAATCAGCCACTGGAGCTAAATTGTTGAGAATATTTGTAATAATGTAACTGTTAGATTTACCATCTGATAAATCCATACTGAACACCAACGGCCTAGTTTCTATAGTGTTGTCAACATATTCTTTTGTAGCAGCATCTTGTGCAGATGTAGGATCTGCCATTCCGGTAATCTTTGGACTTCCGATTAGTGAAATATTTCCTGTGCCGTCTGGTGCTATTTCAATGTCGTCGTTATTGGCTACTGTAGAAATTCTGTTGTTTTGCAATCTCATTTGTGTCACAGGAGGAATACCTGGACCGATATTAATAACGTTTTGTGTACCAAAAGACGTAACACCCGGAATACTAGTGATTGCAGATCCTAGACTGTTTCCGTTTATAACCAATGTTCCGCCAATATATAATGCTTTTCCAGATCCAAGATTAAGACTTTCTGATAACTGCATGTAGTTGCTAGACTGCACATAGTTAAAAGTTTTATCAGTAGTTCCTTTAATAGTAATACCTGCACCATCAGCAGTAGCGTCTGATGCACCTGTTACATTAGCTATGGTTATATTTTTATCTTCAATAGTAACATTAGCTGTGTTAACTGTAGTTGTAGTTCCGTTAACTGTTAAATCTCCTTCGACTATAACACTACCACCAACAGTAAGTTGACTATCTGAAAATCCTTGATAAACCGCTACAGTTCTAGTAGCCGCGGTTATTAAAAGTGCATCTTCTTGACTTGCACTTCGTCTAACGTTTAACGACAATGTCTTATCCGAACTGGCATTTGTTAAAAATACGTTTCCGTTTGATACGAAAAGATTTCCTTGACCTGCTGATCCAAATATTAGACCTAAGTCATTTTGAATATTAAGTTGTCCTGCATGGTTATTCGCTGCTACGTCGTTTCGTAGATATTTGTTAGCTACTGCGCCGCCTAACTGTTCGCTGTTTGTAACAGTTACATTAAATTTTAATCCAGATAATGTACTGGCATTAAATCCTGGAATGATGCTGCCTGTAAAACCAGTGATATCATTCTTCGGCGTAAAACTATTAGTGGAAAAAATACCAATCAACAGACCATTATTATATAAACTGGTTATAACCCTTGTTTGGTTCTGAGTATCTAATATACTTTCAACCCTTAAACCACTTAATCCCTGTGTAGCAGAATATGCGGGTGCCAGTAATAAAGGATTGGTACCATCAAAGAAATATAACTGACCTGCTGAATCATCAAACCAAAGATCGCCGATCGCTAAAGAGCTAGGTTGTGTAGAACTAATAGTTGCGGAACTAACTGGTAAAAACTGTGTACCTGTATATACTTTTAATTTTAATTCGCTAGTATCAAACCATACTTGACCTCTGATAGGAGTAGTAGGTTGTGTTGTATTAGCAAAGTTTTCTAATAGTTTTACAAAGTTTTCGTTAAGTGCTTCACCAAACCCGCTGTAGTTCTTTCCAATAAAAGTAAGATCAGTTGAAAGATCATCGATCTGGCCATCTGCCACTGTTGCGACTATAGTTCCATCTGTTTTATTAATCTGATATGCCATGTTATCTTTCCGTTTAGAATGCCGGTGGTCCGGATCTAATAATATAGTTTAAAGTGATATACGGATTCATAAGACCTACAGGTGTTCCCAAAGTCACGCCTGCACCTTTTTTGATTCCGCCTGAATCTTTCAAATACTGTGCTTGACCAGGTGCTGTTGGTCCTAGTCCGGTCGTTGCCGAAGCATCTAATGTTGTTGTAACTGCTATTGCAGCATAATCTTGTGTGCTGCTAGATAATGTATGACTATGTTCTGGTAGGTTAGATAAAACCAATCCCACTGAAGCTTGACCAGCGGCTCCGCCTAGTGTTTGAGCTAAAACGTCTGGAACTCGACCTGCGGTTCCTCCACCAGCATCTACGAATCCGCCACTTAAAACTGGTACTGCTCCAGCATTGTCCATGTTATCTTTGCCAAGAGGAAATCTACCTCTTAGATCCGGAACTCTAAATGTGTTTACACCAAGTAATGGTGCTGAACCATTATAGGTCGTTGATATGATATCGTATAAATCAGGATACTTTGTTCTTTCGATTTCTGAACCGTCACATAACAAGTATCCATACGGAGCATTAGTTCCAGCATAGGGCATGATGGCTCCCATTGGTACTCCGAAATCACCAACAAACACATCTCGAGTTTGCTTTAATAGACCAGAGGAAGCTGATGCTGCTTCGCTGGCTCTATAGGTCAAAACAAAATCTGTTTTTTTGCTATAGTTTGGAAATGGTTCTGATTTACCAGAAATAATGTTCGAAGTTAATGCTGTTGTGAATACTTTAGTATAACTACCCACTTGACCGTCGAACTGCACCGGTGCACTGACCACGTCGCCTGCTAGTTGGAATGTTGTTATGTTATCTAAAGCGATTGCGGTATTAGCCCTACCACTGATGTTTCCTGAAAGAACTCCCTCAATAGTATCTGCTATAATAGTCTTAGCACGAACTGTTCTATATCGCTTAGACGTTGATCCGATATCAAATGTATCAGTCACAGAAGGTAACTGATTATTTGTTTGCAATGTACCTGTTACACTCGCACCGTCACCGACTATAAGATTTTTTGTAATACTCATACCACCAGCAGTTTTTATACTGCCGTTGTTAAGGTTAGTACTGGCTGTAGTATTTGCAACTATGAGAGAACCTGTCAGTTGAACAGATCCATCGACGTCAAGTTCATAATCAGGTGATGCTTTATTAATAGAAACTTTGTTTTCAATTACACGCAATATTGTAGACGGTATTCCGTTTCTATTTGTCTGTAAATCTATACTGCTACCTGCAGAACTATTATAAATTTTTGCAGAAGTAGCGGTGTTTGAAAGATTAAATGTTCCGTCGACACCTAAAGTTAATCCAGAATTATTTCTAATATTAAATGCAAACTCGGTAGTATTGATCGCATTTGATCTGAGAAACTTACCAGCTTCAACTGGTAATGCTTCGCCGACTACATTTAATGCATCTGCTGTTGAAGCGGTACCAAATAATTTAGGTAAAAATCCACCAGCAAACTGAGCAGCGATAGTTTCGTCAATATTACCCTGTTCATCTTTAGCTGAGGCCACATTGATACCGGATCTAATGGTAGGGAAACCGCTGATTCGAACCTTCGGTGCAAAACTATCTTTACTAAAAATGATAACTGGAATATCTGCAATGTAGAATAATAGGATATATCTGTCGATATTGTCACTGTCGGAAATCTTCTCAACCGACGGTCCATATCTAAGTCCATCTACTGTACTCTGGCTTGGACCTACTAATAACCAACGCTGTCCTGTGTAGATTCTTAACTGCTGGTTAGTAGTGTCTACCCAAAGTTCACCAACCTTGCTGTCTGCTACAGCAGGTTCACTTGGTCCTTTTTGTATTCCGCTTGCTGCTGTCCAAGTTACATTATCGTATAGTTTTAGTGTTGAATTTTCAGTATCGTACCAAAGCTGACCTTCGATAGGATTAACTGGTTGTGTAGCTGAAGCAAAGTTTTCTAATAATGCTAGAAAGTTTTCAGCGATAATTTGTCCGTAACCTGTAACATTTCGACCAGGAAACACTAGACTGGTATCTGTACTTGATGTATTGTCAAATACAGTTATGGGTGTTTTATTTTCGCTATCTGTAAAATTAACTGTATATGGCATTTATTATACCTCAGTGAAACCGGTTAAGCTTTGTGCTCTGATCGTGTAATCGATCTGGAGTAATCTATTAAGTGATTTCTGTACAGGATGGAAAACAACGTGTGTAAGTAACTTGCCGGTTCCGTTAGGATTATAACTTCTTAATCCTAACTCATCGAAAACAAAGTTACTGTTCATATCTACACTATTATCAAATGCTTCTTGTCCCAAAGGCTCACCGTAATCTAATAAACAGGTTATTAAAATATCGCTATAAGTCGCGCCACTTACGTGTCTTATTTCCATTTTATTTCTTGCAGGATCTGTATTAGCTACAGCATTCTGATCAACTACCTTCGAGTATGTTTGATTATAAAGACTTGAATTAATACCTATGGTATTTGGACTTAGGTATGTTATCAATCCTGTAGGATCAACAGTTGTTCCGCCAGATCCAAAAACCATTTCATATATGGTTCCTTGGCCTTGATTACTCAAGCTCTGTACCATCGCTACGCTCATGTTTTCATAATGAATAGCGTTTCTTTTATCTTGAAAAACTTCACCTGTTTGAGGATCCCATATTTTGATATGTCCTTCAAAATGGAATCCGCCGGTTTCGTTGGGTTTTCCTGTATTTTGTTGGTTATTTTCGGTCATTTTAGTGTCTTCATTTTCCATCTTGTATTTATTCGTCTAAAAATCTAGTCATTTAATCTTATAGGGCTCGAGTTTCTGTTGGTAAATCTGTGCTTTTTTGCGATATAAATCTAGCTATAGCAGATGTATTGTCAAGCAATGTTATACCAGAACTAGCAGAAGTTTCGCCTCTATCATACCAAATTTTTCCAGTTCTCTTGATTATTGTGATTCTAGTACCCGCAGGCAAAGCTGTTGTAAGTCTCACGTAGTTTGATACTCCGTCAACACTAAACTCAGCTTCGATTACTTCGTCCCCGTCTGGGCTAGCGGAAGCTAACTCTGGGTTGAAAACTGTGTAAGGATCTTTACGTAATCTGCGACCGGCAGCAAATATTTCTAGTTCGTCACAGGCAGAATATGTAGAAGGTATAGAAACTTTTGTCCACGAAGAACGTGTTCCTTGTGATGGAACAAAGTTTAATGGTCCTACTAACAAGGTACTTCCATCGCTGAAGAAATCAAATCTTTCCTGATTTTCGTTGTAAGGCAGTTTCTCATTGTATCCTACATCAGAAATCGGTGTATGAGCAACATAAGTTTCTTTTATGCTGGTTCCTTGTGTGCCTCTTCTCAAATGACCTAATATATTTCCTTGCTTAGTGAAATATTCAATCCTCTCGCCCTGGATATAAATCGCGCCGGGGATATTTCTAGAAGGAATAGGATCAGCTAGATTTGAAGCATCATTTACCGTTATCTGCTGATCATAATAGTTTAGATCTTGTGTGATATAAGTGTCTTTATATGCAAATCTACCATATGTATAAACATTCAATGCATCTTTTCTTATTTCAAATGCACTTGGTTTTTTGTATATCGCATCGGTATAAATGATGATCTTAACTAAATCCGAAGCAGTTGTACTAGTCTTTAGATAGACCACAGCATTTGGCAAATCAACATAATAATCTTGTTCCTGAGTTAGTCTATCTCCGTTTAAGAATACCCAAACATAGGCTGTACTCAATGGCACGTTTGCCAACTTGAAGTGTACTTTGCCACCAGTAAACTCGTCAGTCAAGATACGCATAGTAGGATATTCAGAGAACCAAGTAACATCAACTATATCGTTATCTGTTTCATTAACACTGGTTAAGGTCAGGTCTGGGTCTAACAATAAATTATTTCCCTGTATTCTGTATTCTGCTTCAAGATCGTTTTGTATCCTGATTCGATCTCCAATGTTCATAGGTGTAGTGATCGTTAACTGCTTAGAAATACCATCAAACACATAATCTGTAATAAAAGTTTTTAGTATGCCGTTTATGAATACCTGTATATTATCCGGTAAAATAGAACCAGCAGTTTCAAAAGGATCTGTACCTAATATGAAAATATTTGTCACTCCGTCGTATTCAAAATATGTAGTATCTACTCCACGTAATACTCGATCGTTAACTGATACTATCATTGATGCCCTTGATGATCCTCTTTCAAGTTCTACAAAGTTATCAAGGTCGAAGCTTCTTGTACTTCCTTCAAACTCAAAGATTTGATTATTAATTTTTATTATAGATAATCCCGAAGAATCAGTATCTGTAGTTACTGACAGACATACAAGTTTAACTACACTTCCGTTAGCTGGTGGTATAGCAAACTGTACCAAGGTTTTATTAAATCCCTCGACATCATTTTCAAATATATCGCTTCCGTTGATAAATCCAACATCGGTCTCGATTCCGTCAACTGTTGCATAGACATTTGTTGTATCTGCATAGTTAGCTGCTGTTAAGAAGTTAACTACTTGCCCATCTGCAATATATTCTTGATAATCTAATAATCCAGCACCACCTAAACTGAAACTTAATATTTCTATTATAGATCCCTGCTCTGGCACATTGATAAAATCAATCGAATGAGCAGCTAAGTTTTCAACATAGTCTATTCCAGAAACTTTCTTTATCTTATCCACATATACTAACAAATTATTTGTGGTCGAAACGTTTTGTCCTATTTCAAAAGTAGATGTACTACCATCTGAAACTAGAATCCTAGAGTTTAATGGTGTGGCTCCTGTTGATGTTGATGTATAAACCTTAATGCTAAGGCTATCTATAATCTGACCAGGAATATTTTCTTCAGTGGCTGGAACTTGTTCTGGGGTGATAAACTTGCCGCCATCTATTGATATATCTTCGGCTGCTATCCCTCTAGCAGATGAATATATACCATCTATTGTATTAGGCGCAACTGTAGATCCTGTAGTATTGGTTGCAGTTAACTCTCCGCCTGATATTCTAGTATCTAACAGATTAGCATCAGTAATAGTAACCGATCCATCGCTTTCTATCGGACGGAAAATTAATGTATCACCTGTCTGTGTTGTGATATATTGACCTATTTCTATAACTCTTGTAGATCCGTCTCCTATAAAAGTTGGCATCTGTGCAGACGGATTTATCGCACTTGTAGAATCCCAGGCATCTGTATAGTTAGGATCATCTATTCTTTCTATGACAGCAGTGTTAGATGATTCTGTTAGAACAACATTAGGAGCTGTATCTGGTCCTAGTGTTTCTATTTCTCTATTTGTTATTATACCTGCACGTTTAATATAAATTGTTATTTGTTGACCAACAGCTGGTGTGTACGGTAATGTTACGAATGTAGTGCTGCCGTCGCAGATAACATAGTAGTCTGCCGAGGCTTCAACACTATCCCAGTTATCAGTAAACCACGGTAAAGCATCCCAACCACCAGTAACTTCAAACGTAGTTCCTTGTATTTGCACTCCGCCAAAATCAATACCTGTCATTAGTTGATTGAGTTCTTTGGATCTCATTCCGATTCGAGGGGTGTAATATCTTTCTATTCTGTTAACCGCATCCAATAACTCATCATTTACTTCATAAGTAACTGTGATAGTGTCATTTACTGCCGGAGTTTCTAATATTGTTAACTTTCCTCTCAACAGACTGAAATCATCTGTATCACTATAATAAAGATTTAAAATATATTGATCATTGAATAATATTTGATCATTCAAGGATACCGATATTTTATTTTTGTTTCTAGTAGGAGCATATTTTAATTCATAAACACCAGAGAAACCATTAGCAACAAATGTTTCAGTTTTATCAAACTCGGCATACGTTCCTTGTTTGGCTATTCTATCAAATCTCATCGTTAGATCAAACGACCTGAAGAAACTATTCCCTAACACAGCTACAGCTTTAGCTGAAGCAACACCTGCAGGATTGCCGCCGACTAATGATATGGCCGGCGCATATGTATATCCGCTTCCTTGAGTTATTACACGAACACCGATTACTTTTCCGTTAGAAATATAAGCTTGTGCTTCTGCTCCTGTTCCGTCACCTGTGATAATAACTTTAGGCACGGTGGTATAGCTAGATCCCGGATCAGTAACTAAAATTTCTGTAACAGCATAACCGAGATTATCTAACCACCATTTCCAAGGATACTGATTTATGATCTCACTGTTTTGAGTGACTGGTTGCAGTTGACCATTCTGTAAAGCCGGAGGTAGGTCGAAGTCTGTCATTCCTGCTCCATAGGGCTCGACAGTATCATAACGGCTAACGTATTCTCTCACTGTTGTTCTATATGGCTTGACTTCTTCGATATAGGTTTTATAACTTTCTAGATTATCATTTCTATAGTTTGTTTTTTGTTCTAAAGGTCCTATATTATGGATAGCATTTAAGAAACTTGTTTTGAAAATCCAATCTACATATTTCTGTTCAGATAACACATATCGAATGCTTGCAAAAAATAGTTCATTCCATTTTACACCACGATCAGCTGTGTAAATGTCAAGTTTCAATGCTATTAAAATATTTCTAAGTTCTGTTGATGCATTTAAATCATAGTTGTTAGTATCGTACGATGATGTGACATCATACCCCTGTCCAAACTCCGAAGGCTTATACAATGATTCACTTATTTTTATCGTACCGTTTTGTCTACCTACAATCTTATATCTATCAAGAATGTTATCCCCGGTATGCTGTATTTTTTCAAGTAGAACCCATCCGCCAGAGCCGTATTCTTTTACTCGAATAACGTCTCCTATCATTGTATCAATAAACTCTTCTTGTGAGATTAAATCGATCTCTTGGATTATTCTCGAACGACTATCATATCCTGTAGCATACCAGTCAACTAGGTTCCAGTATTTTCTAGTATCATAGGCTTGAGTTTTAGCTCTGAACCAAGTAGTCCTATTATTATCCCAAGAATAAATGCTCCAGAAATTACCTATGTTTTTATCATTGTTTACTAATACAGAAAAATATCTTACAGAAATAGAACATGTAGAATATTTCTTACCTCTATTAGTGATCGTAACCGATGCCACTCTACCTTGATTATCTAACTCTATTTCAGCTGCGGCATTAAATCCATCACCTAATATTTCTATAGGTGGCACTGTTCTGTAACCAAAACCCGGATCTATAATATCTACAGTATCAAGTTGTCCCTCTACAATGTTGGCTTGCAATACTGCTCTTCTTAACCTTGCTGTACCGATGACTAATAGATCGTCATAGCTGTCTACAGCTATATCATATAGATTTAAAATTTCTTCGGGCAATGGGTCAACAGAATTTAAACGCCCAAACTCAACAATGTCTGCATACGGTTGTTCCTGCAGATCGGCATTAGCTTTATCTATTACAATTTTTAACGCCGATAGCCTGTCAACAAACATAGTTTGTCTTGGTCTATACTGTATACCATACTTCTGTTTGCTATTCAACTTTTCATCGGGAACTTTATTACCGGCTGCGTCAGCACCAACTAAGCTGTCTATCCACTTGTTTTCAATTTTAGCGTTAGGTAAGCTAGTTGCATCACCTTCTACTAATAGTTGATATTCACTATGCACTGGTACTTTTCTGCTTTCGTCACCGTAGAACTGGAAGTTAATTAGTGCAGTATCTGAAGTTAAAACATTTTCTAGATTATACCCAAAGATTAGATCTGAGTTAGCTAACACCAAGAATGTTTGATTTTGATCCTGTGGAGAAACTATTAGTGCTGCTACATCTGCAGCAGATTTGGTTCTTCCTGGCTTATTGCTAGGTACGGTAGTTTTATTTCTTACCCAATAATAATAAAGAGTTTTGTTTACTCTTCCAGATGTACTATTGAAAAATTCTTTTTTAGAATATACTGTATCGTCTGGATATAACGGTTGTCCCGAGATACCTTGAGACAGTCCTTCGTTAGTATCTGCTAGGATACTCCATTCTGAAGGTAACAATACTGTTTCGACCCACTCGTAAATATCCACGCTGGCAAACGGTGCGAGTCTTCCCCAGTTACCTTTTCTATAGGCCAGATCTCCTTGTTCGTAATCGTACCATTTTACAGTGCTAAGATCCCACCATAGCTTTCCAACATTTTTTTCCATCCATGGCACTTCAGGATCTACTACTTGATCTTCAGTTCCTAGACTATAAATCGCTGGATCATAGAATGTTTTAAATGCAATTTCTTGTTCAGCAAGATTTACGATTTTACCTTTGGCAGGATCTATATAATCCAAATCTTGTATCTTATAGTTTAAAACATTGTCGTACAACTCTAGTTTCTTTACTTTGTTAATATCAACTACAGTCGATTGTTGACCTATGACATTCCACGGTTCGTGATCTAGATCCTTTTTATATAACCTTGCAATACCCAATGCAGGTCCTTCAAATGTCTGGATCCCTGTTTGATGTATCACTGGCGGACGATAGTTTGGACTACCGACCACTATGATATTTCCGACACAGTCAACACTAGAACCAAATGATTCAAACGCACTTAAATCTTCTTCTAGTTTTTGTACCAGGAAGTAGTTTTGATCTTTTTTATCAAAAACATAAACTGCTCCTGTATAACCTTGATCCTGTACAAAAGTAGTCCTGCCTTGATCAAATGTAGTTCCAACAAATAAATCAAAATATACAGGATATGTTGTGGGAGTATTTCTTGCCCCCACAACTACTCTAGATTTATCTGGACTTATAGATACTCCATATCCGAAATATTCATTTGGATATGTTTCGTAACTTATTAATTTCTGTTTTAGTCTGTATTCAAAAGCATTTCGATCAATGTTGAATATGTACACCGATCCTTGATCCTGTAGATTTATATCAGACCTCGGACTAGATACTACTAGCATATCTCCGGTGCCATCTATATCCATTGAAAAACCAAACTGATCACCGGTAGCTATGATCAATCCACTTTCTACATCGCTGAAACTAGATATAGATCCTGCATTAATCATTTGTTTAAGTTCGTAACTACCAAACGGTGTTCTTTGATACACGAATATTTTACCAGAAGATTCAGTGGTGCTGTCGCCTATAACTTGCCAGTTAGCGGTGTTACTTGGATCCTCGTTATAACTTCTAAGAACACTGTCTGCACCTAAACTAACGTCCTCTAGTCTATAGTATTGATAAGATTCCTGTACGCCGGGAGATGCAAATTTTACCACTTCTCCTTCTACATATTCAACATCGGGTCTCCAAACTCCTCGATAGTTAGGGAACCATTGGCCATCGCTGTAAGGTGCACCTATTACTAATATGCTGCCATCGTTACTCATAGCCATGCTTGTACCGAACTTGTCACCTTGTTTAACCTGTTCAGCCATTTGATTTCCTGACAATAATCCTGTTAATGTAAACTCTAACGTCGATCCATCGTCTTCAAGCGCAATATTAGTAGGCAACGAACAATGAGTAGAAATGTCGCTAACTTTTAACCAGTTACCGGACTCAACTGTAATAGTACTACCGTCGCTGGTACTGTCATCTAGTGACATCCAAAGATTTCCACGGACTCCTTCAGCAACTGGATCGGTAGATCCCTGCCATACGATATCGCCGCTGGCGTAGGAAGTGCCGGTATCATACACACCTTTATAGGCTGTATTTTCTAGATGCGACCATTCTGTTCCGTTATAGGTAAAGAGATAAACTCTACCTGTGTTGTTTACCGCTCCTGGAGCAGAAACAGCAAGATAATAATGATTCTTTTCGAAACCTATTTTTACTTCTGATCCAAACAACTCATCGTCGGAAGGTCTGGCACTGACTAGATTTTTATGCAGTGTGTATTTTCCGTTTGACCATTCGTAAACAGAAACCATACCTTGTTGATAAAACTGATCACCCTGGACTCCTGTATAGGTTTCAACTAATGATGTCTCTATCCAGTCTTCTGTATTAATCGCAACCTGAGTGCTAAAGTCAGGACCCGATGGACTCACTGCCTTATATAACACTCCTCCGTATAATACTACATCGTTTATGCCATATGTAACACCCGAATCCCATTCACCTCTAAATGTAGTAGGTACGCCGCTAGCTAATGGCGATCCTACTATCAAGAACCTAGAGTCAGGACTTAATGTCATGCTTTCGCCGAATGTTCCTAGAACGATATCTGTATATCCAACTGGAGCTGCTATGATTTGTTTTAATAATAATCCCTGTGGTCCTTCAACATACACCATAACATATCCCGATCCAGGTATGCTAGTGATCATATGCTTGTTCACGTTGTCATAAAGAACTTTGGTACCAGTTTTTAAAGGTGTAGAAATACCATAGTTATCAACTTCTTTAGATATAAACTGGTTTGTTTTTTCTATAACTTCCCACTTGTCACTTCCATTGTTGTCAACAAATAATCTAGAATTATTTTTCAACAATGCAGCAGCACTAGGATCAAGAGATTGATAATCTTGTACTCTACATTCTGTTAGTAAGTTTATTGATATCAACGAACTATCATCAGTAACAGGAGTTTCTAAAGTATTGGCTACTGTGATAGTTATAGATATAGAGGATTCTATAGTTGCAACCTTATAGAAACCAGTTAAGTTTTCTAAGTTTCTTATTCCAAATATATTTCCCTGTTCAAATAGATGTGGTCTATTAAACGTTACAAGTAAAACTGTATCCGCTGCTCTTTCTATAGAATCTATTTTTAATAAAGCATTTTCATTAAGTCGTAATACTGTCCATGATGGTCCATCGAACACGACCCAGATATGCTCGTTTTCCTTAATGGTCGAAATATCTAATGTTAATAGATCATCTCTGTTTTTTACAGCATGTTCGATCTGATCTGCCTTAACATATCCAGCAACAAATTCCTGCAAGACATTAGTAGTGGTCGGGACGATATCTTTGTTAAATGGCAGAGAGGTGATAGTAAAATCGCTGCCTATCACTCTATAATACAGATCTGAAGGATTCTGAGATTGTTGATATTGTATTATGAAAGGTTGAGGATTTAGTTTAATATTCTTTTTTACAATCTCAAGCTCATGCTCGTGAGTTTGATCAAGACCTCCAACTCTTCCTGTTACTATAGCCCATTCTTCATTAAGAGTAACACTGTCTGTTCCTGATCTACTTAACTTATCAAATATTTTCGTGATGGCGTTTTTTGTGCCTTTTTCTCTGATAAATCCTTGATATAATAAGAACTGTGTTACAGAATCTTCTGACAGATTATTCAAATAATCTCTAGTTTGATAACCTATGGTGTGCCTTGCTAAATCTCGCTGACTTGTCGACAAACCGTCTGATAGAACATCAAAGTAGTCATACATTGAGTTTATTCTATAATCAAAGTTTGCAACTAGTTGTTTTTCTGGTGTGGTGTCTAACTTTGACCAGTTGTTTAGATTAATAGTTTCTGTTCCTGGCTGATTAACTAGACTTGTCCAGTTGAATGATTTATAGGAAACAATGTCACCTAATCTATAATCTGTAAAAGGTTGCCATGGTTGGATATTAACATTATCAAATAAGAATCCGGGGCTAGTGTAATCTCCGTCCCAGTCTACTGTTCGGAATCCTGACGATTTTATTCTTTCCTGTCTATAACCGGTCGTCTTATCAAAAATAAGATCATTAAACACTGTTCTGTCGCTGAATACAACAACGTGTTCTTTTAATACATAGTAAAGTTTCAAATAATAGATACCATCTGTAGTATTAGTGGTTTCTACTTCTATTTTTTGGAAACTTCTATTAACATTTACAAAATTAATAGCTAAAGGTTTTCCATCAGCTTTTAATATTTGATAATCATAAAATCCTTCTAAAATATTATCAGCAACTCCGATAGCATTGTTAATCTGTATTTTTTGAGCCGAAGGGCTTAAGGTCAATAGCGAACCAATGGCCCAGTTGTGCTTGGTCCAGAACATAAACTCTTTACATCCTGTCAACCAATCTTGAGCTACTTTATTTTCTGTATCGTAACCGTCAAATACAAATCCTTTAGATATCAAATAGGATTCATAACCTAATAGAAAATCAACTACAGCTTGAACGCTAGTTAACAGTGTTCCATAACTTAGTTTTCTAACTGTTAATGTGTTAAAGGTTCGACGTCTTTGAGCGTCAACTGATCCAACCTTAGGAAGATCTGCTAATTTTTGCCATTGTTTACTGTCAAAGCCGCTACCACTATTATGACTAGATAATGCTCTGTAATAGTTACTTTGATAGCGAACTATTGACCCATTAGTATAATTTGTGTCTTCAGCCCAAACAAAAAACTTTTCGCTAACTCCTCCAACTGATATTAGAGGATCTTTCTGGTTAGGTACCGCTGAATGATAGTTGAAATATGGTTGGATATCATCATAACCATTAACTATCCAGCCGCCTTGAGATTTTTCTAAAATCACTCCGCTATAAGATACACTGTCTATAGGTGAACTTACATTGAATATAATATCATAGTTTTCAGGGGGAATGAAAATGCTAGAACTAGAACTAGATGGATTCTTAGAATCTAATAAAAACTTCTGTTGAGCTTTATCAACAAATCCTGACATTCTAGAAGAAAGTATTACATCTAGATTTTCAAAAGTTTCAGCTATCAGACTAGCATCTAAATTTTTAGATTTTACATATGCCTTTACATATTTTATCAGACCTACATCAAGAACAGCTAAATCATCGGAAATAATATAATCACTGAGTTGAATAAATCTATTTTTTGAGTTGACTTTCTGTCCTATTTTATTTTTATTAACTTTGCTTAGATCAAAGTTTTCTCCGATAAACTGTAACGGTTTTAATAGACATAAACTCATTACTAATGAAAACGGCCATTCTGAGCTTGATCTCCATGCATACTCACTAGGTGATACATCACCAAAAGCAAAAGGTCCTTGATTATTGATTAAAGAAAAGTTTCTAGCAAGTCCTGAATCTAAAGGACTTAACAGTTTTCCGTCACCGTCAACTGGTATGTGAGAAAGTATAGACGGTCTTTTATATTTTTCATACTGTCCTGCTCTAGTGCCTTGCCTAATAATACCGTCTCTTAAATCTTCCCATAGTAATAAGTTACCGCTTGTGTACGGTGCTGGACCATATTGCGAATCCCACCAACTTGGTTTTTCGCTGAACCCAAGCATTTCCCACGGACAACGATGAGGTCTGTCTGTATCATAGAATTTTTTATACACTCCTCTCCAATATCCTGGCAGGCCCTGTGTTTCAGTGGGGTCTGTCATATTGGTGTAAGTATACGTAAAACTATTTTGAGAATCAAAATAGGTATTGAGTGTATAGTTAACGTTAGTGTTCTGTATCCATTTTAGGAAATCTTGAGAAACTATATCGTCCTGTTCTTTGATTGTGTAAGTACCAGTCCTATAATATCCGCTGATAAGTTGATCGATATCAAATAGATTTTCGTCATATTTTCTCTTGATATTATTATAAATCCTATATTCGAGCTCTAATAGTAGATCGTCTCTATAGTCTCCATAGCAAAATGTGATACTTCCATCATGTCCTTGTATGACTTCTCTAGGTTCGACATAAGTGTCGTCAACAAACTTCATCGGTGTGTATTTTTTATACAATCCCATAGAAGTTGGAGTAGGTGGAACATAAGAAGAAGATGTGGTTAGATATTCTCTAATCTCAACAACATCATTTTCTAATAAATCAACCAGCAGTTCAACAAAACCAAAAGTTGAGTTAAATTTATATTGAGATTCATTTAATAAATGCTCTCCGTTTACATAAACATAAACCGATGTTCTGCTAAGTTCTTCTAAAGTAAACTTTTCGTTTAATGCAAAAACTTTGATACCAGGATCTTCTACTTTGTAAACTATACTAGTGTAGGCTCCTGTGCCTAGCATATCAGAGTCGTAAAACGGTGATTTTACATTCTTGGTCTTTGTAAGAGCTTTGAAAATGTCATCAACAAAATTAGGAATATTATCGTTGTAATCTATTTCTTGCGCTATTGTCAAGAAGTTATTTTTAAAATCTGTGTAACTCTTTTTAGCAAACTGTATCGATTTTATTAAGTTCTGTGTCTTATCTGCTAATAGAAATATAGACATCGGTGCAACAAAAGAGTGCTTTAAAAATCTGCAAGCATAGATATGATAATCATTGATATCTCTTAGATTGCAGTTTCCGGGGAACAGACCAGTGAAATCTTCACTAAACTCTACCGCTGTAGAAATATGATCAACAGCCTGTCCTAAAGTGAATCCATTTATAAAATTGTTTAACGGATTTTTCTCTAGTCCTGCAGGAATCTGATAATATCCTTGGTCGGGAGCTATATCTGCTACAACTTTAATAACTACCGCATCATTTATATTGAACGTTCTATTAAAAGTAAACACACCTTTATTTCGTGTGTATGAATCACTTATATGAACTCCGTTGACATAAAACTTGATCTTGCTGTCTGTTAATGTATCAAAGATATCCCAATCTACTGTGTTAAACTCTATCGTGTCTGTAGATTCAGTAACAATTTTGCTGTCTAATATAGGTTGAGAAAACTTATTATTGTAGGAAATCCAACCATTGTAAATTTTATCATCGAGATTAGATTTAAAATAACCTTCTGCGATATCTTGTTTATAAACAAGTTGGTCTACGGTATATTCAAAACTATCAGATTCCCAAGCCCATTCAAACTCTATATCTCCCACATTATCAATATTGAGATAACTTAATGAAAATCCTAGTTCTTTATCTACTACTCCATTACCTATTTTATAACCAAATATTTTTGTTCCGCTAAAAGTATTAACAGGATAGAATGTGGTATCTGAAAAACTTGATCCTTGATCATCGAAAGCATCAAACAACGGTGGCTGATTAACTTTTGTTTTAGGTTGACTTGGCTTCCATGTTGAGCCATCAAAGTAAAACATCTTACCACTGTTAACATTTCCCCTGGCTATTAAAATACCTTCGTTGATGATAGATTCACTATCATCAGTTTCTGCTAAATGTATCTGTCTTGTGCCGTTATGAGTAATAAACTGCACTTCATAAATTTTATTATTTGCTAATAAATCAGTGTCCGCGGTTACTAAAACTCTAGCACCGTTGAACAACTGCTCGCCGTCGATATTATATCCAAGGCTTCCTTCGATTGAACTAAAAATGTCTTTAGTAAAATCATCAATGTAATCTACCGTCTGTTTAGCAAGACCGCCGTGATTGTATAACTTTATATTTCCTTTGAACTCAATAATAGGACGTTTAGCTCTAGCTTCTTCTGTAGCTGGAAAATCTTGTCCTCTTAGTTTATAGGCCTGTTCAAGTACAGATCGGTGGAACCATCTGTTATATCTACTCCATGCATTTCTATCAATGCTATCTTTTCTGATAGTGATATAATCTTTATAGGTAGGATAAGCAGCGGCATCGTCGAATGGTTGTGTATCAAACCCCTCGTTATCAAATAAAACCTCTGGAACGTCTGCAGATAAAATAGGCACCTGCAAATCAGAAAATTTTGTTAAAGTAATACTATCGCCTACTCCTTCAACTACCCACGTGTCGCTGGAATATTTCGACGGTGTAACATTACCTCTAAACTCAAGTACCATTCCATTAGATAATGCAATACCGTTGCCAGATGTAAATGTTATCTTGCCTATGATATCTTTTTCTACATCAAGGAACGTATTAGCCTCGATGTCTCCGATAAGGAACCTACCAAATATATCTTGATTATTTGAACTTTGATAGTATAAAATATCCGGAGCGTCATAAGGAACAGTAAAAGTCATTGTTCCTGATTCTATACCGTTTTCTGATACACCGTCATTATAATCTAAAACTGATCCTACTGAAATATTTTCTACAAACTGCCAATCTTGGCTATCTACTGTTATGGTACTGCCATCGCTTGCAGGGATGTCGGTTTTAGCAGACCACAGTTTTCCATCATACACTACTTTAGATCCTGCAAGGTATGCTCTACCAGGAACATACAACAACGAACCTGTATCAAAGTTTGTTCTAATAGTAAAAGGTTGGTTAGGAGAGTTTACTCTAAAGTTATAGGTCTGTCCTCTGAATAACGTTAAAGTAGGATTATTTGTATAACTGTCAGGACTAAAAACATAAGAGTTAGAAGTCGAACTTAATACGATTCTATAGGTGCTTACGACTTTACTCGACTGGCCAGAGATAGAAATAGACGGAGGTCCTTCCGGAACCCAGAAATATTCTCTATAGTTAATAAACTTGTCCCAATCAACAGGAGGATTCCATGTGTAATGTTCCTGTTCGGTAATCTTATCGTCTCTTTCGTTATTATTTCCAAAAAATTTAAGTTGATTTTTAAAATCTAGATAATCGTAAAAACGTTCAACATTACCATGACGTTTTTGTACCACCGCTGGTTCTAGTTGATATCTACTTCTTAGAGTTTGATCGGTATCAAGATACAAATCTTTACCTTTATAGGTCTTTCCATGACGTCTACCTATATAACCTGTAAGCTTTTGTAAAACACCTGGTTGAGTTAAAGGGTCTAACGTACCAGATAAAAACTTATCGTTATTCGATGTCTGAAAAACTTTAGGTAAAAGTTCTGAAGTTTTTCTTATAGGTAGTTCACTATTAGGATAGATTTTCTTTGCCATATTATGTACTTGTTACCACTGATTGAATAGACGCATTTATTTCTGCTGCCGTAATAGCAGTTACGATTTCGATGTCATCAACTGTCGCTCCACTTATTAATATCTCATCTGGTCCACTTTGTATTTCAAAGAGACTGCCAAATACCTGAGAAGCCTGTCTCGGAACAATAACTATATTACTGCAATCCGGAGCCACTGAGTTTAAGATATAAGTTACCATTTCACTCATGTAAAATCTATCTCCAAAATCCCAGTTATTAATATCAAAAAATTCATTTATAGCCGCCACTATTCTTACTTTTAAATCATTATCATTGATAGTTCTGTTAGGATTTTTCACTACTTTAAAAGAAGCCTGTAGTTTTTCATCCGCTTTGCTACCAAATAGAACTTTATATCTCACTGGATGATAAATTATTTCATCGCTGATAGATTTAATAGCAGACAATGTAGATCCAAAGTTTACTCTTAATGTTTCGGTAGTAGGGGCTTCTGGTTCAGTTTCTAGACCGCCAGCTAGATATATTCTGTATGATTCGTCATATGATCTTGTTAACAGATACAAATCAATAATATTACTTACACTAGGATCGATCCTTCGGTCAACACTGGCATTATGCACATATTGAAATTTTAAATCACGTCTGCCTATGTACGCTCTATATTGATTTTGTGTTTCGAGCAATGAGGTCGTTCTTCCATCTGAATCAGTAGTTCTTACAACTTTCTTAACGACATTTTCATTTGTGTCATAAAAATAAATCAACTGATTATCTGGATACGTAATAGTATCTGTTAAATCTATTAGACTTTGTTTTTCAACTGCTATAAAAATATCATTGCTATTATCTAATAGGTTTAAAGTCTCTGTACCATATTCATCGGTGATTAATTCAAAATACAGATAGTTTAACTCTTGATCAGTACCGACTAAGATTTCAAACTCTTCTGGATTATCGATAACTCCATCGTCGTCAGAATCCTTAAATGCAATTTTTATTTCTTTGTTACTTTCATATCCGTCATCGAACTTTATCGAATCGGTTATTTCAAAAATTAAATCATTTTGTAGTTGTGTTATTAGATTTGATTTTTTGTTTATGTTAAGAACATTTACAGTATCTTTAACAACTCTACCAATCGAATCATTATATTTTTTTTCGTTAACATCAAAATAAAATCTATTTTGTTTCAAACTACCAAAGATATAGCTTAGATATCTTATTCTAATCGTGTAAGTTCCTGCTCTCTGAACGAAAGCAAAAATCCAAGAACTATCAAGATTAGCGTTTGTAGTGTCACCTGCTTTACCAAGGTTAAAATCGTCCGAAAGATTTAGATTTGTGTTTTCGATTATTTTCCATTGCTGTTCAATGATATCAAATCTCAATCCAAAATCTTGATTGTTAGTGATTTGAGACACTAACTGTGATTCTAAAGATACTGGTAGATCTGTAACAAACTTAGGTAATATTCTAGCAGCGATCGATCCGTTCGGAACCGATTCGCTTAGTGTTATAGGACCCAATCTAGTTGTCTGATCAATACGACCTGCATTAGTGCCGTCGCCTGAAATCCTAACTGCTTTTGCCCATAATCTATCTACTTGATCCGGATCATTAGCATTTGCAACTACGAGTTTATTCTTTTTAAACGCATAGCCTGCCGGAGGAACAAATTTTATTAGAGCATCAGGAGTAAAATATTTTAATGTACTTGTAGAATACGATCCAACTTTTAATAACGAATTGTCAACTGTATTTTTAAAATATCCCGTCGATGGGCTTGTAGTTAAAGATTGCCAAACTGTATTAGTATCGGTAAACAAAAGTTTATCAAACTTAGTAAGATAAAAATTATATACTTCCGAGTTACTAAACTGAGGCTCTAAGTTTTGTCGTATAAAATTAATAATATCTAAAGTGTTGGTGTATTTTAAAGAAAGAGATCTTTCATTTTCCTGTTTGTAAATATACCCGTCGCTGGCAAATACATTAACACTAGAATATTTTCCGCTGGCATCTATAATGTCAAAGTTTCTAGATATTCCACTCGATGTTCTGTTAACTGCTTTAACTTTGATAATACTCTGTGAGCTTGTAAGTGGGGCAAGGTTATAATCTTCCCCAGTTATCATTCTGTTCTGTGTATAGTAAGAAGCCGGTGCATTAGTTCTTACAGTATCAATATCTTCTGATGCATTGGCATTAGCCACTGTTGATTGCAAGGCTAATCCAATGGTCAATGTATGAGTAACATTGTTTTTATTCAGATACTGTACTGAAATATTAATACCTTTCATCTCATTAGGATATATTGTATAGGTCAAGCCATTGCTTACTCTATAATAGATCCTGAATGTTCCTTGAGGTAAATTTCCATAGACTCCATCTGAAAATACTAGATCTACAGAATCATTTTCTTTTGTTTGTACAGAAAAAATATTTCTTATATTTTTCTGTAAACTGTTGTAAGCTATGTTATTACCTAATAATGAGCTAACTGGAGTCCATTGCGTAGATTGTATGCCTGTGCTGTCTATTCCAAACAACCATAGATCATTATTATTAATATTTTGTGCATCGATCGCGATGCGTTCATTTGTAGTAGGAACAGCTATGTTAAAATCCGCTATCTCTAAACTTCCCTGTTTAAACATCAAGAAGAATCCTGTATTAGGACTTCCTGCTCCTGCTCCGTCGTTTCTATAAACAAAGCCTAGCTGATTGCCAGGAACTGGCGGTTCTTCGTAATAATTTTCGCTGTCCTTGAATGCTGTGCTGACTATCTCAAATGTCATTCCTCTAGCGGCTACTGCTTTAGAAAAAGTAAAGAGAGGAATATCTGTAGAAGAAGTGCGGAATCTGTATTGTTCTGAAGGAATACCTAAAATAGTAGCAGTACCTTGACTGCGACCAAACTCAGTGTTGTCAGACATCGATGCATTTAAAACAGTTATAAACTGTTCTAGCCAGTTACTATTTGTGGGATCGTTCCAACTTACTATTTGATTAGCTAAATTTCTACCGTTGCTGTCTACAAGATCTTCTGTAGTAGATACTGAAACAAATTTTAATAGTCCCTGAGCTGCTACATTTCTCTTAGCATTGTAGCTCAACATCTGAGCTATTCTTAAAACACTTTCTTTAGTTTCTGCCAACTCGATAAAGTTTTCACGGCTAGCAAGATCAATACGAAAAGCTAGGCTTTGACCTAAGAAAGCGATAGCATCTATTAAAGCTAGATATTCAGAACTTTCAATGTAGTCATTAAAATCTTCTGGATAATTTTCTCTAAGATAGGTAATAATGACACGTCTAAGATTTTCAAAATCGTAAGACTTGAAATCAGCATTTCTAAATGTCTGATATATCCTTGTCCAATCTTGATTTAAAATTAAGTTATTTTGTCTATTAGTAGTTGTCATATCTTAGTTCTCTTATCATATTTACCAGCATTTATAAAGTGCTTAGTTTATGATGTTATTGTTTCTATCAAACTCAAAAATCATACTTTCTGTAATGTTAAAAGGCAGATAAACTATGTTAGCTTGGATCCTAATGCCAATGTCTGTCGAATCTATCTCGATATCTTGTACGACCAATCTCGGATCGTAGTTGATAATTTCTTCGACATTTTTGACAATCATATCTTTTACATCTGGCGTAAACTGTTCAAACAACATATCCCATATGATGGTTCCAAAGTCTGGATTTTCCAGTTTTTCACCTTTGCGAATATAGAAATGATTGATAAGATCCTGTTTAACAATATCGATGTCGTATAGCTTAAAGTTTTTTGTAGGTGCTGTAGAGCTGAATCCTTTATAGGTGAATACACCTTGATTTTGATCGCCCACACTGGCAGTATTTTTGGCCAATGTTTTTTGTTGATATAATCTAGCCATTGTATTCTCCTATTAAACTGTTTTTGTACCAGCCATGATTTCAGATATTTTTACTGCACCGGTTTTCACAGATTTTGGTACACCAACTGACATCTGTAAAGGAACAAAGTGTCCGCTATCGTTGGCTCCTGCATTGTTGTGCAGGCCATACTGTCTTAAAAACTGTTGTGCAAATCCTGTGTAAGCACCTGACTTGTTTAGCGAATCCCATACGCCGTTCTTATAGATCAGTATGTCTGCTGCTGCGCCGTAGTTGTGCCAACTGTTTCCAGGACTGGCTGCTTGAGGACCACGTCCTGCAATAAAAGCTTCGTACAGTTCTTTACTTCTAGACAAAGGTCTCAGACATTCTGATACACTCATGTCCCATCCTTCTGAATAATACCTGTCAATAAATGCCTTGATAGCTTTGGCAAAAACTACACGAACTGAAGGATCTAATGTGTTAAGATTTTCTGCCGTGCGTTTTCCGTATTTGCTAGGTGCAAAGAAATCCGCTGTATATTTTATACCACCTGGTGGTATGTCAATAGCATCGGGTATTACAGGTTTCCCTGTGACCTTATCTGGAACTTTAGCATCGTAGTCATTTATTTCGGCTACGTGAGCAGCAGATGCAGTTACCTGGCTGGCGGCTGTTGTTGCTTTATGCTCATTGGCTAATGCACCACCAACTTCTCTGTCTGTACCGCTAGGGGTTACGATCTGTGGTGCAAAGTTTTCATGTAACGGCCACGGTTCGTGCATAGGAACACGTAACATGATACTAGGTATTGTTCCTGCTGCATATTTTGTTTGTGCCCAGTTAGCAGCGGCTGTCGCCGGTACTTCATGTGTGCTTAATGGTGGTGCTGTAGCTGCTGACTCTGCTGTATCTGCTGCTGCGGCTTTAGGACCGTTTAGATCTATCCTTTCGCCTGAAACGACTATCTTCCCGCTTGCTCCCACATCAATAGTCGTGCCCGATGTTATCTTTAATGCAGAGGAAGAATAGATGTCGGTAGTGCCGAAGGCAGTCATCTTTATATTACTACCTACTGCTAGATCTAAAGAGTCGCCTGTGGTAATTTTAGCAGCAGTGGTCACTTTTAAATCTAATGACTCCGCTACAAAAACTTTCATATCTAATCCGGAACGTAAATGAATATTTTGATTAAAATCTCCATTTAATCGGCCTTTGGCTTTGATATTAACATTCCTGCCACATTCTAGATTAAAGTCTCTATCAGCATAAAAGTTAAAATCATTTTTTGTGTGAATGCTTACACTGTCTTCTGCATAGATATCTATCTTACCATTGCTGGTAAGTTCTATCCATGTAGATCCTTTCGAGTTGGCGATGTATATTAGATCTTCGCTGTTGTGCATCAATAGTTGATGACCGGTTCTTGTTCTGATTCTAAAATATTCGCTATAAGGAATAGTAGGATCACCGGTTTCACCTTCTAATACTTTAGCATAATCCACACCTCCGGTACCTGCAGGAGTTTTCCTTTGATATCGTTCATCTCCGTCATCCATGACTAGTTGAGTACCGCCTAAACGTCCTACTGGTATTGATACTTCTGTCTCTTCATCTTTGGTTCCAACTTTGGTTTTTTTATATCCCGATCTTCTATCCAACGGACCTGGGGTACTAATACCAAAAACTGAACTCGGAGCTTCCCTTCTGCTTGAACTAGTTGTTACTCCTCTAGTGTCATCTTCTAATAATCCTTGCTGCAAGAATCTTTCAGCTATAGGGTGAACCGGTTTTTTAACTTTCTCTACATCCGGTCTAGCTTCATTTTTTGCATTTATACGTTTATTATATTCAGCTACAGGCAACGGTAACGACCCTACATTATATTTCTTTTTATCTGTTGGATCTGCAAAATATTCTGTGCTGCCTGCGATACCAGGAACCATATTATTTGTAAACTTAGCTGGAACACAGGCAAACCAATAACCTTGAGCCGGATCTCCATCTACAAACATTACTAAAACATCTACTCCGATGTCGGGGGGTACGAACCACATACCATAACTTTTTTGTGTATCGTCGAACCCTTCTCGAGTTGAAGCTTCTCCTGTATTAAGTCCCATGTATTCATATGGGGTATAACCAAAAAACGGACTGGCATATCTTACTATTAGCGTTTGAGCATCGTCGCTAGGACTGTTGGCCATTTCTCTTAATAAAACAACTTCTAAGGATCCCATGAACGAAGGATCTAGATTGCTGATTACACGGGCCAGGTGTATACCCGATCCCATTCTACTTCTGGATACGTCTGCTTCTGCTGTAGTTCGTTTTAGATAAGGCATATTTTCTCGTTAGGCTATTTGTATATCTGCTCTCGGCGGTGTGGTCTTATTAGGATCATCCGTAGGAGTAGGTTGCTCCGGTACTGGTTCTGTTGTTTTAATACCAATAGGTTGATTTTTGTCCTGTGGAAGATCTTTAGTTCCGCCAATCATTGCAACCTCTGGACCTTGTGGGCCTGGCATTCTAAGTAGCTTTAGTTTTTGTCTCCAGACTCCGTCTTGAAAAATATTCTCAACCATGTTTACCCTATAGATTCCACCAAATGGACTTTCTTTTGCCGCCATATTGAAGTCATATAAACCGGTTACTTCATTTACATCTGCAGGAGTCCTAAAAGTTAGATAAACATAAACTGTTCCACTTTCGTAGTTCATAGTCCCGTCATTGGTAACCTGTGATAAAGGATCAGGAACTCCTGCAAAATAGTTAGCTAAACCATTGTCGATAATAAAATAAGGATCTCCTAGTATTTCTAAATCAACTGAAACCATATCAACACTTGCTCCTGATACAAATGTTCTTTGAAACATTTCAGCTATCGCTTGTTCTGTGTCTTTATAGTTAGATCCGCCTGCTATTAATTTTAACTCTGTCGGCGTTCTCTTGGGTCTTGCTCTACCAACATTAGCTAACTGAGTAGCTGGTGCTTTGCCTGGTTCTCTTTCTTGTTTGTTTTGTGGATTGGCTGTTGATCCTTGTTGATTGGGATTCGAAGCCTTTCCAGATTCGTTTAACGGCGCGGGGTTGGCTGCGGCATAGAACAAGTTATTGATGTTTATATCAAACTTCAATACATCTACATTTTGTCCTGTATAGATATAACTGTATTCTTTTACAATCAGTTTTTCTAACTCAGTGTATCCTAACGGTGCTTGATTAACTGTAGCAAATATCGACTGGTGTATGTAGTAAGGTACTATTCTGTAGATAAAGCGTTTAGCATAATCGCCAACAATGTCATCTAGTTTTAAAAGTTCGACTTGAATATCTATCTTAAACCATTCAATAAAACCTTGAGGTGTTGTTTTTTTGATCGTTTCCTTGGCCCATTCAGAACTTACAACTATTTGATTGATCATGGCTGTAATGCTGTGCCCTTGACCAAACTGAAAAGCTCTGCGTTTTACGTCAATGGCCATATTGTCAACTTTTTTAATACCTGTTTTAGGATCATATATTTCGTTAGCTCGTTTGAACATCACTGTTCCACCGTCACGCTGGTCAAAACCTAAACTAGATATTCCTATCTTATTCACTGGTAGCTCTGCAGAGTTAGATGCAGACGTTTGTGCTGCTACTCTATTTTCATTAGGATCTTTACTAGGATCGATAGTTGCCTGGTTTACAACTGGCGGAGAGCCTGCAGACGAATACATTATATTTGCCTGCTCTGGAAACTGTATTACATATTCATCTACTTCACCTATCAGGCCTTCAGCTTTAACCTTTTTTTCATTTCTGTTTAAAACTGCCATTAGGCTATTTTGACCTGTGCTTAATAACTCAACCACATCGCCTTTGCCTTTAGGATCTCCAGTTATCTTAATATCTGTATAAACGGTATTTGTTAGATCTGCAAATGCTTGATGATTATAAGGTATGGCTTCTACCTTGTACACGCTACCAGATTCGTTTACCTGAAATTTTACTGTAAGTAGCTTCATGGTAAAATATCTGGCTCTAACACTCTTTATGATATTTCCAAGTTCGTCAAACCCAACAAACTCCATTTTTAACACGTATGGAGCATTGTCTAGGTAGTTGGCAAATCCCGATTTAATAGCAGCGTTCTGCAGACTCTGCAGAAGTATCCCCATAGAATAAGGTTCATAGATATCAAAACTAAATTTTATAGCATTGCTGTTACCGGTCTTATCAGTATTTCCGATAAGACAGTTCATATTAAAATTATTGATATAGTATTCTGGAGCTCCGAAGGCTGTGTTAACTCGCTGTGAAATTGCTTTACCAGTAGTTAGGTCTTTATACTCTGCTCCATATCTTCCGGCTGATGAAAAAACAACATTTTTCAAAGAGCTTTCGTTCTGTCTGTACAAACTAGGATTATTAAACTGTTCTTTGTTTAGAGCTGCAAGTGTCCATAATACATTATAAGATGCATAATCTTCTAAGGGATTTGTTATTATCTTTGGTCTTCTTGGGTTTCTTGAATCTTTTTTCTTAGCGGCTGCATTGAATGCCGCTACTTCTTTCTTTTCACCAACAGCTACCGTAGGAAGATTAGGACGAGTAAAAGTAGTTCGTATAGCTGCATTAGAATTTAAAAAATTAGTAGGAGGATTATTATTAAATGTTTCTGGATTTATTATTCCTGCATTTTTTCCAAAAGCAGCAACAGCATTTGTCGCTGTATTAACTGCCTGCTGTGCAGATTCGATGTTTGTTCCTAGGTCCCTAGTTATATTATTGGCTGCAAAACTAGCTGCACGTTGTCTTTGTATAAAATCGTCAGCCATGTTATACTCCTAGGTACTTCTCCAGATTGCTTTTCTTAGGCAACTTTATAGCCACTCCTGGTTCGAAATCATATATTGGATCTTTAATAACTGACATGTTTCGCTGTACTATTACCCACCATAACTTAGCACTGCCGTACAAGTCATAGGCGAGCAAGTCTGGCCTGTGTGTATATTGAGATTCGATAACATAATCAAAATCGTCGGGCTCGGCAGGTACTGGTCTAATCGTTAACAATTCTAGATAAAGATTATTTTCAGGTGTATTTGCGTAAGCAGAAAGGTTGCTGTATCTGGCCATATTATATTGTTCCTACATTCTGACCGTCTACCATCTGTCCAGAAGCGTAAGATTGTAAATTAAATCTACGCAATCTTGTTCTATTGTAGATAGGTGCAACTGTAACTGATATTGTACTCATGATAGGTACCCATGTTTTTGTTTTTTCATACAAAACATAGTTTGTGTCATCTTTTAAATCTACAGTAAAGTTTTTTATAACCACAGGAACATTATTAAAAATGTTCGATCCATATCCGCTCAGTTTACAAATAACTGGAGGATTTCCTGCATTAGAAGATTGACCAAAAAACATTTTAGTAGCAGATCTTAAAAAGGTTGTGACAGCTATCCAATATTCTGCATCAGTTTGCGTTTCTGCACTAAACTCTCCTGAGATAGTTATGTCATCCACTTGACTATTTTTGTATGCTAAGAAAGGATAGTTGCTATGTGTAGCTTCTATGTTTGTGTAGTTGGCCTTGCTGCTAAAAGTGATATTAGGCACATACGGCCAAACTACTCCGCCACGAACTTTTAACAAATCCATAAACGGACTACTTCCCATCAATCCCCAGTTTTGTAGATCAATCCTAACTCTCCAATCGTTAGCTGGTGAACTGTCAAGTTTTGTTGCTGTACCTTGTTTTGCAAATAGTTCGCCTCCCGATGGAAGATTTTCTGCACGGCGCAGACTAAGTAAATTGTTGACCTGTCCTGCTATTCCTGAAATACCTGCTGCTAAATTTTGTATTCCTCCAGCTAAGTTACCGCCAGTTAGCTTATTAAAACTAGATGCTATTCTGTTTACATCAGAAGAAAGATTAGCTACAGAAGGCACTGCTTTTGCAAAGTTACTAGCAGCACCGCCAACAAATGATTGTGCTTGAGAGAATGCACCTTTTAAAGCTGTTTGACCTGGAACTCCGACACTGCCGAATCCGCCATTTTTAAATCCTCCTCCAACTCCTCCTGCCCAGTTGGTGGCTGATCCGACTCCCGATGCAAGATCATTTATCTTGCTGTCAAGATTGGCTTTGTCTAGAGCATCTCCTACTTTACCGGCAGCTTTAGTGGCCTGGTCCGCAGCAGGCGCAAGAGATGTAGAAATTTTGTTTACTAACTGAGCTATAGGACTTATTGATAATGACATATTGAGCAAATTCCATTCATATAGTCTATTTATTTTTATAAAAATGTGCTAATATTATAACTACTAGGAGACTGAGTACTAATGAATCCACCAAAAATAAAATATCTAACAAACAAAGATCTATTAAAAGAAATACACCTAAGCAAAAACACTTATTGTTCATACGACGACCCAAAACTACATTCAGATTACGACCTGATTGTACCCAGTTTAGAAAAAATTAACGTAAGAACTATCGCTACTGCCAAAAGAAACAGAGCAGCTAGACTGAGTAAAATTAACCACGAACAAGCATCTCTAGCTTCTGCCAAAAAACTGCCAGCTAAAGATTTCGAAATCGATTACAAGAAAATTTCTAAACATGATTTAGTGTTTCGTGTAATGACTTTTGAACATGTGCCTCTAGCACCCGGTCGTAAAAAGACTCTAAAAAATACCGCAGATAGTCACGAGAAGGTAAACTTTCCTCCTTTCCAACATTGGAAGTTTGATGATAATGACAACTTGATCTGTGTAGGTAAAAGCCATTGGAAAGGCGGATTGAAAAAAGGAGTATTTTCCAAAGATCACGGACAGATGACCGATAATCTAGCTCGCATGTTTCTAAAACTCTGCGACAGATATGCCACACGAGGTAATGTTCGAGGCTATACCTATAACGACGAAATGAAAGGTCAAGCCATCCTTCAGCTGACACAGATAGGACTACAATTTGATGAAAGTAAATCTGATAATCCTTTTGCTTATTATACTGCTGCCGTTACTAATTCATTCGTTAGAATCATCAACATCGAAAAACGTAACCAGAACATTAGAGATGACATATTGGAGATGAACGGCATGAACCCAAGTTGGAGCAGACAAAACTCTGGATCTGGTAGAGATCCAGCTGGTCCTGCACCGGTCGTTACTGACAGCAATGATTGGGATTGATCTTTACTTTTTAATATTTTAAACTAACAATATGCAACTATTCAAAAAAGCAGCCTGTTTTACAGACATACACTTTGGATTGAAATCTGGCAGCAGAACTCACAACAACGATTGTGAAGAGTTTGTTCTTTGGTTTTGTGAAACTGCCAAGGCCAAAGGATGTGAAACTGCGATCTTCCTAGGCGACTGGCATCATAATCGTGCGACCACTGATGTGAGCACCATGAACTATACTGTTTCAAACTTAGAATTTCTCAGTAAAAACTTTGAACAGGTATATTTTATTCTAGGCAATCACGATTTGTTTTACAAAGATAAACGTGAAATCAACTCTGTTGAGTTTATGCGTCTATTTCCTAATGTGATCCCTATCAAGGAACCATTTACAGATGGTGATGTGACTATATTGCCTTGGTTAATAGGCGATGAATGGAAAGATGTGCCTAAAATCAAGAGTAGATATGTGTTTGGACATTTAGAGTTACCTAACTTCTTTATGAATGCTATGGTTCAGATGCCAGATCACGGTCAGTTACAGGGTACACATTTTGTTAATCAAGAATATGTGTTTAGCGGCCATTTCCATAAACGACAAACTAACAGAAATATTACCTACATAGGCAACGCATTTCCACACAACTATGCAGATGCAGGCGATGACGACAGAGGAATGATGGTACTTGAGTGGGGCGGAAAACCAGAATACCACAGCTGGCCCGGACAACCTATCTATAGATTGTACAAACTCAGTCAAATCATCGATAAACCCGACGAACTACTCAAAGAAAAAATGCACTGTCGTGTTACTATCGATTTGCCCATAACTTTTGAAGAAGCAAACTTCATCAGAGAAACATTCATGCCTCAATATAAACTCAGAGAGCTGATGTTGATCCCTGAAAAAGTAGAAGTTGAAACTACACAGATACCAGTAGATATACAGTTTGAAAGTGTAGATACTATCGTGATGAATCAAATCAATGCCATCGACAGCGACAACTACGATAAAAGCCTGTTATTGGACATCTATAGAGAACTATGATTAAAATAAAAAACCTAACAGTTAAAAACTTTATGAGCGTGGGTAATCAGACCCAGGCTATCGATTTTGACCGTGGACAGCTGACCTTGGTCTTAGGTGAAAATCTAGATCTAGGAGGTGATGACTCTGGCGCCCGTAACGGAACAGGCAAAACTACAATCATCAACGGACTAAGCTATGCTATCTATGGTCAAGCTCTGACTAACATCAAACGTGATAATCTTATTAACAAGATCAATCAAAAAGGTATGTTAGTAACCGTTACTTTTGAAAAAGACGGTATCGAATATCATATCGAACGTGGACGTAAACCTAACTTACTGAAGTTCAGTATCAACGGACAAGAACAAGATCTCGATGATCTAGACGAAAGCCAAGGTGATTCTAGAGAAACACAAAAAAGCATTGAAGAAATGATCGGCATGAGTCATGAAATGTTCAAGCACCTTGTGGCGTTAAACACCTACACCGAGCCTTTCCTAAGCATGAAAGCTGCTGATCAGCGTAGTATCATCGAACAACTGTTAGGTATTACCTTATTAAGTGAAAAAGCCGATACTCTAAAGGAGCAAATGAAAGCTACAAAAGATGCTATTTCTACAGAAAACACACGCATGGAAACTGTGAAAGCATCTAATGACCGCATTCAGCAAAGCATAGAAGCATTAGAACGTAAACAGAAGCTTTGGGAAGAGCAGAAAGACACCGCCTTAGAGAATCTTAGAAAGAGTATTGATAGACTCAGTAATATTGATATTGATAAAGAAATCGCTAGCCAACGAGCATTGATTGATTGGCATGAAAATAAAAAAGAACGAGATAGTCTCACTAGTTTAATCGCTAAACAAACAGCTACATTAGAAAAAGAACAGAAAGTACTCGAGCGATTACAAAAAGAGTTATCTAGTCTAGCAGAACACAAGTGTCATAGTTGTGGACAAGACATCCATGACAACAAGCATACTGAAATGTTGTCTAATAAAAATAAACAGATCGAAGATAGTAACGGTTTAATAACCGAACATCTAGAAGAACTAGCAACACTTAATGAAGCTATAGGTCTTTTGCCCGAAATCGGATCATGTCCTTCTGTGTTCTATGATAATTTAGAGCAGGCTCTGGATCATAAAAATACATTAAGTGGTTTAGAAAAAGACCTAGTAATCAAAGAAGCCGAAACTAATCCCTATACAGAACAGATAGCCGAACTAAAAACCAGTGCTGTACAGGAAATCAGCTGGGATTACTTAAATGAACTTACTAGGATAAAAGATCATCAGGAGTTTTTACATAAACTGCTGACTAACAAGGACAGTTTTGTGCGCAAACGCATTATTGATCAGAATCTAGCATTCTTAAATCAACGTTTGACCTATTATTTAGATCGGATCGGATTACCTCATACTGTAGAATTCCAGAATGACCTAACCGTTATTATCACTCAACTAGGGCAGGATCTAGATTTTGACAATCTAAGTCGCGGTGAACGCAATAGATTGATCCTAAGTCTAAGCTGGGCGTTCCGTGATGTATGGGAAAATCTATATCATAGCATCAACCTCTTGTTTATCGACGAGTTAGTTGACAGTGGTATGGATGCTAGTGGTGTTGAATCTAGTATCGCTGTGTTAAAGAAAATGACTCGCGAGCGTGACAAGAATGTATTCTTGATCTCGCATAGAGATGATCTAACTAGTCGCGTAAATCATGTATTGAAAGTGATTAAAGAAAATGGATTTACTAGTTACAGTAACGATATTGAAATCATTACATGAGTACAGAATCACATGACAAAATGATACATGCGTTCCAGCAGTATTTCAAATGGCAGGAACGTTTTGAATATAAAGGCAGCGACGAAGCAGGCATTAAGGCACGATATTGGCTTTCGGAAATACGCAATGAGGCAAGTAAAAGGCGAGTAGAAATACAGGAAAAAAGGCAACAACGTAAAGAATCCAGAAAAGGCATGGTTGGTAGACCGCCCAAGGTAACTAAATGAGTGCTGTGGACGTATCAAAATCAACCCGTAGAAGAAATACCCGAAGGCTATATTGGCTTTGTTTATCTCATCACGAATCTACAGACCGGACAAAAATACATAGGCAAGAAACTAGCACAGTTTAAACGTACTAAACCACCACTCAAAGGCAAAAAACTTAAACGCAGAAGTACAGTAGAAAGCGATTGGCGCGACTACTGGGGTTCTAGCGATAGGTTAAACGCAGATGTCCAAGCACTAGGTCCGAATAATTTCACAAGAGAAATACTTTATCTTTGCAAATCCAAGGCAGAAATGTCATATCTAGAGGCAAGAGAGCAGTTTGAACGCAGAGTTTTAGAATCTGATGACTATTATAATGGCATTATAAACGTCAGAGTAGGCGGTTCGAACATACTTAGGCAACGTCTTTTAGAACAAAATCAGGCAAAATAACGCGGTTTTTTGGCTGGCGCAGGCCTAAGTTCGTGCGCTCTAAACCTGGTCAATCGTGGTCACAGGGACGGAATTCCACGCCGCAGTGGTACTCAACTACTACCCATTTATGGATGAAGATCGCTTAAAACCTGCGATTTAGTTGTTTGAAAAGGATTGTAAGGGTAAAAAGAGGGGAGAAAAACCCCACGTTTACTAAAGTGTTAGCGTATTTTAGTAAACCGCCGTCATTATGAAGACGCAGCTAGAGGTACCGGATGACCGCCTCGGTAATGCTGTAACGCTAAGTGGTATTGTTCAACTCGGATAATATTTTTTCGCCCGGCAACGGGCGAAGTGTGGCTGAACAATCTGGATAATCTAAGTTTGCGCTTCGCGCAAAAATTTTAGCAAAGCTAAAATTCAAAAAAAAATGCGCTGAGCGTAAGCGAAAGCGCAAAAGAGCTTTAGCTCTTTTTTAATAAATAAGTTATCATTAGGACATATCATGAGAATCAACGAAATCATAATAGAATCACAAATCGATGAAGGCCCTATAGGCAATGCTATAGGTGCTGTAGGCCGTGGTGTTGGCAAAGCTGTAGGTGGAGTTGCTAGAGGTGCAGGTGCTGTAGCTGGTGGAGTTGCAGGTATCGGGCGAGCTTTTAAGAAAGGTTTCCAGTCTGGCAAAGCTACAGTTGCAGGAGATCCTGATCCAAATGCAGCAGCCGCAGGAAGCAGTGGAGCAGCAGCAGAACCCGCAGCTTCCGGTCCAGTTGGTCAGATCAAAGCCATGATAGACAAACTGAGCCAACCAGATAAAGATAGCCTAACAGATCTATTACAGAAAGAACCTAGTGCAGCTAAACCAGCGGCGCCAGCAGCAGAACCTGCATCTTCAGCACCAGCTACAGATAAACCAGCTGCCGGTCCAGGTTCAGCAACAGCAGGTACTACCGCAAGTGGACAGCCTAAAACAGAACCAGATTTAAATGCTCCGGCTGCTGCTCCCGCAGCTAAGAAACCAGATGCTGCTACACAGGCCAAGATTGATGCAGCACCTCAAGGATATGATCCAGAAACAGGTAAACCCAATGCAGCACCTGCTGCAACTCCCGCAGCAACCGCTGAGCCAGCTGCAACTGCTACTGCGGCCGCACCGGCAACAACAAAAGCAGCGCCAGCAGGTAAAACAGCAGCACCTGCAAACAAAGCCGCCAGTGATACATTTGAAAAAGCCAAAGGTGATATTAGAAAAGTACAAGGCGGTACTAAACCATTGCCTGATCAGATGGCAGCAGGTGTACAGGCTGATATCGCTAAGATGGCCAAAGGTGATAAAGAAAGTGGTGTAGCTGCTGCACAGAAGATCATGGGATTTGCCCAGCGTGGGATGGATGTGGCAGCACTGCAACAGGCATGGTCAGCCAATGCCAAAGCAGGTGAAAGATTCCTATCACAGAGCGTGTATCGTTCAATCACTAACATGTTGCGTGAACATGGTTTGATCTGGAGTGATCTAAATCTACGTGTACGTATAGATGAATCTGTAGGCAACGGTGTATTCATTAGATATGCTCGTCCAGTGACAGAAAGCGTTACTCTTTTTAGAATCAAATGAGAATAGTAGACGTCATAGTTGAAAATCCATTGAAACCTGCAGGTACAGTCGCAAGGAATGTAGGTGTGGGAGTTGGTGCAGTAGCCGGGGCTGCTGGTCGTGCAGCCCAAGGTTACAAGAGTGGATACGATGCTATGAAACAGGCATTGTCGGGAGTCAGCGGAGGCAGTAAACCCGCCAAAGCTGACAAGATCGTTAATAAAAAACCCGTGCTGGCCAAGATATATCACGGTGAGCTGTTAGATCAAAACGACATGGATACACTTGCAAAACTCAAACAAGGTTTGGAAGATGGATCTATAGATACACAGCTAGACAGAACCGCACTGACGCAGGCCATAGACACAGCCATCAGTGGTAAACGTGTAAGTCCGGAAGAATCTAAACTGCTGTTGCAGTTCCGCAGAGAAGTTTAAAAGAAAGGCAGTCCTGTCTTTTTAGTAGTTTCCAAGTTATCTTTGATTATCTCGTAGGCTATTTCTCTATCTTCATAGCTGAGATTCATAGCTTCACTGAAACTAAGGCCGCGCATGTACCAACAGATCTTCATAGCGTCCTTTTTTATTTCCCTTGCCTCTTTGTCTAGATTTTGAGATTCCTGTAAGATCTCTGGCAAGGTTAACCTTGAGATCTTACTGCGAAAAAATTTGCTTGATCTAAGGTTATAGGCATGGCAAACTTTTCTTTACAGTCGCCACAGGCTACTTCCATGTCCTTGAGCTCGATGCGTTCTTTAATATCGATCAAGTGATTGTTGATCTTATCGAATATTTCTTTGTTACAGTTATCAATAAAATCTTTGATCATGGTTTTGTCAGTTACTATACCGTCGGGTGTATGTATGCTGTGTATGCACTCTGTGATCAATCCCACGCTCATTTCTGTTAGCTTGACATAACTCTTGCTGAACTTTTCGATTTTTTCTTCGTCACTCATAGATTCGTCATTGACGATACTGAAAATCTTTTGTTGTTCTAGAGCTTTAAGACTCATCTTGGTCATTTCACGATAGGTGTACGGACGGATTTTTACAGACAACGGATCTATATCGATCTGATCTACATATTCAAAGTTATTGAAAACTCCTAGCCAGTTGCCTAGATCGACTTCGTAGGTATTGTCGTTGTCGCAGTGAGGACATTTAGCACCCACATCCATCTTGTCTCCATAGGTCGCGATACGTATGGCTATCAAACAGAAATCAAGATCAATGCTGGGCATGGTCCAGGGATCTTTGATAGCTGGTACGCAACTCTTGATTACTTCGACTGTGCTCTGACCGCTCAGCAGTGCATCAGGTGTCCTGAGCATTAGTTCATCTTTGGCAGTCATGGCATATACCGGATATTGACCGTTTTCACTGATATCTAATGCACCAGGAGGATAAAATTTTCCTTTGCTTGGTAAACTGATATAGATTTTTGGCTGTCTATACCAGTTACTCAAAGGATTTTTTTGAGCAACTACATTTGTATTTTCTTCCATTTTATCTCCAATAAATACATTATAACTACCGTATTTATATGCGCATTTTACCCAGGAAAATATAATGGCAGGTGTATTCATTGATATCCCAGGCATTGGCAACGTTGAAGCTAAAAACGCTGCTTCAGAAGCCACACTACAGGCTATCCTAAAAGCCTTAGGAGGAAGACCAGCCGGCGGTGGAGGTGCTGCCACAGGTGTTGCTGCCGCAGGAGGTGGAGGTGGTGGAGGTACAGCTGGTAAAGCCTTAGGTGGAGTTGCAGGATCAGCATTAAAACTGGCCAAGGCATTTGGCGGTTTGGTAGGAGTCGCAGGACAGATCGCTGGTGCTTTTGTAGCATTAGCAGAAAAATCAATAGATGTAGTAAGGCAGATAGCCAACGTAGGTGACAGCCTTACTGCTGCTGCTGGTGTATTTAATAACATACCGATAGTCGGAGGAATACTCAGTTCAGCATTTGGAGCAGTAGCCGAATCAGCTACCAAGTTAAACAACAGCTACCTCGCGGCCGCTGCCAGTGGCGCTAGCTTTGGTGGTAGTATGAATACATTCGTGGCCAGTGCTAGCATGGCTGGCATGGAAATGGGCAAGTTTGGACAGTTCATTAGACAGAACAGTAGCAACTTAATGGCATTTGGCAGCAATATCGAAGACGGTGCTAAAAACTTTGTAAGGATTTCAAAACAGGTAAGAGCAACTAGTTCAGATCTTTATGCACTAGGTTTCAGCACAGAACAGATCAATCAAGGTATTGCCAACTACGGTAACATCTTAAGGATACAAGGTCGTCAAGGAACCATGACTAACAATCAGTTGGCAGAAGCCAGCAGAAAGTACATGAAAGAAATTGATGCCTTAGCTAAAGCCACAGGTATGGAACGTGCAGAAGTAGAAGCTAAACTAGCACAAGTACAGCAGGATGCACAGTTCCATGGATTCATGGCGACTAAGAGCAAAGATGTTAGAGATAGTTTTGCAGCATTGTTGACCACTGCAGACAAAGCAAGTCCAGAACTTGCCGGTATGATTAAAGATTATGTAACAACTGGTAGCTTTACCAATGCAGAAAATGCAAAAACAGCAGGACTGATGGGAGCAGAAGCACAGAATACTTTACAGATGCTGAGAAATATGGCTGTAAATGGTCAGAAGTTAACGGCTGCACAGCAAGATGAAGTATTCAGATCTTTAGGTCGAGCCAGTAAGCGAATGACAGATCAATACGGAGCGACTCTGTCATCTACAGGTGGTGAGTTCGACCATGCATTAAAAACCAGTATTGGATTAAACAAACTACACGATCAATCACTGGAAGCTGCCACTAACGCACAAAAGAATGCTACCAAAAACAGTGACGGAATGAACCAAGGATTGCAGAAAGCTCAGGAAGAACTAGCAGCTATCAGTAATGAGTTTACATTATTCTTAGCCAGCAGTGGTCTACTTAAAGACATGCTGGAAATGTTTAAGGGTTTTGTTGGATTTGTTAAAACTTTTGTCATGCCTATATTTTCAGCACTGGGCTCGGTGATCAAATTTATAACACCGGTATTTGAAGTATTAATGTATACTCTACTGCTATTCAATCCAGTGTGGCGTGGATTAATGATAGCAGTTACCGCAGCTAAAGTAGTCTGGGATGAACTTTCCATTGCCTTTAGCGGTTTTGGGGGAGTTCTTGATGGTCTCAAGGTAGCCGCAGACGGAGTAAAAACAGTATTCAACTATCTATACGATCTGTTAGTAGTTGGATTTACAAAGAGTGTACGATTTGTTATTGATTCATTTACCAAAATAAAAGATACACTGTATGATTACATGTATCCAGCGTTTAAGATGGTATCAAGGATCGCCGATGATGTTGGTAAAATGCTCAGAGACACATTCGGTAAAGCATTAGAATGGGGATCTAAACTGTTAAAAGAAGATGTGCTACCAGTGTTTGATCGAATAGGAAAAGTGTTAAAGGATACCTTTGCTCCTGCTATCAAGTATGTGTCAGATATATTTGATAAAGTAGCCACATCTGTAGGAGATTTCTTTAGAAGCTTTAACAAACTTTCAGAAGTTTCTGAATACATGAGCCTAAAATGGGAAGCTATGACCCTGCAGTTTGCCAAGTTCTATCTATGGTTAGACGAAAAGATGACCTTTACTGATTCGGGTAAAGCAGAGTTAGCTAAAAAACAAGAGAAACTTGCAGAAGAAGAAGCTGCACATAAAAAGAAAACAGAAGATCTTGAAAAACGATTAGCAGACAACAGAAAGAAAAATCTAGAAGAACAAAAAGCAGATGAGAAAAAACGCGAAGAAGAACGTAAAAAACGTGATGATAAGCGAGATGCAGATAGAAAGAGACTGGATGAAAGAAATGCAGATCATAAAAAAGGTTTAGATACTGCCGGTGCTAAAACAGCCGCTGATGAAATCAAAAAAGCAGTTGAATGTGCTAACATGGATTACAATGCCGGACCTGAAGCCCTTCTCAAACAGTTTGCCGAACGTGAAGGTAGTCCTGTAGCAAAACAAGTAAGAGAAAACGAAAAAGCAGTTGCTAAAGCCAAAGCAGAAGCGGCTAATCCTTCATCTAGTCAAAGTCTAGATGCTCAAAAGAAAGCCATTATTGAATCAGAAATGGAAAAACAAAGGAAGCAACAAGAAGCAGCAGAAGAGCTTAGAAAACAAATGGCTGCATCAGGAACTGTAACAGGCGATGCAGCAGCAATGGCTTTAGCTGGCCAGAACTCACCACAAGATGTTATAGCTGCCTTAAATACTAATATGGCTCTACTGGTCAAACAAAATAAAGAACTAGTTGATCTCAATGCCAAACAGTTATCTGTACAAAGAGGTTTAACAAACGACGTATTCACAATAACATAATCGGATTTTAAAATGAGTTGGAAAAAATATTTTACACCTGTTAAGGTAGACAATACAGCCGGAGCCCTAAGCCCAATCAGCGGCAGAGGCCGGCCTGGACCAGCTCGTGCAAACTATTCATCTTTTCTTCCAGATGTTTACGCTGGTGCTCCAAATCGTGTTGAACGTTACATGCAGTACGACACTATGGATATGGACAGCGAAGTTAACGCTGCTCTAGATATTCTAGCAGAGTTTTGCACACAAAAAGACAAAGAAAATGGCACACCATTCCATTGTTTTTATAGAGGTAAACCTACTGCAACGGAAGTAAAAATCCTTAAAGAACAGTTACAAAAATGGTGTAAAGATCAACAGTTTGAAACAAGAATTTTTCGTATCGTTCGTAATGCTTTCAAATACGGTGACTGTTTTTTCATCAGAGATCCGCAGACTAAAAAATGGTTGTTTGTTGATGCTGCTAAAGTATCTAAAATTATTGTAAATGAAAGCGAAGGAAAAATTCCTGAACAATATGTTATACGTGATATCAACTTTAATTTCAAAGAGTTAATAGCAGTAACACCACACGGAACTACTAATACTTCTCCTAGCGGAACAAGTTCATATACCAGCGGTGGCGGATTCGGTAGAGGAATGGTTGGTACAGCAGCACAACCTCCAGGAACTAGGTTTAGTAATCAACAAAACGAAGTTACTGTTGATGCAAAAAATGTAGTACACATCAGTTTGTCAGAAGGACTAGACAACAATTATCCTTTTGGTAACAGCCTATTAGAATCAGTATTCAAAGTCTACAAGCAGAAAGAATTGCTTGAAGATGCTATCATTATCTATCGTATACAACGTGCCCCAGAAAGACGTATTTTCTATGTAGACGTTGGAAATATGCCAGCACACATGGCTATGAGCTTTGTTGAGCGTGTTAAAAATGAAATCCAACAAAGACGCATTCCAAGTAGTACAGGTGGCGGCGCAAACGTCATAGACGCCAGTTATAATCCACTAAGTGTAAACGAAGATTATTTCTTTCCGCAAACAGCAGAAGGCCGTGGTTCTAAAGTAGAAACGCTACCAGGCGGTACTAACTTAGGTGAAATCACAGACCTACGTTATTTTACAAACAAGTTATTCCGTGCGTTACGTATTCCAGCAAGCTATTTGCCCACAGCGATCGACGAGCAGCCAAATACTATTTCAGACGGAAAAGTAGGTACTGCTTACATACAAGAATTACGTTTTAACGAATATTGCAAGAGATTGCAATCGATGGTTGTAGAAAACTTTGATCTAGAGTTCAAACTTTGGTTAACATTCCAAGGCGTTAATATAGATAGCAGTTTATTTGAACTAAAGTTCCAAGAACCACAAAACTTTGCTGCTTATCGTCAAAGTGAACTAGACACTGCAAGAGCAGCTACATTCGCACAACTTACACAGATTCCTCATCTAAGCAAACGTTTTGCTATGAAACGATTCTTAGGTATGACCGAGGATGAAATTAAAGAAAATGAACGTCTCTGGAGAGAAGAAAACGGTGCAAGACTCGCTCCTACAGCTGATGCATCAACAGCATTAAGATCAGTAGGAGTGACTCCTGGTGCAATATCTGCTGAAGTAGCAGGTCAAGATGCCGAAGCACCACCTGATATGGCAGCAGCAGCTGAACCTGGGGCTGAAGAAGCTGCACCGGCTGAAGCACCACCACAATAATAAATACAATATGCTTCTATTAGAATTCTTTTATTTCAAGGAACAAAACAATGATTTTGCTGTAGATCGTAGATACGATAACAGCCGTGATAGTTCTGTCCTTAAAAAATCCGACACTAGAAAACTTCGCTTGACCCTAAGAGACATCAATAGACTTAGATTACAAGCTGAAGCCCACGAAGTAGAAGAACAATCAGAGATGGGTTTCATTAGACAAATGTATGGAACTCCAGTTGAAGCAGAAGCATCTACATAATAATCCCGCATTTGTATTAGGCAATGGACGCAGCAGATTAGCTGTCGATCCTAAGGTACTATTGCAAGAAGGCCTTGTCTACGGCTGCAATGCACAATATAGAGAATATGAACCACATTATTTGATAGCAGTCGACGTTAAAATGGTCAACGAAATTATCGATTCTGGTTATCATAAAACACATCAAGTTTGGACTAATCCTAACAAAGGCATTAAAAGCAAGGCAAATATAAATCTTTTTAATCCGCATAAAGGATGGAGCAGTGGACCTACAGCATTATGGTTTGCTGCTAGCCAAGGACATAAAGAGATTTTTATCTTAGGATTTGATTATCAAGGTCTTAACGGTAAGTTGAATAATGTGTACGCTGATACATTTAACTACAAAAAAAGTAACGATGCAGCTACATATTTTGGAAACTGGTTAAGTCAAACCGAAAAAGTTTTAAAGGAATTTAGACATCTTAAGTTCTATAGAGTCATAGAACCCGGAGGTTTTGTTCCTGACAAGCTTGGCGCTACGCATACCAATCTAAGTCATATCACCATAGAGCAGTTTGGACATAGATTCCCCTCCGCTATATATTCCTATCAAACTGATCAAAAAACTACCATTTAAAGGTGGTTTTTAATCTACGTATTAAATAACTTGACAGCCTAACCATCTTGAAGGAGAATACAACATGGCAGATAATAAGCTATTACAGCAAATGCTTGAGCATCTAGTTAACGATGAGCAAGCTAAAGCAGAAGAATTATTCCACGAGTATGTAGTACAACAATCTCGTGAGATCTATGAAGGTCTAATTGAAGACGACCTAGAAGAAGCAGCTAAAGAAGAAGATGAAGACGACGAAGAAATGGATGAAGCGTCTAAATCTCACAAAGAAGAAGATGATGAAGATCTAGACGAAGCTGCTAAATCCGAAGAAGACGACGAAGAAATGGATGAAAACTTCGAAGATCTATCTTTAGAAGGTGATGACGAAATGCCTCCAATGGGTGGCGATGCTACTGACGATTTAGAGTCAGAGTTAGACGGTGAAGAAGGTGAAGAAGGTGAAAAGTCTGAAGAAGAGCTTTTCCAAGACCTAGACGCTATCGTTGACGAACTACAAGCTAAGTTTGATGCACTCAAAGGCGAAGAAGAAGGCGAAATGGGTGACATGGGCGACGAAATGAAAGATGATTTCGACCTAGAAACAGTTCGTGAATATGTTGAGAAAGTTCCAGCTGGTCACGGTGCAGAAAAGAAAGGCGCTGCTGAAAAAGCTGACAACACAAAGTCAACAATCGACAACATGAAGAACGATATGGGTGGCACAACTGCTAATATCCTAAGCGGACGTAATGGTGTTGATGGTGGTTCTGTTGGCGCAGGCGGCAAGATCAAAGGTTCCGCACTAAGCGATCAGAATCCAAAAGAAGATAATGCTGGTAATATCAATGTTCCAGGCGGCAAAGCAGGTAATGCTTTCTCTAAGAAAGAGCCAGGACATGGCGCTGAAAAGAAAGGTGCCGCTGAACAAGCTGATAACAAGCAAAGCCTTTTCCGTGGTCGTAGATAATAGGACAAAACGGTGAATAAACTTACACTAGCAGAACATTTGAGTTACGACCAGGCTAAGATTGTTCTGGAGAGCGAAGAAGGTAAGGATGGTCGTAAGTCCTTACACTTAAACGGTATTTGCATTCAAGGCGACATCCGTAATGCAAACCAACGTGTTTATTCTTCTCAGGAAATTGGCAGGGCTGTCAAGACGCTCAATGAGCAGATCGCTGGCGGTTACTCCGTGCTAGGTGAAGTTGATCATCCTCAGGATTTAAAAATCAATCTAGATCGTGTTAGTCATATGATTACCAAGATGTGGATGGACGGTCCTAACGGCTACGGAAAACTTAAAATCCTCCCAACTCCAATGGGTCAGTTAGTACAGACTATGTTGGAGTCGGGAGTCAAACTAGGAGTTTCAAGCAGGGGCAGTGGCGAAGTTGATGGCAACGGTAATGTCCAAGGTTTTGAAATCATTACGGTCGATGTTGTAGCACAACCAAGCGCCCCGGGAGCTTATCCTACACCAGTTTATGAACACTTGATGAATAACACAGGTGGATATCAGGCATTTAGAATAGCACAAGAAGTTAAAGGCGATCCACAGGCACAAAAATACTTAGCAGAAAGTCTTAAGAGAATTATCTCTGGACTCCAATAACAGTAGGAGAATCACATGCTAGATATCGTAAAACAACTGTTTGAGAACAATGTGATTTCCGAAGAAATCAAATCGGAAATTGAATCCGCTTGGCAAAGCCGTATTCAAGAAAACCGTGATCA